>Ga0207684_10000017_pt1 | contig 385006 bp, 340 predicted proteins | sample KBSK5501metaG_FD_184342 | JGI IMG/M metagenome (GOLD analysis project Ga0207684, IMG submission 184342) | Corn, switchgrass and miscanthus rhizosphere microbial communities from Kellogg Biological Station, Michigan, USA - KBS K5-50-1 metaG... | ecosystem: Host-associated > Plants > Roots >... | reverse complement strand
TCGGATCGACGCGTACGAGCGCGGGCTCATTGTGCAGGCGCTCGAAGCGCACCACAACAACCGCAGCCATGCGGCGCGCGCCCTGGGGATCAACCGCGCCACGCTGCACTCCAAGCTGAAGAAGTACGGCCTCGCAGGCGGCGACGAGGAGCTGGAAGACAGTCCGAGATAGCTGTCGAGCTTCTTGATACGTCCACGCGAAGAAGCGAGGGCGTGCGGGCCTTTACGCCTGGCACCATCGGTGAACTGAGCGCCGGCGGAGGCTTTCGATGCTCGCCGCCTCTTGTTTGCGCTGTCCATCCCAGTGCCGAGATTTTCGTCCATCTGTCGAGGGGTCGCGACAGCCACTCGCCGACTTCAGAGCGGAAGTTAGTCGGCACGATCCGTGAAAAGCCGAAATCGCGCGGAGAACAACTGAGTTTCTCCCAAATCGAAAAGAGGGCAGCTATGAGCAGTGGGCGAGGAGCGTCGATTTTTGGAGTTTTGTCGGCCGGGCTGATGTCGCTGGGCCTGACCCTGACGCCCGGATGCAAGAAGGTCGAGGGGGCTCAAGCACCACCGCAGCGCCCCCCGGCGCTGGTTGCGGTATCGACCGCGGTCCAACGAGACGTCCCGGTATATCTGGAACAAATCGGCAAGAGCGTAGCGCCCGAGGTCGTCTCGATCCAGCCGCAGGTCTCCGGCCAAATCACCAAGATCCACTTCACCGATGGCGCGACGCTAAGGCGTGGCGACTTGCTTTTCACGATCGACCCTCGCCCGTATCAGGCGCAGCTCGACTCCGCCGAAGCGAGTTTGGCTCAAAACCAAGCGGCGCTGGATTTGGCGAAAATCGAATTTGCGCGTGTTGAAAAGCTCATCAAAAACCTCGCTATCACCAAGCAGGAATATGACTCAAGACGCAATGCGGTCGCCGTTTCTCAGGCCCAGGTCCAATTAAGCCGGGCCGCGATCAGGACCGCAAAGCTGAATCTCGAACACTGCTATATCCGTTCGCCAATCGACGGGCGCGCCGGGCAGCGGCTGGTAGATCTGGGGAATATCGTGGGCCTCGGTGGCACTGGCAACAACGGATCGCTTCTGGTGATCGAGCGCCTGGATCCCATCTACGCCGATTTCACGATTGCGGAGAACGACCTTTCGGCGGTGCAGCGCGCGATGGCGAGCGGCGCGGTCAAGGTAGAAGTGCGGCTGCCCGATGAATCGGATGGCGCTCGCGAGGGGGCTCTCACGTTCCTGGACAACGCGGTGCAGGAAGGTACGGGCACGGTGAAACTGCGAGCGACCCTGCCCAATGCAGATTTCCACTTCTGGCCGGGGCGCTTCGTCAAAGCCAGACTGGTACTGAGCACTCAGAAGGCAGCGGTGCTGGTCGCCTCGAGCGCACCTCAGACGTCAGCGAAAGGGCCCTTCGTATACGTGGTGAAAGAGGACTCGACCGCGGAGCTGCGGCCCGTCACCGTGGGGCAGCGACAGGGAGACCTGGTGGCGATCACCGAGGGAGTTAAGGGCGGCGAGCGCGTGGTCACCAGTGGACAGCTGGCGGTGACGCAAGGGGGAAAGGTGCGGATTGAAGAGCCCGGAGCACCCAAAGGCTCTGCGGAGACGAGCAAGCCAAGCGCGGGCGACGGAGCGAAGAAACCATGAATCTCTCCGAGCCATTCATCCGCCGACCGGTGATGACGGCTGTGCTCACGCTGTCCGCCATCCTCTTTGGAATTCTCTGCTACACGCAGCTGCCGGTGAATGACTTGCCGGCGGTCGACTATCCGGTCATTCAAGTCAACGTCGACTATCCCGGCGCCAGCCCGGAGACGATGGCGAGCAATGTCGCGACGCCGCTCGAGCGGCAATTCATGCAGATCAATGGGCTCGACCTGGTGACGAGCAAGAGCAGCCAGGGGCACACCAGCCTCACGCTTCAGTTCGACCTGAGCAAGAGCCTCGACGGCGCAGCGACCGACGTGCAAACGGCGATCAACCAGGCTAGCGGGAACCTTCCCCTGGATTTGCCGTCGCCGCCGACGTTCTCAAAAACCAACCCCAACGACCAGCCGATCTTGTACATCGCATTGAGCAGCGACTCGGTTACCGCCGGTCAACTCTACGACTACGCAAGCACGCAGGTGGGGCAGCGGATCAGCATTCTCCCCGGCGTCAGCCGCGTGAACATCTTCGGCACCAAGTCCGCGATTCGAGTGAAGGCTGACCCGTCTGCGATGGCGTCGCGAGGCATTTCGGTCGATGACCTGGCGAACGCGATTAAAAACGGCACGAGCTACACCGGCGTCGGCCAGTTCGATGGGCCGGCGGGCACGACCTTGCTCTCGCCGCACGGTCAGCTCGAGGGCGCCGAGGCCTACAACGGGCTCATTGTCGGGGCCAGGAGCGGAGCGCCGGTCTACCTCCGCGACGTCGCCCGGGCCACCGACTCGATCCAGGACGAGCGCACCAACTTGCGCTTCTGGGTGCGCGGGTACGACGTGCCGGCGGCGACCGCGGTGGTCTTGGTCAACCGGCAAGCTGGATCCAACGCGGTTGAGGTCTCCAAGAGCGTGCGGGATCTGCTGCCGCTGATCAGCGCCGAGCTGCCGGGCTCGATTCGGATCACGCCAATCTACGACCGCTCGCAAACCATCGTGAACAGTGTGAAGGACGTGCGCGACACGCTGGTGATTGCCTTCGTGTTGGTGGTGATGGTGATCTTCCTGTTCCTCGGCCGGGCGACCGACACGCTCATCCCGGCGGTGGCGTTACCGCTCTCGCTGCTGATCACTTTCGTGGCGATGCGCCTTTTGGGATACAGCCTCGACAACCTGTCTCTGATGGCGCTGACGCTGGCGATTGGCTTCCTCGTCGACGACGCCATTGTGTTCCTGGAAAACACTGTTCGTCGAATGGAGAAGGGCGAGAAGGCCCTGGAAGCGAGCCTCAACGGCGCAAGGGAGATCAGCTTCACCATTCTATCGATGACCATCTCCCTCGCGGCCGTCTTCATCCCGCTGGTGTTCATGTCAGGACTGGTGGGCCGCATCTTCCGCGAGTTCGCCATCACCATCGTCGTTGCGATCTTCGCTTCGGGCCTCGTCTCGCTGACGCTGACGCCCCTGATGACGGCGCGGATGCTCCAAGATCGCGGGCACGGGGCGAAGAAGACGTGGATGGAACGCGTCATTGGCGGCGTCGAGAAGAAGGTGCTCGCCGCCTACGGCCGAACGCTCAGCTGGTTTCTGCGTCGCCGGTGGATCTCGGTGCTGATTTGGCTCGTCTGCCTCGCCGGCACGATCGGGCTCTTCATGGCAGTGCCGAAGGGGTTCCTACCGCCGGGGGACAGCAGCGTCGTAACTGGCGTGATGATCGCTCAGGAAGGCTCCTCTCCTCAGCAGATGAAGGCGCTCCAAGACCGAGCCGATAAGTCGCTGCGCGACAATCCCATCGTGACCGCGGCCGTGAACATCACTGGAGACAGCCAATTCATCTCCTCGAATCAAGGGCTGTTCTTCATCTTCATCAAGCCCAGCGACCAGCGTCCACCGATTGACGCCGTCGCCGGGCAGTTGATGGGTGGCTTCGCCTCGATCCCCGGCGTCTTCCCGTTCCTTCGGCCTTCCCCAGCGCTCGAAATCAGCACCGGAGCCACAAACCAAAACCAGGGGCAATACGCCTTCTCGATCTCGGGAACGAATCCAGCACAGGTCTACGAGGTGTCCGAGAAGCTGATGGGCAAATTTCGCCAGTATCCGGGATTCGCCACCGTGTCTTCCGATTACTTCAGCCATACGCCCAATCTAGACATCGACATCCTTCGCGAACAGGCGAAGACTTACGGCGTATCGGAAGCGCGGATCTTGGCGTTGCTGAGAAACGCCTATTCACAGAACTATTTGTATTTAATCAAAGAGCCCGATGATCAATATCAGGTGATCCTGGAAGTGGCGGACACCGATCGCTCCAAGCCCGAGGACTTGTCGCTGCTGTACATCAAGTCCGACGACGGAAAAAATATAGTGCCGCTCAATGCCTTGGTGAAATGGCACACCTCGCTCGGGCCTCAAGCGGTGAACCACATCAATCAGTTCACCGGCGTCACCTTCTTCTTCAACCTCAAGCCCGGCGTCCCTGTGGGTGTCGCCACCGCGTTCATCGAGCGGTCGGCAAAGGAGGTCGTGCCGCCGACCGTGCGCGCAGGCCTTCAGGGTGAGGCGCTCACCTTCCGAGACACGGTGAGGAATCTGACCATTTTGATGTTCCTGGCGGTGTTCGTGATGTACGTCATCCTGGCCGTTCTCTACGAGAGCTATGTCCACCCGCTTACCGTTCTTTCCAGTCTGCCGGTGGCGTTGGTCGGAGGGCTGCTCACGCTCTACTTGTTCGGTGAACAAGCGTCTCTCTATGCGTTCGTCGGCATGTTCATGTTGATGGGAATCGTGAAGAAGAATGGGATCATGATCGTGGACTTTGCCCTGCAGCGAATCGCCGGGGGAGAACAGGCCGAGCGGGCCATCCACGACGCCAGCCTCGATCGATTCCGGCCGATCATGATGACAACAATGGCCGCGGTGATCGGCGCGCTGCCGATCGCGCTGGGCTATGGCGCGGACGGCGGATCGCGGCGTCCGCTCGGCCTGGTGGTCGTCGGCGGCCTGGTGGTTTCCCAATTCATCACGCTGTACGTGACGCCGGTGATCTACCTCTACCTGGAAGACTTTCAGGAGAAGGTGCTCGACCGCTTCAGCTTTTTCCGTTCGGACCGCGCGCGGAAGGTACCGGCCCTTGCCCAGACCTTGGGTGCCGAGCCGACGGCGGAGCCATTGAGGAGCTTGACATGAACGTGGAGAGCTACGTCAAGGCGAACCGGCAGAAGCCGAGCACCATCGCGAGCAAGCAGGCGATTCTCGATGGGAAGCTGATCCCGCTTCTGGGAATGCGACGCCTCGACGACATCGGCGAAGAGGACGTGCAGCGGATTAAGGGCTGAGCTGAAGGAGAAAAAGCCCAAGACGGTCAACAACGTCTTGACGGTTCTCTCGAAGCTCACTCAAGGTCGCCGTGAAGTGGAGGGTCATCCCAGCAATGCCGGTCCAGATCGAGCTGCTGAAGTTTGATCAGCCGGAGGTGGAGTTCTACGAGTTCGAGGAATACCAGCAACTCGTCGAGGCGGCGGAAAAGCTCGAATAACCGCATGATTCCGGCGAGTACCGGCAATTCCACGTCTCCGACGGAGAAGGATCGGGTGGGCAGTCCACGTCGTCCCGTAGCGTCCCGCGTCAAACCGCGCGCTCACGGAACAAGGACGGAACAACGAAAATCTGGCTGTCCTGGCGTTACTTCCGCGGGTCTGGCACCGGAGCATCGATATGGATTCTCCAGATGCCGTCGGGTCCAAGGCGCCAGACGACGGCGTAGCGACCGGTCCGACGCACCGGCTGGGCTTCGCCGGTCTGCATCAGCAGAGAGTTCGTGCCTATTTCGAGCGCAAGGTCGCCGACCACCTCGAGCGACACGGTAGTGAGCACCACGTCGAGGAACTTGCTCTGTGCCAGCCGGCCGCGGTTGAACTCTTCGATCGCAGCCCGGCCGCGCAGGATGCCGGCGGCGGCCGGGTGCACCACCATGGCGTCGTCGGTGAACACGGACGCCATGGACGCTGCGTCGCCGCGCTTCATCGCCTCGGCAAAGCGGGCGTTGCCTACGTCAACCGCTTTCTGTACCTCGGGAAGCGGATGGCTTGGTACGTGCGCGCAGGCGAGCAGCGCGGTCACCACGGAAAGCGGGAGAGCACGCGAAATGCCATTCATGACCCCTCCTTTCGACCCTATCAAGACTGTAGTGGAGCATATTCTCTCTTACATCACCATGAATTGGCCCTGGCGACCGCTAACAAAACCCGATGCGACGATACACGCCCTCAACATCATTCTGTGGGTCATCCCGCAGCCACGTGGCGCACTCTGACGGAACACCTACGGAACAAAGAAAGCCTCCGAGTCGCCCCGGAGGCTCTTTTCCCTTCGAGAAAAGCACATGACCCTGCCGGGATTCGAACCCGAGTTTGAGCCGTGAGAGGGCTCCGTCCTGACCACTAGACGACAGGGCCGTGCTGGCTGCTTAGTTAAGCGAACCGGTGGCGGACGTCAACCGCGTTGATGCGAAGAGGAGGCCCGAGTTCTTCCGCGCCGGACCGCGCTTCGGCCTTGAGTGGTGGGATCTGCGTCTTGCGGTTGATAGGGTGCGATGCGCCGGCCACGGCGCCGACGGCAAGCGCCGCGACGGGAGGGACGATGATGCAAGTTTTTCGAGTGAGTTGCGCGATCCTCTGCACGAGCTGGGTGCTCTGCGCTCACGCGGCCGGGAAGCCGGAGCTCGATCTGGTGCTGGCGAACGGGCGGGTGGTGGACGGCTCGGGCGCGCCGTGGTTCCGGGGCGATGTGGGCATTCGCGGCGATCGGATCGCAGCGGTAGGCGATCTGTCGCGCAGCTCGACGGCTCGTCGCATCGAAATGGGGAACCGGATGGTCGCACCGGGCTTCATCGACCTGCTGGGCCAATCGGAGCGACACGTCCTGGTCGACAATCGCGTGGAATCGAAAATCCGGCAGGGCATCACAACCGAGATCACGGGGGAGGGCGCCTCGATCGCACCGCTCAATGAGCTCACGCTCTCCCGTTGGAAGCCTTTCCTGGAACATTTCCACTTGAAGGTGAATTGGACGGATCTCGCCGGATACTTCAAACGTTTCGAAGCCACGCGGAGCACGATCAACCTGGGAACTTTCGTCGGAGCAGCGCAGGTGCGCAGCATCGTGCTCGGGCTCGACGACGTTCAACCAAGCGCGGCGCAGCTTGCGGAGATGGAGAAACTCACCGAAGCGGCGATGAAACAGGGCGCGCGCGGCGTCTCGACGGCGCTGATTTATCAACCGGGCTCGTACGCGAAAACGCCGGAGCTGATCGCGCTGGCCAAAGTCGCCGCCCGCTACGGCGGGGTCTATGCGTCCCATATCCGCGACGAGGCGGAAGGGGAGATGCAGGCGCTCGACGAGGCGATCGCCATCGGGCGCGAGGCGCGCATCCCGGTCGAGATCTGGCACCTGAAAGTTTCGGGCAAGGCGAACTGGGGAAAAATGAAGGACGTGGTCGCGCGCATCGAGCGGGCGCGCGCCGAGGGCATCGACATTGCCGCCAACATGTATCCCTACGAGGCCTCCGCCAACGACTTGTCCTCCAACGTTCCCGACTGGGCGCACGCGGGCGGTCTGGACAGAATGATCGAACGGTTCAGGGATCCGCCGCAGCGCACGAAGATCAAATCCCAGCTCTGGCACGGGGGACTGGGCGACGAATCCGCGGAACGAATTCTCCTCGCGTCGTCCGTGAGTCCAGCGGTGAAGAAATATCTCGGCAAGCGCCTCTCGAACGTCGCCGCGGAGATGGGCAAGTCGCCGGAGGACGCGCTGCTCGACCTGATCGAGCTCGCTCACACGCGAATCGGGGTCATCCGCTTCACCATGAGCGAGGACGATGTGCAGCTCGGGCTCCGGCAGCCGTGGGTGTCGCTGGGAATCGACGCGGGTGGCCAGGCTGTCGACGGTCCCTTCGCCGGCGACCTGACCCATCCACGCGCGTTCGGCTCCGCGACTCGGCTGCTTGGGCGCTACGCGCGGGACCTGCACCTCTTTTCCGTCGAGGAGGCGGTGAGGAAGATGACCTCGCAGCCGGCGCAGCGCCTGGGTCTCTATGATCGAGGCCTCTTGCGCCCGGGAATGGCCGCGGACGTGACCGTCTTCGATCCCGCCACCGTGCGCGACCTCGCTACCTACGAGGACCCGCTGCGCTACTCCGAAGGAATCGAGTACGTGATCGTGAACGGCAAGGTGGTGCTCGACGCCGGCAAGTTGACGCGCGAACGCCCGGGCCGAATTTTGAAACACCAAACAGCGAAGCAGACGGTCACTGCGATCGCGCCTTCAATTTCGGGCGGCACACCTGTAAGTCGAAAGCTGGGAGACTGACCAGCCCGCTCATCCCGGATCGCTCTCCATCCGAGACAAGTCCGCTTGGGCTTTCAATCTCGGCGACAACCAAGCTCCGAGGTGCTGGGACTGTCGACGGCGAGCGTGAAAACCGAGTGGGCCTTGGCCAAGGCATGGCTGTTTCGAACGCTTGTCGAGGCAATGCCCCCAAGCTAGCAAGCCAGATTGGGGGCATTCGCTTAACGGCATCCCTGGAACTCGGGGCCATACCAACGGTTGTCGACAAACCATTGATGCCAAAGTTGGCTGTCGGTGCCCTTCCAGAATACATCGATGGTACCCGAAGGTTGCCCAGCAGCGGACGGGCTGGAGCCCAATGGTCCGGCGCCGAGATTCTCCGGTCCGTACCAAGCGTCGACAAACCATTTGTGCCATAGATTGGAATCAGTGCCTTTCCAAAACACATCGAGCACACCGGCCCTGCTCGTCACAGGTGCGGGGTCCGAAGAGAGCAAGCCACCCATCGGTTCGGGCCCATACCAACTGCCGCCGACGTACCATCGATGCCACAGCTGGCTGTCCGTGCCGCTCCAGAAGACGTCCACGGTACCCGTCGATTGTCCTACCGCATGGGGAGCAGACCCCAGCGGGCCAGCGCCGAGACTCTCCGGCCCGTACCAACCATCGACGTACCACTTGTGCCAGAGATTGCCGTCGGTGCCTTTCCAAAATACGTCGAGCACCCCGGCACTGCTCGTCACGGGCGAGGGATCCGAGGCCAGCGAGCCACCCATCGGTTCGGGCCCGTACCAACTGCCGCCGACGTACCATTGATGCCACAGCTGAGTATCCGTGCCGCTCCAGAAGACGTCCACCGTACCCGTCGATTGCCCCACCGCCTGGGGAGCGGACCCCAGCGGGCCAGCGCCGAGACTCTGCGGCCCGTACCAACCATCGACGTACCACCTGTGCCAAAGATTGCCGTCGGTCCCTTTCCAAAATACGTCGAGCACCCCGGCGCTGCTCGTCACGGGTGAGGGATCCGAAGCCAGCGAGCCACCCATATCTTCGGGTCCGTACCAAGTTCCGCCCACGTACCACTTGTGGCCGAGCGTATTACCTGCTGTTCGCCAGAATACATCGACAACTCCATTCGGCTGCGCGATGAGGTATGGCTGGTAGTCCCCCAACTCGGCAAAGCACCTCGGATAGAGGGCGGCAGCACCGTCTCTATCGCGCTGGGTAAGTACCAAGTCGCCTCGGTTCGTTCCGTTGCACTGTGGATAGTGCATTACCGAATCCGAATCATACGGAGTGAGCGCTCGCCAATTGTTGTCTTCGAAGCAGACGCGGGCCTCGGGGCGCGTGTGCTCGTGGCGAAAACCCAGGGCATGGCCCACCTCGTGCCGCAGAATCCCGGCCAGCGTCCAGGGCGCAATCGGACCAAACGCAGTCGCGTCAATCAAGATGTTCCGATCGGCGCGTGCGTAATTGGGGAAGAAGGCCCGGGCCAGATATGGCTGACCGCTGGTTGGCTGCACATCGAACACCACATTGTTGTTGTTGGGGGTGCAGTTATTGTCCTCACCCGCCAAATGCGGGAGTCGGACGTTTGCCACCTGCTCCCAAGCTCCGCTCGTTGCATCTTGCATCGCCTGAACGACAGCGTTGTAGTTGCCCCCGAAAGCTGTGCTGACACAATACGTCACATTCAGCCGCTGCGTTTCGTTCCAACTGGCGTCCACGCCGCCGACCTGGTGAACGATCAACCCATTCTGTCGCCGCCCAATCCCCGGCTGCGTGGCAACATCGTTGCTCCTCAAATATGCGAAATAAAATTCTTGCAACGCCTCTATTCCGCGGATTGGCGTGTCGCCGTCTACTATGTACAGACCGCTTTCGGGTTCCTGATAAACTTGCGCCAGAAACCGTTCAAATGTCATTTTCGTTTCATGCCGGTCTGCACATGCGACGGTCAACAGCACGATCAAGATGCCGAATTGAATTCCAAAACCACGCGTTTGGTTTTCTCGCTTCATGGTTGTCCTACCTCTCGTGAGCAGTTGGAGGCGCCGCCGCCCATCCATCAGCGCGCGCCCCAAGAGCCTTACTCACTAACGCGACAAATCCCCTGAAACGGGCTAGTCGCTGCCAGTCACACACTCAGGCGGCGAGCCGGCGGAACGAATTCTCCTCGCGTCGTCCGTGAGTTCTCGAACGTCGCCGCGGAGATGGGGCAAGTCGCCGGAGGACGCGTTGCTCGACCTGATCGAGCTTGCTCACACGCGAATCGGTGTCATCCGCTTCACCATGAGCGAGGAGGACGTGCAGCTCGGGCTCCGGCAGCCGTGGGTGCCACCTACGACTTGTGTCAGCTCGCTCTCGCTCAGTCTCTTGATTGTTTCCTTGGAAAGATTCAGTCGCTTCGAGTCGCTTTTCCTCAGCGCGCTCGAAGCTACGTTATCCGAAGCGCGCAAGACGGTGGCGGCGCGCCTCATCCAGCCGCTGGCGCGAGGCCGGAACGCGCTGATCTATCGTTTCCATTTCCGGTGCGGCGAGATCGAAATGAAAAAGCGCCTGGCGATCGTGCGTCGATGGATTGAGGAGTGCAGGCGGTTCCACCGCGGGAGAAAGGGCCCAGGGTACGCCATCACCATCGCTTTCTATCCGCGGAAGAAACGCGAGGAGACTCGATGAAGACGGTTCTTCTTCCGCTGGCATTGCTTATTTCCAGCGCCGATCCGGACCCCCAAGCATCGTTCCGCGCGGGCAAGTTTGCTGAAGCCGAGAGCGTTTGCGTAAGTCAGCTCAATTCTTATGACAGCATCCTGCTCTGCGGGCGCATTGCGCTGGTTTCGAACCGGCTGAGGGACGCTGAGAGCTGGCTCAGCAAGGCTCACGAGATGCGCCCCGATGCGAGAGAACCGGAGTCGCTGCTGGCCGAGGTCTACTACCGTAGCGACCGTCTGCTAGAGGCGGGTGCTTTGCGGCGAAACGTAGGAGGCGACGCGGTCGCACGCCAGCTGGAGAGCTTCAAGGGATTGGTTCCTTACCAAATTCAATGGCCGGCGCCGGTTGTGCGCGTACCATTTATTGATACAGACCCGCTTCCGCTGATCGCCGTGCGTGTAAACGACAGCGAAGAGGTCAACTTGCTGATTGACACGGGCGGCGCGGAGCTGATCCTCGATACCGAGTACGCCAAGCGCGTTGGGGCAGTGCTGTTCGGCCACGAAGCGCGGACATTTGGGGGCGGCAAGAAAGCGGCGGTCGAGTTCGGGCGAGTTGGCTCCGTGCGCCTCGGTGACCAGCGTGCCGCCCTGGAAGTGAAGAACGTGCCCGTACATGTGATGAGCACACGGCCCTTCTCTGCGGCGGCTCACGGCAAGAGGATGGATGGGGTCTTGGGCACGGTCTTCCTCTACCATTTCCTTTTCACGCTCGACTACCCCAAAGGAGAACTGGTGCTTCGGCCTCGCTCGGCTCTATCTCCAGGCGCGGGGGCAATCGAAATCCCTTTCTGGATGACGGGGATCATTTCATGGTCGCCAGAGGCACCGCCAACGGGAGCGCCAGAGCATTGTTCTTCGTGGACACCGGAGCGGCTGGTTCCGGCTTCATTGGGACGGAGTCGTTCCTGAGAGAGGCCGGAATCAACCCTGCGGAGGGGAAATCGGCGGAGAGCGTGGGCGGCGGAGGGATGATGAAGTTCACGACTTTCCGCGTAGCGCACTTGTCTCTTGGATCGGCCCAAGGAATAGACATCCCCGGCTCGTTCGGGCAGTTCCCAACCTCACTCGAGTATGGCCAAGGCTTCCGGATAGCGGGAATCGTCTCTCACGCTTTCTTTCGGCCCTACGCGCTCACGTTCGACTTCGCGCGTATGAAGCTGGTGCTGGAGAAGGCCAGTCCAGGAAACAACACGGAGCGCTTCACGGCTGTGATGAACAAGATCGTCGCCTGCGTCAACGCCGGAGACTACGAGCAGCTCAGAGAAGACTTCAGCAAGGCGATGAGCGATGGCCTCTATTCGGCCCTCGGGAACGCGCTGTTCGTCGAACACCGGCCGGGCGAAGTGTCGGTCCTGGCACACTTGAAGCTGGATAGCCTACGCGTCAAGTTGGGCGATCACGTCAGGTCAGGCCAAGTGCTGGGCCTGTCCGGCAACTCCGGCAATTCCACGCGGCCACATCTTCACTAGCACCTGCAGGACACGTCGGTGATTCAAGAAGGCAAAGGCATCAAGGTCTCGTTCCAGAAGATGTCAATCGAGCTCGAGGGTAAACCGCAACCGGTTGAGAGTCATTCGGCGGCAAAAGGAGAAATAGTCAGCCCTCAGATGGAATGAGACCGCTGGAGCCCAGGATCAACAAAAACACGAATGCCCAAACGCCTGGGCCTCCGGAGCGAGGCCGATCATGCTCGACCATGGCCGATATTGTAGAGACTCCGCATCGCGCCAAACGTCGGAGACGCTCGCGTCAAGTCTGTGATTCATATTCCAATCGCTCGGATGAGCGCGAACGACATCGCGGCGAGTCCGCCAAAGCCCACGATTCCCGCGTAGAGTACCTTGGGACCCGCTCGATGCATCATTCGCCAATCGGTATTGAGCCCCATGGCGGCCATTGCGATCATCATCAGAAAGACGCTGCCTGTCGACAAGGCCAGCTTCAGCGGAGCGGAGAGAAGCCTCGTCGAGCCTGCGGCGCCGAGCAACAGAAAGCCGACGACGAACCAGGGAATGGGCGGATCCTTCCAAGAGTATTGAATTGAGTCAGCCGCGCGATCCACGGTCCAGGCGAGAAGAAGGAGGGTCGGCGCCAACAAGACCACCCGCGTCAGCTTGACCACGGTCGCCAGATCGCCGCTCGCTGTTCCCCAGCTGGATGCGGCAGCCACTACTTGCGCAACCTCGTGAAGCGTAGAACCGGAGAGGATTGCCAACTGGGAGCTGGTCAGCGAGGAGAATGGTGCGGCGAGGACGTAGAAAAACACGCCTGCCGTTCCCAACACGCCGCAGAGAGCGACCGCGAGGGTGATTTCCTCGTCGTGCGCCCGGATCACTGATCCGGCTGCGACCGCGGCGCTTGCGCCGCAAACGGAGGTGCCCACCGCAAGGAGCGCGGCCAGCTTTGACGGGACGCCAAAACGGCGGCCGAGCCAGGCGATGCCGACGATTCCGATGAGAATCACCAGCGCGTCGAGAACGAACACTTTGGGCCCAACTCTGGCGACGAGTGCGAAATCCAGGCGCGCTCCCATCAGCACGATCCCCAGGCGGAGGATCGTCCTCGCAGAGAACTTGGTGCCGCGGCACGCCCAAGCCGGGAGGCCGACCGAGGAACGAACCGCGATGCCCACCAGCAACGCAACCGTGAGCGGTCCAGTCACCTTGAGCCATGGCAGCGTTGCAAGGCGGTAGCTCAGCGCCGCGAGTCCCGTGGCCAGCGCCGCGCCCGGAAGCATCCCGCGTATCGCTTGTACGGCCGGAGAATGCCAGTCGCCGACTGGATCCGAAGCTGGACGCATCCGCTCAGGCCAGCCGCTCAAGCAGATGGACGTAGATCTCGCGTCCGGTCTCGTCCTTCTCCGTCCGTTGCGAAGTCAGCGCGGCCTTTTTGTTGACCTTCACCCATCCCTGGAAATCCGGCACGGATCCAGGATCGGTTGCCAGGACCTCCAACTGCTCGCCCGGAGCCATCTGGTCAAGCTCCTTCTTGGCTTTGACAATGGGAATCGGACACTTCGCGCCGCGGACATCGAGTTTCCTCACGCTGAACTCCCTCCCTGATTGCTCATGCGACGGGCCCCGCCGCACATTGGTTGCGACCCAACTCCCACTCGCAGACCTGTTCTTCCAATGCGACGGCCGCTCCGAGGTTGACCTTGACGATTTCCTGGTAGTGGCGGGGCGGTGGTTTCATCTGCGAAGTCAGCGCCTGGATGAACTCGTCCTGGCCGCGCAATTGAAGCTCCGGAATCCTCTGGCGAAGTTTTTGTAGACGTTCAGTGACGGTGCCGTCAGGGTTGATTGCCACGGCACCCGCGTAATGTGCGGGTAAGACCAGGGTACGATCGGAAAGGCCGAGCAACCTTTCATGGAGCGAGCGGTAGAGTGCTCGACCCCATTCTTCAACGTGGCCGCCGAGGTCTGGCCGGCCGATTCCATCTGAAAAAAGCGTATCGCCCGTGAAAAGGTATCGCTCGGCGAACAAGTAGCACACGGACTCTGGCGTGTGACCGGGGGTGGTCAAGACTTCGGCAGAAATGCCCGAAGTCCCGATCTGCAGCACGGTACCGTCCGAAAGCCGCCTCGTGTCGTGGCTGGTCGCGACTGTTTCAGTCGTGGGCACGAAGTACTCGGCGCCGGCGCGCCGAGCGAGCGCAGCGCCTCCACTGACGTGATCGGCGTGAATATGAGTGTCGACGACCCAGACGATCCGGGCCCCGAGGCCCTCCACAAAAGCGTGGTAGAAATCAATCCGACGGGAAGGATCGATCACCGCCGCCTGGCCGCCTGCGCGAACCACGTATGACAAACAACCCTTGCCGCGCCGGTTGATCTGCCAAATCTCGAAGCGAGAAGCGGCTCCTTCATCGAGCGGCACCTGGACCGGCGATAGGTACTCTCCGTAGGCCACCATTCCACCGGCCACGTTTCGCGCCGGCTTTCCGGATTCGCGCAGCAACGCCGCCACGAGTTCCGACGATCCGCCCTTGGCGCACAAGACCGCAATCGGGCCCGGGTAGCGAGGCACCTTGGCCGTCGCGACGTCTGGAGCCTCGATGAACTCGAAATAGGGAAGGTGAATGGTCTTCACCGGGCGACGGCCTTCCAACGGCCAGGCCCGTTGCTCCTCTTCGTTGCGAACGTCCAGCAGCAGAACGGGCCCGCCGGAATCTATCATCGACAAGAGCTCGCCTACCTCGAACTCGGAGTTGGTTTCGGCCTCGATCATTCAAATGAAAAGCGAAAGCCGCGAGCTGGAAGCCTTGCCGAGGTATGCGGCAACGCCGCCGTACTCCAGGCCGTCGATCAGCTCATCCCGTTCGATGCCCATGACATCCATCGACATTCCACAGGCGGTCATCGTCACTCCCAATTCCCTCGCGAGGGAGAACATCTCCTCCAGTGAAGACACATTCTTTTCCTTCATCATCGACCGAAACATTCGAGCCCCAATGCCGAAGTAATTCATCTTCGATACGCCCAGATCGCGCGTACCCGAGGGTGTCATCAGTGCGAAGAGCCGCTGCTTGAGATTTTTCTTCTTCGCGGCGCCGCCCTGCTTTTTCAGCACCGAGAGACCCCAGAAGGTGAAGAATATCGAGGTCTCCAAGCCCGCGGAGGCAGCACCCGTGGCGATGACCAAGCTGGCAAGGACCTTGTCGAGATCCCCGCTGAAGACGATCAGCGTCGCGCGATTGTCCACGGTCCGTTCGCGGACTTCATCGATGCGTCGGTCGATTTCCTTGCGCGCGGCGCCCAGCTGGCGCGCCACCTCGGCCTCCACCAGCGCCTCCAGGTCGACCGGGGACTGCGCGATCGAGGACCGGTCCATTGCCGCTTCCCCCGCCAGACTTTTGACCACTGCGTGCTCGGCCATGCGACGACCTCCAGCGGAATCGGGCGGGGACCGACGCCCGTGGTTGGACTCCGTGCCTCTTTTCGTATGAGGAAGCGCTGCAAGTCAATGTAGAAGCGTAGTCGCCGGGATACCTTATCTGGCGATAGGAGACACAAGGGCGCGAATCGAATCCTCGCTGATGCGATTGATCGCCGCGAACCGCACATCCACCATCAGCGCGATGCGAGTCTTCACGGATGCAGTGTCACTGACCCGAGCTTCTGGACCTCGCGAATGAATTCCCTTGCAAGCTCGGCACCCCCGGCCGGCTTGTCGGCGAAGAAGTCCTCGACCGTACGGCGCACGCACGAGTGCGAGAGGTTGCGGCTGACGAACTTCCCGTCGCACGGCGGTCAGGTCCACATGGCGTCGATGGGCTTTGCTGGGGGACTAGGATTCGAACCTAGATAGCCAGATCCAGAGCCTGGCGTCCTGCCGTTAGACGATCCCCCAAGGATCTACTTTTTCGCGGGCCTTGCCTCGCTCGCTTTCTTCTTCGGTTTCGTCGTTTCTCCGGTGGGCACGATGTAGATTCGGATATCGTCCTTCGCCGCGTATAAATTGAGCCCCTGAAAATTCTTTCCCGACGGGTTGGCAATGTGTATCGCCTTGATGCCCGGCTGGTTGGCGATCTGCTTTCGCGGGTGCGTGCTGGTCGGGTACACCGATTTGTAATACTTGATCAACCCGTCCCAGTCCTCCTTCGGCCGATATCGATTCTCGCCGACCTTCTGTGCTCCGTCCGGAATCTGCGCTCCGTGCACCATCTCGCTTCGCGCGGCCACGGGCAAAAGGAACACCACTCCCGCCAGCCACAAAGGCCGGTTTTTATAGAAACGCGCTCGCAAGGTGTCAAGGCGAGGGGACATGGGGGAAAAGATATCGCCAGGCGACGAGGAGATCCATGAAGACCGCCAGCGCGCCGTGGAGGAATGCTCCGTACCAGAAGCTCCGAGTGCGCAGCGCCAGAATCCCCAGCGCGATCCCGGCGATGATCGAACCGAGCGCCTCCAGCTCGGGCTTTCCCAGGTGCATCAGCGCGAAGGGGACCATCTGGATGGCGATGGCGCCGCGCCCGAACCTCGGCAGCAACCCGTTCAACATCCATCCGCGGAAGAGGAACTCCCACGCCAGGAAGTAGAGGAAGTAGCCGGCTTCGTAGAGGGCGAACAGCCCGCGGCTGACCGCTTGCTTGTCGCCGAAGCGCAGCGTGTACGCGCCGTGCCGGGCCAGCGGGTAGTGATTGGAAAAAGTATGCGTGCGCGAGGCGATGTAGATGGCCGCCGCCGTCGCCACCAGCAGAGCTGCGGCGATCGCCGCGCCCGCTCGAAAGTCGCCGAGGCGCAGACCGTAGCTGCGGGTGAAGCTGCCTCGAGTGGCGGTCGACAGCGCGAGCGGGAGGACGACGTAGAAGATCACGCTCGTTCCGAACCACCAGAAGTAGGGCAGCGCGTCGATCGCGGGATGCCCGGCGAGCTTTGGCGAAAAGACAGCGCGAAAAAAATCAGCGGAGCCCTGGTAGCGCGACACGATCAACAGCGCGGTGCCGCCGCACAGCACCACGGTCGACTCGTCGCCCAGCCCTCGAAGGTAAGAACGCGCTGCGCTCTGCAGCGAGCCGGTCACCCGATTCGACCCAGCGCCGCGTCGATGCGCCGCAGCGTTTCGTCGCGACCGACCAGCTCCAGCGTTTCGCCGATCCCCGGGCTCGCCGTGCCGCCGGTCACCGAGACGCGAACCGGCTGGGCCACCTTTCCCATCCCCACGCCGAGCGACTCCGCAGTCGTCTTGATCGCGGCGTCGATCTCCTCCGTCGTCCACGAGGGCAACGACTCCAGACTGCGGCGAGCCTTCTCCAGCAGCGGCTTCGTCTCGGCGGTGAGGTGCTTCGCCGCCGCTTTCGGATCGATCGCCACGCCGCGGCTGAAGAAATAGGCCGCCTTGTCCGCCATCTCCACCAGCGTCTGCGCCCGCTCGCGCAAGAGCAGCACCACGCGCGGCACGCGCGGGTCGCCCTTGACCGAGAGGCCTTTGGCCTGCAGAAACGGAGCCAGGCGCTCGGCGATCACCGCCGGGTCGAGCATCTTCAGATACTGCTGGTTCAGCCAGAGTAGCTTGTCCGGGTTCCAGACTCCCGAGGTCTTCCCGACCTGATCGAAATCGAACCACTCGATCATCTGCTCGCGGCTGATTACCTCGTCGTCGCCGTGCGACCAGCCGAGCCGGACGATGAAGTTGAGGAGCGCCTCGGGAAGAATTCCATTCCTCGCGTGCACCGTCACGTCGGCCTCCGGGTGGCGGCGCTTCGACAGCTTCTCGCGATCCGGGCCGAGGATCAGCGGGAAGTGCGCGAGCTCGGGAACGTTCCAACCGAATGCCTGGTAGAGGAGAACTTGCGGGAAGGTGGAGTTGATGTGCTCCTGGCCGCGGCCCACCAGCGTGACGTCCATCGTGTGGTCGTCGATCACCGCGCCGAAGTTGTACAGCGGGATTCCGTCGGCGCGCAGCATCACCCAGTCGTCCAGATCCGAGAGCGGCTTGCTGATCGGCCCGAGCACCTTGTCCACGAACGCCACGCTTCCCTCGCCGTCGGGCATCTTGAACCGGACCACGTGCGGCTTGTCCTTCGGCGGATTGACCAGATTGCGGCAGGTGCCCTCGTATTTGTACATCCGCTTCTGGCTCTCGAAAAATGCGCGCCGCTCCTTGATCAGCTCCGCGCTGCAATAGCAGCGATAGGCGTGGCCCTGGGCGATCAGCTTCTCCGCGTGCTCGCGGTAGATCTCCAGCCGGTCCATCTGGAAGATGGGGCCTTCGTCCCAATCGATTCCCAGCCAGCGAAGCCCGTCCAGAATGGCGTTGACCGACTCCTCGGTCGAGCGCTCCTGGTCGGTGTCCTCGATCCGCAGAATGAAAACGCCTTTGTTACGTCTGGCATACAGCCAGTTGAAAAGAGCGGTCCTCGCGCCTCCGATGTGCAAGTATCCGGTGGGTGAGGGTGCGAAACGCAGGCGCGGTCGCGGGGTCATTCGGATGGGCGGGATAGCAAAGGGGGGTAGGGTGGTCAACGAAGGGAACGGCTGGGCAGCTATAATCGCCGAGGTGGCCCAAACCAGAGGAAACGCATGAAACGTCTCACTCGACTCGCTCTCGCCGGCGCAGCGCTCGCGCTCTCGCACGCCGCACCCGCGATGGCCACCAGCATGCTCGCGCAGGACGTCGCCGCGCTCACCCGCTCTTCCGACGCGGTCGTGCACGGCACGGTGAGGAAGGTGGAGAGCCGCTGGACCGGCGATCACAAGCAGATCGTGACCGACGTGACCATCGACGTGAACGAGTTCATCAAGGGCAAGGGCAACAAGACGGTGGTGATTACCCAGCCGGGTGGCGAGGTCGACGGCATCGGCCAGAAGGTCAGTGGTCTGGCATCTTTTTCGCCCGGCGAAGAGGTGGTGGTTTTCCTCGAACGGCAGGGCTCCGAACGCTTCCTGGTGACGGGCATGGCGCAGGGCAAATTCCGGGTCGAGCGCTCCAGCGATAACAAAGCGGCCTTCGCGATTCCCGATTCGACGCACGACGCTCAGTTGATCGACCCGGCCACCGGACAGCCCACCGCGTCCAACTCCAAGCCGATGGAGCTGGACGCGCTGCGCGCGAAGGTGAAATCTCATTCGAAAGCGAAGTCCAGCGCACCCAAGAACCGGAAAGCTCCGTGATCCAAATCATCTCGCTGGTGTTGCCAGTCGCGCTGGGCGTGTGCGACGATCCGTACATCCGCTCGCGCGCCGATATGTCCATCTGTCCCACGGCAAGCTCCGCGCACTGTCTCTATTGGCGCGCCGGCGCGGTGACCTACAACCAGAGCCAGACCGGGAACCCGAACAATCCGAACGGATCGGACACGGTCTTTGCCCCGGTCAGCAAGGCCCTGGCGAGCTGGCAATCGATCATGGACAGTTGCGGCAACCTGACGCTCCAGGAAGGCCCGCACGTTGCGGAACGGAACATCGGCTACGATTCGACGTCGCAGAGCAACGTCAACGTGATTCTTTTTCGAACGCGAAAGTGCACTGCTGATATCGCGCCCGCGAGCGATCCCTGCCACGCGGCGAAGGACTGCAACAACAAGTATGACTGCTGGGACTCGGGGGACAACGTGATCGCGCTCACCACGACAACGTACGACACGAGGACCGGTCGAATACTGGATGCGGACGTTGAATTCAACGCGGCGCAATTCAAATTCACCACGCTGGATTCGCCGGCGTGCCCGCGTTTCGCGCCCAACTACAACTGCGTGGCGACCGACGTGCAGAACACCGCGACGCACGAGCTCGGTCACTCGCTGGGCCTGGATCACACGATGTGGAGAGATCCGTCCACCGGGCAGAACTCAACCATGAGCCCCTCCGCCAACGTGGGCGACCTGGACAAGCGCGTGATTGACAGCGGCTCGCGTCAGTTCATCTGCACGACCTACCCGAAGGGCAGCGCTTCACGCGATTGCATCGCTTCCACCGATCAGAGCTCCAGCTCGGGCTGCAGCACGACGCCAGGCGCCCCGCTCGTGGTCGCTGCGGTCGCGTGGTTGGCAGGTCTCCGAAGGTCTCGGCGCCGATCGCGCGACTGACGGCGCAGCCCGCCGGCTGCAATGGACGGCCGATTCATTTTTGCAAAACGCAGGGCGCTGCAAACGGTACACACCAGGCCTCTTCAGAATACGCGGAATTGCACGTCCTGAATCTGGCACGAGCGATGCTTTCCACAGACGTCCAGATGTGGAGGTTCGCTTGCGTCCAAACCACAGCGATGGGTGCCGTAGCTGATATGGCATACCGTCAATCATCGGCTGCCACGCGGCTGCCCCCGGTCCCGCCGAACCAGCCCGATCTTCGCGATCGCACGGTGCTTCTCTACTCCCGCCCCGACGGCGATTTCTCCTTCCAGGATTCGCAGCTCGAGTTGCTGCGTGATGAGTATGGACGGAGTTTGCGCATCGAGATCTGCGCCCCGGCTGCGGCAGAGCGCAGGTGTGGAGTATGGGTGAGCCCGGCGCAGCCGACATTTCTCCTGTTGCGAAGGAAGGAGATCGTTTCTGTGGCGATCGGCCGACTGACGACCGGGGAGCTTGAGAGCATTGTGAAACGTGCGCTCGATTGAGCGCCACTCTCGCGCGGCGTCGGTGCCCCCGGTCCCCGGTCATGCGAGCAGCTGTCGGGTTGCGCTTAACATTCGATGGCTGTAGGGGTTGCGGCAGCGACGCCAGCAGTGCGCGTGGATTGAGCGAGGGGGTCGAGATTGCACTCGAAGATGAACCGCAGAGATTTCGCCAAAGGACTTTCGCTTGGCTGAGACATCGACCCGGCGGCGTTACCACCCTCGAAGTCATCGATTTCGCCGCGGAGAACAACTTCGACGTGGTGGACATCACTGCCTATTACATCCCAGGCTACGTGAACTATGCGATGCCGACCGACTTCGCTGGAATTGATGCATACGCTGCTCAGATAAGACAAAAGTGCGCGGACGTCGGGCTTCCCATCAGTGGAACCGGGGTGCTGAACGATTTCGCTACCACCAACCAGGACAGCCGCGAGCTCGACGTGCAGCGCGTGAAGTATTGGATCGAGGTCGCAGCAGCGATGGGTGCACCGGTGATGCGAGTGTTCTCCGGGCCAGAGTTCTTGAGCCAGGTTCGGGATGCATTGGAAGAAACCAGAGCCGGCTAGACTCGCATTCGCTCTGGTGAGATATGCTCGCGCGCTCGAATTCGCCGAGCGTCCAAGATGCACGATCCGCAGTCCGCCCCCGAGCCCCAGAGCGACCTTCCACTCGACGTGACGGACAGCCCGCTGTTCAACCCAGACCTCGCGCCGGTGCCCAAGGCGCGCCGCAACTGGACTACCTACAACTTCGCGGCGCTGTGGATCTCCATGGCGCATTGCATCCCGACGTACATGCTCGCGGGCGGGCTGGTGGCGGTGGGGATGAACTGGTGGCAAGCGCTGCTGACCATCGGGATGGGCAACGTGATCGTCCTCTTCCCGATCCTGCTCAACGCCCATCCCGGAACGAAGTACGGAATCCCGTTCCCGGTGCTCGCGCGCGCCTCGTTCGGTACGGTGGGCGCGAACATCCCGGCGATCCTCCGGGCGATCGTGGCCTGCGGCTGGTTCGGCATCCAGGCTTTCATCGGCGGCCAGGCGGTGCGGACGTTCATCGAGGCGATCTGGCCGGGCTTCGGCGCCCTCGGCGGCGGTTTCACGGCGCTCGGCCTGCAAGCGCCGAGCGCGCTCACCTTCCTGCTCTTCTGGTCGCTGAACATTTTGATCATCTACCGCGGGATGAACGCGGTGCGGGTGTTCGAGAACTGGGCCGCGCCGATCGTCCTGGTGATGGCGGCGGTGCTGCTGGCCTGGGCGGTATCGCGGGCGCACGGGCTCGGGCCGATGCTCGCGCAGCCGTCGCGGTTTGCCACCCTCGGCGAGTTCTGGAAGGTCTTCATCCCATCCCTCACGGGGATGATCGGATTCTGGGCCACGCTCTCGCTCAACATTCCCGACTTCACCCGCTTCGGCCGAGGGCAAAAGGAGCAGATGCTCGGACAGACGCTCGGCTTGCCCACCACCATGCTGCTCTTCTCCGCGATCGGCGTGATCATCACCAGCGCGGCGCAAGTCATCCTTCGCGGAGTGGACCCGAGCAAGCTCTGGGATCCGGTTTTCATCCTGGCGCAGCTCACCTCCGCCTCGCCTCCGCCGGGTCAGGCGGCGCCGTTGATCGCCTCCGGCAGCGCGCGCGCCCTCGTCGCGGCGATTTCGCTGATAGGCGTAGGCATCGCCACGCTCTCGGTGAACATCGCGGCCAACGTGGTCAGCCCAGCCAATGACTTCGCCAACCTCTCGCCCAGGCACATCTCCTTCAAGACGGGCGGGCTGATCACCGGGCTCCTGGGAATCGCGATGATGCCCTGGAAGCTGTTGGCCAGCGCGGACACCTACATCTTCAACTGGCTGGTCGGCTACTCGGCGCTGCTCGGGCCGATTGCGGGAATCATGATCGCCGACTACTGGATCGTTCGCCGCCAGCAACTGGACGTTCCCGATCTGTATCGCACCCATGGGCGCTACGCGGGAGTGCGCTGGGTGGCGGTGATCGCGCTGGTGCTCGGAGTGTTGCCCAACGTCCCCGGGTTCCTCAAGAGCGCTCACGTGATCGGCGGCCCGGAGAATTTTTTCGATTCGCTGTATGTCTATGCGTGGTTTGTCGGCTTCTTGCTCGCCGGCGCGATCTATCTCGCGGGAACCCTGATCCCGGCAAGCAGCCGCAGCGGCACCGCCCCCGGCGCTCGCGTCGCACCTTCGCCGTGAAACATTTGTTATCCACAAGAGGTGGAATCCCGATGAGAGCATCCGTTGTATTGCTCGCGCTCGCAGGATGCGTTTCATCCGCACCCAAGCCGGCGCCGACCCCCGTCGCCAAGCCGATTCAACCGGCGGCTCCCACTCCTCCTGCCGCGAAGAAGAGCGCCAAGGCCGAGACGCTGCACGGCGAGCCTCGCGTGGACGATTATTTCTGGCTGCGCAACAAAGGCTCGCCAGACGTGGTGTCGTATCTCAAAGCGGAGAATGCGTACACCGACGTGCTGATGAAGCCGACCGAGCCTTTCCAGGAGTCGCTCTATCAGGAGATGCTGGCCCGCATTCAGGAGACCGACGTCACCGTCCCCTACCGCGAAGGCGAGTGGCTCTATTACACGCGTACGGAAAAGGGAAAGCAGTACCCGATTCATTGTCGCAAGAAGAAAACCATCGAGGCTCCCGAAAGCGTGATGCTCGACCTGAACGAGATGGCCCACGGCGAGAAGTTTCTGGCCCTGGGAACTGTGGCCGTGAGCGACGATGGCAACCGGATTGCGTACTCGACCGACAACACCGGCTTTCGCCAATACACGCTGCACATCAAGGATCTGCGAAACGCCGAGCTCGGGCCTGAAGCAATTCCGCGCGTCGACAGCGTAGCCTGGTCGCGCGATAACAAGACGCTGTTCTACGTGGTGGAGGACGATGCGAAGCGGCCGTACCGCCTCTACCGCCACGAGCTGGGAAAGCAATCTGCGAACGATTCGCTCCTCTACGAGGAAAAGGACGAGATGTTCACGCTCGAGGTCGTTCGCTCCCGCAGCAAGGAATACCTGTTCCTCACCTCGCACAGCCATACCGCGAGCGAAGTGCGTTACCTTCGAGCCGACCAACCCAAAGCGGCATTCAAGCTGGTCGCTCCGCGGGAGAAGGATCACGAGTACTACGTCGCAGACCGGGGCCGGGAATTTTTCATCCGCACCAACTCGGGCGGGCGGAATTTCCGGATCGTCACCGCGGCGGTGGCCAATCCCTCGCGCAAGAGTTGGAAGGAGGTCATTCCGCACCGCAGCGAGGTGATGCTCGAGCGGCTGGAGATGTTCGCGGATCACTACGCGCTCTTCGAGCGCGAGGACGGCCTGCCGCGGATCCGCATCGCCGACTTCAAAACCAAGAGCTCGCACCACGTGCAGTTTCCCGAGCCCGTCTACTTCCTCTCGCCCGCGCCGAATCGCGAGTTCAAGACGGACAAGCTGCGGTTCACCTATCAATCGTTCGTCACGCCGGTATCGGTCTACGACTATGACATCCACACCGGCGAAAAGACGCTGCTCAAGCGGATCGAAGTGCTGGGCGGATACGATCCCTCGCTGTATCAATCGGAAAGGCTGCACGCCAAAGCGGCGGACGGCATCGCCATTCCGATCTCCGTCGTCTATCGCCGGGGGCTTCGCCACGACGGCAGCAGCCCGATGCTGCTGATCGGATACGGCTCATATGGATTCTCGCTGCCGGTCACTTTCTCGTCTGATCGGTTGAGCTTGCTCGACCGCGGCGTCTCCATTGCGCTGGCTCACATCCGCGGCGGCGGAGAGATGGGGAAGAAGTGGCACGATCAGGGACGAATGATGTCCAAGCGAAACACCTTCACCGATTTCATCTCCGCAGCGGAGTACCTGATTGCGGAGCGCTACACCCGGACCGACCGCCTGGTCATCGAGGGCGGGTCCGCGGGTGGCCTGCTGATGGGCGCGGTGACCAACATGCGCCCCGACTTGTTCAAAGCGGTGGTGGCGCTGGTGCCGTTTGTCGATGTGATCAACACCATGCTCGATACTTCCCTGCCTCTTACGGTGGGTGAATTCGAGGAGTGGGGCAATCCGCAGAACAAGGCGGACTACGTATACATGCGCAGCTACAGCCCCTACGACAACATCCAGGCAAAGGCCTACCCGACCATCCTGGTGCGGACCTCGTACAACGACAGCCAGGTGATGTACTGGGAGCCGGCCAAGTACGTCGCCAAGCTCAGGGCCAGCAAGACCGATTCCAATCCGCTGGTGTTCAAAATCAACATGGAACCCGCTGGCCACGGTGGGGCGTCGGGCCGATACACGAAACTCCGGGAGACCGCATTTGATTACGCCTTCATTTTGTGGCAATTGGGGATCCGGAAGTAAGGAGACGAGCCATGGGAATGCTGTCCAAGCTGTTGCGGCGAAACGATTCGGATGCAGTCCTGGGCGAGATGGAACAGGCGGCGATCGTGTGCCTGAAGTTGGGCGACGAAGAGATTGGAAGCGCCCAGGAGCGGGAAGCGATCTCGGTTCTGCGGGACCGCCTGATTCGCGCCGTCGGCCAGCGAGATGTGGGCGAGTTCGACACCCTCGAGTTCGATGACGGATTCGGAACCCTTTCTTTCGTCGGCCCGAATGCGGATCGGATCACCGAGGTCATCCTTCCGGTGGTCAGGACGTATGCCGCTCGCTCCGGCTCATACGTGGTGAAGCGGTACGGTGAGCCCGGTGCGCGAGAGCAGAGCATCGTGCTCGGCGCGCACGCGTAGCCGCAGGCGGTCGCCGACCGATTCGGCTGAATCGCCCTCGCTGAAGCAAAGACCACAATCGGGAGACCAACGTACGTTCGGTTGTGTCGTACAGCTTGACGGCAAACCAGGCTTACAGGAACACTCCCCTGATGCAGGCCAGCAAGACGACTTTCTATCTGAGCAACGACCTTCGTGCCCGGCTCAAATCGCTGGCAGCCCACAGCGGGAAGTCCGTGAAGGATCTTCTGACCGAGGGTGCTGAGCTTGTGCTCGCTCGGCATCAGACGCGCATCGATAGGGAAGAGCTGAGACGGCGCGCAGCCAGAGCTTGGGAGCGTTTGCGCGAGGGCCTTTACTAGGAAGCAGTGGCGTTACTTGGCGCTGAGCGGGCCGCGCTTGACGAATCGGCCGGCGCCGGTTTTTCCGAGCCACTTCTCGTTCTCGACGATCAGCTTGCCTCGCGAGAACACGTGCGTGGGGGCGCCGCGGGTCACGCGGCCTTCGTACGGGTTGTAGTCGACGCGCATGTGATGCGTCTTGGCGGACCAGCGGATCTCGCGATTGGGGTCGAGCACCACCACGTCCGCATCGCTCCCGGGCGCAAGGGTCCCCTTCTTCGGATAGAGGCCGAAGATCTTGGCCGGGGCGGTGCTGGTGATCTGCACGTACCGATTCACGTCGATGCGGCCAGTCCGCACGCCGCCGTCCCAGAGCAGGCTCATCCGCTGCTCGATGCCGGGAGCGCCATTGGGAATCTTGGCGAAGCTGTCCTTTCCCAGCTCCTTCTGCTCCTTCATGCAGAAGGGACAGTGGTCGGTCGATACCAGCGCGAGGTCGTCTTGCTTGAGGCCCGCCCAGAGGGCCTCCTCGTTTCCCTTCGGGCGCAAGGGCGGGCTCATCACGTATTTCGCGCCGTCGAAGCCGGGCTCCTCGTAATTGTCGTAGGAGAGAAAGAGGTACTGCGGGCAGGTCTCTGCCATCGCTTTGATGCCCCGATCGCGCGCTTCCCTCACTTCGGCGAGGGCCTCCCTGGCGGAGAGGTGCACGATGTAGACAGGCACCTGAGCGACCTCGGCGAATGCGATCACGCGGTTGGTGGCCTCCGCCTCCAGACGCGCTGGACGCGTCAGCGCGTGATACTTCGGCGCGGTCTGCTTTTTTGCCAGCGCCTGCTCAATCAAAACGTCGATCACCGGTCCGTTCTCGGCGTGCATACAAATCAGCCCGCCGTTCTCGCCGGTTTTCTGCATCGCGCGGAATATCGACGCATCATCGACGAGAAACACGCCGGGATACGCGGTGAAGAGCTTGAAGCTGGGAACGCCATCCTGTTTCACCAACCGATCCATCTCGGCGAGCGACTCCTGGTTGATATCGCGCGCGATCATGTGGAAGGCGTAATCGATGCAGGCCTTGCCCTCGGCTTTGGCGTGCCACTCCTCCAGTCCCTGCCGCAGCGATCCCTTCTGCGGCTGGATGGCGAAGTCCACCACGCAGGTCGTCCCGCCGAAGGCGGCCGCCCGCGTTCCAGTCTCGAAATCATCGGCGCTCTTGGTTCCACCAAACGGCATGTCCAGGTGGGTGTGCGGATCGATGCCGCCCGGGACGACGTACTTGCCGATCGCGTCGATGGTCTGATCGAATGGGCCGAGGCGAGAGAGGTCCACCCCCAGCAGCGCGATCCGCTCATCCTCGATCAGCAGATCTCCCTTGAACAGGTCCGAAGCGGTGGCGATCGTTCCGTTCTTGATCAGCGTGCGCATGGTCCACTCCTAAGGAAGCTGCTTGGCCATGTCGCCGTAGGTCTCGGGCCTCCGGTCCCGGAAGAACTGCCAGGTGCGGCGCACCTCCTCGATCATGTCCAGATTCAAATCGGCGGTCACCAGCTCCTCCTTGTCCTCGCTGCCCATGGCCAGGAAGTTGCCCCGTGGATCCACGAAGTATGAGCTGCCGTAGAATTTGCCGATGTTCCACGGTGGCTCGGTGCCGACGCGGTTGATCGCCCCCATGAAGTAGCCGTTGGCCACCGCGTGCGCGGGCTGCTCGAGCTTCCACAGATACTGCGACAAACCGGCCACCGTGGCCGAGGGATTGAAAACAATCTCCGCGCCGTTCAAACCGAGGAGCCGGGCGCCCTCGGGGAAATGGCGGTCGTAACAAATGTATACACCGACGTCCGCGTATTGCGTCTTGAACACGGGGTAGCCCAGGTTCCCAGGCTTGAAATAATATTTTTCCCAAAATCCGTGCGTCTGCGGGATGTGATTCTTGCGGTACTTGCCGAGGTACTTGCCGTCCGCGTCGATCACCGCCGCGGTGTTGTAATACACGCCAGCCATCTCGCGCTCGTAGAGCGGCAGCACGATCACCATGTTGTGCTTGCGCGCGAGCTCACAAAACAGGTTGGTGGTGGGTCCGGGCACCGGCTCGGCCGCGTCGTACCAGTTCGGCGTCTGCGCCGGGCAAAAGTAGGGCGTGTTGAAGACCTCCTGAAGGCAGAGGATCTGTACGCCGGCCTTGGCGGCCCTCTCCACGAATGGCAACGTCTTCTCGACCATCGCGTGGATGATCTCTTTTACCGATCCCTCGTTCTTCGCGTTCGCAAGCTGGATCAACCCGCCCTTGACGACTCGGCTCATGATTACTCCCTGACTCGGTTGGACCGGTGTTCATAGCCACCGCTCGTCGATTGGGTCAAGCCGGAGCCTGGGCAGCAATCTCGACAAATGCGTGTTCCGGCGTTGCCTTGCGTCTAGACTTACGCCGTGTCGATTGCCTTCTTCGACTTTGACAGGACGCTGATTGCCAGCAACTCGGGAGCGCTCTGGCTGCGTCGGGAGCTCAGGCTCGGGCACATCACGCCGCTGCAGGGGCTGCGCGCCGCAGGGTGGTTGATGCGATACCAGCTCGGATTCGCGGCGCTCGAAGACGCCATCGCGCGCGCCATTGCCACTCTTGCGGGCAGCCGCGAACAAGAGCTCCGGGAGCGAACCGCTCGCTTCTACGAATCGCAGGTCAGGCCGCTCTACCGTCCCGGTGCGCGCAAAGCGCTGGACGCTCACCGCCGAGCGGGCGACACCCTGGTTCTGCTGACCTCCTCGTCGCTCTATTTGTCCGAGCTGGTCGCGCACGAGTTGGAGCTCGACGCGGTCCTTTGCAACCGCTTCGAGGTGGACGAACGCGGGCTTCACACGGGACGGACCATCGGCGCGGTTTGCTTCGGGAGGGGAAAGCTGCTGCATGCCCAGGAGTTCGTCAGGGAACGGGGCATCTACCTGACCGATTGTGCGTTCTACACGGATTCATTCGCTGACCTCCCCGTGCTGGAGGCGGTGGGAAAGCCGGTGGCGGTGAACCCGGATCGACGTCTCCGCAAGCTCGCGCAGCGGCGCGGCTGGGAGATGGTCGACTGGGGACAGCCGAGCGACAACTCAGGCTCGTGATTGACAGTCCCTGGGCGGGTCGGTAGATCGCCGCTCCCGGAAAAAAGGGAGGAACATGAATCACAACGAGGCACCGCCATGGGCCGTGATGATGGAGATGCTCAGGGGCAGCTGGGTGACACAGTGCCTCAATGCCGCCGCGCGACTTGGGATAGCCGATCATCTGGCCGATGGTCCAAGGACTGCCGAGGAAGTCGCTCGTCGTTCGGGAGCCCGTGCCCCATCGATATTCCGGCTGATGCGAACGCTGGCCAGCCTGGGTGTATTGACTGAGCCCTCGTCCGGAAAATTCGGACTTTCTCCGATGGGACAGTGCCTCCGAACGGGCGTCCCCGGCACGCTGCGCGATTTCGCAATTGCGGTGAACGATCACGTCCACTGGTCAGCCTGGGGGCGATTTGCCGACGCCGTCCGGACCGGCGAGCCGATGGTACGTGAGGCGGTCGGAATGGAATTGTGGGAGTACTACGCGAAACATCCAGAAGAGGGGGCGCGCTTCAGCGCGGGGATGGGCAATCTGTCGAATCTCATCACCCCGGCCCTCGTGGAGAGCTACGATTTCTCGCGCGCGACCAAGATCGTCGACGTGGCAGGAGCGCATGGCGTATTGCTTGCCGAGATCCTCCGGCGCAACCCCAAGGCGAGAGGTGTCCTCTTCGATCTGCCTCACGTGGTCAAAGACGCTCGGCCTGTGCTCGAGAGGTACCAGGTAGCGGATCGCGTCGAGATCGCTCCGGGCGACTTCTTTAAGGAAGTCCCGGCGGGCGGCGACGTCTATCTGCTCAAGCACATCATTCACGATTGGGACGACGAGCGCGCGATTCAGATCCTGAAGTCTGTCCGCGCGGCAATGAAACCGACTGGCAAGGTGCTGATCTTCGAGTTGCCGATTCCGCCCGACAACCAGCCATCGCCCGCGCAGCTGATGGACATGAACATGCTGGTGATGCTCAGCGGCAAGGAGCGGACGGAGGCTGAATATGGTTCGCTCCTCGAGGCAGCGAAACTCAAGCTCGACCGCTTGATTTCAACTCTTACTCCTTACGCCATCGTCGAGGCGTCCGCCGCGAGTCGTTGAGACGAAGTGCTACAAGTCGAGCTTTACCGTTCAGCCTTTACCGTTCAGCCCGAGCATAGCGCCGACGGCGCGTAGTCGAGGGCGATATGGGCGACCCCTCGACTCCGTTTCACTACGCTCGGGGCGAGCGGTGCGGGCGACCCCTCGACTCCGCTTCGCTACGCTCGGGGCGAGCGGGTGCGGCGACCCCTCGACTCCGTTTCACTACGCTCGGGGCGAGCGGTGCGGGCGACCCCTCGACTCCGCTTCGCTACGCTCGGGGCGAGCGGGTGCGGCGACCCCTCGACTCCGTTTCACTACGCTCGGGGCGAGCGGTGCGGGCGACCCCTCGACTCCGCTTCGCTACGCTCGGGGCGAGCGGTGCGGGGCCCGAACCCGGGGTTAGTCGGCGTTGCATACCTTGGCCTTGAATCGCCCGGCGATTTTTCCGGTCTCCTCGGGTTTGGAGCCGGGGCGGCTGTCCGCGTAGACGGATCCGATCACGCTGCCACCGGATCTGAACTCCAGCTTCTCGAAGCGAACCCAGGCGCGCTCGGCACCGCCGCCAAAGAAGCGAAAGGAGTCCGTCGCCCCGTTCACGTCGACGGTGGGCTTGGGGATGGAGAACGAGGCGCTGGCGGGCTGAGCCGTGCCGATAAAACGCTGGCGCCTGCCGGCCCCTCCGATGGAGCGGATCATGAACAGGTTGAGCTTCTCGCGCTGATCCCACTGGTTCTCGCAGGTGACGCCGCCGGTCGGGAAGAACACGATCGAATCCACGTAGTCCTGCGCATTGTCGGAGTCGTGCCACACGTTGGCGATCGCGGTTTTGAAGGCGAACCTCTCTCCGGCGAAATTCCCCGCCACGTCGCCCTCGGGCACCTCCTGCGGTTGTCCGGTCAGTCCCTTGAGAATTTCGGAGTCGTCGCAGATTTCGACGTCGAAGTAACCGGCTCCTTTCGATTGATACGTCTGCTTGGTTCGATCGATCTTGGTCTTCACGAACTTGACGTCGAACTCCAACCGTCCGCGCACGTGCGACCCACCTTTGAGCGTGAAGGGCTCGATCGTTGCCGTCACCAGGTAGGGATCGGCCGCGGTGATCGCCAGCCGGGTGCGCCGCGATTCGAAGTTTGCGCCTACGCCGGTGGGCGTTCCCGCGAAGAATCGGCCACCCGGTCCGGGCGTGAGGTCGAAGCGGATCCGATAGGCGTCCGCGGTGCCGGGCACGAAAGTGCAGGGCGTCTTCTCGGTGGAGAGCACGATGTGAAGGGAGTCTGAGGTCGCGTAGGCCTTGCCATACTTGAACTGGAGTGGGCGACCCTCGATGTTGGCGAAAAAGATCGGTCCCGCGCCGGTGGTCTCGGCGTTGGACATGCCGATCTCGATCTCCGCGTCGGCGTCCTTTTCCACTTCCTTTCGTCCCTGGCAGGCCAGAGCGAGCGTCAGGCAACAGATGGCACTTGGAAAGCGGAGTCCGTGCATGGCGTGCGGAGCTTATCTCGCTGCCGGCGATCGGGCTGATTTTTGGGACGGGCCCGCGCCGCGTGCTTCAATCCGCCCCAGCTCGCTGGGAAATCAGCGCGTGTGGCTCTTGGCTGAGCTGGAGCCAGCGCTCGGTGGCCTTATCGCGAGGAAGCTGCACCTCGATCACCACGCGATCTCCCTCGTTGACGAACAGCTGGCCCTCGTGACGACGGACGATCTCGTGGCAGACGTGGAACTCGTCCACGTGGGGCTGCCAAGGCGAGAGCGAACAGACCGCCAGCTGGATGCAACTATCCGATGCGCTCAGAGTGGCGACGATCTCCGATTCCGGGCGCGCCTGCCGCAGCGCGATCCGCAGGAGACGGTCGCAAAGCAGTTGGAGCTGGTCGCGATTGCCCATGACCCATGTGTGCGGTCGAGCCAATTCCACCCGCAGGGGAATGCGCCGAGCCACCGCACCCGGTCTGACCTTGGATACCGCGCGCTCTACCAGCCGGTTGAAATCGACTGGCCGCGCGGCGTCGCGAGGTCCTTCGCTCAGCTCCGCATCGATCAAGTCGCGCTGTCGCTCGACCGCGTGCGCGAGGCGCTCCAGATACCTGCGGGTGCGGGCGTTGAGTGGCCCGGCCATGCCGCGAAGGAGCATGTCCACGTAGCCTTTCATGGCCACCAGGGGCGTCCGCAGGTCGTGTTTCAACCGCATCGCTCGTGCGCGGTGATGCATCACCTCTTCGCGCAGCGAACAGGTCTCCCGGAGCAGCTCCGCATGTGCGTGGCGCCGAGCTCCGTCCAGCGATTGCAGGTTGAGCAAACCCATACCTCTGCCATACGCAGGATCTGTGCCTGTCGCGCAGAGCCCGACGCCTCCGACAGAACGCGCCTCGAAGCCTCCTCTGATCGCCGCGGAGGGGGAAATCTCTACCGGACAGTCGCCGTTCGGTCAGTAAGAATTCCGGTCCCTTCATTCGACCGGGAGCGAACAGCAAGTCGGGGGCGGTCGTTGAGTGTTGTGTCGGCCGTGCTTAAAGAGTTGGCGAGGAAGCTTGGTTGGGCGCGCTGCTCCATTACTCGTCACTCGCGCGCCGCTTCTCCCCCGCGGACCTGGCGAGGGCGGCGGCGAGGCGGGCCTATCGCGCGGCGCGCGAAGCGCTGTATCAGCCCGCTCCGGTGAACGCGGAGGCAATCCTCTCGTCATTCGATGCGACTTTGGAATCGCTGCCGGCCCGCGTGCTTCGCGAGCGGCCGGTCTGGTCCGATGCCTCTCGCCGCCCGGACGTGGTAGCAGCCCTTTCCAGAGTGCCCGGTGGGCAGGAGCGCGCGCTGGATCGCGCACAGCGTGCGGCGCGCCGTGAGTTCCGCCTCTTCGGCTCCTCCATTTCATTCGCTGATCGCGACCGCATCGATTGGTCGCTCGATCCGGTCAGCGGACGTCGCTATCCGATGCTTCCATCGCGCAGCTTGCGGCTCGACGAGGGCGGCATGGATCCGAAGTTGCCGTGGGCGCTCGGCCGACTGGATCAACTGATCGCGCTGGGGCAGGGATACTGGGTGGCGCCGGACGCGGCGCAGCGCGAGCCGTTCGCGGCGGAATTCAAAAGGCAGGCGACGGACTTCATCGCCAGCAATCCGCTCGGCGTCGGCATCCACTGGACGAGCCCCATGGAAGTCGCTCTGCGCGCTTCCAATCTGGCGCTGGGATTGGCGATGGTCCGCACCTCGCCGAGCGCCGCGGACGCGCGCTTTTTGCTGACGGTGATGCGCTCACTGGTGGAGCACTGCGAGTTCGTGGAAGCGCACCTGGAAGATCGGGCGGTCGTACCCAACAATCACCTGATCGCGAACTTCGTCGGTTTGCTGGTGGTGGGCCTGGTTTTCCCCGAGCTGCCCACCTCGGCGCGACAGGTGCCGCGCGCGGTGAGCGGCTTGCGCGAGCAGATGCAGGCGCAAGTGCACGAGGACGGCTACTCTTTCGAGGGCTCGGTGCCGTATCACCGGCTTTCGCTCGAGCTGTTCACGCTGGCGCAGGTGGTGGCCCGATCGAGCTCCGTAGAGTTGGGCGGTACCTTCACCGACAGGCTGCGAAAGATGTTCGGCGTGGCCAAGGCCTACTGCTCCGAGGCGGGAATCGCTCCTCAGGTCGGCGACAACGATTCGGGGCGCGCCCTGGTGCTGCGCGATCGCGCCAGCCTGGATCACGGCTATCTCGCGGCGCTGGGGGCGGCGCTGCTTCGCGAGGCAGCGTTGAAGCGGACGGGCGATGGGGTGCCGGACGAAGTGGTGTGGCTCTTGGGTGGACGCGCTCTCGAGGATTTCGAGCGCATGGAGGGCAGCGCACCCCCGCAGACATTCAGCTCGCCCGCCGGCGGGCTGCATCTCTTCCGCGGCGGCGCCGCTCTGGTGGCGGTGAGCGCGGGGCCCAACGGACAAAACGGCATCGGCGGCCACAGCCACAACGACAAGCTTTCCTTCGAGCTGCACCTCAGCGGCGCGCCCGTGATCGTGGACCCTGGCAGCCCGACGTACTTGCGCGACCGTGCACAGCGCAACGCATTTCGCTCCACCCGCGCTCACAACACCGTGCAGTTGGACGATCGCGAGCAGTCGCCTCTGGATCCCGAGCGCCCATTCGCGCTCGGGGACGAAGCGCGTGCCCGCGTCGAGGTATGGGATCACTCCGCTTCGCGGACCACGCTCATTGCCAGCCACTTCGGCTATGCGACCTTTAGCCCACCGGTGCAGATCCTCCGGACGTTCTTGCTGCATGAAACCAGTCGGGCCCTCGTCGTTTCCGATCAGGTTCTGGGCGGCGGCTCGCACTCGGCGGTGGGGCGGCTGCACCTGCCCGATTGCGAGGTCAGGCTGCGGGACGCAACCGAGGAAGAGCTCGCTCGAGCCACTTCCGCTCGCCCTGAGCCCCAACCCGCTCGCCCTGAGCGTAAGGCGAGCGAATGCGAGCCTGGAGTCGAAGGGTCGCCCGAGGTCAGGCTGGGGACTCCAAGCGAGCCCTCGACTCCGCTTCGCTACGCTCGGGCTGAACGCGGGCTTCGCTACGCTCGGGCTGAACGGGGGCTTCGCTACGCTCGGGCCGAACGGGGGGTTCGCTACGCTCGGGCCGAGCGGATCATGTGCGCGGAGCTGGGACCGGCGCACTCACCCCGCGCGGTGGTGCTCCTGGAATCGGACTTGAAGCTGGAGGTGCAGGAGTCGCTCTACTCACCCTCCTACGGAGAAGTTCAGCGGGCGGCAGTGTTGGTCTACAGTCGGCGGGGTAAACTTCCTCTCGCGCTCACCATCATCGTGTTGTTCGGTTGACGGCTGTGAGCGCAACGGGTCGCGCCGACTTGCGGGTCGAGCCGGTGAAAGGGAAGCTCGGGCGAAACATGAAAGTGATGCGTGAGACGGTGAAGCCTCTCCTCGAGCGGATCGAGGCGCGGGAGGCGCACGTCGGAATCGTGGGGCTCGGCTACGTCGGCCTGCCGCTGGGAATCGCCTTCGCCGAGGCAGGCTTCCCCGTGCTCGGCCTGGACATCGACAAGCGCAAGGTCGAGAAGATCAGCCGCGGCGAGAGCTACATCAAACACATTTCCTCCGAGCCGGTTCGGAAGCTGACCAAAGCCGGCAAGCTGAAGGCCTCCACCGATTTTTCCCATGCCGCCGATCTGGATTGCATCGTGATCTGCGTGCCCACGCCGCTCACCAGCGCCCGCGATCCGGACATGAGCTACATCATCGCCACCGGCGAGTCGCTGGCGCCGCACGTCCGCCCAGGGCAGTTGTTCGTGCTCGAGTCCACCACCTATCCGGGCACCACGGACGAGGTGCTGAAGCCGATCCTGGAGCGCGGCGGCCTTCGGGCTGGAGTGGATTTCCACCTCGCCTTCAGCCCGGAGCGCGAGGACCCGGGCAACAAGAGCTTCACCACCAAGAACATTCCCAAGATCGTCGGCGGCTACACGCCCAGGTGCCTGGAGGTAGGGCGCGCTCTCTACGCGGCGGCTCTCCAGGACACGGTCCCGGTGTCCTCCACGCGCGTGGCCGAGCTGGCCAAGCTGCTGGAGAACATTTTCCGCTGCGTCAACATCGCGCTGGTGAACGAGCTGAAGATGCTCTGCGACCGGATGGAGCTGGATGTCTGGGAAGTGATCCAGGCGGCTTCCACCAAGCCGTTCGGCTTCATGCCCTTCCTGCCCGGACCGGGGCTGGGTGGCCACTGCATTCCGGTGGACCCGTTCTATTTGACCTGGAAGGCTCGCCAGTACGAGTTCCAGACCAAGTTCATCGAGCTCGCCGGCGAGGTAAATGCGCAGATGCCGCACTACGTGGTGCACCGGACGATGGAGGCGCTCAATCAGCGGCGGAAGAGCCTGAACGGCTCGAAGCTGTTGATCCTCGGCGCGGCGTACAAGAAGGACGTGGACGACATTCGCGAGAGTCCCTCCTTGCGCGTGATCACGCTGCTCAAGGAGCGCGGCGCGGAGGTGGAGTACCACGATCCTTATGTGCCGCGGCTGGAGAAGGGCGACGGCTTCGATCAACAGATGGGCTCGGTTCCGCTCGAGGGAGCGCGCATCGCCGAGTACGACGCAGTGCTGATTCTGACCGACCACAGCTGCATCGATTACGAGATGGTGGTGGCCCACGCGCAGCAGGTGATCGACACGCGCAACGCCACTCGGCAGATCGCCGAAGGCCGCGAGCGAATCGTCAAAGCATGATCAGCGGGCTTCCACAAAAGCCCCGGCTCTTCCCTCGGCGGCAGGGAAGGCATTAGGGTGAGAAGCGTGCACGCGTTCTCCACGAAAATTCTTCCCGTTGTTTCGCTGTTCGCGCTTTCCGCGCTTCTCCTATCGGCCGTTCCGGCGGCCGACTCCCGTCAAAGCCTGCTCGAGGCGATGGCCACGGAGCTGGGGCGCAACCAACGCGAGCTCAAGCTCAACGGCCACGATCCGCCGTACTTCATCAGCTATCAGCTGAAGGATTATCGGCTCCACGAGATCGCCGCTCGCTACGGCGCACTGTTCCAGGACGAGCAGGACCATCGCGACCGCAAGGTCTTCGTGGACGTCCGCGTCGGCAGCTACGAGTTCGACAACTCGATCGGCGAGGACATGGACTTCAATTTTTCGATGAAGGGCAACAGCTACATCAGCCGGAAGATCGGCCCGATCGACGACGATCCGATCGCGTTGCGGACCGCGCTGTGGCTGATCACCGACGAGAAGTACAAGGGAGCGCTGTTCAACTATCTCAAGAAGAAGGGCGAGAACGTCTATACGGTAGAAAATCCGAAGAAGCCGCCCTCCTTCTCGCGAGAGCAGGCCAACACCTACGTTCAAGCTCCGATCCCCTATACCTTCAATCACGATCGCTGGGTGAAGGTGGCGCGCGATCTCTCGGCGATGTTCAATCAGGCGCCGCGGCTGTTCGATTCCGAGGTGCGAATCTCGGCGGACAAGGTGACCCGCTACTTCGTCTCCACCGAGGGCGCGCGCCTCGTCACCGAGGAGACGCTCTACGGCGTGCACGTGTTTGCGGTGACCCGGGCCGACGACGGGCAGCTGCTCGACAATTCGCGCGACTTCTACGCTTCCTCCGAGGATCGGCTGCCCAGCGACAGCAAGCTGGTGGAAGCCACCCATCTATTGATCGACGAGCTGATGCTGCTGCGGGGCGCGCCGGCGATCGATCCGTACACCGGGCCGGCGATCCTCGAGCAAGCGGCGGCGGGAGTTCTCTTCCACGAGGCGGTCGGCCATCGATTGGAAGGAGAGCGGCAGGACGACGATCAAGAGGGAAAAACTTTCCGGGGGCAGGTCGGACGGCAAGTGCTGCCCTCGTTCATCACCATCTACGACGACCCCACCATGCGCGAGCGCGGCGGCCAGGCGGTGAACGGCTACTACCTCTACGACGAGGAAGGAATTGCCGGTCAGCGGGCGCTGCTGGTGGAGAACGGAGTCTTGCGAAACTACATCCTCTCGCGCCATCCGGTGGAGGGCTTCCTCCATTCCAACGGGCACGGGCGCAGCCAGGGCAACCGCAAGCCCGTGGCGAGGATGGCCAACCTTCTGGTCGAATCGAAGAAGCAGGTCAGCGATGCGGAGCTGAAGAAAATGCTGATCGCGGAAGCGAAGCGGCAAGGCAAGCCGTACGGGTTGATCATCCGGGATATCACCGGCGGCAACACCAACACCTCGACCTTCGGCTATCAGGCATTCAAGGGAATGCCCCGGATGGTTTACCGGGTCGACGTCCGCGACGGCAAAGAGAGCCTGGTCCGCGGCGTGGAGATCGTCGGGACGCCGCTTTCATCGATCAACAAGATCGTGGCTACCGGGAAGGCTCACGGTGTGTTCAACGGGTTCTGCGGAGCGGAGAGCGGCAACGTGCCGGTTTCCACCATCGCGCCGGCCACGCTGCTCCAGGAGATCGAGCTTCAGCGCGCGATGGAGGGGAAGGACCGTCCGCCGATCCTCGAGAGCCCCGCTTCGGTGGTGAAGAAGGCCGAGCGCTGAAGGCTGCCGTGCTGCGCCTGGTCCGTCGCGCTACCCAGCTCTGGTCCGCGCCGACTTGAAGCCGCGCGACTGCACGTAGCGCTTGAAGTCGGCCGCGAAATCATCCGCCGTGATGCCCAGCGCTTTCGCGAACGCCTTCGGGAAGGCGAGGCCCGGCCGCATGGCGATCAGGATCTCGCGCACCTTCGCCTCGCCGTAGCGGATCACCAGAAAGGTGAAGGCGTGGTGGGCGGCGCTGTAGACGATGTCGCTCTCGGTCCGGTAGAGCCCTTCCGGGTGATTGATCAAGTCGACATCCGGATGCTCATCCAGAAAGCGGGCCAGCTCGTCAAGCGTCGGCCAGCGATATCCCTGCCCCGCGGTGTACGAGGCCATTCCCTCGCGAAACCAGAGTGGGAACTCCCTGCTGGACCAGCTGAGCCGGTCGGCGGAGAGCTGGTACATCATGCAGTGGGTGAGCTCGTGGACGATCAGCTCATTCACCTCGTTCTGCGTGGGCCCGATCAAACCCCACGTCCTGGGGCTTTGAAGGAAGACCTCATCGTAGCGGGCCCAGGCTCGCAGCCAGTCGTATCCGGGCCGGTTGACCGCTCTCTCCAGAAGCTGATGGCTGGGCAGGATATGGATGGTGATCGGATCCCGGAAAGCTCCCCAGCGCGAGAGAGGTTTGCCCGCCGCCTGGACGGCGCGCTCCACTTTCACCAGCGCGCCTGTATCCTGATCGGAGTACTCGAAGATGAAGTCACCCACCTTGGTGGCGATCTCCGCGCGGCGGCGGAGCTCGGGGGCGTGCGTCGCGCAACTGGCGAGCAGCAAGCCGAAAGCTGTCGCGGCGCAGAATTCCAGCCTGCCGCTGCCGCCGATCCAGCTCGATGGGCCAGAGCGCGCTCGACTGTCTGGCCGCAATGACGCAGGCGGCGCTTTGCTCACGGCTCGACCTCGAGCAAGCGCAAGATGGTCCGCCCCACGTCGCTCACCCGCTGAAGGCCGCTACCCACGCCTTTGGCTGGACCGAAAGAGAGCACAGGGACCCGGTGATTGGTATGTCGTCGGGTCGAGAGATCCTCCACGTTTCCGTGATCGCTGCAGATCAGCACCTGCAGATCGGGGTGCCTGCTCTGCGCCACGTATCGGGCAAAGCGATCGAAGGTGCCCAGCGATTGCGCGGCGGCGTCCCAGTCCATCGCGTGACCTGCTTCGTCCGCCAGGAAGTGTTCGAACAGGGTGAAATCGGAATCCTGGCAGATGCGAAGGAAGATGCGCCCGGCCTCTTCCGGGGTCCGCATCGGCACGTCGAAGCCCCGGTTGCGCGCTCGTTGTCCGTCGATGTCGTTGGTGAGCCCGTTCCCGTGCCTCGCGTCGTCCAACGTTCGCAGCGCAATTCCCGCCGCCGCCATCGCCAGCGTGGTGGCAGAGGGGCGCAATCTGCGCGACGCGGACGGTGGAATGCTCACGTCCGGGTTGTCGCTGGCGCGCCGCTTCAGCCCGAGGGCGTCGAGATAACCAGCCGGGTAGCAGTTCGCGAAGGCAGCGCTGCGTCCGGCCTCGACCAGGCGCTTGACGATCGAGCGCGTCATCAGGAGCTCTCTCAGAGCCGCGTTGGGAAAGCCGAGGAGGTGTCGTCCGATCAGAGCGGGAGCCGGCTCGCCGGTGAGTATGGCGGTCTGGTTGGATGCGGATTGGGGGCGCCCTTGCACGCCAAAGCTCGCATCCACCTCGAAGCGATCTCCTCCTGGCAGCGGCTCGCCCGTTCCATCGGTGAATTGCGAGAGCAGGAATCGCTCGCGAGCAAGCGGATTGACCTTGGGATCCCTTTCGCCGATTCCGACGCCGTCGATGAACAGGAGCGCGACCTTCACCACGCGCAAGTGTATCGCGATCCGGCGCTCTTCCCCGGTCAGGGAACGATCTTGCCGAGGATCACGGAGCGGCGGGCGCCGGTGGCCGAGGGCACGTTCTGCGGCGTGCCGGAAAGACACTCGCTGGCGAGGAGCGCGAAGCAAGCCGCCTCCTTCGCCTCCTCGGCAAAGCCAAGCGCAGAGAGCAACCGGACCGGGGCGCGCTTCGACAGTCTCGCTTGCAATCCGTTCATCACGCCGGGATTGCGGCTACCGCCGCCGGAAACGAAAATTCCCTCCAACGCGAAGCGCGGCAGGACGTAACGCTCGTAGGCGCGCGCGGTCGCTTCGACGGTGAAGGCGAGCGCGGTGGCCATCAGATCAAACGGTCGCCGTCGGTATCGGCTCCAGAGCTTCTCGGCCAATGGTTCGCCGAAGGCCTCGCGCCCGGTGCTGCGGGGAGGAGGCGAGGTGAGAAAAGGATGGCGCATCAATCTGCGAAGCAGCTCCGGGATCACCGTCCCTCGGCGCGAGAGGCGTCCGTCGAGATCGCAGGAGAGCGCGCCGGAGGTGATCCGTCTCGCCAGCTCATCGAGCAGCATGTTTCCCGGCCCGGTGTCGAAGGCCAGGACTTCCTCCAGTCGATTGCCCACCACGCTCACGTTGGCGATGCCTCCGATGTTCTGGAGCGCCCGACGAACGCCGCGCTTTCGGAAAAGCACCCAGTCGGCGTACGGGACCAGCGGTGCTCCCTGGCCACCCGCGGCGACGTCGCGGGTGCGGAAGTCGCTCACGGTGGGGATGCCGGTCCTCTCGGCGATCACCGACGCCTCGCCGATCTGCAGGGTGGAGGGGTGAGGCGCCGCAGGAGCGGGAAGGTGCGCGATCGTCTGGCCATGAGACCCGATCAAATCCACGTCTTGCGGCGCGAGGCCGGCAGCGGAGATCACCTTCAGCGCGGCTCGCGCGAAACGCTCTCCCAGAATGAAGTTCAGCTCGCTGATCTCGCGGGCCGAATCGGCTCGCCGAATTCGGTTCTGGAGCTCTGCCTCGAAGGGCGTCCGGCGATGGGCGATCAGCGCAAGCCTGGCCGAGCCGCCGGTCCCGCGGATTCGGCACAGCGCCGCTTCGGCGCCATCGACGCTGGTGCCGGAGATCAAGCCGACGCACAGCCGCACTCTCCTGCGCCGAGCGCGATCGAGCCGTCGAAGGGACATCCGAATCAGTCTCGATCGCTTCTGGCCCGGACTCCCGTTTTCAACCAAAGCTTGAGCGAAGCCGTTCCAGCTGCCGCAGCCCGCGCTGGCGCAACTCGCGCTCCGCGGCGGATCGGGTGAGGCCGGTGAAGTACATTGCCAGCGCCAGGCGGACCTGCCCGCGCGCTCGGCGAAGAAGAGCCGAGGCGCGCGAAGGGCTGAGGCCAGTCAGCTCGGCCACGATCCGGTGCGCGCGTGCGCGAAGCTTTCTGCTGCCGGGCTGGAGATCCACCATCCGGCCGTGGAAGACCTTCCCCAGCGACACCATCGCGGCGGTGGAGATCGCATTGAGCACCAGCTTGGTGGCAGTGCCTGCCTTGAGGCGGGTGGATCCGGCGATCAGCTCGGCTCCCGTCTTCGGCGCGACGAGAATGTCGCACGGCGAGCTCCGAGCCGGCGGACTGCAGCAAACCAGCGCGGTCCTCGCTCCCAGGCGCCGCGCCGCGCGAAGCGCTCCGAGCACGAACGGAGTCCGCGAGCTGGCGCTGATCCCGCACACGAAGTCTTTCGGTCCTACTCGCATGCGCCGCACGGCGCGGTCTCCCGCGCGCGCGTCGTCCTCGGACCCCTCGACGGCTCTGGAGATGGCCGGCGCGCCGCCGGCGATCACCGCGCGAATCTGGCCCGGCCGGGTGCCGAAGGTCGGTGGGCACTCGGCGGCATCGAGAATGCCAATCCGACCGCTGGTCCCCGCACCGATGTAGACGAGCCGGCCGCCGGCTCGCAAAGCCCGAGCGGCAGCTTCGGCAGCGCGGGCGACAGACGATAGAGTCCGCCCGACGGCCTCGCACGCCCGTCGATCTTCCCGGTGGAGGCGTCCGACGACTTCGCGAATGGAGCACAGGTCCAGGTCCGCGGAGCGGGCGTTGACCCCTTCGGTCAGTGGAATTGCACGACGGTGACGAGGTCTGCGTCTCAAGCGGGACGGCTAAGCCGCCTTCACTACCTTGCCCGCCTTGATGCACCGCGTGCACGCCAGCACGCGCTGCGCACTTCCGTCTATCACTGCCCGAACCTTCTGAAGGTTGGGCAACGTCCGCCTCTTGGTCTTGTTGTTCGCGTGGCTGACGCGGTTCCCGACCAGCGGGCGCTTGCCACAGATGCTGCACTTCCAGGCCATGCTGCCTAACTCCTTGGGGCGCGGCTAAGGGCCGCAGAAAGACTTCCGCCCTCCACCCTTACCAGATTTCCACTCAAAATCCATCGAGGTCGGTCTCGAGTCCGCATCCGCTCGCCCCGAGCGTAGTGAAACGGAGTCGAGGGGCCGCCCCAACCCGCTCGCCCCGAGCGTAGTGAAACGGAGTCGAGGGGCCGCCAGTCACCGCCCTCGACTACGCGCCTATCGGCGCTACGCTCGGGCTGAACGGGATCGCTGAACGGGATCGCTGAAGGGATCAGGCTGCGGGTGGGCTGGTCAGCTCCTGGCGATCCGTCCATTCGCCGTTGAGCTCGCTCCAGGATTGTAGCCAGCTGAGCTCCTGCCGGGCGTCCGGTCGGAACCGAAGCCTGACCCCGCCGTTCGCCAAATCCAGCACTGCTTCCGACACCAGCCTCCAGGGCACCAGCACATCGATGCTCTCCGGCAAGCGCAAGACCAGCCCCTGGACGGTGCGCCAGCGCAGGATGCACACCACGCGGCCGTTGCCGTCCTTCATCTCCACGCCGTCCAGGTCGAGCCGGAATCGTTCAGAGGCCATGGGGCGCCGTTGCCCTGTCAGTAATGCTCCTTCGGGCAAATCCCCGCGTCCTTCGTCCTGGAGGTGCGAGCCGCGTCCAGATCCACGCGCGTCTGCTGTATTTGTCTCTGCGCGGCGGCGTCCGCTTCCGTCCATTGGGGATCGTTGACCTTCAGCTCGGCGATCAAGGTGCCGGTGGTCTGCTCGGTGCTCATCTGGCGTTCCAGCGTGTGGATCCAGGTGTCGTCGGCCTTGAGCAGCGCTGCGCAGGATTCCTTCATCGGGCGGACCAGCGCGTAGTCTTTCTTGGCCTGGTATTTCACCACCAGCTTGTCGTAGGTCTCCGCCGCGCTGCTCCGGTTTCCGATCGCGATCGCCGTCTCGGCGGCGCGCTGGCCCCGCAGAGCCTCGAGCTGGACGAATTTCAGCTCGGGGGGCGCGTCGGTCGCCACCTCGTCGATCCCGGAGTGGACGAAGGCGAAGGGATAAGTGAGCGTGAGCTCCTTGGCCTGCGTCTTCAGCCCCAGCCCTTCGATCTTTCCCTTCAGGCAGCTGGTCACACTCTCGGCGTTCGCATCCGCCGCCGGGTCGAAGGTTACCTCTGCGGCAGGTTTATCGCTGGTGAGCTTCACCTTGGCCCGCGTCGTCTTGGGCACTTTGTTTTTCCAGGGGGCAAAACAGTCGCACCACTCCCTGGTCGCCAGCCGGATCTTTCCCGCGTCGTCGGACGCCTCGTTGCGCCCCCAAGTCACCGAGGGGCTGACATTCACCGCGTGCTGAAACTCGGTGCGCTTGGACACCGTCGTCCCTTTCGGAGCGGGGCTTTCACCCTTGCCGGACATCACCGGGTTGGCCGCGGTCCAGCGCTCGAGGGCGGATTGGACGCAGGCGGCGCCCTCGAGGGTGAGGTTTTCGCCGCTGACTTTGAAAGACGTTCGCCCGTCCTCGACGGTGGTGTCGACGAAGACGCGCGTGTCGTTGGCGTTGCCGCGGCTCTTGGGATCGACGAGGCACTCCATCACCTGCGGCCGCGCGGCGACCACGAAGCCGACCAGAGCTGCCTCGGTGACCGGCGTGGTGACGCTGACCGATCGGGGGCTGCAATTTGCGAGGTCGAAGTAGCTCAAGTTGACCATCTTCTGCGTATCGACGTTCGGCTGCGTCTGACCCTTCTGACCCGCGCAGGCGCCGACGAGCGCCCCCGCCAGCAACACCCAAAGCCGGTGCTTCATGGATCCTCCGAGAGGTTGTCACCTACCTATCAAGTCTTTCCGCGTTCTTGAGGTCCTTGAGGCGAAGCCCATTCTTTTTCAACAGTCGGTAGAGGCTCTGCATCGAGAGCCCCGTCTTTTGCTCGGCCAGCTCCATGTCGAACCCCGAGCTCTTCATGATCTCCGCGAAGTAGAAGCGCTCGAAGTCCGCCAGCACGCGGTCCTTCGCCTGATGATAGGGCATGCCCACCACCAGATCGGCGACGGAGCGCGACGGCCGATCGTCCTGATGAGGCGCCTGCGCGAAGTCGAGCCAGTTGGTGTTTCCCGTCTCTTGCATCAGGGCGCCGCGCTCGATCACGTTGCGCAACTCGCGAACGTTGCCCGGCCAGTCGTAGCCCTCGAGCAGGCTGAGCGTTTGGGGCGTCAGCTCGAAGGGCGTTCCCAACCCACGGAGGATCTGTTGGGCCAGCACCGGGATGTCCTGCGCGCGAGTGCGCAAGGGCGGCAGGCGGACCCGGGCGACGGCGAGACGGAAGTAGAGGTCCGGTCGGAATTGTTTGAGTCGAACCTCCTCCTCCAGATTCCGGCTGGTGGAGGCGACGATCCGCACGTCCACTTCCCGCATCCGGCCCTCGTGGGCGCGGACCTCGCGGGTCTCGAGAACGCGCAGCAGCTTGGGCTGTAACGAGAGCGGAAGCTCGCCCACCTCGTCCAGAAAAACGGTTCCGCCGGCCGCAGCCTCGAAGACGCCGGGCGATGGCTCGTCCGAAGGGTCCGAGCCGCCGATGTGGCCGAACAGCTCGCGCTCCGCCATCTCCTCGGTGATCAGGTTGCAGTCGACGACGCGGAATGGGCCATTGCGCCGCCCGGAGTGACTGTGCACCGCCCGCGCGGCCAGCTCTTTGCCGGTTCCGGTCTCCCCTTCGATCAGGAGATTCACGTCCCTGAGCGAGACTCGCCGCAGCTCGGCGAACACCGCCCTCATCGCGACCGTGGATCCCACCAGCTCGCCGAACGATTCGGCTCCCGCCAGCTCTACCTCGGTGGGCGTGGCGGCCTGCTTCGCCACCAGCCGGGTCTGTCCCAGCGTGACCTTGTCGCCCGGCTCCAGGTAAGCCTGGATCACACGCCGCCCATCCACCCAACTTCCGTTGCGACTTCCCAGGTCGCGCAGGAGGAGCCCGCGGCGGGTCCGCTCGATCTCCAGATGACGCCTGCTGACCGTGACATCGGTGAGCACCAGATCGTTGGAGGTATCCGAGCCGACGCGCAGCAAGGAATCGAGCGTGGTGACCTTCTTTCCCTTGTCAGCTCCGGAGACCACCTCCAACATCCATTCCCGAACCTCCATCTTTCCGGAGGCGATTTGACTGCTGGCGACCGACTGGGTTGTCTCGTGCTGATGCTCGTTCATGATGAACCATGCCTTATCACGTGCAGTACTTCTCTAGGCGCCCAACCGGCGCTCTCCGCGGGGTGCCGGCGCTGGCCCGCCCACGGACGCCCCCCCAGGTGCGGGCAACGGGTCCGGCACATTCGGAGGTACTGGCTTAGTTCACCAGTTTGCGGCGATCAATGGGGAGCTAACCATGGATGAGCTGGGCGGTTATCGGGAGCTGGCGCCGCCGGCCCGCTTGATCGGCAACGCCGTTTTCGTGGGAATGCTCGTCCTCACCACGCTGCTGGAACGTCTGCAGTTGCAGCTGCGAGCGACCGAGTCCTCGAGGTGGTGGGCCTCCAACGGGAGGGACGCGGTCAACGCATTCGCCGTCGCCTCGATGGCTCTGGGGCTGAAGGTGATCGGCTTCACCGGGCCAATGGCTTTTCTGGTCGCCTCCATCCTGGTGCTACTGATGAGCGCCCTTCAACCCGCAATTCATCGCCCTCAGTCGATGCTGCTCTCGCTGGGGTTGGCGCTGGTGCTCGGGCTTCCCGTGCTCGTCGCGCCCTCGTGGGTGCACTCGTTTTTCCGCCGCCTGCTGGAGATGCTGTTCCGGTAGACGTGCCTAGGGGAGGATTGCCTCGGAGAAATCCCCGCTCGCATTCCGGACCCGGCAACGGGCCGGCGCAGAGCCGAAGCGCGCTCGCTGAAGCGCCTGCGGCAGAGCAGGGTGATCGTCGATGGCGGTGATCAGATCTCCAGCATGCAGCTTGCCGCCGAGCGTGGAGCGAACGTACAGCCCGCCGGGCAATCGAGCCAGCTTCGCCGCCTCGGTGTCGCTGAGGCCCGGATTGGCAAAGCGGACGCGCGAGAGTCGAAGAACCTCCGCCTCCAGCGGGCTCATCCGCGCCAGCTGAAGGTCCAATGCGGGCCGCCCTTCTTCGGCGTAGACGATCGCCAGGGCCGGGTTGAACGCGACCGTGACGCCGAGCTCTCGCGGGCTGCCCGGCGGCCGAAAGCGATCGCCGATTGCAGCCAGAGCTTCCACGGTGAGCTCTTCCATCAGGCGGGTCAGCTCGGGCGTCGGGTCGGCTTCGTCGATGCGCTCGGAGAAGGGATCCACCCGGGCTTCGCCGCTCAGTTGCACCACCACATGCTGAGAGGAGGGATGCACCATATCCAGGTGCCCGATCAGAACGGTTTCGCGCGAGCTGGTAACGGCGGCGGTGCGGCCCTTGGGATCGAGCAGCTCCCGATGCGACGAGGCCTCCCGTTTCTCTGCCCATGGACGAAGGACGAGCGCCTCCTCGGGGCGGATGCTGAAGGCCGGCAGCAGCGAGACAGCGGTGGAGGCTGCCCAGGCATTGTCGTCTTCCGCGCGAAAGACCTTGAACTCCGGCGGGCCGAAAAGCAGCACCGAGCTGCCGACGCGCTGGATGGCCACCCCGAGCAGGCGATGGGACAGCTCGAAGGAGCGATACGCCGGCTCGTCCCAGCGGAAGCGGAAAGGGTAGACGATCAGGGCGGACGCCCGAAGGTCGGAGGGAACGGTCAGTCGCTTCTGGAATTTTCCCTGGCAGGCGACGGCCAACGCCACTGCCGCGCACAGCAGCGCGGCCCACCCCGAGCGACCGTCGCGCGATCGCCTCGTCATTGGAGAAGTGTTTGCCGCTAAGCGAGCAGCTCGTCCAGTTTTCCCTCGGCGTCGAGCCGAGCCAGGTCGGCGTACCCGCCCACGTGCACGGCGCCGATGAAAATCTGCGGCACCGTGCGGCGGCCGCCGGAGATCCTTACCAAATCGCCTCGCGCAGCGTCATCGCCGGTGACGTCTACTTCCTCGTAGAGCACGCCGCGCGCGTGAAGCAACTCCTTGGCCCGCGCGCAGTAGCCGCAATAAGTCGTGGTGTAGATTTTGACCAGCTTCATCGCACTGAAGACTAGCCATCTCGGGCGGTGCTCGCCAGCGGGCAAACGAAAGGCCCCCGGTGATACCGGGGGCCTCGGGGGAGACGGTGAGCGCGCTGGCGCTCAGCCGAGCGTTACATGCCCATGCCGCCCATTCCACCCATTCCAGGGCCGCCCGCGGGCTTGGCGTCCTCTTCCTTCGGACGCTCGGCTACCAACGCCTCGGTGGTGAGCATCAGCGAGGCCACCGACGAGGCATTCTGGAGCGCGGTCCGCGCCACTTTGGCCGGATCGATCACCCCGGAGGTGAGGAGGTCCTCGTACGCGCCAGTGGCGACGTTGAACCCGAACGCACCGGTGCCTTCCTTCACCTTGTTGGCGATCACCGAGCCTTCCAGCCCGCCGTTCGCGACGATCAGGCGCAGCGGCTCCTCGAGCGCTCGGCGCACGATCTCCACGCCGAACTTCTCACCTTCATCCCACTCGCCCTTGTCGAGCGTCTTGAGGCAGCGGATGAATGCCACGCCGCCTCCGGGGACGACGCCTTCCTCCACTGCGGCGCGGGTCGCGTGAAGCGCATCTTCCACCCGGGCCTTCTTCTCCTTCATCTCGGTCTCGGTCGCGGCGCCGACGTTGATCACTGCCACGCCGCCCACCAGCTTGGCCAACCGCTCCTGCAGCTTCTCCCTGTCGTAATCGCTGGTGGTCTCCTCGATCTGCGCCCGGATGGCCTTCACGCGGGCTTCGATCTCCTTCTGCGATCCGGCGCCGTCGATGATGGTGGTGTTGTCCTTGTCCACCGTCACCCGCTTGGCGCGTCCCAGGTCATGGAGGGTGATCGACTCGAGCTTGATGCCCAGGTCCTCGGCGATCATCTTGCCGCCGGTGAGGACGGCGATGTCCTCGAGCATCGCCTTGCGTCGGTCGCCGAAGCCCGGGGCTTTGACGGCGCAGGTGTTGAGCACACCGCGGATCTTGTTCACCACCAAAGTGGCCAGAGCCTCGCCCTCCACTTCCTCCGCAATGATCAGCAGAGGCTTTCCGGCCCGCGCGACCTGCTCCAGCAGCGGAAGCAGATCCTTCATGCTGGAGATCTTCTTCTCGTGAATCAGGATGTATGGATCTTGGAGCACCACCTCCATCCGCTCCGGATCGGTCACGAAGTAGGGAGAGAGATATCCGCGATCAAACTGCATGCCCTCGACCACCTCGAGCGTCGTCTCCAGGCCCTTCGCCTCTTCGACGGTGATCACGCCCTCCTTGCCGACCTTCTCCATCGCGCTGGCGATGATCTCGCCGATGTTCGAGTCGCCATTGGCGGAGATGGTGCCGACCTGGGCGATCTCCTTCTGGTTCTTGGTGGGCTTGGCCATCTTCTTCAAAGCGTCGGTCACCACCAGCACGGCCTTGTCGATCCCGCGCTTGATCTGCATCGGGTTGTGACCTGCGGCGACCAGCTTCGAGCCCTCGCGGAAGATCGCCTGCGCGAGCACGGTGGCAGTGGTAGTCCCATCGCCGGCCACGTCCGAGGTCTTGGAGGCGACCTCCTTCACCATCTGCGCGCCCATGTTCTCGAACCGGTTCTCCAGCTCGATTTCCTTGGCCACGGTGACGCCGTCCTTGGTGATCGTCGGTGATCCGAACGATTTTTCGAGCACCACGTTGCGTCCCTTGGGGCCGAGCGTGACCTTCACCGCGTCCGCCAGGATGTTGACGCCGCGCAGGATCGCCTCGCGGGCCCTCACGTCAAAAAGAATGTCTTTAGCCATATCTTCTCCAAAGTAAGTGGATGCAGTGGATTACTTCTCGATCACGCCGAGGACATCCTCCTCGCGCAGGATCAAATGATCGACGCCCTCGATCTTCACTTCCGTTCCGGCGTACTTGCTGAACAGGATGGTGTCACCCGCCTTCACGTCCAGCGGCCGCACTTTTCCATCCTCCAAGATCTTCCCGTTGCCGACGGCGATGACTTTTCCTTCCAGCGGCTTCTCTTTGGCTGTATCGGGAATGATGATCCCGCCCTTGGTCTTGTTCTCCTCCGCCACGCGCTTCACGATCAGGCGGTCCTGCAGGGGTCGAATCTTCATTTGGCTCTCCTTTGGTCCGAGGCAACCGGAGTTGCATTCGGGATGGGATTTGGGTCGTCAGCTAGCCATATCGCCTTAGCACTCTGACAAGCTGAGTGCTAACGCTTGGGCGGGCGCATAATAACCAACTGCCACCATCCGTCAAGGCGCGTAGGATAACAGCCTACATGGGGTCAAGCGTGCGATGAGACAAAGGAATTGGCCTGGGCGCTCAAAGCCGCCAGTCGAGGCACGGATTGGGGCAGGAAGGCAAATTGGCACTCGGCAGGGCCGTGTGTCAGGTAAGTCTTCGGAACTATTGAGACAATTTTGCATTCGACCGGCGGCATTGCTACCGTTTTGGACCGGCTTCAGGGCCGCAGACGAAGGAGCGAGTCGTAGGTATGAGCAGTTTGGTTGCTTCGCACTCCCTCAGGGGGCTCTTCAAGGAGCTGCTCGCCGAGGCTGCCAGTCATCAGCAGGTCGAGTTGGCTGAGACGACCGAATTCTACGTGGTGAACCTGCTGGCGGAGTTTGCCGCGGCGGAAAAGCTGTTCACCGAAACCGAGGATGGGCGCAAAGATGTCGAACCGCTCGCCGTCCTCTATCACCGGGCTTTGCAGCAGGATCGCGACGGGAGGATCCGCACTCTTCGGCGGCTGGGCGACGTGTCGCTGTATCAAGCAGGATTCTTTTCCAGCGCGTTGCGGGAGACGGTGGTCGGCACCGACTACTACATCCAGATGGGCGGCTCGGCCTACGGGCAGGTGGCAACGCTCGCACCGGCGGCGGCGTTCGCCAGCGTCTATCGCGAGCTGTGCCAGAAGTTCCGCTCGCTGGTCGAGGTCCTCGAAGAAATCGCCGCGCGCGGGATGATCTCCAACGGACCGGGCGGCGCGTTGCGGGTCTACGAGTCGTGGGTTCGCACCGGAAACGATCGGCTTGAGCGAATCCTGGTGGACGCGGGTCTGGTGATTCCCAAGTCGGGCCTGCCCAACTAGGAGAAGCGTGGTCGGCTGGGTTCAAGAACATCTCGAGGCGATCTACGGGATCCAGTGCGAGCACCGCGCGATCGAATATCTGCTGGACGAGAATGCGGCCCGGTTGCTCGGTGCCACCGGTCGGGCGCCGGAAGAGCTGCTGGTCCGCGAAGAGAACGGCGAGCTGTGGCTCGGGCTGTACTTTGCGACCGAGCTGCTCGAGCAATTCCGCCAGCTGACGCCGGCTGCGGCGCACGAAGTGTTGGAAGCCAATTTGGGAACCTATTGCCAGGTAGCCGAAGGCATCTCCCACTTTCTTTACTTGATCTACACCGCAGGCCAGGGCCGGCGCGTTTCGCTGCTCGAATTGGAGACGCAGGCCGAGATCGACAAGTTCGCCAGCTGCCTGCTGCATCGATGGGGATCGGCCACAGCTGATTGGGCTCACGAGCTGCACCGGCGACTGTTCGACCGCGTCTCGTACAACCCGAATCTCTCTGGCGACGAGGAACGCCGGTACGCGGAAGCCAATCGCCTTTCCCGCGCATACTGCTTGCGCTTGATGCCTCACGTGATCGGGCGACGCATGGACCGGCTCCTGGCGGATCTGCGCTACAGCTACCGGCTTGGCGCGGAAGCAAAGCTGCGGCATCTGGCGCGGGCCGCCTGAGTCTGGGATGGTGCGGATGAGGTCGACACCATGCCGCGCGAGGCATCTGCTGGAGGAGTGGTCGTTCGGGAGCGCGATGGCGAGCTGGATCTGGCTGTGATCAAGCCGAGGGGTCGCTCGGTCTGGGCGCTGCCCAAAGGGCACGTCGACTCAGGCGAGACGCCCGACCGGGCTGCCCGCCGGGAAGTCCTCGAGGAGACCGGGCTTGAAGTGCAGCTGGAGGCGCCGCTGGGGGAGATCCGCTACGTCTACCAGTTTCGGGGAAGAAAGATCTTCAAGCAGGTCCACTTCTTCCTGTTCCGCTGCGTGGCGGGCGAGATCGATCGAATCGATCCCTCGATGCGCGTAGAGGTCGAGCAGGCGCGTTGGATTCCCCTCGCCGACGCCGATCAGATGCTGGCCTACCGCGGCGAGCGGGAAATGGTGGCCAAGGCGGCGGCGCTGCTCAAAGCGCGCAGCGGACAATCAGATCAGGCGGCCAAGGGATCTGGCGGAGCTTGAGCGCACCTGGCGCGTGCCGTGCTTCGCATGCCTTGGACCGCTTTCAGGCTCTCACCGCCTCGTCGGTGATCTGCAATCCCCTGTCGATCACCGCGAGTCCCTCCAGCAATTGTTGCTCGTTGATGCACAGCGGCGGGTTGACGAAGCAGTTGTTCCATCGGATCAGCGTGTAGACGCCGTTCTCCCGTAGGAAACCGTTCAGCTTGTTCATCACCAGCATCTGATCGGGCCGCGCGTTGTAGGGCGCCAGCGGCTCGCGGGCCTTGCGATCTTTGACCAGCTCGAGGATGGAGAACAGACCGATCGAGCGTACCTCGCCGACCGAGGGATGCCTTTCCTTGATCCTGTCCAGCTCGCGCGCGAGCACCTTGCCCATCCGCTCGGAATTTTCGATCAGCTTGTCCTCGACGTAGACCTTCAGCGTGGCGATCGCGGCCGCGCAGGACATCGGATGCGAGTTGTAGGTCAACCCGCCGTAATAGACGTTGTTGTCGAAATACGCGGCGACCTTGTCGCGCATCAGCACCGCGCCCAGCGGCAGGTAAGAAGAGGTCAAGCCTTTGGCAATGGTCATGATGTCCGGCACCACGTTCCAGTGATTTGCCGCGAACCATTTCCCGGTGCGGCCGAAGCCGGACATCACCTCGTCGAGGATCAGCAAGATTCCGTGGCGGTCGCACAGTTCGCGCAGTCCCTGGAGGTAGCCGTCGGGGGGAATGATGATTCCGTTGGTCCCGGTCACGGTCTCCATCATGATCGCCGCCACATTCTGCGGGCCCTCGAACTGCACGACCTCCTCGACATGATGCAGACATTGGAGCGTGCAGGCCGGCTTCTCCTGGCAAAAGGCGCATCGATAGCGGTACGGATCCAGGGCGCGGCAGACGCCGGGGATGCCCGGCTCGGCGCCGAACCGCCTCGGGTCGCCGGTCAGCGTGGCAGCTCCCGCCGTCGCGCCGTGGTAGCTGCGATACCGCACGATGATCTTGTGGCGCCCGGTCACCAGCCGGGCGATGCGGATCGCGTTCTCGTTCGAGTCCGCGCCGCCGAGCGTGAAAAACGCCTTGTTCAAATCCCCGGGTGAGATCTCCGCCAGCATCTTGCCCAACACGGCTCGAGGTTCCGTGGCGATCATCGGTCCGGCGTAGATCAGCTTGTCCGCCTGTTCTTTGATCGCCCGGATCACGCGCTCGTCGCCGTGGCCGATGTTGACGCTCATCAGTTGGCTGTTGAAGTCCAGATACCGATTGCCGTGGGCGTCCCAGAAGAAGACGCCCTTTGCCTTGGCCATGGTGATCGGCGTGACGGTCGACTGTGCCACCCACTCGAACATCGAGTGTTGCTTGCACAGCCGAACGATCTCCTCGGCGGAAAGCGGGCTGGCTTCGAACATGGGGAACTCCCCTCGACCTTCTTCTGACGCCGCCCGACGGTGACTACGGGTGCTTGGGCGGATCGAATTTGCCCGAGAGCGCCTCGCGCACGTCGCGGTCGAACTTCACTTTCCCGGTCGCCACTTCACGCAGGGCCAGCACCGGCGGCTTGTTCTTGGACGTGTCGATGATCGGTCGCGCTCCGGCCATCAGTTGTCGCGCGCGCTTGGCGCCCAGGAGAACCAATGCAAAGCGGTTGTCGACCAGAGGGAGGCAGTCTTCGACGGTGACGCGAGCCATGAGTTTCCTTTGCTGTGTCGCCTCCAGGGCCGCGCAGGCCTGCCGAAGGCATGTGGACGAAGTTCCTATGGGCTGGATGGGGTGAAGTCAAGCTCTCGACCAGAGCGGCAAGCGGACGAGGGAGTGACCCCCCAGGACCGGGACTAGGGCCCACAGATCGGCTTTGCCCAATAGCTAACAAACGCCTGATTTAGCAAGAAATCTCGCATGGTACGCCGCTTGCCCTGTCGCTCGGTGGAGGCGCTGGCATGCAAAAAAGGTGGTCCACCGCAATCTCGGGGCTCCTCGTCCTCGCCGCGTGCGGCGGGACCTCGAGCCTCTCGCAATCCGGTGGCCCGCCTACGCTTTCTGCAACCGCGTCAGTGGGCGTCAGCGGAGCTCGGCGCCTCACGCGAACCGAGTACGACGACACCGTGCGCGACCTTCTGGGCGACACCACCAGCTCCGGGTTCGGTGCGCTGCCTCCCGACACGCACGACCCATTCGACAATGACTACCGCACGCAGCTCACTTCGCCGTCGCTGATCGAGGCGCTGGAGACGCTGGCGACCAACGCCGCCGCAAGGCTGATCGCAGATCCGGCCAAGCGCAGCGCGCTGATGCCGTGCAATCCGTCCGGTGCGGGCGATGCCGCCTGCCTCCGCGCGTTCATCACCCAGTTCGGTCGACGCGCGCTGCGGCGGCCGGTGCGTGAGGACGAGGTGCAATCTCTTCTCTCGCTTCAGCCGCTCGCCGTGGAGAAGGGAAATTTCTATACCGCGGTCGAGCTGGTCATCCGCACCCTTCTGCAGCATCCAGAATTCATCTATCGCGTCGAGGGCGGCACCCCCGTGGATGGAAGAGCCGGCGTGTTTCGCCTCAACGGTTTCGAGATTGCCACGCGCCTTTCCTATTTCTTGTGGGGCACCACCCCGCCCGATTGGCTCCTCGACCTGGCCGCAAGCGACAAGCTGCAGAGCCCCGACGACATCCGGGCCGCTGCGGGAAGGCTGCTCGACGACCCGCGCGCCCGCAATCGGGTGGCCCGCTTCCACGCCCTGTGGCTCGGCTATCACCAGCTGCCGCACCCGGTAGATCTGACGCGCGCGCTTCAGACCGAGTCCGCTGCTCTGGTCAACAAAGTCGTCTTCGTCGACAAGTCCGACTACTTCGCGCTGTTCCGATCGGACCAGACCTACGCCAACGATTTGTTGGCCAACCACTACGGGCTTGCACCTCCGGGCTCCAGCGAATTTCGCTGGGTCAGCTACGGATCGAGCGGTCGCAAGGGGATTCTTTCGCACGGCAGCGTGCTCTCCGCGGGCGCGAAGTTCAACGACACCAGCCCCACGCAACGCGGGATCTTCGTGCGCACGCGGTTGCTCTGCCAGGAGGTTCCACCGCCTCCGCCCAACGTGAACGTGGACAACCCGCCGACGAGCCCCACCAGCAACTGCAAGGTGGATCGCTACTCGGCGCACGCGACGGTGGGCAGCTGCGCCGCGTGCCATCAGAACCTGGATCCGATCGGCTTCGGCCTGGAGAACTACGACCGAGCCGGCCGCTACCGCACCACCGACGACGGACATCCCGAGTGCCCGATCAGCGGCAGCGGTCGCATCTCCGAGGTCGGAAACTTCAACGGACCCTCCGGGCTGGAGGAGTTGCTCGTCCAAACGGGCCAGCTCGAGCACTGCATCGTGACCCAGGTGTATCGCTTCGCCATGGGGCGCAAGGAGATGGCCGCGGACGCGGCGCTGATCGACAACCTCACCGGCAAATTCCGCGGCAGCAACCGCGCGTTCACTCAACTGCTGGTGGATTTCGTCGCCGACGAGACCTTCGCTTTCCGCAAAGAAGATTCATAAGGAGATCCTCGCCTTGTCTTTCAAGCTCAGCCGGCGCGCGGTGCTCAAGGGAATGGGAGGGGCGACCGTCGCTCTTCCCTGGTTGGAGGCGACGCTGGACAGCGCTCCAGCCCTCGGGCAAACCAGCAGCCCGCCCAAGCGGTACGTCGTGTGCTTCGGCGGACAATCGCTGGGGGGAGACAACGATCCTCTTCACAACGACTACGTCCCCAACACCGTTGGCCCGAACTACGATTTGAAGTCCGCGCTCGCGCCGCTGGGCGACTACGGCGGCGTGAAGGACGAGATCAACGTCGTCTCCGGGTTGTCCATCCCGGTGGCGGGCGGGGGCCCGATTCCGGCTGGCGGCCGTCAGGACGATTTCCACGTCTCTTCGCTCAGCCCGCTGCTCTCCGGAGTCCGCTCCAACTTCTCGACCGTGGCGCGCGGACCCACCTCCGATCAGGTGGTGGCCGACGTCATCGCCGGGGACACCACCTTCAAGTCGCTGGTGTATCGGATCCAGGCGGACTGGTATTTGAGCGTCTCCGCTCCATTCGGCCGCGACATGATTTCCTACAAGACGGATTCCGGAGGCAATCCGGTTCCCATTCCGCCGGCGATCAGCCCCCGGCAGGCGTTCAACACCCTGTTCGGAAATTTCACGCCTCCGCAGGACCCGGCCGAAGTGGCGCGCCAAGAGTTCGAGCTGCGCTCGCGCCGCAGCGTGCTGGATCTGGTGCGGGGGAGCAGCGCAGCGCTGTTGCCCAAGCTCGGCTCCGCGGACCGGGTGAGGATGCAGCGGCACTACGACGAGATCCGCGACCTGGAGAATCGCATTTCCGCCTTGCCCCCTGTGGCGACGGGCATCTGCCAGAAGCCGGCTGACCCCGGCGCCGATCCGCCGCTGGGCGGTTCGCAGGGGACGGACGCCAGCGGCGAGCTCACCTATGATCAAAACCTGGGGTACAGCGGAGAGGAGCAGCGCGCGCGCGTTTTCTGCGATCTGATCCACATGGCCCTGGCATGCGACCTGACGCGAGTGGTCTCGCTTCAGTTCACCATGTTCCAGTCGCACATGAACATGTACCCGTTGACCGGCCAGCCGTACGACTTGCACGAGATCGGCCACTCCGGCCTGGGCACGCTGGGAGTGTCTCGCGGCATCGCCTGGCACATGAAGCACTTCGGCTATCTGGTGGCGAAGCTGCGCGATACCCCCGAGGCGGGCGGCAGCATGCTGAACAACACCGCCCTGGTGTTCTTGCACGAGGGCGGCCACGGGTACGACTCCTCGAGCGGAAGACAGTACAGCTCGCACAGCACCGAGAACATGGCCTGCCTGATCGCCGGCCGCGTCGGAGGGCTCAGACCGGGTCGACATGTGGTGGCAACTGGAATGCACCCCGCCAACGTGCTGATCACCGCGATGAGGGCCGTCGGATACCCGGGCAACTCGCTCGGTGAGGTTTCCGGCAGCATCCCCGCCCTGACGACATGACTTCGGAGCCTACGCAGTAACCGAGCGCCAGCATTCCTCCGCTTCGCAGAGCACGCCGTTTTCTCAACGTGGTGAGAGCCGCTCGGCGTCCGCACGCCGCTCGAGCTCGCGTGCGAGTAAGGGAATGGTCTTCGCCGACCTGGTCGAAAACCCGGACGCAGCGCTGAGCCTAGCCTCGGCCGCGGCGCCGGGCCATCAGCCAGAGCACCGCGATCGGAATCCCGACCGCCACTGTCCCGCCGCCGCTGGAGCAACCTGACGCCAGCTGCACCGAGAGCGGAGACTGCGGCACGGTCGCGAGGGCGCCGGGGCCTTTGGTGTTGTTTCTGCGCGGATCGGCCATGTCGACGAGGCCGAAGAATCCAAGGATCCGCTGCATCGCTTCTGTCCGCTGCGTTGCGCTGGTCACGGTTTCGAGAGGAAACGCGAGCAGCACGACTTTGCTTTCGCCGCTGAAGGAGAGGCCTGCCGCGTCGGCGCTGCCGGCGTAAGTCGCTACGGGGACGCTTCCGGCCGCGGTGAAAAGGGAGTCGGTAGGTCCGGCGCCGTAGCCGCCCATCGTCCCATCGTCGAGGACCACGCCCCTCCAGCCGGCGAGGAACTGATCGGCCGCGCCGTCGACCCGGAGCGCGCTCGACGGTGCGCCGGCGGCCGCGTGCAGCACCTGCTGCAGGAAAGCTTGCGATTCCGGATCTCCGCCCGCCAGTCCGCTGGCCACCTGCGAGCCGGTCAGTAACAAGGATCCGCCGGCATCGAGGTACGCTCGGAGAGGCGCTTGTTGCGCCGGGGGCGGAGGTTGACCGCCGCGTCCGCCGCGTCCGGCGATCCAGTCCACCGCCGCGTAACCGGCGAGCGCGACGTCGCCAACCGTCAGGGCGTCATCCAGCACGCTGTCGAACGCCAGATTGCCGAACGCGATCCCGTCGGCGTGGTGCCGCACGTACGAGCCGTCGTTCATCCTTGCAATCAGGATCCGGAGCGGCCGGCCCAACGCATACGCCGTCAAGTCCTCGAAGAGCCCTAACCCTTTGTCCAGGCGCCGGTAGCCATTCACCACCAGCACAGGGGCGCTCGTCGCCGCGGCGCGAACGCCTACCAGCTCAGAGGGAAATGATTCGCCCCCGCCGTTGAATGCCGCCACGCGGAAATACCGGATGCTGCCCGGTTCGAGCGAGAGGCTCATCCAAGGATCGACGCTCTCCGTGCCCTCGTCCCAGCCCAATCCGTCGCTGCTCTGGTACACGCGGTAACCATCCGCGACGCCGCCGCCGGAGTCCGGCGAAGCGGGGGTCCAGCGGACGACCACGCTTCCGTCGCCCGCGTTGACTGCAGAGACTGCCCCAGGAGGCTCCGGCGCAAACGTCGCTTCCGTCCCCTCCCTCTCCGCGAAGTACCTCACCATGCCGTGCGCGATCGCGCGCGCGGCGAGATAACGGAAGCCAGGCTCTTTCAAGTGCTCCGCGTCGGATGGCGTGTCGTGAAAGGCGACCTCCATCAGGATCGCGGGTGTCTCTGGATTGTGCGAAGGGTTCAGCTCGCCGAAGTACGCCGAGCGGATCCCGCGATCTCTCCAGGAAGGCAGCCAGCGCGCGCGAAGGTCGCGGATCAGCTCGCCGTGGACCCACTGCGCGAGGCGATCGCTGCCGGGCACGCCGGTAAAGTGATACGTGCCGTCCGGCGGGTTGGGGCCGTACACGTATGTCTCGGTTCCCAGCGCGGGATTCGGCGCATTGGTGTGCCAGGCGAAATAGACGGCGTCCTCTCCGTCCTCGTGATCCCAGGCCGTGAAGCGCGAGCGCGTGCCGACATCGTCGTCGTGGTCGGTCGAGGTGTAGTGGTACACGCTCGGCGGCGCACCTGACCACTGCGCGTGATATCGCGCGCACTCCTCGAATCGCGGCCGGCCGCTCACGCCGCGCCCGCGGTCGATCAACCCGGCGCCGCCGCCGAAGCGAACCGCGTCGAGCGACACATTGCCGGCATCTGCGGAGTCGTTTAACGCGATGACCGAGCCGGCATCCGGATTCTGCCCGGCGCGGAAGTAAAACTGACCGAGGAACACCCAGGTGGCACCGTGCCGCCGCTGGTTGACCCGGAAATGAGACTCACCGCCGGCGTGCTTCACCACGTAATGGGCATCGCCCACCCGAGCCGAGAAGCTGGTGTACGAAACGTAGACGTTGTACTGGCCGTCGCTGGGAATGACCGGCAGCCAGGTGGCGCTGGCGGTGGCTGTCGGTGAGGCGTTCATCAGGCGATTTCTACCCAGAGCGAATGGATTGGTGCCGCTCGCCATCGGAAGGTTCGGCGCGCCCCAGCCGGCAAGAGATGAGTACGCGAAGAGCTGCGGCGGTCCGCTTTCCGAGTACCCTCCTGCGAGGTCGTCGTTGTCTACGATTGCCATCCGCGGGTTGAGGTCCAACTCGCGGACCGTCACTACGTGCGCGCCCAGCGCCATCAGCATCGGGACGAGAAACTGGTTGGTGGTCTCGATGGAGACGAGGTCCTCGACGATCTGGTTCGTGTTTCCCCGCTGCGTGCGCCAGGCATTGAGCGACTCCGTCCAGGTGAAGCCGTGCCCCGCGCTGATGTAGACCGACTTCCCGGATAGAGCCCCGGTTCGGACCCGCAAGGGCGTGAGCGCTGCGCGGCCAACAGGCGCGCTGGCCGAAATCTCGCGGCGAACCAGCGGAGGCTCGCCTTTCCGGAAGGGTTGCTCGAAGGGTTTGCGCTCGACTGGAGGCGCATCGACGCTGCCTGGCGGCTCAAGGCCGCAGTCGTTCTCCTGCGCGCGCACGGACGAAGAGGGGAGGGCGAGCGCACAGCAGAAGGCGGCAAGGAAGAAAATCCAAGGCGGTCGATCCACGGTGCACCCTCCGAAGCTCGGCACGATACGGAGCTATCGATGCTGGAGCAACCGAAGCTGACTCTGGCCCGACGCGCACGCGAATAGCCGTTTGCCGATGCCTGAACCGCGAGGCTCGCGATCGGCCTCACGATGGGTTTCAGGCGGGCGCGCAGCGGTCGTACCAGGAAGCGGCATCGAGGAACTGAGCGGCTAACACCGAGCCTGACCTTTCTGAGGAAAATGTCTAAAAGCGGCCGTTTTTCCAAGAAACCTCCGTCGGAGTCACCCAGTCTCGCCCCGGACGAACGTCCACAAAGGCTTCGAGGTAGCCCGTCGCGATGACGCGATCGAAGTCGAATGGTGGCGTCTCTGAGTGTGCGCGCGGGGTGGGCGGTTGGGGCGCAGCGCGGTCGCGTCGCGTCGGGGGAGTTGGGCTGCGATTGATGGTGGCATTGCGAGCCGCGTCGATTGGGCTGCGGCGCGGTTGGTGATCGGTGGCGGTCGCAGTGCGAGCGGGCGGTTGGGCCGCCTGGTTGGCGGCGCTGCAAGCTTGGTCGGATTGAGCGGCGGCGCCACTCGGTGGCGACGGTTCGAGCGGAGGAATTGGGCTTCGGTTGGCGGTAGCCGGTTGGAGCGGCGGATGGAACGCCGGCGCGGACGGGGCTGATTGGTTGGCTGCGGAGTCCTGGTCCCGCGGGGCGGGCGGTTTGCTTCACTGCGTACGAGGTCTACCGCGCGACCTTTCGCCCTTCCTGCTGGTGCCGCTGGCGCGTACCCCGTACTATTCGCCGCCTCGACAAAGGAGGGCTGCCATGGGCTTGACGCGAAGGCACTTCCTCGGCGCGGTGGGAGCGGGGGCCGCGGCGACCGCATGGTCTCTTCCGCTCGGGCCGCGCGCGCTCGCGGCGACGCAGCGCGGCTCCAATGCGGGAACGCTTGCTTCGCCCATCCTGCTCAACAGCAACGAAAATGCCTATGGCCCATTTCCCAGGGTGGTCACCGCCATGCGCGACGCGCTGGCACGCGCGAATCGCTATCCTGACGCCGCCCAGGAGCAATTCGTCGAGCGCGTGTCGAAGCTGCACGCCGTATCGCCCAAGCAGGTGTTGGTCGGCTGCGGCTCGGTGGAGATCCTCAAGATGTGCGCCAGCGCTTTCACCGGTCCCAGCCGGAAGCTGATCATGGCTTCGCCGACGTTCGAGCAAATCGGTCGGTTCGCGCAGACGGCCGGAGCCGAGGTGGTGCGCATCCCGCTGACCAAGAATTTCGCCCACGATCTTCCAGCCATGCTGGCGGCGGCAACTGAGGCAGGCCTGATCTACATCTGCAATCCGAACAACCCCACCGCGAGCATCACCCCGCGCAAGGATCTCGAAGCGTTCCTCTCCAAGGTCCCCGCTGCCACGCACGTGCTGATGGACGAGGCGTACCATCATTTCGCCATCCCCTCGCCGGAGTACGCGTCATTTCTCGATCGGCCCGCGGCCAACGACCGGGTGATCGTCGCCCGCACGTTCTCCAAGGTCTACGGGCTCGCGGGTATGCGCTTGGGTTATGGCGTCAGCTCAATCTCCGCAATCGAGCGAATGCGGCCTCATCGGCTGAACGAGAGCGGCAACGTCGCCGTTTTGACCAGTGCGCTGACCGCGCTGGACGACGACGCGTCCCTGCATGCGAGCGTGCGGCGCAACGCGCTGGACCGCGACGAGTTCATCAGCCAGGCGCGCGCCCGCAAGCTCTCGGCGATACCCTCGCAAACCAACTTTGCGATGTTCGACACGGGGCGACCGGTGCAGGGAGTCATCGAGCACTTCAAGAAACACAGCGTGCTGGTAGGCCGGCCCTTTCCGCCGATGGACTCGTATCTGCGCGTCTCCTTCGGGCTGCCGGCGGAGATGGAGCGGTTCTGGCAGGTGTGGGATCAGCAGCCGCAGGCGCGCGGCTGAGCACGCCCTTGATTGACAACCGCCGCGCCGTTCGGGCATAAGGCCGCCATCCGGAAGTCTCGGATGGCGCGGAGCTTTCGCCCACCTTGAGTGACGCGCCTTAAAAGTGTCACCCTAAGCTGCTGGGATGTTGGTGGGCTTTCTCGCGACAGCGGGGAGGCCCTTCGCGTTTCTGGGAGACGGGTATCGAGGTGGGCGGAAAGGCAGCTCGCCATGCCGTCACAACCCAGAAGCCCCGCGCCGCGCGGCCGAAGTACGCTCGCCGTCCACGCGGGCCAGCCGCGCAAGAAAGCGCACGACGCGATCGCCACGCCGATCGTGGCCAGCGCCACCTACGTTTTTCAGGACACTGCCGAGCTGCGGGACTACTTCGACGGGCGCATCGAGCGGGAGGAGTACGGTCGCTACGGCAACCCGACGGTGCGCGCCGCGGAAAGGAAGCTCGCCGCGCTCGAAGGGGCGGAGGATTGCGTCCTCTTCGGAAGCGGAATGGCGGCCGCTACCACCACGCTGCTGGCTCTGCTCAAGAGCGGCGATCACGTGGTGATGACCTCCGACTGCTACCGGCGGACGCGGCAATTCATCAGCTCGGTGTTGGCGCGATTCCAGGTCACCTCCACGCTGGTGGAACCGGGCGACTACGCCGCGCTCGAATCGGCGATCGTCCCCAAGAAGACCCGCCTGATCCTCTCCGAATCGCCGACCAACCCGTACCTCCGCATCGCCGATCTGACGCGCCTCGCGGCCATCCGCGACCGCCACCCGGGTGTGCGCATCCTGATCGATTCCACCTTCGCCACGCCGGTGAACCAGAGGCCGCTCGAGCTGGGAGCGGACCTGGTGATGCACTCCTGCACCAAGTACCTCGGCGGGCACAACGACCTCTTGGCGGGAGCCGTCTGCGGCAAGGCGGGAATCTTGAGCGCGCTGCGCGATTTTCGCGGGGTGATGGGCGGGATCCTCGATCCGCAGAGCGCGTACCTGTTGATCCGCGGGGTGAAGACGCTCGCCTTGCGCGTGCAGCGCCAGAACGAGAACGGCCTTCGGATCGCGCGTTGGCTGGAGACGCACCCGCGCGTCGAGCGCGTCTACTATCCGGGCCTGGAGAGCCATCCCGATTACTCGGTGGCCAGGAGCCAGATGCTCGGCTTCGGCGGGGTGGTCAGCTTCCTGGTGCGGGGGGGCCTGGACGAGGCGAGCCGGTTGATCGACGCCTGCCGCCTGGCGACGCTGGCGCCCTCGCTGGGAGGAGTGGAGACGCTGATCGAGCAGCCCGCGCTGATGTCCTTCTATGAGCTGACCACCGAGGAGCGTCTGGCCATCGGGATCCGGGACAACTTGATCCGGCTCTCGTTGGGCATCGAGGACGCGGAGGATCTGATCGCCGATCTGGACCAGGCGCTCCACGCTTCCGAACGCTCGCGGGCATAGGAGATGAGATGGCCAACGCGTATCGGGTGATGAAATTCGGCGGTTCGTCGGTCGGCACCTCCGAGCGCCTGCTCCGGGCGATCGAGCTGATCGCCCGAGAGTGGAAATCCGGCCCGCTGGCGATCGTCGTCTCGGCGATGGGGGAGACCACCGATTGGTTGATCGAAGCGGCGAGGTCGGCTGCGGGGGGCGACGCTCAAAAAGCGCGCGCGATCGCCGACCGCGTGGCCGATCTGGCCGCCGAGAATGGCCTGCGCGTGCTCGAATCTCTCCACCCGCCGGCGCTGTCGGGTGCGGGCAGTTTCGGCGAGCGGGTGAAGCGCGAAGTGGAGGAGGGGGCGGCGCCGCTTCGCTCGTTGCTCGAGGCGATTGCCTGCGTCCACGAGCAGACCCCGCAGATGCTCGATTCGGTGATGTCCTTTGGGGAGCGACTGAGCGCGGCGATTTTGACGGAGCTGCTGGCGGCGCGCGGACTTCCCGCCGTGCTGGTGGACTCGCGAGCGTGGACGGTCACCGACGATCGCTTCGGCCACGCGCTGGTGGATTGGGCAGCGACGCAAGGACGCATCGAGGCCCTCCGCTCGGGTTGGAACGGCCGCGTGGTTGTGACCACCGGGTTCCTGGGTCAGACGCGCGACGGGAAGACCACCACGCTGGGGAGAAACGGATCGGACTATACCGCCACGCTGCTCGCGCGGGCGCTCAAGGCCAGCGAGGTGGACTTCTGGACCGATGTGCCGGGGGTTATGACGGCCGATCCAGCGCTGGTGACCGATGCCTATCCTCTGACCAGGCTCAGCTACATGGAGGCGCTGGAGCTGGCGAACTTCGGCGCCCGGATGTTCCACCCGCGGACGATGATCCCGTTGATCGAGTCGGGCATTCCGCTTCGGATCCGCAACACGCTTCAGCCGGATGGCGCCGGGACGCTGATCGATGCGGCCGGCGCGCAGGACCGCGGGCGCGCCACTTCCGTCACCTCGCTTGAGAACCTGGCTTTGTTGGACATCGAATGCCGTCAGCTTTCCCATCAGGTGCAGCTGAGCGGGCGCGTCCTGAGCGCGTTGGATCGCGCGGGGATCACCGCGTGGATGGCGACGCAGTCGGCACACGGTCAAGCGGTGGCGGTGGTGGTGCCGATGGCCCAGGTGCCTGCCGCGCAGTCGGCGATTCACGACGAGCTGGCTCTTCAGCTGGAGCGCAAAGAGGTCGAGCTGCCCCGGGTCCGCGGACCGATCACGCTGCTCACGCTGGTGGCCGAAGCGATGGGGCAGACGCCCAACGTCGCTGGCCGCTTCTTCCATGCGATCGGCGGCGCGGGAATCAACGTGCACGCCATCGCGCAGGGCGCGAGCTCGCGTTCGGTGTCTTGCGCCATCGATGCCGCGGACACCGCCGTGGCGGTTCGGACCGTGCACGCCACTTTCCACTTCGCCCACGAAGAGGTGAGCCTGGCGCTGCTCGGCCACGGAACCGTGGGAAGCGAGCTGTTGACGCAAATTCAAGAACAGCAGCACAAGCTGAAACAGGAGCACGGGATCGCGCTTCGCGTAGTCGGCCTGTGCGATTCGCGCTCTTGGATGTTCGAGGCCAAGGGCGTGGACCTGACCTCCTGGGCCGCCGCCCTGAAGTCTGGACCCGCGGTGGCGCCGTCGGTCGCGGCGAGAATCCGGCTGCTCGAGCAACTGCAGCGGCTCCCAGTGCCGATCCTGGTGGACTGTACGGCGGCGGAGGGCATGGAGCTGTTGTATCGAGAAGCGTTCAGGCGAGGCGTGCACGTCGTCTCGGCCAACAAGAAGCCGCTGACCATTCCCTGGGCAGCCCGCCAGGAGCTGATGGCCTCGGCGCGCCAACATCACCGCGCGTTCCAATACGAAACGACGGTGGGGGCGAGCCTGCCGGTGATCGAAACCCTCAAGGACTTGATCCGGACCGGCGACGAGATCCAGACGGTGGAGGGATCTCTGTCCGGCACGCTGGGATATTTGGCCAACGAGCTGATGCAGGGAGTTCCGCTCTCGCGTGCCATCGCAGTCGCCAAGCAGCGCGGATATACCGAGCCGCGTCCCCAGGATGACCTGTCGGGAATGGACGTGGCTCGCAAGGCGCTGATCCTGGCGCGCGAGATTGGGCTCCCGCTCGCGCTCGAGCACGTTTCCGTGGAGCCATTCGCGCCCGCCGATTTGATCGCTGAAGAGTCCATCGAGCGCTTCTTCGAGCGCCTCGCGGCCTACGACGGCCAGGTGGAGAAGCACGTCCAGGCCCTGCGCAGTCAGGGCAAGACGCTCAGGTACTTGGCGCGGATTGAAATGCGCGGCACCGGGGAATCGGGCTCCGCCCGAGTTCGCGTCGGGCCGATAGGAATCGATTCGGATCACCCGGCGACGAGGTTACGGGGAGCGGAAGCGTTCATCGCCTTCACCACCGATCGCTATCAAGAGTATCCGCTGATCGTGCAAGGCGCGGGCGCCGGAGGAGCGGTTACCGCGGCGGGTGTGCTCGCGGACATCCTCAAGGTCGCGCAGAGGTCGCGCGGCAATTGATCAATCCGCCGGATGATTGTCGCATCACATTGAAACGTCGACCGATTCCGAATATCGCGAGGACGTTTTCTCGCTGAGCCAAAACACCCGTGCTAGCAACCGATCGCCGTCTTTGAACTATCTTGGGAGGCAAAAATATATGCAGAAGAGTTTCGGTTTCTTCGGCGCGGTGGCGGCCGTCATGCTGAGTGGATCTTCTCATGGCCAGACCGATCCGATGCAACCTTCACTTGTTGGCGGCGGCGCATCCGACGAGCACGGGCTTCAGCTCGGGTTGAGGGCTGGCTACGGCGTTCCGCTAGGCAGTGCGGCGAACAATGCGACGGGCGGAGGCAGCCTCAACCAGTCGGATCTGATCAAGGGAATGATCCCGTTGTGGGCCGACGTTGGATACCGATTCAATCCCAACTGGTACCTGGGTGGCTTCTTTCAGTTTGGCATCGGGTTCGCCCCGTCGAATTGCAATGATTGTACCCTGAACGACCTTCGCTTCGGAATCAATATCCACTACCACTTGATGCCGAGCGAGACGTTCGATCCCTGGATTGGTATCGGAGGCGGCTACGAAATCACCAACTTCAGCCAGGGCCCCGCCAGTGGAAACTTCAAAGGCTTCGAGTTTGGCAATGCCCAGTTGGGTCTCGATTTCAAGGTGGCGCCCACGTTTTCCGTAGGTCCGTTTGTCGCGTTTACGATCGCGCAGTATTCGGATGCTAGCGTCAGCATTCCGGGCTTTCCCTCACAAGGGACCAGCATCACTAACAAAGCGATCCACGAGTGGCTGGCTTTCGGGCTCCGAGGTGCGTTCAATCTGAACCTGGACTGATTGCCCGCCCAATCCGTAGGCCGACGATCCATCCGTCGCGATGACCGGCCGTAGCCTGCGGCGACCCAGCAGCTGCGGCTCTTTTTCTGTTGACATGATCAACCCCTGGGCGTAGCTCGCCGGCCACCGTCAATCGGTTCGCTCGAGGAGAGCGCACCTGCGTTGCAACGGCGGTGTTCGGCCGGTGTCTGGACGTTTGCAGTCATCTATCGGGGGGTAACCAACCATGAAAAAGCTCATCACGCTCGCAGCTCTAGTCGTTTCATCTTTCGTCAGCAGCGCTCTCGCCGACACCGTCTACGTGGCGCTAATCTCGGGTGACCAGGAAGTACCGCCGAGGGATTCACCGATCATCGGAATGGCAGTGCTCTCCGTTGTCGACAATGGCGACGGAACAGGTACCGCGACGGTCGTGGTCAGCACTTTCAACGTGAACCCGGACCAGCCCATCATCGCCTCGCACATTCATAACGCACCGGCGGGCGTAAACGGCCCGGTCATCTGCCCGCTCACGGGGGGCGAGGGCTTCACGAATCCCGTCGTGAGGACCTGCAACTTCAATGAGGTGGACTTCCAGGCGCTGCAGGACGGCAACCTCTATTTCAACGCCCACACGCCCGCGTTCCCGGGCGGCGAGTCCCGAGGCCAGATCGGGCTGGCTCAGTAGGCGCCGAGGTCAGAAGGCGCAGCCGGTCAGATTGCCGACCGGTGGAGGGGACCAAGGATTGTCGGAATAGGTCACGCGAAACTGCGCGTCCCAGCATTCGACTGCCTGCGCGAGTTGGAACGATCCATCGAGGACAAGTATGTCCGCGCGGCCAGCGCCGGTGGCAAGCCAACGCGAGAGGATGCGAACCCTGGCGGGCGGCAGTGGCGACGGCAAGGGTATGGTCCAGATGAACTGGATCGAACCCTGGCCGTCGTTGGATTCGGCATAGGCGTACTCGAGCGTGTCGAAGCTCGACATCGGGATCGCTTTGAAAACCATGGTCACCTGGATGGGCGACTGGTCGGTGACATAGTTCATGTCCAGCGTGTCCAGCTGGGTCAAGTTCGGGTCATCGATGGGCACGCCGGCGTTGCGCGCAGCCTGCGCGAAAAGGTGAACCTCCCCGGTACCTTTGCGTGCGCCGCCCGTCGCGCGGAAATTGCCTCGAACCAGCGGAACCCAAGGACTCGACGACGGCGCGTCGCTCCGCCTGCTCTCGATTCGGTAGTCATAGGCAACCAGCTGGGTGCGCTCCATCACCACCTCGGTGATGAAACCCGGGCGATCTTTATCCGGGAATGGTCCCCACACCCGCTTGTCCAGCTCGCGGTGGGTGGGCGCGATGCGTCGGATATCGTCGATCAAGGTGAGCAGGGCGAAGAGCCCCCCGTTGAAGGCATCCGAACCGCCACGAGTATCCAGGTAGAGCGGGGAAGGGTCCCCGACCGAGAGTCCGTCTCGGCGAGTTCCCTCCAAGGTGCTCTGTGTCATGCCCTGCGCGGGAAGCTTGGATTCGAGCTGCGCACGCACCGGCAACGCGCTCAGGAACTCGACGTCCTCGTTGGAATAGTTTCCGCCGCACCCTGCGATTCCAGCGCACGCGGCGATCAGCAAAATGTTTTGAGAGGATCGTTTCATTTCGGCACCTACAGCTCGTACGTCAACATCATCGCCAGCTCCCAATATCCGAGGGAACGGTTCTCCTCGACGTTGTAGAGGAGGTAGTGGACTCTCCCGCGCGCGGTCACGCCCCAATTGCGCGAGAGGCGGTACTTGATCCCGGCCACCAGGCCGGGTGAGAACGTATAGAACGTTTGTTTGGGCAGAAGCGCGTCGTCGAACTGCCGGGACATCACCATCATCGCCAGCCGCCCGCCGACGAAGGGGACCCAATCGCCCTCCGGCCACTCGACGAGGATCGACGAGCCCAGCGTCACCTCCGAGAACCGATACGGAAGGCTCAAGGCGACCAGGTTCAAGGTTCTGCGCGCTCCGCCGAACGCCAGGTCGAAGCCCCAAATCCAGTCGCGCCGCAGGAAATTGTGAAGCTCGCCTTCGATCCCGAGCAGCGGCGCGGTGGGGAACAGCCCCGCCCGGGTAGGTGAATCGAAAAAGGACTGAAAGATTCCGGTGAGCCCGAAGCTGAAGTGGGTGCTCACCTGCGCCAAGCGTCCGGGCCCCTTGACCGGGTCATCGGTGAAATGGGCGTCGTGCAGCGCGCCCTCATCCAGAACTGCGATCTTGCCCCGCGCGACCTGCACTTCGCCTATTCGAAGCCGATCGGGAAGGCGCCGCTTGACGCGGTAGGTGCCGGGCGCCAGCGCGATCAGGCGCTCGCCGGCGCCGGACTTGACCACTTCCGCGGCGACGAATCCGCGCGCGTCGACGAGATAGTAGGTGCCTTCGGGCGCCTGCTGCGGGAAGAGAAGCCCTTCCTTGCGCGCCACCACGTCGGTGAGAACCACGTCGCCATTGCCGGAGAGATCGTAGGTGTACGTCGGGTGCTGCGCGCCCGCCGCGCTCTCCACCGTGTCCGCCACGGTGCGGTCGTAGGCGTACGCATACGCTTCGGAGAGGCTGACCCGCCCATCGCCCGATCGATCTGCGTCGCCCAAGAGCCCGCTTGCCAGGTGGTGCGAAAAATAGCTGCCGCCGATCTGATCCGATTCCTGCGAGTCCTCATCCGAAGCACTGGAGGTCAGGATCACCAGCCCCTTGGCGCCCCGTCCCGCGTCCGACTCCACCTCGAAGGTGGGGGCTTTGCGCGCGCCTTTGCTCCGGGTGATCGACCCCGAGCGGCAGGAGTCGAAGATTCCGATCCGCACGTCGGCAGGTGCCTGCGCCAACCGCGCTCTCAGCGACTCGAAGGGAAGCTGCGTTTTTCCCAGCTGCAGCGAGCCGTCCTTGGCGTGCCCGGAGTAGTAGAGAACCAACGCGGTGCGCTCGCCGTTCCGGGCCGCTTCGCGAATCCGCCGTTCGATCTGCCCGATCGCGGCAACCAGGTCTCCGGCGGAGGCGTTGAGCAGCAGCGCCGAGTCTTCGGAGCGAATGCCTCCCAGTCGCTGGAGGATGTCGTGGATCTTCCGCGCGTCATCGCGCGCATAGAGCAGTGGACGCGTCCCGTCGCCGCCGTCGTCGTTTCCCGCGATGATTGCAAAGCGGCGCAAGGACTGGCCTGCGGCCGGGAGCGCGCCCAAGGCAATCGATGCAATGACGGCGAGCCGTTTCACGGAACGGGGCTCATGGCTTGAGCAGAAGGCGGGGAAACTGTTCGCCCGGTACGTCCAGCCCCGGCATTCGCCTAAGATCCCCGCCGGCCCGTTGGAAGGAGGAGCTCGCCGTCTGCTTCAGCCGTTCCATCTCCAGTGGCTCGTCGCTGAGAACGACGATCACCCGCTCCAGCCCTGTCCCGGTGAACTCGATGCTGTCGGGGAGGTACTGAGTCTGGTCGCCCTCGCTTACCGCGATGCTGGTCCCGGAATCCGGGTAGAGCGCCGTCACCGAGCCCTGGTCGTCGATGGAAATGGCGGCCACGTAGCGGTGGCCACCCGGCTGAAAGCCGATCCGGATCCGCTCTTCGGGCAAGAGCGCTTCGGCGCCCTCTGAGCCGACGGTGCGCTGGGGCTCGCCCGGACGACCGCCGGTCCGCAGCACCACTTCGGCGCTCCCCTTGATGCGGGTCCCGGGCCGGCCGGGGCCCATCATCTCGGGGAACACCACGACCGCGATCAGCGCAGCCGCCGCCAGCCCGAGCGCGGGGTACGTCCAGCGCCAGCCTTGAGGTGGCGCCCTCGGCTTCATCGCCCGCTGAACACCGGCGGCGAAGCGCTCGAACGGAATCTCTTGCTCGAAGCGCCGCTGCTCCTGCTCGACGGTTTTGAGCCGGCTGCGACAGGACGGGCAGTTGCCGAGGTGTTCTTCACATTCGTGCGCCTCGGTGCTCTGAAGCTCGCCCGCCCGGAATCGCCGAAGGGCAAGCTCTCCGACGTGGCCGCTCATGACCGCAGCTCCCGACCGCTCTGCTCGGCGAAGCTCTGGAGGCGCTTGCGGATGGTGGGCACCGATCGATTGAGCAGCGCGGCTACCTCTTCCAGGGTCATTTCGTCCACGTGGTAGTGCACCGCGGCGGCCTGCGTCTCCAGATCGAACCGCGAGAGTAGCTGGCGGACGACTTCGCGCAGCTCCAGCGAATGAGGTCCAGGATGCAGCTGCATCTTCGACTGTTGCTGCTGCGCGTACAGGCGCTTCCAAATGCTTCGCTCTGATCGCAAGGCATTGAGGCAGTGATGCGTGGCGATCCTCATCAACCAGTTGAGCGGCGAAGCTTCCGCTCGAAACTGGGAAAACTGCGCCAGCGCTTTGGCGAATACGTCCTGCATTGCGTCCTCTGCCTTCACGGCATCCTTCAGCAGATACTGGCAGCGGCCGTACACGCTGCCGCCATACTTCGAATACAGCTCCCGCAGGATGGCGCGGCGATCCAAACCCTCGCCCTCGATGACTTCAAACGTTGCTCTTCTCGGCTGCGCCACCCGTTTCCTCCGGACGACCCGGCCCAAGCGCTCATGGTGTTGAGCCTTGGGCCGGACCGCACTTCGGTTCCAAGCTTACAGCGACGGGTACTCGGCCGAGGTGAATGCGCAGTCGGTTGCCTCGTTGCCGTAGTTCTGGGAGTTGTCGTAGCTGACGCGCAGGAACTGGCTGATGAAGAACTGGTCCCAGCACTCGTTGATGGTCGCAGGCGGCGCGCCCGGAGCCACGATCACGTCGGAACGCCCAGCGCCGGTCGCCTTCCAGCGGCTCTCGATGGCGAGCCTTTCGATGCTCGTCCGGATCAGGCGATAGGTGCTGAACTGGAACATTCCGTCCGCACCGGGCGCTTGGACGTACTTGTAACGCGCGTTCACCGGCTGCTGGGTCGTGTCGTCGTAGACCTGGTTGAAGGTCACGTCGATCTCGACCTGCGCGCTGGCGCTCAAGCGCGAGTAGCTGAAAGCGCCGGTGCCCATGGCGTGCGGATCAGACTCCGGCAACGTGCGTGCCTTATCCCAATCGATCAAGAAATTGCCGCTGCCAAAGCCGCGGATCGGGTGGCCGCTCGAGTCGGTTGCAGCCACGTGAACGCCGGAGAGGATGACCTTGTACGCCGAATCCGGATCCTGCTTCGCTTTGCCCTCCAGGCTGTAGCTGTATTGATGGTGACCGTTGTCCGTCGCAGTCAGCCGCCAGGTGGTTGGACTGAGCGGGTCCGTATAGGGACCCCAGACCGCCACGTGTCCGTCGAATGAGGTCGGCGGGTTGTCGGTGATGGCCTTCACCAGCCCGAGGACAAGGCCCGTCCCCAGATTGACGACGACCGTGACGACGCGGGTCACTCCGTAGAAGAACGACGGACTGCCGCGCTGAGCTTGCTGTTGCTGCTGCTGCCCGAGATTCTCGAGCGGCTGGCCGCGCGAGGCCGGAACGTTGAGCTGAACGGTGTCGCTCGTCGGCAAGCCAGCCTTGATCGTGTCGAGCGACGAGCCGCCGCACGCAGAGATCGCGAAAGGCAGCGCGAAGAGGAGGTAGATGCGTTTCATGGTGTCTCCTGACATTCGGGCCACCGGCGGCCCGTTCGGGTTACGTGCAACTGACACGGCGGGCGCCAAAAACAGCAAAAGACGCTCCTTGGGTTCGGCAGTCCGCCATGTTTTCGCGGGGTTGACCCAGAGCGACTGGCCCAGGGCGGCCAGGAATGATCCGTTAGTTTTCGGTGCGCAGGTAAGGCCTGTCAGGGGGGGAAACGGGCGAGCGCGGGCTCGGATGTCGTTGCTCGGCGGCGGTTCACGCAGTATCGCGGTCCTCCTGGCTCGTCCTTAGCTTGAGGGGTCATGGAAAAGAGGCACCCGAACCACCCGGGCGAGCTGAGCACCAACGAGGACGCAGCGGAGCGCCAGCGATCGCCGGGAGAGCTCGAGGCACGTGCAGGCGCCATTCGACAATTGACGGAAGTGGGGATCCCCTTCGTGGTCGGCGGCGCCTACGCCTACTGCGAATACACGGGCATCTATCGCGACACGAAGGACCTGGACATCTTCCTTCGCAGACGGGACGCGGCGAAGGCTCTGGAGGTTCTCGACCGCGACGGCTGGCGAACCGAGAGGACGTATGAGGGCTGGCTGTACAAAGCCTTCAAGGGTGAGTGGTTCGTGGACTTGATCTTCTCGTCGGGCAATGGCGTTGCTGTCGTCGACGACACCTGGTTCGAGCACGCCAGAACGGGCGAGGTGTTCGGCCACAACGTTCTGCTCGCGCCCAGCGAAGAGCTGATCTGGTCCAAGGCGTTCGTCTGCGAGCGCGAGCGATACGACGGCGCAGACGTTGCGCACTTGATTCAACGCGCGGGCAAACAGATCGACTGGATGCGATTGATGCGCCGCTTCGAGCGCTATTGGGAAGTGCTCCTATCCCATTTGTTGCTGTATCGCTTCTCCTATCCCTCGGAGCGAAGCGTGGTGCCGAATTGGGTGATGTCGTCACTGATGTCCAAGGCGGTGGAGACGATGAGGGACGGCGATTGGCCCGACCGGATCTGCCGGGGAAACCTTCTTTCGAGCGTGAACTACCAGGTGGATATCCGGGAGTGGGGTTATCGGGACGGACGGGAGTGGGACGAGGCCGAACGACGAGGAGGTAAGAAGAATGCCGCGCGACCCCAGCGCGAAAATACGAGTCGCAGCGGCAGGTGACCTGCACTGTCGCGCCGACGATCACGGTCGCTTCCGCCAATTCGTGCGACAGGTCAACGAAAAGGCCGACCTCCTGCTGCTGTGCGGCGATCTCACGGACCGCGGTACGGCGGAGGAAGCCCAGGTCCTCGCGGAAGAGCTCTCGGCATTGCGCGTTCCCTGCGCGGCGGTGCTCGGGAATCACGACTACGATAACGGCGCAATGAAGCAGATCTGCGAGATGCTGGCCAAGGTCAACGTGCGCTGCCTCGACGGCGACAAGTTCGTGTTCGAGAAGGTGCTCGGCGTGGCGGGGATCAAAGGTTTCGGCGGAGGGTTTGAGAACGCCACGTTGCAGGCTTTCGGCGAGCGGCAGATCAAGGAGTTCGTGCAGGAGGGCGTTTCCGAGTCGTTGAAGCTGGAGGCCGCCCTGGGCCAGCTCGTGACGCCGAAGAAGATAGTGATCATGCACTACGCACCCATCGCTGCAACCACCGAAGGAGAGATCCCCGAGCTGCGGCCGTTCCTCGGCACCAGCCGGCTGGCCGGTCCAGTCAACCGCTACGGCGCTGACGCCATCTTCCACGGCCACTCCCATCACGGCTCCTTGCGCGGCAAGACTGAGAGGGGCGTTCCGGTCTACAACGTGGCGATGCCGCTGCTGAAGCAGCACACGCCCGAGCAGCGGTTCGCCTTGCTCGAGGTCTGAGGGGCGGCGACTCCAAAGAATCGTCGCCGCGCGGGCTCGGCGGAGGGAAGCGCCTGCGCGGTCGGCTTCCAGGATCGCGACCAGCCCAAGCGACGTATGATGGCACTTGGAATTGCTGGAACCTGAAGCATAGGCGGGAGGACTTTTCCGGGACGTAGCGATGCGAACGCGCCTGCTGCTCCCAGTGGTTGTGCTCTTCGCCATTGCCGCGGTGCTTCTCTGGCTGCGTTTGCATCCGCGCGGCAATCCGGTCGAACCTGCTATCGGAAGCGGGCCAGAAGCTGCGCGCTCAGCCGTCCCGATGGCGACTGCGATCGCGCCGCCCGAATTGAGCGCGTCGAAGCCCGTTCAGTCGGCAGCGCCGCCAAATCGCGAGGACGGACGAATCGAGGTCCGGGTCAAGTCTGCGCGAGGAGCGATCGCCGGCGCCCGCGTTCGACTCCACGTGCGCGGGCCGCGCGATCCCAGCACCTCATTGATCGATTGGCGATCGGTTGGATCCAGCGCTACCAATCGCGAAGGCATTGCCAGCTTCACGGCAGGACCCGGTCCCTACCTCGTCTCTGCGCGAGCGGATGGATTCGCCACGGCACGGCGCGAGCTGGTCCGCTCTCAGGGTGAGAAGACCACGGTGGTGGAGCTGGCGCTCGAACGCGGAGTCAGCCTCTCCGGTCGGACCGTTGCTCGAAAAGGAAGAGCAGCCGTTCCGCTGGTCGAGGTGGTCCTCGCCCACGACGTCGCAGGAAAGGCTTGGTGCCGGCGACCAGACATGCCCGAAGAGGAACAGGAGTTCGCGACGAGCGACGCGAGGGGCCGCTTTCGGTTCGAGGGTCTTGCACGGGCAAACTACTGTGTGCAGGCTCGGGCGGCCGGCTTCGCGCGGTCGACTCCGAGCAGGGTGGGCTTTCCATTCCCAGACGAGCTCGTCCTCGAGCTGATGTCCGCCGGGGTCGTTGAGGGCTTCGTGATCGCCGGCGACGGAAGTGCTGCTGCGCGGGCAGCGGTTCACCTGGTCGGTGATTACGACATCGCGCCGGTTCAGACGGGCGAAGGCGGCGGCTTTTCCGTCGAGGTAGTGCCTGGCATCTACCGCGTCTCTGCCGAGCGCGGCGACGAAGCCGGCGCGCTGCCCAACGCGGTTTCGGTCCGCGAGGGCGCTACCGTCAGCGGCCTGACCGTCCGGCTCGGTGCTGGGGCCGCAATCGCCGGAACGATTTTGTCGGAAGCCGACGGAACTCCCGTCGTCGGCGCCGCGGTGGCGCTCAGCCCGCATCAGCATCGCGGCGACTTGGGAAGGGCTGTAAGCAATGGGCTGGGCCAGTTCTTGGTCGAGGGACTGGCACCCGGAAGCTATGACGTTGTCGCGGACGCGCTTGGCTACACTCGATCGATCCGCCGCGGGATCACGGTCGAGGCCGGGCAACGTTTTTCGCTGGAGCTGAAGCTTTCGCACAAAGGAACCGTCGAGGGCCGCGTAGCTGACGCGGATGGCCGAGGAATTGCCGGCGCCGTTGTCTCCGCGGAAGCGCCTTGGGGCGGCCCGCCGCCCGAGGACCACCAGGCGATGTGCGACGCCGACGGTCGCTACCGCGTCACAGACCTCGATTCTGGCAAGGCGTACTTGAAAGCGCGACGAAGCGCGAACTCGCCCGGTTTGATGCAGGCGGTGAACGTGGCCGAGCGCGGGGTGAGCCAGCTGGACTTCACTCTGGTGGAAACGGGTGTGCTGACGGGAAAGGTCAGCCGCGCAGGAGGCAAGCCGCTGACGGATGCGGTGGGGATTGCGGCGAGGGAAGCAGAAGCGTTCAGCCGAACGGCACGCCACGAGGAGACGCAGGCCGAAACGGGCGGAAATTACCGGATGGAGCTTCTGCCCGGGGAGTACTGGGTGTTCGCGCACATCAAGTCATCATTCAGCGCCCAGAACGCTCGGGTGACCATTGAAGCCGGAAAGATCGCGAACCTGGATCTCACCATGCCTGAAGTGACGACGCCCCAGATATCCGGCGTGGTGCTGGAGCCTGACGGCACCGCGGCGAGCAGTGCGCAAGTCTCCCTGAGCTTCGGGCAAAACGAAGGTCGCATGTTTCGCCTCGCGGATGAGGACGGGCGATTTGAGATGTCAATGCCTCCCGATCGCGAGGAAGCATCGTATACGGTGACGGCAAGTAAGGGCGGCAGGATGGGTCAGCTCACCGGGATCAGGCCCGGCTCCGGCGACGTCTCGGTCCAGCTCAGTCCTTCGGCGTCGATCGAGGGCCGCGTGCTCAGCCCAGCAGTCGCACTGCGAGGCGGCTTTGTGCTGAAAATTGGTCCATCGCCCATGCGAGGTGCCCTGCCTTCCATGCCAATCGCTCTGGAATTTGCCGGAGATACATTCTTCGTTGACGACGTTCGAAGCGGAACCGTGAAGCTCGAGGTTCGCACGGCAGATGGCCAAAGCGGGGTGGCTGAGGCAACCTGCGCGCCGGGAGAGAGATTGCACATCGATGTTCAAGTCGCGCCCTCGGCTTCGATAGTCGGCCGCCTCATCGAGGCGGAGACGCGAAAGCCGATATCGGACGCCCGCATCTTCACCGAAGGGTCGATTCCATCCGGTGGCGTGGAGAGCGACCCCGATGGGAGTTTCAAAATCCGCGACCTCAGCCCGGGCTCGTACACCTTGCGCGCATTTGTCTCTGGCCGAATGCCATTCCAGCGACAACTGACCGTCGCTGCGGCGCAGAATGTTGAGCTGGGTGATCTGGAAATCGCGGCCAGACCGCGCTGAAACGCGGGGCTCGCGGAAATGCCTCGCGAGCGCTTACAACGGTCGCCGGACGCACTGACCGTCCAGGCAGAACAGCCCGGGCGGGCACCCAGTAGCGCCGCCGCACAGCCGAACCGGGCAATCCAACTTCTTCGAGAGGCACGAGTCCTCGCAGCACCGCTCGCCCGGTCCGCAGGTGACGCTGCTGCACTCAGCACGGCAGCGCGAGTCGATGCAGCGGGTCCCCGCTGGACACGGGTGAATCGTCGAGGGACACGCCTGAACCACCGGCTGGTACTCAGACAACACCCAGACGCGAAAGCTCGCTTGATGGGAGCTCTCGTGCACGTCGAGCACCGGATCGGCGATCACCATCGCCTGCGCGCCCGTTTGAATCACCCCGAGATCGTCGACGTATTGGTTCGCGCCGAGCAGATACGGAAGCGTGATCTCCGCTGGCCGCGAAAACGAAGTGCCCGCTGGTCCCCATTGCGCCACGGGTCCAGAGGGCTCATCCGGGGCGATGGCAATCGGCTGCGATCCCAGCTCGAGCGTGATGATCGTATCCGCGGCCAACGCGTTGGGCGGGATCGCCAGCTGCGCTCCCGCCAGGTCCGCGCTTTCCTGAGCCGTCACGGCGATCGTGCCGCCCTCGAGCGCACTCACCAAGGCTGATTTGATGTATCGCGAGGCGACGTCCGCGGCTGGCCACGAGACGCAGCTCAGCGCGCCGCCGCACACGACGGCCACCAGCAGCACTTGGTCAGGACCTCTTCTTGCCACAGTCGACCCCGGGGTGGGCGAACCTACCGGGTTTGACCACCAACACTCAACCGGGTCGGAGAAGACTACGGCGAGCCGCGAAGCGCCGCTTCCGCCTCGTCGCGGTGTCTTCCGGTGGGGAACCGCTCCAGGTAGCGCGTGAACGTCGCCCGGGCTGCCTCGAGCCTCCCGCCCTGTTTCTCGCAATGAGCGGAGAAGTAGAGCGCGTCGTCGCCATGGCGATCGTTTCGAGCGATCACCCGGTCGTAATCCGCCAAGGCTCCCGAGCAGTCTCCCTGCTGGCGCCGCAGGTTTCCGCGCAGGATCAGCAACTCACTTCGCCGCTCGCTTCGGGGGTGGGCGGCGAGGAAACGGTCAATGGCTTCGCTGGCCTCGTCCAGGGAAGGGATCGCAAGCAGCGCCTCGATCAAATTCAGCTCGACCTCCGAAGTAAATGTCCCGCGCGGAAAGCGCGATCGGTATTCCTCGAATGCGTCGACCGCGCCTCTCGGATCCGAGAGGTAGCGCATCCTGAGGCGGCCCATTTCGTACAGCGCCTTCTCGGACCCCGGCAATCCACGCTCCACGATCGCCGCATAGGCTTGCACCGCTGCCGCGTATTGCCCCCGTTCCGCGAGATGGTTGGCGGCCTCGTAGTCGGAAGGTGCCGTGCTCGCGCCACCTGATGCCGACCCCAGTTCGACTACCGGCTCGCGTGCGCTCGCCCGCCGGCTGCCTCGAGCGTCGTCGCGGCGCGTGCCGTGCGCTCCGTCGAGAGGCGCGTCCCGTTTTCCGGAGACGGGCCTATCCTGAGCTGCGGCAAGGGGCCTGCCCCGGGCACTGTCCATCGGCCGCGATGCCCGATCGCCCGTCGGCGTCGCAATTTCGTTCCCCGGTCTCGGATCGGCCGGCGCCTTCGCCTCGATCGATAGCGGGACGTCGCCGCGAGGATCGGCCAGTCGACGCACCAGCTCCGCATCGCTTGAGTCCATGGTTTCAGACGAGCGCCCGCGCAAGCTGGACCAGGACTCGCCCGATCTGAGTTGAATCTCCGTCGCCGGTCCTCGGATCACCACCGAACCGTCGTTCACCCAGACCTGTACCGACTCCTCCGCCGCTCGAACGGCAAACACCGTCCCCACGACCTGGACCTGGTAGCCCTTCGCCGTGACGACCAACGGGCGATCGGCGGGGCGCGGGGCTGCAGCGATTGAGATGGTCCCGTCGCCGAGAGCGATCTCGGTTCGGGACCGCGAGGGGTTCGCCCGATTGCCCGGGCGCAGCGTGGTTGCGGTGTGCTCGCTGAGCAGGACGACGGTGTCCTCCAGACGCGCAACGGCGCGGCCATTCCCCATCGTTCGGAGCTGCGTTTCTCCGCGCAATCTCGTGCCGACCGGGGCGGGCACCCAATCGCCGCCAGGGGGCGCCCATTGCACGGGTCCAACCGCCTGCGATACCACCGAAAGCGCTTCGCCCTCCGGAGCGCGGCCGCGAGCCACAGCGACGATCACCACCCCAGCGGCAACGGCCGCCAGAGCGATCGCCATGGCACGCTCCGCCTTGGGCGGACGGCGAAGCTCGGATTCGATATTGCGCCAGACCCGCTCCCGAGAGCCAGGCGGCGGGAAGGGCCGCTCGAGGGCAGCCAACCATCTGCCAACCTCGGTCGCGGAATCTCGGGCCGCCAGTCTGTTAGGCTCGGCCTGTGGCTCCTGGACCGGGTGTTGTCGAGGGTCAGCACTCATGCACGTGGCCCCACTCGTTTCCGGGCGATGCGCTCGAAGTCCTTCCGCGCGTAATGGAGCCGGGTCCAGACTGTTTCCAGCTTGCAGCCGACCAGCTCGGCGATCCGTTCGCCCGAGAGCCCTTCGATTTCGTAGAGGACGAACACCTCCCGCTTCTTGGGCGCCATGCGCTCGAGAATTTGTGCCACCAGCATCTCGGCCTCTCGACTCTCGACCTCTCGATCGGGCGTGCGGGAAGGGCTGGCCGGCTCGTCACCGCGGACAAACAAGGCCTTCAGGGCGCGGCGCACGCGGCGGCGCTGATGCCGATCGGAAACGATGTTCGCCGTGATCCGATAGAGCCAGGTGGTGAGCCGCCCCTGCTTGAAGGACGCCAGCTTGCGAAAGACGACGATGAAGACGTCCTGGCACACGTCCTCGAGCTCCGCCGAGGGCGTCCCGAGGCGCTTGGCGATGCGATAGACGAACGTGAAATAGGTCTCATGGATCTCCTTCCACGCCTCCGTCTCGCCGGACCGGCAACGGAGAAGAAGATCGTCCTCGACGATGCCGCTCGATTCGGCATCCACGGTGCCAGAAGTTGCAAGTCTCAGCAGCCGTGGATGGGGCCTCATCGGCTATCCTTCAAAAAAAGAACCAGCCCAGGTGCAGGCCCAGCGTGCTCTCGACCGCTGGAGTCGAGTACCGCGCATCCGTACCCTCCACGGTGAATGAGCCCGAGCCCATCGGGATGGCCGCCAGCGCATCCGCCGAGACCTCGAAGCGCAGCGGAAGCGGACAACTGATCCGCGCGAACAGCCCTGCGGCGGGCAACGCGCTCACGCGCGAGCGCTGCTGGTAGAGCCGTCCACTGGCGCTCCCTGACGCGATGCTCGCACCGGCCGCGAGCCCGCCACACGGTTGAAGAGCCCCCCACCTTGCGCAGCGAGCTGCCTTCCCGAGCAGGAGGGTCCTTTGCACGTTCAGCGCACCGCGCACCTCGTCGGCCACCACCACCGGGATCTGCGTGGCGCGGCCCAGCATCAGCTCGAGCGACAGCCGAGTCTTCTCCTCGAGAGCCAATGCCGCCTCGAGCGAGATGCCGAAGGATGCCGCACCCGTGCTCTCCCAAACCCACGCGCCCCCGGCCGAAAGCGCAAGCCGGGTGGTGACGGCATCGCTGTCCTGCCGCGGCTGCTGCGCGGAAGGAATCCCGGTCGTTCGCTCGATGTGGCTGACCTCACCGCTTTGGATCCTTCTCGCGGGCGGTGTCCACTCGATGGTCCGGAAAAATCGCTCCAGAACTATCGCGCACGAATCGGCCAGCTCGGCGCAGCTGGGCCGGTCGAGGAACAGCTCTCGCGACAGGGCCAGCTCGCCGTCGCCGCGGCGCACCCGCAACTGCCAGCGGCCCTCCTCGTGCGCCACGGCAACGGCGAAGTCTTCGCGCTCACCCGTCATGGCCATCCGCAACTGCGGCGCCCGAGCGCGAACGGCGATCATCAGAGCCGGCGTGAGATCACAGGCAAGCCGCGGGTCAGCTTCGAGAGCGATTCGGACCGATGCTGCGGGCGACCCAGGCTCATTTGCCAGAAGCAAGGCGGCTGTGATCAAGCCCAACACGTCGCTCTCCCGGAAGCGGGAGACGCTGGCCTAGCAGCTTCGGCAAAAGCGATCGAGGGTGGTCCCCGTATTCGCGAATTTCCTAGTTTGAGGAGATTCCCGAGCGGCCGGCATCGAGCGCCGGTACAGGCTTGTCCAGGACGTCCGCCAATTTCCAGGGCAGCTCGTCGAGCTTGGCGGAATCCATCTGCAGAACGTTGTTGCGCGAGCCCTTGACGTAGAGGGCGTTGGCCTTTCCCTTCACTTCCTTGCCGACCTGAAGCTTGGCGACGATTTTTCCGCTCTGGTCCATCAGCGCGACGCTCCGCGAGGACGGCACGATGCCGTATTTGCCCCATTCCTTGGAGTTCTCTTCGTCCACCGCGGTGGCCTTCAGCGAGCTCAAAGACCACAGTACCGAGGAGAGCTTCCACTTTTTGGCCGGTCCCTTCTCGGGCGCCGTTACCTGCCAGTCCTCGCCGCCGCTGCCGCCGTCGGTGGCGACCTTCTCCACCGCGATTTCCGGCGCGTTCCCTCCCGGAGAAAGGACTATCTTCGCCACCTCCTCGCGCTTGAACGCCAGCACCGACTTGTCACGCAGGTCGCTCGCACTCTTGTCCAGCGCAGTCAGCGCTCCCACCGGAACCTCGGCCAGAATCGCGTCTTGTCCGGACTCGCGCAGCGCGAAGATCTTCTCGCCGTCGTCCACCTTTGCCTTGTTGAGCCGGATCCGCACCTTCTCGCCCCCCTCGCGCGCGAAGGTGATGTCCACCGCGGGAGCGATCAGGCCAAGACGCTTGCGCTCCTCAGGCGAATCCCTGGGGAACGCGAGCGCGCGCTCGTTCTTGAAAGAGCCGATCATCGTCGTGATGGTGGTCCCATCGGCGGGCGAAGCCTTCGGGGCCTTGAGCTGCCAGGTCTTCCCCTCGTCCCGCTCGAGCAGGTACCGGTTCGACTTGGACTTGAAATCCACCTGCTTCAGACTCGCCTCGTCCACCGCAAGGACCTCCTTGTCCCGCAGGTCGAAGGTGGTCTTCTCGAGGGAGAATCGGACTCCGCCGTCGACCGCGTAGATGGCGTTGTCACCCTGGCGGCGCATGTAGATCGATCCGTCGAAGGTATTCTCGATCCCGCCGTGCAGAGTTACCTCGCGGCGCCTCGACGCATCGTTCGCTCCTTCGCCCTTGGAATCGGGAACGTAGGCGTAGGCGGTGACGGTGAACTTGGGCTGATCGAGGCCGTATTTGCTCAAGTCTGCGGCGGAGGGATTTTCCTCTACCGTGGACTTGAACCTCCCGTTCTGGAGCTGATTGATGATCTGCTCGACCGCGGAGCGATCGGCGCGCGCGGAAAGCGGAGAGGTGATCGCCCAATCTTCGCCCTTCTTCTCCAGCGTGGTCGCCTCGCCCTTGGCCTTGACCACGATCGAGGTGAAGACCGCGGCCGGAGGGGCGCCGCCGTCCTCGGCCTTTTGTCCGGGCGGGTACGCGGAGAAGAGCTTCTCCGAGGTCTCCTTGCGCTGCGTCTCTCGCTCTTCGGTCTTCATCACGCCGAAGTACGCATAAAGGCCCAACGCGCCGGCGACGACGACGAGGGCAGCCAGAACGACCAGATTCCTCTGCGTCTGACTCACTTGTTTCGCCTCGATATCCAGATCGCCAATCCGGCTGCCAGCAGCGACAGCGGCAGCAGATCCGTGGCCAGGAAACGGATCTTGGACAACAACTGATTGTCCACGTCGAGCGTGGAGATGTCGCGGTCGGGCGGCCGGATGGTGATCTTGTTCACTTGAGTGGTGGCCCAGGCGAACGCGTTCATCACCAGGTTGCGGTTGGGGTCGTGCCCCCAATTGACGTCGAGCAAGAGCTCGGAGTCGCCGAACACCACCAGTCGGGCTTCGTCGAATCGCTTGTTGGGCGCGGCTTGCACCGGTCGGGTACTGGCTACCACCAACGGGATCTGGCCGGTCTTCTCCCCCGGCGAGGGAGATGGATTGCCATCCGGATGCGTCTCGACCCAGGCGAACGGCGACGTCAGCACCACCGGCTCCGCCTTCACCCCCGCGCCCACGCCCTCGCGAAGCACGGTCAGGCCGCGCGAAGTGGGGAACTCCACGTTCATCTGCATCTGCTTGAGGATCCGCGTGATCTCGTGGTCGCCGTAGAACATGGAGATCACCACGTACGGGCTCTGCACCGAGAAGCGATCGTCGGCGACGATCCCGTTGTCGATCTGGACGCCGTACTCCGCCAGCAGCTTGTCCAGGCCTGCTTCCACGTTGGCGTCCGCGAAGAAGAGAACTCGCCCGCCCTGGTCGAGATATTTCTTGAGCGTGGTTGCCTCGGCCGGCGTGAACTTGCTCCGGCCGCCGGCGATCACTACCAGCGCCGCGTCCTTGGGCACCTCGTCCTTGCCCACCAGGTTGATCGTTTCAGGCGCGTAGCCTTCCTGCTGAAGCGTCTTCTTCAGCTCGGAGACGCTCGTTCCCTGCTCCGTCTGTGGAGATGCAGGAGGGGGGGCTTCGAGGGGCCACTCGCCGTGGCCGACGACGAAGTAGACTTTCTGCTCGCCCACCGCGTTGATCTTGATCAGCGCGTTGGTCAACTCCTGCTCCGAGATGAGATTCAGCGCTGTGTGCGCTTCCGCCGAGCCCTCGCCGCGGGTCAACACCACCGTCGTCTGCCCCTCTTTGAGCTGATACTTGGCGGCCAGGTCCGGATTTTTGCGGGGATCCTTGAATACATACTCGAACTTGTCCGGCGCCTCCCGATGATAGCGCTCGAAGTACTGCTGGACTTGATCATAGTGAGGATCGGTCGATGGCAAAAACCCGATCGCCCGGACTTTCTCTTTGAGGCCCTTCAGGGTGGAGACCGTCTGCGGCGCCAGCGTGTAGATTTTCTTGTTGGTGAGGTCCCAGCTCTTGCCTTTGCGCGCGGCGATGTAGTTGACCGCGACCAGCGCGCCGATCAAGACCACCGCCATCGCTGCGCTGGAGGCAAAGAAGAAGCTCGACTTGCGCGAGGCGAACTGCCCGAGCTGGCCATAATTCGTGGCGAAGAAAATTCCAATGAACGCGAGGCCACCGATTGCCTTGAGCGCGGCGAGCCAGCCGGAGCCGGTGGTGATGAACAGGGTGTACGGGCTCGAAAGAAGCAAGATCAGCCCCATGGCTCCGAGAATTTTTCCAAGAGTTGCGGTTCGCAAGGCGACTCCGTTCAGGCCCAGCGCTGCGCTTCAACAGCGCGATGGGTCAGCAGGATTGAAAGCAGGATGACCGAGGCGAGGAACACCAGGGCCTTGAGGTCGAGCACGCCCTTGAGCATGTTCTGAAGCTGGACGTCGAAGGAGAGGTAGTTGAGAAGCGAGCGCAGGGGCTCCTCGGCCGACTGCGCCAGTCCCTTGAGCAGCAGCCACGGCAACAGCACCAGGAAGGTCAAGCATGCAGCCAGCATCTGCGACTCGGTCAGCGAGGAGATGAACATCCCCACCGCCATGCAGGTCGCGCCCCAGAGCAAGAGCCCGCCGTAGCCCAACAGCACGGTGGACCACTCGAGCGCGCTTCCGGACTCGCTGCGCCCGAATAGCGCGATGATCAGCGGGAACAGGATGGTCATCCCCAGCGTGGCGGCGACCACCCCCAGGGCTCCCAAATATTTTCCGAGGACGATCTCGATCGGCCGCACCGGTGCGGTCATCAGCAGCTCGAAGGTGCGGTTGCGCTTCTCCTCTGCGAACAGGCGCATGGACAGGAAGGGCGCGACGAACAGCGTGATGATCTCCACGATTCCCCACAGCGGGACGATCACGCCGTCGGTCAGGTTCTTGTACATCGCATACTCTGGCGGCATTCGCGCCCAGCTGAATGCGCGCGCCATCTGCTGAACCTGCTTGAACTGGTCCAGCATGGCCAGGAAGAAAAAGGCCGAGACGCCGATCATGAACATGGACACCACGTAAGCCCATGGCGTGGTGAAGTAGATGGACAGCTCTTTTCTTGCGATGGCGAATGCATTTCGCATGTGCTTGCTCGATAGGAAGGGGTTAAGCGGCGGTGAGCTTGATGAAGATCTCCTCGAGCGAAACCTGGTCGGTCTGCCCGTAGGCATTGGCGAGCCGCTTGATCTCGTCGAACGCGACGATCTTTCCCTGGTTGATGATCAGCACCTTTTCGCAGGTGAGCGTCACCTCCGGGAGGATGTGCGTGGAGAGAATGACCGTGTGCTTTCCGGCGAGACCCTTGATCACCGAGCGGACCTCGGCGCGCTGCGCGGGGTCCAGCCCCTCGGTCGGCTCGTCGAGGATGAGGACGGGCGGGCTGTTGAGCAGCGCCTGGGCCAACCCCACCCGCTGTCGGTAGCCTTTGGAGAGGTTCTGGATCACCCGGTCCATCACCTGGGTGATGCCCGTCTGCTGGGCGACGCGATCCAATTCGCTGCCGAGCCGCGCGCGCGGGACGCCTTTCAGCGTGCCGACAAACTTGAGATACCCGCGCGCCGTCATCTCGGGATAAACCGGCGGGGTCTCCGGCAGGTAGCCGATCCGCCGCTTCACTTCCATCGGCTGCTCGAAGACGTCGAAGCCGCCCACGCGCGCGCTGCCGTCTGAGGCCGGCAAGAACCCGGAAAGGATCCTCATGGTGGTCGTCTTGCCCGCCCCATTCGGCCCCAGAAAACCGAGGATCTCCCCCTCCTCGACGGCGAAGTTGAGGCGGTCGATGGCGACTCGGTCCCGGTAGCGCTTGGTGAGGTTTTGCACCTCGATCATGGCCATGAAACGACTCCCTTTTAAGAGCACTCCTCAACCGGCCGCCGCGTCACGGAGGCTCCCGGCGGCGGCCTGATCAAAGCGGCGCGCAAATATGCAAAGCACGGCGGGTATGTCAAGGCGAGCGTCGAGTGCACAACCCGCGTCGAGGAAAAAAATGCCCAGGGTCCTCCGAGGGTAGCAGGCGAGCGGGGGGCGGGATTACTTCGGCGCGCGGTGCCGCGGCGCTTCGGAGTCGAGCTCGTGGCGAGTGTAGCGCCGGTCGGGGGTGCCGGCTGGAAGCTCGACGAAGGTGCACATCTGGCAGATTCGGCTGTAGATGCGCTCCCCCACCCGGTCGCGCAGCAGCTCGGATTCGCGCGCGGCGGCCTTGAGGTCTTCGGTGCTTCGGTGACCGCTCGCGGTCCGGACGCTCTCCTTCCTCGCCGCCAGGGAGTAGTTGGTGCCAAAAAGCGTGGTCCGACCCGCGTTGTAACGGCGTGCGATCAGCTCGTCGAGCGTCTCCAACTCGAACGCGCTCCCGCGCCCCTTGCCGAGCTCGTCGATTGCCAACACCTCCACCTCGGACAGCGGTCCGATGATCTCGCCGCCGCTCTTTCCCTCCTGAAAGCCACGGCGGATCTGCGCGTACAGAAGCGAGATCTCCACGTATTGAACCTGGACGCCGAGCTCGAGGGCGAGGTGGGCGAGCGACGCAGCGAGAAGATGCGTCTTTCCCGTGCCCACGGGCCCGCTCAGGACGAATCCCTTCGGCGGCGCGGAGCGGACGTATCCGCGGGCGAATGCGGCGGCTACCGTCTTGGCCTGATCCTGCGCCGCGTTGGAAGGACGGAAGTTGTCGAAGTCGGCCCGGGCGAGCACGGCCGGTATCTGGGAGTCGCAGTGGAGCTGTAGCCGCCGAGGGAGGAGGCGGCAGTCGCACGGCACCAGCACCTCGTAGGTGCGCGGACCCACTTTGCGGCTGAAGGTTTCCTCGCGGGTCTCGTAGTAGTGGCCGCGGCCACCGCACCGAGCGCACTCTCGCGAGCATTCGCACGCGACGGCAGCGGCGCGATCGCCTCTCGCCTTCAGAACGTATTTCTTGCCACCGCAGAGGGAACACGCGCGCGCGTTGGATGGGGCGGCTTCCATGCACCAGCTCTTTACCAGAAGGAGGGCAAACCGAGGCTCTTTCTCAAAAGGGCGGCGCGATGAAACCGCCGCGCCAGCTTGCGGCCGCGAACGGATGCTCCAGGCGCGAGCGAGGTCATTTGCGCGCGCGCCTGCCGCAAGATCGACAGCCGCTGCGGGAACGGAAGCGCGCGCAGCAGACGAATCTGAACCATTTCGAGCTGGTCTGCCGCGGCGGACAAATCGACCGGGCTCGCGCTCAGTCGAAGCAGCAATTCGTCGATCGGTCGCCGCAAGCGCGGGTGTGCCGCGGCGGTCTGACGCAGGGCTGCGCGCAATCTTCGGCGAGGGCGCTCCGCGAAAGGAGGTCTGGTCCGCTCGTCCGCTGGACCGCTCGCGCCCGGCGAGCGGGCCCGGTACTTGCGAACCTCGGAATCGACCTCGCGCCTGCAGCGCTGGAGGGAACGCACGGCCGGATCCCCGCCCCTGGTATCCCAGCCCGCCTTTTCCGCTGCACGACGGATCCCCCAGGCGACGACCTCGAACGGGACGCCGCTCTTGGCCCACTTTGATACGAGCTCCGCATCCAGGGCTGAAAGCATCAGGCCCGAGCCGCGAAAGGCGAGGAAGACATCCTGCACCAGCTCCTCGAAGCTCGCTTCCTGCGGCAAGAGGCTCATCGGGCTTTGCCCTACCATGGCCGTCCGACCGCGCTGATTGCGCTGGCTCCTACAGTTGCCTACCTGCCTGCTATCCGACCGGTTGACCTGGCGGTGAGTTTCCGAGCATGATGTGATGCTTGGCCAAAAAATTCCCGAGGATTCGCGCGGACTTGTCTGGGGCCAAGGCAGGTTGGCGCCCGAGGGACTGACATTGGGAGCGTCATGCGCCGACTGCTGATCGTAGCCCTCGTCGTCTTTGCGACTGCCGCGCAAGCTCAGGAGAATCTGAGAGAGAAGAAGAACGCGAAGGAATCGGGTCTCAAGAAGGGCGCGTCTGCGGCGCCGGACAAGTCCCTCGCTGGAGACCTGACCCGCAAGCGCGAGGAAAAGGGAGCGGCTCCGGCGCTTCAGTACGATCAGTTCCGGCTGGGCGTGGAGCTGCAAGTCGCCTCCAAGCGCCACGAGCAGATCGAGTCGCTGAAAAAGATCATCAGCCTCTCGCCCGATCAGAAGGAAGCGCCGAGCCTGCTCTTCCGGCTGGGCGAGCTCTACTGGGAAGAGTCCAAGTTCTTCTTCTTCGAGGCGAACCGCAAAGATGACGACCTGATCAACGCCATGAACCGGCAGGATCAGGCGGGTCAGGAGCGGGCCAAGGCGGAAAAGGCAGAGCTGCAGGCCAAGAGCAAGGAGTTCAGCCAGCTCGCAGTCGACCAGTACTCGGAGATCATCCAGAAGTACAAAGACTACGCGCGCACCGACGAGGTGCTCTACTTCCTCGGGCACAACCTGATGGAGGCGGGCGAGGAGCGCAAAGCCCTGGTGGCCTACCGGCGGCTGATCGAGAAATACAAGAAGTCGAAGTTCCTCCCTGACGCGCTGCTGGCATTCGGCGAGTACTACTTCAACACGTCGAAGGGCAAGCGTGACTCGCTGGAAAAGGCGCTCGACTATTACAAGCAGGCGGCGTCCTTCCCCGAGAACCAGGTCTACGGCTTTGCCCTGTACAAGCAGGGTTGGTGCTACTTCAACCTCGCCAACTACCAGAAGGCGATGGACATGTTCAAAGCGGTCGTCCTCTACGGCGAGTATGCGGGCGCCGCGGCGGTGGAAAAGGACGGCGGCAAGAGCGGCAAGAGCACGCTGATCCGCGAGGCGCGCAACGACTTCGTCCGCGCCTACGCACGGTTCGGGTCGCCGCAAGACGCGCGCGCGGAGTTCGGCAAGGTGGCCTCCAAGCCGGAGGACCGCTTCCTGATGATGAAGCAGCTGGCCAACCTCTATTACGAGGACGGCAAGGACCGCGAGGCCGCGCTCACCTTCAATACCCTGATTCGCGAGCGGCCCCTTTCGCCGGAAGCCCCCGGGTTCCAGGGAAAGATCGTGGACTGCGTGCTGCGCGCCGGCAACAAGAAGATGACGGTCGAGCAGGTGCGGCGGCTGGTCAAGATCATGGAGGACGTGGAGAAGTCCGGAACGGTCAAGGAGGACAAAGACAAGAAGGCTCTTTCCGACGCGCGCGAGCTGTCCGAGCGAACGCTGTCGAACCTGGCGGTCAACTGGCACAACGAGGCCAAGAAGACCCGCGACGACGAAACCTTCCTGTTCGCCAACGAGGTCTACTCCGATTACCTGACGCTCTTCGCCGAGAGCCCGAAGGCATACGACCTGCGCTTCTTCTGGGCCGAGCTGCTCAACGACAACCTGCAGAAGTTCGACCGCGCCGCTGACGAATACACGCGGGTAGTGATGCAGGACGTCAAGAAGATCGAGGCCAAACAGAAACCGGGCAAGTGGCTGGCCACCGCCGCTTACAACGCGGTGCTTGCCTACGACGAAGTGGTGAAGAAGGCCGAGGAATCCGGGAAGCTGAAGGCTGAAGCCTCCAAGGACATTCACAAGAAGCTGACCATCCCGCCGCAGAAGAAGGCGCTGCTGGACGCCTGCGAGCGGTACCTCAAGTTCGTGCCCAATGGCCCGAAGCGTGTGGAGATCGAATTTAAGCTGGCCAACATCTACTACCACTACAATTACTTTGACGAGGCGGTGCTCCGGTTCTCGGACATCGCCCTCAAGTATCCCGACTACAAGTTCGAGAACGGCGATCGCGCGGGAGAGATCTCCGCCAACCTGGTACTCGATTCGTACAACCTCCTCGGCGACTGGACGCGCGTCAATCAGTGGGCCCGAAAGTTCTACAACGAACCCAAGCTCGCCACGGGGAAGTTTCGCGAAGACCTTTCCAAGCTGATCGAGCAGTCGTCGTTCAAGTTGATCAGCCAGCTGGAGGCAAAGAAGGAGTACGGCCAGGCTGCGGAGGCGTACATCGCTTTCGTCGGCGAGTTCCCCAAGTCCGAGATCGCAGACCAAGCTCTGCACAACGCCTCCATCGACTTTTTCAATGCGAAGATGCTGGACAAGGCGATCGAGACCCGAAACCGCATCATCCGCCACTACCCCAAGTCCAAGTACATGCCTGATTCCGTCTACGCCAACGGCGAGGCGCGCGAGGCGATCGGCGATTTCGAGGAGGCGGCCCGGGCGTACGAGGCCTACGTCAACGGCTACGAGCGCTCGCTCACGGCGGCGGAGAAAGCGGCGGCCAAGAAGGGGAAGGGGAAGAAGAAAGGCAAGAACGTCGTCGCTGCTGAAAAACCGAAGGATGCTACGCAGGTCTGGGACGAGACCAAGGCCCAGATTGCCCTCTTCAACGCGGGTGTGTTCCGAGAAGGCTTGGGGGAGCATCGGCTGGCGCTCAAAGACCGCGAGCGCTTCTTGGACCTCTGGCCGGACGCCAAGGATTCAGAGGCGGTCTTCCTCTCCATCGCCGACCTCTACGAGCGCAGCGGCGGGTACAGCAAAGCCATCAAGCAGCTGGAGGAGTACGAGAAGAAGTTCTCCAAGGACCCCAACAAGGTGCTGACCGCGGAGGGGCGGATCGCCGCCATCTACGAGAAGAAGCTGAACCGCCAGCGCGAGGCGCAGCGCACCTACGAAAGCTTGATGCGCTACTACGAGAAGCAGCCCACGCGGATCAAGAAGTCCCTGGAGAAGACGAGCCTCGACGCGGTCGCTCGGGCGCACTTCGTCAGCTCCGAGCCGGACTTCAAGAAGTACGCCTCCGTGCGCCTGCGCTGGGGCAAGCTCCCGCACCCTGAGGCCGAGTTCCGGCAGGGCGTCAAAGACAAGGCCCGGGCGCTGGAAGCGATCCAGAAGCTCTACACGCAGACCGTCAACTTCAAGTCGGGCGATCCCGCCATCTGCGCGCTGTACAAGATTGGGCTCGCCTACGACAACTTCGCGGACACGCTGATCAACGCTCCCATGCCTCGCGGCGCGGCAGCTGATCTTCAAGAGGCGATCCGCGAGGAGATGACCAATCAAGCGCAGCCGGTCAAGGACAAGGCAGCCGAGGCTTTCACCGCTGCCGTCCAGAAGAGCCGCGAGCTGGACATCTTCAACGATTGTTACGCCAAGAGCCTCAAGCTGCTGCGCGAGACTTATCGCCCGCAGCAATTCCCACCCGTGCTGGAGCAGTGGGCAGAGCTGAAGGACCAGCGGCCGCAGGTGATGGGCGGAGAGCTTCTGGCCAGCATCCAGCCGATCCCCGTCCGGCCACCGCCCTCGAAAGACAAACCGGAACCGAAGGACAGGCGGGAAGCGGACCTGAAGCAGGATGACGCAACGGACCTGGGACAGGCGTTCCCGGCAGAGAAGGCGGTGGCGCCTGAAAAAGCGGATGAGCCAAGCCCGCCGCCCGCGAAGAACGTGTCCAGCAAGGGGGATTCGAAAAAGGCCAAGACCGAAGAGCCGGAGGACGTCCTGTGATGATCAACCCAATCAAGAGCGGGGTAGGGCCTTGGGGAGCAATCCTCCTCGCCGCCGGGTTCATCGGTTGCGCCGGTGGCCAAAAGGCGACGCGCAGTGACGAGGTGGCGGCCCGCATGAATGTCCCGAGCGACGCCAACGCTTCAGCCGATGGAGTCTCCACCCGCGCCAAGCTCCTCTTCGAGGACGCCATCAAGGCGTTCGAAGCGCAGAAGAAGGCCCGGGCGGTGGACTATCCGATGCTGGAAGGAAAGTTTCAGGCGGCGCTCGCTGCGGACCCCAAGCTCGCCGAGGCGGAATACAACCTGGGCGTGCTGGCTGAACGGCAAGGCAAGCGCGACGCTGCGGTTGCCCACTATCAGTCTGCGCTGAAGAGGAAACCCACCCTGAAGGAGGCGGCCGAGAACCTGGCGGTGATCGCTCAGAACGAAGGCCGCGTCCCCGAGGCGGTCCGCGCGTACGAGAGCATACTCGAAGTGTACCCGGACGACGCGCGGGTGCGCGCCCGGCTCGCCGAGATCTACCGCCAGAGCGGCGATCACGAGCGGGCAATGGAGTTCGCCCGCCAGGCGCTGACCCGAGAGCCGAAGACTCTCACCGCGTACAAGGTGATGATGCTCTCCTATCTCGATCGCAAGCAGGTCTCGATGGCCAAGCTGGTGGCGCTGCGCGCGCTGAAGATCGATGAGAGCGACCCGGAGCTTTACCACACCATCGGGATGATCTTGCTGGGCGAGAACGACTCGGCGAAGGCGCGGCTACAGTTCAAGAAGGCGGTGGAGGTGAGGCCCGACTATCTGCCCGCGCACATGATGCTGGCCAGGATGGCGCTGCAGCAGGAGAACTATCAGGGAGCGGAGGAGCACTTGCGGCGCGTTCTTCAGTCGAACGGGAACAACGCCGAGGCTCACCTCGACCTGGGCGTCGCGTACAAGGGTCAGGGGCAATACGACAAGGCGCTGCAGGAGTACGAGATGGCCGAACGGCTCAACCCGGAGCTGGCCTCAGTCTACCTCAACCGCGGCATCATCCTGCACCGCTACAAGGATTCTCCCGAAAAAGCGCTCGACAGCTACAAGAAATTTCTGCTGCTGACCGGAGGCGCGGTGGCGCTGCCTCCAGAGGCACCGGTGTTTGCTCTGATGAACGAAGCGGAACAGATGATCCAGGCCAAGGCGGAAACCAAGCGGTCAGAGGAGGAGGCCAAAAAGCTGGAGCAAGCGCAGAGGACACAACAGGCGAAGCTCAAGGAAGCTGAAGAACGGGAGAAGAAAGATCAAGAGCTGGAGCACAAGCGGCTGGGCACCGAATCCAATGGCGCCAAACCTCCCCAGACGGCGGCCAAGGGTTCCAAATCCTCAGGATCGCAAGTGGTCCCTGCCAAGGTCAGGCAACCTGTTTCTCCCGATGAGCCAAAGGACGAGCCTTTGGATAAAATGTAAACGACCGGTGGTGATACAAAGTAGTCAATACACCTGCAACGCAATACAACGGGATTTTTGATCATTTGGTGATTACGCGGTGAGTGTTAGGATTGGCTTTCTTCACAGAGGATTCTCATGTTGAAAGTTATCGCCTTGCTTGCTCTGCTTCCCACCCTGGCGTATGCCCAGGGCAAAAAAGATAAAAGCGGGGATGAAAACGTTCGTTACGCGAAAACAACCACGATTAATTTCGAGGATGACACCATCGAAGGGGACCTCACGCGTCCGGATGGGGAATATGTCGAGGCGAGAAAACGCGTGAAACATTCAAACCTGATCCGGATTCGAGAGGAATTCAAAGAAAAAGTGATGCAGTCCGTGGGGGAGTTGTAGCAAGAGCGGAACATCGGAATCGAGGTCCCGTCTAGCAGATAGGAGTTCCCGTGGCCCTGCCGCTGACATTAAAAGTTTACAAAGGCGACCAGCTGATCGCGAGCAAGGACTACGATCGCGATATCATCAAAATCGGTCGGCTTTCCTCTGCACACCTCTGCCTCGACGACGACAAAGTTTCGCGGATTCACTCCGTGATCGAAGTTGGGCCCAACGGCACCTTGTCGATCATCGACATGGGAAGCGTGGAAGGGACCTACGTCAACGGCAAGCGCGTCAACAAGGGATCGATCGCGTTCGGCGATGAAATCCGCGTGGGAAATACCTTGATCAAGCTGTCCGAGGGCAATCCAGCTTCCACCGGCGCCGCTGCGGCGGAGGATGCCGCCTCTGCAGCGGTAGACCCCAGCCCCACTCCCTCGGCGATGCCGCAGGAAACGCCCGCGATGGGCTCGGTCGTCGCTTCTCCGCGCGCGGGGTCGTCCGATCAGCAGGCCCAGGCCGCACCGCCCGCTGCATCCGCCAGCCGGGTTCGCCCACCTCGCCGAAAGGGCAGTGGCCCGCTCGGCCTGGAGCTCCGCTTCATGTGGGGCGACAGGATGGTCGGCGAATACCTGCTCAAGCCCCGCCTGGCGAAGTCTTTCTCGGTCGGCACCGCCATCGGCGTGGACTTCATCATGGGCGATTCCAAACTGCCCGGGGGGAAGCTCGACGTGGTGCGCTCGGACGAGCACGGGTTCGTCCTTCGGTTCACCGGAAAGATGGACGGTGAGCTGCACCGCGACGGCAAGGTGAATGAGCTCAAGGCGGTCATCGAGTCAGGAAAAGCCCAGCACGACGGCGACGCCTACCAACTGGCTCTCGAGCCGAACGACTTCGCCTGGGTGGACCTGGGCTCGGTGACGCTGGAGGTGTGCTTCCAGCCGATGCCCAAGCCGGTGTTCGTGCCGTTCCTGGAGACGGTCGACTTCACCGTGCTGAATATTTTCCTAGTCATGTTCTTCTTGGCGGCCCTGTTCATCATCAGCGCGCTCAACCGCGAGCTCGAGGGAGAGGGCTACGTCGACGAGCTCGCCGGCAACCAGGCCCGCATCGTCAAGCTGCTGATCAAGCCCCCGGAGATCCAGAAGAACCGGTTCCTGGAGAAGCTGGCCAAGCAGAAGGAGAACGTCGGCGAGATGGCCGCCAAGCACAGCGGCGATGAAGGCCAGATGGGTAAGAAGGAGGCGCCCAAGCGCAACACCCGCACCGCTCCGAAGGGCGATCCCAACAACAAGGACCAGGCGAGGATGATGGCCCAGCGGATCTTCGGCAATGGCAGCGGCGGGATCTCCACCATCTTCGGCCACAACGGACTCGGCGGAGAGCTCAAGAGCGCCATGGGCAACATGTTCGGTTCGGCGCCGGGCGATTCCCGCGGGCTGGGCGGCTTGGGGCTTCGCGGCTCGGGCTCGGGCGGCGGGGGCGTGGGCAACACCATCGGCATCGGCGGAATCGGCACCAAGGGGCGCGGCGGCGGACTGGGGTCCTACGGCACTGGGACTGGTTACATGGGCGGCAAGAAGGAAACCGATATCGGCATCAGCTCCTCGGAGCCCCAGGTGATGGGCTCGCTGGACAAGGAGTTGATCCGTCAGGTCATCCATCGCAACCGCAACCAGATCCGGTTCTGCTACGAGAGCCAGCTCACGCGATTTCCGAAGCTGAACGGCAAGGTGGCAGTGAGGTTCGTGATCACCGCGGCTGGAACCGTATCCTCCTCGCAGGTGGCGCAATCCACGGTGAACAATGTCGAGCTGGAAACCTGCATTGCCGGTCGCGTGCAGACCTGGATCTTCCCGAAGCCCAAGGGCGGCGGCGTGGTGATCGTGACCTACCCGTTCATCTTGAAGCAGTCCGGAGAGTAATCGGTTGACCTAGAGCACCTTTCCCCCGCGGAGAGGTTTTTGGGGTCAGGGAGTCATCGCCCCTGCCCGAAGGAGTGTGCCGCCTTGCCAGCCTTCTCGTCGCAGAGCCGCAACGTACGTCGCGCCGCCGCCTGCCTGGTGCTCGCCGGCATCGCCCTTTCGAGCCGAGCCTTGGCTCAGGCACCAGAAGCGCAGGCAGCCGCAGCGCCGCTGCGCGAGCGCGAATCGCCTCCGTTGGCCGAGGTGGAGCGCGGCTTCTACTTTCGAGGGGCCGCGGGCGCTTTCTTTCTCACCAGCTTGCCGGCAAACCGCGGTCCAACGCCGTTCTCCAGCGGTCAGATGGCGCAGGTGGAGCTGGGAGGAGATTTGGGTGAGCACTTCGCGCTCGGAGTTTTCGTAATGGGCACTGCCAACCGAGCGGGATCCGATTACGTGGGAAAGTCCGATGGAACGGCGTCGGGAGACTTCTCAGCCATCATTCCTGGTGTGGCGGCACGGCTGAGCCTTGCCGGCATCGCCGATAACAACGGCGTGAAGCGGACCTGGTTCTACCTGCGCGGTGGAGTCGGTTATGCCAAGTTCTTCCCCAAGGCCCTGCTGCCGGCTGACGCCTTTGCGTTCGCGGGGCCGGGCATCGAGTACTTCACGCGACTGCGGCATTTCTCCGTCGGCCTGGAGGTCACAGGATCGTATCTCGTCAATTCCAAGACGTTTGGCTTCGCTTTAGCGCCGAATTTGAGGTACGCGTTCTAGTGAGGCGAACGATTGGCAGATCGGGACGGAACGAGCCACCCGCCCGGATCCAGGCGGGGCGGCGATCAGAACGGCTCACCGCGTCCGCGGCGGGCTGATAGAGGGCGTCCGGGCGACAGGAGCGAACGCCGCGGGCGCGGTTCTTCCGAACGCGGCGGGCAGCGGCGCGGCGACCGCCGGCGCGAACGGGACGAAGGCGGAAACGCGACCTACCGCATTCTGCTCGAGCTTCCCGCGTTGGAAAAAGCACTCTCAGCCGCCGATTGGGTGCGCCAGAAGGCGCCGCTGGAGGAGATCCTCAAGCAGCTTCGCCCACTGCGGCTGCGCTCGATGGATCAGCTGGACCTCAACACCCGCGGTCGATTGTTGACCACGCTGCTGCGCGTGCAACGCCAAAAGCCTCCGCCGGGCGCAGGTACGTCGCCGGCTTCGGAATCACCGGCGGCTGCCGTGGTGCCAGGCGGCGCGCCAGCCGCAGCCCACCCGGAAAGCGCGGCGTCGACCTCAGAGGATCAGGTGGCCGCCGAGACGAGCGGCGCGGTGGACGAGGACGCCGCGGCGGAAGCAGCCTCGCAGGACGAAGGCCGCGCTGGCGCGGAGCCTGTGCCCACCGGGGCGAGTGGGGCCGAGGGCGGAAGCGGTGAGGCGGAAGCACTGCCCCAGGACGATACAAGTACTCGCGCGGAGCCGGCGCCCACGGAAACGAGTGGAACCCCGAAGGCTCCGCCCAAGGACGAGAAGGTCGCCGCCTATTCGGACGTGATGTTCCTCGTGGGCTCTGTCTGGCGAGCCGTGGGAGACGAGCACCGGGCGGCCCTCGCTTTTGCAGCGAGCGGACGCAAAGAGGATCAGCGCGAGGCAGTGAAGGCAATGCATCGGTCCGGCGACTGGCGCGATGAAGCGCAACTGCTGGAATCGCAGAATCGCACCCGCGACGCCGCGCGGCTGCACGAGCGCCACCAATCGTTTGCCGAGGCCTCGCGTTTGTTCGAGGCGGGAGGAGATCTCAAGAGCGCTCTGCGTTGCGCGCTGGAGGCCAAGGACGAGGCCGTTGCTCGCCGGCTCCTCAAACGAATCGAGCCCGAGCAGGCTCGGCCTCTTCTGGAGAGCGCGCGGGCGTACGAGCTGCTGATGGAGCGGTACGTGGAGGTCGGCGACTTCGAGAACGTGGCCAAGCTCTACGAGCGGGCGCGGCAACACGATCAAGCGGCGATGGCTTGGGAGCGGGCCGGGAAGCTTCCGCAGGCGCGCAAGGCGTTCGAGCGCGCCAAGGACGCGAGCAATGCCGATCGGATCCGGCAGCTGGAGGTGGACAAGCTGATCCAGCGCGGCGATCGGCTGGGCGCCGCGCTCCTGTTGCTGGGAGCGGCGAAACGCGAGGAAGCCGTGCAAGCGCTGCTGGCGCTTCCCCCGCCCAAGGCTTTCCGCTTTCTGCAGAAGGTCAAGCTGGACGACGAGGCGATCGCCCTCGCGCGCAAGGAGATCGCGCGCGCCGAGGCGGAGAACAAGCCGGCCGCCAAAGCGCGTTGGCTGGAGCTTTTGGGCGACGTCCCCTCGGCGGCCGAAGCCTGGGAAAAAGCGGAGCGTCGGGACCGGGCGCTGGCTCTCTACGAGCAGGCCGGCAATTGGCAGTGTGCGGCGGAAATGGCCGAGGCGCTCAACCAACGTGAGAAGGCCATCGAGCTGTACCATCGGGCCGGCGACAAGGTGTCGGCGGAAAGGGTCGCTTCTCTCCCGGAGATTGTGACCCCAACGCCCCCACCTACATCCCCTCTGCCCCTGGAAGGACAGAGCGAGGAACGATAAACTTTTGTCGTCCTCGAGCGACGTCCTCCCCACATCCCGAGCCCTGCCCCGTTGATGGAAAAGTCATCCGTGAAACGTTCGCCGGAACGAGGGCCACAGGACCAGCCGTTTCTCGAGCTGGCGGCCTCGCTCGAAAGCGCGGGGCGGATCGAGGAGCTGGTGAAGCTGTATGAGACGCGGGCGCGCGACCTCGCGCCGGCGGCAGACGCGTGCGAGCTTCTTTCACGCGCGGCCGAGCTGGCGCGCGATCGCCTGAGGAATCCGGCGCGCGCGGAAGATCTCTTCCGGCGGGCTCTACTGTACGGGCCCGACTCGAAAGGTCCGCTCAAGGGCCTCAAGGCGCTCTATGAGCACCGGCAAGACTACGCTTCGCTGGCGGATGCTCTCGAGCTTTTGGCCAGGAGCTCTTCGGGCCCCGAGAAGGCAAACCTGCTGCTCAAGGCGGCGGACCTGTACGAGCACAAGCTCCAGCGCAAGGACCGCGCGACGCTCTGCTGCCAGCAGGCGAGCAAAGCGGATCCGACTTCTCGCCCATCGTTCCGCAGGTGCCGACTGCTTTTCTTGTCCGACCAACGATACCTCTCCGCCTTCGAGTCGCTGGAGCGCGAGCGCGCGTCTCTGGGCAACGCGGCGATGGCCGAGGATTACGCGTCTCTCGCTGAGCAGCTGGCGGAAGATCCGACCGAGCATCCCCTGGCGCTCAAGGCGGTGAAGGTCTCGCTGGAGCTTCAACCCGGGAACGCCCGCGCCGAGAAAGTTCAGAAGAGCATTCAGCAGTTCGAGCACACCTGGCGCGATCGCGTCCGCCTGCTGCGCACGGCGTCGCTCGAAGAGCGCGATCGAAAACGGGCGGCGCGCCTGTCCCTCCTGGTGGCCAAGCTCTTCGCCTGGTACGAGAGCAAGGCCGCCGCGAAGGTCAAAGAGGCGCTGGACCGCTGCTTCCTGCTCTGGCCGGGAATGCCGGAGGCGCTCACCTTCGTGGAGCGCTTGGCTGAAAAGACCGGCGACTTCTCCGGCGCGGTCGCCTCTCTGGAACGGATGGCGGCCGACGGGAAGGACCGGGCGGTGCAGGCAGACCTCTGGGCCCGCATCGCCAGCTTGCGCTTGATGAGGCTGAAGGACCGCCCCGGTGCGCTGGAAGCGTTCCAGAGGGCGGTGGAGATCGATCCGGCGCGAACAGACGCGGCCTGCCTCGCAGCCGAGTTGCTGATCGAGGGCGGTCGTCCGCAGAATGCCCTCTCGCTGTACGATCGCTGTCTGGCGATGGCCAAGGACCGCAGCAGCCAGATCGGCCTGCGGATCCGGTTGGCCGATCTCTGCCTGGCTCTGCGCGAGCTGGAGGCCGCGCGCGGCCACCTCGAGTTCGCGCTCAAGCTGGAGCCGGGCAATGCGCAAGCGGCCTACCGGCTGGCGCGCCTTTGCGTGGAGAACGAGGAGGTGGGCGCGCTCGCCTCCATTCTCGACCTGGCGCTGCACGCTCCGCGACCGCTCTCCGAACGCGTGGCGCTCAGCGAAGCGGTGGCCGCGCTGTACCAGGCGAAAGGAAATCCGGGCGCCGCCTTCGTCGCGCTGGCTCATGGGGCGCTGCTCGATCCGGCTCGGCCGCAGCTCGCGGCGCGATTGATCGAAACCGCCAACATTGCCGGCCGCACGCCGGAGATCGTCGCCGGGCTTCGCCATCTGGCGGAGCTGATGCCCAATCCCGCGTCCACCGAGCTGTGGCGCGAGGTGCCAAAGCTCCTCCAGGACGCCAGCAACGGCTCCACGGCCAGCGAGGCGTCCGATGGGGCGCCGAAGCCTCCCTCGCCCTCGCCCAGCGTGCCCTCAGCGAAGAGCCCGCGCGACGCGGACGCGCTTCGAGCCTTGGCGTCCAAGTCCCTCGCCAGCGCCCGGTGGGACGAAGCTGCGCAGGCGCTTCAGCGGTTGATCGAGGTTGCATCGATTGGAGCCGATCGCCGCGAAGCGCAGGCGCGCTTGGCCCAGCTGTTCAGCGATCGGCTCGGCCGCAAGGATGAAGCGGCGCAGCTGTACCTGGCGCTCCTTGCCGAGGGTACCGGCAACGGCGTCCTGGCTGCGCTGGAGCGGCTCGCCTCACAGGGAATCCGGCAGGTCGAGATCGCCGATGCGCTCGGGGCCCACTATCAGAAGGCGGGCGATCATCAGCGGCACGCCGCTGCGCTGTCGATGCGCCTCCCCACGGTCGGCGACGGCGAGCGCAAACAGCTTCTCACGCAGCTCGCGGCGATTCACGAAAAGCACCTCGCGGACAGCCGCGCGGCATTCGACTTCGTGCTGCGGGCGCTGGCGCTCGATCCGACCGATCGATCCTTGTTCGGCGACGCCGTCCGCTTGGCGAGAGATCTCTCCAGCCAGCCGGAGCTGGCCAGGTTTCTCACCGAGCTGCACGCAAAGGTCGCCGACCCCAAGCTCTCCTCCGGCTTGCTGCAGGATGCCGCGCAGCTCGCCGAGGAAGGGGGGATGGTCAACGAGGCCGCCAGCTCGCTGCACGACGCGTTGGAGCGCTCGCCGGACGATCCGGCGATCCTCTCGCGCCTGGCCGAGCTCTACCATCGCGCCGGTCGGCTGGCGGAGTGCGACCAGGTGCTGCGACGGCGGATCCTGATCGCCGAGGAGAAGGAGAAGACGACCCTCTACGTTCAGCTGGCAGAGCTGAGCTCTGAGCTGGCCAGGCCGCGCGAGGCGGCGCAGGCGCTGCAGGAAGCGATCAAGTCCGGCGCGGACGAGGCTGAGCACCTGCCGCGGCTGTGCGATTTCCTTGAGCAAGCGGGCCGGATGAGCGAGCTTTCCGCTGCCCTCAACCGGCGAATCGAGCTGGCCGTGGCAGCGGGGGACAAGGACGGCGCCTCTCGGTTTGCCTTGAAACGGGCGAAGGTGCTGGAGGCGTCGTTGGACGACCGCGCAGAGGCGGTGAAGAACTACGCGGACATCCTCCGCCGCCGCCCCTCGGACCCGGACGCGTTGGCAGCGCTGGAATCGTTCCTCAAGGACCCCGCCTGCCGCGAGGAGGCGGCGCGGGCGCTGGTCCCCGCCTACGAGGCGGTCCGCGATCATCGCAAGCTGGTGGCGACGCTGGACATCGTTGCGCAGACCGCGCACGACGCTCTGGAGAAGGTGCTGGCGCTGAAGCAGGCGGCGTATATCTACCTGCACCAGCTGCGGCAGCCGGATCTCGCATTCGCCGCCCTCGCTCGGGCCCTGAGGCTTTCGCCTTCCGATGCTGGAATCCGCAACGCCGCGCGGCAAGCGGCGGAGGACGCCGATGCGCTCGACAGCTTCGCCGAGGTGCTGGGCGAGATGCTCACCGAGGTGTCCGGGGGCGCCGGTTTCGCGCTGCATCGGGAGCTGGCCGACCTCTACGAGAAGAAGCTCGACGACCGCAAGCTGGCGGTCAATCACTTGCGGCAGGCGCTGCTGATCGAGCCGCGCAACCTAGAGGCGCTTAAGGCGCTGCAGCGGCTGCACCGGATCCAGGAGGAGTGGGCGGCACTGGCCGAGGTCTTGGAGACCCTGGCCGAGATCGCCCCCGAGCCGTCCGAGAAGATCTCCCTGCTGCGCGAAGCGGCAGCTCTTCACGAGCAGAAGCGCAACGACAAGGAGAGCGCGGCGGCGGCCTGGCGTCAGATCGCCACGCGCGATGCGCACGACCGCGAGGCTGCCGGCGCATTGGACCGGCTCTATCTGGAGTTGGAGCGCCCGCAGGACCAGACCTTCGCGCTCAACCTGAGGCGCCTGCAGGAGGGGCAGAGCCCGCAGGGACGCGAGCTGGCTTACCGATTGGCGCAAATACGCCAGCAGAAGCTCGGCGACAGCACCGGTGCGTTGCAGCTCTATCAGGAGATCCTGGCGGAGGATCCGGTGCATCCGGGCGCCAGGGCTGCGCTCGAGTCTTGGGCCAACCTCCCCGTTCCGGAGAGCGCTGCGGCGCTCGAGGTCCTGGATCCAGTCCTCGCCAAGTCCGGGGAGCATGCGCGGCGGATCGCGCTTCGCGAGGCGCGGATGAAGAGCGCTCTGCCACAGGAGAAGGGTCGATTGGCAGGGGAGATCCGCGCCATCTACGAGCGGGACATGGGCCAGAGCGACCTCGCCTTCCGCGCCGCGCTGCGGGCCTTCGCCGCCGGATTCGATCGCGACGCGGCGCGCTTGGATTCCGAGCGGCTGGCCCGGCTGACCGGCTCGTACGACGATCTGGCGGAGGCGTACGAGAGCACGGCGGGCACGCTGTTGCCGGGCGACGAGGCCACGCCGCCGCTGTTGCGCCGCGCCGCCGAGCTGCGCGAGCACCTGGGGCAGAGCGAGGACGCGATCCGGTTGTGGAAGGAGCTGCTGGCCGAGGATCCGCAGGATGGCGAGGCGCTCGATCACCTGAGCAAGCTCTACGAGCGGTCCAAGAACGCCAAGAGCCTCTCCGAGGTGTTCACGCGAAAGGCGCAGCTGGCGCAGGATCCCGAGGAGAGGCTTTCCTTGTTGCTCAGGGCGGGCGACGCCTTCGAGTCGGCCGCCGACGAGGCCGCATCGATCGAAGCGTATCGTTCCGCGCTGGCCATCCGCAGAAACGCTGAAGCGCTGCTGGCCTTGGACCGGCTCTACGGGAAGGCGAACCGCTGCGCGGAGCAGGCGGATACGCTCGCTCAGCTCGCCGAGCTTTCACCGGACGCGGCGGCGAAAAAGTCGCATCTGGGTCGCCGCGCCCAACTGCTCGAAAAAGAGGGACAGCATTCGGCAGCTCTGGCCGCCTACCGTCAGCTGCTGGAGCTCTCGCCAGGCGACCCCGCCTCGATCGCTGGACTGGAGAGGCTGCTGCAGGTGGATCAAGCGAAAATCGAAGCGGCGCGCCTCTTGGAGCCGGTCTACCGCAGCGTGAAGGACGTCAAGAAGCTGGTGGACGTCTTGGAGCTGCGGCTCTCGGCGACGGAGCCGGGCCAACGCCTGGAACGGCTCAACGAGCTGGCGAACTTGCGCGAGTTGCTCGGTCAGAAATCGCTCGCCTTCCTCGCCAGGATTCGAGCCTTCTCCGAGAACCCGGAGATCGAGAGCGTCCGCGAGGAGCTGGAGCGCCTCGCCGCTGAAACCGGCTCCTTCCAGGAATTGGCCACCGCCTACGAAGATCAGCTCGAGCACGACGTTGCCGAATCGCTGGCTCAGGATCTCTGGCGCCGGCTGGCGATCGTTCATTCCGATCGGCTCGGCCAGGCGGACAAGGCGGTGCGCGCCTGGGAAGAGGTGGTGAAGCGAAACCCCGGCGACGCCCAGGCGTACGACAGCCTGGCTCGATTGCATCGCCAAAGCAGCTCGTTCAAGGAGCTTGCCGGAGTGATGAAGCGCCAGATCGCGCTCGAGCCTTCGCCGGACAAGAAGGTCAATCTGCTCTTTGAGCTGGGCCACCTCGCCGAGGAATCGCTTTCCGATCGAGGGCTCGCCGCCAGCTCCTATCAACAGATACTCGAGATCCAGCCGGACGACCCCAACGCGATCCGCTTTCTCGAGCGCGTCTTGTCCCAAACCGAGCGCTGGCCGGAGCTGGCGGTGCTGATCGAGAAGGAGATCCAGCTCGCCGAACAGCAAGGCGCTCAGGAGGAGGCGTTCGATCTTCGCGTGCGGCTGGGCCGCCTCAAGCTCAGCCGGCTGGGCGATCCGCGCGGAGCGCTGGAGCTGTTTCAGGAAGTCTTGCGGCTGCGGGCCGGGCACGTCGGCGCGGTGGGAGCGCTGGAGGAGATGGCGCGCTCGGACAGCCCCTTGCGCGGCGATGCCGCCCTGGCGCTGGAGCCGGTGTTCGCCATCGCCGGCGATCACCTGCGGCTGGTGCAGATGGTGGAAGCGCGCGCGTCGGCCGAGCCGGTCCCCAAAGAGAGGGCCGCGCTGCTGCGCCGCGTCTCCGACCTCTACGCCGGACCGATCGGCAATCCGGAGATGGCGTTCGTCGCCGCCACGCGCGCGCTGCGCGAGCTGCCCGACGACCAACGCTCGCTGGAGCTGTGCCTCAAACTGGTGGATGCGGCAGACGCAGCGGAGGACCTGGCCCATTTGCTGGCCGAGATCGCCTCCAAGGCCGGCGACGACTCGGCGCGCGCATCGCTCTACCGCGCGCTGGGGCGGTTGCAGACTCGGCGCCAGCAGCCGGAGCTGGCCGTGGAGAGCTGGAAGCGCGTGCTGGAGATTGTGCCCGGCGACGAAGAAGGTCTCGACTCCATCGCGCGGCTCTACGCGAAGCTGGGAAGGGCTCACGATCTGCTGGAGGTCCTGCGCCGCCAGCTGGCCACCGCGGAGGATCCAACCCGGCGCGCGCTGCTGCTTCTGCAGATCGGCACGCTGCAAGACGAACATCTCAAGGATGGCCTCGGCGCGCTGGCCACCTTCCGGCGCTTGCTGGAGCTGCGGCCTGAAGATCCGGTTGCTCTGGAGCGGATGGATCTGCTCTGTCAGAAACAGCAGCGCTGGCCCGAGCTGGCCGACGTGTTGGCCAAACGCCTCAACCTTCCCGGAGGCGAGGCCCGGCTCGACCTTCGCTTCCGGCTGGGACACCTGCGCGAGACGCGCCTGATGGACAAGCTGGGGGCGCTGGATCTCTATGCGCAAGTGTTGGCGGCCAAGCCGGACCAGGCCGACGCGCTCGCGCGGATGCAGGCCATCGTTCAGAAGGAGCCGCAGAACCAGGCCGCGGTGGAAGTGCTGCTCAAAGCGCTTCGCTCGAAGCGCGACGAGGCCAAGCTGGCGGAAGCGATCGAGCTTCGAATCGGCGTCTCCACCGACTCGCGCGAGCGCAAGTCGCTGCTGATCGAGCTTTCCGGCATCCGCGACGCGCAGGGGGAATCGGGGCTCACCTACCTGGCGCTGTATCGCGCTTTCAAGGAAGACCCCAATGATGCCGAGCTGCGACATCGCCTCGAGCAGGCGGTGGACGTAGCGGCGATGCACGAGGAGCTGGCGGAAGCCTACCAGGACCAATTGGCGCGGATTGCCGAAGCCGCCGACGCCGCGGAGATCTGCCTGAAGCTGGGCTCGTTGATGGAGGAGAAGCTGAACGATCCGGAGCGCGCGGCCCTCTTCTACGAGAAGGCGCGCGAGCTGGACCCCAAGACCGCGGCCCGCGGCTTGCCCGCGCTGGACCGGCTGTACACACAGCTGGCCAAGCCTACCGAGCTGGCCTCGGTGCTGGAGCTTTTGGAGGAGCGCGCCAGCGATCCGGAGGAGAAGATTCCGCTCTTGTTCCGCCTGGGGCAGCTCTGCCAGGAGCAGCTGGAAAGCCCGGAGCGGGCGATCGCCTGCTACGACAAGGTTCTGCAATTGGATAAGTCGCACCTTCTCGCCGCGCGTCAGCTCGAGCAGCTCTACGAGGCGGCGGGGAACACCGACCGGCTTTACGCGATGCTGAAGCTCCAACGAGACGCCTCGGGGGGTCAGGAGCGGGAAAGGATCTTGGCCAAGATGGCGCAGATTTCCGCCGAGGGACTTTCGGACGTGGATCAATCGATCGATCTCTACCGCGAGCTGCTTGCGAAGAACCCTCGCAACGATCGCGCCTACCTCTCGCTGGAGGAGCTTTTGGAGCGGGCGGCGCGGTTCGACGAGCTCAAGGAGCTGCTGGCGGGCCGCGTGCGGCAGGCCATCGAGCCCAGGGAGCTGGTTCGCGCCAATGACAAGCTGGGCCGCGTCCTCCATCGTCACCTTTCGCGCGCCGAAGACGCCATCCCGCACTTCAAGGCGGCGCTCGAACGCGACCCGAGGCACCGCTCCGCGCTGGAGAGCCTGCGCGAGATCTACGAAGAGCTCGGGCGCAAGGAGGATCTGGTCGGGGTTCTGCGGAGGCTGTTGCCGCTGCAGGAGGACGTGGACGGGGTCAAGTCGCTGCGCATCCGGCTGGGCGAAGTGCTTGCGGAGATGGGCCGCCGCGAAGAGGCGCTCGATGCCGGCCGCCGCGCGCTGGAAGTCGAGCCGCACCGGGCGGCGGATCTGAACCGGCTTCATCAGATCTTCCTGTCGCTCAAGGCCTTCGCCGACGCAGTGCGCGCGCTGGAGCTTCGCGCCGAGCTCGAGCTGCTCGCCGAGGAGCGCGAGCAGGCCCTGGCCACTTTGTTCGAGGTGGTGGATCTGTGGAAGGGCCCGGCCAACAAGCCGGAGAGCGCGGCGCCGGCGCTGCAGAAGCTGCTGGAGCTGGATCCCGCCAACCGCACCGCCTACGAGCGGGCCAAGGAGCTGTACGCGCAGCTCAACGACTGGCGCGCCTACGCGCAGCTGGTCGACCGGTACGTGCCGCAGGTGGTGACCGACGAAGAGAAGATCGCCCTGCTGCGCGAGTTAGCAGACGTCCGGGAGCACAAGCTCGGTCAGAAGGACGGAGCCTTCCTGGCTGCCTGCCGCGCGCTGCAGCTCAATCCGGCTGACGATTCGATCCGCGAGGAGGTGGAGCGGTTGGCGGACGAGAGCGGCTCCCACGAGGAGCTGGCCGCAGTCTACGAGCAGGTCGCCGACGATCTGCCGCGCAGCCCGCTGGCGGAGCGGCTCTATCTGGTGCTCGCCAAGGTGCAGGACCACAAGCTGGACGATCCCGCCGCCGCCGAGGCATCGCTGCGCAAGATCCTGGAGTTCGATCCCACCAACGCCCTGGCCCTCGAGGCGCTGGGGGAGATGTTCTCGCGCCGCGGGCAGGACCAGCAGTACATCATCGCGCTGGAGCAGAAGCTGGAGGCGGCCAGCTCGATCGAGTTGCGCAAGCAGATCCTGCGCGAGATCTCCCGCGTCTACGACGAACGGCTCTCCAATCCCGGCGAGTCCGGAGGAGCTCTGCTCCGAGCGCTGGAGCTGGAGCCGGATCGCGAGACGTTCGATCTGCTGGTGAAGCTCTACCGGGCGCAGAGAGCATGGGTGGATGTGGCGCACACGCTGCTTCGCGCGCGAGATCTGGCGGCCGCGCCCGAGGACCGCGCGCGCGTTCAGGTGGAGGTGGCCGAGGTCTACGAGCGCGAGCTGGGCGATGAAGCTCGCGCCGCGTCCTCCTATCGCGACGCGCTGGACTTCGATCCCGCCAATCGCCAGGCGCTGGAGGCGCTGGAGCACCTCTACACCAAGCTGGATCAGCCGGCCGAGCTGTTGGACATCTACGAGCGCCAGCTGGAGCTGGCCACCGATTATCGCGAGCGGGTGCGCATACTTTTCCGCAGCGCGGCCATCTGGGAAGACAAGTTCCAGAACCTGGCCAACGCCGACACCTGCATCGAGGCGGTGCTGCAGATCGACCCGCAGAACCTGCAAGCGATCCGCAGCCTGGAGCGGCTGCGGCGCACCCAGGCTCGCTGGGACGACTTGGTGGGCGTGCTCGATCGGCACATTCAGCTGTGCACCTCGGCGGAGGAACAGTCCGATCTCTGCGTCGAGGTGGGCGACGTATTCCACCAGAGCCTGAAGCAGGTGGACAAGGCGGCCAATCGGTACGACCGCGCGCTGGAGCTGAACCCCCAGAATCTCCGGGCGATGCACGCGCTGGGGACCCTCTACGAGCGCAGCGGCAACTGGCCCTTCGCTCTGGAGATGCTGCAGCGCGAGGCGCAGGTGCTCGGGCCGACCCACCAGACGGTCGAGCTGCATCACCGGATGGGGAAGATCAACGAGGACATGCTGATGGACGTGGCGACCGCCAAGAGCTGCTACTTGGAAGCGCTGCGGATCGCCCCGGGGTATCTGCCCTGCATCCAGGCGCTGAAGGGGATCTACGAAGCGGAAGGCGACTGGGAATCCTACGAGCGCACGCTGGTGGAGGAAGCCGACTACACCGAGGAGCCGGAAGCGAAGAGCACCGCGCTGGCGGCCGTGGCGGCCTATTTCGCGGAGAAGAAGGAAGACCTCGAGGCGGCGGCGCGATGGTACGAGGAGGCGCTGAGGCTTTCCCCGAGCTCTTTCGAAGCGGCGCGCAAGCTCTCCGACATCTACGTCGGCCGCGAGAATTGGGAAACCAGCGAGCGCATGCTGGACATCGTCACCACGCGCATGAGCCAGACCACCGACCTGGACGACGGGGCGTCGAAGGAGCTTTGCCGTCAGCTGTACCGCCTGGGCTACGTCACCGAAAAGCTGGGCAAGAAGGACAAGGCGCTTGCCGCGTATGAGCGCGCCTATCGGCTGGATGCGACGTATCTGCCGGCGCTGGAGGGATTGGGAAATCTCCTGGTTCAAGCCAAACGGCTGGACGAAGCGCTGAAGGTTTACCAGACGATCCTGATTCACCATCGGGAAGACCTCACCGACCTGGAGGTGGTGGAGATCTACTGGCAGCTGGGCGACATCCACAGCACGCTCAACCAGACCGATCGAGCGCACAACCACTTCGAGAAGGCGCTCTCCATCGATCCCGGTCACGAGCCCTCGCTGCGCGCGCTGGTCGCGCTGGCCGACGCGGCGGGCAGATTCGACAAGTCCGCCGAGCACCGGCAGAGCCTGCTTCAGGTCCTCGACGGCGACGCCAAGCTGGAGGTGTGCATCGAGCTGGGAATCCTGGCGCGGGAGAAGCTTTCCGACGCGTACATGGCGATCGACGCTTACCTCGCCGCGCACAAGATCAATCCGGATTCGCTTCCGGTGATGGACGCCCTCTACATGCTCTACCGCGAGACCTCGCAGGCGCAGAAGGCGGCGGAGATCTTGGAGCGGATGCTCGCCAGCGCCGAGCTGCGGCAGGAGCCGCAGAAAGCCAAGCGCGTGCATTTCGCCCTGGGCGAGATCGCGCGCGATGATCTGAACGAGCCGGATCGGGCCGTGGCCGCTTTCAACGCCGCGCTCGATCTCGATCACCGATTCGTGGAGGCATTCAGCGCGATCGAGAGCCTCCTGGCTGCCCAGAAGCAGTGGAAGCAGCTGGAGGAGAATTACGTCCGGATGATCCAGCGCATCCCCAAGACCGACGAGACGCACGTGGCCCGCATGGCGCTGTGGCGCGCGCTCGGCGACCTTTACTTGCGGATTCTCAAGAACTCCGAGTCAGCGCTGATGGCCTACCAGGTGGTCGCCGCGGGAATGCCGGACGAGGCATCGGTGCAGGAGGCCTACGCCGAGCTGGCGTCACAGAAGCCCGGATCAGAGGACAAAGCAGTGGCCGCGTATCGCCGGGCATTGCCGACCACCGTCAATCCGGCCAAGGTTTGCTCAGCCTTGGCGGAGCTGGCGGCGCGGCGACGCGATTACGACTCGGCGTACCTCGCGGCCCAGGTGGTGCAAGGAGTGCTCGGCGAGGCCGGAGCAGGCGAGCGCGAGATCTTGACCAAGCTTACGCCCTACGCGCGCAAGCGCGAGCTGGCGCAGCATCCACTCAACGATCGCTTGTGGAAGGCGCACCTGCTCCACCCCAAGGTGCGCGGCGCGCTCGGCGAGATGATGGCGATCCTGTACCAGCAGGTGGGCGACAACTACGCCGTGCCGCTGGCGCAGTACCAGGTCAACCCCAAGAAGCATCGAATCGACGTACCCAGTGCGCAGGAGTACCAGATCCACCACTACCGCTACGTGGCCAGGCTGCTGGGGATGGAGACGCTCGAGCTGTACTCGCCGTACCTGGTCGCCACGCGGGATCGCTTGAACAAGCGCTCCAATGATCCGGCTCCCGAGCCGCAGGTCGGCATCGAGATCTGCCACACGCAGCCGGTCTGCTTGAAGGTGGGCGGCAAGTTCTTCAGCGAGCCGGGACAGAAGGAGATCTATTACTTGCTGGCGAGGACGCTGGCGCTGGTGCGGCCAGAGCTGGCGCTCTCGCAGCGGCTGGCGCCCGGGCGGCTGGAGGCGCTGTTTCAGGCCGCGATCAGCCTCTCGGTTCCCGCCTTCCACTTCACCGCCGATCCGCGCGCCATCGAGGTGGAGCGAAATCTTTTGGGGCGCGCGCTGCCCGAGCCGGCGCGCGTGGCGCTCGAGCGGGTCACCCGCGAGTACGTCCGCTCGGCGAAACCCACCGACCTTCACGACTACCTCGAGGGCGCGGAACTGACCGGCTTGCGCGCGGGTCTATTCGTGACCGGCGATGTGGAGCCGGTGAAAAAAATGGTGATGGGAGAAACCGGTGCGGCCTATCGAGTGGAAGGGGGGTCGAAATTGCGCCACCTGATGGTATTCGCGGTCTCAGAAGACCTCCATGCGCTCCGAGCAGCGGTGGGCACTCAAGTGGAGATCCAGATTCGCAAGTAGGAAAGGTGCGCCACCTTGACCCCTCGGTCTCTGCGCCTCTACGATTACATTTCTCCCGTGTTTTCTAACGTTTGCAAGAATTGATGCGCTTCGTATGTGACAGCTGTCGCGCGCAGTACATGATCAGCGACGACAAGGTCGGCCCGAAGGGCGTCAAGGTCCGCTGCAAGAAGTGTGGCTATGTCATCTTGGTGCAGCGGCCCGACCTGAGCGCGGCAAGCTCCGTCGAGGGAGAGCACGAGCATCAGCCGGCACACGACGCTGCGCCTCCGCCGCCGGTCGACGAAGAGCCCACCAGCCCTGGATACCTTTCGCAGTCGAGACCTCCGGGTAAATCAATCCTGGAGGGAGTGGCCGATGATGAGATCGGCGCGGTGTTTGATCAGGTGCTCAGCGCGGGCAGCGCGGCAGCGCCCGAGGGCGAGTCGCAGCAGGGTCTGCCGCTCGACCCGTACGATGATCGCACGCGGGAAGTCGACGCGAGCCTGGTGCAGAAGCTGCTCGAGCAGTCGGGGCCGGTACAGTCGACAGCGGTAGCCCGCGAAGGGCAGCAGAACGGCGCCGCGCACGACTGGTTCGTCGCCATCGACGAGAAGCAGGTGGGTCCGCTGACGTTCGACAAGGTGAAAGACCTCTGGGATCGAGGCGAGATCGGCCCGGATTCGCTCTGCTGGCGCGCCGGGCTCTCGGACTGGGTGACGCTTTCGGATACGCCGGAGTTGGCAACGCTCCTCGCACCCAAGCCGGTGAAGCCGGTGATCGTCGCTCCGGCGCCGGTTGGCGGAAGCAGCGTCCCCGCCGGCGCGCCCGTGGAGTCGGTCTTCAGCGTGGGCGCGAGCACCAAGCCTCCCCGCGCCGAAGCAGCCCCGGCGGCAAGCGGAGCAGAGGAGGGCGGAAGCTGGAAGCCGTCGGCAGCCTCCGCGCTGGCGTCGCTGATGAAAGAGGAGATCGAGGTGTTGGCCAAGCCGCCAGCTCGCGCTGCCGCGCCGGATTCTTCGGCGGGTGCGTCTCGATTGCTGGATCTCCCCCCCGCTCAGTCCAATGGCAGGTCGCCCTCGTCGCCGTCGCTGCGCGCGTCCGCCGTCGAGCCCAATCCAGCGCGCGGATTCGCCAACACCCTCGCGTCGCAGCCGTCGTACCCGTCGACGTACGGCTCCTACCCGCCGAAGAGCTCGAAGAAGACCATCGTCTTTCTTTCGGTGGGGGCGGGCGCGCTACTGCTCGCGCTGGCGGTGGTGACGACGATCCTGGTGATCAAGCCGACAGAACCCGGCGGAGACGAGGTGGCGCCACCGAAGCCCAAGAGCACTGCAACGAAAGCGGGCGCGGCGCGAAATCAGTCCGACCCGGGTGCGAAGGGCGAGGGTACTGCCTCGGCGAAACAGGAAGCCGCCGTAGCCAAGGCCGAACCGACACCATCGAAGACCGAGGCGGCCGCGCCTGCCGTGAAGCCGGACGCGGCCCCCAAGGCGGAAGTCGCCCCGCCGCCGACGACCCGGCCAGAACGCTCGTCGGGTACTCGGCGGGAGCGTGGGACGCGCTCGGGCGGCCACTCCGGCGCGGGCGAGGAAATCACCGTCCCGAAAAAAGCGGACAAGCCGGACGCCGTCGCGCGGGCTCGTCCCAGCGCGGAAGACGAGTTCGATAAAGAGTTCGGCAGCGAGAACAAGGGCGCTGCGAGCAGAGGCGGCGAGCCCGCGGCCAAAAAGCCGGCGGCGGTCTACGTGCCCCCGGCGCCCGGCGCGGAGATTCCGGAGTCGCTCGGACAGAGCGACATCATGCAGGTGGTGGTCGCCAACAAACCCGCCATCCTCCGCTGCGTCACCGAGCAGAAGAAGAAGGACTCCAATCTCTCTGGCAGGCTGGTGATGCGGTGGACCATCCTCACCTCCGGAAAGACCACCAACATCTCCTGCCAGTCGGACGAGTTCAAAACCAGCTACATGGCCCAGTGCATCGGCGGGCTGATCAAGAGCTGGCAGTTTCCGCGCCACAAGGCGCAGGGCGAGCCGATCACCTTCCCATTTACCTTCTGAGCTGGGCCGCCCATTTTGTTGAGTTGCCAATGTTTGGGCAGGGCCTTCGGGCAGCGAAAGAAAAATATTGACACGCTGCGCACTTGAACTATCGCAGAGTCGTTGAAAGCGGACGTACCCGGCCGGCTGCGCCGCAATGAGGAGGAGGGATCCAATGTACTTGAGATGGCTGCTTTTCGCGTTTGTCACCGCGGCTCTGGTCGGCGGGGTGATTGCGGCTTGCGGCGGCGATAACGGGCCCGCCACGTGTACCGCGGACTCCAATTGTTCCGGTGGACAGATTTGCCATCCCACTGCCCGGCAATGCGTGAAGATCTGCAACAGCGGAAGCGACTGTCCGAACAACCAGAATTCTTGCGCGACCTTCACCGGCCCCGGTGCCGACGGCGGCGTGGTGACCACGCCCAAGATCTGTCAGTGCACCGACGACACGATGTGCGCGGGCGGATCGACCACCGGATCCACTTCCATCTGCAACAACATCGACAAGATCTGCCAGACGAAATGCAGCAGCAGCTCCAACTGCGCGAGCGGGCGAACCTGCAACGTCACCACCGGGCAGTGCGGAGGCGGAGGGACGTGCACTAGGCAGGGCACGTGCACCTCGCCCTCGATCTGCAACTTCGGTAATGGAAACTGCGAGGCGGCCAAGACGTGCAGCATTGCGCCCACCAATCCGCAGCCGGATACCTGCAGCTACGGCCAGTTCTGCGCGCCCAATTGCCAGGAAGTTCCCAAGCCCGGCTCAAGCGGCTCAAGCTGCCCCAACTTCGTCGGTAGTCCGCACGGACTCGCCTGGGGCTTCGGTTCAACTGGACCCATCATCTACTTGCTGACCAAAGTCTCTATCGGGCAAGACACTACGTTCTGCAATCCCGGAACGACGATGACACGCGTCAAGGTGCATGTGAAGGCCTATTCGACGTCGGCGTTCCCCAGTTCGACGGCTAGCTTTGAAAGTTCACTCCACCTCGTTACCCCCGAGGGCACCGAGATAACGGGCGGAGCGACCGGCACTACTCAGGCAATTACTTTCGCGAACGGGGGAAAGAACGTCGAGTTCGACGTGAACTACTGCCGCGCGGCTGGTCTCACCAGCTACTCTGCTGGGATGCACTTCATCAACGGCAACGAAATCTGCGCGCAGATCCAGTGACCTGAGTAGGTGTGAGAGGCCTTGCTCTCCGCGCGAGAGAGCAGGGCCTCGTTCTTTTTTATATGATGCTCCCGCTTTGATCGGCCTTCGGGTAAGAGCCGCTGCGTGAGACTCAATCCCCTACAACCGAGTCTGCCCGACTTACCGGTCCGCACTGTCCAGGAGATGGGCCTCAAGGAGCTGGAGCGCATTCGACTCATCCTGCGCGGGGGATCGGTGATCGACTGGCGCCGGTTGCATTTCCGCACGCGCGAGGAGGTGGATCGCTTCCTTCGGCTGTGCCAGATCGATCCAACCAATCCCATTGACGAGGCCTGGGCGCGAACGATCCTGGCCGACGCGGTGGAGTACCTGCGCCGCACTTTCGATTATCGCGTAGCAGAGCAAGTGGCCAGTCCGGCGGAGGTTCACGATCTGTTCCTCTTCGCGTCGGGGGTCAAGGAGCCGCAGCGTTATCGGAAGATCGCCTGCATCGTGCTCAAGGTGATGCACGTGCTCCAGCACATCGAAGGCCGGGATCTCCTCTATCGCCTCGCGATGTCGGAAGCCGATCTGCAGGGGCTGCTCACGGACAAAGTGATGGCGGTCGCCCGGGACATGCAGAGCAAGGCCTTGCCAGTGATCGAGTTCACTCCGTCGCTGAAGAGCCACGAGTCGATCGTGACCAAGCTCTTGGCGAAGAAAGAGACGGTGGCGGCGCAGATCTACGACCGGACGAGATTCCGGGTGGTGACCCGGACGCGCGCGGACATTCTTCCTGTCCTCTACTTCCTTACCCAGCGCCTGTTCCCGTTCAACTTCGTGGTGCCGGATCAGACGGAGAACACCTTGCTCAACTTCAAGGCATTGCTCGAGGAGTACCCTCACCTCGCTTCCTATGCCGAGCAACTGCACCTGGACGTGAACTACGAAGCGACGGAGAGCCAGCAGCCCAACGTGTTCTCCGGTGGCACCTACCGGATCCTCAATTTCGTGGTGGACGTTCCAATTCGCTTGGACCCCTACCTTCCCCCGCCTCAGCACGACAATCGACCGAGAAAGGGTCGGATCGGATTTGCTCTGGTGGAGTTCCAAATCTGCGATCAGCAGACCGCCATCCAGAACGAGGCGGGCGACAATGCGCACGAGCGCTACAAGAACCGGCAGAAGCTGCGGGTGCTGCGCCGGCTCTCTCGAGGATTGGTCGTGCCCCGCAAGGGCGAGCCGGGAGATGATTCAAGCCAGTAGGCCCGCAACATGGTCGCGGTTGCGTTGGGTCCTTGGCGTGGAAGCCGCGCCAACCCACTGCGGCGAAAAGCCGGGCTGGTAGTACGTTGTCCGTCGCCAGAGCTCGTAGGGAACGAATCGTTTCACTGGCGCGGCCGTTCAGTCGAAACCCGTCGAGCTCACCTCCCCGGTCCAGAGGCCCCAGACTTTACGGCTTCGTCATCGAGGCGGACAACACGCACAATAGTCCGCCCAACCGCAGGCTCGAGGTTGATCGGCTCGACCCATATAGTATCGCGTCGAGGAACGTTGAGAAAAAGCTCGCGAGATGCCGCCTCGGAGATCGAGCGCACGCCTGCGAAATCGACGACCAGAAAAAGCCGATGGGAGACCAGGCCTCGCAAGAGGGTTCGGACCTGTTGCTGCGTTCGAAGATCGGTCAGAGCCAACCCACCAACCGACACGTAGGCGAGATTTGGGCAATCCTCCACGAGCGCTCTCCAGAAGCCGCTCAAGCTTGCTGCCCGCGCGACTCCGCCTGGTCGATCGCCGCAGTCCGGTCCACGTATGTATTTGCGAGGCCCCTCGCCTACCCTCTTCAGCTCTCCCGACAACACGCGGGTGGCCAGAAGCTGGCTGGCTCGAGCCCGCGACACGCCCAGTGCCTCGGCGAGATGCTTGTTTCGAAAGCCTGCGCGCCGAGTGGCAAGCAGCGCATCGATGACTGGCTGAATGTCCTTCATTCCGGCGAGACTTGCGATCGCCATGCCACGCGGAGCTTTCCCGAACGATTGGAGGGGTCTTCGTAGTGGTGAACCTCCTCTCCTAAACAAGCTCTCTCAGCAAGTAGCTGTCGCCGTTGAGGACTCGAAGAAATGATGTTTAGACGACGGCCTTCACCACTGTGAGGAGGGTTCGGAGGAAGGTCCGTGAGGAAGCTCACCAGTCGCGCCGCGTGGACAATAGTCTCATCGGCGAGACGCGAGACAGGTCTCAAGCGGTCCGAATCGTGCGCGTCAGCGACGCTTTCGGCGTGCGCGTCAGCGGTGCTTTCGATTCTTCTTGCGCGCCTGCCGCTCGCGCTTGCGCTTGTCGCGGATGGCCTGGCGCTCCTTGTCGGACATCGACTTGCCCTGCGGCGTGGGCGAGTACCCCATCAGCCGCGCCTTTGCCATCGCGGCCTGACCCATCGGCGGCGTGTACCCGGGGGCCACCTGCGGCATCTGCATCGGCATCGCACCGCCGGCGAGCGCCTGCTCCATCATCTTCGCGTCCTTGCCGAAGATGCTGGACAGGTCGGTTCCCTTGAGCTTGTGAAGCTGGCCGAGCTGTTTGAATCCGGGTATCCGGCCGAGCAAACCGGGATTCTGTCCGATCGAGCCCATCACCTGCTGCATCATCGAGAACTTCTGCATCAGGTCTTTCACGTCTGACTTTTTTCGACCCGAGCCCTTCGCGATCCGGTCCATCCGCGACTCGTCGATCAGCGCCGGCTGCAGCCGTTCCCGCTCGGTCATCGAGTCGAACATCGCCTCGATCTTGCCCAGCTCCTTCTCGTCCGGGTTGAGCTGCTCCGTCATCTCACCGAAGATCGGAAACTTCTCCAGGAGGTCTTTCAGGGGCCCCATCTTGCGAACGGTTCGGATCTGATCGACGAAATCGCGCATCGAGAAGTTGCCGGAAAGCAGTTTCTTGGCGTCCTCCTCGGCCTTCTCCTCATCGACGACGGACTCGAAGTCCTTCATCAGGCCCACGATGTCGCCGAATCCGAGGATCCGGCTCGCCAGACCATCGGGGCGAAACTCCTCCAGCTTGTCGAGCGACTCGCCGATGCCAAGGAACTTGATCGGCTTGCCGGTGACCTCCTTGATTGACAGGGCCGCACCGCCTCGAGCGTCGCCGTCCAGCTTGGTGAGGACGAATCCATCCAGCCCCAGTCGCCGGTCGAACTCGGCCGCGGTCCGCACTGCGTCCTGCCCGATCATCGCGTCGCAGATGAGCAGGATGTTTTCCGGGTGCACGGCGGCCTTGATCGATTCCAGCTCGGTCATCAGCTGCTCGTCGATCGCCAGCCGGCCGGCGGTGTCGATCACCACCACGTCGCACTTCTGTTCTCGAGCAGCGGCATAGCCGCGTTCGGCAAGCTGCGGCGGCTGGACATCGGGCTCGAAGAAGACCGGCACGCGCAGGCGCTCGCCCAGCACCTTGAGCTGGTCCACGGCTGCGGGCCGATAGACGTCCGCGGCCACGAGCAGCGGACGCCTCCCCTGCTTGATCAGGTATTGTGCGAGCTTGCCGGCGGTGGTCGTCTTCCCGGAGCCCTGCAGCCCGACCATCATCACCCCGGATGTCTGGCCCTTCGGCTTGAATTTGAGGCTGACGTCCACCGGCCCCATCAGCGTCTCCAACTCGTCGTGGCAGATCTTCACGAAGTGGTCGCCAGGCGAGACCTTGATCCGCCGCCCGCCCTTGTCGGTGATCGAAGTCTGGACAACCTCGCCGATCGCCTTTTCCCGGACCCGGGCGACGAATTTTTTGACCACGTCGAAGGCGACGTCCGCCTCCAGCAGCGAGACGCGAATCTCGCGCAGCGACTCGTCGACCATCTCCGGGGTGATTTCGGTCTTTCCCGCGAGGCGGTTCTTGGCAGCTCGGAAGCCCTTGGTGACTGTCTCCAGCATCGAGTAGGATTTATATCAGCCGCAGCGCGCGGATCGACCTCTCCTTTCGCCAATCCGGGCGATTTGAAACTCACGAGAGGCTCGCCCCTCGATGGGTTGCGAGGCAGCGATGGATGAGCCACAGTGACGCCGGCGCGCACGAGTGGCGGAATCGGTATACGCAGCGGACTTAAAATCCGCTGGCCCTAATCGGGCCGTATGGGTTCAAGTCCCATCTCGTGCAAAACTTGCCACCAGGGCAGCAACGCCTCGGACGAAAGCCTCGGAGGCGAGCTCTACTCGGCACAACAGGACAGCTTCGCTGGATCTTTGAAGCGGGAGATGGCGGCGATTTTGAGCGCTTCAGCCATTGTCGGGTACACGTGGACGAGGTCGATGAAGTCATGCAAGCTTGGCTCCTAGGCGCAGAGCCAACGCAGCCTCATGAATGACCTCGGCGGCGCTGTTGCCAAGCATCGTCACGCCCAGCACCTCATGCGTTACGGCGTTCGCCACCATCTTGATGAAGCGGCGGGTGTCTCGAATTGCGCCCGCGCGTGGGACCAGGGACATCGGAAGCGCCCTGCACCAGCATCGGTGGCCGGCCGCGAGAGCCTCCTTCTCGTTCATCCCGACCACGGCAAGCGGCGGGTCGATGAAAATTGCGCGCCGCGTTCGCCCAGTGCGACGCCTGATTTCTCGATGGCGATTTGGTCAGTGTTTGGTCAGTGTTTGGCCTGCGTCCGGCGGCGACGAGAAGTTGTTCAGCGCGCAGCTCGCGGGTAGCTCCATCCACCTGAAGGGCGATGACCAGAGAGCCACCTGGAGCTCGCACCGCTTTGGCAATGGCACTGGTGAGGATTTCGAGGCCTTCGTCTTCTAGAACTCTTCGAACTGCTGGCCCGACTTCCGGCTCATATCCGTGGGCAAGCAGCTCCTTGCTGCGCTCCACCAGCGTCACCTTCACGCCGAATCGGTGGAACATTTGTCCGAGCTCGACCGCGACGTAGCCTCCGCCGATGACAGCGAGCGAGCGCGGCAGCTCAGTCATCTCTACCGGCTCGCCGCTCGTGAGAAGGTCCGGGCTGTTGCCGGTTCGTCTTCGTCCCGGAGGAATGTTCGATGGCCTGGACCCCAATGCCTTCCTCATCTCCGCCGAAACGAGATGTCCTTTGTCCCAAAATTGTTGCACTCGAGTGTCCCAAAGCCGGCCCAGGGTTTTCGTATCGGGCGATCGGATGTCCGTCCGCAGCACCGGCTCCCAGACAACGAAAAGAGAAATTGGACGGCTCGTCTTCGACAGAACGTCCTGGAGTGCAGAGGCCCCCTGCACGCAAAGGGGTCAAGTCGGCGAGAGAAAAGCTACGACTCGCGTTCGGCTGTTTGCGGCATTGAAGGCCTCTTTGAACGAGAAAAGACGTTCGGACGACAATGAAATAAGCCGCGGCTGCCCTGGCGGCGTCTTTCCAGGCGATAGAAGGTAAACAGCGACGAGGCCGAGGCTTCCTGCGATGACGATCCCGCCGGCAGCCAGCCAGTGGCGTCGGGTAATAGGGCGGGTGGTCATTGGCTCGCCTCCTCCGGCTTCGTCAAATTGCCATGGCTCGGGTTCGTCGGCCCACGTGCTGCCGATTCCTGACTGACTGGCCGACGGCGGCGCAGCCAGATGTTCCACAGTGCGCCTCCCAGGATGAGCGGAAATCCCAGCCATTGGATTTCTTCGCTGGCCAGGGCGTAGCGCCCGACGACGACCGCAAAGTTGCCGAGCAGGGTCAGCGCCAAAGGCCACGGGTTACGGGTGCTCGAGCGTGGACCAGACGATGCTCGCGAGCCCCAGCAGGAGCGTCGAAATCAGCAGCGGTTCGAGGACCGTGCTTCGCACCAGAAAACCCAGGCCTAGCGCGGAGAACAAACCGGCGTAGGCCCCGAGGCATGCCGGACAGGTCACCGCGGGCAGCAGCGACAGGAATGCCGCGGGTATTGCGGCGAGGGAGCTCCATCGCGAGCGCCGAGCGTTCATTGAACAGGCCTTTGGGACTCTGTATCCAGCGCCTCGATGAGCGGGCACCGGATTGCTCTCTCGTTGCGGCACGATTGAACCAAGACTTCGAGGGCGCCGCGCATGGCGGTGAGTCGGTCTAGCTTGGAATCGATGTCCGCGATCTTGGCCTCGGCAGCCGCCCGCACCTGGGCACAGGTCCGCTCGCGGTCCTCTCGTAGTTGGAGGAGCTCATCGATCTCCCGGAGGGTGAAGCCGAGCTGCTGCGCGTGCTTGATGAATCGGACGATGCGAACCGCCTCCTCCGGATACTTCCGAAAGCCAGAGGACCGCCGGGGCGGCTCCTTCAGCAGACCGCGGCGCTCGTAGTAGCGCAGCGTCTGGACGTTCACTCCTGCCCTCGCCGCGACCTCGCCGGTTCGGATCGATGCGTCGTCCATGCCTCAACCTCCGAGGCGCAATATGCATTCTGTACCCAGGTACCGAGTCAAGTGATTTGCCTCGCGGCGCCCGAAATGAAGCGGGGTGCCCCGGTGAGGGTAGCCCCCGAACACTCTGGCCTGCATGCACGGCGCCGCCTATCGCGGAAACGGCGCCAACGTCCTGCGCGCTCTCGCCCGTGCCCTCGTGACGTAGCCCGGCAACTCCCCTGTTCCCGCTCGCCCGCGTACCGCTCCTACGCCGCCTTTACCATCCCATGATCGTCGCAGTGGTTGTTGTGCGAGTGGTGCAGGTGCCCGCTGACGAGATAGTCGGTGTGGTCGCCGTGAGGAACCGCCTCGTGGCCGCAATTAGAGCCGTGAGCGTGTCCTTGATTGTGCCCGGTACAACTGTGCGCTGGGGTGCACTGCGCTGGATTCGAAGCATCCACTTTGATGCTGCACTCGTCGACGTGATCGCCGTGAACTTGATGCAGGTGCCCGTCATGCAGGTAGTCGCTGTGGTCGCCATGGTGAATGCTCTTGTGTCCACAGCCGGCCTGGTGAACATGCTTGTGGGCTGCGTGGGTTTTGTGATCGCCCATGAAAACCTCCTGGTGCGCGGAATGCTCCTTTAGAGACGCACAGTCAATGGCAGGCGTTACACTGCCGCGCTCCGCCACGTTTACGAGCTGGACTTTGTCCACACCCGCACGATTCGCGGTCAGGTAGGTGATGCCCCTCACTCGGTGAGGGTCTCTGCGACGAGCGCGAGCGTGACGGTGGCCTTGGCAACCAGTCTGACCTGCTTCTACGCGCTGTACCTATCGTGGTGGCGGATCCACGCCTGTATGCGATCTCCGTCCTCTTGTCGACCGAGCGGCGTGGCGTCCAGGAAGTTGTACGTATTGAGAAACAGATCGAGACCCCGCTGGTAGGTCGAGTACGTGTGAAAGATGCTGTCACCTTCCCGAAGAAAGACGCTCATCCCGGGCAGCTCTCCCTTCGCCAACCAGATCTTGCCGGCTTGCACGAGCTTCGCCGCGCTCTCGTAGTTGTATTCGGCGCTGCCTTCGGCTTCGTCCAAGGTGACATGGAAATCGTAGTTGTCGTACTCCAGGCGGGTGCCGCCGCGTTGATCCGCAGCGACCAGCAGGCTCAGCGGGGCATAGAGAGCGCTGCCGACTCGGAGCTGCGTCATCCGGGATGCAATCAACGGATGGCCGATCAGAAATCGAACGGCATCGGTGGGCTTCCCCTGCGCGCGCAGGATCGCGCCGTGGTCCAGGGCTGCAAACCGCATGAACCGACTCCGCCCAGCCATCGCTGCGATGGCCTCTATCACGGAGCTCGGGGGCGCTTTCGAATCGACGCGGGCTTGGATCGCTGCGCCATCGAAGACACCCGTCGAGGTCCCATCGTTGATTCCTTCCTTTCGGCCGCGGTCGGCGTCAGCTCGGCCACCCGCCACCGAGGGCCTTGTAGATTGCGATCAGGGCAACCGCCACGTTTCTCTCGCTCTGGACCAGCTGGTCCTCGGCCGCGTACACGGAGCGCTGCGCGTCGAGCACGGACAGGAAGTTCTCCAGCCCGCTCGCGTACCGATCAGTGGCCAGCTCCAGCGCGCGGCGGTTGGCGGCGACCGAAGTCCGCAACGCCTCCTGCCGGCGCAGCTCGCGCCCGTGCGCCGAGAGCGCGTTCTCCACCTCTTCCAGCGCGGTGAGGATAGCCTTCTGATATTGCAAGAGCGCCTGCTCCTGCCGGGCCTCCTGCACGCGGATGTTCGCAAGGATCCGTCCTCCGGCGAAGATCGGCCACTGGAAGAAGAGCCCGCCGCTCCAGAACTGACTGGAGGCGTTCAGGCTGCCCAGGTCGTTGCTGCGGCGGCCGAAGCTGCCGAGAATGTTGAACCGCGGAAAGAGATCCGCCTTGGCAACCCCGATGCGCGCCGTCGCTGCGGCCAGCTCCCGTTCGCTGCGCCGCAGGTCGGGCCGGCGCGATAACAGTTCGGAGGGCAGCAGCTGGGGAACCTCAGGCGGAGCAGGAGGAATAGGGCGCGGCGGATCCAGCTCCGCGAGCAGCGTCTCTGGAGTGCGGCCGAGCAGGACTGCGATGCGAAAGGCAGATTGACGCCGGAGGATTTCCAGGATCGGACGCTGGGCCGCTGTGGCCGCCAGCAATCCTTCTGCCCGCGTCACATCGAGCTCTGAACCCATCCCGGAATCGAAGCGCGACTGGGCAAGCGCCAGGCTGTCCTTCTCCGCTTCCACAGTCTGGTCAACAATTTCAATCTGCCGCTCGGCGCCCCGCATCTCGATATAGTTGCGGGCGACATCGGCCACTAGGACGACGAGAAGATCCTTTCGTGCTTCTTCGGCCGCTTGGATCTGCGCCGTCGCGGCTTCCACCTCTCGCCTCACGCCGCCAAAGATGTCGATCTCCCAGCTGGCATCGAAACCTGCTTGGAAGACGTTCTGCGCCGAGGTGCCCTCCCCCAGCACGACCCCGTCGGTGCGCGCGACGAGCTGCTTCGACCGCGAATATCCGCCGCTCGCGCTCAACTGGGGGAGCGCCGCCGCCACGGCGATTCCGCGGGCGGCTCGCGCCTCGCGGATCCGGGCAGCGCCAATCTTCAGGTCGAGATTTCCCTCCACCGCGCTCTGGACGAGGCTCTCGAGCAACGGATCGCGAAACCCGGTCCACCACCGCTCGAACGAAGTCGGGCCCTCGGCCTTCCCTTCGCTGAAGGCCTTTGGAACGGCGACCTCCGGCCGTTCGTACCGAGGTCCGACGGCGCATCCGAACGCCAGCGACAAAAACAGCCCGAGGCGCGTCATCGCCGCGCCTCATGCCTTTCGACTTCACGCGCGTCAGAAGCTACTCGCCCGCCGTCGATGAAGACGTCAAGTTGCTCGCCGACGAAGAGAGGAAGATCATCCCGCTCCACCTTGTAGATGACCTGCAGCACCCGGGTGTCTACCCGCTCGGTGCTGTCGCCGGTGAGGGATTTCTTGGGGACCACGAACGGCTCGAAGCGCACGAACGAAAGCGGTGTCTTCAGCTCGGCGTTCCCGCGCACGCGGCCCACCGCCGTCGCGCCCGCGTGCACCCGCCAGCCCTCGTGCTCGTCCACGTCGACGCGCACGTGGAGCGGCTTGGAGCGGCCGAGCAGGATGAGGGGCGATGCGCCTGGAGCGGCGGCGGCGAATTCGCCCACGCGCAGCTTCACTTGCAGGACCTCGGCATCGATGGGCGAGCGCACCGTGCTGCGCTCGATCTCGACTTCGATGGCGCGGACCTGGGCGTCGGCGGCCGCGACCTGCGCCCGTGCCTCCGCCTGCTCGGCCTCCGCCGTTTTCACGGCAGAGCGTCGCCGGGATATCTCCTCGCTGCTGATCGCGCGCTTGTCCTTCACCTGCTCGGCAAACGCGAGCTGCCGGCGCAGATCATCGAGGCGAGCCTCCGCCACCCGCGCTCGAGAGCCGGCTACCGCGCGCGCCTGCCTGCGCACCTCGAGCTCCGCGCGAAGATGCCGCGTATCCAGCTCGAAGAGCGGCTCGCCCGAGCTGACGTTGTCCCCCGCCTGGACGAAGACCCTGGGAACCGTTCCCGAGATCGGCGTGCCGATGGCGATGTTCTCCGTGCTGGCTTCGATCAGGCCGACGGCGGCGACCGTGTCGTGAAAATCCGAAACCGGCGGCGGCGACGGAGGATCCGTCTTCTCGCGGCGGGGAGTGGTCCGCGCGATCGAGTAGGCCGCCCACCCGGCGGCGAGGATTCCGATCAAGGGCAGAACAAAGCGCTTCATGCGCGTGCCTCCGTGAGCTGTCCCCGGGTAACCTTCGCGATTCGGCCGTCGTCCATGTGGGCGATGCTCTGCGCGTAGTGGAAGACGCGCGTGTCGTGGGTCACCACGATGACAGCGCGGTCCGGATGGACCGCGTTGCCGGCCAGGAGATCCATCACCGCCTCGCCGCTGGCGTGATCCAGGGCCGCCGTCGGCTCGTCGCAGATGACCAGGCGCGGCTCGTGGACCAGCGCCCGCGCCAGGGCCACGCGCTGCTGCTGCCCGCCCGACAGCTGCGACGGAAGGGCCTCCGTCCGCTGCGAAAGGCCGAGGCGGGCGAGGAGCGATCGCGCTCGCTCGAGCGCCTCCTTCCGCAGGATGCCGCCGATGAGCAGGGGCACGGCGACGTTCTCGGCGGCGGTGAAGGCGGGCAGGAGGTTGTACTGCTGGAAGAGGAAGCCGACGTTCTTGCGGCGGAAGAGGACGCGTTCGCCGGGCGTCAGCCCGTCGATCTCGACGCCCAGGACCGACAGCTCTCCGCCGGTGCGATCGAGGAGGCCCGCGATCACCGAGATCAGGGTCGTCTTGCCGCAGCCGCTGGGCCCCACCAGGAAGCTCAGCTCGCCGAACCGCGCCACGAATTCGACGCCGCGGAGCGCCTGCACCCGCGTCTCGCCTTCGCCGAAGTGCTTCTGCACGTCGCGGCAGGAAACCGCCGCGGTGTCCGCTGCGGGCGTCATCGGAAGACCTCAGCTGGCTCGAGCACCAGCACGCGCCGGATGCTGAGCACGCTGGCCACCACCGCCACGAAGAGAATGCACGCCCCGGTCAGGGCTGCGCACTGCCACATCAGGACGATGCCGCGGGTGGCGAGGTTGCGGAGCGTGATCTCGAAAAATGTCGCTGCCATTCCGGTGCCAAGGGCGAAACCGAGAGCGGCGACGCTGGCCGCCTGCAGCAGGATCATCCCCACCAGGCGGGGGTTGGTGACCCCCATGGCCTTGAGCGTGCCGAACTGCTTCAGGTTCTCGACGGTGAACAGGTAGAAGGTCTGACCGGCCACGACGGTTCCCACCACCAGTGCCACCAGGATGGTGATCCCGAAGTTGACCGGGATTCCCGTGTTCTTCAGGTAGTAGCGGATGCAGTCCCAAATGAACTGCTGCGTCGTTCGCGCGCGGAGGGCGGTTGCCCCCGCGATTCGCGCGGCGAGCTCGTCGGGAGTCGTCCCGGGCAGCGGCCTGGCGATGATGAAGGAAAGCTGCGTCCGCTCGCGGCCGAGGAAGTTCACCGCTTCGCTGTAGCGGGTGTGCATCACCGGCACGCTCAGGAATGGCGCTGATGCATCCGAGATGCCCACCACCGTCACGCGGTGATCGTTCATCTCCAGGGTGCGGCCGAGCTCCAGCGGCTCGCCCGGGAACAGCAGCACGTACCCTGCCTGGTCCAGGACTACCGAGTCTGGTTCGCGCAGCTGTTGCCAGGACCCGCGGAGCATCTTGCGCGGAGCACCCGAGAGGGTCGCGTCGTCGAGGCCAATGAGCAGGGACACGGCGAACTTCCCGTTGAGCGTCTTCGCCACGGGGTTGCCCTTGAAGAGCCGCACGGCCCAGGCCACGCCGGGGACACCGCGGACGCGGGTCAGGTCCGTGTCCTTGAGCGCTTTGGTCTGGTCCCAATATTCGGTCTTCGGGTCCATCACCCAGACCTCGGCGTCGGTCACGTCCAGGATCTGGCTGGCCGTGCGCCGCATGATGTTGGCGAAGATGGAGGTCTGGTTCTCCAGGAGAAAGGTGCAGAAGGCGATGGCGAAGACCAGCCCGAAGTACTTCGATCGATCGCCGGTCAGCATCCGCAGAGCCACGAAGTTCATCTGTGCACTCCCTTGACTTGTGTACTAAGCAGTATAGAATCTCTCGTCAAGGAGTTTTTTGCAAGATGGTACAAAAAGCAGAGTCGCGGCGCCTGGGGCGACCGCCGGAGTACGATCGAGACGTTGCGCTCGAGCGCGCGACCGAGGCGTTCTGGGACGCCGGGTTTTCGGGCACATCCCTGGACGATCTCAGCGCCCGGATGGGCATGAACCGGCCCAGCCTTTATGCCGCCTTCGGTGACAAGCAGGCGCTGTATCTGAAGACGCTGGAGAACTATTGCGCAGGCAGGCGCGCCGACATTGCGGCGGCACTGGGCAGCGGTCGTCCGCTTCGCGACGCGCTTCGCGCGATCTATGCGCGGATGGTCGATCGCTTTCTCGCGGGCGAGCACGGCGCGAGAGGATGCTATCTGGTCGGGACTGCCGCTACGGAGGCCGTGGAAAATCCTGAAGTGCGCGAAATGCTGTCCGCGTCTGTGCGCGAGCTCGACGAAGGGTTCCGGGCCGCATTCACCGCTGCGCAAGCGCGCGGCGAGCTGGGGAAACAGGCTGATCCCGCGGCTCTGGCAAGGTTCGCATCCGCGGTGGTGCACACGCTCGCGCTGCGCGCCCGGGCGGGGCAATCGCGGGCGGTCCTGCGGGAAGTGGCGGAGTCAGCGGTGAAGTTGATCTGCTGCAGCGGCGCCGCGGCGCGGAAGCAGCGGCGCGGCCGATGAGCGATGGCGAAGCGCGCCCGGGGATGCCATCGAAAGTGTTCCAGCTCAGTTGATCGCGGTCACGTAACCACCGTCGACGCGCAGGTTGGCGCCATTGCGTGACCGCTCGATCGTCTCAGGACGAACAGTGACCGAGGGGCCGTGCCAATCGCAGGTTTGTCTGGTCAGGCGCTTTCGGGCGCCAGCCATTGCACCGCGTTGCGGACGTACGTCCGAATGTCGGTCAATGCGCGAGGCTCCCGCTGCATTCCGTCGCCGGTTTTCTCAGTGACGAAGCTCGGAGCGCCCCGCGAGACGTCCCAGTTGTAGTCGGCGAAGTGATGAAAGCTCGATTCGGCAATTGCTCGTCCCGGGGCGCCGCGCGCCCGCTCGAAGGTGACGATCAGGTCGAACTCGCGACCGCTCACCCGACTCCTGCCGCGCGCCACCGTGCGAGCCCGGGGCTCATTGCTCGGCACTCCGACTGCACCCTCGTGCGGATGAGCTGGAAACAACCCAATGCGTTCGGTTGAGCGCGGCTGTTGCAGCAGCGGATGCGATGGCTCGACGGCGATGATGCGTTGGAAGTCGCCGTTCCTCCCGGAATGATAGTTGGGCCAGGAGATGTGGGTCGTCTCGACGTCGTCGGGGAACAGTCGGCTCGGGTCGGGCTCGCAATACTCTGGATTGTGAAAAAAGTGCGCCGCACCCACGCCGTCGATCCGCCGGAGCCACATTCCCATGTCCTGATGGTCTCGGGCGGTCAAAACCCCGCCGCCTTCTTTGTGGAAGGCGTTGACGGCCGCACAGTCTCGTGGCGATAGGGCTGTTCCTCCATCGACGCCGAGCAGCCACAGCTCGTCGAACTTCGCCCGCGTCACGTTCGACAGGACCAGATCGTCGCCGCTTCCGTCTGGCTCACGGTTTCGCGCCACCACTTCAGCAACCTTGCTCAGCTCATCTCGCAGCAGTGAGAAGCGGCCAATGTGCCAATCGTCCTCGGCGTGGGGAATGCTGCATTGAAGAAGGATTCGGATTGATTTGCTCATCGCTTCTCTCCGGTCAGGCACTCTTTGCTCGAGCACTGGATAAGAAAGCTCGCCGGCGCTCGCAAGTCTCTATTCACCAATCGCGCTGTGGCCGAGGCGTCCGACGGCAGGGCGCATGCTGATCAAGCTGCTCACAGCACTACCTGAACCCGGGTGACCAGGGTGCCCTCATTGGGTCGATTGGGCGCGCCGCCGGCTGCGGTGAAGATCTGGTGGCCATAGCTGACGAGAACAGCCAGCCCGCTCAACGGAAACCAGTTGAGCCCCAAGCCGTACACGCGAAACTCCTGCATCGCGGTTGCTGGGTTTGCAACGGCGGGGAAGGCCGACGAGCTGACTCTAAGGTTCCCGATCCCACCCACCAGCTCGATTGTGCCCAGGTGGCCTTTGCTGAGGTCGAACGGATGCGCGGGAATGATGAAGCTCAGGGGCGCCGCTTTCTCCCCGGTGAGCACCAGAGTGGAAATCACGCTCCACGAATTCATGTTGACATCGGTGTCCTGACCCGCTCGCGTATCCAGACGGCGTCCGCGTACGCGGCGAGCGGGCCCCAGCTCCAGGTCGCATGTGGCACCAGCCGCTCGACGCGCCCAGCCGCAACGGCCACGTCGTTCGACACCCTGTCTCGCTTAAACGAGAAGAATGCCTGACCGCCGTATGTCAACAACACCGGTAGTTGCGGATTATCGACGGAGCCCCGGTGCACTCCGGTGCTGGCGCCAAGACCGACTGCGAGCTGGCGCAGAGCCTCCGGCCCGGTTGTCAGGAATGGCCGCGCGTAGATCCGCGCCACCAAATCCTTGCCCGAGTCGAAGTCGCCGTCGCTGAGAATGCCGGCGACCGCGCCATTCGTCAGTGCGAGATTGTAGGCGATGATGCCCTTTCCTAGGGTGCCGAGCACTTGCTGGCCCGACTGGCAGTATCCGCATTGAGGCACCTGCTCGGCGAGCCACGCCCGCTGAACCGGGTGGGTGCTGTGCTTTGAGAGGCCCTCGACGGTTGTCACCCTCTTCCCCGCAGCTCTTGAAAGTGGCGTGACACACGACCGAACGGCATCGCCCTCCAGATCCACCGTGCATGCTCCGCATTGTGCGATGCCGCAGCCGTATTTCGTGCCGGTGAGGCCGAACGTGTCTCGAAGAACCCACAGCAGCGGCGTGCTCGGATCCACGTCGGCCACCCTCCGCTCGCCGTTGATGACTAAGTCAGTTGGCTTCATCAAAGACTCCCATCGGCTCTCTCAAGGTGATTTCTTGCGTTGGCAAGCTAATGGGCGCTCGCGTGCTACTTGCCAGAGGAAGCCGGCATCGTTTCATGAATGCTCAGCCTGCTCTCGGGCTCGGCAGCGCTGAGGCGATGCCGGTACTCGGAGGGTGCCATGCGGTCGGTCCGTTTGAAGGCTCGATTGAATGCGGCTACGCGCAAGCGCCATCGGCCGACATACGCCATCGGAGTCTCGCCCAACCGGGCACGAAAGCGCGCGGCGAAGACGGAGCGCGACAGCCCGGCCGTTGCAGCGAGGGCCTCGAGCGACCACGGATTTTCAGGCTTGTCGTGAATGGCCGCGAGAGCCGTGGCGACCGGCGGATCGCGCAGTGCCTGCAACCAACCGGTCGCCGGAATGCGGCGGGCGTTGAGGACCACTCGAAAAACATGAATCAGCAGCAGCTGTGTCAAGAAACGACGCGCGAGCTCGCTGCCGGGCTGGGGAGATTGCACTTCGCCGGCGAGAAGGCGAAGCGTCGCCCAGAATGAGCCGAATTGAGGCCAGCTGTCCCGGTGAACTTGCAACAGCTGTGGCAGGTGGCGAAAGCTCGCCGGCGGGCCCTCGTGCTCGTCCCAGCCGAACTTGCCGCAGATGATTCGTTTGAGGGCCGTCGCCGCCGTACGCATCGACGTTTCCGTCCTTGTTTCTGTGCTCGAGAACGCGCTCCAGTGGGTCCGCCGTGCTGCCCGGCGCATCGCAGAGGCGGCGCGCCCAGATCCATCGCGCAGTAGATGCTCGAGTTGACACGCAGAGAGCGAAGCACTTCCGAGAGCACGTCCATTCAAACTCCTTGGGCCTTCGAGCGCTCCAATGCGAATGCGGCCGCAGTAGCTATCATGCACGCTGCCGTCGCGCACCCTGCGAGAGGGCGGCGTATTTCCAATCTCCGCGTCCATAGCTACGGCTTCGAAGGAGTTGAGCTGGTCGATCGTCGCAGCGAAGCGGCTGTCCGCACCAACTCGCCGTTCGAACGCGCGGACGTCCCGTCCGGGAGAACGAGAACGTCCTCCAGCCCGATGCGAATCGAGAAACCACGCTCGAGTGAAGCGGTGAGGAGCGGCCAGGCGGTCCCCTCCAATCCATGCAGCAGACGCGCCGTGCGAACGCCGTCCTTGATTAATTTGGCATCCATTTTATCGGCGAGCTCGAGGGCAGATCTCAAGTCAGCTTGAACTGGTTCAAACAGCAGCCTGAGACATTGGCTGACAAAGCCGCTCCGCAGAAACCTGTCGACATCGGCGAGACTCGTGAGGCCTGCCTCGATGGGGATTCCGTGATCGAGCAGCGCCTCGCAGACCTTCTCGGCCCCCTTTTCGCTGAAGTTGACGGAGGCAAAATCCGGTAACACTTCCCACGCCAGAATGGCTGCCACTCTTCTATTCGGCTCCGGCTCGATCCATGCTCCGGTGCTCACCCCCAGTGCGTTCCGGGGAGCGACGGCGCGAATCGCGGTCACGGCCGCTCCGACGGTTGCCGCATCCAGCGCTTCCTTGCCGTCGGCGTTGCGCGGATGAACATGAAACGCGTCCGCGCCCGCTTCCACGGCGGCAGCCGCTTCGCGGGCAAGCTCGGCCGGCGTCAGAGGCATGTTGGGATGCTCAGCTCGCGTTCTGGTGCCGTTGAGGCAGGCCTTCAGGATGCTTGACACGACACTCAGTTATCACTGCGCCGATGAAATCGGAACTCTCTCGCGCAGCTTCCCGAGTGCCCAGGCGACCGCGTGCGTTACGGCGGTCGCGCGGGGCTCGCGTTTCCACCATCGAGAATGTATTTCCAGCTTCCATCCTCCTGTCTGGCCCAGACGGTGAGGTACTTGCTGAAGGAACGCGTTACGGTTCCGTCCGGCTGGGGAACGGTGAATACCGCTCGGCCGACGGTATAGGCCAGGTCGCCGCTGGCTGAAACATCGACATAGCCGGGCGTCCAGCTCAGCACGTTTTCAATGGGGGCGGTGGAAAAGAACTGCCCGATCTCTTCTCTGCCGAAAAGCATCGGCGCGCCACCGGGCAGCTGCACCGCGTTTTCATCCGCGTAAGCCGGGAATGCCACGGCCCGACCCTGCTCCACCGAGAGAGCCGAGAATTGCGAATCGGTGTCCAGGACGTTCATCCGCAACTCCTCGATGTCTCCCGGGTGCGGCGCCCCGTGGCCTCCGCGCAGCAGAGGAAAGTCGTCCGGAGGCGGCGGCGGCGGGCCCGGGCTCGGGTTGCGCACGTACGCGATCACTTTCCAGAGGCCCCGCTCGAGCTTCCAGAATGAGATGTACTTGCCGTGCTGCACCGGTCCGCCGTCGATACTCAGCTCGGTCCATCCCCAGGTGTATCCGAGGCGGCCGTCCTCCGAGACGTCGCCGCTGGCGGCTCTCCACGTCAGTGACGTCGGACTGGTGAACACGCCAGCCAGGAATTCCTCCGCCACCTCCCGGCCCTGGATGATGTCCGCTCCGGCGTGGAGGTACAGCGCATCCCGGGAAAGCTGCGCGGTGAACCCCTCGATGATGCCCAGGGACCCGGAGACGAATGAGTAGAAACGGTCTGTCGCCAACAGGTAGTCGCGCTGAAACGCATGAATGCTGTGCAGCTCTTGGTGGATCGTCTGTGTTTCTTTCGAGTCTGTCCCGCGCCCTGCTGCCAGTATGCCGAGCAACAACGCCGATGATTGCAGTTTCATCGCTCCTCCTCCGGTTGATGAAGGAGGCGAGGGTACCGATCCACGGCGTGATTCATCCGGATTTGTAGCAAAGCGGCCGTTCTCTGCAGCGAAAAGGTCGGACGGTGCCGCGAAGCGCCGCTCTCAGCGATTACCGAGCAGCAGCTCCAGCCGATCGCGGTAACTTCTGCTCAGCTTGAGCTGCGTTCCATCGTTCAAGATCACCGTGTATTCGCCGTGGAAAAAAGGTCGAAGCTCGGATACCCGGTCCAGGTTGACCAAAGTGGATCGATGAATGCGGACGAATCGACGCGGATCCAGCCGCGCCTCGAGGTTGCGCATCGACTCGCGCAGGAGATGCGTCTGATCACCGACGTGGAGCTGAACGTAGTAATCCTGGGCCTCGATCCAGTCGATGTCCGACGCGCGCACGAGGAAGATGCGGCCCGCCTCCCTCACCGCCACCCGCTCGAGAAACTCCGGCTCGCGGTGGCGCCCGCTCGCGCTGGGAGTGGCCTCGTCCTTGGCAGAAGCTTGGACGGCGGCCATCTGTCGAGCGAGACCCTCGAGCTGTCGATGGCGAACCTTCGCCTTGGCCCGCTCGAGCGCCCGATGGAATCGCTCGTCATCGAACGGCTTGAGCAGGTAGTCGACGGCCTGCTCGTCAAAAGCGCGTATTGCGTGCTCGTCGTAGGCGGTGACGAAGACGACGCTGGGCGGAACCGCATCCTGCACCCGCTGCAGGACCTCGAAGCCATTGAATCCCGGGAGGTGGATGTCGAGGAACAGCAAGTCCGGCCGCGAGCTCTCAATCGCGGCAACGGCTTCAGGACCGCTGGCGCACTCGCCCACCACTTGCACGTCGCGGTGCGAGGCCAGCAGTAGTTGCAAGGTCCGTCGGGCGGGCGCCTCGTCGTCGACCAAGAGTGCGCGCAAGGACGGGGTTGTCGAGCTCACGTCCGAGCCTCCGCAGCGATCGCGGTGGTTGACTGGAACGGGATCGCCAGCTCCGCCAACGCACCGCCGCCCGCCGCGGCGCGCAGCTCGAAGCGATGATGCTCGCCGTACAAGTGTTGAAGACGCGCGCGCGTATTCCCCAGGCCGACGCCGTCTACCTCTCCTGGTGCCGACGCGAGGTCGAGCAGCGGCCCGGAGTTGCGGACGCACACGCGCAGCATGTCAGCATCGCGCCTCACCTCGACGTCGACGTGGCCGATGCCGCGCGCGGACTCGATTCCGTGGTGCACCGCGTTCTCCACCAGCGGCTGAAGAATCAAGCTGGGCACCAGCGCGTCGAGCACCTGCGGATCAACGTCGAGCCTCGCCTCCAGCCGGTTCTCGAATCGAATCTGCTCGATGCGCAGATAGCGGTCGATCAGCTCCATCTCGTCGCGCAAGGGGACCAGCTGCGCGCCGTCGCGCTTGAGGACGAAACGGAGAAGATCCGCGAGCCCGCTGAGAGCTCGAATCGCCTGCGCGCTCTGCTGCGAGCGGATCAGGGATGCCACCGAGTTCAGTGCGTTGAACAGGAAATGCGGCCGAAGCTGCATCTGCAGAGCCGCCAGGCGCGCGCGGAGCACCTCTTTCTCCAGCTCGGCGGTCCGCGCCTTTCGATCGGCCAGCTGGTGCGAGTACTGGATCGCGTGAGCCACCGCAGTCACCGCGGCGTAACTGAAGAGATTGATAAATGATTTGTTCCAGAACCGAGAGACCAAAGACAACTGCGCGGTGGTCGAATGAATCGAGCGCGCGACCCATGTGTCGAGGCACACGTCGACCGCGGCGAATGCGACGCTGAACAGGAAATGAAGAACGAGGTTTCTTTGCCAGGACCCGGCGTGAAGTGGAAAGCGGTGTGCCAGCGCGATGATCGCGGGCGTCATCAGCGCCCAGAGCCAGATGCTCGCAAAGTTCATTGCCGCGGATGCAAAGAAGTCGAACCGAGCTGCCACCGAAAGGGCGAACAGGTATCTCTGCGAGATGATGAATGCGCCCACCGCAGTCCAGATCGCGAACGCAATGGCAAACGTTCGGGCCCAGGATTTTACCTCGCTCGAGCTCATTGCACGCACACTAGCCGAATCGCCCCTTATTGCCGATAGGGAAATGGCTCAGGACGCCTTGGGAGCCATCTCCTTCAGAAAAGTCAGCACTGCCTCGAAGAACTCGAAGCGTTTTTTCTCAAACAACACGAAGTGGGTTGCGTCCTTGATCAGCACGCTGCGCTTGACCGGCGCGTTGGTCAAATCCCGCATCAACCCCTCGCGGTCTTCTGGATAGGACCAGGTATCGAACTCGCCCGCGATCACCAAGACTGGCACGTAAATGGATGAGGCGTTCCAGATCCGGCGGCCGGTCGCCTGCATGAAGGTGTCCTCGAGGACGCCGTTGGGAGCGCGCAGGCTCGGTGGGTTCCGGGTGCTGCTGGTGGGATCGGTTGCCAGCGCCTCGGTGTTGAAGGCATCCACGACGCCCTGTTCCCGGTATTCGTTTTTGTCCGGGGTCGGAATTTCGCCGTCCCAACGCGCCTGGTTCGCCGCGGCAGTTGCCAAGCGATACGCTCCCAACGCATAGTTGAATTCGTACGGCTTGCGTTTGTTCTGCGAGTTCGATCCCGGCCCGAGATTGGTATGCAGGGGGAACGCGTAAGCCGGTGCGTAGAGGACCAGCTTCTGAACTTTTTCGCTGTGCAGCGAGGTGAAGTAGCCGGCGGTCATCGCGCCCCACGACCAGCCGATCAGCGTCACTTTCTGCACCTTGTGCTTGGCCCGGATGTGATCCACGACCGCGCCGATGTCGCGAATCACCAGATAAGACCGGGACACCGGTCGATTTTCCGTCGCGGACATCTCCAATACTTTCTCTCGGGTAGAAAAGCCGTAGTTCCGCTTGTCAAACATGTAGACGACGTATCCGTGCTGAACCATCCAATCGGCCCACGAATAGTCCTTGAATTGCAGATCGAAGTCCGGAGTGGAGGGGAAGGTCGCCCCGTGAACGAACAGGATGATGTTGTCATTGGTGAACGCCTTCGTTCCCTCGGCCATCTTGCTCCGGACAAACAGCTTGATGCCCGGGTCGATCGAATCGATCTTGTAATCTTGCTTAATCACCTTCACGGCGGACGATGCGGTCCCGGGGAAAAGAGACGGGGCAATAAATACTAGAAATAGGACGAGACGCGAAGATTGCATGCGGCCTCCTTGGGGGCTGTCCAGCGTATGAGAATGCCTCGCCGCCGGCGGAGCTCCAGCCCTTTAGATCGCGCCGATTGCGCCGCGAGACAAGATGTTTTTAACCTTTTGCCGCACGCGGCCCTCCGGCGACGTCGGAGGCGGGCTCGATTACCGGGAATTAGTTCATCTGACGAGTCGAACCCGCAATCGCTTCGACAAATCTTGTCATCTCGCCGCCCGGAGGGGGAACCGATGAACCAATTGGCCATTTCTGAACGTTGGAAGATCGCGCTGTATCGCAACAACGCGAACCCGCCTGGTGAGACATTCGACTGCGTTGAGACGATCACGTTTACCGTGAGCGGCAAGCTGACCGCCCAAGACCAGCTCCAGGGCACCATCGTCAAGAGCAGCATGCGGAAGTCGGGCACGCAGTGCACGCCATCCAGGCTCGACTACAAGACGTTCCCCTGCTCGTCCACGTTGAACTTCAACGCGAAGAAGACATAGCCGGCGCGCCGCGACGCGAATCCGTCTCCACTCTGTGCTCTACCTGGTTTCACACGCTTCTACACCCGCAAGCTAGTCAGAGTGGATGAGAGTCAGCGTACAGACCTGGACCCCTTTTCCATGAAAGCTCCGTTTACGATGAGTATGTCTGATATTACACGGTCCCGGGCGGGTTTCTGCCCGGGAGTGTGGAAATCTGACGCGCATGGTGCTTGATCGGCCAACGCCAAATTTTTGAGCACTTCTGGTCGGAGATCGCGGCGCTTAGTGCGGTCTCTGCCGAGGCGGGGGGTACAACAACAGGGAAAATATCCTGCTCGGGAGCGCACGTTTTCGGCGCGACCGTGTCCAGCGCCCTTTTCAATTCTCCAACGACAGAGGTATCTCACCGATGAGACGAGCGACGCGCCAATCTGCCCGGGTCCCCTTTTTTAGCCCCAAAGGACTCCACAATGAACCCCGCTCATGGTCGACGTCGCTCGATCAAAGGACCACGCTCCGAAAGATCGCCAAGGTCTTCGTCCCCAAGGAATTGAGGCAGTCGGTTCGCAGGCTCTGGTGGGAGCTTGCCACTCTACGCAGGATCCGCTACCACGGTTCGGTTCTTCCGCCGCCCGAGCTCCGTGCGTTCATGTGCGGCTCCCCTTACGATGACGGCGAGTTTTTTCTTGATTCTGCGGTAGCTCACGCGCGCAAGCTCGTAAGAACCGTCCAGCTTACGAATCGCACCAGAATCGTCGACGTGGGGTGTGGGCTGGGCCGCCTGGCCATCGGTCTCGTTCGGGAAGGGCGTGACGTCCAATACGTCGGGATCGATTCACAGAAACGATTCATTCGGTGGTGCGCGAGATACATCCAGCGAGCACATCCCAACTTCCGATTCGTGCATATCAATGTCGAAAACGAACGATACAACCCTCGTGGTGAAAAGATAGGTGAGAACTTTCGACTTCCAATTGCTGACGGGGATGCCGACGTGGTGTACCTCTGGGGCGTGCTCACCAATATGGCGCCCGAGCACATGCTGATCTATGTCTCGGAGACCAGCCGAATGTTGCGCAAGGGAGGGAGCGCCTTCCTCACTGCATTCGCAGAAAAAGAGGTTCCGACCTCCTCGGTGAACCCGAACGCTTATGTCTCATACCCGTGCGTGGGCCCGCTCCACGTCGTCCGTTATGAGGGAAGCTACCTGCACTCTGTCTTCGCGAGCCAGTCTCTGTCCGTCAAGGCTTTTTCGTACCATACGGTCGACGAGAAGCAGAGCGAGTTCCACCTTGAGAAGCAGTAGTCGGGTGGCGGTCGCGCTCGCGATACATACTATTTCGCCGGCGTGCGCAGTCGCTCGATGAGCTCATTGACCTGCGCGAGGCGGGCGCTCACCTCCGCGTCGGCGCGGGCCAGCTCCTCTTTTGTCGCGCCCTTCTGCACGGCATCCTCCAAGTCGGTCACGGCGATCCCGAAGGCCTTCAGTAAACGGCGGGACTCTTCGCTTGGCATCTGTCCTCTCCTCAGGCGCGCCCATGCGCCAAATCAATTGATACCAAAACACCCGGCGATGTTAGTTATCCCGGACGATGGGTCACCGCGAGCCCGAAAGCAACGCGCACCACGGCCATGAGGCGCCGCGTGTAAAGGACCCGGTGTGTGGCATGGATGTGGTCCCTGGTCGCGCGGAGGGCGGCAGCTACGCGTTCGAGGGCCGCGAGTTTCATTTCTGCAATCCAAAGTGCCGCGAGAAATTCGCGGCCGAGCCGGACAAGTACCTCGAGCCGGCTGTCGAGAGCTCCCGCCCTGCGCTGAAGGACGCGGAGCACACCTGCCCGATGCACCCGCAGATAGTCCGGCAGGAGCCGGGCATCTGTCCCATCTGTGGCATGGCGCTCGAGCCGCGCATCGTCACGCTCGAAGAGCGAAACCCGGAGCTCGAGGACATGACGCGGCGCTTCTGGGTGAGCCTGGCCTTTGCCGCGCCCGTGTTCGGCTTCGCCATGTCCGAGATGATTCCCGGCGAGCCCATCCATCACGCTCTCGGCGCCCGGCCGATCATCTGGATTCAGCTCTTGCTCTCCACGCCCGCGGTCGTCTGGGGCGGCTGGCCGCTCTTCGCGCGTGGCTGGGCCTCGATCGTCAACCGCAAGCTGAACATGTTCACGCTGATCGCGCTCGGGATCGGCGTGGCGTATGCCTACAGCGTGGTGGCCACGCTCGCGCCGGGGATTTTCCCGCCACAGTTTCGCGGCCACGGCGGCCAGGTGGGCGTCTACTTCGAGGCGGCCGCGGTGATCACCGTGCTCGTTCTCCTCGGGCAGGTGCTCGAGCTGCGGGCGCGCAGCCGGACGTCGGGCGCGATCAGAGCGCTGCTCGGCCTCGCGCCCAAATCCGCGCGGCTCCTGCGCGAGGACAGCTTCGAGGAGGATGTAACGCTCGAACGGGTAAAGCCGGGCGACCGACTCCGGATCCGGCCCGGCGAGAAGGTCCCGGTGGATGGCGTGGTGATCGAGGGCACGAGCGCGGTGGACGAGTCGATGGTGACGGGCGAGCCGATGCCGGTGGAGAAAGGGCCCGGGAGCCCGGTGGTCGGCGGCACGTTGAACCAGAGCGGCGGCTTCGTGATGGGCGCCGAGCGCGTCGGCAGGGATACGTTGCTCGCGCAGATCGTCCGGATGGTGAGCGAGGCCCAGCGCAGCCGCGCACCCATCCAGCGGCTCGCGGACGTGGTGGCGAGCTACTTCGTGCCCGGCGTCGTCGCGGTTGCGGTGGTCACGGCCATCGTCTGGGCGGTCGCGGGTCCGGAGCCGAAGCTGGCCCACGCGCTGGTCAATGCTGTCGCGGTGCTGATCATCGCCTGCCCGTGCGCGCTGGGCCTCGCAACGCCCATGTCGATCATGGTCGGCACCGGGCGCGGCGCGAGAGCGGGCGTCCTGATCAAGAACGCCGAGGCCCTCGAGGTGCTGGAGCGCGTCGACGCGCTGGTGGTGGACAAGACAGGCACGCTCACCGAAGGCAAGCCCCGGCTTACCTCGGTGGTTCCCGCCACGGGCGTCTCCGAAGTCGAGCTGTTGCGACTCGCGGCCACCGTCGAGCGCGGCAGTGAACACCCGCTCGCCGCCGCCATTGTGGCCGGTGCCAAGGAACGAGTCCTGCAGCTCGGCAAGCTCAAGGACTTCCGCTCCATCACTGGCAGCGGCGTCGTCGGCAGCGTCGACGGCCGCGCCGTGGCCGTCGGCAATCTCCGCCTTCTCGAGGAGCTCGCGATCGAACGGGGGCTGTTGACTGAGGAGGCGGACGCGCTGGGCCGCGATGGCCAGACGGTGGTGCTCGTAGCGATCGACGGCAAGCCGGGAGGTGTGCTCGGCATCGCTGACCCGATCAAGCCGTCGACGCCCGAGGCGATGCGGCTCCTGCGGGCTGAGGGCATGCACATCGTGATGCTCACCGGGGACAGCCGCGGGACAGCCGAGACGGTGGCGAAGAAGCTCGAAATCAACGACGTCTTTGCCGAGGTGCGCCCCGAGGAAAAGGCTCAGGTGGTGAAGCGCCTCCAGGCCGAAGGACGAATTGTGGCCATGGCAGGCGACGGCATCAACGACGCGCCTGCGCTCGCCCAGGCCCACGTGGGCATCGCGATGGGCACCGGCACCGACGTGGCCATGCAGAGCGCCGGCGTGACTCTCGTGAAAGGCGACCTGCGCGGCATCGTCAGGGCTCGCCGCCTCTCGCGCGGAACGATGCGCAACATCCGCCAAAACCTCTTCTTCGCCTTCCTGTACAACAGCGTGGGTATTCCGATTGCCGCAGGCGTGCTGTACCCCGTGCTGGGCTTGCTCCTCAGCCCGATGATCGCCAGCGCCGCGATGAGCTTCAGCTCGGTGTCGGTGATCGGAAACGCGCTCAGGCTGCGCCGCCTCCCGCTTTAGCTGCGGGTCTCTCCAGCTCACCCATTTCGCCGTCGTCTCCCAGTGCTGCAACGAGCCGCTCCCTCAGGCTGGCTCTCCGTCGCTGCCCCCCTGCGGACCAGCGTCGCGATGCGGCGCTCGTGGGTCCTGGCAGCGGAAAGGGCTGTCTCTGCGCTGCGAAGCTGCGCCACCACTTCATCGTCGTCCAGCCTGATCAGGGGCTCTCCCCGGCGTACGCGAGATCCCTCCTCCACGCGCACGGTGCGGACCCTGGCCGCAATTCGCGTCGACACCACCGCGCGCTGCGCGGCGAGGAGAGTGCCTGCCACCCAAGCTGCGCCACCGGCGTGCATCGCCTGGGCGGGCTCTGCCTGAACGCGCAGAGGTTTGGGTGTCGGCTGCTCAGCGGACCCGGGACGGGCACAGGTGGCGGCCAGCAACGCCAGGGAGGCACAAGGCACGCATCTGATCATGGCTTCACTCCTTGCCTCCTCCGCTGAGGTGGAGGTGAGAGCCAAGTCCTCGCTGAAAGGATTCGAACGCCGCCGATCCTAGAACAGCGCGCGCACCACGCCGCCGTCAGCGCGGAGAGCGGCACGGACGATGCCTACGCTCCCCTTTCGCCATGCGAGGAATGTGTGCATTCACGGAGGAGACTGCGCCGGCGATTGTTCAGCAGGACCGACGGTCTCCTCGATCGCCGAGGCAATTTCCCCGATCAGCGCCGGCCGGCGAACGATTCGGTCCCAAGAACCCGGAGGTATGTCCATCATCGAACGCGCCAGAAGCAGGACCGCCGGCTTCCGATGTCTGGAGAGGAGAAGATCGAGCAAACGAGTGGCGGGCTCCACGAGAGCGTCCTGATCGATCAAGATGGCGCGAACCGGGCCCCGATCCTTTTCGGTGGGTCGAGCCAGCAGCGCAGTCGTCAGGTCCGGCGCGCCCACTGCATCGTAGCCGCGCTCGATCAGCTCGGCTCGAAGGAGCGCGCGCATCCAGTGGTCCGGCATCACCAGCAGAATCCTCGGCGGCGGCATGCCTCAGATCTCCAACACCCGGACGACCAATGCGGTGATGTTGTCGGTTGCGCCTTGCTCGTACGCTTGCCGGACGAGCCGCTCGCAGATCTCCTGTGCGGAGCCTGATTGGAGCGCAGGCGCGAGCTGCGCCGACGAGAGCGAGTTGTAAAGGCCGTCGGTGCAAAGCAAGAATACATCGCGCGGCTGGACCGGAAGTCGACTCACCTCGGGGTCGGCGTTGTCGCTGCCGAGCGCGCGCATCAGCTCATTGCTGAAAACAATACGTTGTTCCTCCGGCAAGTCCACTTCGCGCGCAAGCACCTCCGAATAGAGCGTGTGATCTCGGGTGAGCTGCTTCAGCTCCTCCCCACGTTGCAGGTAGACGCGGCTGTCCCCGACATGGCAAACGATCGCCACGCTGTCAGGTATTAGGACCGCCGCAATGGTTGAGCCCATCATCGCAAGGTCGCCGACTTGTCGTTCCACTATCTTGCGATGCGCGAGGCGCGTTCCCTCGACCAGGGCGTTTTCCCAAAACCCGAATCGATCGCTTTCATTCATCGCTGCGCCGCGCTCCAGCTCGCGCCGCTTCTCGGCCACGAACTCCGCCACGGTCTGCGTTGCCAGAGCGCTCGCCACTTCACCCCCTTGGTAACCTCCCAAGCCGTCCGCCACTGCGTAGAGCCCAAGGTCCGGTGCCAACCCAAAAGCGTCCTCGTTGTTGGGGCGGCGGCCAAAGTGGGTCGCCGCTCCCTGGTCGGTTCGAAGCATCGCGGGTATCTCCTCAGGAGAGAGTAGGGCCGCTCGTTTTCCAATGCGATGCAAACTCCGGAGGGAGTGGTCAAATCAGTTCGGATATCAACCGCAACCCCCGACAGGAGTTGATCATGGATCTTCAAGAGACGCTGGCGAAGGCGGCTGAAGCGATGAATGCAAAAGCCGTGTTCGGCGAAATTATTCAGCACGACGGCATCATCGTCATACCTGCGGCAAAGATTCGGGGTGGCGCCGGAGGAGGAACGGGTCAAGGTGCGGGTGGCACGGAGAAGGGCGTCGGCACCGGATTCGGTATCACCGCCATGCCGGCGGGTGCCTTCGTGCTCAAGAATGGAAGAGTCCGCTGGAAGCCGGCCATCGATGTCAACCGCATCGTTCTCGGCGGTCAATTGATACTTTTGGTGGCCCTCTTCGCCATCGGCAGGACAATTGCTCGAGCCCTGTGCCGCACGGATTGAGGCAAGCAGCTGGCGCGCATGGGCTCGGTTGCACTCCCGCATCCGGTGGCGATAAGGTGCCGACGACAACAAACAGGGGGTGCAACTTGAAGCTTCGCATTGTTGGCAGTCTGGTCTTTGCGGCAGGGCTTGTCTTCTCGGTAGCTCAGGCCGGAGCGGGTTCGAAGACCAAGACAGCGAATAAGTCCGAGCCCCACATCATCAACCCCGACGCGATGACGTGGGCGCCGGCTCCGAACTCGCTTCCGTCGGGTGCCGAAGTAGTGGGGCTCGACGGAGACATGAGCAAGAAAGGAGAATTCACGGTTCGGGTGCGAATGCCGGCGAACTATAAGATCGCACCGCACTTTCATCCGGCTGACGAGCACGTCACCGTCCTCTCAGGCTCGCTCTACATGGGAATGGGCGACACACTCGACGAATCGGCAGCAATGGAGGTCAAAACCGGAGGCTTCCACGCGATTCCCAAGGGGGTCCACCACTACGCCTTCACCAAGTCCGCCACGACGATTCAGCTCCATGGCGTCGGTCCCTGGGGAATTACTTACGTCAATCCGGCTGACGATCCGCGGAAGAAAGCGGCCAGCAACTAGAAACCTGCCCTAAAGAGGCAGCCCGGCCGATTAACTTCCGCGCCCGAGCGGTGTAGACCCCCTCCATGAGAACTCCGCGGGATTGGCGCACGTTGCCAAAAGGCTTGCTTCTATTTCTTGCGGCCGCCGCCCTGGGATCACCACCGGCCACAGCAGACCCGGTCGCTTTCTATCTCTCTCCCGACGGCGACGACACCTGGTCCGGGGCAGTGGATGCCCCCGACCCGAGCGGAATGGACGGGCCGTTCCGGACGATCCTGCGAGCGCGCGATGCAATCCGCGAATTGAAGGCATCGCAGGGCGGAACGCTGCTACAGCCGGTGACCGTCTATCTTCGCGGTGGCGATTACTACCTCGATGCTCCGATCGCATTCGGTCCGGAGGATTCGGGGACGCCGGACAATCCGGTCACCTTCGCTGCCTATCCCGACGAGGTGCCCAGGCTCAGCGGCGGACGCGTGATCAGCGAGTGGACGCAAAGGCCCGATGGTTCCTGGTCCGCGTTGCTGCCGGACGTGCGGGACGGAAGATGGTACTTTCGCACGCTGCGCGTCGGCTCGAAGGTGGCCACGCGCGCGAGATATCCGAATTACGACGAGGTGAGCCCGCGCACGGGTGGATGGCTGTTCGTTCCCTCCAGTGCGCCGGTCCGGACTGACCGCATCGCCGTGGCTGCGGAGCTATGGCCGGACTTCTCGAGTTGGACGGGAGCGGAGGTTCGCATCTTTCCCGCTTCGGGCTGGGTGAACGCCGAGGTCCCGGTGCAGGGCGCTGATTCGTTGAATCACGAGCTGATCGTCAACTCCGGGCAAGACATTCGCCCTGGCAATCGTTTCTTCATCGAGAATGTGGCAGACGCTCTCGACGCCTCCGGCGAGTGGTACCTCGATCGCGCTAGCGGCGAGCTGCGATATCTGCCGCGAGATGGCGAGCTCCCCGGGTTAGGCGCCGTTGCTCCGGCGATGGATCGTCTGATCGTGCTGCAGGGTGATCCGGCGGCGGACCGCTGGGTGGAGAACATCCGCTTCGAGGGGCTCGCGTTCATCGACACCGACTTCACCCTCGGCGGCTACTACACGCAGGCGGACGCGGCGATCTGGATGTCCGGGGCCCGAAACTGCGCGGTGACGTGGTGCGAGTTCGGTCCGCTCGGCGGCTACGCGGTGCGGATGGCGGCGCAGACGCACGATGTTTCCATCGTGCGCTGCGCGATGCACGATCTCGGGGGTGGCGGCGTGGTGATGCTGGGCAATACCGCCAGCCAACCGTATCGCAATCTGATCGCTGCCAACGACATCCACCACATTGGCCAAACATACGCCCACGTCGCTGGCGTCTACGTCACCACGGGAAGCGGCAACCGCATCATCCATAACCGGATCCAACGGACGACGCGTTACGCGATCTCGCTCAAGAGCATCGACGCGTCCAATTACTCTCATGACAATGCGATCGAGTACAACGAGCTGGTCGACACGAATTTGGAGACGAACGACACCGGTGCGATCGAGACGCTGGGGCGCGACCGGCAATCGTCGGGGAACGTGATTCGTTTCAATCGGATCCGCAACGTGGTTGGGTTGGGCACCGATTCGGCAGGGCGGATTCTCAGCCCATACTTCGCCTGGGGCATCTACCTCGACGATTTCAGCAGCGGCACGCGGGTAGAGGGCAACATCGTCTCGGGTACTGTTCGCGGCGGTGTTGATCTGCACGGCGGCTCGGACAACGAAGTGGTGAACAACGTGCTGGTCGATGGCTCACAGGAGAACCTGTTCGTCCAGCCAATCGACGCCTCGATGAGCGGGAATACATACTTCAACAACATCGTGGTGTATCAGCTGCCCACGGCGAGGCTATGGGCGGCTCCCGGCTGGCGACGCTCCGCCCTCGCGGCGGTAGATAGGAACCTCTACTGGCACACCGGAGGCCTGGATTTTCGCACCAGCAGCCTGTTCTCTCCTGAAGGAAACTTCCTGCAATGGCAAGCCGCGGGGTTCGACGCGGGATCGATGATTGCCGATCCACTCTTCCTCGATCCTGCCGCAGGCGATTACCGGCTGATGGATGATTCTCCGGCGTATGGACTGGGCTTCCACCCAATACCAGTCGATTTGATCGGCCCCGAAGGGTACGCCGAGTAGGGTTTGCAACAACTGCCGCGGCGATGCTGTGGGATCGCGGACGAGTGTGTTAGACCGCGCGCGTTCTTCGGGAGGTCCCATGAGACTGTGCTCGGCAATCGCGTGGCTGTTGTCCGTTTCCTTGATCGCACCCGCAGCAGCGGATGCTAAGAACGACTGGACGCGGCGATATCGGCTGAAACGCGTGGCGGTGGTGGACACCGCGCACGATGCGCCGAGCGCGGTGCTGATCGCCTCCAACGAGAGCGGCGTGTATCAGCTCTACTCCTGGAATGTCTCCACAGGGAAGAAGGTCCAGGTGACAGACGATCCGGTAGGGAAGTCCGGCGGAACACTCTCGCCCGATGGCAAGTGGGTCTACTACCTGCAGGATGCACGTGGGAACGAGGTGGGCGCCTACGTTCGGGTGCCGTTCTCGGGCGGGCCGGCCCAGCCTTTGACCCAAAACCTGCCTCCCTATTCGTCCGGCGGAATCGATTTCGACCGCGAGGGACGATTTCTCGTCTATGGCGCCTCGGACCAGAACGGCTACCGCTTCGTTCGGGTCGACAACAATTCCCGAAGGCGCGAGATGTTTCAATCCAAGAACGAAGCCTATGCGCCGCGGCTGTCGGCGGACGGGAAGTACCTGGCACTCGGCCAGACTGAACGCAAGAACAACCGCCACTTTGCGGTGTCGTTGCTCGACGTCCAGAGCGGTGAGCGGCTGGCGGAGCTTTGGGATGGCGAGCAGAACAGCATCGCCGCGGGGCGCTGGTCCCCGCGCAAAGGCGATGAGCGGCTTCTCTTCAATGCGGACAAGAGCGGCTTCTGGCGACCCGGCATCTACGATCTGAAGCAGAAGAAGCGATCAGACCTCAGCATTGACCTGGAAGGATCGGTCACGGCTCTCGAGTGGTCGGCCGATACCAGCCAAATCCTGCTGCGGCAGGAGCTCGACGGGCGGAACAAGCTCTTCTTGTTCGAGGTCAGCACGGCCAGGCTCATGCCGGTGCGCACGCCCGAGGGTGCGATTGGCGGAGCGTGGATGCGCCCGGACGGCAAAATTTGGGCGATGTATCAAAGTGCCGCGGTTACCCCGCGCCTCCTGGAAATCGACCCACGTAGCGGCAAGAGCGAGGTGAAGCTCTCCAGCGAGGACGCGCCGGCGGGTACTGCCCTCGCTTCCATCCGTTATCACGGCGCCCGAGGAGATATGGTGCATGCCTTCCTCGGCGTCCCGCAGAATCCGAACGGAGCTGCGATTGTCTACGTTCACGGAGGGCCGAAGAGCGTTACGGCAGATACGTTCTCGCCCGCCATGCAGGGATTCCTCGATGCAGGGTATGTGGTTCTCGCGCCGAACTACCACGGGTCTTCCGGATTCGGCCGCGACTTCTCGGAGTCGATTCTGGGCGACCCGATGAACCTCGAGCTTCAGGATTTCTCCATGGCGCGTACGTATCTGCAATACAAAGGACTGGTGCCATCCGGGATGGTTTTCATCACCGGCTGGTCCTACGGCGGTTACTCCACGCTGTCCTGCTTGACACGGCAACCGGATGACTGGGCGGGAGGCGTAGCGGGAATCGCCATCGCGGACACCGCGCTGCAATACGAGGACGCCCGCGCGCCGCTGCGCGGGTGGTCGATTACCAATTTCGGCGGTACTCCGGCTGAGAAGCCGGACCTCTATCGCGACCGCTCGCCGATCACCTATGCGGAAAAACTCAAGGCTCCGCTGCTGATCATCCAGGGCAAGAATGACTTGCGCACGCCGGCCCGACAGATCCAATTGTTCGAGAAAAAGCTGGCCGACCTGCAGAAGGATTTCGCCATTCACTGGTTCGACGCCGGCCACGGCTCGCTCTCGATCGCGGAGCAAATCTACGACGAGCAGCTGGCCATCGCCTTCTTCGACCAGATTCTCGAATCGTCAAAGCAGCGCACGCCACAGAGGTTCGCCAGCGGATCAGATTCCCGCTAAGGCGAGGCAAACGAAGCAGGAGAAGCTCTGCCTTGATCACTGATCGGCGCGCTTCCGCCGGGCCCGCTCAAGATTTGAATTCTCAATGAGGCCCGGGATGGTGCGAAGGGCGGCTCCACAGTCGTGAACCCTCTCGCCTAAATAAAATAGTCATGTTTCCCTTATCGTTTCAGTGATTTACTGAGACAACTTGTTAAGCCGAAGCCATTCACCACTGTGACGGCGTTCGGAAGAAGTCCCTGCCTATGGCTATTGCACGGCTACATCCCCAAGGCTGACTGCCATTCGCGTCCGAGGTGGCCATAGCAACTCGATCCGCCCGGCAATCAACACATTCCAACGTGTACCTGGGGAGCGACGCACGCGATCGCCATCCAAGAATCGACCAAGCGCTCCCCATCTCTCAGGGTGTAGCGGAATCTCCGTCGCTCCCCATCGATGCGCTCGTACGAGCTCACGGCATTCAGCCGGTTCCGAGGGGCTGCAGCAAGTGATACAAATCGGACTTGCCTTCGAAGCCGATACCTGGCGTGTCGTGCATCCGCACGTAGCCCGCTTCCACCTTGATCCCGTCCGGAAAGCCACCGAAGGGTTGAAATAAATCAGGATATGACTCATTTCCACCGAGACCCAGCCCGGCGGCGATGTTCAAAGACATCTGGTGTCCGCCGTGGGGAATACAGCGGCGCGCGGACCAGCCGTGCCCTCGAAGCATGCTCAGCGTACGCAGATACTCGACCAGGCCATAGCTCAGGGCACAATCGAACTGAAGCCAGTCGCGGGCAGGCCGGAGGCCTGCATAACGGATCAGGTTGCGCGCATCCTGCATCGAGAAGAGATTCTCGCCGGTGGCCATCGCCCCTTGATAGTGATTGACGAGCTCTGCCTGCAACGCGTAGTCGAGCGGGTCGCCAGGCTCCTCGAACCAGAACAGACCGTATCGCTCCAGCGCCTTCGCATAATCAAGCGCCGTGGCGAGCTCGAAGCGGCCATTCGCATCGACGGCCAGCTTGTTACCCGCGCCGACGACTTGCAGGACCGCCTCGATCCGGCGGAGATCCTCGTCGAGCGGCGCGCCTCCAATCTTCATCTTTACCGTGGTGAATCCCCGATCGAGATAACTCTTCATCTCGTCCTGCAGGGCGGTAAGGTCCTTGCCCGGGTAGTAATAGCCGCCGGCGGCGTACACGAAAACGCGCTCGTCGATTGAACCGCTTCCGAATTTCTCCGCGAGCAGCCGATACAAAGGCTGGCCGGCGATCTTCGCGACCGCGTCCCAAACCGCCATGTCCACGGTCCCCACGGCGACCGAACGCTCGCCATGGCCGCCGGGTTTTTCATTTGTCATCATCCGGTCCCAGATCTTGGCCGGATCGAGGTTGCTTCCCTCATCGTTGATCAATGATCGCGGGTCCGCTTCGAGGAGACGCGGGATGAATCGCTCCCGAAGCAGGCAGCCCTGGCCATAACGGCCATTGGAGTTGAATCCGTAACCCACCACGCGCTGACCATCGCGCAGCACATTGGTGACAACGGCCACCGCGCTCAGGGTCATCTTGCTGAAATCGATGTACGCGTTTCGGATCGGCGAAGCGATCGGGAAGGTCTTCTCGCGAATGGCGAGGATCTTCATGAGATGTCTGCGGCGATCGCCTTGCCCACTTCCTTGGTGGTCGCCTTGCCTCCCAGGTCCGCCGTGCGCGGCCCCTCGCGCAGCACGTCCTCGATCGCGTGGACGACCGCTTGAGCCGCATCCGGATGCCCCAGATGGTCCAACATCATCGCGCCCGACCAGATCTGACCGATCGGATTGGCGATCCCCTTGCCGGCGATGTCCGGCGCCGATCCGTGGACCGGCTCGAACATCGAGGGAAACTCACGTTCGGGGTTGAGGTTTGCCGAGGGCGCGATGCCGATGGTCCCGGTCGCCGCAGGGCCCAGGTCGGAAAGGATGTCGCCGAACAGATTGGACCCGACCACCACGTCGAACCAATCGGGGTGCAAGACAAAGTGCGCCGAGAGGATATCGATGTGGAATTTGTCAACGCGCACGTCCTTGTACTTCTCGGCCATCGCCTGCACCCGCTCATCCCAGTAGGGCATGGTGATGGTGATCCCGTTGGACTTGGTCGCGGAGGTGAGATGTTTTTTCGGGCGCGACCGTGCAAGCTCAAAAGCGAACTTCAATATCCGGTCCACGCCGCGCCGGGTGAACGTGCTTTGTTGCACGCAGATTTCATCGTCGGTGCCGTCGTAGATCCGGCCGCCGATCTGCGAATACTCGCCCTCGACGTTCTCTCGCACGATGTAGAAGTCGATGTCTCCCGGCTTGCGGTCGCGCAGCGGCGGCTGGACGCCCGGCATCAGTCGCACCGGCCGCAGATTCGCGTACTGCCGGAAGTGGCGTCGGATCGGAATCAGCAAGCCCCAGAGCGAAACGTGGTCCGGCACACCGGGAAACCCGACGGCGCCGAGATAGATCGCATCGTGCCCTCGGATCCGCTCCAGGCCATTGTCGGGCATCATCTTCCCGTGCTGAGCGTAATACTCGCAGCTCCAGGGAAATGCTTCCCAGCCGAGCTCGATTCCGTACTTGCGGCCGGCGGCCTCCAGCACCCGCTGGCCCTCGGGCACTACTTCCTTGCCAATCCCGTCACCGGGGATCACCGCGATCTTGTATCGAGTCATAGCTGCATTCCCCATTTGCGAATTGTCCTCTGCTCGATGTTGCGGAAAATCAAATTCTCCACCGCAAGCCCGATCAAAATAACGGTGAACAGCCCGGCGAACACCTTCGGTATCTCCAGCAGGTTCTTGTTCTCGAAAATGTACCAGCCAAGCCCTCCCGATCCCTGGCTCACTCCAAACACCAGCTCCGCCGCGATCAACGTGCGCCAGGCGAACGCCCAACCGATCTTCAAACCGGTGAGGATATGCGGGAAGGCGGCAGGTATTAGGATCAGCGCGATGTAGCGCGGCCCGGAGAGCCCGTAGTTTCGCCCTACCATGCGCATCGTCTGCGAGACCGAGCGGAAACCGGCGTGCGTATTCAAGGCCACCGACCAGAGCACCGCGTGGATCAGCACGAAAATCAGGCTGCCGTTGCCCAGGCCGAACCAGAGAACCGCCAGCGGCAGGAGCGCGATGGAGGGCAGGGGATTGAACATCGAGGTGAGCGTCTCGAGAAGGTCGGTACCGACCCGGGTTGCGGTGGCGATGGCGGTGAGCACCGCAGCCAGAATGAGCCCTGCGGCATATCCCTGCAGCAGCACCTTGATCGAGAACCACGCTCTCTCCGGAATTACGCCGCTGGCGATCGCATTCCAGAACACGGTCACCGTCGCGGAGAAGGTCGGAAAGAGCAACGGGTTGTCCAGCTTGCGCGCGTAGATTTCCCAGGCCGCCGCGAGCACCACCAACAGCACGCTCTTTCGGATCGCGCCGTTGTCGTAGATCTTTTCCCAGAGCGTGAGCGGCTTTTCGATTACGCCAAAGCTCTTCTGCACCTCGGCGACGAACTCCGGCCGTTGAACCTGCACATTTTGGTCAGGCATCGGGACCCATCTCCTCTTCCACCTGATCGGTGAAGAGCATCTCGTGGATGCGCTGAGAGAGCTTCTTGCCGCCCGCCTCCACCTCATCGCGACCAAAGCTGTTGAGCTCGGCCTTCACCTGGCCCGGGTGCGGCGTGAGCAAGAGGATTCGATTTCCGAGGTGTACCGCTTCGGGGATGGAATGCGTGACGAAGAGCACCGTGAAGTGCGTGCCTTCCCAGAGCTGCAGCAGCTCTTCCTGCATCTTGCGACGGGTGAGCGCGTCGAGCGAGGCGAACGGCTCGTCCATCAAGAGGATCGCGGGCTCCATCGCCATTCCTCGCGCGAGCGCCGCCCGCTGCTTCATTCCCCCGGAGAGCGTGTGCGGCAAGCTGTTGGCGAACCGGCTCAGGTTCACTTTCTCGATGTACTGCATCGCCCGGGCTTCCGCGTCCCTGGGGTTGAGCTTGCGGCTGGCGGTCAGCGCAAACATCACGTTCTGTTTCACCGTCTTCCAGGGCAAGAGCTGATCGAACTCCTGGAAGACCATCACCCGGTCCGGCCCCGGCTTGCGGATGATCTCGCCCTCCAGCCTCATCTCGCCCTCCACCGGATCGAGATATCCGCCCACCGCTTTGAGCAGCGTCGACTTGCCGCACCCGGACGGTCCCAGCATCACGAAGCGATCCGATCGGAAGACTTGAAAGCTCACCCGATACGTCGCGGTCACCAGGTGGTCCTTGGTTTTGTACTGCAAGGTCACGCCGCGAACGTCGAGCAGTGGCTCGGGCATGCCTCGTCTAACTCCCCGAGCCGCCGTGCACATTGGAGAAGTACAGCTCCTTCCAGTCGGACGGCTTCTTGGCGATACGGCCGATCTTGTGCATGAACTCCGCGGTCTTCATCGTGCGGTGGGGGGTGAGTGTGAACTCCACCTGCGGATCGCTCAGCTGTTTCACCAATTCGTCGAGCGACTCGGTGGTGCCGCTCATCCGCTTGTAGATCTCCGCGGCGGCGCGTTTGTCTTTGACAATCAACTTCGTGGCTTCCTCCAGCGCGGCCACGAAAGCGCCGTACGCTTTCGGGTTGGCATCGTGGAATTTGCTGGTGGTCCACACCACATTGAAGGTCGCCGGGCCGCCGAGGATGTCGTAGTTGCTGATCACCGCGTGAAGCCCCGGCTTGGCTTTCTCCTGGTACTGGAAAGGCGGCGAGGAGAAGTGGGCGGTGATCCCACCGGAGAGCAGCGCGGTCATCGCGTCGGGGTGAGGCATCGACACGGTCAGCGAGTCGAGCTTCTCGTAATTCGAATCCCCCCACTCCTTGGCCACTGCCATCTCCAGCAACAGAGCTTGCGTGGAAATCTTGACCGAGGTCACGGCGATCTTGTCCTTCTCGGTGAAATCGCGCACCGTCTTCACCTTCGGGTTGCTGGTTATCAATTCGACCGGCATGTCGTTGAGGGCGCCCACGCCCCGAACCCACATCGGCGTGCCTTGGGTCTTCGCCCAGAGGGTGATCAGCGATGGGACGCCGCCGCTGGCGAATTCGAGCCCGCCCGAGAGCAGCGCGTCGTTCATCGCACCCGGCCCACCCAGCTTGGCCCAGCTCACCTTGATCTCGCCGAGGCCAGCGGCCTTGGCGTGCTTTTCCACCAGCTTGCTGTCCTCCATGATCATCAAGGCGAGATAGCTCAGGCCGTACTGCTGCGCCGCGCGGATTTGGGCGACCTCGGCGGATACATTAGTCGCCGCGGTTGCGATCAGAATCGAGATCAGGATTCGCAGGCGCTTCATCGTCTTCATGTTCCTCCTTAAGGTTGGTCGCGCTGAACCGAAACGGCGCGAGAGTGTGCTGGACATCCCCTTCGGGTGCAAGCTCCCTCAGAGCCGGGTTTCAAGTTTCGTCAGAGGTCGCTATCTCGGGGAGCGCGGCGTTGTGAGCGGAGCTACTCCCCGTCTCGCCGTAAGCTTTTGAGATCGACGAACCAGACGACCGTTCGTGTTTCCGCTCAAGACAATTAGAAGCTTTTTGCCACGTTTCGGGCGAGCGTGGTGCTCGGTGCCCGAAACGAGGGTGCCGGCTCGAGCCATTCATGCTCGATGCCGGCGGCCTGTTTTGCGAACGAGTTATTGAAAGAAGCTGGGAGGGAAGGTGTTCCCGTCTGGATCGAACGAGCTGGGATCCTGATTGTCGACAAGATTCTTGTCTTCGGTACGCGTCGGCTCAGTGTTGTCGGCAGTCTGTGTTTCCACCAGCTGCTTTGCAAACGCCGCGATTTGCACACCAGCATCGGGCATGGGCGCGGAACTGGAGCCGCTGCAATTCCAACCCGCGGCGCCGAGGAGCACGACAATTGCCACGCGGAGATGATTTTTCATGATCGTCATTCTCCCGAGTCTAGGTTCCGTCGCCGCGCGCGCCGAGCGTCGGCGTCTTCAGATACGGAAACGCATTGTCGAACTGCGAGGGATCCTGCAGCACCGCATCGTGGAACGGAACGTTGCGGGAGGGGGCGTCGGTGTCATTGCTCAGCAGATAGCCCATCGCCACGCGCAGCTCGATGTCCACCACGTCGTCGCCCGGCCGGCGGCCATTCGGAAAGCCGGCGGGATCGCATCCGGGATTGCTCAGCACCAGCGAGCCATTCACGAAGCACGCCGCGGCGCCCAGGTTGTTCTGGCTGGCCATCGCCGTCGCCGGAATCGCCGTGTTCAGCCTCTGATATTCCGCGGTGGCGCCATTGGAGTTGACGCCCTGGACTCCGGTGAGGAATGCCGCGACCAGATCGGTCCTCGGGAATTTCGTGGGTGCCTTCACCGTGGGGCCGAAGAGCAGCTCGATCACCGCGGGCAGCGTGGGGTTGGTCACGTAATCGGCAAACTGAGCATCGTCCTTGGGCTGGCTGGAGTTGAATCGATCCTTGTCCTTGATTCCGATTACCAGCTCATTGACCAGGGGCATTCCCAGCCGGGACACTTGCGCCCAGGCGCCGCCCTCTCGAGAGGGCCGGGCATAGGTGGCCTCCGGATTGATCACGCGCGCCTGGCGGACGCTGGCCGTCGTCCAACCGCCGATCACCGTCTGCGAGCCGCTGGTGACGCAGCTGATCGGGACCTCAAGCGCGAGGGTGGTGATGCCCTTTCTCGCCAGCGGGTTGGGAACGGCATTGCGCAAGTTGGGATCGGTGATCACCGCCGCCGGTGCATTGATCAGGTCGAATACCGGGCCGAGGTTGACGGCGAACGACTCCATCCGCTGTCCGACGAACATCCGACCGGGTCCGCTGCAGCCGGGGATGTTCACATTGTAGATGAACGCATTGGCGTATTGCTGATACTTGGCATTGGACATCGCCACGTCTCCGAATGTCTTGGTGCCGATGTTATCGAGCGGCTTGGCGAACACCGTGTTTCCGTTGGCCGCATTGGTGACATCCGCAACCATCCCGGTTCGCCGGTTGCCTTTGACCAGCTTTACCGTGTACGTCTCCAGCACGTTCTGCTTGGACATATCGGTGGCCGAGACTACGCCTACGTTCGCGAACGGCACAGCAACAGACTTGCCGCCCACGTTCAAAGCGACCCACGAGCCGCCGCTCAGCGCATTCTGGAAGCGGAACTGAAACGTCAGGTGCTCTTGACCATCCCCGACGTTGTCGAGGTGAATCTCGTAGAGCGCATCGGGATCCATGGTGAAGTAATTCGGACCACCATAGGCGTCCTGCAGCGGCTGATAATTTGCTATCAGCGTCACGTAGTTGCTTCGACTGGGCTCATAGCTGCGGAACATGTAGAAATCGGTTGCATCGACTTTCGGGTTGCGCGTGACGAACGGCGCCTCGCGATGGCTGGATGCGAGGGCGGTGCCGGCCGACAGGCCCGCGCTCAGCACTGCTGCGAATATGATCCGCAGATTCATGAACTACCTCCTGAGAAAAGGGGACTGAATTGTTTGCATCCGTACGAGGCGGGTGACGGATTGGATCTGTCGCCGTCGTAAAACCCTTGAGCGCGCTCAGCCGTACATGAAGACGGAACCTCTATTCAGGAGCTGATCGATGAGAAAGCGATTGCTGATCGCCTTGCTGCTGCTGGCCGGTTGCGCCAGGCAGGGTGAGGAAGCCGCAGCCCGAGCCGTTGCCCCGACACCCACGCTTCCCAGCGAACCTCCGTCGCGGCCGCGCGCCGAGTCGGTCGGAGAAAGACTTCAGCAGGAGAGCGGCGCGCGCGCCAGCGGCAATCCCCGAGCCGAAAGCGTTATTTCGGCGCTGCAGAAGGCCGGCCTGCAACTGCGAGACCCGAGGCAGCACGCCGCTGCGCCGATGGGTGCGCTCTTCTGCATCGGGGCGCAGAGTGAGAACAACGTCTCATTGAGCGTGTGTGAATACGAAGGTGCCGCGGCTGCGCGAGCGGGCAGGGAGCTCTCGGTGAATGCCTTCAAGTCCATTCCCAATCGGGACGTCTGGGTGAACCGAAGCGCCACGCTTACGCTGCTCCAATCGCCGAGGACGTCGCGAAGCGAAACGGAAGTCAAACGCGCCGTCGATGTCTTCAAGAGCCTCTGATTGCCGCCGCGGGGTTGACGGGACCGGCGATCGTACGAACTTTTCATGTTCAACCGGCTCACGGGGAGAACGGCATGAACGCAATTCGATCTGAAGTGACGCCCAAGGATCTTGCCCTGCTGCCGATGCGGGCCGCGCTCGGAACCGCGATGATCGTGCACGGCTGGGGCAAGCTCAAAGGAGAGGAAGCGCTGAGCCAGACGGGGCAGTTCTTCGAGACCATCGGCATCCGGCCCGGCCGATTCTGGGCGGCGGCGACCGGGGCGGCCGAGCTGGCCGCGGGAACCCTCGCTCTGCTCGGGATTGGGACGCGTTTGGCCGCGCTCGCCGTCCTGGTGACGCAAGCGGTGGCTGCCATCCGCGTCCACGCGCCGAAGGGCTTTGACTTCATGAAGGGCGGAATGGAGTACAACCTGGCGCTGATGGCGATAGCGCTCGGGCTTCTCGCCGAGGGCCCGGGCCGTGTTTCGGCGCACGAGCGAATCGAAAGGCTGGTGGAGGGCCGCGGGCCAAGGCGTTTTCTCCGTCGCGTCCGCCCGAGTCGCCGCCTGCGATTGCTCCACGCGATCAAGTAGCACTGCGCAACCACCGCACCCGGCCGGGGGCCCTATCGGGTGTCCGCTACCGGACCAACCCCGCGGTTTCTCGTGCAATGCATCGAAAGATGTTGTCTGTGCGACGCCGCACCGACGCGTTATGTATGGTGGGCGAGGAAACCAGGAATGAGATTTCGACAGCTGAGGATTCGCTACTCGATACAGAGCAGCGCAATGCGCTTCGGCGATCCGTGGACTGTTCGCCTGCCATTGGTGGTGGCCCGGCCAGAGTGGCGGCCGCCGGTGGACCTTTTCGAGACCAGCCACGACGTGAGGGTCAAGGTAGAGGTGGCCGGAATGTCCGAGGAGGATTTCGAAATCCTCTTGTACGAGGACATCCTGGTGATTCAGGGTGAGCGGCCCTGGAAGCTCAACGCGGGCGAGGCGCGTTTCTATCTCGCCGAAATCCACCATGGCCCCTTCCGACTCGAGCTGCCGGTGCCCGCGGACGTCGATCGTGAGCAGGTCACCGCCCGCTACGACAACGGCTTCCTAATCGTCACTCTGCCCAAAGTGGGGGTGTCCTGATGAGACCCGATGTAAACGTGACGTCGGTTCCGTCGATCCCCGGGTTGTTGCCGGTGTTGCCGCTGCGCGACGCGGTGACCTTTCCCCTCTCGGTGATGCCGCTGCATGTGGGGCAGGAACGCTCGCTCAAGCTGGTGGACGACTCGATGCGAACCCATCGCCTGGTGGCGCTGGTGGCGCAGCTCAAGCCGGAGGTGCGGCAGGCCGGGCCGAAGGACCTGTATCAGGTCGGCTGCGCGGCCGTGATCCACCAACTGCTGCGCGCGCAGGATGGATCCATGCAGCTGGTGGTGCAGGGGTTGGAGCGGATCCGGATCGGCGAGTTCGTTCAGACCGAGCCGTATCTGATCGCCAAGGTGCACCCTGCGCCCGAAGTCGAGACGCCGGGAACCGAAGTCGAGGCGCTGACCCGAACGGCCCGCTCTCTGTTCGAACGCATCCTGGCCCTGAACCCCAACATTCAGGGCGACGTCACCCGAGTCCTCCAGGATCTGGGCAGCGCCAGCCAGATCGCCTATCTGATTGCGGCCACCGTTCCCTTCTCGACCGCGCAGCGACAGGAGATCCTCGAGGCGGACTCAGCGCTGAGCAAGCTGCGCCGCCTGATCGAGCTTTTGCAGCAGGAGCTGGCCATCCGCGAGATGGAGCGAAAGATCACCGAGGAGACGCAGCAGAACATCTCGAAGACGCAGCGCGACTACATGCTTCGCGAGCAGATGCGGACCATCCAGAAGCAGCTCGGCGAGGAGGACGCCGGACGCGCCGGCCTGCAGGAGCTTCGGCGCAAGTTGGATCAGGCGCAGCTTCCCGAGGAGGCGCGCAAGGAAGCGGAGCGCGAGTTCAGCCGGCTCGAGCAGATGCAGCCGGGCTCTCCTGAATACGGAATGCTCCAGAGTTACCTCGATTGGCTGGCCAGCCTGCCCTGGCGGCGCTACACCGGCGCGCCGATCGACATCGGTAGGGCTCGGGTCATCCTCGACGAGGATCACTTCGATCTGGAGAAGATCAAAGAGCGGATCCTCGACTACCTCGCAGTGCAGAAGCTGCGCCAGGATCGCAATGTGGCGGCCAAGCAGGACGCGCCGGCCGCGGGCAGCGCCGGGCCGCTTCCGGTCACCGGCGAGGACGAAGCACGGCGCGAGCCGATCCTCTGCTTCGTGGGTCCCCCCGGCGTCGGCAAGACCTCCCTCGGACAGTCGATTGCCCGATCGATGGGGCGCAAATTCGTGCGCATCAGCCTGGGTGGCGTTCACGACGAAGCGGAGATCCGCGGCCACCGCCGAACCTATATCGGTGCGATGCCGGGTCGAATCATCCAAGCTCTACGCCGAGCGGAGGCCGGCGATCCGGTGTTCATGCTCGACGAGGTGGACAAGATGAGCGTCAGCTTCCACGGCGATCCGTCCGCGGCGCTGCTGGAGGTGCTGGATCCGGCGCAGAACAACACCTTCGTGGACACCTATCTCGGCGTGCCGTTCGATCTGTCCAAGGTCCTCTTCATCTGCACCGCCAACACCATGGACACCATTCCGCCTCCGCTGCTGGACCGGATGGAGGTGCTCAATCTCTCCGGCTACACCGAGCAAGAGAAGCTCCACATTGCCCGACGGTATCTTCTTCCCAAGCAGATCCAGGCCAACGGCTTGCTCGAGAACGAGCTGCGAATTGACGACGAGGCCTTGCGGCGCGTGATCCGCGAGTACACGCGGGAAGCGGGCGTGCGCAGCCTGGAGCGCCGAATCGCCGAGATCGCGCGCAAGGCGGCCCGGCAGATCACCGAGCGCGGCCCCACCACCATCGAGGTGCACGCGGATGACATCCCCAAGCTCTTGGGACGGCCGCGCTTCTTCAACGAGCTGGTGGAGCGAATCGATCGACCTGGCATCGCGACCGGGTTGGCCTGGACGCCGACCGGCGGGGAGATCCTGTTCGTCGAGACGGCGATGGTGCCCGGGCGAGAGGGACTGGTGCTGACCGGGATGCTCGGCGATGTGATGCGGGAGTCCGCGCAGGCCGCCCTCTCCTACGTTCGCTCCAATGCTGCTCAACTCGGATTGGACCCCAAGGTCTTCGAGGGAAAATCGATCCACGTTCACGTTCCAGCGGGGGCGATTCCCAAGGACGGTCCGTCCGCGGGCGTGGCGATCACCACCGCGCTGGCGTCTCTGGCCAAGGGGGTTCCGGTTCGCAACGATACCGCCATGACCGGCGAGATCACGCTGCGCGGCAAGGTGCTTCCGGTGGGCGGCATCAAGGAGAAGGTGCTCGCCGCCTACCGCGCCGGGGTGAAGGTAGTGATAATTCCCGAGCGCAACCAGGATGCGCTCGACGACGTGCCCGAGGAAGTTCGCAAGGCGATCCAGTTCCACTGGGCGGATTCGGCGGAGAAGGTGTTGGAGATCGCCCTCGGTGCAGCGCCGAAGCCGGACCAACAGGTGCCGCGAACCAGCGGCCAGCCGCCGGCGCCGCCGCCGATGCACTGAAAGGTGGAAAGCGTCAAATCCAACCAGCGAGCGGCGCGCGGGAGCGGATCACTGGATCCGGAACACGCCTCGCAACTCTTCGGTCAAGCTAATCGGGTTTCCCGCGTTCGCTCGCGCCGTGGCGCGCCACTGGTAGATCTTGCCAGCGGCAAGCGGAGTTCCGTCATAGGTGACGGAGTTGTTTCCACTGGTCACCGCGAGCAAGCCGTTCTTGGCCCAGACTTGATTTCCAGATGCATCGAAGAGCACCACATCGTAGGTTTTGGAGCTGGAATAGGCCTGCCAGGTGAATACCGGTGGGCTGCTCATTGCGTCCATCGCGTCACTTGCTCCGGGCGATACCATCGTTACCGCGCTGGTGACCTTGAACGCCGGCTGGACGCCGCCCACCACCGCACCACCCGAGACGACGATGTGCTGGATCTGCGTGCCGGAGATGTTGGGATCTGGATCGCGGACATCGCCGTCGTTCTCGAATGCGGCCAGCACAACGTACTTTCCATCCGGGACGCCCGCGATCGACCAGGCTCCCGAAACGTTCGGAGCAGTCCCCGGATTGGGAGCGCGCAGCCCAGGCGGTACTTCGCCGCGGATCAAGGTTGGGTTGAAAGTGCTCTCGACGACCAGCACCACGCTGGTAGGACCGGGGGCGCCCGCGACGAGGTTCACCGACCCGTTCAGGGTGGCCGTCCCGGCGCCCGACTTTCGGATCTGCACACCGGACTGATCCACGCCCGCGTGCACGCTCAGATCCAGGGGTGTGTAGTTGGTACCGCGGCTGTACGCCTGAAGGTGAACCGCACCTGCTGGAACATTGAACAAGGTGAAGCTTCCGCTGCGGTCGGCAATCGCGCTGATCGGCTGGTCAGTGGTCTCGGCCACCACCAAGACTCCGATCTGGCTCGGCGAGACTTCCACCGTGCCCGACACGCTCGGGCGCCCCAGCTGAGTGTTGAGCAGCCCGACCAGTCCGATCGCCGTCTGCTCGCTGGAAAGAACGTACGGTTTGCTGGAATCTGCTCGCGCTGCTGCCCTGGTATCGATGGGCAATGAAACTCGGACTCCGGCCGGGAAGTTTTGATAGTTCCGGGCAGAGGCCCTCAGGCTCACCTTGCGCGCGATTGGCGTGCCACTCATATCGGATCGCGTGGAGGGGATTGAAAGGACGTAGCTACCATCTGCTGCGGTGATCGCCACCAATGCGGCGGGTGCACCATCGGCGTCCAGCGCGCTGACGGTCGCGCTGCCAATGCCGCTGGAGGTGGAGAGGTCGAAGACCCGGCCCTGCAGTTGCACCGGGTTGAAACAGGCCGGCTTCTCCTGATTCTGCACGACCTCACAGACCTGTCCACTGGAGCAGCTCGATGAATCATCGAGCTTACATTCGTTCTTGGCGCCGCCACATCCGGCCAACAGCGCAAGCGTCAACAAAAGCGAGAGGTGTTTCATCGAAGCTCCTGAGAGGGGAAGGGGCGAAAGAGTTCGTTGCAATCGACTGGCCGGCTCGAAATGCGCTCGGGCTACGCCGCCAACCTCCAAGATATCCGGCTCAGTTGAGAGGCGCAGTGTCCGTCTGGTTACCAGGTGCTCGCACCGGCTGGTCTGACACGGTTGTCACTGATGAGCGTATGGCGGTGTAAACAATTCGCGCTGGCGTCTCGACTCCGCTTGATCCGTTCAGCCCGAGCGTAGTGCCGCAGGCACGAAGTCGAGGGCGACAGTTGGCGACCCCTCGACTCCGCTTCGCTACGCTCGGGGTGAACGGGGGCGTCTCGACTCCGCTTGGTCCGTTCAGCCCGAGCGTAGTGCCGCAGGCACGAAGTCGAGGGCGACAGTTGGCGACCCCTCGACTCCGCTTCGCTACGCTCGGGGTGAACGGGGGCGTCTCGACTCCGCTTGATCCGTCCAGCCCGAGCGTAGTGCCGCAGGCACGAAGTCGAGGGCGACAGTTGGCGACCCCTCGACTCCGCTTCGCTACGCTCGGGGTGAACGGGTTGGGCGTCTCGACTCCACTTCGCTACGGTCGACGTGAACGGTTAGAACTCGTAGGAAGTCGCGAGGAACACGTAGGCGTTAAGCTCCTTGACGTCCGTCGGAATGAGATTGCTGAAGTCGAGGTTGTTGGGCACCAGGTCCGGGCCGGTCCCGTACGAAAGCATCACTCCCAAATCCGTGTGCACGTGCTCGATCCAGTAACCGCCGGAAAGCGTGACGCCATACCGGTTGATGTGTTGCGTGTTATCGGGGCCGCGGCCAAGCGCTGAAGCTTTGGGGCTCGGCGACGCCGCAAAATCGGTGAACGCGCCGACGCGCATCGGAAACTTCTCAGCCACGAAGTATTCCAGACCCAGTGAGCCGTTGAGCACGGCATTGCGCGTGATATGTCGATCGAGCCCGCGAGCAGCGAGCTCTGGGTTGTTGATCACCTCGCGCGGTCCGAGAAAAATCAGGTCGGCCGACAAGGTGAGCGGCGAATTGCTCCAGGCGGCCCCGAGCTGCAGCCGGAGCGGTATAGTGGGGCCCGCGTCCAGGTGATCCTCGCTGACGACGACGATGGTTGGACCGCCGCTCACCGCGCCGAGCGCGCCTCGCTGGTAGGTTCGTCGGCTGCCGGTGCCGAGCTCGGGAGAGTAGGCGGAGAGTCCGAAGCGCAAGTGGTCGCTCGCATCCACCCTCATTCCGATCCCGCCGATGCCGCCGATGGTGGTGATATCAGTTCGCCCCGAGAGGATGGCGAACTGGCGCGCATCGGTGGGGGCCGCCACCGTCAAGTCGAGTTGATAAGTCGCGGTTCCGAGCAGAAAGTAGCCGACGGCCCCGAACCCGACGCGCCCGAACCGGTGCGCGTAGCCTCCTCCGATCCACAGCGTTTGTGAGTTCTGCGACAGAAAGAATGCATTTTGCGGCAATCCAATCGAATCGCGGTCATCCTGGCGAACGGAGTCCGGCACGAACACGCTGAGCACGAGGGTGTTATCGGAAACGCCCGTGGCTGGATTCGGGTCGCCGAATTTGCGAATGGCAGAAGTACAGGTGGGCAGGATATTCAAATCGCCGTACGTGAAATCGTGATTGGGGCCGAGCGCATTGGCGTACGATCCGCTCACCACGCCGTAGACAGAGGCCGAGAGCGATATCGAAGATCTCGAGGTGAAGGCCAGACCGCCGGGGTTGTAATACGAGCCGCTCCCGTCATCGGAGAGGGCCGTGAACGCTCCGCCCATTCCTGCAGCGCGCGAACCCACGATGTACGGTCTGAAGTTCGAATCATCGGCAAAGGCGGCGCCGCTGATCAACAGCGCCGCAAGTGGAAGGCCGGACGTTCTTCGAGGGAGCATGGCGGGGCACTATGCTCCATTCAGCTCTTCGAGCCTTGACAAATTTCGACCGCCACGGATAGCGGCTTGAAGCGCGCGGGTAAGTCCGGTTTGCGCGATGAACGGAGGCAAAACTCCGGCGTCGGTCCCAGCACCATCTGCCGCTGCCAAAGCGCGTTGGCGCTCGAGTCGATCCATCCGCCAAGCGCCGAGAAGAGCTCGTCGTATGTCATCCCAGCAGGTTTGCTGAACCAGCTCGCGCAACGCACGTGAGCGGAATCGATCGCGCCGCCGCGCAACCTGTAAATTCCAGCCGTTCCGCCCGCGGCAGCACGCGCCGCTTCGTCGTGGGGCTCGCGGCGAGGCCCCGAGACGGCGGCGTCGTTGAGCGCGCCGAGCGCGGCAAAGCTCTCTACCTGATACCAGTCCTCGTATCCGGGAGAAGACAGCCAAGGGGTGGCGGCGAGCCGGTACGTGGCTGACTCGACGAAGCTGTCGAGGGGTTGAGACTTCAATGCGGCGTGAAAGCGCAGCAGCTTGGTCTCGTATGTCCCGCGATCGATCGCCGGGACCGGCCAGTGCCAGAAAACGTATGCCAGCATGCGCTTCTCCTGTTCGCCCTGCGTCCAGTGGCTCTCGCCCCTGCAAGCCCCGAAGACGAGCAGCGGTCGATCATCCACACTGGAATCGTCCCGGGGTCAAGGGTTCCGCCGTTGAAGCTCTCCGCACGGCTTCCACCCGCTCACCCCGAGCGTAGCGAAGCGGAGTCGAGGGTCGCCCCTCGACTCCAGGCTCGCTCTGCTCGCCTTACGCTCGGGGTGAACCCGTGATGCCCACTCGACAGCGCTCGGGACAGGCGATCGCCAGTCGGACGGTTGCCCACACCCGTTGTAGAGCGGTACCCACAACGTGCGGGGGTCAGCCACTTCGAGGTCGCCGCTGAGTCGACCGAGGCGGGGATCTCTTTGGAGTTTTCCCTGGCCTCGGCCTTGCTCTGTTGCGTGGTCTCGGCCGGTGAAGAAATGGGAACCTATGGCGCGGTCTACGAAGACCCACCTCTCGAATGATTTTGTGTCTGGCGCGCGATACATGGTGATCGCCGCCTTGGCGGCGCTCACGCAACCTGCTCTCGGGTCCCCTCTGACAGTGTCCAACTCCGACGAGCTCGCAACCGCAATTGCCAATGCGCGCCCGGGTGACGAGATCATCCTGCTCGATGGAACGTATTCGTCGCGCGGAGCCACGTGCGCTACGCAGGGCACCTCGCTGGCCCCCATCTGGGTCCACGCGGCCACGCCGCTCGGCGCGAAGATCCAGTTCGATGCGCTGGAAGGTTTCCTGGTCACCGGTTCCTACTGGCAATTCGAAGGGCTCGACGTGCAGGGAGTCTGCGCGGCGGATTCCAATTGCGAGCACGCCTTTCACGTAGTCGGCGACGCGCACCATTTCCAGATGCGAAAAAATCGGATTTTGGATTTCAACGCACAGCTCAAGGTGAATGCGGCGCAGATCGCGCCCGGCATCTGGAAGATTCCGCACGAGGGACTGGTTGAATACAACGAGGTGGCGGACACGCATCCGCGCAACACCACCAATCCGGTGACCAAGCTGAACATCGACACCGGCGACAACTGGGTCGTGCGCGGCAATTACATCCACGACCACCACAAGACCAACAGCGACGCGACCTACGGCGCTTTCATGAAGAGCGGCGGCAACAACGGGCTGTTCGAGCGCAACCTGGTGATCTGCAGTCGGGACTTGACCGGCGGCGTCCAGGTCGGGCTCTCGTTCGGAGGCGGGGGAACCGATCCCCGTTTTTGCGCGCCATACTTCGACCCCACCATCCCCTGCGACGTCGAGCACTACAATGGGATGATGCGAAACAACATCATCATCAATTGCTCAGACGTCGGTATCTATCTCAACCAGGCGCTCAACTCGCTCATTTATCACAATACATTGATCGCCACGACGGGAATCGATTTCAGATTCATCAACAGCACCGGCGAGGCGCAAGGGAACGTGCTCGCCTCGGTGATACGCGCCAGGGATGGCGCCAGCTTCAGCAGTACATATAACCTGGTGAACGCCAGCCAGAGCGACTTCGATTACTGGTACATCGCGCCGCTCGTCGGCGACTTGAGACAGAACAATGATTTGTCTGCGTTGCTCGGCCAGGCGCCACCGCTGGATGCGGTGCCCGACGACTACTGCGCGCGGCCGCGCGGTGCGAATCAGTACGATTTGGGTGCCCTGCAACAATCGCTCGGGGATTGCGATACCACCCGCCCACCTGCCGGCGGCGATACGTCGCTCACCGACGGCGGCACGACGGCGGATGGTGGCGGGAACCCGATGGATGCCGGCTCCACGGCCGATGCGGGCGCGGACGGCGGCCCGAGTGGACCCCCGGCGGATGCGGGCAATCAGCCTTTGTCCGACGGTGGCTCGCGGCTTGGCGCCAGCGACTCGGCGCACGGCTGCGGCTGCGGTGGGGCAGGGGGGTCGGGCGTGCTGTCCGCCGTTGCGCTGCTCGCGGCTGCCGCAGCGCTTGGCCGACGTCGCCCTCGACGCCCTTGACACAAAATTGCGTCGACGAAAGCACGTCGCCAGATTGACTTGCACGGCGCTCTGTGCGACGCCTTGCAGTCGATACGGGGTCACCTGCGTTTGCCCCGAGGGGTACGTCCCCGACGGAGACGCTTGTTGTCCCGCTTGTTATTACCTCACGCCACCGTGCCTGCTGCCCTGTCTGCTTTGCACCGAGTTCTGTGGTGATACCGGCGATCCTTGCAATTATGGGGTAGACCCGCCGATGACCTGCTGCGGCGGCGCTTCCCTCTGTTGCCCCGCGGGCGCCACCAGCACGTGCTCGGACGTCGCCTGCGCCAATGACTGACCTTCCACGGCGAAGGCAATTCGGCAGTTGAGCTCAAGCTCCGTTTCTGTGAGATTCGGGCCGCCATGAAACGGATATCTCCGAAGGAAGCAAAGGCGCTGCTCGATCAGGGCTGGATCTATCTGGACGTGCGCTCGGAGGTGGAGTTCGAGCGCGGTCATCCAGCTGGAGCGATGAACATCCCACTGCTGCATGCATCGCCGGGCGGGATGCAGCCCAATCGGGACTTCATGAGGGTGGTGGAAGCGGTGCTGCCGAAGACATCCAAAGTGGTGGTCGGATGCCAGTCGGGCGGGCGGTCGATGCGAGCCACCCCAGCTAATGGAAGAAGCCGGTTACATCGATGTGGTGGATCAGCGCTGCGGCTTCGGTGGCGCTCACGATCCCACCGGTCGACTGATCGAGCGCGGTTGGGCGGCGGAGCAGCTGCCCGTCGAATCCGGGCTGCCCGCGGATCGCAGCTACCCGGAATTGCTCAAACGCGCGTAGCGATTACTCCCGCTGAGGCAGCGTCGGCGTCTCGGCGATGAAGCGCGCGCGTCCATCCCACGATGCCGGCCGTCCGGTGCGCAGCGAACCGCTCACGCTTCGAGGCGATCGATCTTTGCGGCAAGGACGAAGTCACTTTCCGTGAGCCCGTCGATCTTGTGCGTCCAGATGGTGATCGTCACCTTCCCCCAGGCGAGGTGGATGTCCGGATGGTGCCCCTGTTGCTCGGCGAGATCGCCCACCTTGTTGGTGAAGGCGAGCGCGCGTTTGAAATCGGGGAAGGTGAAGGTCTTCTCCAGATGGTGCTCGTTGACGATCTTCCATCCGGGAAGCTGGCGCTGATAGCTCTCCAGCTCTTTGCCCTTCAGGGGCGGGACGCCGCCGCGGCAAGGGACGCAATTCCTCGAGGCCAGCTCGGTCGCGCTGTGGGTGGTCATGGTTTTCACCTCTGATCTGGATGGCTGCATAACAGCATTGCAGACCCTGCGCACTGCTTCGCTTCGCCGGTTGCAAATTCGAGCCGCCATGCGCAGCGTCGGATGGAAAGCTTGGGAGCGGTGCTTCCCGGAGGTGGGTTTTCGGATCGCGGCCGCATTCGTCCTTGACGCAGCAGCGGGCCACGCGGCATACAGTTGCCCCGGCTGCTTCCGGAGCAGCTGGCAATGGAATAGGGCGTGGAAGAAACAACTTTGCGCGATTAGCTCAGTTGGATAGAGCGTTGGCCTCCGGAGCCAAAGGCCACAGGTTCGAATCCTGTATCGCGCGCTTGGGAAGTGGTCGGATCGCTTTTGGATTTTTCTGTCGCGGTCTGGCTTTTTCGGTTCCACTTGCGGGGGGTGCCCCGGGCAGGTGCACCTCGTTTTATTGGCTCAGCTATCCGATCGACGGCGTCGGACGTGCTCGGAGCTGCCTCCGGAGGTTAGCCGAAACGCAGCGCCTCGCGAATCTCGTCGTAACGGTTACGCGTAAATCCGAGATAGTGCTGGGCGGTCACGGTGCTGCGGTGATGGCCCAAGAGGAGTTGAGCATTTCCAATCCCGTCGCGAGTCCTATCGGCGACGTGCGTTGGTGCAGTCGAGCGCAGATCGTGGAAGGTAATCTTCCGCCCGACCGGTATCGGCATTAGCCGGTAGTTGCAGCGAGGGCAACGGGTCTCGGTTTCGTCCGCTCGACGTTCTCGAAACCCGCAATCCTTTCTCCGGCATTTGTGGTCACAGCCTTCGACCAGGCCCGCATCGCGGACGGCTTTTCGAACGATGGAAGACGCATCCAGATACTTAGCGTAGTCTCGCTCCTTCCCGACGCATGAGATCCACGGCATTGCCTGATCGCCCAAAGTCGACCGGAGCTCCAGTTGCGAAAGTCCTCTTCGCCTGCGTCCACAACGCCGGCCGCTCACAGATGGCGGCGGCATTTTTCGCCAAGCTGGCGGACGCAAAGCGTGCCCATGCGGTCTCGGCCGGCACGAGACCTGGAGACCACGTCCATGCCGAGGTCGTGGAGGTGATGCGAGAGGTTGGCGTCGACCTGTCCTCGGCAAGGCCGCAGCGCCTGACCGCCGAGCTTGCTCAGGGAGCTGACCTTCTCGTCACCATGGGCTGCGGCGATGAGTGCCCGTTTGTTCCCGGTCTTCGCCGCGAGGACTGGCCGCTCGAAGACCCGAAGGGTCAGCCACTCGAGCGGGTACGAGCCATTCGAGACGAGATCAAGAATCGCGTCACCGAGTTGCTCGAACGAGAGGGCTGGAACAGGACCTGATTGATCGCGCTTCTCGTAAGATAAAGACAGACAAAGACAACCATAATAAAAGGGAAGCGTGGTAACCTCAATCCGAGACATCAGCTGGCTGATACACCTATCTGGGTTCAGCGCCTGCGTACATGAGGCAAATCAACGCACGGGCAACACGTCATCTTACGAGCCATCCCGGCTGCGATTCACGCCGCGATCGAGCACCTGATTTCGGCGGACAATGCTCACGACGTTGTGCAAGTAATGTCTACGTATACCCGACAACGTCATGTTTCTTCCGCCCACTGGCGAGCAAGTCACAGGACGAGACGCTGTTAAGGCCAGATACCAGAAACTTTTCGCCGCTCAGATGCCTCGAATCCGGATGGAAATCGCAGAGACTCGCCTGGGCGATGACTGGGCGTTCGTCAGAAGTACAACCGAAGGCACGCTCACGAGCCTTAGCACCGGAGAAGTCACCGCGCTGGAGGACCGCTTCATCGCCTACTGAAATGCGATCGCAGTGCGTGGAAAATTTCTCGTCTGATGTGGCGGCGCGCCGTCAACGAGCCTCGGTGAGCACTCTACTGCGCGGATGGGTTGCGTTGCGATAGGGGTTCGGCCCGCCGAAACCAGACTATTTGCACTTGACTTGAACGGCGTCGTTCTCGCAACGGGTGTCGCCGGTCCACGCCTTTCCAGACGTCGAGCAGGTTTGCCGCGCAAATGATGTCAACGCGCCCTTATTGGCCGGCTTCTTCATATCCTCGAGCTCCTTGCAGCCCGCCCCGGCCATTTGAGCAAGGTCCACCCAACTTCCACACGAACACCCGGCCAGCACGGCAAGCACAAGACCATTGATGATCAGTTTTCTCACGAACTCCGCCTCCTCGGTCTTGCTCTCAACCCAGGAGCAGGACGCCGCAGACTACTGCCGCGGACCCGCGCTTGTCGAGCAGTCGATGTTATCGCTTTGCACCTCGTCGATGCGATCTTGGGAGCGAAGGACAGATAACCGGCATTCCGTAAACCCGGGGTGTCTCCGGTCCCCGCCAGGGGGACCGCTCAAGGTCCGAGGCGGCCCGAGGAGGCGGCCTGGCAGAGCCCTCACGACATGGCTCCGCATGCGGCAGGAGGATCGCGGTTTTTGTTGGCACTAGGGGGAGTCGTCTGGCTGGTCTGGCCAGGGAACGAGCTCCATCTGCGGACTCCCGCGCGCTGGCGCCACCGGCGGACCGGTCGTCGGCAGCCCGAGCTGCGGAAGAACGGCCTTGACCGCGCGACGTTCTTTCCACCTTCAACGTATCCGCCGACAGCAACGACCTGCGCGTGTTGGATTATTCGTCTGCCGCATTTTGGTGATCAAAGACGTCGGAGCACGGGCCGTGACCCTCCTGAAAAAGCTTCATGAGGCAATCTACGGGGCAGTGCACTCCGTTCCCGATGATGCGGCAGTGATTAGTGCCGTTGAGGCCGCATTGACCTAAGAGCCTATGCCAAGTAGAGCGACGACGACCCCCACCGTATTCCGGCCGCGTTAACGCCTCGAACCCGTCAGCTTAAACGCAGGGGGCGGGACAAATGTCGATGCAGAATCCCTCGGTGCTCGGGCCACGCGTGCAGCAGCACAAACCCGTCACATCGGGATTGCAGGTATCAACGTCGTCTGCAACCGAACATTGGTCGCCGACCTCCTGGGTCTGCTTCGTTGATGCCGGGGGCGAGGGCACAATGCTGTTGCACCCAAGGCACAGGAGTGCTGCTACACAGTGTAGAATCCACCATCGTCTCATGGTATCCCTCCGTCACGGACGCCAAACCAGCGCCAGGCCCCCCTGTCTTCCGGAACATCTGTAATCCCGATGAGCTATACCAGCTGAAACATTGCAAATCGTTCATCGACAAACAGTTCTACAGGCCCATCAGCTCCGGAAGGTACTTGGGCGGCGGCGTGCCGAACGACAGCATTCGATCGTGCAAGTGCTTGTAATTGATCTTGCCTGAATTCTTTGTTTCATACGCGCGTCGCTGACACCTCCGAAACGATTCTCGGTTTCGTAGCCGCGGGGCTCGGCTATTCGATCGTCCCCAGCATCTTGCTGGGCGGGCCTCACGAAGTGGGTGTTCACGCTTCGCCCTTGACCCGACCGGTGGTCGAGTTCCCCATCTACGCTGTGTGGCGCCGTTCGGCAGCCCGTCATCCGCTGATTGACGCGGCGCTAGCAACCGCCCAGTCCGTGATCGCTCGCTCACGCGATCACTTTCTACACGTCTCGTTCAGCTATGAGTGCGGCGCATTTTAGCGAGCATCTGCTGATCGCGCTCCTCTGCCCTGCGAAGCAGGGCTGTGTCCCGACCTCACCGCATCTCAACGACATTTTGCACTCGCAGCGACGCTCCATCGATAAAGCCTTTCACCTGCACGCGACGACCAGCGTAAGGCATTAGGGCATCGGGGTTCTCGACAGCAAGGATTCGGTGGCTCCCATCCACCACCAGCACGAGCTTCTGCGGCAGCCATTCTGGGTGACCGACACTCGCGCCGCCGCGTAAACACTTTCGAATACAATCCTCTCCACCTGGCTTCGTGTGCAGCGCGCCACAGCCCGAATCACTCACCCAGCCGCTCAACTCAGTGGCGTTTCGCGCGGAGCTCGCCGTCGCGCTCCTTACGCAACCAGAGGCGACCAGCGTCATGAGAAGGACCGTGCGTCCAGTCATTTGACCGCTCGGGCAGACGTCCTTTTTGCAGCAAGCACGCGCTTTGTGGCTGTCAGCCGATAGCTCTCCGCGATGAGGGTCTTCACCTGTGCCCAGTCGACGCCGTCACGGATTTTCATCGATACCCAGCCGTCCTTGCCCACGTATGGGGAGACGTAGAAACGCTCGTCCGTGCCGACGAGGAATTGCTGATGTTCTTTCTCCGCCTTGAAGGCGATCGCCCACTCTCCTTTGTACTTCTCGAAGGCCGCGAACGTTTTTTTGGCCACCTTGAAGTTCGGGTGCCCCCAGGCGGTCACCTCGGAAGTCTCCGGCAGCGCGACACAAATCTGACGAAGCCGCTTCAGGACGTGCTCGTGATCGCTGATCATCGTTTGCCTTTCGTCGTCGCTCGGTGACTTGCTGGCGACCACCTTGATGATTTCGCGTTAGCGAAGATCAGCTAACCCAATCGGCCACCAAGTTATGGAGTCGTGCCGATGCGACACGGTAGATATGCTCTTTTTTCCGGAAATGTCACGCTGGTCGGCGAAACCGACCCTTTGATGCCGGACGTTCACGCCCGCGTGGACCAGACGAACCTCCGGGTCAGCATGTGACGCTTTCGATCTTTTCGACGTATCACGCTTGAATTTCCTAATTGTCGAATGGTGGGCCCAGGGCGTAGACGCTCTCTGCATCTTCGTTGGTCTATCCATGGGAGCTAGTCAGCATCCCTGTACGCAAGACAAGGAGAACTGATATGCGCATGTTCAGTGCGGTCATTGCCCTTTCGTCATTTCTGTCGGCCATAGCGACGGGCGCTGAAACCCAAACAGCAGCGATGGGCCCGCCAAAGGTTCTGCAAATTGCCCGTGAGCAGGTGAAGCCGGGAAAGAACGCCCTGCATGAAAAGGTGGAGGCCGGTTGGCCGCGTCTTTTCGCCAACGCCCACTGGCCGACTCACTGGCTCGGCGTGACGTCTCTCACCGGCCCCAACGAGGCCTGGTTCCTCACTGGCTTTGATTCCTTTGCCGCCTGGGAAAAGGACAACCACGACATCGAGAAAACGCCCGGGCTAAAAACACAGTCGGAGCAGCTGTCGCAGAAGGACGGCGAGCTCTTGTCCGAGATCCACAGCCTCGCCGCGGTTTACAACGAGGAACTCAGCTACCGTCCGAACATCAAGATCGGCGAAATGCGTTACTTCGCCGTTGTCACCTTGCACGTCCGCCCCGGCCATGACACCGACTTTACTGAAGCCAGGAAGCTATCCAAAGCCGCCCACGAAAAGGCGAACGTGGATGAGCATTGGGCCTTCTACCAGGTCATCTCCGGCGCGCCATCGGGAACTTACCTCCTTTTCGCCCCACTGAAATCACTCAAGGACGCGGATGCGTATTCGTCACTCCACGGCAAGGCGTACAAGGACGCGTTGGGCGAAGAGGGTCAGAAAAAGATGCGCGAATTGGAGAGCGCAGCCATCCTGACCTCCGAAACCAACTTCTTCGAATTCAGGCCCAAGATGAGCTATGTATCCAAGGAAATTTCCGCTGCCGATCCCGCTTTCTGGACGCCCAAGGCAGGGTCGCCGAGAGCTTCGATACAAAAAAAGGGATCTGCAACTCCGGTCTCCATTGAGAAAAAGTAGCGGGACGTCTATCGGCTCCGCCCGCCACAGGGCAGCGACAAACTCTGGATCGCATCAATTCCGGTGCGACCACCTCGGTCGGGCGGGAACGATCGATCGCGACGAGGCGAACCATCGAAGGTCGGAAGCCGGGTGCACACGACTCCCTCTGGCCGACCGGGACGACGCTTTCGTCGACGTGGACGAGTATGGTCGCGAGCCTGCGCCGAGCCAGAACCCCGCCAGGACAGATAACCGGCATTCCGTAAACTCGGGGTGTCTCCACGGTCCCCGCCAGGGGGATCGCTCTGGGTCCGAGGCGGCCGATCACCGGTTCCCTCGCCGCTCGACGCCCAGGCGTGGATCGACGAGGGCGCTTGCGAGCCGGAATGGCCTTGGTCGCGCGCGGCGAGTTCTCGATTGTGATTGCCGGGCTGGGCAGCGGCCTCGAGCCGCAGATCGGCCAACTCTCAACCGCTTATGCGCTTTTTCTGGCCGTGCTCGACCCTGTTCTCGCTCGCGTCGCGAAGTAAACGCACGGAGCGTCAATCTCGAAATCCAGAGCTCCGAATAGCACTGCGAGAATATCTTTCGGTCCGGCCCGTCGATTGTCACCGAGGGTGAACGGAAGCCATTCCACAAAGGGTGTCTACCATGAAGACTGATTCCGCATTCCATTCTTGGAATGCGCGTGCTCGCAAGACTTTCAGCCCAACTCGCTTCGTTTCGTCCATTGGCGCGCTGGGCCTGCTCGCATCGACACTGGCCGCGTGTGGTGGGCCGCCACCACCGCCGCCCGAGGCACCGAAGCGGACTGCCTTGGCCTACGTCACCAACGAGATCTCGAGCGACATGACGGTCATTCACACCGGCAAGAATCACGTCACCGGCTCCATCCCCGTGGCAAACGCACCCAGAGCAGTTGCCATCAGCCCGGATGGATCCTTGGCCTACGTTTCGGTTGGGTATTTCTGGGAGGACGGAGAGGTGGCGGCGATCGATCTCACGCGAGGCAACGTTTCATCGCGGACTCCGGTCGGACGAGTCCCTGGTGCAATCGCGGTCGCTCCAGACAATTCGTTTGTATACGTGACGACTCTCAATTCCGTGGCGGCAATCGATACGTCCAGCCGAGCGGTTGTCGCGCGTTTTGAGCTCCCCAGAGACACCTACGCCCAGGCGCTGGCCCTCAGTCCTGACAGCGGATTGGCCTACGTGGTTACTTCAGCCAGCCCTGACAAGAGCGCGCTGCTGGTGCTCGATACCAAGACGATGCAAATGGTTGCCATGGTGGAGCTCCGATCCAATGCCCGCGGGATCGCCGTCACTCCGGATGGCCGCTCGGTTTACGTGGTCGACGCGGGAAAAGCGCCTGACTTCTCGGGTTCGATCTGGGTGGTCGATTCCCAGACCGCCCGCGTGACGGCGACCGTCCCGGTAGAGACGGCGCCCTCAGGAATTGCGATCACGCACGATGGCCTGTTTGCGTGGGTGACGAATAGTGGCTCCGACGACATCTCGGTCATCGATGTGACAAATAATACGGTCGTCGCGTCAGTGGCAGCGGGCACGCGGCCGGACGCGATCGCTCTCAATCCCGACTCGGCGTTTGCCTATGTGACAAACCGGGCAACCAGGAACGTTACCGTAATCGACGTGGCCGAGAAGCGCGTGATCGACACCTTGACCGTCGGATGGTGGCCGACTGGCCTGGCGATGGGACCAGAGCGCCGATAGTTGTACGTTTCTACTGGGCGGGAAAGGGGTGCCTCGCTTCCATCAAGCCTTGAAGCCTAAGCGGGAGCAGGTGCCGAATGTACTCGCGGTGCGAGAGGAGCTTCAGAGCCCGCATGTCGTGCTCGAGCAGGTCCACCTGCATTTCGACGATCAACCTCGCCCGAGACGCCTGCGGCAGATCATTCTTGGTCGAGTCCATGCCTCCTCCTCTTCCGAACGTTGTGCGCCCTCAGCAGCTGAAAGACAGGACGCGACGCACCTCTCGCATCGGTCAATAGCGTCCAATCCTCCGTCTGGGCGCATGTCATCAGGCATGACGACCAAGCGGCCACGCGAGCACGCCTCTCCGGGACATCGGAGGGTTGTTGAGGCGTTCTATGCATGAATAGGTTTGTGCGCCCGATGGATCGGGGGAGTCGCCCTCACATTCTTCTGTTCATGAACCCTCGGTTACGTCATCAGCCGTAGCTGGATGCGGTAGGGGAGCGAATCGATGGTCTGGGAGGAGAGGAGATGCGCGGTCGGACGCTCGCTTTGCCTACCGTGCACGAGCGAGTGCGCGTCGATTTCGCGCGGTTGTGGCAAGCGTTCTCCGGCGATTGGCAGCGCATAAGCAAAGACGCCGAGGCGGGTTTGCGCAAGCTGAAGGACGAAATGGGCTCGGTCGACTCAATGGTGATCGGTTGGCACGAGAACGAGATTGCGAAGCTCGATCGATCGGTGGATGAAATGACGAACGCGCTCGAGCAGTTGCACACGGACGACGTAGCGTCGAAAGAGCGCCGGCGTGACGTCGATGCGCGCTCCATCGCCAAAGATTCGGTCGCAGAAGCGAAGAGGCGCCGCGAGGCGATGGCCACCACGCCCCCGGCGGAGCAGCGAGCGGCGGTCGACAGCTACTCGGCTGCAGGGCAGGAGGTCGTCGAGGGCTGGCGTCGATATTCGTAGGTAGGAAAGACCAAGACGAGAGGAGGAGAACATGGAGATCTGCATTCTGAGGTTCGACGGGAGTCGCGGCGCGGAAAGGGCCTTGGGGGAGGTCATCGATGCACAGGGGGATCGCAATCCCTGGTTGAACGACGTTGGAGTGGTGGCACGGCCGCTAATCGGCCGCGTGAGAGTCGGGGCCACGTTTCCCGACGGCAAGTCGAAGACTTTCCACGAGGGCGACCTAGCGGATGCGGTGGCCGACATGGGCGCGTATACGGGCTACTTCCTCTCGGCGCTCGCGGGCCCGCTGGGCCCGATGATTGGCGCGGTCAAGGCAGCGACGCTGGCCGGCGCTGCTGGGAGTGAGGTAGAGCAACGCTTGTTCCACCTGGACGAGCTCAAGAAGGCCTTGCCGCGTGACACCTCCGTCTTGGTGCTCATCGCCACGCCGAAGACCTGCGACGCGATGGTGGAGATGTTCGAGTCGTACCAGCCGAAGGTGATCCGCCGAGAGGTCGCGGACGAGCTGCGGCAACGATTGGAGGTTCTGCACGATCGTCTCGCGCAGCAGTTCATGCAGGCCGTGCAGGAAGGAGCGCCGGCCACCCACTAGCGGACCTGCACGCGCTGTCGCAGCAGCGCTTCTTGCCGCCGAAGTCGAAGACGACGATCCCGAGCAGCGGCAGCTTTTGCTCGACGTTCGCCGCCTCTTCGCCGAGCAAGGCACAGACCGCATCGGCCTGCGCGATGGGACGAGAGGCAAGACGCGCCTTCGCTGGTGCGCGGAGCGGCCCGGTGCCCTGTGCACGGAGACGTCCGTTACGGGCCATCGCTCAAGGTGGACGGCAAGCTGCGCCCGCTTCGCATCCACGATGGACGACGCTTCGAGGTACGTCGGATCGGCGGCCTGGCAATTCGAAGCCCGCTGCGAGCTCACCACTGCAAACCTTGTCGAGGAAACCGTCCATCGCCATAACGTCGGCAGCAGAACCTTTTGTCAAGATCACTGACCACCATCTCCAAAGGCGGATGTACCCTGACGCAGGAACAACTTCACCGGCCTAAACCTTGGCGTCCCATTGCATCAGAGCAAAGGACACGGAGGGCAAACACAAATGAGCAGAGCGATTGTATCCATCCATGGTGCATCAATGATACGCGTCCCTTGGGATCTCTTCACAGCATGTCCTAAATCATGGAAGTGCGCCGCCGTGCTGCTAACGCTCGTCGCAACTGGGGTCGCAGCTGCGGCTGAAAAGCAAACCGGGGGTGCAGCTTCAACTGAAAAGCAAAGTAAATACGACGAAGGGCAGATCGGTCAGGAGATGTTCGCCGAATTGAAAGCCAAAGGCGAAATCATCGAATCCTCACCTCTGTATGAGCAGCTCAAACCGATCGCAAACGCGATAACCCGCGCAGCACAGCCACGATACGACCTTCCATTCGAATTCTACCTGGTTCACGAAGCTCAACCCAATGCGTTTGCGACTCCGGGCGGAAAAGTCTACGTCGTGGATGCGCTCCTCTACTTCGTGAAAAACACTGAGCAGCTCGCCGGAACGCTCTGCCACGAGGTCTCACACACCATTCATCGCGATTCTGTCACTTTGATGAAGAAGAACGAGAAAAGGATGATACGGGAGGTGGGGGCCGCGGTGCTCTTGGGTCCAACTCGTGCGCATGTCCTGGCTATTGCCCTCCTCGGGAAACTGCGTTCGCTCGGCTACTCTCGCGAGGCGGAGTCGCAAGCGGACCTGACCGGGTCCGATATTTGTGCCGAGGCTGGATACAACCCGTGGGGACTGGTGTGGCTCTTCCAAGATTTCAAGGATGCGCGCGCCGGCGAAATACCGCAGATGTTGTCGGACCATCCGAACGACCAGAATCGCATCAATGCCGTGGAAAAGCATATGCGCGAGAATCCCTCGACCTTTGCAAAGTACAGCCCTGACCGGAGCTCGGCGACTCCTTTCTCCGCTCCGGAGAAGGCTGCGGTCGTTTTCTTGCGGTAGCGGTTTCATTTTCGCGAGAACTCGCAAATTGCGGAACCCTCGCGACAGGCAACCAAGCGCAGTCGAAGTCAAATCGAAAGGAGAAAGCAATCATGGATAGAATGCTGGTGGTCGTATTTGATAACGAAAAAACAGCCTACGACGGGTCCCGCGCGCTTCGGCAGCTGGATGGGGACGGCAGCATCGCGGTGTATGCCGCGGCAGTCGTTGCGAAGAATCCCGACGGCACGGCAACGGTGAGGGAGGGCGAGGACACCGGGATCTGGGGCACACTGACCGGCACGGCGGTGGGAAGTCTGATCGGCCTGCTGGGTGGTCCAGCCGGAGTGGCGGTGGGGGCCGCCAGCGGCGCTCTGCTCGGAGCCATTCCTGATTTGGAGAATGCCCGCGTCTCGAGCGACTTTGTCGATGACGTCGGGAAGACGCTCGCTCCCGGCAAGGTGGCTCTGGTCGCCGAAGTCGATGAGGAATGGATCACGCCCGTTGACGCGCGCATGGAGGCCTTGGGTGGCTACGTCTTCCGTCGAAGCCTGGCGGACGTGGTGGACACTCAGGACGAGCGTGACATCGCGGCGATGAAGGCGGACATCGCCCAGTTCAAAGCCGAGCTTGCCGACGCCAGGGCGGAGCGCAAGGCGAAGCTCCAAGGCCGCATTGACGCACTGAACGCGAAGTTGCAGGAAAAGTTGGAGAAGTCCAAAGCGCGGCGCGAGGCCATCCGCCGCGAGGCGGACGCGAAGGTGGACGGGCTGAAGACAAAAGCGGCCCAAGCGAAGCAAGACATTAAGGCCAAGCAAGAGCAACGCATGGCGAGCGTCAAGAAACAATACAACGATTGGCTCAACCGGCTGCGGAGTTGAACGATTTGCTTCATCCTAACTCCGACCTCCCTTGCGCTGGCGCCACCGGCGGACCAGTCGTCGGCAGCCCGCAGGTGCTGAAGAATGGCCTTGACCGCGCGGCGTTCGCTGAGGAACGCCAGCACCACCCGGCGACCGCCACAGCGATTACACTCGAGCACGTCCTCGCGGAAAACCCGGCGCACCAGCTCAGCCCAGGGCAGTCGGGAAAGAGGGCGCAGCCGGGCCAGTGTCTTCGTCGCGCGAGGCCCGGGCCCTTCTGAAAGCGCGCCCGCACACCGTGCCTCTCCCTCCGTCTCCATCGGGACGGCGCGGTTGCTCTACGCCACGAGGCGTTGGGTGCGAACAGCGGCGCGACGTCAGCGCTTGCCGGATGGATCCACGCCTGCTATTCGGGCGATTCGGGCGCCCGGCCCGAGGAGGTGACCATGAGCGCGACGGGACACGCAAGAACGCGCACGAGCATCTCTGCTTCAGGTGGCCGCATCCCGCCGGAACGGCCGGCAGACCGCCAATCTCCGACCGTGACGGGCGGGGGACACGCGAAGATGCCTCCCAGGAGGGCCTGGCTCTGGTTCCTGTTGATCCTGGTCGCGAACTTTCTAGTGATCCGGATGCTGAGGCCCGCTGGGGAAGCATCGATCACCGTCCCGTATACGCTCTTTAAGGAGGAAGTCAGCAAGGGCAACGTCGAGGCGATCTACAGCCGAGGAGACACCCTCACAGGCCGCTTCAAAACGCCTGTCACCTGGCCGCCGCCGGGCGAGCAGAGCACGTCAGCGAAAGGAGAACGCGGCGCCCCGCCGCGCGGTCCGCCAGAGACCGCCAGATCCTTCGCCACCACGCTGCCCGCCTTCGTGGACCCTGGCCTGGAGAAGTTCCTGATCGACAACCACGTCGAAATCAGCGCCCGTCCGATCGAGGAAGAACGCAACCCGCTAGTGACGCTCCTACTCGGGTTTGGGCCGGCGCTCCTGTTGATAGGACTTTACGTGTGGATGTTCCGGCGGGCGGCGCAGCAAGGCGGCGGCATCAGCGGTCTGATGGGGATCGGCAAGAGCAAGGCCCGCCGCTACGATCAGGAAACGGACGTCAGGGTTACGTTCGATGACGTCGCGGGCATCGACGAGGCCGAGAACGAGCTCGTCGAGATCGTCGACTTCCTCAAGGACCCGGCGAAGTACACGCGGCTCGGCGGAACCGCGCCGAAGGGCGTGCTCCTGATCGGCGCGCCGGGCACCGGCAAGACGCTGCTGGCCAGGGCGGTCGCCGGCGAAGCGAGCGTCCCGTTCTTCTCGATGAGCGCCGCGGAGTTCGTGGAGATGATCGTGGGTGTCGGCGCCGCCAGGGTTCGCGACCTTTTCAAGCAGGCGCGCCAGAACGCTCCGGCGATCGTCTTTATCGACGAGCTGGACGCCATCGGCCGTGCGCGCGGGCAGATCGCGATCGGGGGCTCGAGCGAGCAGGAGCAGACGCTGAACCAGATCCTGACCGAGATGGATGGATTCTCGAGTCGGGAGGGCATCATCGTCCTGGCGGCGACAAACCAGCCCGACGTGCTCGACAAGGCGCTCTTGCGGCCCGGTCGCTTCGACCGGCGCGTAATCGTGAACCTCCCCGACAAGAGCGGCCGCGAGGCGATCCTCAGGGTCCACACGCGGAACGTGCCGCTGGCGAACGACGCAAGCCTGGCCGCACTCGCCGGCGCGACGCCTGGGTTCTCGGGGGCCGACCTGAGAAACCTTGTGAATGAGGCGGCCCTCCTGGCGGCCCGGCGCGAGCAGAACCAGGTCCGTCAGAAGGACTTCCTTGACGCGCTGGAGAAGATCGTTCTCGGACCGGAGCGCCCGCTCCTCTTGAGCCGCGCGGACAAGGAGCGCATCGCGTATCACGAGGGCGGACACGCGATCCTCGGCCTCGTAGTGCCGGGCGCCGACCCGGTAAACCGCGTGACAATCGTTCCCCGGGGGCAGGCGCTCGGCGTGACCTACCAGCGGCCCGACAGTGAGCGCTACAACTATCCCGAAGCCTATCTGCGCGCGCGGATTGTGGGGATGCTGGGAGGCCGCGCGGCCGAGGAGATCGTCTACGGCACACGTACGACGGGCGCCGAAAGCGACATCGAGCAAGCCACCACCCTGGCTCGCCAGATGGTCACGCGCTGGGGCATGAGCGACCAGCTCGGGTTGGTGCAGCTGGCGGCGCGCGAGAATCCCTATCTCGGTGTCCCAAACGAATACTCTGGTGCGAGGCCGTTCAGCGAGGACACAGCTCGAACGATCGATGCTGAGGTGCTCCGGATCATCGGCGAGAGCCACCACGAGGCCCGGCGCCTCTTGACCGCGCATCGCAAGCAACTCGACGCTCTTGCCGAGGCGCTGGTGGCGCGGGAGACTCTGAACGAGCAGGAGATCCTCGAGATCACCGGGCTCCCAGCCGCGCCGTCGCTGGAGACTCGGATACTCCCCTCTCTTGCTGCGACTGGCGGCGAAGCGGGCGCTGCGTGAGTATCCGCACGCCTCTACTCGCAGCGACCATTCCAGGGGTGCGGCGATCCAATCATCGTCTCGTATCGCGCTTGCTTATCGCGCGCGGTCGACGTGCTCTCAGGTTCGGCGATGCCGAGGCGGGTCGCCACGCCTTCCTCACATGCCGTTGTGGGCGACTGTCTGGCGCCTGACCGGCGCAACTTTGCGCCGTTGATGATCAGGGTGATGCCGAGCCAGGCCGCCGCGATGGCCAGGTTCGTCGATCCCACGCGCGCCCAGCGCCCGTCCGCGACGGCAGTCTTGGCGTCGAGCGCCATTCCATTCGAACACACGGATGCCACTCGCCAGGAGGGGGAGCGTTTTCGACCGTTGATCTAAACAGCTGCTTTCAGCCGGCATAGGGCGAGACGTCGCTGGCGCTCTCCTGATGAAGGCCAGCGGACCGCGGAGCGTCAGCGGGAAGAGTGAACTGAAAGACGGCGCCTTGGGATCTCTTCGGCGTAGCCCAAAGCTGCCCTTCATGTGCCTCAATAATCGAGCGGCAGATCGAAAGGCCCATCCCCATACCATGGGATTTTGTCGTGAAAAGCGGATTGAAAATCTGTTCGATGACTTTCGGCTCCATTCCCGCTCCAGTGTCCTCCACCGAAACCATCACGCCGCCAGATTCGCTAACTTTGGATTTTACAGTCAGCACGCGCGCGCCATCCGTGGCTTCCATCGAATCGATTGCATTGGCGATCAAATTCAGGAGTACCTGCTGAAGCTGGACTCGATCCCCTTTTACTCGCGGCAGCTGTTCGTTCGGTTCGGCTTGGACCGAGACCCGGTGCGTCTGCAGCTCGCCACGCATCAGGGCGAGGGCCTCCCGGACAAGCTCGTTGATATCAAGCGAAGTTCTGGTCCCGATATCCTTCTTGAAGATCGCTCGAATACTTTCGATCACCGCTCCCGCACGATTACCAGCAAGCGCGATTTGCTTGAATGCTTCCTTCGCCTCGTCGAGATCGGGCGTTGCACGATCAAGCCAACGGAGGCCGCTGCCTGCAATGAGTATCATCGCCGACAACGGTTGTTTGACTTCGTGAGCGATCGAAGCCGACACCGCGTCCCCGGTCATCAGCCGCGCCAGGCGCTCGCGACGCTGCGCCAAGACCGCACGGAGAAGCCGCGGGTAGAGCGTTGTTGTCTCGTACAGCAAGACAAACAGGACGAGACTCCCGGAGAGGAGCCCAAAGATCCGCCCGCCATACCAGCCAACGCTGTAACGGGCCGGAACCGGGAATGAAATCAAACAGATTTCAATCACATACGCGCACATCACGACCATTAGCCACAGATCGAGGACCGAACGTCGCCGAACCCAGAGCGAAACGAGTGCAACGACGCTGACCAGCGCTGCAAACCCGGCTGCATAAGACCAGAGGGCGGAAAGACGAACAGTATCAAGCATGAGGCCGGGCAGTCGCTCATGGCCTGCAGTTACGAGAAATGCCAGTGCAGACACGATGCCCGCAGTGATGGCAACACTCGAAAAGATGGCCACACGCACGGAGCCGTGCCACAACCGCTTGGTTGGATCGCCGGCCTTTAGCAGCGCATAGGCAATCACAAGCGTGGGGAAACCGGCGTGCCACAGGATGTAGAGCCAAGCAGTGCTCTGGAGCCCGGCGCCAAGCAGGCCACCTGGCGCGAACACCGCCGGAAACGTGAGCAGCCATGGCACTGATATAAACGCGGTGAAGAGATATCCGATTGATATCGCGAGGAGCGCACGGGAACGCAGGATGGAGAACTGCGCGAACAGCAAGACCGCGGTAATCAAGTCATTTACAAACATCGCCGTGCCATAAATCGGGACGAAGGCGGGGATCCGCGGAAATTGGATGGTCGAGAGCGGCCAGGCGATGATGAAAAACGCGGCAAGCAGGACCAGCACGACACAAAGAGCGAGCCGCTTTTGGGCCAGACCTGGCGACAGGCTCGAAATGATAAAGTCCCGCTCCTCTGGAGCGACGACCGCTGTCTTCGTCATTGAGGCGACTCCCTGCGCGAGGGGTCTAGCACACCCACGCGGGCGGCGGGGAGACTCGAAATCTGGAATCAGACACTGCGCGTGGGGCTTCTAATCACTCAACCGTGGGCGGCAGTTGGCCACGATAGTGGAACATTTGAAAACGAACGATCGCCCCAACGCTGCGAAGCAGGGCCTCCGTTGCATCATCATTCTCGATGACCAAATTGACTTCGGCGTCGTCAGATCGAGCGTTCATGCGCATCGCTTGAAGCAACGCTCTGGTCGCCGCAGCATCCGCCGATCGGAATGGAGAGGCTCCAGGAAAGGACGGAGCGAAGCTGGCGAGGCCCAACGCGAGACCTGCCGGCGAATTGGGAATCCCGACGCGTAACAGCACCTGCCCTTCGCGGGCTCGATGATCGCCGAGTTGACTCGGAGGTAGGTCGAACTTGGCTTCAAGAACAGCGTCGTCCGCTGGATGAATGGTCTGAGCCTCAAGTGGCCGGTCGATCATCGGAAGCATTTCAACTGCGCTCCAATACATCCGTAAAACACTCGAACGGTAGGCGACTTTAAGACCTATGGTTTCATAGAGCCGCTGGGCAGCAACATTGTCCGTTTTCACATTGAGTCGCCAGGTCGTGCATCCGGCGAGGCGCAAGCGTTCGGCGAGCGCGTCCATCAGCCTTCGGCCAACTCGTCGGCGGCGGTAAGCTGGATCCACTACAACCTGACGAACGTAACCGATGCCTTTGAACGCTTCGGCGAAACCATATCCGACGGGAGTATTGTCATATTCGACAAAGATGATCTTCGGGAGCTGGATCGCCTTCCAATGGGATTCAGTGGGAACGGGGTCGTCCACCCCCAGCTCGGCGAAAAGACGAACGAAGTGGTGATAGTCGGCAATGGCGGCAGGACGAATGGAAATCCTGAGATCAGTTTGGTTCAAAGTCTCCCGGCCTTTCGGAAGAGCAAGCTCGCATTGGTGCCGCCGAAACCAAACCCATTGGAGATTGCCACGTCGAAGCAGTGCTCCCGAGCGACGTTTGGAACCACATCGATGGGGCAAGCAGGGTCCTGGTCGTCCACGTTGATGGTGGGCGGCAAGAGGGAATGCGTCATGGCAAGAATGGTGAAGATGGCTTCCGCGCCCCCCGCCGCGCCGAGCATGTGCCCGGTCATGGACTTCGTTGCCGAGACCGGAGGCGCTTCCGCCGCTGTGTCGAAAATCGCCCGGATGGCGTCGCTCTCTGCTATGTCGCCCACCACGGTCGACGTCGCGTGTGCATTGATGTAGCCCACGTCCTCCGGATTGACCTCGGCCATTTGCATCGCCATGCGCATGGCGCGCTGCGCACCCTCACCACCGGGTGCCGGCGCGGTGATGTGGTGCGCATCGGCCGAGGCGCCGTACCCGGCGAGCTCCGCATAGACGCGGGCTCCGCGAGCCCGTGCGTGCTCTCGACTCTCCAACACGAGCACGCCGGCCCCCTCTGCCGGAACGAACCCATCGCGGCTGCGGTCGAAGGGACGGCTCGCCTTTGCGGGCGCCTCGTTTTGCTCGCTCATCGCCCTTGCCGCTACGAAGCCGGCGAGGCCGAGCGGTGTCAACGTCGCCTCGCTTCCACCGGCAATGATCACGTCCGCCATTCCGCGCTCGATGAGCAACATCGCTTCGCCGAGCGCGTGATTTCCAGTGGCGCAAGCAGAGACCGGAGCGAAGTTGGGCCCGCGGAATCCGTAGCGGAGACTGATTTGCCCGGGCGCGAGGTTTGCGATGACGCCGGGTATGAAGAAGGGGCTCACTTTCCGATGACCGCGCTCGTGCAGGACCCGGTGGGTGTTCTCGATCGTCTCGAGCCCCCCCATACCCGTGCCGATGATTACACCAACCCGGTCAAGGTTTACGCGGCTGAGATCGAGCTCCGAATCCTGAATCGCCATCTCGGCAGCGGCGATGGCGAGATGGATGAAACGGTCGCTTCTTCTCGCCTCGCGCCCATCCATCCAGTCTTCGGCGCGGAAGTCGCGGACCTCGCCAGAGATGCGCGTGGGCAGAGGACTTGCGTCGAAGCGGGTGATCGGGCCAACGCCGGAACGACCATGAACCAGCGCGTCCCACGAGGCCGCCACGTTCATGCCAAGGGGACAAACGAGCCCCATGCCGGTGATACAAACTCCTGACGGCATGGTTGCGCTCAATGTTTTATTGCTTTTGAGCGATCCGCGTGGATGGCCAAAGCCCCGACTGCTCGACAAGCCTTGAGCACCTCTTCCGACAGCTCGGTGCCACGAAGCGCTCGCGCGAGCCCAAGCCCGCCATACATCAACGCCACCAAGGCAAGGGCGAGGTGGCGGCGCGACAGCGGCCCTCCTGCAGGCAGATGCATGCCGATGCCTTCGACGAGCGCTTCGACCTCGCCGCGAAGGACGTCGCGGTGCTCGGGTGCCGTCGTCGCAATCTCGCCCACCACCGCCGGCAGGGGGCAGCCCTCCGTCTGATGGTCGCGGTGAGCCGGCGAGAGGTAGCGCTTGAGGATGACCACCGCTCGATCTGCTGGCGGCTTCTCGTCGAGACGCGCGAACAATGTGTCGCGCAGCTTCGCACCCGTCTGGCGCAGCGCCCCATTAATGAGATCGGCTTTGGATCCAAAATGGGCGTAGAACCCTCCGACGGTCAGCCGTGCGCCCTCCATCACATCCGCGACGCGCGCGCCGGCGATGCCGCGCTGACGGACCAGACGCGCGGCTGAGTCGAGGATCGTCCGGTGCGTCGCCTCTTTCTGTTCGCTCTTTGCCGTCATACGGGACCTCGGTTTTAGACTTGGGCCAAGCCACCGTCGACGAAGAGCTCGGTTCCTGCGACGTAGCTGCTCTCGTCCGACGCGAGGAAGGACACGGCGTTGGCGATCTCATCGGGCCGACCGACGCGGCCGAGCGGGACCCTGTCGCGATACAGCTCGTTCAAGCCCTCGCCGTCCTTTTGCGCCAGCCCGCGGAGCCCGGGCGTGTCTACGGCCCCCGGGCTGATCACGTTCACGCGGATCTTTCGATTCTTGAGGTCTGTGGTCCAGGTACGAGCAAACGATCGCAGCGCCGCTTTGGTCGCGCTGTAGACGCTGCTGTTGGCAAGCCCCTTCGAGCCGACGATGGACGAGGTGAGGATGATCGACGCGCCGTCTCGCAAAAGTGGCAGCGCTTTCTGGACCGTGAAGAGCGTGCCCTTGACGTTGATGCCGAACGCTCGGTCGAAGTGTTGTTCGGTGATTTCACCCAGCGGGGCGCCCTCGGCGATACCTGCGTTCGCGAAGAGGATGTCGATCCGACCTTTGAGCTGCTTCACCGTTGCAAACAGGCGATCGAGATCTGCCAGTTTCGAGACGTCACCATCAACAGCGGTGACATTGCGACCGATCTGCTCGACAGCACTGTCGAGCTCGCTCTTGCGGCGACCGGTGATGAAGACATAGGCGCCATCGGCGACGAGCCGCTTTGCCGCCGCCAGACCAATGCCGCTATTGCCCCCGGTAACCAGGGCTACTTTCCCATCGAGCTTTCCCATGACCTGTCCGCCTTTCTGTTGTCGTTGACGTTCGCCGCTTCAGAATTCGGTTCGGCGGCTCGAACCGCGTTGACGACGGCCCCCGCATGCGTGAGCGGAATCATATGGCCCGCGCCCGGAACGACAATTGTCGATGCGTCGAACGCTCGGGCCAGCTGCCGGGCGACTGCCCGCGGCGCGATCCTCGTTCGTTCGCCGACCAGAATCGTGGTCGGCGGCGGCGATTTGACGAGAGCCTGCAGCGTCGTCGTATCGGATCGTGCCGCGATCATTTCGAGCCGTATCTTCGGCACCAGCGCGGTGATGACGCCCCGGGCCCTTTCGCCGATCTTTTCCCAGCTTCCCATGCCGCTCCAGTGCTCCACGAAGGCGCCCGCCGCTGCCGCGGGGTCAGCCAAGAGCCCCATGAAGCGCTGGTACTGAGCTTCCATTTCCGCGGATCCCTCGTTTTCGCCGGTCTCGCGCAGCACGCTGACGATCACCGGATCGATCAGGGTGATGCGCGTGACTCGTGGGCCCAAAGCACGCAGCAGGTATAGCCCGAACATCGAGCCGAGGGAGTGCGCAACCAGGTGCACCGTCCCGCCGTGGGCGTGATCCACGGAGTGTTGCAAGTGCTCCGTCTCCTCGGCGACGCTCCAGCTTTCGCTCGGCGGTGGCGCGTTTCCATAGCCGAGCATGTCGGGCGCGAGGACCTTTGCACCCGTCGCTGCAAGGGCGCTTTGAACTGGACCCCAGGAGTAGGAGCCATTCGCAGAGCCATGAAGAAGCACGATCAGGTCGCTCATCTTGGGTCCTCCCGGCGGGGGAAATATATTACGAAGATAATATTATGTTCGTACTACCCTATCCTGTCAAGGGAGTGTGAGGTGCTGCCCTTGGTGCGAGGCGCGCCGAGAGGGGCCCAGCGCAGCGTCTCGGCCGAGGCCCCGGGAGCCCTAGAGTGAGAAGCGCTCGCCGACCATCTCTTCGCTCTTTGTCCACAGCGCTTCGGCGCGCGTGGGGTCGATGGCGTAGGCTCGCACTCCAACCCGCACGGTCAGGTCCTTCGTGATTGCCGCAACGTGGCAATCCTCGCAGTAGCGCCCGCCGACTTCCTCGGCTGGGGCCTTGAAGCCCGCCCAAACTGTGGTCGCCGCGCCTTGCGGGATCGTTTTGAAAGTGACCGATTGAATACCCCGGCCGCTGGTTGCCTGTTGGACGAGCTCTGGCGTCATGTAGCGACTGAGCTCAGTCTGGATGGCGCCGGGGTGCACGGCGCTCGCGCGAACGCCGCGCCCTTTCATGCGCCGGTCGAGGCCGACGGCGAAGAGCACGTTCGCAGTTTTGGAGCGACCATAGGCGACGAATTCCTGGTACGGCGTGCGCTCGAAATTTGGATCGGCGAGATCGACATCGGAGAAGCGATGTCCGGCGGACGAAAGGATGACCACGCGTCCGCCCGCCCGCAGGAGCGGCACGAGGCGATTCACGAATACGAAGTGGCCGAGGTGGTTCGTTCCGAACTGCGTCTCGAAGCCGTCCGCAGTCTTTCCTTGCGGGCAGGCCATCACGCCCGCGTTGGCGATGATCGCATCGAGCTTTTTGCCCTGCGCAACGATCGCATCGGCGGCGGCGCGCACGCTGGCGAGCGAAGCGAGATCGAGCGCAACGAGCTCCAGGCTGCCGCCGTTCGCCGCGGCTGCCAGCACAGGCTCGGTGGCGGTGCGCGCCTTGGCCAGATCGCGCGCCGCACCCACGACCCCAGCGCCACGCGCGGCGAGCGCCCGCGCCGTCTCGACGCCGAGGCCGGCAGAGACGCCGGTCACGACGATCCGCCTGCCTGAGAGGTCAACTCCTTCGAGGACTTCGTCGGCAGTGGATTGTGCGCCAAAGGTCATAACCACCCTCCTGCTCGACGGCTCGCCGAGCACAAGCTCACAACCTACCACCTTCATCGCACGCCGCTGGCGATGACCGCGACACCCATGCGTCCGCCGTCGACGTCGAGCACGGTGCCATGCACAAAGGCTGCCTCGTCGCTCGCGAGGTAAACCGCAGCGTGGGCGATGGCCTCAGGGCGACCGCTCGCATTGGCGGGCGTCCCACGCATCATCGCGACACCTATATCCTCGGTGGAGGCGCGTTCGCGCACCACCCCCGGCGAAATCGCATTGACGCGAACGCCAGCCGGCCCGAACTCCGCGGCCCATGCGCGGGTCAGCGTCTCGATGGCTCCCTTCGTCGAGCTGTAGAGTGCGCCGACGGGGATGTCGAGACGCGCACCCAGGAGCCCAGGTTGATGATCGCTCCTTCGCCGCGGGCGGCCATCAAGGGAGCGACCGCCGCGGTGAGAAAGAACGGCGCCTTCACATTGACCGCGTAGACCTGGTCGAAAGTCGCCTCGTTCGTGGCGTTCGTGGAGGGACCGGGGGAGATGCCCGCGTTGTTGACCAGGATGTCGAGCCGTCCACCGAGAAGATGAGTGGCATCTTCGGCGAGTCTTCGCGAAGCCTGCGGCGAACCGTCGAGTGTGCTTTGCACAAAGTCAGCCCGGCCCCTCCTGCCACTGGCAATGCGAGACCCAGACGCAGTAGTAACGGCTCCTGGGTACGAAGAGTGTATGCGGCGTGTCTATGATTCAATCAAGACACTCCCCGCCGCGGACGGCTGGCCACCCAAGCCAGGTACCAAGCGCCGCGTGCTGTTAGAGAGTGCAATGCCCCCGGTTTTGTCGGAAGAAAAGATCCGACATAAGCGATTAGTGACGGCGAACGGGCTTAGCGAGGCCCGTCATCCTCTTCGTCGTTTTCTCGCCTGCTCAACAGGAAACCATGGAGGACAATATCAGTGGCGTACGCTCCCACGATGAGTCCACGATCGTTAATCCCGAGGGCAAGGGTACCGCCGGCACCTGGGAAATCAATTGTCGTGAACTCCCCTTTGTGCAGGAGAAAACCGTGGGTCGTATCGGGACCGGCGTACGATCCCACGATATCGCCGCGAGAGTTGATCCCGTACGCAACGGTACTGCTGGCGCCCGGGAAATCAATCGTCGTGAACTCACCTTCGTGCAGTAGAAAGCCGTGGCTCGCACCGGCGCTGGTATACTGTCCCACGATATCGCCACGAGAGTTGATCCCGACAGGGAAGGTAAGGTTCGCGTCAGGGAAATCGATCTTCGTAAACGCGCCTCGTCTCAGCAAAAACCCATGAATCACACCGGCGCTCTCGTACCCTCCCACGATGTCGCCGCGCGAGTTGATGGCACGGGCAAACGTTGCGCTCGCGCCGGGGAAATCGATGGTCGTAAACTCCCCTTCACGCAGTAGAAAGCCGTGGCTCAGACCGCTGATGAGGTACTGTCCGACGATATCGCCGCGAGAATTGATCCCACGGCAAAAAGTGTCGCTCGCGCCAGGGAAATCGATCGTCGCAAATTCCCCCCGGGTTCGCACGTAGCCATGTGAGACATCCGCAATGACGTAAAGTCCCACGATGTCGCCGCGACCGTTGATCCCCTGGGCAGTGGTGATGCTCGCGCCAGGGAAGTCAATCGTGATGAACGTCGGGTCTTCGTTTGCTTGAGCCCTCGGGATCGTAGCTACCACGAGGCCAAGAACCAGCGAGTAAAGCTTGCCTTTCATGGTTTCTCCTTGAAGTCGTCCGCCCAATCCGAGTTGGCCTTGTAGTACGCAGCTGTCCCAGCCGATAGAAGAATCTGAGCTGGAGGGACCCCTCGGCGGACGCTGCAGCGCGCCAAGCATCTCCGGATGGAGTCACGTTTCTCCTCTCCGAGCTACCGCAATGATACCGAGTTGCGCAATTTCACGTTTCAGTCGGCATCGACGCGATGCGAGAAAGGCGCCCGGTCGATCTCACGACATGACAAGACAAAAGAGACTGAGTTTAGTTTCGGTAGCGGTGTTCCTCCTCGCAGCCTTAGAAGATGTTGCCTCGGCCCTCGACCGATCGCCTCAACGCCACCTTTGCGGCGCTCGCGGATCCAACCCGCCGCGCGATCGTTGCGCGTCTCGCCTCGGGCGAAGCTTCGGTGATCGAGCTGGGAAAGCCCTTTCACATGAGCCTTCCCGCCATCTCCAAGCACCTCAAGGTGCTGGAGCGCGCCGGCCTGATCTCTCGAAGTCGGGAAGCCCAGCGCCGACCGTGCCGGCTCGAGGCGGTCCCGCTCAAGGAGGTGGCAGACTGGGTGGAGCACTATCGCCGCTGCTGGGAGCAAAGGCTTGATCGGCTGAGCGACTATCTGCGCGAGATGAAGAAAAGGGAGAAGAAACATGGCCGGCAGAAGTAGCGCTACGCGGGGCTCAAGAAAAATGGAGAAATACAATCATGTCCTCGAAGAGTGATTCCACGAATGGAACGGCCGAGCGTGAAGTCATCATCACGCGCATCTTCGATGCTCCACGGGAGCTGGTGTTCAAGGCCTGGACCGATCCCGAGCACCTGATGCACTGGTATGCGTCAAAGGGCTGCACGTTGGATGTCTACAAGCTCGATTTCCGACCGGGTGGCGTATTTCAGCACTGCATTCGAAATCCCAAGGCTCACGCTGCTTTTCGGACCAAGATGGAAACTTTGTCGAGCCTGCGCAGGTCGGAATGGACCCCGACTGGCCGAGAGAAACGATTGTGACGGTGACCCTCGCCGAGCATGACGGCAAGACGAAGCTCACTCTCCATCAGACCGTGCTCGAGTCAGTCGCGAAGCGAACAGGGGCGCATCCGAGCTGGATCGAAATGCTGGACCGGCTCGCCAAACAGCTGTCACAGGGGCGGACGAGTTTTCCCGGAAGATCATTATCGGAAGCGCAGGCAAATACATAAACCATTTGACAAAAGGAGAAGACGCATGGTCGACGCAGGATGCAAGAGCATAGGAGAAGAGCGCGAGCCAAGCATTGGACCTTCTCGCCGAGCGCCTCGGAGCAATGTGATGAGCGGCGGCGTCGCGCCAAAGGAACGGGAGGTCGTCATCACGCGGGTCCTCGAAGCGCCGCGCCGCCTGGTCTTCGAAGCGTGGACCAAGCCGGAGCACCTGGTGCGCTGGTGGGGCCCGAGAGGCTTTACGTGCAGGGCACGTATCTCGAAATAGTCGAGCCGGAGCGGATAGTCTTCACCGCCATCTTGGACGATTTGCCCGGCGAGGAAATCCTGACGACGGTGACGTTCGCTGAGCACGGCGGGAAGACCAAGCTCACGGTGCGCCAGACGGTCCCCGCGTCTGACCTGCACGGCCTCGGGCAAGAGCAGGGCTGGACCGAGACCCTCGACCGTCTCGCCGACCACCTGGCAAATAGATGAGTCTCGCTCAACAGGAAAATCCTTACTGGGAGATTGCTCTTTACATGGCTACGGGTCATGCGCGAGCAGCTGAAGAAGCTGGAGGAATAGGCATCTCTCCAGAGCTGATAGGCTCCGCACTGTGTTGAGCGACTTTCTGCCCCTCCGGAACGGTTCGGGGGCCCGCTCGTAGGAGTGAACAGCTTCGAGTAAACATAATTTTTGTGTTTCCTGAATTGTTTCAATGACATAAGAACTTATTTGTTTACTGGGAAAGTATTCACCACTGTGGAGACGCCTCCGAACAAAAACCAGGCGGCCTGTACTATCGCAATCTGCGGACGGGACAGCTAAGGCTCACGACGGCGCTGGCACTGCCTAACCCTAGGCTTCTGAGGATCTTAGGGCAATGAGCTCAAGAAATCGCTGCTGTTACTGCGTCCCGTGGGCACCCACATCTGGCGGGAATAGCCTAGTCCCCTGAAGTCTCTTATTCGCGCCTGAGTCTCCGGCCGGATCAGGAACCGCTCGAGCGCTGCCGCTCCGCTGGCGTTAATGCCGTCGAACGCGCTCGGATTCACTTTAATCGCAACCATCCCGCGGTCGAACAGAGCATCGGAGGAGCTGAGCGCCTCGATGTCTCGTTTGGGATTCTCCAATTTGTAGCGTAACCCCGGGACAAGACCCCAGATAACGTAGGCTCCGATGCTGAGCGCATAGTCGACAGCGTCCCGGTCTCGCAGACCGTCGTCGATGTACCACCCCGTTCGATCCGGCTGCCCGGCGGCTTCCCAGAGAATCTCTGCCAGATATTTCTCGGTCGTGGCATTGTTGACAACGAACGGAGCCCGCGCCTCGGCGATGTGCCGAAAGCCCTCGACGGCATTTGGGAGCTCTCCAATGCCTGCCGGATCGGCGCTCGGTCCAAAGATGGTGGCCTTGTTTGCAAAGACTGCGCGAGGCCAAAGCCCAAGGCCCTCGGTGACGAATGCTTGCGTCCCCGAATGACCGTAGTGAGCAATGACCATATCCGCGTCCCCAGCGCGCGCAAGGTTGAACACGGCCTCAGTGCTGGTGACAATGACGCTGCATCCAGTTTCCTTTTCGAATTGGGGAAGGAGAGCGCTCAAGAGGACTTCGGGCGTATTGACCACGGCGAGACGTATCGCGCCGCATGGTTTCGTGAGCGCCGCGCTCGACTTCCCCGCTCGCTCCTCATTGGGGCGCGACGGGGACAGCGAACAACCGAGGACGCCTGCTCCGGCGATTGAGGCGATCATTGCCAGCAATGGTTTCATGAGGTCCCCCCGATTCCGATGCCATCCGCGAACCGCGAGCTTAGACGACCGACGGCGATCGGACCCTATCCACTTTCCCTGACGGTTTGCAATAGCGTCGGTGAACCAGACAATTCCGATGGTCAAAAATACATGTGTTAAACCTCACCGGTGAGGTCTCACGAGGGCTTCAGGATGCCCGTGGCTTCCTTTGGAGATCATCGGCAGCCACGAGTGCTCAAGTTCAGCCGACCGACCAGCAAGGTGATGCCGAATCTAGTTGATCAACCGGCGCCACAGGTGCTGCGGACCCCGCCCCCCGATGAACCGGAATCGGCTCGATCATCTGGCGCCACAAGTGCCGCGGACCGACCCACAAGATGAAACCTCTAGCTGATCGATCATCTGGCGCCAATCGGTCGATTTGGGTTTTAACCTTCGTCCTCAACGCGGTTATTGGGGTCACGGGGGAGCTCATGCGTAATCGAGTCGTCGCCTGTCTCGTCGCCTGCATCGCATACGTCGCCTGTTCGAGTCCATCCTCAACGGCGCGCGACTCGACTGGGCACGCCGTACTTTCAGCCGACGAGGTGCCAACCTTCTGGCTGCGAGCGCGCGTTCTGTCGGCGGGCGGCCAACCGCCTGTGGGCCGCACCTTCACGTTCCGCTTCGAAGTGCCGAGCGCCGTCGTGAACGCGACCGGCGAGGCGTGGAGCGACTGGGTCCAGTTCGGGAGGTCGCAAGTCGAAGCGGCGCTGGCGCGATACCCCAACTTGTACCTGCGTGCCTATCCAGTGGTGACCAAGCTCCTCGTGACGGGCGTTGTCGATCCGACCGAGCTCGAAGTCGAGACATGGCTCGACGAAACGGGCGAGTCGGCAACCGCAACCGCAAACCTCTATGCGTCGCCGCTCGGCATCCTCACCTGGCGCGATGCGGGCGGCGAACCGCATGCGAGCACCATGGCCGAATACAATCGTCGGTACTGGGAGCGGCTCGCCGATCTGGATTTCCCCGAGGCGCTGCGACCGCGCCAGTTCCCGATCGTCGAACGCATGATCGGCGGCGACGGCGACCGCGCCGATTGGGGCGGCGGGATCCAGAGCCTCATGCGCGCGGGCTTCTCCGGTATCATGCTCCCGCCCACCGGGCAGATTCGCGACCTGCTCCTCGAGACGAGCGTCCTTCGCACTGCGTGGGCTGTCTACAACCCGCCAGGCTATGCTTTTGACTACGACGCCGCCGTGACGGAGCAGGCGATCGAAACCTGGGCGAACGCTCAGGTCCAGCCGTACCTCAATGCGGGCTACGACCGCGAGGACATGGCCCTCTTCGCGATGTCCGACGAGCCGGGCTGGTACTACCCGCGAATGTTTCAGTCGCTGGCTCAAAACCCGGTGGCGCTGGTCCGATTCCACGACTACCTCGCGGGTCAGGGTCTCGAGCCCGCGGACGTCGGTGCCAGCATCTGGGCCGAGGTGCTGCCGCTCGGGCGCAGTCAGGCGATCGACCTCGCCTCGCGACGGCTCTTCTACTGGACGATGCGTTTCTACGCCTGGGATTCGGCGCGACACTTCGCACGGTGCGCGGCCACCCTCGAGAGCGCCTTCTACGCTGGGCTGCCCATCTTCACCAACTGGAACTTCTTCAGCGGTCGTTTTTACGTGCCCGGACCGGTGGCCAATAATCCGGATCGAATGGATCCTGATGCGGCGATGGGCGGACACGACTGGCTCGAGTTCGGGCGCATGCGAGGCAGCACCATCTTATGGACGGAAGATTGGTTCGCCGACAGCATGGCGTATCAGTGGTCATTCTACGCCGCGAAGCTGCACAGCGCCGCCCGCGCGAGCGGCGTGCCGTTTGGCGGCTACGTGGTCGGCCGCACCGCCGGAGATCGCGAGGGCGGGATTCTTCAGAAGGTGCTGACGCTCGTCGGCAGCGGCGGTAAGGGGCTCAAGTATTATACCTTCGGTCCCGAGTACAATTTCCCCGGCAATTGCTATTCCGAGCGAGCGGGTCTGCTGCGCAAGATCGCCGAGGCAAACCGCATGGTCGGCGCGGCGGAGGATCTGCTCTGGCCGGGTCAGCGCGCTCCCGCTCAGGTCGGCATCCTGATGCCTCGCAGCGCGCAGCCGTGGGACGCGCGCGGCGTTCCGTTGCCGACGATGATCCAGGACGCCACCAACAATCAGCTCAACCGCCAGACGGTCGATTACATGGCCGAAGTGTTTGATCTGTACCTCGCGCTCCAGCACGCCAACATTCCCGTCGAGTTTGTCGACGAGGACGATCTGCACGCAGCCGGCCTGGCGCAGTTCCGGGTCCTCTATGTGACCGAGCCCAATGTACCCGTCGAAGGTCAGTACGGGATGATCGACTGGGTGCGCGCAGGCGGCACGCTGGTGACTGTCTCGGGGGCCGCAGCTCGCGACCGCTACGACGACGCGACGACGGTGTTCGGCGATCTCACGGGCATCTACGAAGAGCCGCGGGAACGGCTCCTGGTGGAGAACGCCGCCGCGCTGCCGGTGGCGGCACAGGGTGACGGCCGTTTTGGATCGTTCACCGCGATCGCCGTGCGCGGGACCGTCAAAGCCCCGTCCGCGCAGATCGAGGCGACGTTCGCCGACGGGGCGCCGGCAACCGTCCTGGTGCCGCTCGATCAGGGTCGGGTGGTCCACTTCGCCTGGCTGCCGGGGCTGTCCTACTGGCGCTCGTCGACCGGAACGCGCGACCGCCTGCCGATCGGCTTTTCCGAGGCGATTCGAAATGCGCTCGTCTATCCTGTCGAGCTCGCCGGCGTTGCGCCGCCCATCGGCGCGAGTGAGCCGATGGTCGAGACGCCCGTGCTGCTCTCCGCGGGGGGCGCGGCGATTACGTTGCTCAACTGGACGGGACAAGCGATCCCCGAGCTGGTGATCACCGCGCGTGTTCCGTTCGACGCTGCCACCGTCACCAGTGTCACGCAAGGGAATCTGATGTTCGTGCTCGTGCCCGGTGGCGTGCAATTCTCGCTTCCACTGGGCGCCGCGGACGTGGTCACCGTCCGGCCGTAACTCCGTTCACGTCGAGCGTAGCGAAGCGGAGTCGAGACGCCGCCCCGTTCACGTCGAGCGTAGCGAAGCGGAGTCGAGACGTCGCACCGTTCACGTCGAGCGTAGCGAAGCGAAGTCGAGACGTCGCCCGTTCGCAGCCCATCCGTTCACGTCGAGCGTAGACCCCATGGGCCCAGTGGGGAACCACCACCATTCATGAAAACTCTCATGCGAACCACCTCAAGTCCTTCGGAGCATTTTTGAATGTCCATTTCCCTGGTTCCTACCGTGGCGGATACCGCCGAAGGGACTCCCGCCCAGCTTTCTTGAAAATCCGGCCATTTTCGATAACTTTTCCCAGAAACTTTCAAGAATGCCCTCCACCGGGATTCAACGGTCACAGCGATTGCCAATCTACGCAGTACGAATCACGCTCTTCTGTGCAAAGAGACGTATCTGGTTCCCTGGAACGCTTCATTGCACAGCGAACGGCCTTCTTAGCCGAGCGTCCCGGGCAGATGGAGCCCAGGACCGAGCGGTCGTCCTCGCGCGCCGGAGGGAGTTTTCATGGCAGCGAAGCGGAGTCGAGACGTCGCACCGTTCACATCGAGCGTAGCGAAGCTGTACGAGATATCCGATTGACCGACCCCTCGACTCCGCTTTGCTACGCTCGGGGTGAGCGGTTGTCGACACCCCATTTCGCGACTGCCAAATGGGAACCCAACCCGCGCTCTACCGGCCGATGTTGCTCGCCTCCGCTGCTTCGATGTATCGCTGAACGTCCTCCTCCAGCAGGAGACGCTGGCGATGTAGCCGCCTCGCGGCTCGCGCAACTTCCCTGACGTATCTCTCATGCGTCGGATAGCGCTCCTCGATCGATAGCCGAGGATCACCCGAGGCGATCCGCTCGGCCCGGGTCTGCGCGAATGGGATGAACTGGCCGAACTGGTTGCATTCATCACCTTCGGCAAATCCGCCGCGCCGGAGTGCCCAACCCGTATAGGTCGCGAGAGGCACCTCGATCTCCGGCAGCCGAATTCCGGCAATATCATTCCCATCGGAGTCTGTGCGCGGAACGTAGTTTCGATACACCGGGCCGACGACGCGCGGCGGCAGGATGGTAAGGATTCCTTGATCGAAGGATAGACCGTAATCATTCAGCTCGCGGTAGGCGACAACTCCGTTGTAAGCAACGCCCGGAATGTCTGGGAAACCGATCGCAGACTGCGGTAAGGAGTCAACCAGTGTTCTGTCCTCGCGCCGCGGAACCCGGCTGGACGGCGGCTCCCTTCCGCGGGTGACCCATTCGTGAAGATCCACCAGCAGAGCCCGGTACCCCGGCGAGGCCGCAACAGGGTTTGTCATCTGCTGACAAATCCCGGGCGCCGGCTCACTGCCGAAGAGCGTGTGCTGCAGGCTCGCAAACTGGAAGAACCTCACCTGACGTGGTTCGCGGAGGTCGCGGCCGAGAGGCGTGGTGTGGACCAGCGACGCCTCTTTGAACCAGTACTCATTTCCGCTGTTGGTGTCAAAGACCTTCGGGCAGGTATGAGTGGCCGAGCACCGCTGCAGCAACCCATCTGTCATTCCGGTGATGGGATCGGTCAGCGTTTGATATGCGAATGGGAAAATCTCTTCCGGATACTGATGATTGCGCCGGTGCAGTGAGCTCCGCGTCGGCTGTGCAAATCGGTAATTGAAGAAACCACCGCCGGCGCCCGAGACGTGGGGCATCATTCCGTCGAAGACTCGCTGCCCCTGCTCGTCTTCATTGAAGCCCAGATGGATAAAGTCCCGCTGGTAGCGGCCGCCCTGCGAGATGCCGAAACAATACGCGACGTTTATCTCAGACACCGGGTTTGGATTGCCGTTGTCATCAGCCGTCGCTCTGCGGAGAAATGCCACGAAGTCGCGGGTCGCCGCGAAAGTGAGCCCCGAGACGGCCGGATTCTTTGCCGGGTAGATAAGCTCGTACAGCATGCCCTGCTCAAACCGAGCACCAGGCGGCAGGAGCTGTATGGTTTGAGCATCAACGTACTGCCAGCTATCCTCGGCGATAGCAATGCGGGAATCCTCCTGGTGGGCGCGGATGGTCAGGCTGGCCTGGGATGTGTCGAGCGTGGCAGCCGGGTAGGTGAGAGCACCCATCGCCGTCATGCTGTCGTCGATCTGAAACTCCTCCATCGCCGGGCCGATGATCGGGCCACCGTTCTTCTCCGTCGCGACGGGAAGCGTGATGCTCATGCGGTTCCCGCCCGGCAGCACCGTGTGATCCCAACCCATCCAAGCCAAAGTAAAGCCCTGGCGCATCAGGAATCCGTTGCCAGCGTGGGCCGCAGTCGTGGGATCATTGTCGTTGGCGACGCTGTTGAAGAAGCCGATCGCCAGCTTGTTGCCGCGGTTGTTCACTTCGTAGAGAAGCGCGCCGTTTCCGCGGGACGCCTCGATTGGTTTCAGGACGTAGATGTCCGCCACATATTCCACCATCCCGCGCTCAGTCCTCGGAGCGAGAGCGATGTCTACAATCGCGGCATTGAGAGGATTTGTCGGATCGACTTCGCCGCGAACCTGACCGACGATCTTCTCGTATTGGCCTGCCGCCCCGAAGGAGGTTCCGTCAAAGGTCGGCGACTCCCGCCTGGTGATGGTGAGCCGAGTGATTCGGGCCTCCGCGGACCTCGGAATGTTCAGCAGCGTCAGACAAAGAGCAATCAGCAAAAATGTACCGCAGAGGCTGCGAGACAAAAGACTGCACGGGGCGATCGTCATCGGGTACCCTCCTCTGTATGCCTCGGGCCGCGAAGGACCGCCGGATCCCGCGCGCTAGCTCAAGTGAGCGCCCCAGGCTCCGGGCGGGACGGTACCTGTCTGATCAGGATTGGTCAACGACTTCTATTGCAACCCGAAACGGTCCTGCTGACTCAGATCCTTCCGCTCGCCCTGGCGACTGATAACGTGCCCCCGGATCCGTTCTTCACGCTATGGGTCGTGATTGAACCGGCTCACCAGCATGCCGCTGGACCCGCCGCGTTCGGAAAAGCTGAAGCGACAGTAGGCGCTCAGCGCCATGACGGTGAATGGCGTGTATCTCACGTTCGAAGAGGACGTGAAGGGATCGATCGAAGTCGGGAAGTATGCAGATCTGGTCCTCCTGGACCGGGACTACCTGGAGATCGCCGACGACGATATCAAGGACACCAGGGTCCTGATGACCGTCGTCGGAGGTAAGATCGTCTATCAGGCCGAGTTTGGCTCTCTCGTTATCGTGTCGGCGCGGTCAATTGCGGCTTCGTGGGTGCAAGCGTGCTTGCTTCCGGGATCAAGCAGAAGACCGTCCGACAGTGGTGAATACCTTCACATAAACACTTATCTGGAATTCTATGATTGAGTTCAATGATTTATCAAACTGCTTTGTTAAGTGGAAGCTGTTCACCACTGTGAAGTTGCAGAAAAGGCCGCCGGTCCTGCGTGACTTGCGCTCATGCTCGGCCACGATGCAAGTGGCAAGCGCAAGCGTGCCCGGGCCAGCCAGCGGAACGGCGATAGTCGAGGTGACTTGGAAGGCGCGCAAGCTCTGTTTCGCGAATCGATCGAAGCGTGCCGGAGGGATCCCACCCGGTTGCTACAGCGTACGCTGGCTGCGGATCTGCAAAACCTGGGCGTGATTTACAAGACGCGAGGCCGATACGCAGAAGCTGAGCGCCCCTGCTTCGCGAGGCCGTCGATCTGCGGCGATCGCTCCTGGGCGAGTCTCATCCGCACGTCGCGATGAGGCAAATTCATCTTGGCGAATTGCTCTACCTCCGCGGCGAATATCGGCAGGCGCGCCAACAAGTGGAGCAGGCGCTTGAGATTCAGCGCCGGGCTGACGAGCACCGCCGCCCTTCCGGCTACGACGCCCTTTCCAACTTCTACCAGTTCGGTCCGGATCGCACCTCGTTCGCCCAGCAGGTGACGGTGACCCTGCCATTGCCTGCTGGGCAACACCAGCGATCTGGCCGACGATCAGGGGAAGCTCTCCAACTGATCCGGAATCACATCACCTACTTGCCGGGAGCTCGCAGGCCGCCGCGCCGGAAGCCCGCTGACCGTCGAGATGGCGGGACAGCAATACACACAGCTCCAACCCGGCTGGCAACAGTAAAGCTGAGCTCCGCCGGAGGTGGTTCAGCAAGCAACAAGCTCGCTCTGATGTTGCCTCGTTGCTACAGAACCAGCTCGCCCTCTCCTCGAGATGACCGAGGCCCATTTCTTGCTGCAGGCGCTCAGTCCCTGATCAGAACGGAGATCAAACCGAGGAGAGCTGAAATGAAAAAATATACCTATATGGCTTTGGTTGCGATTGGATGTCTGGCTTTACCCCTAGCGGCACACTCGGCGCTCGTCTTTGATGATTTTTCGACCGGGCCGCACAGGGCAAGACTTTCCTCCGGCCAGGATCTTGACATTCAATCTGGCTCGATGATTGGCGGAGAGCGGGTCACTGTGTTCGAGGTCTGCCAGAGCAGTCCCTGTGGCGCGGAAAATCCGTTCGACCAAGACGCGACAGCCCAGATCCGACCTGGGAGCCGCTCGGCCCTGATCTACAGCGCGGGATACAAGCTTGGGCCTCGGCTGGATGTGCAATATGGCACGTTCACACCTTTGCAACTCAACCTCGATTCGTACGACCGCTTCCGAATCAACTTCGATGGGAGTGACCTGGTCGTCAATTTCAACATCGTGGTCTTCACGCCCTCTGGCTGGCGCCAGACGGGATGCAACCTGAGTGCGAGCACCAATCCCGTCAGCATCGATTTTCCCTTCGCCGACTTCACAGGGCCGGGTAACCCGGACTTCAGCGATGTCATGGCAATCGACTTCATTTTTCAGACTGGCAGCGCCATCGGCGCCAACGATTTTGCGGTGACTTCACTCGAGGCAATTCCGACCGGAGCACCCTCGGCGGAAGTCATTTGTCACGGACTGGGAACGTAAGTCGAATCAAGACTGACCAACGAGAGCATCGCGGTTCTGTCGCTGCGACCCCTTGGCGGTCTCGGAACGAGTGATGGGGTTCGACCATCGCCTGACCGCTCATCACTTCAGGCTCACGCGGCAAGGAGGAATCATCTCTGCCGAGTCGTGCGACCCGGCTGACCAAAAGAGCCGCGAGGCAATTCGCCGGCACCTTCAACACATCGCGGAGGCGTTCGCGGCGGGAAACTTCGAGATGGCGATGCTGATTCATGCAACTGCTCCCCCGGGCGTATCGGCGATGAAACAATTTCGCACTTCGATCCGATATCGATTCGAGCCAACTGAAAGCGGAGGTCGCGTCGTTATCGTGACTCGGAATCGTCGGGCCCTGGACGCCGTACACCGATTCCTCCGATTTCAGATCGAAGACCACCGCACGGGGGACAGACCAACGGTGTCGAACTGACCGGCCTTGCCGATGGACATCTCTCGCCCGTGAAGTGTCGGCCAAGCACGCGAGTCGGTCGGCTCGCAAATCAGTGATGCGTTCATCCGCGGAAGCGCACTCTACCTGTGAACTTGAAACAGGAAGACGAGCTGCAGCCGCTGGCAAGTACGCGTAAGCAGGGACCTATCTCGCCTATTGAAGGTCTGAGGCCCTCGTGGCACCAAAGGGGCGGAAACCAAAGCGATGGACTGCAGCGAAACTGAATTGGCCATTGAGAAGCGGCTGCGGGGCAAGCTTGATGCCCGGGAGACAGCGCAGGTGGAGGCCCATCTGGCCTCGTGCAGCGCCTGCCGCGCGTTTGCAGCGATGGCCGAGGAGATGGACATGACAATGCGACAACTTTCTAGCGGGGCTCGAGGCGGGCTCGATTGGCTCCGCATCGATCGTCAGTACCGAGAACACCTCACCCGTGATAAGTACCGGCTGCTGGTCTCGGCGGCGAGCATTGTCTTATTCGGGCTGATTGTCTTTCGCCGACCGGGACATCTGCCCAGCTGGATTTTGCTGATCGGTCTCGTCTTGTTTGCAATTGTCTTCGCGGTTCGGAGCTATTGGACATTTCGATTCGCGCGCGCAGCGAATGCACCGGGTGAGCTCCTGGTCGCCTATCGCAAGCGACTCGATCGTTGGATTGCCTATCAGAGTGCGGTACGGTTCCTGGCCCCGGTCCTGGGCATAGCTTGTCTGGTGTTCCTCTACGTCCAACGGCATGCGCTGGCGGACGGAATGCGCGGGTTCTTGAGCGGGTTGGCTGCTGGTGCTTTCCTCGGTGGGCTGGCAGCGCAGTTGTATTACTTGCCGAAGGCGCGCCGCGAACGGGCACAACTCGAATAGACGTTGGGGATGCGCCCACTGGACGAAAAGGCCGAGGCCGAGCTGGTACGGCGCGCGCGCTCGGGCTCATCCGGCGAAAAGAGGGCAGCGCAACGCGAGTTGTTTGATGGCCTCCGAGACAAGGTCCTCGCGCTCTGTTTCAATCTCACCGGTAGCGCGGCCGAGGCGGAAGACGCGGCGCAAGACGCGTTCGTGGCGGCGTTCCAGGGATTGGGCGCATTCCGGGGTGATTCTCAATTCTCCACCTGGCTGTATCGCATCGCGATGAGGATCGCGCTTCGGTCGCGACAGCGTAACTTGCGGTCCGCGGGAGAGCAGATGCCAGAGCTGTCGACCGCGCACCCGGAGGAACGTCTCATCTCCCGGGAGAGTGCGCGCCGGTGCCTGGCGGCGCTCGATGCGCTGTCCGCCGATCAGCGAGCGGTGGTATCGCTCTGCGCGATTGACGGGATGGAGTACAAGCAGGTAGCGAGCGTGCTCGGGATTCCGGAAGGTACCGTCTGGTCGCGACTGCATCTGGCTCGAAAGAAGATGGCGGCGGCGATTGCCGGCACGTCGAGTCGAGAGTCGTGCCGCGACTAACATTGCATCACAATTCCTGCGGTTCGTTCAAATGTTTTCAGGAGGAGTGGTGGGCGAAACCCGCCGAGTTGACGGAGATCCCGACGATTGCTTTGTCGTGGACACCTCGCTACCGACCGGCACTGCACTGCAGGGCCGCCAGTTTTCATTGACCTTCGGGACTTATCACGTGGTGGGCGGCAGCGCGGTTCAAAACGGGATCAGCGAGATGTTCGAGATCGATCACGTGGAGCAAATCGGCTGTCAGACGTTTGTTTGCGTTACGCACGACCACCAACTGGTGATGGCCGACGGCGTCACCATCGAACAAATGGCGCCTCAACGCACCTTCGAGTTTGCCAACCAATCTTTTGAAATCGCGCTGAGCACGTCCGCGGTACCGTAGTGGCCGGCGAGAGGGCTGTCCGATAAGAGCCCTGGCTCGGCGGAGGCCGGTCAGCGCTCAGGCATGAATGGGTGAGGGGATTGGCTGCGTCCGTCGGGAGAACGCGCGCAGGGCAGACTCGATTCGGAATGGCTCGAGCTCGCGGCGTTGACGCTCGCCCTCTTGCCCTCAGGCAGGTACAATGGTACCAATGTACCAGACGGAGACCAGGTATGCCGACCCGAACGACACGAGCCCAGCGAGCGCCCAGAGCGGAACCACCAGCCAACCGGCCACCAGCGCGACGCCCGGTGGAGCGCACCCAGACCGGAGTGCGAATGGAACGGCGGATTCTCAGCGTGCTGAAGGCCCTGGCCGATCTTCATGGAATGACCCTGGGAGACCTGCTCGAAGGCATCGTGCTGCATGCCTTCGAAGGAAAGACACCTTTTTCGGAACACAACCTGGAGAAGATCCGGACCCTCAAGCAGGTATTCGGCCTCGATCTCAAGGCAGAGGACAGCCATCTTCTCGTCGAGCTGACGCAAGCACCATCCCGAAAGCGATCGGCCCGACCCGAAGTCCTTCGAATTGCGGCCCCCGGAGGAAGAGGAGTCAAACGTGCTGAATGACCCATTGGTCCGCGCCTTCGAAGCGGGCGCGGTGGACGGTACCAACTTTCATCATCGCGACCACCTGTACGTTGCCTGGTGCTACCTGAAGGACCTGCCGCTCGAAGAAGTTGTGCCGCGGTACACCAAGCACCTGCGGAATCTCGCGTGCAAGCTAGGCGTCCCGCAGAAGTACCACGCGACAATCAGCTGGGCGTATCTGATCCTCCTGGACCGAGCGATGCATGATCCGGATCTGTCGAACAAGGACTTGGATGCCGTCTTGAAGAAGTATCCATCGCTGCTCGACCGGGATCGCGGAATGCTTGCCGAATATTACGACAAGGCGGAGCTCAATTCGCCGGAGGCGCGCGAGCGCTTCGTGCTTCCTCGCCCGCGCAACAGAAACAGTTGAAGATTTTCGCCTGCGGTGCCAATTTGTTGATGCACCCGTTCGAATTGAGGAGGCAGTTCCATGGCAGAAGAGCGGCGACACCCAAACGTGGTCAATCTCAGCGAGCTCGATGGTCGGTCCAATCGCACCGGCTCGCGGTTCGGCTCTGTCGCAAAAAATCTCTCCGGGCAGACCGGAGCACGCGGCATCGGCTGCACCTGGTACGAGGTGGCTCCGGGCCGGTCGGCTTTCCCGCGGCACTTCCACTGCGCCAACGAGGAATCGATGTTCGTCCTCGAGGGCGATGGAACCGTCCGCATCGGCGATGCCACAGCTCCCCTGCGCGCAAACGACTACGTAACCTTTGCGACTGGCCCGGACCACGCGCACATCGTCACCAACACGGGAAGCGCGCCTCTGCGCTACCTGAGCTTTTCGACGTTGGCTAGCGCGGAGGTCGTGGGTTACCCGGACTCGAAGAAGGTCGGCGCCATGGCAGGTCCCTCATACCAAGCGGCGATGAAAGGCCAGACCTGGGTTCGACATTTGTCATTCGAATCTGCGAGCGCCGGCTATTTCGACGGCGAGGAAATCGAATGAGCCGATCTACAGGTTCCCCAGCGTGTATCTATCCTTGCCGTTCTGCAGCGTTGCTTCTCCGCTGGGGACCGTGTCAGCCTTGAAGATGAGCGTCCTCGTATCGCCGCCGTCGCCGTATCGGCTGGCGGTCAGTCTCTGGTCGCCGACCTGCAGAGTGGGGAGCGCATCGCCGACCTTGAATTTGCCTGAGCTGCGGACGATCAGCTCCAGCTCCGCATTCTGCGGCGTCAGGCCGCCGCTCATCTGATTCACCATCGGACCTCCGGCAACCGGCGCATATCGGACCTCGATCGAGCCGGGAAGTGACGCCGGCTCCGAGGGCGGCGCAGAGGCAGCCACCACCCGCGAGGCGGTCAGTGGCTGTCCCGGAGGAGCCGGCGGTGTCCCCGACAGTCCCAGCGTGGAGAGGCGCAAGTTTGCGACGTAGATCGCACCGCTGCTCGACCCGTCGAAAGTGAGACGCACGCCTCGGATCTGAGTCAGATCGGCGCCGGCAAAATCAGAGAGCGGAATTCGGGCTGTTTGTAGAATCGGGTGCCGGATCGCCCCGCTCCCGACCGGCCCGGTCAAGCTGGTGTACGAGCTGAGCTGCACCGGCGAAGACAGCGTACCGTCGGCCTGGGCAAGCTGAATTGAGAAATTGGTGAGGCTGTCGACAGCGCCATTGAGGGTGTCGAAGCGCCGCGAAACACGCAAGTCCAATGTGACATAACCGCTGATATCGTTGCCGACCCCGTCAGCCGTCCAATGGGTCTCGAAGTAACCTCCGGCAGTGCTCCAGGTAATGAGGGCGGCCCGTTGAACGGTGTCGTGGTTGGGCACCCCGCCATGGGAGATGGTGATACCCGATGCATCATTCGGAAAGCCGGCGCTACTGGTGCCAGTGACCTTCGTAAAATCCTCGAATACGGTAGTGATGCTCGAGCTGGGCGAGTCCGTATATCCGCGATCGACCTGGGTGATAGAGCTCAGCCCGCTGGGGAGGTCGTACTCTGGATCGAAATTCTGATTGAAGGTGGCGTCCGCCGAAAGTCCCAGGTTCGCGCGAAAGAAGGCCATCGCCGCATACAGCGCGGTCTGCCGCTGGTTGCTGGAACCGATATCAATGTTGGACGACCAGAGGGGAAGGTTGTCCAAGCAACCGGGAGAGTCGTTCTGCTGCCACTCGGTGTTGTAGAAATTGTGATTGGCGCCCCAGACGGTGAAAGTCGATTTCTGCAAGGCCGGGTTTTCGGTGAAGGTGCGCATCGCGCGGTCGAACGGTTTGACTCCTTCCAGAGTCGAGATGTCGCCGTCGCACATCGGCAGCAGCACGTTCCACGCCGTTCTGTCCGGTGTCAGCGTCCGGTAGCTTTGACCGTCCACTGGTCCGATCTCGAAGATGCTCGCGAAAGTGACCGGGCTCTGTATCCGGTTGGGCCACGGGCTGCCCTGGTCGCGATAAAGCTGATACGCGGCGCGCATTCCTTCGCCGCCTCGCGAGTGGCCGAACAAACCTACGTTGCCGAAGTCCAGCTTGCCCTGAAGCTCGACGCCGAGCGAGGACGGCGTGCCGCCGTTGGCGTTCCAATCGCTTAGCACCTCCAAGTGTTTCAATACCAGGCGCCCACGAGCCAGAACCAGGCCGTCGTCGAAGGTGATGCCGTCGCCGCAGTTGATTCCGCGGTTGGCGTTGATCGAAACCACCACGTAACCCCAGGAGGCAAGGCGGTCGGCCAGGTAGCTGTACCCTAAATAGCTGGGCGCCATCACGTAACCGTCCGGGCAGGTCCCGGTGCTGGTGTACTGGCAATTGTCGTCAACGCGTGGATTTGAGCCGGTTCCGCAGGTGGAGTGATTGCCATGGAGGACCATCACCAGGGGGTAGGGCCCCGCAGAAAGATCTGCCGGCATGTACACGTGGCCCCAAACCTCGGTCGTTCGGTCCGCCAGCACTTCTGAATCGACCGCGGGGTCGAGCTGATATTCGGCGCTGGTGGTGGCAAGCGGGCCGACGTCGGTCGGGTCCGGCGCACTGAGCGCCGAGAAGATTCGGCTCGACCCGAGGTCGCTTGTCGCCGCCTTGTCCTGACAAGCTGCGGTCAAAAGGCAGACAGTGATGACAATGGCGGCCTGTAATGGATTTAGTTTTCGATTCGGAGCCATGACTACCTGAGAGCGTGGATGTCGTATAAAAAATTACGGTGTGTCATTTGTTATCACCCGTCATCCCCGGAGTGAGAAACCGGGGTGATCGGTGGAGCAATCGGCGGGCCGCGCAGAAAGGCTCGGAATCACTGCTTGCGCATCCGGGTGGTCAACCCAAACGTGCGCCAAGTGTCCCGCGCGTGCACAAGGCGATGCGCGAGATGCGCAACATCAGGGTGTTTAGCGTTGGTTCAGCATCCAGCGGGGAGATTGCGCTCGAGCTACTGCAGATCTTTCTGGTGCTGCTTGGTCCATTCAGCCGACCTGGCTTTGATCCGCCGGTCTTCCGACGGATCGGTGCCCAAAGGAGCGGCCGCGATCTCGTCCACCAGCTTCTTGGCCTCGCTCTTCTGACCCTCGGACAGCAGCGCATCGGCCAAATAAAGCTTCGCGCGCAAGTCGGTTGGATGATCCTGGACGCAAGCGCGAAGCACCTTGATCGATTCCGCCACGTCCCGCTTCGGCCACGGCAGTTTGAAGAAGTATCGACCCCAGAGCACCTGCGGCGCGCCGTCGAGAAAGTCTTTGTTCAGCTTGAGCGCTGCCTGGACATGGTCTCGAAACTTCCCCTCCAAGCCCTGGCGTAGCGCGGTGAGAATGCCTACCCCTTCGGAGTACAGTCCGATTCCGGTGCCCGCGTAATAACGCGCGCGCACGTCGTTGGGTCGAATCTCCACTGCCTTCTCGGCCAGCTCCCAGCCGCGCTTGCCAAACGACGCCTTCGCATCGGTGCCGTCGGCCAGACCGTCCGCCTGCCAGACCATCAGCGCGGCGAACCTCACGTTGGCTTCGAAGTCCTTCGGATCCTTTGTCTGCTGCGCCTTGACCGTGTTGTAGAGCTCGTCCAGTACCTTGTTGTTGTCACGCTGCGGCCAGATCTGATCCCAATGCTGTGTCCAGTTTTCGCCGGGTGGAGCGGCAGCGGGTGGCGGAGCGCCGCCCTGAGCCCACGAGGTTTCAATCGACACGACAACCAGAGTCGCCAGGCAAAGCGGGCGCACGCGTGTTCTCCTTGATCGAGCCGGCGGAATCTAGTCCGGCCCGACAGCATTGAGAACAGGAATCAAGTGGAAGATCAGCGCCGGTCCAGCAACCAGACGTCCACCTTCTGGGGCCGCACCGCGAATGCCAGGCTCTTTCCGTCGGCGAAGGGGACCGGGTTTCCCAGCCACTCGTTGGAGCTCTCGTACAGCACCTCGGTGGTGCCTCCGATCGGCGCCATCAGAAGCTTGTACTCGCTTCGACCCGGGCAGATCGCGGTGGCGAAAACTCCGCGGCCGTCCGCTCGCCAGGCCACGTACTGAATGTCGCAGTTCTCGCGCAGGGCTTGGTCAGTGACCTGACGCGTGGCCAGATCGATCAATCGAAGTTGTCCATTCACCCAGGGCACGGCGATCCGTTTTCCATCCGGCGAAAGATCCCAATCCAAAACATGAGCAATGTCCCTGGTGCTGACCTGCATCAATTCCCGGCCGCGACCCAGTACGGGATCGAACGACGAGAAATGGACCTTGTCTTCGGAAGTCTCGCTCAAGATGCAAGAGCCCTCCAGGGCGGGGCAGCGGAAGTGGACGTTCCGCGGCGGCTGCCTTCCGTTGCGTTTCATCAAAGCAGCGCGTTGCGCGCTCAGGATGTGAAGTGAAGGGCCGCCGCCGACGCGGGTCCCCATCAGCCGAGCTTGAACCGGTACATCGTCCGGCGCGGAGGGAAGCTGCCAATACAGGAGCCAACCACCGCGAGCAAAGCGCGGCCAGGTATGCCATTGGGAGCCGGCGGTGAGCATCTGAGGCGTGGACGACTGCAGATCCTGTACGAAGACGTGTTGGCTGCCGTTCTGGTTGGACATGAACACCACCGATCGACCATCGGGTGTCCAATCCGTCGGGCGCTCATCGCGCTCGGTCAGGGTCAATCGGCGGGGCGCGCTCATCCGGGCCGCGCCGTCGAGCAGGTCGGCGACGTAGACGTCGAGCTGGGCGGTGTACCGCTTGAAGGCGACCGCGCCTCGAGCGCTGATGCTCAGCGCGCCCTCTACCGAGGTAGTCCAGGAAGCGATCGGTTTCGCCGCGCCCTTGGTTTCGCCGCTCTGGGGATCGACCGATACGCTCCAGAGGGTCGTCCCAGGTTCTTTCGGCGGCCACTCGGCGGTTCCGTAGAACAGGCGACCATCGGGAGCCCAACCGAGCCCGGGCTCACCGCCTTCCTGCAAGAGGTGCTGGTCCTCCACCACGAGACGCGGTGGCCCGCCCTGCAGGCCGATCGTTTCGATCGAGTGCTGCGGTCCTTTGGTCGCCCCGCGCTCACGAACGTAGGCCAGCCGGTCTGCGCTGGGCGACCAGGCTAGAGCGAGAAGCCCTTCATCCTCACCGGCGGTGAGCAGCAAGTGATTGACCGGATCAGACAAATCTCTCCACTCGATTCTCTTCGCCGCGCGGTCGATCCACGCCAGTCGCTGACCATCGGGAGAGAGCTTGGGCCATGTATCAAAAGAGCGCTCAAAGCTGAGAAGACGATCGGGCGGTTGCGTTCGACTGACCTTCCACGCAGACGTCGTCCTTCCGCCTTCCAAGCCGCTGACCAGCAGAGCGCGGTTGTCCGGAAACCAATTCACGCCCAACGGAGTGAAACCATCCGGCAATTGCACACGGTCGGTCCTGGGCGGATCGATTTGCCGGATAAATACACCCACTTGATCCACATACGCCAGGCTGCTCCCATCGGGCGAGAGCGCCGCGTCCACAATCATGTTCTCGGACGGGTTTGCCGTCAGTCGCGTCTCGAACAGCTTTGGCGCTGCTCCTGAGCCGGCAAAGTAGCGGAACCCGAGCCATGCCGCGGCCAACGCAAGCAGCGCAGCAAACGCCAGTCGGCCGATGACGAAGAATCGCCCACCCGCTCCGGAGATTCCCTCCGGCCGCATGCTCCGGGGCAGCCCGCGGGTGAGGCGCTCCATGGCGACCAGCAGCTCTCTTCCGTCCGCGAATCGCTCGCTCTTGTCGTGCTTGACGCATCTGTCCACGACGGCGTCGAGCTGTTTGCGCAGCCGAGATCGCGGGGCGGTGCTCCGATGCGGCTCGTTCGGGGTACGCAGGTTGGGCCTGCTGCGCATCGGAGCGGTACTGCCCGGGGCGGTGGGCGGGAGCTGACCTGTCAACAATTCGTGTAACAAAACTCCGAAGGAATAAATGTCTGATCGGGCGTCGAGAGCCTTTCCTGCTTGTTGTTCCGGAGACATGTACCGCGGCGTTCCCAAGACTTGGCCTTCCTGGGTGGAGATACCCGATCGCTGCGCGGGCTCTCGGCACGGATTGGGCTCCACCGGATCTGCCATATCCATCGGCTTGGCCAAGCCGAAGTCGAGGATCTTGACGCGGCCCTCCCGGTCCACCAGTAGATTGTCTGGTTTGAGATCGCGGTGGATGATTCCGGCGGAATGCGCGCGCGCCAGGCCTTGCGCGACCTGCGTGGCGTAGTTGATCACCTGCTCGTCCGAGAGAGGGCGGCCGTCGACGATGGACCGCAAGGGGCTGCCGTCCACGTATTCCATGGCGATGAAGGCCAGACCTTCCACTGCGCCCACCTCGTAGATGGCGGCGATGGTGGGGTGATTGACGGCGGCCGCGCTCTGGGCTTCGCGAAACAGGCGCTCCCGCTGAAGGTGCTCCAGCGGAGGGCGAGGGCGGAGCAACTTCAGCGCCACCAGTCGCTTGAGGTGCACGTCTTCGGCTTTGTAGACAATCCCCATCCCGCCCTCGCCGAGCCGGGTGAGAATCTGGAAGTGGCCCAGACGGCGACTGAGCAGCTCCGTTTCGCGTGCAGTGACGTAATAGAGCGGATCGACGCTAGGAGCCTGGGCGACTTTGCGGAGTAGAAAATCCCAGGAGCCCCAACCGTGACTCTCCCGCTCCGGTGCGATCGTGCCTTGGAGACCTACCGCGTCCGAGCTGCGCATGCCGCCGTCGCCTCCTGGATCGCGCTTCGAGAAGCGGGGAGTGTTTCAAGCGAACTGCCGCAGGTCAAGCGCGAGTACGCCATGCCAGCATGAATTTGCACAGGCAGAAAAAATGCGCGCGGTCTTGTCACAAAGAGATCGAAGCGTCTCTATCTAGCAAAACCATATCCGGTGTCCTCGAGACATCGCGCGCTGTACCAGGTGTCTGCAATGAAACGCAAAGTACTGAGCCTGAGAATCGAGACGCTGCGAACGCTGAGTGCGGCTGAGCTGAACCTTGCCCGCGGCCGCGCCGGGACCGAAGAGGAAACCGGAGGTTTGACTCTGGTGGACGTGACCAGAGACGAGGATGTTGTCACCCGCGACTGTGAACCCGTGATGACTGATACATCCCGAACAAGCGAGCACCGGCTGGAGTAACGCATGGCAGATCGCATTCGAAACCAGAAGGGCGGCACTGCAGCGTTGAGGAAGCTGCGCCTGGGCAAGGAAACGCTTCGCACGCTCACGGCAGAGCAGCTTTCATTGCCGGTGGGAGGATCCGAAGAGGACCACACGCGCGATTGTGAGACGGGGAATTCGAACGGCACCACCCCCGCCCCGCCCTCAGCCGCGTGTATCAGCGACGGTTGTTGACTTGTGCGTGATGCTTCTCGCCGCGCCCCAATGCTGTTGGCCTTGAGACAACGCCGCGCGCGGTGTGGCCGTTGCAGCCGAACCGGCGAGCCCATCCCCAGCGCTTGGCATTGCGATGGTCGTGCAATTCTTGAAGCAGTGACTGGGCGGCTATACCTCGAGCGACTGAAGCAACAGCGCCAGCTCCTCGCGGCTCGCTCCTTTGGGCAAGTAATAGTGCGGTCCCCGCAGCGCCCCTCGCACCTCGTGGGCGGGTGCGGCGGTGAGGCAGACGATCCGCGGCCCGTCCTCCGGCAATTGACGAAGGACCTCCTCGCCACTCATTCCCGGCATCCGCATGTCCAGAAGCACGATCGACGGCGAGTCGCGAGCGATCGACTCGAGCGCTTCCTGCCCGTTGGCGGCCTCGATTGTTTGGTACCCCAGATCATCCAGACAGATGCGGACGAAATCCCGCCACTCGCGCTCGTCGTCAACCACCAGGACCTTATGCAATGGCCTTGACCTCCCGGCTGGTAACGTGTTGGGAACCATCCATTGTCCATCCAGGCTGCGTCGGCCTGGTTCCTCGGTCGGAGCTTAGGAGGGCGCCAAAATGTAAACTCGTCGTCACTTCTCTCCATCGGAGCCGGAAGCGGCAAGCTGACTGATGCTTGCGGGTTCGTCATCCGCGTCCAATGCATCCACCGTGGTAACCGGTTGGGTATTGGAGACCACGTTCAACAGCGGCGGGCGATTGATCGGTTGGGCAGCGATTACCGAGCGCAACGAGAGCGGCTGCGGCAACCCCGAATGACGGCGCGCTGCCTCGAGGAGGATCTGATGATGCCGGTACCGCGCCTCGAGCAGTTTGTGAACCAGGAGCGGACCCCCCGGCACGCGGCGCGCGGTAATCGCCTGCGTCGTGCGCCGGATCGGATAACGCACCCGCCGGATCTGGACGCGCCACCCTTTGGGATTGAACGTGAACAGTCCATAGACGGCTCGCAAATCTCCGTCCCGCGGAATTCCCGCCGAGGCGACGTCGGCGATCAACATCCGTCCCAGGTGGCGCCGGTAGGGGAAGTGAAGGTGGCCGAACGCGCAAGCGGCCGCATCCACGTGTTGGAAGTATCGCCGCAGCGAAGCTTCGTCGAGCGTCGGGTCGAGCGAATCCTCGAGATTCCGCGGGTTCGCGTGGCAGACGTACAGGTCCTGACCGCGGCGCGGCGAGTAGCGCACCGAGAACGGCAGCTGGCCAAGCCGCTCCACCCACGCGCTGCCCAGCTGATCGCGAGTCCAGTTCAACAGCTCGGTCTTCCAGTGATCATGATCGCGGTAGGCGCCGCCGAGATAGTTGCCGGCGAGATAGCAATCGGTGTTCCCGGCGAGCAGCGCATGACAGCGATCCAGGAGCAGGTCCACGGTCTCTTTTGGATGAGCGCCCCTCAGCGCGAGGTCGCCGGCGGCCACCACGTAGTCGGGAGAGGCGCGCGCGATGTCCTCGAGAACTGCCTCGCAGGCCGGCAGGTTGCCGTGAATGTCCGCAAGAATGGCCACCCGCATCGCAAGCCGAATTGTACTCCCGCAGGGCGATGGCAGGGGGCCCCTTTCGCGGAACATCGCGTTGACTCGCGAACAGGCGCCCAATAGATTTGTCGTTTCGCGGCGGCGGTGTGCGGTAAATGTTTATTTTCGTTGATGAAATTGGTCCGGAAGGGCTCGAGCTGGATGCCCCGATCGAGGTCGGTCTGCTGGAGGACGCGCTCGGACGCGACGCCGCCGAGACGGGCTTTCGCGCCGCCGGCGGGTCGCGGCTGAAGGCATCCCTTCACCGGGTGAGCGGGGGCGTTTTATTGGAGGGAAAGCTCGCCGCGCCGCTGGTGGCTCCCTGCAAGCGGTGCCTGGCGGATGTGCGGTTGGTGCTCCCGGTTTCGTTCACCCTCAACTTGATCGCGCGCAATCGGATGTCGCAAGAAGCGCTGGGACCGATCGAGGACGACGAGCGCGCCCAGTCCGTCGGCTCGTTCGATCTGGGTGAGGCCGATCAGGAATTCTTCGATGGAAGAACGATTGACCTGGACCCGATCCTGCGCGAGCAAGTATTGCTCGCGCTGCCGATGAACGTGGTCTGCAGCGAAGACTGTCAGGGGCTCTGCCCGATGTGCGGCCAGAACCTCAACGAGGGGAAGTGCGGCTGTGAGCAGAAAACGGTCGATCCGCGCTTCGCCGTCTTGAAGGACATGAAACTGAACTAGCGAGGTTACCGTGGGAGTTCCCAAGAAGCGCACGTCCAAGATGCGGCGAAATCGCCGGCGCGCTGCCAACAACAAGATCCGCGAGGCGGTGCAAGTGATCCTCTGCCCCAAGTGCAAAGAGCCCGTGCTGCCGCATCGCGCCTGCGCTGCGTGCGGCTTCTACCGCGGCCGCGAGGTTTTCGCGGTCGAGTAACCGCGTGCGCCTGGCCCTGGACGCGATGGGGGGCGACAACGCCCCGACCGCCGTGGTGGATGGCGCGGCGCTCTTCGCGCGCGAGCACCCGCAGCACCAGGTGATCCTGGTGGGCCCGGAGCGCCGCATCCGCGACGCGCTCCTCAGTCACTCTTACCTGGCCAACGTTTCGGTGCGGCACGCCTCCGAGGTGGTGGAGATGGACGAGCACGCGGTGGCTTCCATCCGCAAGAAGAAGGACTCGTCCCTCCGGGTTTGCTTCGAGCTGCTGCGCGCGAACGAGGCGGCGGCAATGGTGTCCGCCGGAAACTCGGGGGCGGTGATGGCCGGAGCGCTGATGGTGCTGGGGCGGATTCGAGGCGTGGAGCGGCCGGCCTTCGCAGCGCTGTTTCCGGCGCTCAAAGGAGGCGGCCGTTGCCTGCTCCTGGACGCCGGCGCCAACGTCGACTGCAAGCCGGAGCACCTGGCCCAATTTGCCGTGATGGGGGAAGCGTACGTGCGCAAGCTGCTCGGCGTTTCGCGCCCACGCGTGGGCCTCCTCTCCAATGGCGAGGAGCCCACCAAGGGAACCGCGCTGACCCGACATGCCCTGGAGATGCTTCGCCATTCGGACCTCGCCTTCGCCGGCTACGTGGAGGGAAAGGACATTTTCTCGGGCGAGGTGGAGGTGGTGGTCACCGACGGCTTTACCGGGAACGTCGTCCTCAAGACGTCGGAGGGAACCGCGATGGCGGTGGCGGGACTGATCCGATCCGCGGTCGAGCGGGCGGGCGTCTCGGAGAAGATCGGCGCGCTTCTGCTCAAGCCCACCTTCGCCGGCCTGAGGCGGGTGGTGGATTACGCCGAGTACGGCGGTGCGCCGCTGCTGGGCGTGGATGGCGTTGGCATTGTCGCCCACGGGCGATCCAATCCCAAGGCGATCAAGAATGCCCTCAAGGCGGCGCTGCAGACGGCGGAGGCGCAACTGCGCGACGAGCTGAGCCGCCGCATCGAGGAGATGAAATCCTGGTTGCCCATCAAGCCATCGAAAAGGATAAAAGGAAGCGCGGAAGCATTTTCCGACTAGACGTCCACGGGTGCTCACATGCCCAAGACACAGATCATCGGCACCGGGGCGTACGCGCCCGAGAAGGTGATTACCAACAAGGATCTGGAAAAGATCGTGGACACCACCGACCAGTGGATCCGCGAGCGGACCGGTATCCAGGAGCGGCGCGCGGCGGCCGAAGGCGAGCAGACCTCGGACATGGCGGTCAAGGCTTCCATCAGGGCCCTGGAGATGGCCAATACCCGACCCGAGGACCTGGACATGATCGTGGTGGGAACCATCTCGCCGGACATGCCCATGCCGTCCTGTGCTGTCTTCGTGCAGGCCAAGCTCGGGGCCAAGAAGGCCTTCGCCTTCGACTTGTCCGCTGCCTGCGCCGGTTCGCTGTACGCCCTGGCGATCGCGGACCAGTACATCCGCACCGGGAGCGCCAAGCGCGTGCTGATCGTCGGCGTGGAGCTTCTGACCAGGATCATCGATTGGGAAGACCGCAACACCTGCGTGCTGTTCGGGGACGCCGCCGGCGCGATGGTGCTGGCGCCCTCGGCGGACGATGCGCGCGGCGTGCTCTCCGTCCAGCTGCACAGCGACGGCACGCTGGCGGACATCCTCTGCCTGCCGGGCGGCGGCTCGAAGTACCCGCTCTCCGAGGAGGTCCTCCAACAAAAGCTGCACAAGGTGTCGATGCAAGGACGCGAGGTCTACAAGGCCGCGGTCCGATCGCTTTCCGAAGTGATGATGGAGGCGCTGGCGGCCAACAAGCTGACGCCCAATCAGATCACCCACGTGATCTCACACCAGGCGAACATCCGGATTCTCGAATCGGTGATGGAGCGGCTCGGCATTCCGATGGAGAAGTGCTGGGTAAACATCCAGCGCTACGGCAATACATCATCCGCTTCGGTGCCGATGACGCTCGATGAAGCCAACCGCGCCGGGCGGCTCAACCCAGGCGACATCATCGCCATGATGGCGATCGGCGCGGGGATCGCGTGGGGCGGCGCGATCGTCCGCTGGTAGGGAGTCAGCGGGATGTCGAAGGTCGCATTCGTCTTTCCCGGTCAGGGCAGCCAGTTCGTGAGCATGGGCAGGGATCTGGTCGCCCACTTCGCCGAAGCCAAAGAGGTCTTCGACGCCGCCGATGACGCGCTGGGAGAAAAGCTCTCCGCCCTGTGCTTCGAAGGGCCAGAGGAGGCGCTCAAGCTCACGGCGAACACGCAGCCGGCGATCCTCGCCGCATCGATCGCAGCGCAGGCCGTGCTCTCCAAGCGGGTCTCCGCGCCTGCCTTCGTGGCGGGGCATTCGCTGGGCGAGTACTCGGCGCTGGTGGCGAGCGGCGCCGTCTCTCTGCCCGAGGCGGTGCGCGCGGTTCGCGTCCGCGGCCGCTTGATGCAGGAGGTTGTTCCCCCTGGAGTGGGAGCGATGGCCGCCGTGATCGGCCTCGGCGCTGATGCCGTGAAGCGGGTTTGCGCCGACGTCGCCAATGGCCAGGTTCTGGAGCCCGCCAACTACAACTCTCCGGAGCAGACGGTGATCGCCGGGCACGCAGCCGCATTGGAGCGCGCAAGAAGCCCCCTCAAAGACGCGGGCGCGCGCCGGGTGCTGCCGCTCGCCGTCTCGGCGCCCTTTCACTGCGCGCTGATGGAGCCGGTCAAAGCGCCATTGCGCAGCGTGCTCGCGACCATCGCGTTCAGGCCGCCGGCTTTTCCCGTGGTGACCAATGTGGAGGCCAAGCCGAATTCGGATCCGACGCGCATCGCGCCGCTCCTGATCGAGCAGGTCAGCAAGCCGGTCCGATGGGTGGAATGCGTGCAGGAGATGTGCCGCAACGGCGTTTCGCGATTCGTGGAAGTGGGGCCCGGCAAGGTACTGCGCGGGTTGATTCGACAGATCGCGCCGCAGGCCGAGGTGCTCAACGCGGAAGACTCCGAGAGCCTGAAGAAGGTGCTCGCGGCGCTCGAGGGCCAGTGATGGAATTCGACGGCAGGGTGGTGCTGATCACCGGCGGATCGCGCGGCATCGGCCGTGCCTGCGCTGTTGCTTTCGCTCGGCTGGGCGCGCAGGTGGTGATCGGATACGCGGGCAACGAAGCGGCTGCCCAGGAGACGCTCGCGCTGATCGGATCGGTGGGAGCCCAGGGCGCGGCGCTGCGGTTCGATGTGGCGGACCCGCAGGCCTGCTCGGACGCGGTGGACGAAGTGGTGCGCGAGCGAGGGCGGCTGGACGTGCTGGTGAACAACGCCGGTCTCTCCATGGACGCTCTGGTGCTGCGCGTCAAGAACGAGGACTGGGAGCGCCAGCTGGACGCCAACCTGAAAGGTGCGTTCGCGCTGATCCGCGCCGCGGCTCGCCCGATGATCAAGCAGCGCAAGGGAGCCGTGGTGAACCTCACCTCGGTGGTCGGCGAGACGGGGAATGCCGGCCAAGCTGCTTACAGCGCTTCCAAGGCGGGTCTGATTGGCCTCACCAAGTCGGTCGCGCGCGAGCTCGCCTCCCGCAACATCCGAGTGAATGCTGTCTCACCCGGACTTATTGAAACGGACATGACTTCGAAGATTTCAGGCGATGCTCGCGCCAAGATGCTGGAATCCATCCCGCTGGCGCGCCTGGGCGCCGCGGACGAGGTGGCCAACGCAGTGTTGTTTTTGTCCAGCGATGCGGCCTCATACATCACCGGCGCGGTGCTCCGAGTCAACGGCGGAATGTACATGTAGCTCAATGTTGGATCGAACGACGGGCGTGGTATACCGCGCCCGCGGCTTCACGGACGCTTAGCGTCCGGACAAACGGTGGTTTCGGAGGGCTCACAAAATGTCGACCACAAACATCGAGGCGAAGGTCAAGTCCATCATCGCCGACCAGCTGGGAGTCGGCGAGGACGAGATCAAGCCGGAGTCCTCATTCATCGAGGATCTCGGGGCGGATAGCCTGGACATTGTGGAGCTGGTGATGGCGATGGAGGAGGAGTTCGAGGTGGAGATCCCTGACGAGGAGGCGGAGAACATCAAGACGGTGGGAGACGCAATCAACTACATCAACACGCACAAGAAGTAGATCGTGAGCACCTTGAGGGGATGGGAGCGCGCCTCCGATGAGGCGCCGGGCCGCATTCGGAGAGGATCGTGTCGAACCGTCGAGTCGTCGTCACTGGAACCGGGCTGGTCACCGCGCTAGGCACGGGTACCGAGAAGAACTGGCAGGCCATGCTGGCCGGCAAGTCCGGCATCGGGCCGATCACCCGCTTCCCGGCGGATGGCCTCGCTACGCGGATCGCCGGTGAGGTGAAGGACTTCCAGGTGGAGCAGTTCGCGGACCGGCGCGAGGCCCGGCGGATGGATCTATTCACCCAGTACGCGATCGCCGCGGCGGAGATGGCGGTGAAGGAGAGCAACCTTCCGATCGGCTCCGACCAGCCGCATGGCTATGCGCCGGAAAAGGTGGGGGTGATCATCGGGTCGGGGATCGGCGGGATCGGCTCGCTCGAAGAGCAGCACAAGAAGGCGCTGGAGAAGGGCTTCGATCGGCTGTCGCCCTTCTTCATCATTCAAATGATCATCAACATGGCGCCTGGCTTGATCAGCATGCGGTACGGCGCCAAGGGACCGAACTGGTCGCCCGTCTCGGCGTGCTCCACCAGCGCCCACGCGATCGGGGAGTCGTGGAAGTCGATCCGCTTGGGGGAGACGGACGCGGTGATCGCCGGCGGCGCCGAAGCGGCGATCACGCCGCTGGGCATCGGCGGCTTCTCGGTGATGAAAGCCCTCTCCACGCGCAATGGCGATCCGGCGGGCGCCAGCCGCCCGTTCGACAAGGATCGCGATGGCTTCGTGCAGGGGGAAGGCGCCGGGGTGATCGTGCTCGAGGAGTTGGAGCATGCCAAGAAGCGCGGAGCGCTGATCCTCGCAGAGTTGGTCGGCTATGGCGCGAACTCGGACGCCTACCACGTCACCGCCCCATCGCCGGACGGCGAGGGAGGCGCTCGGTGCATGCGGCTGGCGCTGCAAAGTGCTGCGATGAGCCCGGAGGAGATCGGCTACATCAACGCGCACGGCACCTCCACACCGCTCAACGACGCCAACGAGACGCAGGCGATCAAGAAGGTGTTCGGAGCGCACGCGCGGAAGCTGGCGATCAGCTCGACCAAGTCGATGACCGGTCACATGCTGGGCGCTGCGGGTGGCGCGGAGGCGGTGGTGAGCATCCTCGCCCTGACGCGCAACATCTTGCCGCCGACCATCAATTACCAGACCCCAGACCCGGAATGCGACCTCGACTACGTGCCCAACAAGCCGCGGGAGACGCGCGTCCAGGCGGCGATGAGCAATTCCTTCGGCTTTGGAGGAACCAACGCGGTCCTGGTGTTCAAGCGGTTCAAGTGAACGACTCTCAGAAGGCTTGCATGGAGAACACCATCACGCTGTCACAGGTAGATCCGGACATCTTCAACGCGATCCGAGACGAGACGCGCCGTCAAGAGGAAGGCTTGGAGCTGATCGCGTCGGAGAACTTCGTCAGCCCGGCGGTTCTCGAGGCGATGGGCTCGCCGCTGACGAACAAGTACGCGGAGGGTTATCCCGGGAAGCGGTACTACGGTGGCTGCCAGTTCGTGGACGTGGCCGAGTCGCTCGCCATCGAGCGCGCCAAATCGCTGTTCGGCGCCGATCACGCCAACGTCCAGGCGCACTCCGGCAGCCAGGCCAACATGGCCGCGTATATGGCGCTGATGAAGGTGGGCGAGACGATGCTCTCCCTCGACCTCAACTCGGGCGGCCACCTCACGCACGGCGCGCCGTTCAACTTCTCCGGGAAGCTGTACAAGGTGGTGCACTACGGGTTGTCGCGCGAAACCGAGACGATCGACTTTGCGCAGGTGCGATCGCTGGCGAAGGAGCACCGGCCCAAGGTGATCGTGGTGGGCGCGTCCGCCTATCCGCGCATTTTTGATTTCGCCGCCTTCCGCGAGATTGCCGACTCGGTCGGAGCGGCCGTGGTGGTGGACATGGCTCACATCGCCGGCCTGATCGTGGCTGGCGCGCACCCTTCGCCGGTCCCCTTCGCGGAGATCATCACCACCACCACGCACAAGACGCTGCGCGGCCCGCGGGGCGGAATGATCCTCTGCCGCGACCAATACGCCAAGGTCCTCAACAGCCAGATCTTCCCCGGCATCCAGGGCGGTCCGCTGATGCACGTGATCGCCGCCAAGGCGGTAGCGTTCAAGGAGGCGCAGGCGCCTGCGTTCCGCGCCTATCAGCTGCAGATCGTTTCCAATGCCAAGGCGCTCGCCGAATCCCTCCGGCGCGCGGGCCTGCGGCTGTGCTCGGGCGGAACCGACAATCATCTGATGCTGGTGGATCTGCGGCGCAAGGCGATCACCGGGAAGGCCGCCGAGGAGGCGCTGGAGAAGGCGGGGATCACGGTGAACAAGAACGTGATTCCATTCGATCCTGAGAAGCCCACCATCACCTCCGGAATCCGGATTGGTACGCCGGCGGTGACGACCCGCGGGATGCGCGAAGCGGAGATGGCGGAGATCGGCCGAATGATCGGCGAGGTTCTCGATCGTCCGCAGGACGAGCCCACCCTGAAGCGGACCGCCGGAAAGGTGAAGGAGCTGGCACAGCAGTTCCCCCTGTACGCGGCGCGACTAAAGCGATAACGCAGCCATTCGATGCGCTGTCCCTTCTGCCAGGAACCGGAAAACAAGGTGATCGACTCGCGCGAGTCCCACGAGGGCTCGGTGATCCGGCGCCGGCGGGAGTGCCTGCAGTGCAGGCGCCGCTTCACCACCTACGAGCGCGTCGAGGAGCTCACGCCCTTCATCGTGAAGAAGGACGGGCGCCGCGAAGCGTTCGACCGGGAGAAGATCCTGGCCGGCTTGAAGAAAGCCTGCGAGAAACGACCGGTATCGGTGGATCAGCTGGAGGGAGTGATCACCGAAATCGAGCAGCGCCTTCAGGAGAGCGGCGAGAAGGAGGTGCACTCGAGCACGGTCGGTGAAGAGGTGATGCGCCGGCTGCAGGGGCTCGACGAGGTGGCGTACGTTCGCTTTGCGTCGGTGTATCGATCGTTTCGAGACATCGCGGAGTTCATGAGCGAGCTCAAGGAGCTGATCAACGAGCAGGGGAAGGGGAAGGATCGCAAAGTTCAGAGCTCCGGCAAGGGCTAGGATGGCGAGCCGCTCCGCTGCAGCCTTCATGCGTCTGGCGCTTGAGGAAGCTCGGCGCTCGCTGGGTCGGACCAGCCCCAATCCAACCGTGGGCGCCGTGGTGGTCAAGAACGGCCGGGTAATCGCCCGCGGCCACCACCGGAAGGCCGGCATGCCGCATGCGGAGGTGGTCGCCATTCGCAGGGCGGGCAGACGCGCGCGCGGAGCCGACCTCTACACCACGCTCGAACCGTGCGATCACTACGGTCGAACACCGCCTTGCACGTTGGCCATTGTCGAAGCCGGCGTCCGCCGCGTCATCTGCGCGTCCTTCGACCCCAACCCGCTGGTGAATGGAAAGGGGATTGCCCGGCTGCGCCGCGCCGGAATCTCGGTGAAGACCGGCATCCTCCAGGAGGAAGCCGACCGACTGAACCAACCTTTTTTCAAGCACGTCCGAACCGGCATGCCGTGGGTGACGCTCAAGGCGGCGATCACCCTCGACGGCAAGATCGCCACCGCGACCGGCGACTCGCGCTGGATCAGCGGAGAGCGGTCGCGAGCTCTGGCACACCGCCTTCGCGACCAGGTGGATGCAATCCTGGTGGGAGCCAACACCGTCCTTCGCGACGATCCGCGGCTGACCACCCGCCTGCCGCGTGGCCGGGGACACAGCCCGGTCCGGGTAGTGGTGGACTCCGCGCTTCGGCTTCCCGCCCGGCGCGCGCTTTTCACCGACACATCTCTCGCGTCCACCATCGTGGCCACGCTGCAGAGCCCGTTGAGCCGCAGGGCAAAGCGCCTGCTGCGGAGCGGCGTTGAGGTGTGGCAGGTGAAGGGGAAAGGCGGCCGCGTCGATCTCGCGGACCTGCTGCGCCAGCTGGGAGCGCGCGGGTTGCTGCACGTGCTGGTGGAGGGAGGCGCGCAGCTGCACGCCTGCTTTCTGCACCAGGGTCTGGCCGACGAATTGGTGCTTTTCATTGCTCCCAAATTGATCGGCGGTGACGGGCTGTCATGGGTAGGTAGCCTGGGCGTTCGACGGATGAGAGAGGCGCTCCAGCTGGCGGACCTGAGTGTGGCGCGGGTGGGAGAGGACCTTCTGGTGAGCTCGCGCGTGCTGCGCGGTCGAGCGACGGCCGGCAAATTCCGCTATAAGCGATCGAGCCATGTTCACCGGGCTGGTACAGGACGTGGGGCAAATTGAGCGCATCCTTCCCGGCGGAATGACCGATCTCTGGATCCGGGCTTCCCTGGCCGGCGAAGAGCTGCTGCTCGGCGAGTCGATCGCCGTGGACGGGGTTTGTCTCACCGTCGCGGAACGGTCCGGCCAATCGTTTCGAGTGCAGGCCTCTCCGGAGACGCTGCGCCGCAGCACGCTGGGCGAGCTGCGACCGAAAGATGCCGTCAACCTCGAGCGCGCGATGAAGATCGGGGACCGGCTCGGTGGGCATCTGGTCACCGGGCACGTGGATGCAGTGGCGCAGGTGCTGGACCGCCGGCAGGAGGGCGGATCCTGGTTGATGCGCTTCTCGCTTCCCCGAGCACTGGCGCCGTTCTTCATCGAGAAGGGCTCGGTGGCGGTGGACGGGATCAGCCTGACGGTCAACCGGGTGGGAACGGACGACTTCGACGTGGCGATCATTCCGGAGACCCAGGATCGCACCGCGCTCGGCCGCAAGCGCGTGGGTGCGCGCGTCAACCTGGAAGCGGACTTGATCGGAAAGTACGTCGCCCGGCTCTATTCCCTTCGCCCAGGCGCGGGCGTGACGGAGCAGAGCCTGCGTGCGGCAGGATTCGGATTTCAAGGCGAATGAGGCAAATGGGGCGGCGAAAAAAACGGCTGGACAGCATCGCGTTGGTGGAAAGAGCGCTGGCCGACATCCGCCGCGGCAAGATGGTGATCCTCACCGACGACGAAGACCGGGAGAACGAGGGCGACCTGGTGATGGCCGCGGAGAAGGCGACGCCGTCGGCGATCAACTTCATGGCCACCCACGGCCGCGGGCTGATCTGCCTCTCGCTCACCGAAGAACGGATCCGCCAGCTCAATCTTCCGCTGATGGTCCACGACAACACCTCGCCCTATCAAACGGCCTTCACCGTCTCGATCGAGGCCTCGCGGGGAATTAGCACCGGCATCTCCGCCGCCGATCGGGCCCGGACCATCCGAACCGCGGTGGCTCCGGATGCCAAGCCCAGCGATCTGGTCAGGCCGGGCCACATCTTCCCGCTGCGGGCGCGCGACGGCGGCGTACTGGTCCGGACGGGCCAGACGGAAGGCTCGGTCGATCTGGCGCGATTGGCGGGGCTGTTTCCCGCCGGGGTGATCTGCGAGGTGATGAATCCCGACGGCACGATGGCCAGGCGCCCGGAGCTGGAGCGATTCTCGCAGCGACAGCACCTGACGCTGCTCTCGGTGGCGGACATCATCCGCTATCGACTGAAGCACGAGCGACTGGTTCGCCGCGTCACCCAGACTCACTTGATGCGCTCCAGCGGCGGCGACTTCGAGGCGATCGCCTACTCCAGCGAAGTGGATTCACAGGTGCACGTCGCGCTGGTCAAGGGCGACGTCTCGGGCCCCGAGCCGGTGCTCACCCGCGTGCACCGCGCGTGCCTGGTGGGCGACCTGCTCGGCAGCACCAGCTGCGACTGCGGAGGGCAACTGCATCAGGCCTTGAACCGGATCGAGCACGAGGGCCGGGGAGTGATCGTCTACCTCCAGAAGGATCGCCCTCCGAAGGCGACGCTGGTCTGCACGCACGCGGCGCCCGAGGAACCGGTTGCCGGGAGAATGGATCCCACGCGCCTGCGGGAGTTCGGGGTGGGCGCCCAGATCCTCAAGGACCTGGGTCTGACGCGCCTTCGACTGCTGACCAACAACCCGAAAAAGATAGTGGGGCTGGAGAGCTACGACCTGGAAGTGGTGGAGCAGATCCCGATCGCCGAGCATCGGCCAAGCCTTCACGCGGTCGCCAATCGAGCCTCCGGTCGACCTCGACGGAATTAGGAACCGCGGTTGGACGATGTAAGCTGGGGAGGCATGCCGAGGTACTTCGAGGGAAGTCTGGTTGCACCCAAGGGCCGGTTCGCCGTCTGCGTGGCCCGGTTCAACTCCTTCATCACCGAGGAGCTGCTGAAGGGCGCGCTCGACGCGCTGGTCCGCCATGGGGTGGCGGACGAAGACGTGGATGTGTTCCGCGCGCCGGGAGCCTTCGAGCTGCCGGGACTGGCCCGCCGCGTGGCCGAGACCGGAAGCTACCTGGGCGTGATTTGTCTCGGGGCGGTGATCCGCGGCGGAACCCCGCATTTCGATTACGTGTGCTCCCAGGTGGCGCAGGGCATCGGGTCGCTTTCAATGAGCGCTCCCTGCGCTGTCAGCTTCGGGGTGCTGACCTGCGATACCGTCGAGCAGGCGATTGACCGCGCGGGCGTGAAGGCCGGCAACAAGGGCGCGGAAGCGGCCATCGCGTGCGTCGAGATGGCGAACCTCCATCTGAAGATGCAGGGGCTTGGAAAAGGCCGGCTGGCCGCGCTGGAAGGAAAAAAGAAGTAGATGGGGGCGCGGAGGACGGCAAGGGAGCGAGCCCTTCAGGCGCTGTATCAGCTGGAGATCGCTGATGGTCAACCGGGCGACGCGCTGGCCACCGCCTGGGCCGCATCTCCGGAGAGCGAGGGCGCGGACCCCGAGACGCGCAGATTCGCGCTCCAGTTGGTGGATGGGGTCCGCTCTCACCTGCAGGAAATCGACGCGCTGATTCAATCCTTCAGCCACCACTGGCGGATCGACCGCATGACCCGCGTCGATCGAAACGTGCTTCGGCTGGGCATCTTCGAGCTGAAGTACCTGCCGGAGATTCCGCGGAGCGTGTCCATCGACGAAGCGGTGGAGCTGGGCAGGAGATTTGGCACGGAGGATTCGCCTGCCTTCGTCAACGGCCTGTTGGACCGGATCGCCCAGGCGCTGCAAAAGGCATGAACCTGACCACCCACGAGATCGGGCTTGGCAGCCTGGACGCGATGCCCGGCGTGGACTCGCTGTGCTTGTTCGTGGGCGAGGACGAGCGGCCGCTGAGGGGCACGGCCGGATATGCGGATTGGCGAATGTGCGGCGCACTGTCGCGCGTGCTGATGCGCGGGTTCTTCAGCGGATCGTCCGGCGACTGCCTGCTGATTCCCACGGAAGGGCGGATCGCCATGTCGCGCATCTTCGCGATGGGCATCGGAGAGCGGCAGCGCTTCGGGAGCGAAGCCCTGAGCCAAGCGCTGTCGCATGCGGGACGCGTCCTCTCCAAGGCGCAGGTGACCACCGTCGCGCTGGAAATTCCGGGCGCGGGCGCGGTCGACGAATCGGGTCGCGCGGCGGCTCTGGTGGAACAATTCCTCCCGGCTTTCACGGGCGGGCGGGTGGCGGTGTTGTCGGAGAAGGGCGTCGCGCGGCTCCTGGCCGGGTCAGCCAAAGGCTGACGCCGGGGTGGGAGGGAAGAAACCATGGGTGCGGACTTAGGCGCGGGGCCTGAATTTGATACCATGACCACCCCCGCCCGCCGCCAATGGCCTACAAGGTTCTGATCGTCGAGGACTCCAAGGCATCTCGCGAGCTGATCGCATCGGCCGCCGAGTCCGTTCAAGGGGTGGAAGCAACCACCACCAGCACTGGTTTCGAGGCGCTCAAGCTGCTCAGCCGCCAGCGCTTCGACCTGATCATCACCGACATCAACATGCCCGGGATCAACGGCCTGGAGCTGATCAACTTCGTCAAGAAGAACCCGACCTACCGCAACACGCCGCTGTTCGTGATCAGCACCGAGGGGCGAGACCAGGATCGCCAAAAAGGCCTCGCCCTGGGCGCCGTCGAATACCTGGTCAAGCCCTTCCGGCCGCAGGATCTGGAGGGGCTGTTGATGCGGTATTTGAACATCGCGTGAGCACGTCCGCAAAAGGCCGGTCCGAGTTCGTGGCCGAGGCGACGGAAATCCTAGAAACTCTCGGGCGCGATCTGCTGGTGCTGGACAAGGGCCGCGGGCAGGGTTCGAATCCTGCCTTGGTCAACGGTATCTTTCGAGCCGCGCACTCGCTCAAGGGGCTGGCGTCGATGTTCGGCGAGCAGCGCATCGCCCAGCTCGCGCACCAGAGCGAAGACTTGCTGGACCGCCTTCGCCTGGGGCGCCTGCAGCTGACGGATCAGGTGCTGGATGCCCTGATTGAGTCATTGGACGTGTTGCAGTCCTTGCTGGGCGAGACGGCGAAAGCGGAGCAGACGGATTCGACGACCGAGAGCGCCCGGCAAATCGCTGAACGCCTACAGGACTTGAACGTTGGAACGGACGGGGCGCGTGACGAGCTCGATCAGCTCGACCTGGATCCACAGGTCCGAAGCGTGTTCACCGAATACGAGGAACACCGGCTGCGCGAGAATCTGCGCGAGGGAAGGGCGGTGTGGAAGGTCAGAGCGCTGTTCGACCTGGCAGACTTCGATCAGGGTTTGATGAGGCTGAGCGCCAAGCTCAAGTCCATGGGCGAGGTGATCAGCACGCTGCCGTCTGCCGAGCCCGGCGAGGGATCCGGCATCGCCTTCGACATCATCTTCGGCACCCTGGCGAATGGAGACCGGCTCAAGGCGGCGCTGACCGGGCTGCCCACGTCGCTGGATGCGCTGTTCCAGCAGCCGGCGACGGAACGTCCGGAGCCGCCGTTGCCCGAAGCAACGGAAGTGACGACTCTGCCACCGAGCGCTGCGCAGGACCGCATCCGGGCTCCGGACGAGACGATGGCGAAGCTGATCGAGCTCCCGCAGGCGTCCCGAGCGCATCCCGAGGATCGTCCGCCGCCCGCGGATCGCACCAAAGCAGAGGGGACGCCGGCGCCGGGCTCGCTCAATCAGACGGTCCGGGTGGAGATCGGCCGGCTCGATTCCCTGATGGATGCCGTGGGCGAGCTCCACCTGATCAAAGCCAACCTGCAGCGACTCGCGGAAGCGGCGCAACAACGCGGGCGGGTGCTCCAGCCCATGATGTGGGGCCAGGAGCTTCAACGCGAGAGCCGGCTACTCGAGCGCAAGTTGGACGAGCTGCAGAAAGGGATCCTCGAAGTACGGATGATTCCGCTGGGGCGGGTGTTCGAGAAGCTTGCCCGGATGGTGCGCCGCATCGCGCGCGAGTCGGGCAAAGAAGTGGACTTCCTGATCAGCGGCGGGGAAGTGGAGCTGGACAAGCTGATCGTCGAAGCACTCTCCGATCCGCTGATGCACATCGTCCGCAACGCGATCGATCACGGCACCGAGATGCCCGAGGAACGGTTGGCGCAGGGCAAGACGGCCCGGGCGGAGATCTCGGTGCGCGCGATGCAAAAGGGGAACCGGGTCCTGATCGCCATCGGCGATGATGGACGGGGAATCGACGCGGAGCGGGTTCGCGAGGTGGCACTGCGCACCGGATTGATCACGGCGGATCGAGCCGCTGAGATGACCGACCGCGAGCTGCGGAATCTGATCTACGTACCGGGGTTCTCCACCGCCCCCCGGGTGTCGGAGCTTTCCGGCCGGGGAGTGGGCTTGGATGTGGCCAAAACCAACATCGCCCGCCTATCCGGATCCATCGAGACGGTGACCGAGAGCGGCAAGGGGTCCACTTTCACCATCACCGTGCCCGAGACGTTGGCGATCATCCGCGCGCTGGTGGTCTCGGTGAGCGGGAGGGTGTACGCGGTGCCGCTCAACGCCGTCGCCGAAATCACAACGGTCGCCGAAACGGAGGTGCGCACGGTGGAACGGCGCGAGGTGGTCCGCCTGCGCGGCCGCACCATTCCCTTTGCTCGGCTGGCGCGCGTCTTCCGGATCCCGGAGAAGCCGCGCAAGCGCTACTTCGTGGTGGTGGTGGGCCTGGCGCAGGAGCGGCTGGCGATCGCCGTGGACGAGCTGCTGGGGCAGCAGGATGTGGTGATCAAGCCCCTCGGTGGGCGGCTCCGGAATATCCCCGGCATCGCGGGGGCGACGGACCTGGGCGATCGCTCCGCTGTCCTGGTGCTCGACCTGGGCGCTATTCTCGAAGAAGTGATCAAACCGGAGCGCCGAGCGGACCTCGTATAGAGTCGACCCGTGCCTGCCTTCGCAGAGATGCTCGACCGCTTCTTCTACGATCCCGATGAGGAAGTGAGTGGATCGTTCAGGCCGGCGCCTGATGTCGATGAGATGACGCTGGTGTCTTCCGAGGAATCGGCGCATGAGTACCTCGCCTTCCAGCTGGAAAACGAGATCTACGCGGTGCCGCTGCGCGAGGTCCGGGAGATCGTGAAAATACCCCGGGTGACGGAGATTCCCCGCGGTCCGGACAATCTGGTGGGCGTGATCAAGCTGCGGGGCGAGCTCCTGCCGGTCTACGACATCAAGGTTCGGCTGCGGTTGTGCGACCACTCGCCGAGGATCGCCGGGGAGGAGGGCGAAGCGCCGGTGCTGCCGAAAGGCGCCCGCATCCTGCTCTTCCGCGAGGACGACGGCGACGTCGGCGTGTTGGTGGACGCGGTGCGCGAGGTGGTGCGCCTCAAACCGTCGAGCATCGAATCGCTCGCGCCAGGCGTCGGAAGCGAGCGGGACTGCTTGCGCGGGCTGGGTCATCTGGGCGATGAGCTGTTCATCCTCGTCGATGTCCACCAGGCGCTCTCATGAGAAGCGCCGGTCCTGATTCGCAGCCGGTGGGGCAAGCCAACTCCGAGCCGATCGTGCAGCTGTGCGCGTTTTGGGTCGGGTCCGAGGAGTACGTGATCGACCTGCGCCGGGTTGAGGAGATCCTTCGATCGCCCAAGCTGACACGTGTTCCCCGTGCGCCCGCGCACATCGACGGAGTGGTGAACGTCCGCGGAGCGATCATCCCGGTGATCGACTTGCGCACCCGGTTGCAGGCGAGCGCGCCGCCGGCCGGGTCTCGACCCAAATGCATGATCTGCCGCATCGGGCGAGAGCGCGTGGCCATCCTGGTGGACGGCATGTCGGAGGTGGTCCGGCTCCCCCGGACAGATCTCAAGCCTTCGCCGCCGCTGCTCGCCACGGCCGCCACGCCTTACGTGCTGGGGGTGTGCGGTTCTCCCGGAAAGCTGAAGCTCCTGCTCGATATCAAGGCGCTGTTCGAGCCGCAGCCGTCCGCCACTAGGGAAGAACCGCGATGAATGCCGCGCTCGAGGAGGAGAAGCGCTGTCGCGCCGTGCTCGAGCTCAATCTGAACCAGAGCTCGGCCATCGAGGCTTTGGTTCGGGGTCTGTACGACGAGAGCTGGCGCGTCCGCCAGGCTGCTGCCGAGCAGCTCTCCAAGCTTCCGCATCGCGAGCGAGCGGTGCCGCGCTTGCTGGCGGCGCTGGGCCACCGGGGGGAGACCGGCGCTCGCAACTCAGCTGCCGAAGCGCTGGCCCGGCTGGGAGTGGCTGCGCTCCCGGCGCTGGTTTCGCTGCTCGGCCATCCGGATCCGGACCAGCGGAAGTTCGCAGCTGACATCCTGGGCGGCATGCGGCGGCCAGAGAGCGCGGAGCCGTTGATCGGATTGCTTGGCGATCCCGATCCCAACGTCCGAGCGGCATCGGCGGAGGCGCTCGGGCGCATCGGTGGGGAAGCCGCGGTGCGAGCGCTGGAGGAGAAGATCTGCGATCCGGATCCGCTGCTGCGCCTTTCGTCGCTCGAGGGGCTGGCCGACTTGAAAAGCCCGCCGCCGCTGGCCAGCCTGGTTCAGCTGCTGGAAGAGCCGCGGCTGCGCCGAACGGCGTACCGCCTGCTGGGGCTGATCACCCAACCGGCGGCGACCGAGCTGATCTGCCGCGGGATGCAATCGGACGTGCGATCGGTTCGCGAGGCGGCGATGGCGGCGCTGGCCACCCAGCGTTCGCTCCTCGAACCGGACCAGCGCGCGCAGCTCGACGCGCCCGTTCGCGCAGCGCTGAGGCACTCTTCACTGCGGCAATTCATCCCGCAGGCGCTGGCGACACCGGATCGCCAGGTCGCCGCAGGCGCCCTGTTCCTGGCGCAGATCGTCCGGGATCCGCTGCTCGCTCCGGCCATTGCGGAGCTGGCCAGGGACGAAACGCTGGCCGAGGAGGTCATCCGCACGCTGTCGACCTTGGGCGCGGCGGCTTGTTCGGAGCTGCTTCGCCGGATCGATCAGCTGTCGAGCCCCGCGCGCATCGCAGCGGTGGAAGCGCTGGTGGAGGTTGCGGATGCTACGCACGTCGCCGCGCTTGCGGAGCTCGCCGAGTCTGCCGAGGTGGAAGTGCAGCTTTCGGCGATCAAAGCGCTGGGGCGGTCTGCGTCGCTCGAGGCGGTGGCGCCGCTGACGCAGCTGTTGCAGGACGATCAGTTGGGCCCGCTCGCCGCGCGCGAGCTGGTACGCCTCGCCCGCAGCTTCGAGTGGGCGGTGCTCGAGCAGCTGGAGAAGTCGATCGCCGAACGTCCCTCGCCCGCCGCCATCTTTGCCCTGGCGCGAGTGGGTCAGGCGAGGTCGCTTCCCACGCTGATTCGAATGCTGCGCCATCCGGTTCCCCACGTCCGCGCCGCCTGCGCAGAGGCGAGCCCCGCCCTGGGCAACGAAGCGGCAACCGAGTTTGCCAAGCTGGCGCTCGATGACGAAGCGGCGGCGGTGCGCTGTGCGGCGGCGAGAGCGCTTGGAAAACTGTCGCCGGTCGCCGCAGAAGGTCTGCTTCGCCGCGCTCTGGTGGATCCGGATGCCTGGGTTCAGGCGGCGGCGATCGAGTCCGCTGCGGAGAGCGGGGCGATCCAGGTGGCGGCGCAGCTGGAGCGTCTCGCCGCGAGCGTCGACGGACTTCGAGCTTCCAGGGCGGTGCGCGCGCTGGCCAACCTGGGGAAGCTCGGAGACGATCTGCTCCGGTCAGCCGCGGACCACCGCGATCCGGAAGTGGTCAAGGAGGCGCTGCTGGCGGCGGCGACCAGACCAAGCGGATTGCCCCTTGCGGTCGGGCTGCTTGCGCACCCGCGGTGGGACGTGCGAGCGGCGGCAGCGCGCGCGTTGGCGGCCTCCGGCAATTCGGACTGCTTGTCCGCGATCAGGTCCGCCCTGGAGCGCGAGCAAGATCCGCTGGCCGGTGAAGCGCTCAGCGAGGCCCTCGAGGCCGCCTCGCGAGAGTAGGCGGCGGGCCGCCCACCACTCACCGCTCGCCCCGAGCGTAAGGCGAGCGGAAGCGAGCCTGGAGTCGAGGGGCCGCGCACCGTTCTCCGCTCGCCCGGGGCCCCTCGGCACGGCTCGGGACGGGCCGCAGTGGAGGGGCCGGAGCCACGTCGAGCGCTCGGGCCGATGCGCCGAGAGCTCGTCAGGGATTGAGCACGTCGCTGGCAGCAGCTTGGGCTTCGAGAGCGTCCGCGTCGGCTGGAAGCAGGAAGCCCTTGGCCGCGGCGTTGGCCGCAGCGGCGCGGACCGCCGCGACGTACCCTTCGTGGCTGCCGTAGCGCTCCTCCAGCGAGAGCCGCGGGTCGCCGTTGGCCAGGCGCTCGCTCTGAGTCTTGGCGAAGGGGATCATCCCTCCCACGTAGTTGCAGATCTGATCCTTGTGGAAACCTGCCGCGGTGATGTTCCAGCCGAGATACGTTCCGAGTGGCGCGTCGCGCAGCACTACGGGAACGCCGCCCAGCTCGTTGCCGTCCGCATCCACCCGGGGAGCGCGCATGGTGATCACCTGCTTGATGCGCGGGGGAATGCGCGTAGGGATGCCGGAACCGTCTGACGGATTGAATTCAGGGCCCCAGTCGTAGTCGAGCACGGGGTTGATGAAGCCCGGCTCGGGTACGGTCGGACGCAAGCCCGGAAGAGTGGGGAAGCCCATCGCCTCCTTCGTCGGTTCGACCAGGTTGCCGCGCCGGTGATGATGTGAGTCGTCGTGACCCTGTTGATGTTGCCCGTCGCCGCGCGCCTCGTCCCGGCCATCGCGTTCGTCACCGTGCCCGCGCAGCCTCGGGTAGAGGCTATCGGGCGGACGCGTCCCGTTCATCACCCAATTGCGGAAATGAAAGCGGATGGCGTTCACCGTCTGCGTCTGCGGAACCGGATTGGCTCGCAAGATGCCCTGGCCGTAGTTGTTGCCGGGGCAATTGACCGGATTGGTCGGAGGATCCTGGCTGAAGCCACCGGCGCCGCCCCCGTGAGTCGTGCTGGGAATGTAGTAGCGGCGGACGTTCTCCGGAATCGGGATGTCCCTTCTCGCGTCCGTCCCCACCCACTCGATGCCCAGCTTCAGCGCCCAGATCTCGGCGGCGCCGAAGTGCTCGATGATCTTGGGACAGGTGCCGCTCTCGTTGCAGCGATCGAGAATACCTCTCGCCGGAAGACGGCGGACGTGATCTTCGTATCTTTGCCACCACTGCGGTCCTTCGCTTCCCGCCTGGTAGAGCTCCAGCACGCCGTCGGGCTGCGCCCAGCGGAAGTTCAGAGCGATGCGGCGCCCCGCGATGATCGGCCATGCGCCGTCGTGCACCTGCCGCCTGGCTTCGTCCTGATTGAAGCCGAGGTGTAGAAAGCCCCTGAGAAAGTTGCCCGACTGTGAGACACCGCGGCCGATGCTCCAGAAGATCTCGTTGGCCACCGGGTTGGGTGTCCCCCAATCGTCCTCCGCTTCGTACTTGAAGAAGCTTCCGACGTCCCGGAATGCGGCGAAGCCGATGCCCAGGACGTACGGATCTTTCGCCGTGAACACCACCTGGTAGAGCAAGTCGGGATCGAATCCGTCCTTGAGGCAGATCTGGGTCGGGTCGGGCGTGCCGGGAAACGGGTGATCGGCATCGCACTTGGCCCAGGCCCAGTCGGTGCCTGGGACGTGGCTCACGCCGCTGACCACGCCCTCCATCGTCTCGTGCGCATGCGTGGTGAGCGTCGCGCGCCTCGTGTCGAGTGTTGCCGGTTTGTACGGAAGCGGGTTCGACTGAACGAGGATCGGCTGCGAGTCGGTGCCGGTGCGATTGACGATTCGGCCCAGAACCTGTCCGGTGATCGGCGCGCCGCTTCGATGCCGCGCGATGGGAACCATCACCCACTCGTTGCCGGTGCGGGTCTGATCCGTCCCCCCGGAGTTGTCGCCCTGCCAGCCGCTGCTCAGTCCGACGTCACCTTCGTTTCGACTGTCGACGGCGAGGGTGATCCTCCCACCGCGGTTGGGCACGTCGTGCCACAGCAGGTGACTGCTCCGCGACATGTCTATCGGCTTGACCAGGAAGAACGTGGCCACGTACTCGACGTTGCCGTTCGGATTGCGAGGCGCCAGTTGGATGTCCTGGATGATCGCGTTGAGCGGATCCCGCGGATCGAGGTCGCCGTAGGCGCGGCCGGCGATGGTTTCGTACTGGCCGGCATCGCCGAAGACTTGTCCCTCGAAGGCTGGAGATGTCCTCGCATCGATGACGATCTTCGTCACGCGGGCTTGTGTGGGTCCTGCCCAGGCGAGCGCTGCCGCAACCAAGACAGGCAAGGACGATCGACAGGACAGTTGAGACAGGGTTGTCTTCCACTTCGACACCGAGCCACCCGGTTGTTTCATCATGAGACCACCTCCCGCGTTGAACAGAATTCGAAATGTCGCTGCACCTCGATCTGCCCAGCAAACGAGGGCAGCGATTGCGTCGACCACTCGATGCGTGGCTCGCCGGTCCTAGGCCCGCAGCGCGGGCCAGTCAAGCGCCGGGCAGTGGGACTGTGCAGGCGGCGTTGGTTGCTCGGAATGAAGCGCGGCTTGGGCTAAATATGGAACGTGTCCGTCGGCGTCACGCCCATCCTCGAGGTCGAAGCTCTTGGAAAGGTTTACGGCGAGCTCCGCGCCGTCTCTGATCTCTCCTTCGAGGTGAACGCCGGAGAGGTGGTGGGACTGGTGGGGCCCAATGGCGCGGGCAAGACGAGCACGCTTCGCTGCGTGGCGGGAATCATTCCGCCTACTCAGGGAAAAATCCGGATCGCCGGTCGCGATCTGCTGCGCGACCCGGTGGGTGCGAAGGGTTCCCTGGCATTCTTGCCGGACGAGCCGCGTCTGTTCGACTACTTGACGGTGCGCGAGCACTTGAATCTGGTGGCCCGCATCTACGGCGTCAATGGCTGGGAAGGCAAAGCCGACGCGCTGCTGCTGGAGCTGGAGCTCCACGGCAAAGAGGCCGCGCTTCCGAGCGAGCTGTCGCGCGGGATGAAGCAGAAGCTCTCCATCGCCTGTGGATTTCTCCACGACCCGAGCTTGATTCTCCTCGACGAGCCCCTCACCGGGTTGGACCCTCTAGGCATCCGGCGGATGAAGCAGTCGCTGCGAATCCGGGCGGAGTCCGGCGCCGCCATTCTCCTTTCTTCGCACCTGCTTCCGCTGGTGGAGGAGCTGTGCCATCGGATCCTGGTCATCGCCGGCGGCAAGAAGGTCGCGTTCGGTTCGATCGAGGAGATCCGATCGAGGCTGAGCGAGTCGCCGGGCGAAGGAGGCTCGCTCGAAGACCTGTTCATCCGGATCACCGCGCAGGCCACCCCCGGTTCACAGGACAACCCTTGAACCTCGCGCGGGTGAGCAGCCTGCTGTTCATTGCCGGCATCCGAAACCGGGTGCGCCGACAGATCAAGCGCATGAGGCAGCCGAAATACCTGATCGCCACGCTCGTCGGCGCCTTTTATTTCTGGTCGGTTTTCGGACGCAGGCTCCGCTTCTCAGGCATCCGACCGCCGATCCAGAGCCTTCGCTTGATCGAGGCGGTCGTGGTGGCGATCGCGCTGATCACCATTGCCGGAGCCTGGCTGTTTGGAAGCGACCGCGCGGAGATCACCTTCAGCGAGGCCGAGGTTCAGTTCCTCTTTCCGGCGCCGATGACCCGGCGCAAGCTGCTGATGTACCGGCTCAGCAAGGGATTCGTGCGGACCTTCCTGGGCGTCGTGGTGATTACCGTGTTCTCGGTGGGCTCCCTCACCGGTCATCCGGTGCTGTTCCTGCTCGGAGGGTGGGTCGCGCTGTCGACGATGATGCTCCACCTGACCGGCGCCGCGCTCACCCGCGCGAGCCTGGTGGAGGCAGGCCGCTCGGGTCTGAGGCGGCGGCTGGGCACGCTGGCGGTGCTCTTGGGGGTGGTGGCCGCGCTCGCCTGGTGGGCGCTGCGCGCGCCGAAGCCGCCCGCTCCGGAGCGCTGGACCTTGGAAGGCATTGCCACATGGCTGGACGCGCTGATGAGCACCCCGCCCCTCGGCTGGGTGCTGGCTCCGGTGCGAGCGCCGGTCCAGCTCGCGTTGGCTACCAGCGTCCGCGGTTTTCTGTCCGCGCTCCCGGCGGCGCTGCTGGTCGCGGCGATCCACTACGTCTGGGTGATCTCCAGCAACGTTTCTTTCGAGGAAGCTTCGGTGGAGGCAGCGGAACGGCGAGCCAAAGTTGCCGAGGCCCGGCGCGGCGGTAGAGGTCCGGCGCTTGCCGTCGGGAAGCGGAGGCGAGTGCCCTTTCGCCTCTCACCCACGGGTCGACCGGAGGTCGCGCTGATCTGGAAGAACCTGATCGCCGCGATGCGCGTATCCGTCCCGCGGATGCTGATGTTCTTCTTCGTGGCCGGTGCGACCATGGCGGTCACGATGGTCGGTCGAATGGGCCTTCCCATCGCAATCGCCGGCGCCTGCGCCGTGGTGACCGGTCTGCTGACCTTCCTCGGCCCGAACGCGATGCGCATCGATCTGCGGCACGACCTGCCCCAAATCGACATCCTGCGATCGCTGCCGATGAGCGGGCGCCAGGTGATGTTGGCAGAGCTGCTCGGGCCGGGGCTGGTGGTGGCAATCCTGCAGTGGGCTTTGATCATCGCGGCCGTGATCCTGACCGCCGGCGAGCCGATCGCCCGTTGGCCAGAGTTCGATCTTCCGCGCCGCGCGGCGGCCGCGCTCAGCGTCGCACTGCTCGCGCCGGCGTTCTCCTTCGCCAACCTGCTGGTGCAAAACGCCGGCGTTCTTCTCTTTCCCTCCTGGGTGACGGTGGATCCGGCTGCGTCCCGCGGAATCGAAGCGCTCGGCCAGCGGCTGTTGACGCTGGTCGGGACGATGGTGGTGCTGTTCGTCGCCGTGCTGCCGGCCGCGATATTCGGGGCCGCCGTGTGGTTCGTGCTGCGAAATGCCCTCGGCTTCTTCGCCGTTCCTTGCGCAAGCCTGGCGGCCAGCGCGGTGATCGCCATCGAGTTCTACGTGGCGGTCGCGCTGCTGGGAAAGCTCTTCGATCGCTTCGACGTCACGCTCCCCTGATCAGGGCGTGATCCGCTCCATCATTCGTGCGAAGGGGATCGTCTCGCGCACGTGATGCAGCCCGCACAGCCAGGCCACCGTCCGCTCGATGCCGAGGCCGAATCCCGCGTGCGGTACGCTCCCGTACCGGCGCAGGTCAAGGTACCAGCTGAAGGCCTCTCGGGGCAGCTGGTGCTCATCGATCCGTTTCGCCAGCGTCTCCAGATCATCCTCGCGCTGTCCACCGCCCACGATTTCTCCGTAACCCTCGGGCGCCAGCACGTCCATGCCCAGCGCCAGCTTGGGATCGCTCGCGTCGCGTTTGAAGTAGAACGCCTTCAACTCCACGGGGTACCGATGGATGATCACCGGGCGATCGAACTGATTGGCCAGCGCCGTCTCTTCGTCGCCGCCGAAGTCGTCCCCCCACTTGACCGGATGCCCCGCCTTCTGCAGCCGCTCGACCGCCTCGGTGTAGGTGATGCGCGGGAACGGCTTCTTCACCTGCTCGAGCTTGGCAGTGGGACGTTCGAGGACCGTCTCGATCTCCTTGCGGTGCTTGTCCAGCACCCGCTCGACGATGAAGCAGATCAGCCCTTCGGCCAGCTCCATGTCCTCTTCGAGATTCATGTACGCCACTTCCGGCTCGACCATCCAGAACTCGGTGAGGTGGCGGCGCGTCTTGCTCTTCTCGGCGCGGAAGGTTGGGCCGAAGCAGTACACCTTGCCCAGGGCCATCGCCGCCGCCTCCATGTACAGCTGACCCGATTGGGTGAGGTAGGCCTTCCCAAGATCGAAGTAGGGAACCTCGAAGAGCGTGCTCGTCCCCTCGCAGGCGGCCGGGGTGAAGATGGGGGCATCCACCAGCGTGAAGCCGTTTTGATCGAAGTAGTCGCGGATCGCCTTCTCCACGCTGTGCCGTACCTGCTGGATCACAGTTTGTCGCGAGGAGCGGAGCCATAGGTGCCGGCGCTCCATTAAGTAGGCGACGCCGTGCTCCTTGGGGGTGATCGGATAGTCGTGCGCCTGGTGGACGACCTCCAGTTCCCTGACGCTCAGCTCGTACCCGAGGGGGCTGCGCTTGTCGGCCCGCACCAGGCCGCGGACGATCAGCGCGCTCTCCTGTCCGAGGTGATCAGCTTTCTCGAAGGCCTCGGGCGAGACGTCCCCCTTGAAGACCACCGCTTGGATAATCCCCGAGCCATCCCGGACCTGAAGGAAATGGAGCTTTCCGGAGGAACGCTTGTTGTACAGCCACCCGCGCAGCTCTACCTCCTGATTTTCATATCGAGCGACGTCGGCGATTCGAACCACGGGCAATGACATGAGGTGGCACTGTATAACAACGGGTACCGTTCGGCCCGAGCGTAGTGCCGAAGGCGCGTAGTCGAGGCTACCGTTCAGCCCGAGCGTAGTGCCGCAGGCACGTAGTCGAGGCTACCGTTCAGCCCGAGCGTAGTGCCGCAGGCACGTAGTCGAGGCTACCGTTCGGCCCGAGCGTAGTGCCGCAGGCACGTAGTCGAGGCTACCGTTCGGCCCGAGCGTAGTGCCGCAGGCACGTAGTCGAGGGCGATCACTGGCGACCCCTCGACTCCGCTTCGCTACGCTCGGGGTGATCGGTGGGGCGACCCCTCGACTCCGCTTCGCTACGCTCGGGGTGAGCGGATCGCTACGCTCGGGGTGAGCGGATCGACCCGCGGTAAGTTGCGCCCGCGCTATCCGTCTCGTAAGAGTTAGCAAGCATGCCGATGAATGAGCGATACGAGCCGCAGTCGTTTGAATCCAAATGGCAGCGGGTATGGGAGGAAGCGGGCGTTTTCCATGCCGGGCGCCGCAATGTCGCGCGCCCCAAGTACATCCTCGAGATGCTGCCGTACCCCAGCGGCCAGATGCACATGGGCCACGTGCGCAATTACCTGATCGGCGATGTCTACGCCCGCTACTACGCCATGCGCGGCTTCGACGTGATGCACCCCATGGGATGGGACGCCTTCGGGCTGCCGTCGGAAAACGCGGCGATCAAGGACGGCGTGCATCCTGCCATCCGCACCCGCGAGAACATCGCCTCCTTCAAGTCCACTTTTCAGGCGCTGGGCTTCTCGTACGATTGGACGCGCGAGATCTCCACCTCCGAGCCTGAGTACTACCGCTGGAACCAGTGGTTCTTCATCAAGCTGTTGGAGAAGGGCATCGTCTACCGCCGGTTCAGCAAGGTGAACTGGTGCACCAGCTGCCTGACGGTGATTGCCAACGAGCAGGTCAAGGATGGGACCTGCGAGCGGTGCGGCTCGCCGGTGATCGAAAAGGAGATGCCGGAGTGGGCTTTCCGGATCACGCACTACTCCCAGGATCTGCTGGAGGGATTGGATCAGCTGAAGGACTGGCCCGAGCGGATCACCGCGATGCAGCGAAACTGGATCGGCCGGTCCGAGGGGGTGGAGGCAGAGTTCGACGTCAAGGGCACGCGGGAAAAGATCCGCATCTTCACCACCCGCATCGATACCGTATTCGGCTCCACCGCAGTCGTGCTTGCGCCCGACCATCCGCTGCTGATGCGGATTGCCTCGCCGGAGCGTCGGTCGGAGGTGACTGCATTCGCCGCGAAAATGGCGGACGCGCACTACGCGAAGCGAATCGCCGAGACGGCGGAGAAGGAGGGAGTCTTCATCGGCGCGTACGCAGTCAACCCTTTCAGCGGCGCCGACATGCCGATCTGGATCGCGAACTTCGTCTTGTCCACATACGGAACCGGAGCGGTGATGAGCGTTCCGGCGCACGATCAGCGCGATTTTGAGTTCGCCAAGAAGTACGGCTTGCCGATCAAGGTGGTGATTCAGCCCGGGGAAGGACCGAAGCTGCGAGAAGGGGATGCGCTCGAGGCGGCCTTCGTGGACGACGGCGTGCTGGTCGCCTCGGGGGATTACTCCGGGCTGCCTTCACCCGAGGCGCGGAAGAGAATGGCGCAGTGGCTGCGGCGATCAGGGCGGGGCCGCGAGACGGTCACCTATCGACAAAAGGACTGGGGGTTCTCTCGGCAGAGGTATTGGGGAACGCCGATTCCGATCGTCTACTGCGAGCGCTGCGATCCCGACCGCCAGGGTATTCCAGTCCCGGAGAACGAGCTGCCGGTTCGGCTGCCGGACATCGATGTGCACGCCGTGCTGACCGGAAAAGGCGAGCCGCCGCTGGCCAAGGTTCCTTCGTTCGTCAACACCACTTGCCCCCGGTGCGGAGGGCCGGCGCGGCGAGAAGTCGAGACCATGGACACCTTTGTCGACTCCGCCTGGTACTACGCGCGCTATCTGTCGCCGCACGACGATCGAGCTCCGTTCGAAGCCTCGGCCGCCAAGCGTTGGCTGCCCGTGAACGTCTACGTAGGCGGTCCAGAGCACGCGGTGATGCACCTGCTCTACTTCCGATTCTGGAGTCGCGTGATGAAAGAGTTGGGCTTGACGCCGGCGGACGAGCCGGTGACGCGGCTGGTGACCCAGGGAATCGTAAACGGGCCCGACGGCCGCAAGATGTCCAAGCGTTGGGGGAACGTGGTAGCGCCGGCTCGGCTCCTCGAGAAATACGGCGCGGACACGGCGCGCACGTACGTGCTGTTCGCTGGACCGCCGGAGCGCGACATCGACTGGTCCGACGAGCAGGTCGAAGGAGCCCATCGCTTCCTGAGGCGCGTGTGGGTCCTGGCCGCCAAGCATCAGGCGGTTGCTGGTGCCAAGCACCGCGGCGCCTTCGAGGGAACGGCGCTCGAAATCCGGCGCGCCGCGCACAAATGCGCCAAGCGGGTCAGCGAGGCAATCGAGCGGCTGTCCTTCAACACGGCGATCGCCGGCATCATGGAGTTCGTGAACGCACTCTATCTGGCGGAGGAATTGCGGACGGACGCGGAGAGGGCGGCGATGGCGGAGGCGATCCACATCCTGACGCTGGTGCTCAGCCCCTTTGCGCCGCACTTGTCCGAGGAGATCGCACAGGCGTACGGCCATCAAACGCTGGTGGCTGCTCAGCCGTGGCCCGAGTACGACCCGAGCCTCGTCGTCGATGACGTGCTGCCTTACGCGGTCCAGGTGAACGGGAAGCTGCGCGCGGAGATCCGAGTGGCGGCGGAATCGGGCGAGGCGGAGGTACGCGCGGCAGCGGAGGCTGACGAGAGGGTTCGATCCAGCCTGGCCGGCAAGCAGCTGCGCAAAGTGGTGTTCGTTCCAAAGCGGTTGATCAACTTCGTTGTTTCGTGAGAGCGGAGGTATGCCTGCCGAAATCCTGATCATGTGCCCGCGCTGCGGGCGCCCTCAGCGAGCGCAGGGAGACCATTGCATCCATTGCCTTGCGGCTCTGGCCCCGGCGGTGGCGCTGCCGCCGAGCGCGAAGAACGATCCTGCGCCGGACCCGAACGAGCCGTTTCTCGAAGCCGATCTCGGGCTGGGACGGCGCGTCTTGCTGTCCGCCAGACAGCTGCAATGGACGCCGCGCCAAGGACCGCCAATTATCGTCGACCTCTCCAAGCTCGAATCTGTGACGCTGGTCAGGCGCCCCGTCTGGGAGTGCCTCTATATCGCGGCGCTGGCTGGCTTGGCGTTCGCGGTCCGGGCGCCTTGGTTCGTTCACGCCGTGCTCGGCGCGCTGATCGTCCTGGCGGTGGCCGCTTGCGCGCTCCAGAGGCGATACGCTTTTCGGCTGCGGCTGAAGGACGGAAGGGAGGCGAGCCTCGTCCTCGGAATCGGAGCGCGCCGCTCGCCGGTGGTGGAGCGGATCGCCAGCGTTTGGGGCTCGTTGGCGCCCGCGCTCGCGTCGCTCGGCGTGAGGTGCGAGCCGCTCGACTCTACCGAGGATGCGGCTGGACCTTCAGCTCGGGCTTGAGCCCCCGCGCTTGGCGATCACTTCTGCGCGGTTTGCTGCGCCAAGGAGTGAGCCAGGCGGGCGATGCGGCGCGCCGCGTTCTTGGCGTGCAACACGCCCTTGGAAGCTGCCTTGTCGAGCGTTCGCGCCGCGGCGCGGATGGCCTCGCTTGCCTTTTGGGTATCCTTGGACGCGATCGCGTCGCGCGCGTTCTTGATCGCAGTTCTCACCGAGGTGCGCACGGCAGCGTTTCGCAGCCGGCGCTTCTCCCCGACGCGATTTCGCTTCTGGGCAGACTTGGTATTCGCCAAATTTCAGCTCCGAGAGCCCTCGTTCGAGCCCGGTAGTGTGAAGCAGCCGCTAGTACTGCGCCGCGCAGGCAGCCGTCAAGCCATTCGCGATCCTCGCCGAGCTTCACTGCTCCCCGCGCTTTCTGTGGACAAGTGGGCTCCAAGGGAACGCAAGCCCGCGCCGCGACGGCGAAAGGCATTTCGCCGAAGCGATCAGCACGGCCGCTGCTGCATCCGGTGCTGCGTCTTGCCTCGAGGCGATTCCACAATCTTGCCCCCAGATTTCGCACAACCCTTGTGGACAATCCGACGAACTGCTCACACCGCAAGTCAAGCTTTCTGCTCTGTCGCCGGCTCTCGGAAAGCGCTCCGCTCTTCGTCCGCCTTTGCCTGCTCCCAGAGCTCCTCCATCTGCTGAAGGCTCGCTTTGCCCGGGGCAAGGCCCGCGGCGCGCAATCCGGCCTCCACCTTGTGAAAGCGCTCCGTGAAGCGCGAATTGGCCTGCCGCAAGGCGTCCTCCGGAGGCGATCTGACGAAGCGGGCCAGGTTGGCGACGGTGAACAAGACGTCCCCCAGCTCGTGCTCGATTGCGTCGCGGTCGCCCGAGGCGATCGCGCTGTCCAGCTCGCCCAACTCTTCGTCCAGCTTGCGACGAACGCCCTGTAGGTCCGGCCAATCAAACCCGACCTGCGATGCCTTTTCGGTGAGCCTTTCCGCTCGCAACAGCGCCGGCGCGGTGGATGGCACGCCATCCAGCACCGAGCCTTCGGCACCCGTCCTGCGCCTCTTCTCCGCCGCTTTGAGCTTCACCCAATTGGCGAGCACCTCGGCGGAGGTGCTGACCTGAAGCTCGCCGAACACGTGCGGATGCCGGCTCTCGATCTTTTCCGAGATACTCCGACATACATCGGCGATCTCGAAACGGCCCCGCTCCTTCGCCAGCTGCGCGTGAAAGACGATCTGGAACAGCAGATCCCCCAGCTCTTCGCAGAGCGGCCCCCACGGGCCCCCGTAGGATACCCGGTCCATTTCGTCGAGGACCTCATGGGCTTCCTCGAGAAGATAGGGCCGCAGCGATCGGAGGTCCTGCTCGCGGTCCCAGGGGCAGCCGCCCTCGGCGCGCAAGCGGGCCATGATCTTGACCAGCCGCTCGAACTCGTTCCCCACATCATCAGCCATCGGTTGCTCCAGGGCTCCTGGCACGCATAGCACGAACTGCCGAACGGGCCTGTTGGCTTCCGTCGCTGCAAGACGCTCGTCTATCATTGAGCCCACCCGTGCAGATCCGGTTCCGAAAGGCGTGGCACCTGGTGCTGGGCGTCTGCCTCTCGTCCGCCGCACCCGCCGCCTTGGCGCAGGTGGAACCTCCGGTGCCGATCGACGAGGTGGATACCACGCCCCGGCCAAAGCCCGTCCCGCCGTCCGCCAAGCCCAAGAGCTTGCCGGCACCGGATGCCGGAATTTCCCGACTCACCCGCGACGGCCCCGGCAAGCAGCCACCCGCCCCCAAAGCGCCACCTCCGGAACCTCCTCCGCCCCCGCCCTTCAAGGGCGTCGGCGTATCGCGAGCGACCGACGAAGATCTCGCCTCGGCGTGGAGCCGTTGGCGGCGAGGCATCGCCGAGCCGAATCCAAAGCTGGCGGAGAGCGCGCAGAAGGAATTGCTCACCTTCAAGGATGACCTCGGAATTGCCGACCTGGACGCGTACAGCGTGGGCTTCATCCGCGCTTCCGAAGCGCGCTCGCACACCAACGATCCGATGGGCGCGGTGAGCCTGGCGACCGCCGCGACCCAGCTCGCTCCGGATCTGCCGCACGCGCACCTGGCGCTCGCTCGCGCGTACTTCTTCGCCGATGCCAGCGATATCGGCCGCTATTTCGGCGAGGTGGTGCTCGGCCTGCGCTGTCTGTGGCAGGACCCGAGGTACTGGCGGCCGGTGCTGGCGGACGTGGGAGTCTCCGTCTTGTTCGCGCTGCTGGCGACCACGCTGGCGGTCACGGCGACGCTGTTCCTGCGCCGGGCTCGCTACGCGCTGCACGATTTCCACCATCTGTTTCCTCGCGGGGCCGCCCGCTGGCAATCCGCGTGCTTCGTCGTCTTGCTCCTGAGCTTGCCATTGGTGCTGCGGCTGGGCGTGTTGCCCGCGGTTCTCGCCTTCTTCGCGGCGGTCGCTGCATATCTCTCTGCCACCGAAGCGGCGGTGGCTGGAGTGCTGATCTCGCTGCTCGCCATCGCCCCGCTCGAGGCGAGATGGTTGGTGAGCGAGACCTCGTTCGCGGAGACGCCCGCCGAGGACGTGTACCACCTGGAGCGGGGCGGGCTGCAGGCCAAGGCGGCTGCAGAACAAGTCCAGAAGCGCATGGCTGAGCGCAAGGCGCAGTTCGAAGAGCTGTTCGCCCTGGGGCGCTACGAGCTTCGGCGTGGGCAGCTCGATCTGGCTCTCGACCATTTGCAGCAGGCGGCCGGCAGGAAAAACAACGACCCGGGGCTGCTCACCAACGTCGGCAACGCGATGTTTGCCAAGGGCGATGTGGAGGGCGCCGCTGAGTCCTATGTCGCCGCCGGCTCCCTGGACCCCTCGTTCGCGCCGTCCTTCTACAACCTCGCCGTGCTGTACACGCGAAAGGCGGCCAGCCTCCCGCCGGATGCAGCGGTCGCCGAAGTGCAGAAGGCGCAGAGCGCTCTGGATACGGTGCAGCGCCTTCAGCCGTCGCTGGTCGGAAAGTCGGATCTGGCCCAGGAGACGCTGGCCAACCGGGCGTTGATCGCCCCCGCGCTGCCGCTGCGCGATCTGCTGCCGCTGGCGACGCCGGGGGAGACGGATCTGCGGGTGCAGTCGCAGCTCTCGGCCCAGCTGCTGGGCAATCTGGATTCATCGGTGGCTTGGGTCTTCCCGCTGGCCGCGGTGACGGTGCTCGGCGCCGTGGGAGTGTTGCTGCGCAGCGCGGGGGCGTCGAAGGCGTGCATGCGATGCGGGCGGCCGGTGTGCCGGCGCTGCGATCCCGAGCTGAGCCGGGGAAGCGTTCTGTGCCAGCAGTGCGTCAACGTCTTCGCCCGCAAGAACGTGGTGGGGCCGCCGGTGAAAATCCGAAAGCAGATCGAGGTGGCCCAGTTCCGGCTCCGCATGGAGAGGCTCTCCTACTTGTTCGGCTTGCTCTGCTCGGGGGCGGGGCACGTGTTCTCCGGGCTGCCGGTGCGCGGGGCGATTCACGCCTTCATCTTCTTGTTCACGCTTTCCACCATCGTCTTCCGGCAAGGTGTGGTCCGCTACCCCTACGGCACCGAGCCGCTGTTCATGCGCCTGACACCGCTGGGAATCGCGCTGATCGCGGTGTACCTGCTCTCGCTGCGCGGTTTGTATAAGCGGCAGTCCTGAAAGGACCGCACCTCGAATGGCACTCAAAGGAACGCTGAAGGACTTCGGGATCGCGGAGATCCTGCAGCTGATCGGTCAGCAGCAGAAGGGCGGGACCTTGCGCCTCTGCGCGAAGGACGCCGAGGTCTCCATCGGCTTCCGCGAGGGGAACATCGTCAAAGCCGAGAGCGCCTTTCGAAAGAAGAAAGAGCTGATCGGCACCATGCTGGTGCGGGCGGAGATCATCACCCAGGAACAGCTTGATCACGCCCTGGATGCGCAGAAGCGCACCCTGCAGCGCCTGGGAGATGTGCTGATCGCCAGTCGGGTGATCACCCAGGAACGGCTGAACAAGATGCGCCAGCTGCAGGCCACCGAGACGCTCTACAAGCTGTTCAGCTGGAAGAGCGGGACCTACGAATTCGAGCAGGGAGAGGTGGAATTCGATCCCGAGGCGATGACGCCCTTGCGCGCGGAAGCCGTGCTGATGGAAGGCTTCCGCATGGTGGACGAGTGGCCGCTGATCCGCCGCCGCATCCCCAGCTACGAGATGACCTTCGAGAGGATCAAAGAGCTTCCTGCCACCGGCGGCCCAGGCGATCCGTTGGCCGGGGACGACGGGTTTGCCAGCGATTTCGAGACGCTGGGCGAGGCGGAGCGGACCCTCTACGAGCTGGTCTCTTCCGATCGCGACGTGCGCAAGCTGATCGACATCGCCTCCCTGGGCGAGTTCGAGACGTGCAAGGCGCTCTGCAAGCTGGTCAACCTCGAGTACTTGAGGCCGCTCACCGCGCCGGGCCGGTCGCGCAAGCGCGACGTGGGGATGCCGCTCTTCGAGCAATCTGCCGCCAGACTGGCGCGCATCTTCCTCATCGCGGCAGTCCTCCTAGTGCTCGGCGCGCTGGTGTCGCGGATCAACCTGCAATCGATCAGCCTGGCCGGCGCCTCCAGCTCCCAGTTCGCGGACCCCGCCGCCCAGCGATTCATTTCCGGCGCGCAGATGCGCCGGATCGAGGCAGCGATCCAGGTGTACCGCCTCGAGAAGGGCCCCTTGCCGGAACAGCTGAACGCCCTGGTGGATGTGGGCTTGCTCGGCCGGGAGGACCTGCGCTTCCCCTGGCGGGAGAACTACTATTACCGCAAAACCAAGGGAGGCGAGTTCATTTTGCTGCCGCCGCTGCGCTAAGTCGGTGAGTGATGTTATTTTAGGCCCTGCCTTGCGCGGTCGTGCAGCGATGCAATCCAGGAGGATTTGAACGAGTTGCGGCCTTACAGCGTCGAGAAGCCTGAGCTGATTTCCACCGCCAAAGTTGATCTGGGTGACAACGACGTCGCCCGGAGCCTTTGCGGTGGCCAGAACGAGAATCTGAAAACCATCGAGCGTCGCCTGGGGGTGAGGATCGGTCAGCGCGGAACCGAGCTGCACCTGTCCGGATCTTCCGAAGCGCTGGCGGTGGCGGTGAAGCTGGTGGAGCAGCTTGGCGAAATGGTCCGGGGTGGGCGAGTCCTGTATCGCGACGACATCGAGCAGGCGATCAAGGTGCTGGGCAAAGGCACCGAGACGCTGAAGGACGTTTTCGTCGACCGGGTGCTGACGCGCTCGGGCAACCGGCAGATCAGCCCCAAGAGCATCGGGCAGAAGCGCTACGTCGATGCCATCCGGTCGCACGACATCGTGTTCGCCATCGGTCCAGCGGGAACGGGCAAGACATATCTGGCGATGGCAATGGCGGTGGCCGCGCTCCAGGAACGCCGCTGCCGGCGGATCATCCTCGCGCGTCCGGCGGTCGAGGCCGGGGAGAAGCTGGGCTTCTTGCCGGGAGATCTGGCCGAGAAGGTCAATCCCTATCTGCGACCGCTCTACGACGCGCTCAACGACATGATGGACGCCGGCCGCGCCGCGCAGCTGCTCGAGCAGGGCACCGTTGAAGTGGCGCCGCTGGCATTCATGCGCGGCCGCACGCTCAACGACGCCTTCGTGATTCTGGACGAGGCGCAGAACACGACCGTCCAGCAGATGAAGATGTTCCTGACGCGCCTGGGCTTCAACAGCAAGGCGGTGGTGACGGGCGACGTCACGCAAGTGGATCTACCCGTGGGAACGGCATCCGGCTTGATCCACGCCAGCGAGATCCTGCAGAACATCGAGGGGATCGCCTTTTCGCATTTCACCGAGCTGGATGTGGTGCGCCATCCATTGGTCCAGGAGGTGATCCGCGCCTATGCGCGGGACGCGGCGGGGGCGGGCGAATCCGAGCCCGACGTCGCCAAGCCGGCGCCGGACGCCGCGGCAGCACAGCCGGAATTGACGCCCAGCTCGCCTGCCCAGCCGGAATCGACGACCAGCAATCCGGAGGACGCGGTCTCCTGAAACAAGCTAGGGTGCGCCGATGGCCGATCCCGTCGCAAAAGATCCTCAACCCGAGCGCACCCGCCTGGAAGCGTTGGCGGCGCGCTTTGCCTTGCCGCACAAGTGGATGGGTCGCCTGGCCCAGGCGGCTCTGCTGGCAGTGGTATCCATCGCCGCGGCGTTCGTGATTTCTCCGTCGCTGTACGGTCCGCAGATTCCCGAGCTCGGTCCCGACGACTTGGGCAGGCCGTTCCGCTCCAACGCGCCGTCCGGCTTCAAGGCCAATCGCGACTACGAGATCGTCCACCACGGGATGACCGAGCAGCGCCGCCAGGAGGCCCGCGTCGCCGTGCGCCCGGTGTACGACTACAGTCCGGCGGTGCTGGGCGAGCTCAAGCAATCGGTGCGCGACGCGTTCACCGTGATGCAGCAGGTTGTCGCCAGGTTCCAGGAATCGGAGAAGGCAGCGCCTCCGCGCCCGCAAGAGGACGTCAACGGGACAGCCCGGAAGGGCAACAAGAAGAAGGAGCCGGCATCCCCGGTCAATGAGGAGCCGCTCTCCAACCGGCTGTGGGCCGAGCGACGGTACTTCGATCAGAAGCTGTTCCCCGTCGAGGACGAGGACTTCCAGGCGCTGGTAGCGGCGCGGTTCTCGCGCGAAGCGGAGCAGGCAACCATCTCGCTGATCGAGCGCGCCTATCCCTCGCCGGTCGCGACCTCGCGTGACGAGCTGTCGCAGGTCGGTGGCCAGGGGATCACCGTCCGGACGCTTCCGGGGATGACCGAGCAGGTCAGCTCCGCCGCGGCGCCGGTGATCAACGACATCCGGGAAGCGAAAGCGGAGCTGGACCGGTTCGCGTCCACGCCTGGCTCCTTCCTACCGGACGCGCCGATCGCCTTGCGCCGCGCAGTTCTGCGCTTGGCCAAGCGACAGATCCGACCCAATCTGACCATCAACATCGCCGAGACCGAGGGCCGCCGGATCCAGGCCGCCGCCGGGGTGAAGGAGGCGTTGATCCAGATCAAGAAGGGCCAGAAGGTGATCGGCGACGGCGAGCTGATCAACGACACGCACCTGCTGCTGCTGAAGACGATGCGGGAGCAGACGGAGCAGGCGGATCCCTTCCAGCTGAGGGTGGGCGGTGCGGGATTGGTGGCTCTGTTGATCGCCGCTGGGTACGCGTTTCATCGAGCAGCGTTCAAGCGGTTCCGGCCCAGCCGCAAGGACGCGGTACTGCTCGGCGCGCTTCTGGTGGCGATGCTGCTGGTGATCCGACTCTCGGTGACCGTGGCCGATGCGCTGCACGACAAGTACGGGCGCATCCCGGTGGAAGCGCTCTACTACTCGATTCCCGTCGCCGCCGGCGCGGCGCTGGTGCGCTTCGTCCTCACGCAGGAGATGGCGCTGCTCTTTGCAATCGTGCTGGCCGCGCTTTCCGGCGTGATGCTCGGCAACTCGCTCCCATTCGGGATCTATGCCCTGATCGGCTCGCTGGTGGCCGCCGATCGAATCACCCGGGCCAAGGATCGCGTCGGCATCTTCCGCGCGGGGCTGATGGTGGGCGCGGTCAACGTGCTCACCATCCTGTTTTTCTCGCTGGCGGAGGGGAAGGGCCTTTCCACCGATGCGCTGATCACCGCCGCCTTCTCGTTCGTGGGCAACACGCTGGCGGTGCCGGTGGTGGTGATGGCGATCACCCCGCTGATCGAGCTGGCCTTCGGCTACGCCTCGGATATCAAGCTGCTCGAGCTGGCCAATCTCAATCACCCGGCGCTCAAGGAGCTGATCGTCCAGGCGCCCGGCACCTACCATCACTCGATCATCCTCGGCAGCCTGGTGGAGGCCGCCGCGGAATCGATCGGAGCCAATCCGTTGCTCGCCCGCAGCTGCGCCTACTACCACGACATTGGAAAGGGCCGTAACCCGCTCTTCTTCGGCGAGAACCAGAAGGGCGAAAATCGACACGACAGCTTGGCGCCGGCGATGAGCGCGGTGATCATCAAGCGGCACGTCACCGAGGGGATGGAGATGGCTCGCCAGTACAAGCTTCCCAGGCTGGTGGCGGACGCCATACCGCAGCACCACGGCACCCGATTGGTCGGCTACTTCTACCACAAAGCCCTCAAGGAACAGGAAGGCAAGGAGAACCCGCAACCGGTCGACGACAACATCTATCGCTACGCGGGGCCGAAGCCGCAGTTCCGCGAGGCAGCGCTGGTGATGATCGCCGATGCAGTGGAGGCGGCTTCGCGGTCCATGCCCGAACCCACCGGCGCCAAGCTCCAGGCGCTGGTCCAGAAGTTGATCAACGTGATTTTTTCCGAGGGCCAGCTGGACGAGTGCGATCTCACCTTGAGGGACCTCAACCTGATCGCGCAGTCGTTCGTGCGCACGCTGGAAGGCATCTATCACGCCAGACCTTCCTACCCGCCGGGAGCGGTGAGCGGAGCGCGCCCGGGAACTTTTCCTCCCATCGAGAGCGTTCGTCCGGTGAGCATGATCGGGTCGAAGTCCGAGATGAAGGTGGGACGGCAAGGATGATCGCCTTCCAGAGGACGTGAAGAAACGGGAAGCAGCGAGGCCCCGGCGCGCGCCCAACCGCGTGGCCCTCGAGGTGAAACACCCGGGTGCAACCTCCTCCGCGCGGCGGCTGCGGTTGGCGGCGCGCCGCTTCTTGCGCCGGCTCGGGATGCGCGGAGCGGAGCTGTCGATCGCCGTGGTCGGCGACGCCGCCATCCGGCGGCTCAATCGCAGCTGGCGGCATATCGATCGCTCCACCGATGTGTTGAGCTTTCCCGCCGGGGAGATGCCTCCCAAGGCGCCGGGGCCGAAGCTGCTCGGGGACGTGGTGATCTCGCTGGACACCGCGCGCCGGCGGGCAGGAGCGAGCCGGCGCGCCCTCGATGCGGAGCTGGAGCGCTACCTCGCCCACGGACTTCTTCACCTGCTCGGTTATGATCACCACACGCGCTCGCAGGCCGCGTCGATGTCCAGGCTGGAGCGGAAGCTGCTTAACGAGCGCGGCCTGATATGAAAAGGTTCTTCACCATCCGCCGGATTGTGCTGCTGCTGCTCGCAGGTATTCTGGGTGCGCTCGCTTTTCCGCTGGCCTTCCCGGTCGGTCCCCGCCGCGAGCTTTTTGCCTCCGGCATCCTCGAGCCGCTGGCGTTCATTTGCCTGGTTCCCGCTCTGGTCGCCATGCGCGGCCTGAGCATCCGCGCCGCGTTCCTGAACGGCTTTCTGGCCGGCATGGTCTTCTTCACCGGCGCATTTTGGTGGGTCAACGTCGCGATGACGACGTTCGCTTCCGTTCCGTTGCCCTTGGCGGTGCTCCTGTTGGAGATGCTGGTGGCATGGTGCGCTGTGCACTGGGGCCTGGCGTTCGCCCTGACCCGCTTCCTGGTGGAGCGCAACGGGTGGAGCGTGGGCGCGGTGCTGCCGCCAGTCTGGATGGCAACCGAGTTGATGCGCAACTACTTCTGCTCCGGTTTTCCCTGGGCCAACCTCGGCTATAGCCAGGCCCGCAACTTGTGGCTCTCGCAGGTGGCCAGCCTCCTGGGCATCTACGGCATCGCGCTGATCGTGGCCCTGGTGAATGGCGCGCTCTACGAGGTGCTGAGGGCCAAGCTTTGGAAGGAGAGGAGCTTCCCCTTTGCACTGGTCACTCTGGCGGCCGGCGCGCTGATCGCCGGCCACGTCTACGGCGCGATCCGCGTCGCGCGGTGGGAGGCGAAGTTGAAGGCGACGGAACACGTCCGGGTGGCGCTGGTGCAGGGGAACATCGATCAGAAGATCAAAGGAGAGCAGGGCTCGTACGCGGACCTGGTGCTGCGTGCGTACAACCCTCCCACCACTGCCGCCGACGCCACCGGGGCCGATCTGATCATCTGGCCGGAGGCGTCGTTTCCGAGGGCCTTCTCGACGGGCAGCGAATCCGTGAAGGGATTCGGGCTTGCCCAGCTTTCGTACCGCTCCTACCTCCTGCTCGGCGTCGACCTCTTCAACCCGGCGAACCTGCGCTGGGGAAACGAGAACGCGGCGTTCGTCGTCACGCCCGATCTCCGGGTCGCGTACAAGTATGTGAAGTACCATCTCGTGCCCTTCGGCGAGTACGTGCTGTTCGACCTGGACAAATACCTGCCGATCCGGAATCTGGTTCCCGGGACGTTCGTGCCAGGCAGCGAGCTGAAGCCGATCCCGATTCCTGCTCCGTCACTTTCCGCGCCAGGCCGTCCGAGGTCGGTGAAGATCGGCATCGAAATCTGCTTCGACGCGATCTTTCCGGAGATCAGCCGCGCCTATGCCCAACAGGGTGCCGAGTTGTTGGTGAACATCACCAACGATGCCTGGTACGGGTTTTCTTCGGCGCCGTTTCAGTTTTTGCGGATGGTGGCCATGCGAGCCGTGGAGACGGGGCGGCCGTTTGCCCGTGCCGCCAACACCGGGATCAGCGCGTTCATCGATCCGCTGGGGCGAATCAGCGAGGCGACGGAGATCGGCATCGTCGACGATGAGCATCAGGTCAGGGCCGGACGCCTGGCTGCCCCGGTGTGGCGGCTCGGCACGCTGCCGATCATCTCGGAGCGAACGCCATACGTGGTGATCGGAGATCTGCCGGCGTACCTTGCCTCGCTCTTCTGCGTGGCAGGGTTGGCGATCGGGCTGCTCAAAGGCCGGCGCGGTCGCAGAGTGGCGATCCCCGCTCAGGCCGAATAAAAAGGGACCATGGCTCTCGATCCGGCTGAACGCACCCTGGACCTCCGCGCGCGTCTGGACGCGCTTCGGGTGCACCTTTGACCTCGATCGCAAGCGGTCGCGCATCGCGCTGATCGAGCGCGACGCGGCTCAGCCGACTTTCTGGAACGACAACGCCAAGGCTCAGCAGCTGCTCAAGGAGAAGGCAGGGCTGGAAGCGACCCTGGCTTCGTTCGAGAAAGCGCAGGGCGAGCTGGAGGACGCCCAGGTGCTGTCCGACTTGGCGGCAGAGGCGAAGGATGCGACTGCCGCGCAGGAGGCGAGCAACGCTCTGGACGCGGTAGAGAAGGCGGTTTCTTCGCTCGAGCTGGCCCGGATGCTCTCCGGCGAGCACGACCGGAACAATTGCTACATGACGATCAACGCGGGCGCCGGCGGGACCGATTCGATGGATTGGGCGTCCATGCTGTTGCGAATGTACAGCCGGTTCTGCGAGCGCAAGGGATGGAGCGTGGACATCACCGACTTCGTGGCCGGCGAGGAGGCGGGGCTGAAGAACGTCACGCTCTCCGTCGAGGGCGAGTACGCCTACGGCTACCTGAAGGCGGAGAACGGCGTCCACCGCCTGGTCCGGATCAGCCCGTTCGACGCCAACGCGCGGCGGCATACCGCGTTTGCCGCCGTCTACGTCTGGCCAGAGCTGGAGGAGGACATCAAGATCGAAATCCCGGAGAAGGACGTCCGGGTGGATGTCTTTCGCGCCTCCGGCGCCGGCGGGCAGAAGGTGAACAAGACCTCCTCTGCGGTTCGCCTCACCCACTTGCCCACTGGAATTACGGTGGCCGTTCAGAATGAGCGATCGCAGCACGCCAACCGCGACCTGGCCTGGAAGATCCTGCGCTCGCGCTTGCACGAAGAAGAGGTGAAGAAGCGCGAAGCGGCCCGCGAAGAGGTGGAAGCCAACAAGAAGGACATCGCCTTCAGCTCGCAGATCCGCAGCTATGTGCTGGCGCCCTATCGAATGGTGAAAGACCATCGCACCGGTGTGGAGAAGGGCAACGTGGACGCGGTGCTGGATGGGGACGTCGAGGAATTCATGACTGCCCAGCTCCTGGGTGTGAAGAGCCCCAACCGGACCATTCCTGAATAGGTTGCGCGGCTGCAGCGCGAAGGGTAGAGAGGCGCACTCGCTTCTCCGGAGGAGGCCGTGTGCTTTCACGCTCATTGATATTGTTTGTCTCGTTGGCGCCGCTGGCTGCGCAGGCTGCCGACCCTGAAATCAAGTTCGAAAAGTACAAGCTGCCAAATGAGCTGACGGTGATCTTGAGCGAGGATCACCGGCTGCCCCAGGTCGCAGTGGACATCTGGTATCACGTCGGCGCCTCGCGACAGACGCGGGGCAAGAGCGGTTTCGCACATCTGTTCGAGCACATGATGTTCTCGGGCGCGAAGCACATCGGCCCGCAGCCGTTCAAGGTCCTCGAATCGGTCGGCAGTCAGGGCGGATCGATGGTCAACGGCACCACCAACTTCGATCGCACCAACTACTTCGAGACGGTTGCGGCCGACGAGCTGCCCACCGCGTTGTGGCTGGAGAGCGACCGGATGGGGTTTTTGCTGGACACGCTGGACGAAAACAAGCTCAAGGTGCAGCGGGATGTGGTCTCCAACGAGCGCCGACAGACCTTCGAGAACCAGCCCTACGGAACCACGCAGCTGAAGCTCTGCGACCTGCTCTATCCGGCGCCGCATCCCTACTACAACTGCGTGATTGGAACGATCGCCGAGATCCAGAGCGCGTCGATGGACGATCTGCGCGCCTTTTTCCGCCAGTATTACGCGCCGAACAACGCCTCGCTGGCGATCGTGGGCGATTTCGATCCGGCAAAAGTGAAGCCGCTGGTGGAGAAGTACTTCGGTCCAATTCCACGAGTGCCCGACGCGCCGCCGAACAACGTTCCTCAGGCGATGCTGACCTCGGTGGTGCGCGAGCGCGTCGAAGACCGGCTCGCCGAGCTGCCGCGGCTCACGCTGGCCTGGAACGGAGTGAAGCCGTACGCTCCCGACGAGCCCGCGGGCGATCTGCTCGCCGCGATCGTCGGATCGGGCAAGACGTCGAGGCTCTACAAGAAACTGGTGTTCGAGAAACAAGTCGCGAGCGCCGCTGCCGCTTTCAACAGCACTGCAGAGCTGGGCGGGTATTTCAGCGCCTTCGCGGTAGCCAAGCCCGGACACACCACCGAGGAGTTGCTGGCGATGTTGGACGAGATCATCGCCGACGTGAAGAAGAACGGCGTGACCAGCGCGGAGCTGGAGCGTGCGCGGCGGAAGATCATCGCCCAACGGCTCCGCGGCGTAGAGCGAATCGGCGGGTTCGGCGGAAAGGCGGACCTGCTCAATCAGTATCAGACGTATCTGGGAGACCCCGGATACCTCCCCAAGGAAATCGCCAGCTATCGAGCGGTGACGCCGGAAGCGGTGCAAGCGTTTGCCATCAAGTACCTGCTGGCCGATCGACGGTTGATCCTGGACACCGTGCCGGCCAAGAAGGCGGTGAGCGTTCGATGATCTCAAAACACGCAGAGAGAACCGAGATGAGCCCTTCGAATATCCTTGCGACTTTGGCATTCGCCGCCGCGCTCGGCGCGCTCGGCTGCGCGGGCCCGCAGAAGGAGGAAGCCAAACCCGCACCGCCGGCAGCTGCGCAGGAAAAATCGAGGGCCGCGGGCGCATCGAGCGAAGCGACCAAGGCCCTGGCGCAGTATCCCGCGACGCCGGACGCCGAGTTTCGCGCGCAGAAGCCGGCCGCGCTGGACAGCAAGCCACACTTTGCCGCCCCGGTCCCGCTACAGCGCAAACTGAAGAACGGGATCCCCGTGCTGATCGTGGAGAATCACCAGCTGCCGATCGTGGCCATTGACGTGGTGATCAATACCGGTCGCGACGCTGAGCCGATCGAGAAGGCGGGTCTATCGGATCTGGTCGCGGCGATGCTCACCGAAGGGACCGAGAAGCGGAGCGCGGAGGAATTTGCCCAATCGGTCGAGGATCTGGCCGCCCAGATCAACGCGCAGGCGCTTCCGTCTGGCACCCGGGTACACCTGAACTGTCTGCGCGAGACGCTCGAGGGCGCAGCGGATCTGTTGGCGGATGCGGTTCAGCACCCCGCCTTCCGCCCGGAGGACTTCGAGCGCGTTCGCGGCATCCACACTTCGAGGCTGATGCAGAAGATGGGCGTGCCCTTCCTGGTCGCAGAGGATGAAATGAACCGGCACCTCTACGGTGAGAAGCATCCATGGGGTCAGCCGGCCGGGGGGACGGTTCGAACGGTCAAAGCGATCGCGCAGCCGGACCTGGTGAAGTTTTTCAACGCCTGGTACCACGCCAACAACGCGTTCATCTCCGTGTCCGGAGACCTGACTCCGGACCAGGTGGTGAGGTTGCTCGAGCCGCGGTTCTCGGGGTGGAACTCAAAGCCGCTGACGAAGCTGAAGCTTCCCCCGCTTCCGCAGCTCAAGGCACGAACCATCACGCTGGTGGACAAACCCGGTGCCTCGCAATCCCAAGTCTGGGTCGGCGGACGGCTGTTCCCGGCGCGCAACCCGGACGCGACGCCCATCCGCGTGGCGAACTACATTCTCGGCGGTCTTTTCAGCAGCCGACTGAACCTCAACCTTCGCGAGGACAAGGCCTACAGCTACGGCGTGAGATCGCAGGTTTCACTGGCCAAGACCACGGGGACGATCGTGGCCTCGGGAGGAATCATCGCCAAGAACACCCCCGAGGCGCTGGTGGAGTACGAAAAGGAGCTGGATCGCTTTGCCAACGGCGAGATCACCGACGACGAGCTGAACCAGGCCAAGACTGCCGATATCCGTCGCTTGCCGACGGTGCTGGAGACCAACGACGCCGTCGCGATGGCGATCAGCGGGCTGGTGCTCAATGGATTGCCGCTCGATTACTTCCAGACCCTTCCCGCCCAGGTGGCCAAGGTGACCAAGGCGGATATCGCCCGGGTGGTGTCTGCATACGTGAAGCCGAATCAGTGGCCGGTCGTCGTGGTGGGTCCGCGCGCAGAGAACGAGGAAAAAATCCGCGACCTGAAGCTCGGTCCAGTCGAGGTGAAATCGACGGAAGAGATGCCGGCACCGCCCAAGCGCGCCTCCGCTCACCCCGAGCCCCTCGACAGGGCTCGGGACAGGCTTCGGGCGAGCAAAGCGAGGCTGTAGTCGAGGGGCCCGAGCCCTTACTCGACGAAGGCCAAGCCTTGCGCCGAACGCTCGCGCGATTCCGTGCTAGCCTCCCGCCTCTCGAGACATGGGCGAGGAATCGGAGCTCGGAACCAAGGAACAAGAGATCTACGACCAACGCCTGGAGAAGGCTCGGCGCTGGCGCGATCTGGGGGCGAACCCCTGGGGCAATGGACACCATCCCCAGCACCTGGCGGCGGAGATCATCGAGCGGCACGGCAATCAAAGCGCCGACGAGCTGGAGAAATCCCCGCCCGCGGAATACAGCATCGCCGGCCGAGTGGTGGCGCTGCGCTCCTTCGGCAAAGCGGCATTCATTAAGCTGCGCGACCGCTCGGGCGAGATCCAGGTTCACGCCAAGCAGGACGCGCTCGGTCCGGCCTACGAGCTGTTCAAGCTGGTTGACGTAGGCGACTTTGCGGCCGTCACGGGAAAAGTTTTCCGGTCCAAGACCGGCGAGCTCACCTTGGCCGCCAGCCGCCTGCTGCCGCTCACCAAATCGCTGCGGCCTCTGCCTGAAAAGTGGCACGGGTTGACCGATCTGGAAGCCCGCTACCGGCAGCGCTACCTCGACTTGATCTCCAACCCGCGCGTCAAGGAGACATTCCTCAAGCGCAGCAAGCTCACGCGCTTCATTCGAAACTTCCTCGACGCTCGCGACTTTCTCGAAGTGGAGACGCCGATGATGCACTCGCTGGTGACGGGAGCAGTGGCTCGCCCGTTCACCACGCACCACAACGCCCTGGATCTCGATCTCTACATGCGCATCGCCCCCGAGCTGTACCTGAAGCGGCTGGTGGTGGGGGGACTGGAGCGCGTCTACGAAATCAATCGCAACTTCCGGAACGAGGGCATCAGCACCAAGCACAATCCGGAGTTCACCATGCTGGAGTTCTATCAGGCCTACGCCACCTACGAGGACCTGATGGATCTCACCGAGCAGATGCTTTCCGAGGCAGCGGGTCAGGTGGTCGGCAGCGTGAAGCTCACCTATCAAGGGCAGGCGCTCGACTTCAGCCCGCCCTGGAGGCGGGTGTCGATGCCCGACGCGGTGCGCGATTCTGTGAAGGGGCTGAGCGACAAGGACCTCGGGGACCCGGAACCGCTCCGCCGCGAGCTTCTCCGCGAGGCACCGGCCCAGGAGCGCGCGGCGATCCAGCAGATGCGGCTTGGCGAGCTGGTGGGTGCTTTGTTCGAAAAGTACGTGGAGCACACGCTCGTTCAGCCCACCTTCGTGACCCAGTTCCCGCTCGAGCTGAGCCCGCTGGCCCGCAAAAATGACGCCCGCCCGGAAATGACCGATCGATTCGAGCTGTTCGTCGCCGGTAGGGAGATCGCCAACGCCTTCTCCGAGCTGAACGATCCCCTCGACCAGAAGGAGCGGTTCCTGGCTCAGGTGGAGGCTCGGCGACGCGGCCAGGCGGAAACGATGGACTACGACGAGGACTACATCCGGGCGCTGGAACACGGGATGCCACCGACCGCGGGCGAGGGCATCGGGATAGACCGCCTGACCATGCTCTTCACCGACGCGCCCTCGATCCGAGACGTGATCCTGTTCCCGCTGCTCAAGCCGATCGCGAAGTGAGCGCTTTGCTTGTCGCGGACCGCCATACCGTGTACCGGTGGAGGTACATCTGGGCTGGAGGCGTGCTGGCCACCGCGGGGGCGGCGCTGCTCGCCCGGGCGATCCTCCGAGAGGGCGCAGTGGCGGCCGCTGCGCTCGAGCTGGGAATGTTGGCATTCGGCTGGGGTCCGGTGGTGGAGGTGGTCAAGGCGCTCTTGTTGACCATCGTGCAGCGCGGATGGGTGCAGAGCGCCTTCGGCTCACAGGTGCATCTGCTGGTGGGCGGAGCGCTCTGGTTGTTGGGTTGGGGCGCGATCGCGCTGGGGATTCGACGGAGCGACGCCTCGGCACCGAATCACAGCGAGGCGAAAGGAGCCGCGCTCTACCCGCGCCTGGCGCGATACACCGACTTCAACTGGGGCACGTTGCTGGCATACGGCGGCGGAATTCTGGCCTCGGAGCTGACGCTGATCCTGCTGCACATCTCGCTCGTGGGCGGCCGCCCGCAGCTTTCGCCCATCACCGCCTTTTCCGTCTCGCTGGTCGCGGGCTTCCTGGTCGCGTTCGCCACGGGCTTCGCCGGCGCCTCCCGGGCGGGTCGCCTGTCCGTGCCCGAGGCCACCATCGGGATGGTCTACTTCGGGCTCCCCATTCCGGCCGCGCTCACGGTGCTGTCGGCGAACCCGGAGATGCAGCTCAGGTACGGATACCGGCTGCGGGAAATCACCTACGTGGCCGGGCTGATCGGTCGCCCCGAGCTGGGATACTGGTTGGTCTTCATCGGCCTGGGGCTGATGCTGGTGCTGGGAATCACCGCCGGCTTCGTTGCCACCGGGAGCGGACGCATCGATTTGCGGACCGGCTTCGAGCTTTTCGTGGCGCGCCGCCACGCGGCGGTGTTCCGTCCGCGGCTGTTGCTCGGCCTGCTGCTGGTGCTGATGCTGGGAATCATCCCGCCGCTGATCGTGTACGCCATCGTTCGCGCGGCCGAGGCCGCGGTGGAGCGCACCCGCATTCGCGCGCTGGGCATGAGGGACCCGATCAGCGCGACGGAAGCGCTCAACCAGCTCAAGAACGCTGAGCAATCTCCCACCGCGATGATGACCGCGCTGTCGGTGAGCGGCGTGGGCGTGGGGGTGATGGCGCTGATCATCGTCCTTTCGGTGATGAGCGGATTCGAGCAAGACCTGCAGCAGAAGATCCTCGGCACCAACGCGCACGTGGTGGTGCTCAAATACTCCGAGAGCTTTCCCGAATACACCGAGGTGATGAACAAGATTCGGCAGGTCAAGGGCGTGGTGGGCGCGACGCCGTTCGTGATGGGCGAGGTGATGATCACCTCGGACCAGAACACCGGCGGAGGCGTGGTGGTGAAGGGAATCGATCCGCACACGGTGGGCGAGGCGACCGACCTGCCGAAGAACATCACCGCCGGATCGATCGACAACCTCGAGCACCCGGAGGAATTGGTTCCGAAGGGATCGTCCGGAAAAGGCAGGGTGCCGCTTTTGGAAGGGAGATCAGGCTCCGCTCGCGACGGCACCGAGGCGGAAGGGCGCGGCGGCAGCGAGCGGGAGGCGCACCACCGCGACGATCGCGGGGCGCGCAACGATGGTCTTGGGGCCCACGGCGACGATCCGATCATCGAACGAGTTCCGTCGGACAAGGGCAGCGAGGCGGTGCTGCCCGGGATCATCCTGGGCAGGGAGCTCGCGGGCTCGCTCAGGGTCAATCTCGGCGATCGGGTCAACGTCACCTCTCCCTTCGGCGGTGAGCTGGGCCCTCAAGGCCCGATCTCCAAGAGCCGGCCGTTTCGCGTGGCGGCGCTTTTCTATTCGGGGATGTACGAGTACGACGCGAAGTTCGTCTACATCGAGTTCCACGAGGCTCAGAAGTTCTTCAATGCAAAGGGCGCCACCGGCATCGAGCTGCGGGTGGCGGACATCGACGATGCGCGCCGGATCGCCAACCAGATCCTGGAGAACCTCGACGGGTATCCGTACCGAACCAAAGACTGGGGCGAGATGAACCGCAACCTCTTCTCCGCTCTGCGCCTGGAGAAGCTGGTGATGGGGATCATTCTCACCATCATCGTGATCGTCGCCGCGGGATTGATCATCGCGACGGTGATCATGCTGGTCCTGGAGAAGCGAAAGGAGATCTCGGTGCTCAAAGCCCTGGGAGTTCCGGACGCCGGCATCGTCAAGATCTTCTTAGCCGAGGGCCTGCAGATCGGGATCGCCGGAGGCGTGTTGGGGCTGTTCGCCGGATTGGCCTGGTGCTTCTTCATCGAGAAGGTGGGGATCAAGCTCGACCCGCAGGTCTATTACATTCCGGCGCTGCCGGTCCGGATCGAACCGCTGCAGACGGCGATCTCGGTGGTGATCGCCGTGCTGGTCACCTATCTGGCCTCGGTCTATCCGGCCTTCAAGGCTTCGCAGGTCGAGCCGGTGGAAGGGTTGAAGGCGGAGTAGCCATGGCCTTTCTGGACGTCCGCAATCTCTTCAAGAGCTACTTTCTGCACGGCAAGCGTATCGACGTGCTGCGCGGCGTTTCGCTGGAGATCGAGCAGGGCGAGCTGGTCTCACTGGTGGGCGCCTCCGGCGCAGGAAAAAGCACGCTGCTGCACGTGCTCGGCACGCTCGACGCGCCGGCGGCTGGCGAGATCCGCTTCCAGGGCAAATCAGTGCTGGAGCTGAGCGAGGCGGCGATTGCCGAGTTCAGGAACCGGACCATCGGGTTCGTTTTTCAGAGCCACTACCTGCTGCCGGAATTCACCGCGCTGGAGAACGTCGCCATGCCGGCGCTGATCCAGCGCCAGGAGAGGACGCAAGCGCTGCGGCAAGCTCGCGAGCTCCTCGAGCGCGTGGACCTCGGAAACCGGATCGAGCATCGTCCCGGCGAGCTTTCCGGCGGCGAGGCGCAGCGCGTGGCGCTTGCCCGGGCCCTGGTGCTGCGTCCCGCGCTGTTGTTGGCGGACGAGCCCACCGGCAATCTCGACCCGGCCACCGGAGAAGGAATCCACCGGCTGTTGCGCGAGGTGAACCGCGATCTGGGGATCACCGCGGTGGTGGTCACGCACAACGAAGCGCTCGCGCAATCCATGCCCAAGCGCCTCAGATTGATCGGCGGACAAGTGATTCCGGCGTGACCTATCGGTGCGGCCGGAAAGAATTTTCCCTTCGCTTTTGCGTTGTGACCTGCGGACCGAATCTCTTACAGTGCCCGCCCCAAATCAACTGCCACCACTTTGAGGTCGCACGTTCCCTCCCCGCAGCCCGTCACCGTCATCGCCCTGGCCGCCATCCTGAGCGCGGCGGCACCGGGGCTCGCGCGGGCACAAGGGACTGGTAGACCGGACGGAGGAGCTTCCGTTCCCGTGGAGGCCCTCCCCAGACCGGAGCTGGCGGGAGGCGTCGATGCTGGAACGCCACCCGTTTCTTCCCCGGCTGAACGCTCTGCCAACGAACAGGATCGGATCGTGGAGTTCCGCGTGGAAGGCAACCGGCGCGTTGAATCCCAGGCGATCGAGCGCGTGCTGAAGAACAAGGTGGGCCAGATCTTCAACCCGGAGCTGACCAGCGAAGATCTCCGGGCGCTCTGGGGGCTGCGGTACTTCTCGGACATCCAGCTTTTGATCCAGCGCACGCCGCGCGGAATCATCTACGTGGTTCGCGTGGTGGAGCGGCCTGCGGTCAGGGAAGTCCGTCTCTCTGGCAACGAAGAGCTTTCCAAGGACGATTTCAAGGAAGCGATCGACATCAAAGCCCACTCCATCCTCGATCTGGATGCCGTCCGCGTGAACGAGAAGAAGATCCAGGAGAAGTACATCGAGAAGGGCTTCTTCCTCGCCGAGGTCACCCACAAGATCGAGCCGGTTGCCGAGTCGAACGAAGTGGACGTGGTCTTCGTGATTCGCGAGCACTCCAAGGTGACGGTCAAGGAGATCAACCTCCTGGGCGTCTCCAAAGTGCCGGTGGATGATCTCAAGGGCGTGATGTTCACGCGCGAGGGAGGCTATCTCTCCTTTCTCACCGGCGAGGGAACCTACCGCGAGGAGATTTTCCAACGCGATCTGACCATTCTCCAGGCCGCCTACTACGACCGCGGCTTCATCAACGTGAAGATCGACAAGCCGTCGGTCTCCATCTCGCCCGACAAGCGGTACATCTTCATCGACATCAAGGTGGAAGAGGGCGAGCCGTACACCATCGGGAAGCTCGACTTCTCTGGCGATCTCCTGGTGCCCAAACAGCTTCTGTACTCGCTGATGTCCTCGCACCCGAACGAGTTGTTCAACCGCTCCAAGCTCTCCAAGGATATCCAGGCGATCACCGACATCTACTACGACCAGGGATACGCCTACGCCAACATCACGCCGCTGACGCAGGTGCACCCGGAAAACCGGAGCATCGATCTCACCTTCGACATCCAGAAGGGCAAACAGGTCTACATCGAGCGGATCGACATCGTGGGGAACTCCAAGACTCGCGACAAGGTGATCCGCCGCGAGCTGCGCGTTTACGAAGGCGAGCTGTTCTCCGGCACCGGCCTGAGGCGGAGCAAGGAGCGGGTCACCGCGCTCGGCTTTTTCGAGACGGTGGAGGTGCAGCACAAGCCGGGCAGCGATGATTCCAAAGTGGTGGTGCAGGTGGACGTCAAGGAGAAGGCCACCGGCACCTTCCAGGTGGGGCTCGGATTCTCCAACGTGGAGAACTTCATCTTCACCGCGCAGATCGCGCAGAACAATCTGCTCGGTTGGGGACAAACCGCCTCGCTGTCAGCGCAGATTTCCAGCCTGCGATCCTTCTTCCAGTTCTCCTATTTCGATCCGTACTTCCTGGATACCAACTACCTCTTCTCTTTCGACCTCTTCCGGATTCAGGCCGACTACGGCGGCTTCTTGCGAGATTCAACCGGCGGCGACATCAACTTCGGCTACCGGTTCCTCGAGGACGGGACGGTCAACCTCACCTATACCCGCGAGTACGTGAACGTGGAGCCCAGCCGGAGCTTCAACACCATCCCGCTCGCCAACCGGCTGCGCCGCAGCGGGATCACCAGCTCGGTCAGGCTGTCGCTTCAGTGGGACCGGCGCGACAACCGGCTCTTCCCCTCCAGGGGACACCTGCTCTTCGGATCGGCGGAGCTGGCGCCGAGCTTTTTGGGCAGCACGTTCCTCTTCGCGCGATACAACGTGTACGGCCGATATTACAAGCCGCTGTTCTGGGGCTTCGTATTCAAAGTGAACGCCACGCTCGGGTACATCCAGACGCTGGACTCGAACTCGCCCGTTCCGATCTCCGAGCTGTTCTACCTGGGTGGCATCAACAGCATCCGGGGTTACCCGCTTCGGACGATCAGCCCGACCATCCTCGTCCCCCGCAGCAGCGACCCGCTCAACCTGGTTGACGCCTTCCCGGTGGGCGGAAACAAGCAGGCGATCTTCAACTTCGAGCTGGAGTTTCCAATCATCGAAAAAGTCGGAATCAAGGGCGTGCTCTTCTACGATGCTGGCAATGCCTTTGCCACCAACGCCAACTTCTTCCAGGACCACCAGCACAATCTCCCGCTGGGCATGTTTCACTCCGTCGGGTTCGGCTTCCGATGGTTCTCTCCCATCGGCCCGCTGCGGTTCGAGTGGGGGTTCCCGCTCAATCGCCGGCCGGAGATCGACCAGCCGGTGTTGTTCGAGTTCACCATCGGGAACTTCTTCTAATCCGGCCCGGGATTACCCCGGATGGCGGTGCATTGCGGGGCCAACAGGTCACCCGCTTGACGGCGTGTTCGGGTGCACCTACTGTGCGCGGCATTTAGTTGGCGAAGTGTTCGTACCTGCAGAAAAATCGTGGTCGTAGACGGTGCGCTGGCGCGGCCAGGGATCGGCGCTCCCCGTCCGACCGGCTTTGTTTTAAGGAGTTGTGAATGGTGCTTCGAAATGCCTTCGCGGCGGTTGTCCTCACGCTCGCCGCCTCATCTGTCGCGCGCGCCGAGCTGAAGCTCGGCTACGTCGACCTCCAGCGAGCGCTGCAGGAGGTGGAGGAGGGACGGGCGGCAAAGGCTCGCCTTCAGAGCATGCTGGAAAGCAAGCAGAAGGAGATCGATCGCGAGCAGGAGGGTCTTCGGAAGGAAAAGGAGCTGCTCGACAAACAGGCGACCGCGATGAGCGAGGAAACGCGGGTCCAAAAGCAGAACGACCTGCAGAAGAAGGTCGTCGAGCTGACTCAGAAGTGGGAGAAGGGCCGGCAGGACATGGGTGCCAAGGAGCGCTCGGAGCTCCAGGCGATCTTCGCCAAGATGGACCCGATCATCGCCACCCTCGCTCAGCGCGAAGGAATGACCATGGTCTTCGAGAAGACCGATTCCGGCCTGGTGTTCGCGCCGCCCAGCCTCGATCTGACGAACGAGCTGGTGCGCCTGTACAACGACCAGTACAAGGGAGCGAAGGCCGATGCCAAGGCCCAGCCTCCAGCGCAGGGCGGTCCCGACAAGGGCCAGGCACCAAACCCGGCGCCGAACCCAGCGGCCCCGAAGTCCGACGTGCCGAAGAGGGACCCGCCCAAGAATGAAGCGAAGAAATAGCGGCTTACTTCCATGATCAGGCGCGTTCGAAATCCCCTGGCGATCCTCGGTTTGGCGCTCCCGCTCGCCGTGTCGGCGATCGCCCGCGCCGAGCTGAAGATCGGTTACGTGGACCTGCAGCGCGCGCTTCTGGAGGTGGAGGACGGGCGGAAGGCCAAGGCCAAGCTTCAGACGATGCTCGATCAGCAGAAGAAGACGTTCGATCGCGAGCAGGCGAGTCTGATGAAGGAGAAGGAGGATCTCGACAAGCAGTTCAGCGCGATGAGCCAGGAAACGCGCGTCCAGCGGCAGAACGACCTGGGCAAGAAGGCCTTCGATCTCACCCAACGGTGGGAAAAGGAAAAGGCCGGCGTCGAGAAAAAGCAGCGCGACGAAGTGCAAGCGATCTTCGACAAGATGAACCCGATCATTGCCTCCATTGCGCAGCGCGAGGGGATGACCTTCGTGTTCGAGAAGACCGACGCCGGAATCCTCTACGCGCCCGCATACCTGGACATCACCAACGAGTTGGTCCGGCAGTACAACGATCAAAAGCGCGCCAAATCTCCGCCCACGGCCAAGGCCGGAGAGTCGAAGTCTGGCCGCGCCAAGAAGAAGTAAGCTCGGTGGCCACGCCCAGCTCACCCGATCGGCCTCTTTCTGAGCTGGCTGCCCTGGTCGGCGGCGAGGTCGTCGGCAACCCGCAGCTGCGGATCACCGGCGTGAATCGGCTCGCCCAGGCCGGGCCCAGCGAGCTGTCCTTTTACGCGAACCGCCGCTACCGGGCGGAGCTGGACCGCAGCCGTGCCGGCGCCATCCTGATCGGCACCGACATGCAATTGCCGCCTGTGGAACCACGCTCCTACGTCAAGGTGGCCCAGCCGCACCTGGCCTTCGCGAAAATCTCCTGGCTGTTCCATCCAGGCCCGTCCTTCGCTCCGGGCGTCAGCCCACGCGCTCACGTCCACGCGCAGGCGCGAATCGATCCGGCGGCAACCGTGATGGCCGGCGCGACGGTAGAGCGCGGCGCGAGCATCGGGGCGCGCTCGGTGCTCTTTCCCGGAGTGTTCGTGGGCGAAGAGGCCCGCATTGGCGAAGGCTGCCTGCTGTACCCGAACGCGACGGTGCGCGAGCGCTGCCAGATCGGCGCGCGCGTCATTCTCCACCCGTCCTGCGTGATCGGAGCCGACGGATTTGGGTTCGCGTTCGATCCGAAGGTTCCCGAGCATTTCAAGATTCCGCAGGCGGGAATCGTTCGCATCGAGGATGATGTGGAGGTGGGCGCGTGCAGCTGCATCGATCGCGCTACCCTCGGCGAAACCGTGATCGGCAAGGGGACCAAGATCGACAACCTGGTGCAGATAGCCCACAACGTGAGGATCGGCGCGCTGTCGATCATCTGCGGGCAGGCCGGCATCTCCGGATCCACCGAAGTGGGTACCGGAGTGGTGCTCGCGGGCCAGGTGGGCGTGGTCGGCCATATCCGGATCGGAGATCGCGCCAAAGTGAGCGCTCAGTCCGGGGTTGCACAGCCGGTGGCGGACGATGCCATCGTCTCCGGTTACCCGGCGATCGACAACAAGCGTTGGCTTCGCAGCTCGATCATCTTCGAGCACCTGGGGGATCTGGTGAAGGAGGTTCGCGAGCTGCGGGCGAGGGTGCAAATGCTGGAGGGGAAGCAGCGATGATCGATCTGCTCGAAATCCAGAAGCTGCTTCCGCACCGCTACCCCTTCCTGCTGGTCGACCGCGTGGTGGAGATCGACCCCGGACGCCGATTGGTCGCGTACAAGAACGTGACCTGCAACGAGCCGTTCTTCAATGGCCACTTCCCCGGTCACCCGGTGATGCCGGGGGTGCTCGTCCTCGAGGCGTTGGCGCAGGCCTGCGCGCTCCTGGCCTGCAAGAGCGAGGGCGTGAACCCGGACCAGCAGGTGATCTACCTGATGGCGATCGACAACGCGAAATTCCGCAAGCCGGTCGTCCCGGGCGATCGGCTGCAGCTCGAGGTGGAGGTGATCAAGCATAAAGGGCCGATCTGGAAGCACCGGGGAGTGGCGGCGGTGGACGGTGCGAAAGTGGCGGAGGGCGAGTTTCTCGCTACCGTGGTGGACAAGGCGACGGGGGCCGGGCCCTAGCGGAAATCGATATGACCAAAGTTCATCCCACTGCGATCGTCCACCCCGAGGCCCAGCTCCACGTGAGCGTGGAGGTCGGCCCCTATGCCGTGATCGGCCCCAAGGTCCGGATCGGCGCCGGCACGCGGGTGGGTCCTCACGCGGTGATCGAAGGCGACACGCGAATCGGCGAGCGAAACCGCATCTTCCAGTTCGCTTCGGTGGGAGCGATCCCCCAGGACTTGAAGTACGCCGGCGAGGACACCAGCCTGGTGATCGGCGACGAAAATCAGATTCGCGAGTTCGCCACGCTGCACATCGGCACGGCCGGCGGCGGTGGGGTGACCCGCATCGGCAACAAGAACCTCTTCATGGCCTACAGCCACGTGGCGCACGACTGCCAGATTGGAAGCGGATGCGTGCTGGCCAACAGCGCCGCGCTGGCGGGCCATGTCCGCGTGGGGGACTACGTCACCTTCGGCGGGCTCTCCGCGGTCCACCAGTTCACCCGGATCGGCCAGTACGCGTTCATCGCCGGCGGAGCAATGGTGGCGATGGACGTGCCGCCGTACTGCACCGCGCAGGGCGATCGCGCCGAGCTGGTAGGCCTCAACGCCGTGGGGCTGACGCGGCACGGCTACTCCGAGGATCAGATCAATCGGATCAAGGATGCATACAAGATCCTCTTTCGATCCAAGCTCGGGTTGAACGAAGCGATCTCCAAGCTTCTGGCGGAGTACACCGGGCATTCGGAGATCGACGTGCTGCTGGATTTCGTGACCAACTCCAAGCGAGGGCTGATCCGCTGATCTGCGGAACGCCTCGCCGCAGGGGACGCGGGTGGACGATGCCGGGCCTCGGCTGATCGGGCTGATCGCGGGAAGCGGGCGCCTCCCGCATCTGTTTGCCACCGCCGCCCGCGAGCGCGGGCTCTCGGTGGTAGCGGTTGCCCACGCCGGCGAGACGGACCCGGGCCTCGAATCGGAGGTGGCCTCGCTCACCTGGGTGCGCGTCGGTCAGCTGGACCGGATCGTTCGCATCCTGCGAAGCGCCAACGTCCAGCAGGCGGTGATGGCCGGCGGCATCGGGCGCGCGAGGGCGATCACCGAGGCCCGCCCGGATCTGGGCGCGCTCAAAGTCGCGATGCGGCTGCGTAGCTTGCGAGACGACGCGTTGCTGCGCGCGGTGGCGGACTATTTTCGGGAGAAGGGGATCGCCATCACCGCGCAGACGGAATTCCTGACCAAGCTGCTGGCGCCCTCGGGCCACCTGGCCGGACCGGCGCTCGGGGCGGGACAGCAGCGCGACGTGGCGCTGGGCGTCGAGGTGGCGCAGATGCTGGGCAAAGCGGATGTCGGCCAGACCGTGGTGGTCAAGGACCGGCTGATTCTTGCGCTGGAAGCGGTGGAGGGAACCGACGAAGCAATCCGCCGCGGCTGCCGTCTGGGCGGACCCGGCGCGGTGGTGGTCAAGCTCTGCAAGCCAGGCCAGGACGAGCGATTCGATCTGCCAGCGGTTGGGCTGGCTACGCTGCAGGTGATGCGCGAATGCGGCGCGCGCGTACTGGCGGTGGAAGCCGGGAAAACCATTGTGCTGGACGCGGCGGAGGTAATCGCCGAAGCGGAGCGGTCAGGCATTTCCGTACTTGCGGTGCCCAGAACGTCACACTAGCGGGAGCTGGTGCTCAGGGGGATGCTTAGAATCGTGCTGATGGTTTGTCGGCCGATGGCGGCTTGGGCGGTGTGCGGCTGGGCGATGACGGCGCTGGCGGTTCCGGTGGAGGTTGCGATCACCGATCGCGCCACGGCCGGGAAGGGAACACCTTCGGTCCAGGTGTTCGTCCAGGAGCCGATCGCCGCCTTCGAATTGAAACTGCAGCGAAGCGACGGGCGCGATCTGAGCTTCACCGGCGGGGGCGCACCCGGAACGGTGCGCGTCTTTCCACTCAGCCAACCGGTGGGCGCCTTCCGATACATCGGCGAGCTGACCGTTACTCTTCCGACCTCCGAGACTTCATCGATGCCTTTGCAATTCGACGCGGAGCTGATTGGCCCGCTGGACATCAGCATGGAGAAGAGCGACCTGGATTTGATTCATCGAAAGCTTCGCTTCAAATTGTCGCGGCCGGCGCAAAAGGCGCGTCTCGCCGTCCTGATGGACAGCGGCCAACGGGCGGTGGACGACGAGATCCCATTTCGAGGCGAGCCCGCAGGCACGCCGCTGGAAGTCGCGTGGCCCGAAGCGTCCGGGAGAGTGCTCAAGATCGCGCTGCGCGCCTACGACACGTCTGATTCCTACACCGGCGTGGAGCTCTTTCCGTGGCAGCTGGAGGTCGCCAACGCCGATCTCGCGTTCGAGGCGGGTAAGTCGGCGCCGCGGAGCGATCAGTACTCCAAGCTGGACCAGAGCTACCGCGCGGTGAGCGCAGCGGTGGCCAGGCTTCTTCCTCTCGTGCCGGTGCGGCTCTTCATCATCGCCCGCACCGGATCAGAAGAGGACAGCGGCCCGCTCGTGCTCCATCGGGCCCGAGCCGTCGCACAGTATTTCCGAAAGCGCGGCATGCGCATCCCCATCCTCTACGACGGCTTGCGCGACCCCAGCGTCCAGCCCCGGACCGTCGGCGAAGGCGGCGAGCTGGCCGCTCCAGCGCTCCACTACATCCTCTCGGTGGGAGACCCTGCGCTGCCAGACGGCCAGGCACCGAGCTGGCGAAAGCTCTAGCTCAGCGCCGCGAGCCGGCGGCGACGCGGCGCTCGCGCGTGTTGACGCTGAACTCCTGATCGATGTGCTGGTACTCGCCGCGGTAGCGCGGATATCTCCAGAGGGCGAACTGCTTTCGCAGGCACTCCGCCAGCGGGCCCTCGTTTTGATCGCGCCGGTCGAAGCTGACCTGGTCCACGCGCCCGTCGTTGAGCGCGATCCAGCGCAGGTGATAGCTGACCGTGGCGGGCGGCTCGAGCCGCTCGGCCTCCGCCGCCAGGCAGTCCTGAATCAGCACCTGGAAATGCTGGTTCACCTGCCGGACGTCCTCTACGGAGAGGCCCTGTCGCGCCGAAGGCTGCTCGGAGAAATCGTGGAAGCTGTAGGTTCCGAGGATCGACTTTTCCAGCCGCCGGCAGTTGCCCAGGCCTTCCCGGCGATCCAGCGCTTCGCAGGCGCGGTCCACCTCGGCGGTGCGCACGTATGCACGTCGCTCCGGCGCCAGCTTCTGAGAGGCGAGTGCCATTTCGGCGAACGCCGCACGGGCAGCGAGCTCCGCCTCCCCAAGCCGCAGGTGAAGCGCCCAGAGCGACTTGAGCGCGCGGCGACGGACTTCCAGGCAACGCGGCTCCTGGCAGGACTTCTCGGCCTGCGTGAAGAGCTGCGCCGCTTGCGGCAATTGCCTCGGATCGGCCTCGATGCAACGCCCTTTGGCCAGCAGCAGGCGCGCGATGATCAGCTTGTCTCCCAGTTGGCGGTAGACGGCCAGCGCGGCATCCGCGCATTCGGGAAACTTCTCGCCGGATTTGACGCGTGCCTCGGCTATTCCCACGCAGGCCTCGCTCTCCTGGAGGCGCGCCAGCCGTTCCTGGGCCGGGCTCCTGCGCGGGAGCTGACGAGCGGCGCGATCCAGCGCAGTGATGGCGCGCTTGCGGCACGCGTCCGCCATCTCCGGCCCGCACGAAACGAGCCAGCGCTCGGCCACTGTGGTCGCGAGCTTGAAATCCTTGGTGGAGACAGCGAGCCGGTAGCGAAGCTCGAGGAGCTGCTGCTGGAAGGAGGGCCCCAGCGAGTCCGCCATGGCGTCCAGCTCGCCCAGCATCGCCTGGCAATCCGCGGTCCGGCGCGCCGCCAGGCTTCGCCTGACTTCCGCCAGTCGATTGGCAAATCGGGTTTTGGTCTCCGCGGTGGGATCGTCTCCCCGACCAGCGACGTCGCGTGCCGAGGTGCCCGGCGAGGCGCGTCCGGTCCCAGCGGGGGGCGCATCGAACGCCGCCGCCAAATCATCGCCGCCGGCGAGATCGGCGTCGCGACCCGCCTGGGGAGCCGCGGAAGAGTCCGCAGATGGAGTCGGAGTCAGCGGCTTTTGGGCTGCACATCCGAGCGCGCCGAGCGCGAAAACAAATCGTAGACAGGCGCGCCCGTCCCAACCCCATGACATCCGCATATGCTAGCCCTCATCGCGGGTGCGCCACGAGGCGTTCATGTATTCACCCCAGGCGAGTTGCTCGCTTGCAAGACGAGAGATTGGTCATCGAGGAGTGCCGCGGCAACTTCGCCGCGCAGCGGTGAATGCGACAAATCCGATAAATGCGGAAAACAAATTCCGCTCACCCGAAGCAAACCGCTCACCCCGAGCGTACCCAACCGCTCACCCCGAGCGTAGCGAAGCGAAGTCGAGGGGTCGCTCGTGACCGCCCTCGACTTCGCGCCTGCGGCGCTACGCTCGGGCTGACCGGTAATCTTCAATGCGCAGCGATCATTTCCCGGTACCCATCGGCGATGAATTGAACGGCGATGGCCGCGAGGATCAACCCCATCAGCCGCTGGAGGATGGCAACGCCGGACTGGCCCAGAACACGCTCCACAATGTTTGCTGCGCGGAGGATGTAATAGCTCGCGACGAAGGTGAGCACGATAGAGACGAGCACGGCGATCGCGGACGCGATGCTCCTGCCCTTGGACATCAGGACCATCACGGTGGCGATCGACCCGGGCCCGGACAGAAGCGGGATCGCCAGTGGCACCACTGCGACGTCCTCCTTCTGTGCTCCCGCCATCTCTTCCTGCGGCGATGTCTTGGTCTGTGAGGTGCGGCCGCGCAGCATGTCCAGCGAGGTGATCAGCAGGAGAATCCCGCCGGCGATCCGGAAAGCGCTCAACGTCACCCCGAATACTTTGAAGATCAGGCCGCCGAACAGCGCGAAAAACAGCAGCAGGCCGCCCCCGACCAAGCAGGCCGTGCGCGCAGTCTCGCGGACTTTCTCCGGCGGATCCTTTGCGGTGATGCTCAGGAAGATCGGGACCACGCCGAATGGATCGACCACGAAGAAAACGGCGGGGAGGGCGACGATGAATACGGAGAAGAATTCGTGCACGGGCTTGCTTATCAGTCGAAGGCGCAAACTAACGCGCAGGTACCGTCGACCGCAGCTTCCAGACCATGGTCAACGCTTCCAGGACGATCGCCCGGCTCATCTTGGAGTGCCCAACCCGGCGGTCCTCGAAGACGATGGGGATCTCCTTGACCGCGAATCCCTTCTTGATCGCACGGTAGGTCAGCTCGATTTGGAATGCGTAGCCGGTGCTGTGGACCGCCGCCAGGTCGATAGACTCCAGTACCCGCCGCCGAAAGCATTTGAAGCCCGCGGTGAGGTCGCGAATGTCCAGCCCGAGCACCGTCCGCGCATAGAGCGATCCACCTCGGCTGACGATCTTGCGAAGCGCTCCCCAATTCCTGGTGCCGCCCCCTTTCACGTAGCGCGAGCCGATCACCAGATCGCTGCCCGCCTCTGCTTCGTCCACGAGCATGGGTAGATACTTCGGGTCGTGGCTGAAGTCCGCATCCATTTCCAGCACGTACCGGTAGCCGCGCTCCAGCGCCCAGCGGAAGGCGTCCAGGTAGGCACGGCCGAGGCCCTGCTTTGCCATCCGGTGCAGCACGTGCACGCGTCCGCTCGCGGACGCAAGTCGATCTGCAATCGCTCCAGTGCCATCCGGGCTGTTGTCATCCACCACCAGGATGTCCAAGCGCGCGTCGGCTGCGAGCGCCGCCGAGACGATGGCTTCCAGATTCTCCGATTCGTCGTAGGTGGGGATGCAGACCAGGGCGGGGTTCATCGCGCCAGAGCGGCATAGCATCCAGCGAAAGCTGGCCGAAGCGATTGTGCTTCTGTGTGCCATGGACCACCGCGGAGGTGGTTATTTGCACGGCGAATCGCCGTAACGCGATCTTCGGGCTCGCGACTCGCGACGCGTCAGGCGCGCAACAAGGAGACGATCTCCTGCGCCGCGCGGGAAGCGGCGCCCGCAGGACCGAGCGTGGCGCGAAGCTCGGCCAGCCCGCTCAAGATTCGATCCTGGTCTGGGCCTGGGCTCCAGATCCGTCGCACCTCGGCGGCGATCCGTTGCGCAGTCATCGCGCCCTGCAGCAATTCGGGTACCACCCTTCTTCCCAGCAAGAGGTTGACCAAGCCGATGTGGGGGACGCGCACCAGCAGCCGCCCGACCAGATACGACAACGCAGCGACGCGGTACACCACCACGAACGGGCGCTGCATCAACCCCGCCTCCAGCACCGCCGTCCCCGACGCCACCACCGCGGCATCGCTCGCGCCGACAACTTCCGGCGCGCGGCCGGCCATCAGGACCGGCTCCACGCCGCTGCCGCTGAAACGCGACCGGATCTCCTCCGGCGGAACTGACGGAGCCACGGGGATCGCCACTTGAAGCCCGGGCCGTTCAGCGGAGAGCTCCTTCGCGGCGCCCACCATCGCGGGAAGAATCCGCTCGATCTCGCTGATCCGGCTGCCCGGGAGCAGAGCCAGCACCGGCCGCTGCGGATCGAGGCCCAAATTCCTGCGGAACACTTCCCTGTCCGCCGGAGGAGGAAGCTGATCCAGTACCGGATTGCCCACGTACCGCGCCGGTACGCCCGCGCGCCGATAGATGGCCTCCTCGAACGGGAGGATGCAGAGCATCTCGTCCACGCACCCGGCGATCGTCTCGATGCGCCCGCGCCGCCAGGCCCAGATCATCGGGCTCACGTAGTAGGCGACCGGGATGCTCAGGCGCTTCAGTCTCCGGGCAAGGCGCAGGTTGAAATCCGGAATGTCCACCAGGATCGCGACCAACGGTTGCCGGTGAGCTGCGCTGCGCTCGAGGCCCTTCATCACGCGCGCGATGCGCCTGAGCTTGGGCAGCACCTCGGTGATTCCCATCACCGAGATCTCGTTCGCAGAATAGATGAGGTCCACGCCCTGGTCGGCCAGCCGAGCGCCGCCCATCCCGAAGAATCGCGCGTCCGGAAGTCGCTTCTTGAGCTGGGAGACGAGATCGGCCGCGTGCTGATCGCCGGAGACCTCGCCGGTCACCACCATGATCTGCGATAGGCCCATCGCGGATTCGGTCTATCCGAACCAGGGCAGCGCGCAGTATAAAATCGCCGGCGCTTGAAGACGCAGCCTTTGCCCAATCTCGCCTCGTGCTCCCCGTTGAACGGGAGTCCACACTTCCGCTCGATCGGAAGCGGCTGGTGAAGACGATGAGAGATCGAGAGCAGGCAACAAGCGCCCTGGTTCGCTTGCTGCGCTACGCGTGGCCTCACTGGCCTTCCCTGGCGCTGGCGTTCGCTTGCATGGCCGTGCTCGGCGCGACGACGGGTGCGTACGCGTATCTGATGGGGCCGGTGCTGCGCTTCCTGCTCTCGGGCGGAACGGACGGCCTGGGGATGGTGGCGCGATACTTGCCCGCCCTCGGCGAGGGACAACGAAGCCAGGCGCTGTGGATCTTGCCACTGGTGATCGTCGTGATCGGGCTGATCAAGGGGCTCGCCTACCTGGGCCAATTCTTCTGGATCGGATGGTTCGCCCAGCGCGTGGTGATGGATCTGCGGCGGGCGATCCTGATCCGCCTCTCGTCGCTTTCTCCCATCCAGCTTTCGCAGCGGATGTCGGGCGATCTGCTGAGCCGCTTTTCTGCCGATGTGGCCTCTGTAGAAACGGCCGCGACCTATGCGGTCGCTTCGTACGTTCGCGATGGGCTGCAGATCGTCATCCTCCTGGGCGTCGCCCTCGCGCTCAACTGGAAGATCGCGCTCGCGGCGATGTTGATCGTCCCCGTGGCCGCGTTTCCAGTCTCTCGCTTGACCCGGCTCCTTCTCTCGCGAATCCGCGAGGGCCAGATCCGGCTGGGCGAGCTCGCCGCTCAGGTCAAGGAAGGCCTCGGCGCGGTGAAGACGATCCAGGCGTTCAACGCGCAGCGCGCGGAGATGGCCCGCTTCGAAGCTCGTTCTGCCGAGCATCGGTTGGCGATGACGCGCGCTGGTTGGGCGCGCGCCGCCATCCCGTCGCTGATGGAGGGGTTGGCAGCGGTTGGGCTGGCGGGCGCGCTCGGTTTCACCGCTGCCAGCCGCTCGGTGCCCTCCGAAACGCTGGTTTCGCTGCTCACGGCGATGCTGCTCATCTACCAGCCGGTGAAAGAGCTTGGGCGCGTGAACCAGTTCATGCTCCAAGCCTCGGTGTCTGGCCAGCGGATCTTCGAGCTGCTCGATACGGCGAGCCCCGCCGAGTCGCAAGGCTCCGCTCCAGCGCCACCGCTCCGACGGTCCATCCAGATGGAGGACGTCTGGTATGCCTACGGAGATCGCCCGGCGCTCCGCGGGCTCTCGCTGGAGATTCCCGTGGGCAAGGTGACCGCCCTGGTCGGACCCAGCGGCGCCGGCAAGAGCACCGTGTCCGCGTTGCTGCTGCGGTTTGACGTTCCACAGCGCGGCAGGATCCTCTTCGATCGAGTGGACATCGCCGGTGCTTCGGCGGAGAGCGTCCGGGCGCAGTTTGCGCTGGTCACCCAGGAGCCGCTTCTCTTCTCCACCACCGTCCTGGAAAACATCCGGGTCGCTCGACCAGGCGCCACGCGCGAGGAGGTCGTCTTCGCTGCCAAGGTAGCGCAGGCGGACGGATTCATCCGCGAGTTGCCCAACGGCTACGACGCTCAGGTCGGCGAGCGCGGCGTCGTCCTCAGCGGAGGGCAAAAGCAAAGGCTCTGCCTGGCGCGAGCGATTCTCTCGCAGGCGCCCGTGCTGGTGCTCGACGAGCCCACCAGCAACCTCGATCCACAGAGCGAGCGCGAGCTGGAGGACGCGCTCAACGAGGTGTTGCCCGGACGCACCGCGCTGATCATCGCCCACCGGCTCTCCACCATCGCCCGCGCTGATCGCGTTCAGGTGATCGAAGAAGGGCGGGTGATAGAGAGCGGGTCGCACGCGGAGCTGCTCCGGCGCGGCGGCCTGTACGCGCGGCTCTGGAATCTTCAACAGCAGCCAGCTCGCGCGGGCCTCGCGCAGGGCAATGGATGAGTCGCCCACTGAGCGCCAGACAATGGGTGCTGAAGATCATCCGGGCGCTGATCGGGCTGGTCCTGCTGGCGATCGGATACCTCGGGCTGTTTACCATCGCGGCGCTCTTCGCTCATTACCCTCTGCATTCTTCGCCGCCGCTCTCGCCTGCCAAGAGCTGGCAACCGCGCGGGGCTTACCACTTGCACTCCACCAACTCGGACGGGCGCGGAACGCCCTCGCAGATTGCACACGCCGCGAAGCAAGCTGGCCTCCAGTTCATCGTGATGACCGATCACAACCTGCGAACGCTTTCGGCGCCCACCTACGAGGAGGGAGTGCTGGTCATCTCCGGGGTCGAGCTGTCCACGCGCGCCGGCCACCTGGTCGCCTTGGGAACGCCGCGCGGGCTGAGCAAAGCCGAGCTCGTCGGGGATCCGGTGCAGCGCGTGACCGACCTCGATGGCTTCAGCTTCCTCGCCCACCCGGTGCAGAGGAGGCGTCCATGGACGGATGACCGGTCAGCGGTACGCGCGACGGGGATGGAGCTGTATTCGGCGGACTCGCTGTTTCGGGAGGCGCAGCGACGCCCGTTCTCCGTCCTCGGCCCGGCGCTCGGCGCGTACCTTTCCAATCCGATGCATGCCTTGATGATCCTGGTCCAGCCCAACCCGGATGCGACGGCGAAGCTGCTCGAGCTGTCGTCGCGCTCGCCGAAGGTCGCGCTCTGCGCGCAGGACGCCCACGGATTTCCGCCCTACCTGCTGGAGTTCCAGGCTTTCTCGATGTACTTGCCCCAGCATCCCGAGCTCGCAAATGGGTGGCCTGCCAACCCGGCGGAGGCCGCCCGCGCGGTGATCGCGGATCTCTCTCGCGGCGCCGCGTATTGCGGGTTCGATGCGCTGGCGGATGCGAGTGGCTTTTCGATCGAGGGCCTCCAGGCCGACCGGCGCGAAGCGCGCGTGGGCGATCGCCTGCGGGTTCACCTGCCCCCATCGGCGCCAAGCGACGCGGCGGTCCGGGTCTGGGGTCCGGCGCGAGTCGAGCAAGACGGTCGAACCGTTGCGCTGGAGAAGCCAGGCCCCGTGCACCTCGAGGTCTGGGTTCGGGCTCCAGGAAGGTTTTTCGGCTCCGAATGGAAGCCGTGGATCGTTCCCAGCCCCATGCTGATCCGACCCTGAGCTACGCCTGGCCTGCCCTGATCCGGCGCTGAGCCGCTGCCGACGACGGCGCTACGCCGCTTTCCTCTTCAACTCGCGGAAGATCGAGACCTCGCCGCTGATCAGCTCGGCGCAATCGTAGCTCGCCAGGGCCCCGCGCACGATCGATGCAGCGCGCTCGCCGTGAAGCTCGATCACCAGAGTCCGAACGCGCGGAAGCCAGGCATTCACGTTGGTGGAGAACACCTCCGCCTCGCTCCCCTCGATGTCCATCTTCAGCACGTCGATTCGTTCGAATCCGGCGCGGCGAAGAAGAAATGAGATGTCGACCGCCTCCACGTCGCCCCTTTCGCCACCTCGAACCGCTCTGACCCGCGTGGCCCACGCCTCGTTTCCCCGCTCGATCACCACCTTGGTCGAGGTGGACCAGACGCCTGCCTCGACGACATCCGTTCTGTCCCCGTAGGGCTTCAGATTTTTTCGCAGCAAGCGGACGTTGGCGGGGTCCGGCTCCACCGCCATCACCCGGCACCGCGGAAAGCGATTGAGAAAGTAGATGCTCGAGTACCCGGCGTTCGCTCCGCAATCGAGCACGAATCTCACGTCCACTTGGTCATCGATGGGCGCGTACTCGCGCGAGAGGAAAATCTGCTTCAGCACCAAAGAATCGCTGTCCTGCGTCCGGCCGTGAACCGGGAAAGGGAATCCCGGAATATTCAGCGTGAACAGCTCCCAGGGGGCGAACCGGATTTTGGAATATAGCAGCACCTTCAATGCGCCCGCGGAGCCCAGCACCCTCTTGGATCTGGCGAACGTTCGAAACTTGCGAGCGACGGCGCTGACACCCATCCCGGCGGAAGGTAGGTCCGGGCGGACAGAAAACAAGAGTGCCCCCTCGACTCCGCTTCGCTGCGCTCGGGGTGAGCGGGGCTGCTTCGCTGCGCTCGGGGTGAGCGGGGCTCCTTCACTGCGCTCGGGGTGAGCGGCTTGCGTCAGTTGCCTTTCTCGTTCACCTGCGGCCCGGCGGCGAGTGGTTTCCCGTTGCCCCGCAAATGGTCGCGGAAAAAGCGCAGCGCATGCCCCAGCTCGAGGGCTGTGTTGTCTCTGCGCTTCATCCCGTGGCCCTCGTCGGCAAAGATGATCAGCTCCGAAGGCAAGTGGCGCGCTTGCATCGCCTCGTGGAACTGCACCGCCTCTCCCACCGGGACGCGCGGATCCGAGGCGCCTTGAATGAGCAGGATCGGTCCCTTCACGCGATCCAGGTAGGTCATCGGAGAGAGCTGGATCAGGGCCTCGCGGTCCTTCTCCGGGTCGCCGTATTCGGTGCTGCGCAGCGTGCGGCGATAGGCCGCCGTGTTTTGCAGGAAGGTGAGCAGATTGCTGATCCCCACCACCGAAACGCCCGCGTCGTACGCGCCGGCGAACATCGTCATCGCGATCTGAGTCGCGTACCCGCCGTAGCTTCCGCCGAAGACGCCGATCCGCGGCGCCTTGCCGTCCTTGGTCCAATTGGTGCGGATGAACTTCGCACAGTCCTCGATGTCGGTGATCACCTTGAGGCGCTTCGGACCATCGTCCGCGTGAAACCAGGTCCTGCCGTAGCCCGCGCTGCCGCGCACGTTGGGCTCCACGAAGATAAACCCTTCATCGACGAATAGCTGCGCGCGCGTGCTGAAGCCAGGGAGCGCCTGCGCCTCGGGGCCGCCGTGGAAGTAGACAACCACCGGGCATGGCTCAGCGCAGGATTTCGGGCGGCGGACCCACATCGGAATGGGTGTTCCGTCGCGAGCGGGAAAACGCTCCAGCTTCGGCACGGCGAAGCGATTGGTATCGACTTCGGGCGTGCTCGAGATTTGCCACTGGACCAGGCTCTGGGTCTTCCAATCGTACACGTAGCTGGTGCTCGGCGCGGAGCTGGTCAACACGGAAAACGTGGTGAAGCGACCGTTGTCAGTGGTCGCGGTGCTCACCACGCCATCCGCAGACGGAAAATCGGGAAGCTTGATCTCCTGATAGGTGTGGGCGTTCAGCGCGTGAGCGCGCGAGTAACCCTCCTCGTTGACGTTGTAGATGATCCGCTGCCGCTGCCGGTCGATATGAAATGTCGAGACGTCGTAGTTGATCTGCGGCGTGATCGGCGTGAACTCCTTGCCGCTCCACCGGTAAAGCCTCTGGAATTCGGAAAATTTGGGCGTGAGCACCAACACCTCGCCCTTCGCGGCGCCGTAGCGCGCGTGATAGGACTCCTTCTCCCCCTGCCCGAAGAGCGGGGTCAGGGCGCCGGTGGCGGGCTGGTACTCGTAGAGCTCGCTCTGCCGGCTTCCGATCGACTTGAGCAGCAGCAGCCGGCCGTCCGGTCTGTGATCGGAAATACCCCAGAGCCCCGGGCGATCGAGAATCGTTTCCCGCTCGCGCTTGGTTCGATCGAAGCGATAGAGAGCGTACGAGTCCGGCTTCACATCGTTCGACCGGAAATAGAGGTACCGGGAGTCCTCGGAGACGAACTCCAGATGAGTCTGGATTCCCGGCTTGTCCTGGATGAGGGTCAGCGGTCCGCCGGAAGCGCTCTGCGTGTAGAGCCCCGGGTTCTCCTCGCCCTTGCGGTCGCGCGACACGACGATGAAGCTGCCGTCGGGGCTCACTGCTACCGCGTGCGTTGCATCCTCGCCCCCGGTCATTTGTACGGGGAAGCGCTGCGGGGCGTCGAGCCGCCACACTTGCGTGGTGCCCGTCACCGCCCAGGAGAAGAACATCTTCTTGCCGTCCCCGGTCACGAAGCCATGACCAGGAGGTCGCAAGTCCATCATCGCTTGCACGCGCCGCGACAGCTCGGGAGGCACCGGCGGCGGCGCGTATCGCTTCAGCACCTCCGGGGAGACGCTCTCGGCGCCATGGCCGGAGTAACCGGTCGCCGTGCGGCCCATGGATGATCCCTCGCCACCGGCACCTCCCGTTCCGGTCCTTGAGCGATGAGCGACCGAAGCGCAGGTGATGAAAAATCCGAGCAGCACGGCGGCCGCTGCGGCGAGGATTCGAATATGCGGAATCAAGGCGCCCCCGGGCTGGCGAAAGGCGGCCAGTTATATACGCGAAGCTTACAAATCCCAATGCCGCTTCTGCATTGACGGGTTACTATCGACCGCCTAACTTTTCAGGGTTCTGCCGCTGCGCGTCAGAGCGGCGGTTTGCGCTCGGATGTCGAGCTTCACAAGGAGAGACACATGGCTGCGAAGTTCGCCATCAATGGCTTCGGTCGGATTGGTCGCTGCATTCTGCGCGCGGCGCTGAGCCGCCGCGAAGAGATGGACATCGTCGCAATCAATGATCTCGACAAGCCCGCGGCACTGGCGCACCTGTTCAAGTACGACTCCATTCACCGCACCTGGCCGGGGAAGGTATCGACCAGCGAGAAGGGGCTGGTGGTGGACGGGAAAGAGATCCGCGTGATTGCCGAAAAGGATCCCGCGGCGCTTCCCTGGAAATCGATGGGCGTGGACGTGGTGTTCGAGTCCACCGGCCGATTCACCGAGCGCGCCGCTGCCGAGAAGCACCTCACTGCCGGCGGGAAGAAGGTGTTGATCTCCGCCCCGGCGAAGAATCCCGACATCACCATCGCCTTCGGCGTCAACGACGACCGCTATGACCCGAAGAAGCACCACATCATCTCCAACGCTTCCTGCACGACGAATTGCCTCGCGCCAATCGCCAAAGTCCTCCTCGACACCTTCGGCATCGAGAAGGGACTGATGACCACCGTGCACAGTTACACCAACGATCAGCGCATCCTGGATTTGATCCACGAGGACCTGCGGCGCGCGCGGGCGGCAGCGCTCTCGATGATTCCCACTTCCACTGGAGCGGCCAAGGCGATCGGCGAGGTGCTGCCCGCGCTCAAGGGCAAGATGCACGGCCTGGCGATTCGGGTGCCCACGCCCAACGTCTCGCTGGTGGACTTGACGGTGGTCACCTCCAAGAAGACCACTCCGGAAGAAGTGAACGCGGCCTTCAAGCGCGCCGCGGACGGCCCGATGAGCGGCATCCTCGAGTACTCGGACGCACTGACCGTGTCGATCGATTACAACGACAATCCGCATTCTGCGATCTTCGACTCCACCAACACCTTCGTGATGGATGGGAACCTGGTGAAGGTGATGGCCTGGTACGACAACGAGTGGGGCTTCTCCAACCGGATGGTGGACGTGGCGAAGTTCGTCGCTGCCAAGGGTCTCTGAGGCACGGTCCTCCTGGCGTTGCCGTCCGGAGGGCGTTTGCGAGCGGTTCATGATTCGTTACGTCGACGAGCTGCAAATGACGGAGAAGCGCGTCTTCCTCCGGGTGGACTTCAACGTTCCGCTCGAGGCGGGCAGGGTGACCGACGACACTCGCATCCGCGAGGCGCTTCCCACCACCCTGCTCGCGCTGAGGATGGGCGCGCGCTTGATCCTGGCGTCCCATCTCGGGCGGCCGAAAGGATTCGATCCCAAGCTGTCGCTCGAGCCGGCGGCCACGCGACTTTCCGAGCTGCTCGGCCGCGGGCACGAAGTAATCCTGGCGGACGACTGCGTGGGCGATGGCGTTCGCAAGCTGGTCAAGGATCTGCAGAACGGCCAGGTGCTGGTGCTGGAGAATCTCCGCTTCCACAGGGAAGAAGAGGAGAACGACGAGAATTTCTCGCGGGAGCTGGCCTCGCTGGCCGAAATCTACGTCAACGACGCGTTCGGGGCCGCCCACCGGGCGCACGCCTCGACGGTGGGGATGGTGCGCTTCGTGCGCGAGAAGGCAGCCGGGCTGTTGATGCGAAAGGAGCTCGAGTCTCTAGGCAAGATCGTGAAGAACCCGGCCAAGCCGTTCGTGTGCATCCTCGGCGGAGCAAAGGTCTCGGACAAGATCAAGGTGATAGAGAACCTGTTGCCCAAGGTGAACGCGCTGCTGATCGGCGGCGCGATGGCCTACACCTTCCTCAAGGTGAAAGACGTGGAGGTGGGGCGCAGCCGCGTCGAGTCCGACAAGCTTCCGCTCGCGCGGCGGGCGATGGAGGCCGCGGACCGGATCGGGACCTCGCTGCTGCTTCCGGTGGACCACGTGGTGGCCGCCGAGCCAACGGCGCAGGCCGAGAGCCGGATCGTCGATGAGCCGGCAATTCCCAAAGAGATGATGGGGCTGGACATCGGCCCCAAGACGCGGGCGCTCTTCGCGAAGCACATCCGCGGGGCGCGGACGGTTTTCTGGAACGGCCCGATGGGAATGTTCGAAATGGAGAAGTTCGCAGAGGGGACGCGGGAGATCGCCCGCGCGATGGCCGCCAATCAGCAGGCGATCACCGTCGTCGGCGGCGGGGACAGCGCGGCCGCGGTTCACCAGATGGGCTTTGCGGAGAAGATGAGCCACGTCTCTACGGGGGGCGGCGCAACGCTCGAGTTTCTGGAGGGGCGCGAGCTTCCCGGCATCGCGGCGCTCGAGCGCTAAAGGCGGCGACCATGATCCACCGGCGACCCATCGTGGCGGGCAACTGGAAGATGAACAAGACGGTGGGCGAGGCGCTCACGCTGGTGCGCGAGCTGAGGGGGATGGTGTCGATGATCCGCGACAGGGTGGAGATCGTGGTCGCGCCGCCCTTCACCGCCTTGCATGCCGTGGCCAGGGCGCTGGACGATTCGAACATCCACCTGGCGGCCCAGAACTGCTACTGGGACGATGCTGGCGCGTTCACCGGCGAAGTCTCGGGGCCGATGCTCAAGGAGGTCGGCTGCCGGTACGTGATCGTCGGCCACTCCGAGCGGCGCCAGTACTTCGGCGAGGCCGACGAGACGGTGAACCGGCGCGTCCAGGCAGTGCTTCGCAACGAGATGCTGCCCATCGTCTGCATCGGCGAGACGCTGCCCGAGCGCGAGTCGGGGCGGACGCTGGAGGTGGTGAGCCTCCAGCTCGCAGCCGGTCTGGCCCGCTTCGAAGCTGTCGAGGTGTCGCGCTTCGTGATCGCCTACGAGCCGGTGTGGGCCATCGGCACGGGCCGCAACGCCACCAGCGAGCAGGCGCAGGAAGTCCACGCGCACATTCGCGAGCAGCTCACCAGCGCCTATGGACGGGAGGTAGCCGAGCAGGTTCGCATCCAGTACGGCGGCTCGGTGAAGCCGGACAATGCGGCCGAGCTCCTCGGCAAGCCGGACGTTGATGGCGCGCTGGTGGGAGGCGCCAGCCTGAAGGCCCCCGATTTCGCCGCCATCGTCCGTGCGGCCGGTTAGGGTAGAATCACCGCGGCTCGAAGTTGTCAGGCCCAGTGCAAGTCGGGTACGGTCGCCAATCTTTTTCGCAGGGAACGCATGCTGACCTTCTTCACCATCATCCACGTCCTTTTGTGCGTGTTCATGATCTTCGTGATTCTCCTCCAGCCGGGGAAGGACGCCGGGATGGGCGCCGCGCTCGGCGGCGGAGCGGCCACCAGCGCCTTTGGCGGGCGCGGAGCCGTGACGTTCCTCAGCAAGGTGACCGCCGTCTGTGCCGGGCTCTTCTTCATCACCTCGCTCGGGCTTTCGTTCGTGGGAGTGAAGCAGTCGGTCGCGGCGACGGTCGAGGCTCCCTCGCCGGCGAGCAACGCGCCGCAGGCGCCCGGTGCTCCGGCAAGCGATGCCACTGGTGGACAGGTGGGGAACGAGGCGGCGCCGGCCGAGAAGCAAGGCGCTCCCGCCGCCGGCGACAGCGCCGCGACTACGCCGGCGCCCGACAGCGCAGCGAAGTCGCCCGTAGGCAGCGCGCCAGAGAAGAAGGCTCCCGCGCCGGCGGCAGGAAAGAAGGGGGCGGCGGAGAAGAAAGGCGGAAGCGAGAAAAAGGCGCCTACTCCGCCCAACCAGTGAGGCGCAAAGGCGGCGCGGCGAAAGGCATTGCCAGCGAGCCGCGCCCCGGTGGTATGAAATTCGAGTCAGCCCAGGTGGTGGAACTGGTAGACACACCATCTTGAGGGGGTGGCGCCGCGAGGCGTGCGGGTTCGAGTCCCGCCCTGGGCACTCAAAAAGCTCCGAAGAATCAGGAGCTTACTTTGGACACGTCCCTCATGTTGCCCTCTTGCTGCCCTCGCTAGTCGAGGACCTTTACAGCGTTCGCGCTGACCTCCGGGCTCAGGTGTGAGTAGCGCATCGGCGGTCCGCGCACGGCCTCGGGCCGTGCGCAAGACGGCAAGCCGCGCAATGGGACCCGCAGTTCTGACGTGAGGTCAACATGACGGATGTCGATCAGCGTGTTCGCTGGTGGCGCCTCGTGCTGCTCGCCGTGCTCGTCGTCGTGTTGTTCGTGGTCGCGCGGGTGACGGGGCTCAACGCGTATCTGTCGACTGACCGGATTCGAGCCATCACGGCCGCTGCCGGGTTCTGGGGCCCGATTGCCTTCGTGCTGATCTTCTGCGTGGGAGTGCTCGTGCACGTCCCCGGCGCAGTGTTCGTCGCCGCAGCGGTTGTCGCCTACGGTCGCGCGGGCGGGGGAATACTCGCATTTGTGGGCGCGCTGGCCGCGGTGAGTGTCAGCTTCGTCGTCGTCCGGACAATTGGCGGCAAGCCACTCGCTGCCATCCGTTCCTCTCTCGCGCGCCGGATTTTGTCGCATCTCGAGGGCCACCCCGTGCGAACAATCTTTCTTCTCCGCCTCCTCCTCTGGATGGCGCCTCAGTTGAACTACGCCCTCGCGCTCTCGAGCGTGCGTTTTCGCAGCTATCTGCTTGGCACTGCGCTTGGGCTGCTCGCCCCGATCACGGGGCTCGTGCTTCTTTCCGATCAGCTTCTCCGGTGAGTGGCGAATGCAAGCCAGCGTCGACCTGGACGCGATCTTCCCTGCCCTCAAAATTCGCCGCGGGTGTGCGCCGGTAGATCCAAAGCCCGAACCCCATCGCGGTTCGGCATATCATGCACCGTTGAGCGGCTGTCCATTGCCGCCTAATGGCAGAATCTGCACCGCGGCGAGGGACAGGGCGGAACGAGACGGAAAACTCGTTCGAACAAAATCGAAGAGATAGAGGGTAACCGGGCGTGCTGGTTAGGTTTTTGCTTGTCCCTTCGATTGGGTTCGAGTCCCGCCCTGGGCACTCATGAAGCTCCTCAAGTTCTTCGAGGTCGTGCGCAGCAGTGCCTCGGCGTCGGAGATCAAGAGCTTTAGATCGGCCCGAGCTTCTCCGGCGTGACTTCATTTTCGTGCATAAATGGCCTCTCGGCGGGATTTTACCGTTTATCCCAATGCCCCAGCCGCGCAGCGCCAGGATCCCTTCGCCGAGAATGCGGCTGCGCGCGATCCGGACCATCGTCGCGCGAGCCTCCGCCCCGATCGTGCGCGGGTTTCAGTTGTTCCGGAGGACGCCCGTAGCGGTGCGCATCGTCGCAACCCTCGCCGCCCTCGCCGGCGTCTGGGCGGTCGCGAACTGGATGGTCCAGACGTGGCGCAAACCGACCGAGATGTTTTTCCCTGTCGACCAGGCGCTCGTCAAGAGCCCAGCCGCGACCTGGCGGGCGTACGGCCCGCTCTTCCGCAAGCATTCGACCCCCGTCATCTCGCCCGAACTGCTCGCGGCGCTCGCGCAGATCGAAGGCGCGGGCAATCCTGTGGCGCGGCCGCGCTGGACCTGGCGCTGGAGCCGCAATTCCTTCGAGTGGTACCGGCCGGCTTCGAGCGCGGTTGGAATGTTTCAGATCACCGACGCGGCGTTCCGGGACGCAAAGCGTTATTGCATTCACGACCACGCCGTGGTCGAGGACGGCCCGTGGTACGACCTCAATTCGTGTTGGTTCAATGGCCTGTACGCACGCGTCGTGCCCAGTCACGCCATCGAGATGACCTCCGCCCTCCTGGACCGGAGCGTTGCGAGCACGCTCGCCCAACACAAGCTCTCGGCGGCAACGCTCAGGCAGAAGCACGACCTGGCCGCGATCATTCATTTGTGCGGAGCGGCGCGGGGTGAGGGCTTCGCGCGCCGCGGCTTCGTGCCGGCCGCGGGTGAGCGCTGCGGGACGCAGGGCCTACGCAGTTACCTGCTGCAGCTCAACGACTTAAAGCGCAGGTTCGCCGCGCTCGCTGCGGACTAAAGGATTACCGGATGCCGACCTCGAAGCTGCACGCACCGCTCGGGGCCTCAACTTCCATGTCCTCCGCCGGCGCGGTTTTGGATGGAACCGAACGGAACGGAGTGGAACAGGGCGGAACAACGAATCCAGCAAATACAACGCGGTGAAGAGTAAGGGCGCATCCTGCTTTAAGAGTTTCTTTCGCCGTGAATTGGGTTCGAGTCCCGCCCTGGGCACTCAAAAGGTCCCTGAGAGTTCAGGGACCTTCAGCGCTTCTTCCCTCCTCGTGACTGTCATGTGGCCCCCAATGTGCTCCTGGGGCGGTTGAGGGCTTTGACCGTTCACCTTCACTTCAGGTCTAAGATGCGCATAGCGCATGTTCATCTCGATCGTCGCGTGCCCAAGTAACTCCGGCACGCCGCCCGGTTCGATGCGTGCTCGTCTGACGAACGACGGGAGTGCGAGGAGGCGCCGACCAAAGACTCGCGTCCACCGCTAAGGCGAGCTTGAGCCTCGTGGCGAGTACTCAAACTTTTTGGCGGTGATTTTGATCACCTGGTCATTGGGAAGAGGCGATGGACTCTCCGCCGCTGCGAAAGCCTGGAAGGACGCGAGTAGCAAAACCACTCCTAAAAACGTTCGAGTTGAAGACATTCTTTTCTCCTTAGGCGATTGAATACTCGTCAATGCGGTAGTCGCGGCGAGCTTGCGCATCCACGCCGCGATAGCCGAGCCCCTGATTGGGGTGCGCGGGATCCCAGGGCAGCGGCGCGCGCTTCGGCGCAGATCCCGGCGGCGGCAGCGGAAAAATCAGCGATCGCGCCGAGTGGTGCGCGATCCGGCCGGTCATCTGGTGGTGTTCCTGGTGGATGTGGCCGTAGAAGACGGTGACGTTGCGATAATTCTGCAGCAACGCGATCGCCGCGTCTCCATCCTTTGTGGACCAGTCCCACGACGGGTACAAAGGAAACAAAGGTCGATGGGTGAGCACGACAATGGGCTGCTCCACGTCGAGACTCTGCAAATCCGAGCGAAGCCAGGCGAGCTGAGCCTCGCCGATCGACGCGCCCGGATCGGACACGTTGTCCAGCACGATGAAGTGGATTCCCTTGTGGTCGAAGGTGTAGTGGAGCTGGCCGAAAAACTCCTGGTACGCCTTCCCCGCGTCGAGCGAAGCGTCATGCTCGCCCGCCATCAGACGGAGGTTCTTGACATGGAGCCCGCTGACGATCTGCTGGAACTCGGCCATTCGCTTTCGACGCTCATCGCCGTCATCGGTGGTATGCGTCAGGTCCCCGGTGAAAACGATGAAGTCGGGCGGCCGCTGGAGTGAATTCACCAACTCGACGGTATTCTTCAGCGTCACATCCGCCTGGGGATTGGGTGGACCTTTGAAGCCCCAATGAGTGTCTGAAAGCTGGAGGAAGTAGAAATCCTCGGGGCTCTCGGGCTTCGGCCGGGAGGACGCGCATGCGCCCAATCCGCCCAGCCCCGACGCAAAGACGACGCCTCCGACACCCATTCCCATCAACTGCAAGAACTCACGCCGATTCTGCGATTTCCAGTCCATGTGCCCTCGTAAGAAGAATGAGAGGGTCATGTCTAATTTGCCGACCCTCGACGAGCTGATACACCGGAGCCGCAAGGGTGGATGGGGAAACCAAAAAGACGGCCCGTGCGGTGAGCTGCGATAACGACACTGGCGACGTGGGCGCAGTCAAAACTCAAACCGAGCACACGTCGCCAGCATCTCCTCGGCGCTACTGTCCCAGATAGCGCGCCAGCGCGATATCGATCCGACCACTGCTGTCTCGTACAGAGCCCATGGCAATGATGTTGCCGTCCGCTTGTATCAGGACGGCCCTGATTGCTTCAGTTCCCTGGAACTCGGTCGTCAAGGTCCCGCCATTGCCGAAGCCGTTGTCCAAGCTCCCGTCTGGATTCAACCGCGCCAGGCCGAAAGTGCTGCCGAAACGAGTCAGCCCATCGTGCGATCCCCCGCCGACGACAATCTGCCCGTTGCTTTGGATGGCGACCACACGCGCTTCGTCGGCGGTATCGCTCTCCGCGCCGAAATCAAACATTGCTCTATTGAAGCTTGGATCGGGTGTATTGTTTGGGGTAACGCAATCTACCACTACCTCGAAATCGCCTCGTGTTCCAATTGTCGCTTGTGACCCAACGACAACGAAATTGGTATCCGCTTGGATTCCGCTCCCATTCGATGTAGCAACGATTGTTCCAACGGCTGTTGGAGAGTTGACGCTTCCATCTCGGTTGAACTGTATTACCCGCGGGGTGCCGACAATCACAGCGTTGATAGCGAGGATTCGACCATCCGAATCGAGTGCGAGCTGGTTGGCGTCACCGATTGCTATGACTACCACCGTACCGCCGTCTCCAAATGATTTATCCAAGCTGCCATCCGGATTGTACCGCGCCAATACTGTTCTCAGCGGCGTTCTCGCGCCCCCGAGGACTAGAACACCGCTGACCAAAATCTGCCCATCGGGCTGCAGCAAGATAGCATCCGCCGAACTACGGATGGGCCCGAAGCTCGTGGCCACCACGCCAGCGATGCCAAAACTGCTATCCACGGTTCCGTCAGGATTGAAGCGGGCGACCACGAATTCGTCGATTCCACCCATTGCATTGCGCGTTTCTCCTGCGACTAGGAGCTTGCCGTCTGACTGCAATGCCAGCGCATTGGGAATATTGACGAAGTCGGTGAACGCTGCAAACTCGCTTACTCCGCCGTTGCCGAAGCTCGGATCAAGACTGCCGTCGGCGAGATAGCGCACCAGGGCCATTGCTTCGGCGGCGATTGGCGTAGCGTTGAATCCGGCCGCGACAACAATGTTGCCGTCGGGCTGCAACAAGGCAGCCGATGGGAAAACAGTGAAGCCGAGGTCCATCTCTACTTGCCCACCCACGCCAAAGCTCGGATCCAGGTCACCCGCTGCGGCGTAAGCACAGTCGACAGCAGCAACAACCAGGCTAAAAGTCAGCACGCCAGACAACGGCAGTATCCTAAATTGTTTCATTGTTTCTTCCTTTGTTTGTTCTTACTTCGTTTTCGGCATGAGCAATTGAGCTACGCTTCGAGCTGGGACGAGCCATGCTCGTCCCGGTGGACTGCTGTGCACCGCAGGATGCTTTACGCGTCAGCGCCCGGGCCAGGAGATCAGCGGAGGGCCGGTGGGCGAAGCGCTGCCGCCTTCGGGTTCCAAAGTGAGCTGGAGCTCTTGAGGCGGAGCGAGAGGCGCGCGTTCTTCGTAGACGAGGAGCCCGTGTCCGCTTGCATCCAGCACGCCCTGGCCGAGCGAAATCCACTTGCCCTCGCGTCGGGTCCAGGCTTGATAGGTCTTTCCGCTCGGCGGGGGAGGCAAGTCGGAGAACGTGAGAACTGCGTTCGAGGCTCCCGGCCGGGTTCGGTAGTTTCCGTGGGCCGCGGCGGGTGCGTTTGGCTTGGCGACCAGCCTCAGCACCTGGGTGTCGCTGGCGGTCACCATTCGGAGCGCCGCCTCGGTGCGCGACTGTCGCGCTTGGCCCGCGGAATACTGGAACCCAAACCGCGCCGCCACGACAGCGACCAGGACCGCAGCCATCGCCGCGAGCGCAATGCGAAGTCGCTGGATTCCCGCGCGGATGCGGGTCTTCGTGGTTCCAAGGGGAACTTTGAGGGTATCGGCGACCTGCTCGTGCGTCAGGTCCTCGAAGAATGCGAGGCTCAAGGCCTGGCGCTGAGGAGGCGCTAGACTGCCAATCGCCTTCTGAATCGCAGATCGCCGATACTCTTCCCAGACCGCCTGGTCGGGTGGACTCGCCCCATCTGGCACGTCCTGCAGCGCCGAGCCATCGCGCTCATCACCCGATTCGGGCTTGCGGTTTCGGCGTCGCAATTCGTTGAGCACGCGCGAGCGCGCAATCTGGACAATCCAGGGACGTACGGGGCCGCGGGCGGGGTCGAACGTCTCCGCGTTTTTCCACACGGAGGCAAAGACCTCCTGCACGATGTCTTCCGCGGCGTCTCTGCCCAATGATTCGGCCGCTATCTTAAAGACCGTCGGAACATATCGGCGGTAAAGAGGACCCAGGGCGCTGTCATCCCCGGCTGCCAGAGCCGAAAGCAACTCTTCATCGCTTCCTTCGGGGCCTGTCTTCACGGACACGAGCATGCGCCTATTCCGGACTGAGAGTCATTTGCATCACTTCGGGGCGTTTGAGGAAATTCAAGTGCTCTTTGTGTCAGTACACCGGTACGCGGCCTCTGGATTTGGCTGGAGGTGCCGGGGAGCAAAATCACGGCCCTTGCGATCAGGCCTTTCGTTGAACATCACCCTCGCCATTCCCAGGAGTCTTTCAATGTCTCGCGAGCTCAGGCGCCGGCTTCGGCAGAAATCCGAGAGTGGCCGCGCCAAGTCGGACGGGCTGCTCGGTTCCTGATCGACTCCCGAAAAGAGCTCCGTCAAGAGAACATCGAGAGCCTTGGCCAGGGCTGCGAAGGTCTTGAGATGAGCCACACGTTCCCCGCGCTCGATCATCGAAAGGAACGAGACGCTGATCCCCGCTCGCCGTGCCAACTCTTCCTGCGTCAATTGCTCAGCTCGTTGCGTTCGCAACTCGCGAACGCGTTGGCCAAGTCGTTTTCCTATTTCCGACATTAGGCGAGCTTGAGAAAGGTGAAGAGGTGGGAGTGTCCATCGGCTGTTCCGGTCGTCACCTCTACCGTCTGGCCTGCACTGATACTGGACAGCTGTGCTGACGAAACGACCACGCTGTGGGAATGGTTTTCAACCAGGCTGGACGGCCCATTCACTCCGGTGGCAGGAGGCATGTCGATCGCGGCCATCTCAATCCCAAAGGTATGCGAATGATCGCCAACGACGTTTGAGGTATAAATGAGCTTGGTTCCGTTTTGGCTCGGCTGATTCGTCGGGCCGTTCATGGTTTGGTTGCTACCGCCACCGCCACACCGGACCAAAAACAAACCGGCCGGAATGAGAACGAGCGCACCTCCTGCCAGCCTACAAAATTGACGTCGTTGGATGACGCCTCCCAATTGGTTTAATGCCACGGCCAATTCACGTCGTTGCATGATTTCTCCTGATTGTTTGAAAGACACCGAAAGCTCACGTCTGTTGTATGACACAGCCTATTGTTTCATCGAACGACGGTCGTCCTTTGAGCGGTCTGAGCGTATGGGCGCACGCGAGCCCACCGTCGAAAGACCGGCCTTCGACGGCGCCTCGCTCTGGGTGTCCCGCGCAGAATCGAGAGACTGAACGGTCTGTTCCGTCGCGAAGCGCCACGAGCACGCAAGCACGCCCATCGATCCCAGCCCAACGAACGCCAGCGGCGCCAAAACCGGCGGGACGCCCATCTTGATTCCTCCTGCGTCGCCGGGACGCAGCGCCCACGCTGCCAACACCTGAAAGACTCCGGAGACTGGGTGGCCCTCGCTGTGGAACCAGAGACCGAGAAGACCGATCAGAAAAGCAGCGGCAAATCCCACCAGCAACACCTGACGGCCGCCCCGATGCCATCGGGTCAGCGCAGCTACTCCGAGCGCGAGCATGGCTCCGCAATACGAGAGTGGTATCCACGATTGCCAGGCTTCACCCAGCGCTTCCCGGTGCTCGAATCGAATCTCCACGAGCAGCAGAGAGAGGGCCCCTAGCAAGCCAATCACTATCAGCTTGCTGAAGGTGGCGGGCTTGGACATTGTCAACTGGTTTGCGAAGAATTTCATAAGTTCCTCAGTAACCGCCGCCGCCGTAGCCACCGCCACCGCTACCTGACGGGGCGGGGTCGGGGGTGGTGACCGTGATCGTCCCCTGGAAGTCTGAATCCGTAGGAAACTGATCGGCATCAGTTTGCTGAGGTCGCGTCGCCATCAATTCCTCGCGTGCTGCGCACCATTTAGGGCTGGACCTGGAAAACGACCTTGGCCACGGTTCGCTCGCGAATGTTGAATCCATCGTCCATCTTGCGCTGCTCGATCCGCGGAATCACCAGACACTGCCCTGTCTTCTTCAAATAGGTCCTCCAAAGAAAGGTGGCGTCCTCGGCGCAAACGGCGGTTTCGGTAGCGGTGCGATAAAGCACCTGCTTGCGCGCCGAGTCATAGTAAAGGCCTTCGACCGCCTTCGAGGTCACCTCGGGTTCCGTCGGCTCATCACCGACTGGATTGGTCGACTCCACTCCCACATCAATCCAGGCACGACCCAGCTCGCGGTTCGCGGCGAAATCGACTGAGACTTTCTGGTTCCAATCGTTGAGCGGGGCCTCGAAAACAATGACCTCAGCGGCATTCGCGACTCTGACAAAGGATCCAACCACCAATGCGCACATCGTCAATTTGTTTCTTAGTGATTTCATGTGTTCCTCCGAAAATAGGTTGAATGACAGACGCGTATTTCATTTCTAAGTAACCCGGACGCGAAACTTTAGATGGTGAGGCGTTGCAGACGGCGCGACCGTTCATTAACCGCCGCCACCGACGCCTTTTCCATCGCCCGACGGGCTGCGGCCGGCAGTCATCATCGATCGTGCCCTGGAAGCTCGGCTCAGTAGGATCAAAATGTCAATGAACGCGCACGTTCTATTCCGATTCGCCATGGCCACCATGAATTGATCTCCAGGCGCGCGCATTGGGCTGTACAGCTCCGGGCAGCTCAGCTTGCGGGGATACGCATTGGAAGTGAGCGGGTAGGGTGCACCTTCGCTGTTGACGGTGGTGAGCGAGCCGTTTTCCGAAACGGACCTCGCCTTCGGGCTCACACTGGCGCTGCTTCGCTCTAGGATGAGACTCGATGAGGTTTGATCGGGCGGGATGCCCGGCGCAGGAGGCGATCTGCCGCAACCGGCGAGCCACAGTAAACCAAGAACAGCACCTGACACTGATTTTCTCGAACCAGTCATGTGTTTGTTCTTCCCATCAGAGCGAAAACAAATCTGTTTTAGAATACTCTGGACCCGAGAGATTGGATGGATCAGGAGCCCGGTTTGTGTTTCCAATAGATCTCCGCTGGAAAGAGGACTGGCAGTAGCTGGTTCAGGAATTGCCGTTCCTTGTAGGCAAGGTGGCTGGCGAAATCGGAATCGTGCAGCGTTTCGACATACGCCTCAAGAGGACAAATCTGGATTTCAACAGGGATCAGGTAGGGTGACGCTCCAAAAGGATCCTCGATCAGGACATCCACGATCTCCTTCAGGACCTGAAAGCTCGTCGCAGCATGAGCATCCAGCAGGTCGCGATCGACTCTGTTTGAAATGGTATCGACGCGATCGCGCCAGCGCAGAGGGCCTCCCAGGGCTTGCACGAGGCGTCGCTCCAGGGCGTAAACGTGCCGCCGAGTGCCCACGACGAACATCGCTCCGAGGAGATCTTGAATCATCTGTGGATCCCCGAGGCCGCGCCGAATCATCTTGCTCAGGATCGAACCGTTTCGCCTGGGCAGCATCCCTCGCTGACATGCGTCGCTGAGGGTCACCGCGCCATCGGACAACTCTGCCGCCGGATCATCTTCACCCTTGAAGCGGGAAATGAAGCGGTATACGTCGATCGCGGGCTCCCCGTTGCGAGGCGGCAGTCGTCGCATACGAAAGCGCCAGCGCTGCTTGCCACTGGTTTTCGGTACAAGTGTGAGAAGCCCGGGGCCAGGTCTCGGGGGCTCGACTTCCGAACAGACCTCGATTTCCTTCTCGATGATGTTTCCCGACCATAGCGTTTGTTTGAGCAACAGCTCGAAAATGCATCGGTGCCGTGGCCCATCCCGGACGGCGCGACAGTGGCCTACGTCATAGAGGAGCTTGCCAAGGTACAGCTTCCGTTGCGCCTCATAGCGGGTGCGTCGGCTTGATCGTCGAGCAGCAATCCGGAGCAGTGTTTCGAAAGTGTTTGCTTTACGCGTCTCGGGTAGGAGCTTGAGCCGCTTCTTCAACGTATCGGGAATCGCTATCAGCAGCTCATCGATGTACTGGTCAGCCTCGATGAAATAGGACTCGGCTTCCGCGGCTGCCTGGCTGGAGCCATAACTTGAAAACCAAAAGCGCGCGGCTGTTCGCTGCCGCGTTGGGAACAGAGGATCGAGCAGCGGATGGGCGCGATACGAGGCGGCCATGTACGATCCCCACTGCCGAGGCGGTGTGCTCGATATCCGACGCAGAGGAGTCACCTTTTTTTCCAAGTACCCCGTGCTCGAAGCTTCGGATGGGGTGAGAGACAAAACTAGGGTTTCGCAGTGGCGAAGAGGGACAGCTCGACTCGTCCCTCGTGGGCGACGACAGTGCTCAGTGACTGCACCCGCGCCAGCCAGCCCTCGGTGAAGGCGGGAGCGATCTCGTAAGCATCGCGATTGAACTTTTCGATCTGCGCACGCACGCGAACAGGCTTGGCGCGGCCCTGCGCATCCGTGGGCACCAGGGTTGCCGTGCCCTCGATGTGCTCTCGCTTACCGTCGCGCCGTGGCCGGCCACAGACGGTGAATGGAATGTCGGCGGCAAACTTGGAAACCACGTTCCCTCCCAGCGGCGGATCGAGCTTGAGACCCGAGAGCCTCGCTTCGAAAGCGCAAGCCTTCGGGTCCGACTTCCGATGGGTGGCCCACTGCTGGAAATGCTCGGTCTTGAGCGGCTGGTTGTCGACCACGATCGACGTGAGAGGAACGGAGCACGACCCCGAGACGGCCCCACTGTTGGGCTCGTAAGTCAGAGCGCAGGTCACTCGAGAGCTGACGGCGTTGATACGCTCTCCCAACGGTGCGTCGAAGACTGCGCTGAAGTTGCTGTTTCCTGCCTCGGGATCGACGTACAACACCTCTCCCGCGCCGGCGCCAGCGCTCGCAGTGATTCCAACCAGGACAAAGCCAAACATTTTAGCGTGCACTATTTTCACTCCCATATCTTGGCAATCGGCATGACGCGGTCTGGAACCGCCTCTCGCATTGGGGCCGCTCCAGCCCGTGGACCCGCCGCAATGCTTGACTCTGCCGTCGCTCGAGGACGTGTTTGAATCTGCGAAATCGAACGCTCGATCAACAGATCGAGGCTCCAGTCCAGCATCACGCGGAGCTTGTTGCTGAACCCAACGAGCTTGGCAAGGTACAGCGTCCTCCAGACGAGCCAAGCGACGAAGCCGGAAAGCCTCACTCCCAGCAAATGCACCGCTGCGAAGTGCTCCCCGACGGAAACAAGCGAGCCGTAATTGAAATAGCGGAACGGCTTTGTCGTCTTGTGGTGAAGCAGGCGCACCAGGTTGCGGGCAGCATGGGAGCCCTGTTGGAATGCGACCTGACCGAGTGGCGGCAGCGGGCGCGCGGTTTTATCGTCAACCAAAAAAGCGGCGTCGCCGAGCACGAAGACATCGTCGAAACTCTCCGCACGCAGATCGGGTCGGATCCGCACTCGCCCAGACTCATCCAGCGCGACACCACTGCGCGCCAGCAGCTCCGAGGAACGGACGCCCGCGCACCACACGCAGGTGCGGGTCGCCACGCGCTCGCCGGTCTTGAGCGCCACGTGCCGCGGCCCAACCTCGGTCGCTTTGCTGTCCAGCAAGACCTTGATCTTGAGTCGTGAGAGCTGCCGCGATGCGATCTCCACCACCTGGGTGTGCCACCCGGGGAGGAGCTGCTTGCCGGATTGTACCAGCCAGACTTCAATCAAGCTCGGAACGATTTCCGGATATCGCCCCAGAAGCACGTTCTCGATCAAATCGTGGATTTCGGTTGCCACCTCGACACCGGTAGGGCCGCCTCCGATGATCACGAACCGAAGCAGCTCCTGCTGGAGGCCGGTTGACCTGGACGCCGCTGCGCGCTCAAAGCAATCAATCACCTGGTTCCTCACCGCGACAGCGTCGCCAAGCTCGCGCATGAAGAATGCGTGCTTGTCCACACCGGGCGTACCGAATGTATTGGTCGTCGAACCCGGAGCGAGAATCAGATAGTCGTAGCCGAGCTCGGTGGGCACACAGGCATCGGCGGCGATCTCATCGGCCTCGAATTTGGCGGTGATTGATTTGGAGACAGGGTCGATGCTCTCCACGGTGGCATTGCGAAAGCGAATGTTGGTGGTCTCGAAAATCCGGCGAAACGGATAGGTGACCTGCCGGGTCTCGATGGCGCCGACTGAGACGCTGGGAAGGAGCGGAGGGAAGAGAAAATAATTGTTCTTATCGATAACCACGAGCTCGAGACCGCGGTGGTGGCCGAGGATCTTGTCCAGAGCCAAGGCAGCATGGAGGCCGGCGAAGCCGCCGCCCACCACCAGGACTCGCACCTTGCTACCGCTGCCGCGCCAGCGATGAAACAACCACATCTGTTTCAACGGCACGAAGAGCATGAACGCGAAGAGCGCTGCTTCGACTATGCTGAGTGGCGCCAGCGCCTGCCGTGCAAGCGAGTTGAACGGGACGAGCAACCATACCGCGACGTCCAGCCCGCCGAGCGCAACTGCCGAGAGCGTGATTGCCTTTCGTACCCGGCGGCGCATGGTCGTCTTGCGAAAGAGAAACTGCGAAACGGCGAAGACGATCGCCAGTCCAGTGAAGTGACTGAGCAGCAGCGTGCAGAAGACCATCGGGTGGCCCCAGGCGACGTCTGCCAGCTTCATGGCCCAATCGTAGCGGGCGGTATCGTGCTGGAACAGCCAGCCCACCAGTAGCTTGGCCACGCCCCAGCCGGTTAGAAACAAGAGTCCGCCGCTGAAGATTGCGGCAGTGGCGATGAGCTTCCTCCACCACACCATGTTCGTCAGTCGGTACGCGTCCGGAGTGGGTCGCGCGGACATGTTTGACTCCTCACAGAAATGCGAAACTTCGTCCGATTAGAGCAATCAGACGCGTGTATCTCTAAATACGCTGGGCTTGATGTCTTGGATGGGATTAGGCCGGATCGCCGTTATCGCGATGCTGGTGTTCCTTCGCCAGTTGCAGTCGGCAACTGCACCCCGACTCAATGCGCGCGCCCCGCATCGGAGCAACCCAAGAAACACATATCGGTGTAATCATCGGTCAAGGATCTGGCGAGTTGAACATTCTGAAAGAGGTCTCATCGATCATTTTTCTTCTGCTTTCTTCCTACGCACTTGCTGCCGACGGAGATTCGATTTCGACTACGGGCGAGCAGGCCACCCGGTTACGGCAAAGAAATTCGAGAGAACCGACCAATGTGATTCGGCCCAGCATTGCTGTTGTTGCCGGACTTCAGATCATTGGAGCGGGCTGATGGCTTCGCCGGTGTTCCGGACTTGAAGGTGCAAGTGGAAACCAGGCCAGCGCATCGTTCGCTGGCGAGAGAATTCATCTCCTCCTGCTGGGCGCTGTCTCTGGTTCGCGCGCCTCACTTGGAAAGCCTTAACTCGCAGGGGTGCGCACGGATCTGGAGAGAATCGACCCGGCGTTGCGGCACCGACGACGTTCAATAACCACCCGACGGTGTGCTGGGGGCGATCGTCACGGTGATGGTCCCCTGGAAGTTCGAGTCGGTAGGATTCAAAATGTCGTTGAATCCACAGGTCCCGTCTCGATTCGCAATGGTCGGCATAAATGCGTCTCCAGGCGCGAGCATTGGGCTGTTCAGCTCAGGGCAATCCGTCTGTTGAGGATTCGGGTTAGAAGCGAGTTGGTGGGGAACATTGTCGTCGTTGAGGATAGCGACCGAGCTTCCTCCGAAAACCGAGCTCGCTTTCGGGCTCACGCCGGTGCTGCTCAGCGTTATGGTGGTGGAAGTCGTACCCGAAGGCGAGGTGGAACCGCAAGCAGCGAGACACAGTAAACTGATGACAGCGCCTGACACAGATGTACTTAAACCAATCATGACACTTTCCTTTCCACTGAGCGCGATGAGATATGCGTCTTTGTTGTTTAATTACTCCGGACCCGAGGTTTTGGATGGGGTTGCCTTCTTGGCCTTGGCTGTATTGATTTGGCGCCGGCACGATGCGCCCAACGACGAGCCTCGGATTTTGGCGAGCGGTGACCGCCTCGTTCGGAATCGTGTTCATCGCCGAGTGGGACGACCTCGCGCACGTCGGCACTGCGGCGCGCGCGGCCGATTATGGTGCGCCGATCACCGTCTTCGTCGGAGCGACAGCTGCCCTCTGGATGGTGATTGGCATCGCGGTGTTCGTCGGCAATCGTGCCGGTACGTTACTCGACCCCGATCGGACGAAGCGTATCGCTGCTGTTGTGTTTGGCATTGTGCGTATTGCGCTGTTAAGCGGAAAGGCTATGAGGATGTGCCGGCCCGCCAAGATTACTCTCATCGCGCTCGTTATCGGGTCTCGCCCGGCGCTCCCGGCATTGGGGTTTAACGACGATGGCAAAGCACTTCCCTGTCGCCCGACTATCGCGTGCACGGCCGACATCGTGCCGCCGGGAAGTTTCGAGCTCGAAGCAGGTTATTTTTTCCGAAAGCTTCGCAGTCCCATCTTGCAGCACTCGGTACCCTTTCTAGCGAAACTCACGCTCGCAGAGTGGGTGCAGCTGCAGGTGGGCGGTAACGGCCCGACGTTCGCCAACTCGGCCGTGCCTGCGCGCTATGTCGATGACATCGTGACTGGTTTCAAGTTTCATCTCGTCGATCAAGCTCGATACGTGCCCTCGTTTTCGTGGTCCATCGAACTGTCCAGCCCGCTGGCCGCTGCAGCCGGTTACATCCGCACGTATGATCTGCTCGCGACGTTGTATTTCACCAAGGACTTTTCCTGGCTGCATGCCGATTTCAATGTCGGATTCAACCTCTGGCGCCTCGATGGACCATTGCGGCCCCAGCCCTGGGTCGCGCTGGCGCTTTCAGTGGAACTGCCAGCTCATTTCACAGTGATGGCCGAAAACTACTTCTTCGCTGACGCGAGCCCAGTAGCGTCCAAAGATGGTGGGCTATTGCTTGCTGTTGCATTTGCGGCCCGCCCCTGGTTCGTCTTGGATGTCGGGGGTGATATCGGCTACTTCGCGTCGCAACGCTCGGTCAGCGCTTTCGTCGGAATGACCATCCTTCCGGTCGATTTCTGGGAGAGCGCCTCCGAGCGCCGGAAGATGCCGCGCCAACGTTGAGAGATATGGGAAATGCTCGGCCACTTATGGATTCGCGCTCTACGCCTCCTCGGGGACGGAGGGGACGAAATAGTGGGACGGCACACGATGAAAGCCGATTAGCTCCGTTTTGGGACTGAGCATGTTGGAGGGTGACACGCCGACCTCTCGATGTTCGCCTGTCCCAGCCGTTGTGTACTGGGCAGAGCGAAAGTGCCTCGCGCGCCAGAGTCCTAGGCTCGCGTCTTCGTCCCGAGCCATCTAATTATTTGACAGTTTGACACAAACTGTCAATACTCTGCATATGAGAAGGGTTGACGTAAATCGAGATCAAGAAAGAAAAAAGCAAATATTGGATGCCGCGCTTCACTGTTTTTTGCAGTTCGGATACTCAAAAACCACTTTGGATGATATTGCAAAGAAAGCAAGCCTGTCCAGGCCGCTGATCTATTTGAAATTCAAAAGCAAGCAAGATCTCCTCTCGGGGCTCTACGTTGATTTTATGGAAGACGCGCTTCAGGAGTCCGAGAAAATTCTTAAGTCAAAAATCCCCGCCAGAGAAAAATTGGTGAAGATCAGTGAAACCATTACGGTGAGATCCTGGGAAAAGATTGTCGGACGCCCCTTGACAATGGAGTTTTACGCTCTTTGCCAACAGCAGTTCCCTCCACAGACCGAAAAGTTTAAGAGACACCGCGCAAGAATCTATCATGAGCTTTTCGGTGGGGATAAAGACCTGGCTGAAACATTTATTTTGGCGATTCATGGCTGCATTGCTGATTCCCCTTCAGTAAAGGTGCTTCGCACCAGGATCAATTTACTAGTTGATCGGTTTTTGGGGGATTGAACGGTGGAAGGCGCTCAGCGATAGAAGGCCGGCTGGGCGATGCCGAAGCCTGAGGCAGACATCTGTTGCCTCCGCGCCTGCGTCCAGCTCTCGCAGCGCCCCAATGATTTGGAACTCCGCCTCTTCCCCATGGTCCTCCTCCGCATCATTGAAGGGGCCGGGGGAACGAGCTTTTGGCGATCAGGTCACTTTGGAGGATGCGATATAACTTGACAAGATAAGTGTAAGATGTCAAATTACTTAAGTGAAGAATGGGTGTAGCCGTCAGTCGCGGCTCTGGCGTGCGTCGGCCGGTTTTTGGGGAAAGCGAGGGGACGCCATGATGATCAATGTGAACGGTAAAGACATTGCAGTTGATTTGGACGGGGACACCCCGATGCTCTGGGTCATTCGCGATGAGCTGAATTACACGGGCACGAAGTTCGGCTGCGGCAAGGCGCTGTGTGGGGCCTGCACCATCCATGTCGATGGCCAACCCACTCGCTCATGTTCGTTTCCACTCAGGGCCGCCGAGGGGCGAAAGATCACGACGATTGAAGGAGTCATCGATAGTGACCGCGTAGCGAAAGCAGTGGTCGCCATATGGGAGGAGAACTCTGTTCCCCAATGCGGCTACTGCCAATCGGGCCAGGTGATGACCGCCGTCGCTCTGCTCCGCGAAATTCCAAGGCCTTCGGATCAGGATATCGATAGGGCGCTGGGCGGTCATATCTGTCGTTGCGGGACTTATCAGCGCATTCGCTCTGCTGTTCACCAGGCCGCGCAGAAGATTTGAACCCTCGTCGCCCTCTCAAGGAAGAGATAATGAACAATGAGCATGAACTGCTGACTCGTCGAAGTTTTATGGGCCGCACCGCTTTTTACACGGGAGGTTTGATCGTCGCGTTTCACATTCCGAGAGCCCTCCGACTGGGCAGCGACGCGCTGGCGGGTTCAGAGGGAACGACGGGCGTCGGGTCTCCGCCGAATGCATTTATTCGCATCGCTCCTGACAATTCGGTCACGCTGACGATTAGCCATTTGGAGATGGGGCAGGGTGTCAACACTACGCTGTCCCAGCTCATTGCGGAGGAGCTGGGATGTCGCTGGGAGGACATCCAGGCGATTTCTAGCTCATCCGACCCGGTCTACAACACTCCGGGATACCCGATCATCACGACCGGTGCGTCGATGTCCGTGAAAGCGTCATGGGAACAGTACCGCAAGATCGGCGCCAGTATGCGCGAGATGCTCAAGCAAGCGGCGTCAAAGCGCTGGGGAGTTCCCGTGGAGTCGCTTGAGGTGGAGAACGGCAACGTCATCCACTCTAAGAAGGGCAAGTTAGCCCTCGGCGAACTGGCCGACGAGGCGAGCCGGCTTCCTTTCCCGGAAAACCCGCCCCTGAAGAAGTCGAAGGACTACAAGGTCATCGGGAAATCATTAAAGCGAGTCGACGCAAACGAGAAGTCCACCGGTAGGGCGATCTTCGGAATGGACGTGCGCCTTCCGGGAATGCTGTACGCGATGGTGGCGAAAGCGCCGTTCGCTAGATCCAAACTGGTCTCCTTTGACGAAGGCGCCGCGCGGAAGGTTCCGGGCGTTGTCGACGTCGTGAAATTCGCCGGGCGGGTGGCGGTACTCGCCAAGAACACCCATGCAGCGCGTTTGGGCCAAAGTGCCCTCAAGGCCACATGGGATACCGGCGTTGATTCAAGCGCGTCGACCGAAGCTTTCATGAAGGACTTCAAAGAAGCCTCTCAAAAGGACGGGATTCTTGTCGAGGAGCGCGGCTCCGTCAGTGCAAACATGCAGAAAGCCGCTCGGACAATAACGATGGAGTATGAATTTCCGTTCTTGGCTCATGCACCCATGGAACCGTTGAACTGCACCATCAACTTCGATGGAAAGACGGCGGAAATTTGGGGTGGTTTGCAGTTGCCAACCAGCGACCATGCGGCGGCCGCGAATGCCTTGGGTATCCCTTTGGATCAGATCAAAATCCACGTCACCTACGCTGGCGGCAGCTTCGGTCGACGCTCTAGCAAGGTCAGCGACTATACCGTTGAGACCTGTGAGCTCGCCAAAGTCGTCAAGAAGCCATTGAAACTGGTTTGGTCACGCGAAGACGATATCCGCGGCGGCTACTACCGTCCGATGAACTACCACCGCGTGAAACTAGGGCTCGATCCGAGGGGCCATCTTTTAGCTTGGGACCATCATTTGGTTGGGCAAAGCATAGTTCAGGGCTCGCAGTTCGAATCGATAATGGTGAAAAATGGTGTGGAAGAGCTCGTCGTCGAGGGCGTCAAAGAAACGCCTTATCCACTCGCCAATTTCCGACTTGAGCAGACCCGCGTCGATACCCCGATGACTACTCATTGGTGGCGTTCCGTGGGTCATTCCCACACCGCCTACGTGACTGAGACCGCGATCGATGAGCTCGCCGAAGCCGGCGGGTACGATCCGCTTGAGTTCCGCCGGGCGCTTCTCAAGAAATCCCCCAAGCACATGGCTGTTCTCGATCTATTGAAGACGGAAACAGGCTGGGGAATCAGGAAGCCGCCTCTGGGGCGGGCCTGGGGTCTTGCTATTCACGGATCGTTTGATTCGGTCGTAGGCCATGTCGCTGAAGTGTCAATGGAAGGCGGTTTCCCGCGAGTTCATCGCTTCTGGAGCGCGGTTCATGCTGGCCACGTCATCAACCCCGATGGAGTGGCAACCCAGATCGAAGGCGGTATCATCTTCGGACTCTCGGCGATTCTTCGATTGCAGATCGAGGTCAAGGACGGCCGAATCATCCAGGGAAACTTCGACGACTACCCCGTCTTGAGAATACAAGACGCCCCAAAAGTCAGCGTCCGTCTTGTGAAAACTGACGAGCACCCGACGGGGATTGGCGAGGCCGGAGTGCCACCCGTCGGCCCAGCAGTCGCTAACGCGGTTTATCGCCTAACTGGAAAGCGGATCCGAGTGCTTCCATTTTCAAAGGGAATGACAGCGTGAAAACTTCTCTTGGTCGATCTCTCTTTGGCTTCACTCCGGTCCCCGCCATTTTAGGTTTCTTGGCCGCCGCTGGACCGATCTCTTCCGCCGATACAAACAGCGCGACTTCAGTGGCCTACTTTCGGAAGATGGCTGCGGTGATGCAGCACCCGCGATGCCTCAATTGCCATCCCAGTAATGATCAACCTACCCAGGGAATGGATATGCACACGCACCGCATGAATGTGTGGAGAGGACCTGACGATCATGGCGCAGTAGGAATGAAATGTGGCGCTTGTCACGGCACGGAAAACAACCCGAGCTCCGGCGTTCCTGGTGCTCCGAACTGGGGCCTTGCTCCGAAAAGTATGGAGTGGGTAGGACTTAATCTGCGCGAACTATGCTTGGCCCTCAAGGATCCGAAGAAGAATCATGGAAAGAGTCTAGAACAGCTCATTGAGCACAACGGCGAAGAAAAACTGGTATCTTGGGGATGGAATCCCGGCCCTGGTCGGGAGCCCGTGCCGGGAACCCAGAAAGAATTCGGCGAAAACACCCGCAGGTGGGTCGAAACCGGCGCAGCTTGCCCGGGCTGAGTCGGATACTGGCAGATGGCTTTCGAGTTCTAGTATTGAAAGACCTGCCCTAGGCTGGGCGCGACGAATTCGCTCTCCCCAATTCCGTGCGCCTTCCGAGCAATTGCAAGTTCGTGGACCGGGGCCTCGTAACTTTCGCCAGCGTTGTCGATCAAGCCGAAATGAATCGCTATCGAGTTTCGACTGTGGAGATCATTGTGCGCGAGCACGGCCTCATTCGGATTCATATGCATTCGATACATGAACCACCGGGGTTCATAAGCTCCAATCGGCAGTAGACTTACCTTCGGAGGGCCATACTTCTCATATATCCTTTTGAAGTGCTTTCCATAGGCGGTGTCACCAGCAAAGTAGATTTTGCCTTCTGGGGAATCAATCAGGAACGACCCCCACAATGTCTTGTTGGTGTCCCATGTCCGTCTGCGGGAGGTATGGACTGCCTCAAGAAAGAAGACCTTTGAGCCTTTTATGGTAACAGAGTCGTCCCAATCGATTTCTATATAGGACGATATGCCCTCTTTCTTCAAAAGTTTTCCGACCCCGAGGCCAACCAAGATTTTGGGCGGATCGCTTCTTTGCCGGTCAAAGAGTGCATGAATCGATTTGAGATCCAAATGATCGTAGTGACAGTGACTGATTAGTATGAGGTCAATGCTTGGAAGGCTATCGATGGTCAGTCCAGGATTCGTGACGGTATCGATAGCAAATAGCTTAGGACCGATAGAACCAAAGAATATGGGATCGGTGATGATGTTCAGAGTTGGCGTTTGAATGAGGGTTCCCGAGTGGCCTAACCAAAGCACGCTAATTCCATGGACTGGCTCGCTAGAAACTTTAAAGGGTTTTGTCTCGAAGTGATTAGGCCAATTTTTCTTTTTGGTTCTTAACTCCCAGCCTATTCTTACCTCCTCCCAAAATGTCGGCTCCGGAACGCTTTCGCGATTATGAAAATGGTGTCCGTCGAAATGGTCTGAGATACGCGCCTTGGGCGATGCGCACCCTTGCGCGAGAAGAGAGGCTGCCATTAGGTAGGCTACGAGCTCGATTTTCGAATACTGCCTAGCACCGCACCGCTCCATACAGGCGAATCAGGTATTAATCGCGTGTGTGTCCGTCCAGTCGACCAAAAGCTTGCGTTCGGCGAAGAGCCACTTTCCATCGATTTTGGCAAAAACGTCGTAATAGCGAAGCGAGGCAACAAAGAGGGTCCGTTTTGCTGCAGAGGCGGAAACATGATGGGCAATGCAATAGGTTTCTCCAGTCGCTCGATCTCCATCTAGAGCAACAGTACTTTGGCCCATGAAATGAGTGGTGGCTTCATACTTATTGAGGTCATCGAACACAGGAGCCAGGTCTTCTCGCCGGTTCAATTCCGTCGATGGTTTAGAGGATTTGGCGTCCATAAACACGACGAAGTGCGCGTCTTTCGTGAAGAGGGCCATTTGTCCCTTGGCATCACGCCTATCGGCACAGTGTGCATATGCATCCACCAGTTCACGTATTGCCAGCCGGTCGGCGGCTTCCGCGGGGGACATTGAAATATGAGCGCCCATTGAGTAGGTCTCCTTAGTAGACTAGATGAATTGACAGAAACGACTTAGATTGTCAAGGAATCTCTGATTCCAGCTGAGGAGCTCGAACCTCAGCGTCGGTTGATTCGGGAACGCTGCGGCGGTGGCTTCGCGCGCGGGTGCTTTTGGGCCTGGGCTTCCGGTTTCGGGGGCCATCTCCGATCCGTGAAACGGGCGGCAGTGATTCCGGTGGAGGCCCACGCAACGAGCAGATCGATGAACGCACGCACTTGCGGCGGCAGTAGCTCTTTCTCTTGGTAGACGACGCTCACGCGCGATTCGGCGTGAATCAGATCGGGCAGAACTCGAACCAGCGCACCGCGTTCGAGCGGCACCCCGACGAGCCAGATTGGCATCACCGCAATGCCGAGCCCGCGCACAGCGGCATCCATGAGCAGGGTGATGTCGTTCGAGGCGAATGAGCCGTGGACGGAGATCTTTCCGCCTCCCGCTTTTGGCCAATGAGTTTGTGGCAGCCCGCCCGGCATGAACCCCACTAGGCACCGGTGAGCGCGCAAATCCCGCGCTTTTCTTGGGGTGCCGTTTGCCTCGAGGTATGCGGGGGCCGCGACGGCAACCATGGGGGTGCGCGCCAGGGTTCGTGCCACGAGCCCCGGCTCGAGCTCGATGCCGGCGCGCAGCGCCAGGTCGTAGCCTTCGCGGAGCAAATCCACATACCGCGACGAAGCGTCGATATGGATTTGCACCTGAGGGTAGGCGCGCGCAAAGTCGCAAACGAGCGCATTGAAGCTTGGGTCCAGCATCGGCGGCGTCGCGACCCGCAACGTCCCGCGGATGACCTTGTCCGACGTCCGCACGCTCGCCTCTGCCTGCTCAACGGCGTCGAGCACGATACGCGCGTGCCGATAGAAAGCGTCTCCTGCGTCCGTCAGGGCCAGGGCGCGGGTAGTGCGTCGCAGCAAGCGCACGCCGAGCCGTTCCTCGAGCCGTGCCAGGCGCCTTCCGATCGTCGCTCGCGGCGCGCCGAGCTCCGCGGCGGCGCGCGAAAGCGACTTCGCTTCCACGGTGCGTGTGAAGGCGAGCAGCTCTGAGGTTTCTATCGCGTCGACCATTAGATCGAAAAATTAGCAGATGATGCCAATTAGTGCCAGTTGCGGACACGGGCTTGCTCGCCCATGTTGAGGAGGAAGGGAGACAAGAACCATGCGTACGAAGCCGAGAGTGATCGGATACTGGGTAGCAACGGGCCTTTTCGCAGCGGCCTTCCTGGCCAGCGGCGCGGCGGAGATCGTCGCGGCGCCGGCGGCGGTCACGCCCACGCTCGCGCTTGGCTACCCAGCCTACCTCCTCACCATTCTGGGCGTCTGGAAGGTGCTGAGCGTCCCCGCGCTGCTGGCCCCACGCCTCCGGCGCCTAAAAGAGTGGGCCTACGCCGGCATCTTCTTCGACTTGACTGGCGCGGCCGTGTCCCATGCGATCTCCGGCGATTCCCCCGGAAAAATCGCGACTCCGCTCGTTCTGCTTCTCATCGCCGCCGCGTCCTGGGCTCTTCGCCCGCCGTCGCGCACCTGGAAGTGGGACTCGACGCTTCCGAAGAGTGCGAAAGCCGTCGCTTCGTCCGAAGACGTCACAGCGCACGCATGAGCGCGCGAGTGAGCCAAGCCCCCTTCTTCTTTCGCGGAATAGCAAGGAGCAAAAGTATGACCGTCATTTCCGTCATTGTTGGGAGCACCCGCGAGGGCCGTTTCTCAGAGAAACCCGCGCGGTGGATTCTGCAACGCCTAAAAATGCGCGCGATGGCATCGACGCGCGCCTACTCGACCTCCGCGACTTTTCGATGCCGTTCTTTGACCAGCCTGTGTCGCCGGCCACGCCGGATAGACGGCCCTACGAGGACGAGGTCGTCAAGAAATGGACCGCCGCGATCGCGCAGTCCGACGGCTTCGTCTTCGTCACCCCTGAATACAACTACGGACCTGCAGCGGTGCTCAAGAACGCCATCGACTGGGTTTATCCAGAGTGGAATCGCAAGGCGGCACCCCCAATGCATCCGCAGCTCCCCGAAAGCTCCGAAGCTCCGCCACGCGTACGAAGAGCTCGACGGCGCCAACCTCGATTGTCCCTTGCATGGGACACATGGTTCCACGAGTCCCGGACTGGGCGCGAGACATCTCACGGAGCATGACCGCAGGAGAAAGGAATCAGAACATGGCGGAGCTCACCGTCGTCGCCACGGGATCTACGGGTAAACAAGGCGGCGCCGTCGCGCGGGGCCTCCTCGAGCGAGGCCACAAGGTCCGCGCCGTCACGCGCGACCCCAACTCAAGCCAGGCGAAGTCGCTCGCGAACGCCAGGGCGACGCTCGTTGCGGCGTCGCTCGAAGACACTGCGGCGATCACTAAGGCGCTCGAAGGAGCGACCTCTCTCTTCGCGATGACGACGCCGTCCGGAGGGACGGACGCCGAGACACGACAAGGTGTCGCCGCCGCCGACGCGGCCAAGGCAGCAGGCGTGCATCTCGTCTTCACTTGCGTCGGCTCCGCCAACCGACAGTCGGGCATTCCGCACTTCGACAGCAAGTACGAGGTCGAAAAGCACATCGCCAACATCGGCGTCCGCGCAACGATTCTCGCGCCCGTTTACTTCATGGAGAACCTCTACTTCGCGAAAGAGCAGCTCGCTAAAGGGATCTACCCGGCGGCGCTCCCGCCGGCGAGGACGCTCGCGCAAGTCGCCGTCGCGGACATCGGGGCGGTCGCCGTTCGCGTCCTCGAGGACGCCGGTCGCTTCACGGGCAAGCGCTTCGAGCTCGCGAGCGACGAGCTCACGGGGAATGACGTCGTCGCCATTCTCTCGCGCGTCACCGGCCGCCTCTTCGCCTATTACCAGGTCCCGCTCGATGTCATCCGCCAGCGCATGGGCGAGGATGGCGCCAGGATGTACGAATGGTTAGACCGCGTCGGCCATACGGTGGATCGCGCCGCGCTCCACCGTGAGTTTCCCGACGTCGCCTTCCACGACTTCGAGTCTTGGGCGAAGACGCAGGATTGGAATGCGCTTCTGCAGAGCGCGAGGTTGACATGAAAATCGGTGTAAGTGGCGCCAGCGGCCATTTGGGCAGAGCCGTCGTTTCGGAACTGCTGCAGCGTCCCGACGGGCACGAGGTAGTGGCTATCACGCGCACGCCCGAAACCGTCTCTGGATCGGCTCAGGGACGATTCGGGGACTACAACCGGCCCGAAAGCCTTGCGGAGGCCTATGCGGGTCTCGATCGTCTGGTCATCATCTCGACCGTCGATCCGGAACCCGGAAAGCGCGGGGTGCAGAACGTCGCTGCCATCGACGCGGCCGTGAGGGCGGGCGTCAAGCATATCGTCTTCATGTCGGCCGCGGGCACGCGGCAGATGGGGGAGCCGGCGCTCGGCGCCTCCTACTGGCGGGGCGAGCAGCATCTTATCGCCACGGCGCCGGCCTGGACCATCCTGCGTATGAACTTCTATGCCGAAGCCTTCGTGCAGCAGGCGCAGGCGTCGCTGGACCAGGGCGTGCTGACCGGGCTGGCCGAGAACCGGGTTGCTTTCGTTGCGCGCGGTGACGTGGCGGCCGCCGCAGCCGGAATCCTGATCGGCGACGGCCATGCAGGCGCGATCTACAACGCTACCGGCCCCGAGCGCCTGTCGGGTGCGGAACGCGCGGTCCTCATCGCCGAAATCACTGGCCGGCCGGTCGCGTTCCTTGCCATCACGGAAGAGCAACTGCGCGCCGGACTGACGCGGGCGGGTCTGCCGGTGGCGGTCGTCAACATCGTCATCAGCATCCAGGCGAGCTACGCGGCGGGTGAGTTCGACATTGTGACCGGCGACGTCGAGCGCCTTGGCGGCCGGCCGCCAAAGCCTCTCCGCGACGTGCTTGCTCGGGCGCTGAAATCTCCTTCGGCCTGAAGACGAGCTGATCGTCAATGCGGGTGAAAGCTACGAGGCCCCCGTCACGGACCTAGCCTCTCCGCTTTTAGGCAACAGTTGCGCAGTCCAGATGGTTTTGGAAAAGAGAGCGTCTTGAATGGAAACTGAATCGAAGAGGAAAAGACACGCCATAGATGCAGCGTAGCCGAGAATCCGGGCCGCCTCGATTGGTTGCCCGCCACACGCTTCGAGGACGGCCATCACGTGCTCTCGCTCCACGTCGGCGAGCTTGCGCAAGACCGTCTTCTGAGAGATCGCCGGGCGGGGCGGCTCGAAGACCTCCTGAGGAAGGTGCTCGACGTCCACGTCCCGTCCGCCGTAGAGCACTGCGCCGTGCTTCACCGCGTTGGCCAAAATTGCTCATCATTCTTTTCCGAGAGACCAACGGCTTTGTTCTCCGAGTTCAAATCCGTTGGCCCAACCTTTAACAACCTATGCTTTAGTAACCGACACCTTTCGCTCCGCCGGATGAACGCAAAATCTCGCCGGTAATCCAACTCGACTCATCGGAAGCCAAGAACGACACTGCGCGAGCGATGTCTTCAGGCTTGCCGAATCGACCGAGAGGCGTCCCGGCGACGGCGACCTTTCCAAACTCGCCTTCGAATGCACCAAGATCGGCGATACCATCCGTTTCGGTGTGACCTGGAGCAACGGCGTTCACGCGAATATTCTTAGCCCCGAGTTCCCGCGCCATTCCCTTCGTGAGGCTGTCAAAAGCCCCCTTTGTAGACGAATAGACGGCCATCATCGCGCCTGGGTTTTCACTTACGATTGAGCTGATGTTGATGATGCTGCCGCTTTTGGGACCAAAGTATTTGAGCGACTCTTGAATCGAACAGAGCGTGCCGAAATAATTTGTACGAACCTGCCATTCAATGTCTTCTTCGCTGTTCGATTCCAATGGTCCGAACTTGAACACACCCGCATTGTTGGCGAGGACATGTCAAAGTTTTGTCTCTAACCCTCATTGGGCCGAAAAGTAGTGTGGTAATTTCTCGCTTTATCGCGGCGATTCGGTGTGAAGTCATTTCCGGGTTCAATCGCCGTGCACAACGAGAGATCTCTTTTCCTGCTGAAACGATCCGTCGCATATTTCAATCAAATTGATAGCAAGAGGCGGTCATGGGAGGAGGAGGCATCCATTCCTCCTCCCCCTTGCGCCCGCCCTGCATCGTTTCTCGCCGTTTCCGACTCAGAAGTTGAACTGGTCGATATTGTCCTTCGTGAATCGGAACGGATTGCCCAACACGATCACGTTCTTCAGTGTTAGTGGACCCTTGGCCGTGATGTCCTCGAGCGATGCGACCGCGTCGCGCGTGCCCAACCGTCCTGCTGGCATCTTGGCTTGCGTCGAATTGTCCTTGAGGGTGCCCGCCAGGCTGGCCTGAGCCGCGTAGACGGCCAGGTAGCCCAAGTCGACCGGATTCCAGAGCACGACGGTCTTCACCGTGCCTCGCTTGACGAACTCCTTCATGTCGTTGGGTGTGGACATCCCGGTGACGACGATCTTGCCCGAGAGCCCCGCCTGCTCCACCGCTTCAGCCACCTTGGGAAGCGCGACCACCGTGGGAGCGACGATTGCGTCGAGTTGACCCCGATACTTGTTAATCAAGTCCTGGGTCACGTTGAACGACTCCGCGGGGTTGTTCAGCCCATAGCGGATGTCGACCAGCTGCATCTTCGGGTACTTCGCCTGCATCTGCGCCTTCATGGCGGCTATCCAGGAGTTCTGGCTGAACGCTTCGGGACCCGTGCTCACGACGGCGAAGCGCGCGCTCGCCCCGGCCTGTTCAGCCACCACGTCGACGAGCGCTGCCCCTGCCTGTGTGAAGGTCCCTTGGTTCACAAACCACTGACGCGCGGTGGGATCCGCTACGTCGCCGTCATAGGTGACGACCTTGATCCCCGCGCTCTTCGCCTTCTTGGCCACGGGCACCATCGCGTCGGCGTCACTGGCCGCGATGATGAAGGCATCCGGCTTCTGCGCCACCAAGCCATCGATGATGCGGATTTCTTCGTCGGTATTCGCGACGCTCGGTCCCGTGTAGAGAAAGTCGATGAGCACGCCCTTCTCCTTCAGCTCGGCCACCGCTTCTTTGGCGCCCTTCTCGGTCGCGGCGAAGTAGGCCGTGCCGGTGAACTTGGGAACCATGACGATCTTAAGCCCGGCGTTGTGCGCCCGGCTGGAACCGTCCTTCTGCGCCTGGCTGGGCCCGGCGTTCTGCGTCTGCCTGGGCCCGGCGATCCCCATAATCGGAGCACCGACCAACATCAGAGCCGCTGCCCGCCCGGATCTCATCATTGCTGTGTTCATTCTCTTGTCTCCTCTTCTGTTTTTTGAGTACACCTGGTTCATAGATAAATTCGCGTCACCTGGCCTGACTTCGGAATTCGCGAATTGTGGCCTGCTTTGCGAGCGTCCGTCTGTATTCGTCAAATCGTGCCTCCAGCGGCCCGGATGATTTCTCCGGTAACCCAGCGCGCCTCATCGGAGGCGAGAAAGACCGCCAGAGGGGCGATGTCCTTCGGCTGGCCCAGCCGGTTGAACACGGATTCCTTTGCGAGCGTCGCTGCTACGTCACCGGCGAACATGGCCGATGTGCCTTCTGTCGCCGTATGTCCCGGAGCGATGGCGTTCACACGAATGTCTCTGCCGCCGAGCTCCAAAGCCAGGCCGCGCGTCAGGTTCTCCACCGCGCTTTTGGTGGACGAATAGATCGCGATCATCGGCCGGGCGTGTGAAGCCACAATCGAGCTGATGTTGATGATGCTTCCGCCCTTGTCGCCGAAGTATTTGATCGCCTCAAGTGTGGTCAGGACAGGACCCAGTACGTTGATGTTGTAATGCCAGTGAAATGTCTCCTCGGTTGTTTCGACAAACGGTCCGGGCCTGAATACGCCCGCGTCATTCACCAGAACGTTTGGTGTACCGAATGCCTTCTTCGTCTCAGCAAAAAGACGGGCGACATCGTCAGCATTAGAGACATCGCCCTGAATAGCAATTGCCTTACCTCCCGCCGCCAGAATCTCGCTGGTAACTTTCCTGGCTGCGGGCTCGCTCGAACTGTAGTTAACGGCCACGGCTGCACCTTCGCGGCCCATGGCCAGCGCGATGCCAGCGCCGATTCCTTTCGATGCGCCGGTGACAATAGCAACCTTTCCGCTCAATCTTCCGGTTTTCATGATTTCTCCTTTATGTGTCATAGTTACCTCCTCAGTGACTCTTCTATTAGGTATCCAACTCATTCCATCGAACGCCGTCGGACGGCGCCGCGTATTCGATTAGGCGACGCGACCGACGGTCAGCTCGCGGAGAAGAATACGACGACGCTGCGTGGCCGGTAGACGAGCATTCCGCATCTGACTTATACGGTAGCTGCATGAGTGACAGATTGAAGGAGTTGACTGCCTTTGTCCGTGCCGCAGAGACCGGCAGCTTCTCTAAGGTCGCTCGCGAATTCGAGGTCTCGCAACCGTTGGTCTCGCGAATGGTGGCGAGCCTGGAGACCCGGATCGGGGTCAAGCTTCTGCTGCGCACGACTCGAAAAGTCACGCCGACGGATGCCGGCAACGTGTTCCTCAAACGAGCCCGTCAGATCCTCGATGATCTTGATGATGCCGAAAATACGGCGCGAGGCGCCGACAGCCTGTACGGCACATTACGTGTCGCGATTCCTGTTGGGTTCGGAATCCGCGAAGTCATCCCCCATTTGCCGGCGTTCTTGGCGCAGCATCCGAGGCTACGAGTCGATTTGCTCATATCTGACCGGGCGGAGGACCTCGTTGCTAAAGGAGTAGACATGGCGCTGCGAATGGGGCCACTGGCGGACTCCAGCTTCGGCGCCCGTTTGCTGGTTAAGGCATCGCGTCTGGTAGTTGCGGCTCCTGCCTATCTGGCGAAAAGAGGCACACCGAAGACGCCTACTGAGCTCTCCGGTCACGATTGTATCGTAGGCCCGGGGCACTCTGGCCGACGCGGCTGGAGCTTCACCCGATCGGGAGCCGTGACGTCAGTCGCAGTGGGCGGTCGAGTCCAGGCTGATTCCGCCGACGGCGTGGTCGGTTGCGCCAAAGCTGGGCTTGGAATAGCCGTGGTTTCCCGGTGGATGTGCAGGTCCGAGCTCAAAGCCGGCGAGCTCCTGCGCATTCTCCCCGATTATCAACTCGACCCGGTCGAGGTTCACGCCATCTACCCGGGCGGTCGACGGCCATCTCTCAAGGCACGAGCGTTTTCGAATTATCTCGCTGCGAAGCAGATTGCTGACGATGGAACAACGTGAAGCCGCATCAGATAAGGGAATCAGAGGTACTGTGCGAAAGCTCAGCGACTGAACGAGAAACTACGAACCGCCCCGCCCGAGGGACTGCGCGGTCGTGCTCGGGCACGCAAGCCCGCTACGTAGATGGCAGCCCTCTGGCGGTTCGGACCCCAATGTGCACCGGGCCCGCGAACGCGGCCCAACCAGAGTGCGGATGGAAGCATGGCGGAGCGGGTTCTCGAACAGTCTTGGGTCAACGGCAGTGCCACTATTGACACCGAGCGGCCTCCTCATGGAAAGCACGACCGCGGGCTGGCCTGACCCGGCAGTTCCGATGCGGCAAGCGGGGTACTTCTCGTGGATCTGGTGATGGATCAAATTCGCCGCGTCCTTGCGGTTGTGGCCATTGTCGTGTACGGCCCGGGGCTGCTGTTTTGGTTTCTGGTCCACCCCCTCGCTCGTTTTTGGAGAAAGCTCGGACCGGCGATTACATACCTGATTGTTATCACGGCACTGGCGCTGATTGGACTTCGAGTCTTTCAGGTCAGCGGAACTTTGATCGGGCGGGATCTGGGAACCAATTGGAGCCTTATCGTGCTCGGTGCAGTGCTGTTCGGTATCTGCGGGTGGATCGGACTCGCCTACGGCCGAAAGCTGAACCATCTCGGTGTAGCGGCAAGGATAGGGGTTCCGGAATTGTCACGTACAGGGACGCCTCAGATGTTGGTTCGAGATGGCCTCTATGGATACGTGCGGCACCCGATCTACTCCTTTGCGATCGCGGGCGGAATAGCTTACGCACTTATTGTCAACTACGTAGGAACGTACATTCTGTTCGTAGCAGCGGTTCCGGCGTTGTACGCGATCACAGCGCTAGAAGAGCGTGAACTCACGGATCGGTTTGGTGAGCCCTATCGACAGTATCAGCGGGATGTGCCGAGACTGCTTCCGCTCATTCGGCGGCGAAACGCGCAGTTTCGATGATCCAAGGTGCGTCACTTCTTTCTCCCGACTAACGGCGCAACATTTGCCGAATCGCTCACTCCCTGATTGTTGGCAATCCGGCAAGTGGCCAATGAACCCACGATCGGAGGGTGCAATAGATCCGTCCTGGAGGGAATAGCCTCCGCGCTCTGCTCGATGGCGCTCGCGAACAAAAGAAGAGGGCGGCCCCGTCGGTCCGCCCTTGACATCAGCGATTCACTTTGCCCCAAGCTTTCAAGGCAACGGGATCTTGAGCGTGTCGAGCCGTGGTTGCCTTATGTCCCGACGAGGTTCGACGCGAGCGCCGGCAGAGCAGGGGGAATACGCTGAGCTTGGGATCCGGCCTGCCCAGCCCTGGATGTGTTGACGTTCGATTCGCGCCTGGTGCCCCGCTTCTCTGAACACGTCGACCAGCTGTTCGGCGCAGTGAGTGCGCGGCGCCACGCTCCAAGTCGTCTTCGTCGGAATCGATCACCGCTATTCGGAAAAGTCGGGGCGATCATGTCGGCGCATCATTCGGGGTCAGCGACCTTCGACGATAGTCGCACGGCCGGTTGCTGCCGGAGACCGATCGGACGGGCGGACTCGATCGCGCACATTATCCCGGCCGTCAATGATCGATTCCTGACACCGGTGTTGGGGTCACTTCCGCCGCGTTGATCGTCGAGGTGCCATCGTTCTTCACAACGGCACGCACTGGAAGAGCAGCCAACACCTCGCGGTGGCGGCGAAACCGACGCCTTGTGTTGCAGATGGCCCGTCAACGACCGCTCGAGGCGGTGGTCACGCGTCAGGTAGTCCTCGACTCGCAATTCCTCAACCGTTCGAGGAGCGATCCGCGGCTCAGGCCCAAGCGCCGGCGGCCCCGGACCGGTTGCCGCCAACTGCCGTCATCGCCCGGCCGATCAGATTGCGCTCCACCGCCTCAGAAAACGTTCCCGCTCTCAACCAGCTCATTTACGGGTCCCCCGCAACTTTGACCATCAACATCAACTTGACTGACGCGGCCGGCAACACGGGTTCCAAAACAGACGCGTTGACTTTCCGAATTCTAGGTCCGCCGCTGATCGACGTCGCCGTCTGGAATCGATCACGTGCCGTCTGAGATCCGGCAGTCGCGTAAATGGCGCACCTTGGAATTCGGAGGCCGCTAGGCTGAATCGCGGCATCGCGCAAATTCGCGAAATGCCGCACTCCAAAACGAACATCGGCGGACCGTCTGTCGCTCGCGTGCGGCACCGCCCGAGGTAACGCCAGCCGAAAATGGCTTGGCACGGCGCGTGCCTGGTGCGGCCTCGCATCACCAAGAAGGAGGACAAGTAGAAACAGCAATTGAACAGTTACTGGCTTACAGCGTTGACTGCAGCCGCGCTGACGGCCAATGACTCGCAGGCCGCACAGACCAAGGAGAAAACTATGTCAACTCACGACTATTCTGCCATTCAACCGAAAACGCGCGCGTTCCTCGAAGCGCTCGAGGCGCAAGGGGGCCCGCCCATCTATACCCTTTCGTATCGCGACGCGCGGGCTGTGCTCGACAACGCGCAGAGCGCGGCCCGCGTTGCCAAGCTGTCCGCGGATATCGAGGACCGGAAGATCGCGGGCGGTCCCGCGGGCGAGGTTTCAATCCGCATCGTGCGACCGAAGCCGCGGAGTGAAGGTCCGCTCCCACTCGTCATGTACATCCACGGGGGCGGCTGGGTTTTGGGCAACAAGGACACGCATGACCGGTTGGTTCGTGAGATTGCTGACGGCGCCCACGCGGCGGTCGTGTTCGTCAACTACACACCGTCTCCCGAGGCGCACTATCCCACGTCGATCGAAGAGGCGTACGCCGCGACTCGGTACGTCGCTGAGAACGCAGCTTCGATGGGACTGGACCCCTCGCGGCTCGCGGTTGCGGGTGACAGCGTTGGGGGGAACATGGTCGCCGCAGTGACGATTCTGGCGAAGCAGCGCGGCGCTCCCAAGATCGGGCATCAGCTGATGTTCTATCCGGTTACGGACGCGAGTTTCGATACCGGGACCTATCGCCAGTTCGCGGATGGCCCGTGGCTGACCCGCAACGCGATGAAGTGGTTCTGGGATGCATACGCGCCGGACCAGTCAAGGCGGAACGAGCCGACGGCATCGCCCCTGCGGGCCACGGTGGAACAGCTGCGTGGCCTGCCGCCGGCGCTGCTCATCACCGACGAAAACGACGTGCTGCGGGACGAGGGCGAGGCCTACGCGCACAAGCTAACCGAGGCCGGTGTCCAGGTGACCGCCGTGCGCTACCTCGGTACCGTGCACGACTTCATGCTGCTGAATGGCTTTACGGAAGACCCAGCTCCTCGGGCCGCAATCGCGCAGGCGACCGCGTTTCTGAGGGCAGCGTTCGGTCAGCAGGATAACGTGCCGTCGGAGGTGCTCCAATGAGCGGAGAAGACAACCTGCAACGGATGAAGACGCTGGATGACGCGTGGAACTCGCAGAATTGGGAGGTCTTCAGAAAGCGGCACTCGGCGGACACTGCCGTGTATTGGCCCGGGCAGCCCGACCCCACGCGCGGTCGCGACGCGCACCAAGCCGAGTCGGAGGCATTCTTTAAGTCGATCGAGAACCATCTCGAAAACAATCCGTACAAGGTGATGATCGCTTCGGGCGACTGGACCTGCACGATCGCGAATTGGAAGGGCAGGATGATCGGTCCGTGGAAGGGCCTGGACGGCAAGGTGCATCCGGCGACGAACAAGCGGTTCGAGCTCGAGTTCTGCACTGTCGCCCGGTGGAAGAACGGCGAGATCGTCGAGGAGAAGCTGTTCTACGATCAGGTCAGCTTCCTTAGGCAGATCGGCGTGCTGTAGCGGTTGCCCAGTCGAACCGACCCGGACCGACGGTCCCGGCGACGGGCGCCGGTCAGGATCGAGAAGGTCGTGGCGCTCTACAGTTCGCGCGGTCGGGCCATCAGCGAGTGTGGCCTCGAGGCGCGCGCCGCAATGGGCGGGCGGCGAGCGGCGAGGAGGAAACCTGGGTGCGAATCGATCGGATGACCGCGACCCGCGGAGCTTTGTGGCCTCAACGAGGTTGAGCAAGGAACGGGCAGCACGAGGGAAGGCTCATGCGCACTGTGGTTGCCTCGCGGCAAGTTGTGCTGGCGGCGGCTGTTGGCGCGGGAGCTATGTTTCTCTTCACGTGGCCAAGGCTCTCGGTGGCAACGCAATCAGTCGCCGCCCTCGGTGGCGATTCACTCCCAATCCGGCGCAACGAGCCTTGGAAGTGTTTGTGCGCAGACCCCCTGTCGTCTTGGGCCAGAATAGGTGCCAGTACATTGGAGGCGAACCCCGTATTCTGCGAACTCGATCTGTTCGTTGCCATTCCGGTGAACGAAACAATAAGTCGCACTGGCATGAATGAACGAATGAAGATGGAGCAAGGGCCCCTGTTGTTCAGCCATCACTGCGCAATGAGATCTAAAGCAGTCGTCCATCCAACGGGATCGCCAGGCCCGACCCGGCGGCCATCGCTAGCAGCAGTGCACCCGCAGGAATCTTAAGAAATCGTCTAAGTGCTGCGGGGCCGCTCGCGATCGCCAAACTTTCGGCAAGGGGAATGAAAGGGGCCGACGAGCCGACTGGGGCAGTGGGGTCAAGGATCGAGCCACGAGACAGCCGATGATCCCATGGCTAGATCCGGGCGACCCGCCACCTTGGACAGAATCATCGAGGCGATCAGCAGCGGAGTCCACCGAAGTAGTGGGTTTCGCGGCACAGATCCTGGGGCTTAGTCCAATTTCGTGGTGTCGCTATAGCGACAGGAACGACGCGGAGATTTCCCTTCGCCATCGTTTCGACATGCGCTCGCTTGGATCCTTCCGATTAAACGCGGTCGAAAACGCCTAAAGCAGAATGTTCGATGTTGGCCCGCTGCGTGCAATCACCTGGACCCAACAGGCATTCGCGTCGTCTCACAGGAGAAATGGTTATGAAGTTCTCAGCCACCCAAATCACAAGCCAACAAGCCATGAGCTACGCCCGACAGATGCTCAACACCTACCCCCACCACTCGCGTATCGACGCTGGAGTATTGGCCGCCGCGATCGACGCCCTCAGCGACTGCGTCCAAGCCTGCACCGCCGACGTTGACGCTGACTTGAGCGAGAGCGACCTTGCCGACATGGTCAAGTGCATCCGGCTGTGCCTGCACTGCACCGACGTGTGCGCAGCTACGCTCGGGGTTGTCAGCCGCCCGGCCGAATACGACGCCAATGTCACGAAGCCGTTGGTTGAGGCTTGTGTGGCGATCTGCAAGAGTTGCGGAGACGAGTGCGAGCGGCATGCCCACATGCAGGCGCACTGCCGGGTGTGCGGGGAGGCCTGCCGGCGTTGCGAACAAGCCTGCCGTGAGCTCCCGGCCGCCATAACCTAGAGAGCTGAACAGGTAAATCACGCCGCTTCCCTCATGCGGTGGATGACCTGGGGGTTGGCGATGGCGGCGCTGCGTCGAGCATCCAGTGAGTTTTTTCGGGTTCCTTTGTATCGAGCCCGTACGCCTTGAATCTGCACGATGCGGGCGAGCGAGTGCTCGACGGTAACTCGACGGCGCAGCTGGGAGCGTCCTTCACTCGTCTTGGTCGCGTGCCGTAGCTCAATCAACAGCGACTCCTGAGGATGAATGGTGACGGTGCGCCCGCGCTGTCTCGCCATTGTGCAGCGAGAGCGCAGCTTGCATCGAGCGCAAATGGCGTCCGGGAAACGAGCAACGTTCGAGGCGGGCGAAATCTTCGCAGATTCCCCGGCAGGACAAACGACACGTCGCTCTGCCAAGCGGATGTCGAATACATCTTTGGCGAAGCGGCCTCAGTTGCGCGATGGCCAGGGTCTGCATCGAATAGTGACGCCTTTGCTTCGCAGCTGGGAGACACGCGGGCTTGCGCTGTCCGGGCGGAGTGCAACAAGACCGGTCGCGTTATTCGCCGGTTCATGGCTCTGGCGACTACGTCTCGAGGAGCGTGCCGAGCACCGCGGGCCACCGAGTCTCGAAGTCGGCTTCCCGTTGGAGTCCGCGCTTTAACAGAGCTTGGATTCGCTGCTGCGCTTCAGGCCACGTCAGCGCGGTCTCAAAGGAGGTGAGGGCGTCGAGGAGCCGGTCGGCGGACGGCAACGAGACCTGGTTGACGAGATTCTTCGCGGCGGCAATGGCACGCCGGTCGAAGGAGGCGATTCGGCGCGCGAGCACGTCGACGAAGCCGTCCAGCTCCGCGTCTGGAAGTGCCCGGTTGACGTATCCGTATCGTTCCGCGGTGTCGCCATCGAAATCGTTCGCGCCGAGAACGATTTCGAGCGCGCGGCCGCGGCCGACCAGATGTGGGAGGCGTTCGGTACCGCCGCCGCCGGGATGCACTCCCACCCCGACTTCGGGTTGGCCCAGTAGCGTGTTCTCGCGCGACGCGAAGCGCATGTCGCAGGCGAGGACGAACTCGCTGCTCACGCCCCGGACGCAGCCTCGGATCTTCGCGATGCTGACCACCGGGGACTTGGTGAGACGGACGAACGTATCCATCAGGATCGGGAGACCGGAAGGCCCGACCGCTGTGGTGATGTTCCCCGTCTTGCCGGTCAAATCAAAGTGGGCAAGGTAGAACTCAGGATTCGCGCTCTCGAATACGACGACACGCAGGCTCGGGCTGGCGTCCATTCGGACGAGCAGATCCTGGAGGCCTTCGAATATGGTGGCGTCGACAATGTTGAAAGGCGGATAATCGAACAGAACCCTCCAGTACGCAGACGTTTCCTCGATGACCCGCACGTGCGCCGCTGATTCAGTCATGATTCATACTCCTTGCTTGACCACGATAGAGCGCGACGGCGAGGTGATGTTCTCCTCTTCATAGGAACGCATGCGCGCGAGTGCAGGTTGGGTGATGCACAATTTCAAGAAGAGATTTCGTTCGAGTGCCAGTCCCTGTGCCAGCGGTGTCTCGGTAGCGCTGCGGACGAGGCGCTTGATGCAAGCAACCGATTCCGGCGTGAATGACGATAGGCGCCGTGCAATCTCCATTGCGCGATCGAGTGCCTTGCCGCTGACGGTTTCGTGCACCAGCCCCTTCCTTTCGGCTTCCCGTGGAGTGAGGGGATCACCCATCAGGATGTGCATGAGCGCGGCTGGCGTGCCGATGGTGCGTGGCAGCCTTTGCGTGCCGCCGGCACCGGGAACCAGTCCTAGGTTCGCCTCCGGCAATCCGATCAGGTAGTCACCATCCTCAGCGATACGAAGATCGCAGGAGAGCGCGAACTCGAATCCGCCGGCCAGGGCTGTGCCGGAAATTGCGGCGATTACTGGTTTTGGCATGCTCTCGCACAGCGCTATGGCCTTGTCGAAGAATCCTCCATTGTAGGTCGCGTTCTCGGGCCACTCGCGACCGGAAGCGCGCAGGGACTCTGCGAGGCGGATAAGCGCTGCGACGGTAAAATGACGAATAAAATAACCGGGTGCGCCGCCAGTAACGATGACAACGCGAACTTTCGCGTCGCCCGCGAATCCGTCCAGCGCCTCGGTGAGCGCGTCGCCCATCTCCTGGTCGAAATAGATGCGCCTTGCGCTTCCCAGTGTAATGACCGCAATTCCATCGGCTATCCTTGTCGTCAGAACATCGGCGTTCATCGGGTCCTCCGGAATTGCAACGCGTTTTACGCAGCTGTGGATCGCGTTCGAACCGCGTTCGCGGCGGTACGGATCACATCGATGACCAACTTAGGGCTGGAGAGCATGGGGACGTGGCTGCTGGCGACCTCCGTCGTGGTGGCGCCCATGCGCTTCGCAAGGAATCGTTGCAGCTCGGGTTGGACTGTGCGGTCCTTGGTGGCCACGATGTAGGAACTCGGCTCGCCGTCCGAAAGCATCCATACGCGTCCATCCGCAACTTCGACGTGGGCGAAAACGTCTGTGACGGGAAACTTTTCCTGCTGGCTTTGCGAGGTCTCGTCTGCATCGGGGGCGAGTGCGGCGATGTAGACCAGCCCGGCGACCCGGTCATCGGTTCCCGCAGCCGTGATTACGCTTCCGCCGTAAGAGTGCCCGACAAGAATGGCCGGGCTGCTGACCCGCCCCAGCGTACGTCTTACTGTGGCGACGTCGCCCGCGAGTGTGTCGAGGCCATACTGGGCGGCGATCACCTGGTGCCCGTCCGCCTGAAGCGTTGGAATCACCTTGTTAAAACAGGAGCCGTCGGCCCAGATCCCGTGACAGAAGACGATGCTAGGTTTGGTTTGCGTAGGTTTCATTTGTTCTCCTCTGGTCGCCTCTCACGGATTCCCTACAGCTGTGCGGGACCAATGGGTTGCGAGCTTTGTGCCAAGACGATCGAATGAGTCCGCCAGCGAAGATGGGCGAAGGAGTGTCAACCCTCGCACGCCGCATGCCGAAGGATCAGCGGTGGATGCCGATCTTTCGGCTGCTCCGCTGACCGAGCGTGTTATTACGCGCAGTGATGACCTCGGTAGACACGTCGGCTAACGGCCTCGCCCCCGAGCGCGAGGACAATCTGCGCCTGATCATCGACACCATCGCAGAGATGATTGGCGTCTTGGACCCGAGCGGCGCGTTGCTCTACGTCAACAAGGCAGCCCTCGATTATTCCGGCCTCACCGCAGAAGAGCTCGCTGCTTCGCCGCTTCGCGAGCGCCTCTTCCACCCCGACGACGTCGCCAGGTTGCAGGAGGTGAAGAAAGCGGCGCTGGAACGCGGCCTTCCCTTCGAGGTGGAACAACGAGCACTGCGCAAGGACGGCCAATATCGTTGGTTCCTCTCTCGTTACAAGCCTTTCCGGGACGAGCAGGGGCGCCTCGTCCGCTGGTATGCGACCGCAACGGATATCGATGATCTCAAGCGCGCGGAGGCCAAGCACCGTCAGGATGAAGAAGAGCTTCGGCGCATCATCGATCTCATTCCACAATCGGTCATCGTCTTGAATCCAGACGGGAGAGCCATTTACGCAAATCGAGTGGCACTCGAGTACACCGGACTGTCGCTCGAGGAAATGCAAGCCGCCGATTCTCGCGCGCATGTTTTCCATCCCGAGGACGTTGAGAGACTTCGAGAAGACCGGCAGAAAGCGCTTTTGGGCAATGTCCCGTTCGAGAACGAGCAGCGGGCTCGCGGGAAAGATGGCAAGTATCGCTGGTTCCTCATCCGCTACAACCCATTCCGGGACCAGAGCGGAAAAGTCATTCGGTGGTATGCGACAGGAACCGATATTGAGGACCGAAAGCGCGCGGAGGAGAAACTCCGCCACGAGGATCGGGAGCTGAGGACGCTGATAGATTCTCTCCCTCAGCACGTCCTGGTACTGGACGCCAACGGCTCTCTGCTTCAGGCAAACCAGGTGATGCTCGACTATGGCGGCCGCACCCTCAAGGAGATGCAGGGGGCTGGAACCAGTGAGCGAATCAAGAGGGATCTCCATCCCGAAGATCTCGAGAGAGTGCGGGGCGAACGAGCACGCGGCTTCTCCATGGGACTCCCGTTTGAGATGGAAAAGCGGATGCTCGGGAAAGATGGTCGGTATCGCTGGTTTCTCTTTCGCTACAATCCGCAGCGCAATGAGCAGGGCCAAATCGAGCGATGGTTCGCCACGGCCACTGACATTGAAGATCGCAAGCAGGCCGAAGATCGCATGCGCAATGAAACCGTTGCGTTGCGCGAGGAAGTCGTACGCTCTTCGATGTTCGAGGAAATCGTCGGTTCCTCTGCTGCGCTTCGCAAGGTATTGGAGCAGGTGGCGAAAGTAGCTCCCACTGACTCTACCGTTCTCATCCAGGGTGAGACCGGAACCGGTAAAGAGCTGATTGCCCGGGCGATTCATAATCGATCGAGGCGGGCGAATCGCGCGTTCATCCGAGTGAATTGCGCCGCGATTCCGCTTTCGCTGATGGCTTCCGAGCTCTTCGGCCACGAAAAGGGTTCCTTCACTGGAGCATTGCAGCGGCGCACGGGCCGCTTCGAAGCGGCCGACGGTGGAACCATTTTCCTAGATGAGATCGGAGAACTGCCACCGGAGACGCAAATCGCCGTGCTGCGAGTTCTTCAAGAGCGCGAGCTCGAACGGGTGGGCGGGAATCAGTCGATACCAGTCGACGTGCGCGTGCTCACGGCAACCAACAAGGACTTGAGCGCGGCCGTCGCTGAGGGTGTGTTCCGCAAAGACTTGTTCTACCGCCTCAACGTTTTCCCCATTCAATTGCCACCCCTTCGTGCTCGAGGTGAAGACATTCGCCTGCTGGTGGAATACCTGGTCGAGCGCTTTGCCGAAAAGACTGGCAAGACTATTCGAAGGATCAGCAAAGAGACCCTGAAGTTATTTCAAAGCTATGCCTGGCCCGGCAACATTCGTGAATTGCAGAATGTGATTGAGCGGGCAGTAATCCTTTGCGAGAGCGAAACATTCTCGGTTGATGCAAGTTGGCTTACGCCGGCTGGTCCGACCATCCGCATCCCCGACGACAGAAGGCCCAGGTCGCATCGGTCGGGCGTCCCATTGGCCGCTGATCTTGCCGAACGGGAAAGAGCAATGATCGAAAAGGCGCTTCGCAAGGCACAAGGGTTGATCTCTGGCCCTGCCGGTGCCGCCGCGAGACTGGGCCTACCCAGACAAACGCTCGAATCAAAGATCAGGAAGCTCGGAATCGACCGGTATCGTTTCAAGTCTTGACGCCGAATTTTCAGCAAAGGCCGAAACCGTAGCCTCGACCCCACGATGACGATCAGCAATCCGAATCCTTACGAATGGCGCCGCTATTGCACCATTGCGCAGGCGTCCAACGCTCGATGGGCCGAACGTGACTCTGAAAATCGAAAAGTACTGCGATGGGTGCGGCACGACCATCCGGCTCATTGGGCGAATGCAGGCAGACCATTTGGAGGAATTGGAGAAGCAGGTCAGGGAGAGCGGCTCGAACGTCGCGTTGGACTTGGAGGAAGTGAATCTGGTTGATGTGGAGGTTGTTCGCTTCCTGGGGACCTGTGAGGGCCAAGGCGTCAGGCTGCTCAACGGCTCGCCCTACATAAATGATTGGATCGCCAAAGAGCACGGGAAAGGAAGCTATGGCGAATGAACTTTTGGAGAAGGCATGGGAAGCTCATGGCGGGCTCGATGTTGGAAGAGATGCTCTTCCGCTGCCCGATGGGAAAGTGCGGAAGAGGGACATTGGATTTTCGCGCCTCCGCGATGTTCATTTCATGTGCCCCTCCAGCGCGGTTTTCGGTGGAACGTGGCGGAACAAGAAGGGACAGGGCGGACAACGAACTGAGTCAAAACAACGCGATAGAGGGTAACCGCTCATCCTGCAAAGGGTTTTCTATCACTCTGCGCGGGTTCGAGTCCCGCCCTGGGCACTGCAAGTCGCTGAGACTCCAACGAATTTTCGCTCAAAATTGCGCGTGTGCCCAGTGTGCCCCTTCGCCACTCTGAGAACAGCGAGATTTACCCGCCCTGGTTGATTTCGGCTGGCGCTCAGTTCCGCCGCAGACGCTCTCCGAATGTGCGAACGCCGGATGCCGTCGCATCCTCCAGGGACAGCGTTCGGCCTTCCGGCTTGCCGAGTTGGCGGCGCCACTCCGTGAGCTCCGCTCTGTTAGCAAAGAGAAGCATCTCGGCGCAGCCGCAATTCTCGCCCCCCAGCTAGACAACCGCGTCGGATGGTTCGGCGTGCTCGAGCCGATTCCCGTTGACCGCGATCCGGATCGGGGCAGCGCTAAACATCTTTCACCTTGACAAGCACACGCCCCAAGTACACTATCCCCCTCCCAGGGATATGGATATGGCACAGACAGCGAAGCGAAGAAAGTTGGCGTTGGGTCATCCAGAATCGAGTGCGGTCAATCTTCCCGAGGACGTTCGAACCGCGATTGACGCGCGATTGGCTCGAATCGAGGGCCACGTGGCCGCCATCCGGCGAATGATGGCCGCAGGGGAGGATTGCGACGCCCTCTTGATCCAGGCGTCTGCAGTCCGTTCGGCGCTCAACGGCGTTCTGGCTGAGCTCATGGAGGCGCATCTGACGTCGTGCATCGTTCCGCGCACAAGTGCAGGCCAAGCGGAAGTGGCGATCGAGCGGCTCCGGAAAGCGTTGGCCACAGTTTTGAAGAGAGGTTGATGAATGAATACAAAAGTCCTTGCGGGAGGGGCGATTGGGGCTGCCTTGGCGGCATCAATTTGCTGCCTGGGTCCGCTTGCACTGGCGTTGCTGGGTCTGGGGGGCGGTGCAGTACTGTTAAAGCTCGAGGCTTATCGGGCGTACTTTCTCGTGGGCACCGGCGCTCTATTAGGGGCAGCGTTCTACATCACCTACCGCCGTCCCCCTGCGGAGGACTGCCGCCCAGGCACGCTGTGCGCCAATCCTGCATCTCGCAAATGGCAAAAAGCTGCTCTCTGGATAGTGACTGGAGTCCTGTTGCTCGCCGCGTTTCCGTACTACGCCAAATACGTTCTTTAGGTGAGTCGAACCGCTGAGACACTGCTCAGGCAGGAATGTCCTATGAAAAGGATCGCGCTGTTTCTCTTGTTGTTAGGTGCAGCTGGGATTTCCTCTGCGGCAACCCAGAACGTGACTTTTGCAGTGCAGGGTTGGACGTGTGGAAGCTGTGCCGCCTCCACGCGTATTGCTCTCAAGAAGCTTGGGGGCATTCAAGATGTCAAGGTTGACACGGAAAGATCGGAAGCAAGTGTCATCTACGATGATGCCACAATCTCTCCCGACAAAATGATTCAAGCCGTCGAAGGGCTTGGTTACAAAGCGAACGTGAAAACTACCGGCGCAAAGATTGCCTCAACGGCCACGGGGGGTTTACTGGCGGAAGAGGCGGCGACGAAGGCCAGCACTGTGTCGGGGCCTCCGGTTGTATCGTCCGAGCGAATCACGTTTTTCGAAGTCCCACTGGAATGTCCGGCCGTCCCGGGCCTCGGGTGTGGAGGTCGGGCAAGACCTCTGTTCGCCGACTTGGAGCGAAATTCGCTCATTGCCGGAGCCTGGCTGAACCATTCGGGGAACGTGCTTGGAATCATTTGGAAGGTGCCGGACGATGCTCGCTCGGGCGTCGACGCAGTCCAGTCGATTTTCAGGAAGAGCAGTCTTGAGGTGTTGCTCCTGCGGGGTAGCGGGTACGAAAGAGCGCTGAAAGATTTCTCCTCGGGGTCGAAGTGGTATCGGGGCACAGAATTGGCTCGCTTGAGTGAAGAAGAGGCAGAGGCCATCGCTTCTCGGCTCATCCACAGGGTCGAAAAGCGCGTCGCCATACAGCCAGAGAAAGCGGCAAAGCTCCGCAAAGAGGTGGCCGATGTTTTCAAAAGGCATTTTGCCGCACCGGCTTCTGGCGGTGGAAAGACTCTTAGAAAACAAGAGCTCTTAGACGTCGCGCGGAAGACTTTGAATGCTCAGCAGGCCGTTGAATTCGAAAAAGCCTTGGCCCAGGGAACTCGGCCGCTTTCAGATGACGCGGGTTAAGCCGCCTTGCGTCCTTCAGGACGAGCGGCCCAGGACATTCTGCAGAGGCTGAAGGTGAAGGAAACGCGCCTGACGAGTCTTTGTAGGAGGCACAGTTTCGCGGCGGTCAAAGTAGTTTTGGAGGAGGTTCTCGATGGGTTCTGAGAAGAAGTTTGACCTTGTCATCCTTGGCTCTGGGTCCACGGCCTTTGCGGCCGCGTTGCGAGCGCAGGAGTTGGGCAAGACGGCCCTGATGACCGAGGAGCGAACTCTCGGCGGCACCTGCGTCAATCGCGGATGCCTGCCCTCCAAGAATCTGATCGAGGCGGCCAAGCTCATGTACGACGCGCAGAACCCGCGTTACCCGGGACTGAGAGCGTCTCGGCTTGGCCTGGACTTCAAGGAGCTCAGCGCGCAAAAGCGCGAAGTCGTCGAGAGCTACAGGGGGAAGAAGTACCAAAGCCTCCTCGGCGGCAAGTTCGACATTGAAAAGGGCCATGCGGAATTCGTGGACCCCCATACCCTTGCGGTTGGCGACAGGCGGGTGAGGGGTGACGCAGTGCTGATCGCGACGGGCTCTCGTCCGGTGCTGCCGCGCATCGAGGGCCTGAGTGATGTCCCGTTCCTCACGAGTGACCTGCTCAGCAGCGGCGAGCCGATGGAGCTGACCGAGTGCCCGCACTCGCTGCTCGTGGTGGGCGGCGGCTACATCGCGCTCGAGCTCGGGCAGATGTTCCGGCGTTTTGGTGCCGAGGTCACCCTGCTTGAGCGAAGCGACCAGCTCTTTGCCCAAGGGTACGAGCCCGAGGTCGGCCCCACCGTCCGCAAGTTTCTCGAGGAAGAAGGCATCCGCGTCGAGACGCGAGCCCTGGTACGGGCAGTCCGCCGCGACGGAGCCTTGGCGGTCGCAACGGCGGACGTGCAGGGGAAGATGAAGGAGTTCCGTGCAGAGCAGTTGCTGATTGCAACGGGGAGAAGGCCCAATACAGACAACATCGCCATTGAGCGCTCTGGGATGAAGCTCGGAAAGGACGGGCAGGTGCTCGTCGACGAGCACCTGCGGACTCAGGTGCCTCACATCTTTGCCGCCGGAGACGTCGTCGGACGAGAGGTAGCCAGCCAGATGGCCACGCCGGTCGGAAGTCAGGACGGGGGCATCGCCGCGTACAATGCGCTCTCCGGCGGCAAGCCCCGGACGGTGAACCACCGGGTTATCCCTCGCGTCGTTTTCACCGACCCGCCGATCGCCGTGGTCGGCATGAGCGAAACCGAGGCGGTGGCGGCCGGGCATCCGTGCTGGTGCAGGGCGGTGCCCATGTCGCTGGTCCCCCGGGCCGGGGCCATTCGCGACACGAGAGGTTTTGTGAAGATGGTTGCAAACGCGAAGACGGACGAGGTGCTGGGAGTCACGATGGTCGGCAACAGCGCAGCGGAGGTGATTCACGAGGCGGCGATGGCGCTGCGGTTCCGAGCTACGCTGCACGACTTCATCGAGCTGATTCACGTCTACCCGACGATGGCAGAAGCGCTCAAAATTGTTGCCATCTCGCGCTACAAGGATCCCGCCAAGCTCTCGTGCTGCGCGGAGTAATGCTGACACAGAGCCCCCGCCATCTATAAAGAGGGCCAGAAATGAAAGGATTGCTTAAACAATTTGCCGGACTCATCGGCGCCGGAATCGCGGCTGCCTGCTGCTTAGGCATTTCCGTGGTGCTCTCGGCAGTCGGCGCGGCAGGCTTGGGCTTCTTGGTTCACGACCCGTACCTGTTCCCGATCTTCGTCGCTTTTGTCGCGTTTAGCCTCTGGACGCTGTACCGCTCCGCCCGCTCGCACCGAAACCTAGACCCATTTTGGCTCAGCTTGGCCGGTGGCGGGATCAGCATCATCGGGCTGTGGCTGCTGGTGACCGGCTTGTACGCGGCCTCCTGGGCCATCTACGTGGGGCTCGCCGTGCTCGTGGCGGGAAGCATTTGGGATGTCATCCCTGGCCGAAAGCCGGTGGCCTGTGCGTGCGAAGCGCCGCCTGTCAAGGCAGAAAAGCCCGATGTCGGCAAGCGCGTTGCGACCGGCGCTGCTCTCAGCGTGGCAGCCGCAGCCGCGTTCTACGGAATGTACAAGTCGGTAGCAGCCTTTTCCCCTGAGGCAAAGCAAGGCGAGATCGCCTGCTGGGGAATCAACTCGTGCAAGAGCACGACGGCGTGCACTACTGCCTTCAACGCGTGCACGGGACAGAATGACTGCAAAGGGCGCGGCTATCTCAATGTTCCGCCGAAGGAGTGCCGGGCCCGGGGCGGTGTTCCGCTGAAAGGCTCGATTGCGGACCCGGCCAAGAGCGGATGATGGTTGCTAGTTTCGGTCTCGGCCTGCGCCCGCCGTTTTACGCCGAGGCGGCACTCGGTAGGGTGCCAGTCGACTGGTTCGAGCTCATCACCGAGAACTTCATGGTGGCCGGAGGTAATCCGCTGCGCGTTCTAGATGCAGTTCGCCAGCACTATCCGGTGGCGCTGCATGGGGTATCCATGAATCTCGGGGGCACGGACCCGTTGGACAAGTCATACCTCGATAACTTGGCCAAGCTCATCCGGCGAGCCGAGCCGCTTTGGATCTCGGACCACTTGTGCTGGACAGGGCATGGAGGGCATCACCTGCACGACTTACTGCCGCTCCCCTACACGGAAGAAATGGTCGAGCATGTCTCGTGCCGGATCCGCGAGGTTCAGGAGCGGCTCGGGCAGCGAGTCCTAATCGAGAACGTGGCGAGTTACGTCCAGTTCAAGCAGAGCGGGATGCCTGAGTGGGAGTTTATTTCCGCGGTGGCGAACCGCGCCGACTGCATGATTCTGCTGGACGTGAACAACCTCTTCGTGAGCGGACGCAATCATGGGTTTGATCCTCGGCAGTACATCGAGGCTGTCCAAGCGTGCCGCGTGCGTCAACTGCACTTGGCGGGCCACAGCGTCGGGGGGCCGTTGCTGATCGACACGCATGATCATCCGGTGAGCGAAGCTGTCTGGGCGCTGTACCGCTACACGCTCCGCCGCCTGGGTCCTCTGCCGATCATGCTTGAGCGCGATGAGGCCATCCCGGACCTCGCGCAGGTGCTTCAGGAACTGGACCGCGCGCGGGCGATTTGCGCTGAGGCAAAGGCTGCATGAAACCTCTTCCTCTCGTTGAGTTGCAGTCTGCGTTCAAGCAATACGTGCTTGTGGGCGACAACGAGGCGGAGCTTTCGGTCCAGGTCGCTCGGCGCGAAGGGATATCTGCGGAAACGCGATTAGAGGTATATCGAAACGCGTACTACACCAGGCTCCAAGAATCCCTGGCCCACGACTTCCCTGTCTTGCTGGCGGTCGCGGGCGACAAGGCGTTCGGCCGACTGGCCACCGCGTACGTTCGCGATCACCCTTCGACCAAGCCTTCGCTCCGGTGGTTGGGACAGCATCTGCCGCATTGGCTGCGCTCGACGGCGAATGAGGCGCCGCTGGCCGATCTGGCAGCGCTGGAGTGGGCGGTGCTCCGCGCGTTCGACGCCCACGGTGCGACGGCGCTGACCCCGGCTGACCTTGCAGCCATTCCCGCCGACCGGTGGCCCAACTTGCGCCTTACGCTGCACCCTTCGGTCACAATCCTCACACTTCAAGCGAATGTTCGGGAAATTTGGCTTGCCGTGCGCGGGGGTCGTCCTCTTCCCGCTCTGAGACTAATCTCGCAAGAAGTCGTCGTCTGGCGCTCGCAGGACGGACCTCAGGTCGAGGCGGTGAGCAGCGGTTGCTACGTGCTGCTCGGGGCGTTGATGCGAGGGTCGCGCCTCAGCGAGGCCTGCGAAGTATTGGCGCAGTCGACACAGCCCGTGGCCGTACCCACGGCCGTCGCTGAATACCTCCACTACGCCCTATCTCGCGGCTGGTTTGCTCCGTCTGCAGCTTGACCCAGCTTCAGCTCGACCGCTGGGGCCGCACTCCATCGGGAAGCCGACTAGCCTGTTTTTCCTGCAGACCCGCGCGGGCGCGGGCGCTCGGCGTCTCACGAACTCAAGCCTTCCAGCCTTGGCGTCCTGCCGAGACGCTCTTCTCTCGGAAGAGTTCCTAGGCTACATTTGAGCGAAGGATCTTATGAAAAAGTATCACTTGCTAGTGATTGTTTCATCAGCCTAGGTAGGGAGGCTCTTGCAATATCTGGGTTCTGTTTTAATTGTTCTTATGGCACTACCGGTTGCAGCGGTAGAATCCCATTACTACCTCGAGTACGAAACGTTCCGCGCCCTGACCGCTTTGGCGCCCGAACTGCCTGAACCGCGCTTGGTAGGCTTGCCTGAAGGCGGCTTTCAGCTATGGACTCAGGGACAGATGCGGCTGCCGGCGGGTGGCTACTTTGTAGAAGGAGACTTTAACCAGGATGGACTGCCGGATGCAGCCTTGCTTTTACAGTCTCATGACCGAAGCTACTTGCTTATCGCAAGTCAAATGCAGAATCGCTGGACGCACCAAACGCTTCTCGAGTTGAAAGGCCAATCAGGTATAACGCTGGATGGCAACGTCCTTGTTTTAGCGCCGCGAGAAGCCCATGGGGCCGAGACCTATGTGGCGTGGGACGGGCATCAATACCGCATGTCCAGCGCGCCTGCGCAGGCGTCGTCGAGTGCGCCGGATAAAGCTCTTCCAAAGAATTCCTCGGCGGCGGTGTTCCCTCCATCGCGGACATTTGCTTCATCCGCCACCGCCGTCCCCTTTCATTTTTTCGTCGCGCTTCAGAAGAACGAGCTGCAGCCCGTGGAAGTGAGGCTCAGCTATCTGGGTCCGCGTGAGGAATCGATATCCGACTTGCGATTTGTTGTTGAAGGAACTGAGCATGGCGATGCGGCCGGGCGTCGCAAGAATCCCGGGTTTTGGACGATCCCTATTCCGGTTATACCGCTTCAAGAACTTCTTCGTACATTGGAGAAATCGTCTGGCCCGCTGACCGCCCAAACCGCACCGAAACCATTCCCCTGGCTTTCCTTGACTGTCGAAGCAAATGGGCAAGGCCCCAAAATGTTTCAAACGAGCTTTAATCAGGATCAAGCCAAAGAGGTCTTTTCCGTTTTTCGACACGTATTGGACAGCGAGCGGCTGGCTCGCTATCATCTGCAATCTTGGGGCTGCGCCATTGGCCTGCTGCCCGCTGCGCATGCGACGGATGTGACAAACCGCATGGCGATTAAAGTCTCCGCTTCTTCCAATTCTCCATGGGAGTCGGTATCCAATTATCTTCAAAAAGGCCGTGTCGCCCCCTCCGAAATTAGAGTCAGTCTTACCAACCAGTCGAGCTCGGTGGTCACAGGCCCAATCTCGGTCGTGTTTAATCTCTCGGGCAACGCTCGTATAGCGGATCCTGACGGCACCACTTGCAATACGTCACCCGTTGGGCGGGAGTTTGTGCACTTGCCACTCCGAAACAACCAATTAGCACCGGGTGAAAGCGTTGAAATGCCAGCGACCATTGCGAATCCAGAAAAGGTGTCAATCGTTTTTGATTTGAAGGTTCTAGCCGGGGCCGACCCAAGATGAAATGGATCGGTCGAGTCGCCGTCTTTCTCGCAGCTGCGGTCGGCATCTGGACGTGCAGCGCTCTGGGCACTGAAGAGCCAACGCATTATCAACTGACACCGGATGGACAGGTCCATGGGCACACTCTCTCCGATTGGATCAAGCAGCTCAAAGATTCCAATCCCTCCATCCGTCAGTCCGCCGCAGAAGCCATTAAAGGAATCTCGCCCGACGAAGCAAAGGTGGCAATCCCTTCTTTGATTCCTTTGCTGAGGGATTCCGCCGAAACGGTCCGTCAAGCCGCCGCTGAAACGCTAGGCGGTTTTGGTTCGGATGCGCGACCGGCGATCCACGGATTAATCCAACGCCTGAGTGACCCGGTAGAGCCTGTCCGCAATGCCGCGGCGGCCGCTTTATATTATGTCGGCATCAATCGAGATCGCCAGACCGATCCAGAGCCTGAAAAGGCGTTGCAGCTAACCATGCAGACGATATTCTCCTGCAGAGATCGCCCTGCAAGCATTCGCACCCAGCTAATGATGGTGAACACACTGGGAACTTTCGCTTGCCTGGATTCGCCTCATTTTAGGCCGTGCCAAAACCTTACGGCCCCTGCGGTACATGACCAATCGATCCGGCTCCTCATTGATATCATTCAAAACCGACAACTCCATTCCTTGGTCCGTGAACGGGCCTGTACTGCGCTCGGAGCCTTCCGTAAGCAGGCTCGCGGTGCTTCTCCAGTTCTCGCGAGCCTTCTTCGACAAACCGATGAGGACGCTGGACTTCGCACCGCTGCGATCGACGCTTTGGTCAAGTTGGGAGCCACGCCAGAAACTGTGAAAGTGCTGGTGCAAGCCCTTCAGGATAAGGATCTCTTTGTCCGCCGCGATGCCGCATGGGCGCTCGGTGAACTCGGTCTCGAAGCTAGGGCGGCGCTGCCGGACTTGTGGAGGGCCCTAAATGACAGTGATAGCCAAACCCGCGGCATGGCCGATAAAGCCATTGAGCGCATTACTTCCCCGACCGCGGCATCTACCGAAGAAGTTAGCACTCACGCGCCGAGACGGTAGAAAAGGGCCGTCTTTCAGAGAGCCTCTGAAATTACCCGCCCTGGTTGGCAGGGGCGCACGCGCCCATTGGCGATGGCCGTGCAACCAGCCGAACATTATGAAGCGGCCATGGCGTTCGTGAATCAGGACCAAGTCAACCCCGACTGCTGGCCTTTCTCCGGCGTTAGCGACGCAGGAACATGGCTCGACTACTATCGGTAAACGTCGGACTTCCGCGCGACATTGAGTGGAAGGGTCGCACCGTGCACACCGGGATCTGGAAGAATCCGGTGCCTGGCCGCTGTCGGGTCGGCCGGTTGAATCTAGATGGAGATGGTCAAGGCGACTTGGCCGGGCACGGGGGTGAGCAGCGCGCGGTCTTCGTCTACCAGATTGAATCGTATCGTTATTGGCAGGAGCAATTGAAGAGGGCCGATTTCGTCCACGGACAGTTCGGCGAGAACTTCACCATCGAAGGATTGCCCGACGATGCCGTGTGCATCGGCGACCGTTATCGGATTGGCAGCGCGCTCTTCGAGATCACTCAACCCCGCGTAACCTGCTATCGCGTCGGCATTCGAATGAATGAGCCTCGGATGCCGGCATTGCTGACATCCAGCGGAAGGCCGGGGTTCTACTTCCGCGTGCTGCAGGAAGGCGAGGTGGGCGCGGGCGACGAAATCGTGAAGGTAGGTGAGGCGAAGGAGCGAATGACCGTCGAGGAGATCAATGCGCTCCTCTATTCGCCCAATCATTCGCGGGATCGACTGGAGCGCGCCTTGCGGATCGAGGCGCTTTCGCCGGGATGGCGTTGGTCGTTTGAGGCATTACTGCGCAGCCAAGGGACTGGCGCAGTGAGCGGGAATGCGGGGCTGGTACCGGCGGCAGCCGCGAATCCGGCTGCACCGGGATTTCGGCCGCTCGCGGTGACGGCAATCGATCAGGAGTCCTTGGATGTCCTTTCACTAACTATGCAGAACCCGGAGCGTCAGCCGCTGCCAACGGCGTTGCCAGGTCAGTACGTGGTCTTGCGTCTTCAACCGACGACCGGAGGCCGACCGCTTTTTCGCAGCTACTCGCTGTCGGGTCCCATTTCGACGGAGCGCTATCGAATCAGCGTGAAGCTCGAGCCGAATGGCGTGGCTGGAACCCACCTCCGGGAGCATGTCCGCGTGGGCGATGCTCTCGACGTCAGCTCGCCGCGCGGGAGCTTCGTTCTGCAGCCGGGAGAGCGGCCGGTGGTGCTGCTCAGCGCCGGAATCGGGGCGACGCCTGTTCTGGCGATGTTGTACGCGCTCGCGGCGGCCCGCTCCACACGGCAGGTCTTATGGCTGCACGCGGCTCGGGATCGCCAGCATCATCCATTCGCCGCCGAAGTCCGCCGCCTCATGGGCGCGCTGACGCACGGCCGCAGCTACGTTTGTTACAGCAGGCCAGGCTCGCGCGACAGGGTGAGTGAGGATTTCGACGCTATCGGTCATTTGTCACGATCGGCGTTCGACGAGGTCGGCGTCCCACAACAGGCCGGATGTCTACCTCTGCGGCCCGACGCGTTTCATGGCAGACATGAAAGAGGCGCTCGCAACCTTGGGCGTAGCGCCGGAGCGCATTCATGTCGAAATGTTCAACGGCAGCGAGTCGATGACTCCTGGCGTCGTCGGCGCAGCGAAGCGAGCTCCGCATCTGCCCAACAACGACGCCAACACCGGTCCGCTGGTATCGTTTGCGCGCAGTGGCATCGCGGCACACTGGAAGGCGTCGGCCTACCAGAGCATCTTGGAGCTGGCGGAGGCGTGCGACGTCCCGGTCCGTTGGTCGTGCAGGACCGGTGTTTGTCACAACTGTGAGAGCGGTTTGGTTTCGGGGGCAGTCGTCTATGGACCGGAGCCACTCGACAAGCCTGCCGACGGCAACCTCCTCGTCTGCTGCTCGCAACCGGTTGGCGACGTGGTAATCGATTTGTAAGCCTGACGGTGATTCGATTTCTGAGGTAATTCGATCATTCGCGGCACTGCCGCCACTATGCAAACGTGCTGCTCCTCGCGAGAATGGGCCTTCGGGCGAGCGTAGTGTGCGCGCTCGTAGACATGAACTGGCGGTGCGGCGAGGTCATCGTCCACGGGAAGGGCGCCAGAAAGGAGCCGAACGAGAAACTCGAGTGTCTTTTCCTGAGGGCTCGGGTTTCAGATAAACGAATAGGCAACAAACACAAATCCCTAAGCCAACGAGAGGATATTTCAGGGCTACGACCGCAGCCACTCCGAAGAGGCACAGGGTCGCGATCGGTCGGACGCGCATGATCCTGCCCACCTTCGGTGGTACGTCATCGACAGGACTGCGGTCAATAAGCTCCCAGATCAGAAGTATGTAGGTCGCGTTCACCAGGGGTCGCTGCGCGAAGCATGGCTGTCTCCTTGCTGTCCGCTGCCGGCGATCGACAACCGCGGCGTCACGGATCGGATTTGGGCTGCCGTGTAGACAAATGCTTTGCCCAGCCTCTCCAACTCTCGGACAACTGCGGAATTGCAAGCAGCCGCGGCACCTCATCGCGATCGCGTGTATAGATGCGAAAGACATCTCGGATGGTGAGGTCGTGGTCAGGCTTCTCCATGAGCCGGATCTCGTCTCCCGCGCCCACGTCGCCCTCGACGACGATTCTGAGATAGGTCCCGGGTCGCAACGCCTTGGTGAAGCGGCGTGGGAACGTCTCGTCGTTCATCCGGACTCCGAGCCGCCAACAAGGGATTCGCGGCTCGGAAACCTCGAAAATCGCGCTTCCGATCTGCCAACGCTCGCCGACGAGCGCGTCGTTGAGCTCCATCGCTTCCGTGGTCAGGTTCTCTCCAAACTCGCCGTAAGAGATGGGACGGCCGATCTCCCCTTCCCACCAGCGTTGGTCCTCCACCGAATATGCGTAGACGGCCTTGTCGAACCCGCCGTGTGCCTCGAGATCCGCTTGGCGGTCGCCCGCGAGATTGACGCCGCGAGCCGCGACCCGTCCGCTAACCGGCGACTTCCAGATTGCGCTCTGGGCGGGGCGGCCGTGGTAATCGAACTTGCGCACGTCACCAACGTTGACTGAGAGCACCTTTGCGGTTTCAGGTGCCATCGGTTCCGCTCGTCCGATAATTGGTCGAGGCCGCGCGGGTGAATCCGCGCTCTTGGACGATCCAGGTATTGCCGTCTGGATCGGCGAAGTCGATAAAGCTGGCGTAATTTCGCCGCTCGGGATCGACTCCTGGCGAGTAGTCCCCTTGCCAGTCGCCCGTGGAGGTCTTGTGCCGAATGGGGCTGACTGCCAGCCCGCGTCCCGTCAGTTCGCGGCGTGCGGCCTCGATGTCGCTCACGACGAGGTAGGAGGTGCGGGCCGCCCCTGGCGTCGCGTCGGTGAGGCCGACGCCGAACTGCACCGAACACGATGACCCTGGTGGGGTGAGCTGGACAACGCGGAATTGGCTGTTGGGTCGGTAGTCGACATCCAGGATGAAGCCTGCCCGTTTGGTGTAGAACTCGACTGCCAGGTCGACATCGCGGACAGCCAGAGTGATGACCTCGATTCGGTAGTCCATCAGTCACCGACTACCTGGCGATAGGGGCAGCAGCAGCCCCGGAGCGGTCGGCTGCGACGCTGCGCTGGCGCACCTCGTCGGGGTCCATCCCTCGGTCGATACCGTGCGGGATAACGGCTTGGCCGGGTTCGAGGGCCAGCTTCCTGCTGTCGAGGTAAACGTCCACGAGGTCTGGCTCGAAGGAGACGAACCCCGACACGTGGGCCACCTCGGGCCATGCCTCGAGATACGACCAGGCGGCACGCTTGTGCTGCCCGATGTCATAGTAGCTGGCCAGGCCCTTGTACGGGCAGAACGTCTGCCCCTCGACCGGTGTCAGGGCCGACTGGTCGATGTCGTCAGGGGGGACGTACCAGCGGGGCGCGAAGCCCGACTCGTAGAGCACAACCGGGCGCCGCGTCTCGGCGATGACCCGGTCCCCGTCACGCACGACGAGGTGTCGTGAGGTCTGCCGGATGTCGTTCCGGTGATACAAATCCGCCGCGTGACCCACGATGCGCTCGTCTTCTTCGTAGAAGGCGTCCATTAACGTCCAGGCGAAAGCGACGCGGTCCCGCATGATCGCCGCGTACCCCGGCAGGTCCGTGTACCGCCAGGCGGCGCGCTGCGCCTCCTTGCCCCCGGCTCGAACGCTGAACCACGCCGTCGGCCCGAGCTCACGATGTTTCGTGATGCGCGTCTCCGGCGCGAGTATGCCCTCCTGGACGTGGCCTAGCGGGAAGAACGCGACTGGGTAGCGGTCCGGCTCGTGGAGCAGCACGACGTCCTCGCTGTCGACCACCCACTGCCCGCCGAACCGCACGCGCATCCGCCGACGGAGTGGCTCGGCGAACAGCAGCCGCTTCGGCAGCGGATCAGCCACGAGGAAGTGCCCCACCGCTCCGGTCCCCAGCGGTCCCTGCTGCCATGCCAAGCCCATCGCCTTCTCCTTTGCTCGCCACTCCAATCGGCCAATACGTCCTGCAATCTGCTTTTCGTGCGCCGCGTCACTTGCGCGGCCGGCTCCTGTGATCGAGCATTGCTACTCGCCGCGAGCCGACATGCCGTTCGCATCAAGGAACTGTCGCATCGCAGCGGCAATCTGCACGACATGGGTTTCAGTCGCAAAATGACCTGTATCAAGGAACTGGACATCTGCGTTTCGGATGTCGTTGCGAAACGCCTCTGCCCCCGCGGGAATGAAGAAGGGATCGTGCTTGCCCCAGATCGCCAGCAACGGAGGCTGCATCTCGCGGAAGTAGCGTTGGAATGCTGGGTACAATCGAACGTTGCTCGCGTAGTCGAGCAAAAGGTCCAACTGAATGTCCATGTTCCCGGGCCGGGCAATCATCGCCGCGTCGAGCGTGTACCCCTCCGGGGCGATCGCGGCGGGATTGGGCACTCCGTAGACGTATTGCGTACGAATCCCTTCCGGGCTGAGCACCCGGCGGACCGCTTCGCGATTCTGCGGAGTCGGTTCGCGCCAGTACCGCTGAATGGGTGCCCAAGCCTCACCAAGCCCGGCTTCGTACGCATTGCCGTTCTGCGAGACGATTGCTGCGACGCGTTCGGGGTGAGCCATCGCGAGCCGGAAGCCCGTCGGCGCCCCGTAGTCGAACACGTAGAGTGCGTAACGGGCAAGGTGAAGTGCTTCCGTGAAGGCCGCGATCGTCCGCGCCAACGCGTCAAACGAGTACACATAGTTCCGCGTTCGCGGTACCTCCGTAAAGCCGAAGCCCGGCAGGTCGGGCGCAATCACTCGGTAGCGATCCGCGAGGCGCGGAATCAGTTCGCGGAACATGAACGAGGATGCGGGAAACCCGTGCAGCAAGAGCACGACCGCCCCATCAGGTGGGCCAGCCTCTCGGTAGAAGACGCGGATCCCATCCACTTCGAGCGTGTGGACGGACGTAACCGGCACGACGAAGCCCGTGTTACGGCGATGTGAAACTGCCGCGGAGGACTCTGCCCGCGATACGCCGCTGGCGTTCTTGCTTCGGGGTGGAAGACTCTGACTCATGACTAATGTCCTCCCGTCAACACCTGGGAACTGACAGGTCTCAGGTTACAGCTATAGGTCGACCTGTAACTTGTCAAGGACAATATTCAAGGTTACACTGAACGTTGGTTCATTCATCAATGAAACAACCGGAGGCTGTTCGATGGACTTCGACGTCATCATCGTTGGCGCAGGTCAGGCGGGTATTCCGCTCGCGATGCCGCTCGCGCGAGTCGGCAAGCGCGTGGCGCTTGCTGAGCGATCCAACCCGGGAGGTACTTGCGTCAATACTGGGTGCACCCCGACGAAAACGATGATCGCCAGCGCGCGAGCCGCGCCACGTCGCCCGTACCTCCGGTCGCCTCGGGGTTCAGGTGGGCGATGTCAAAGTCGACCTTGGCAAGGTTGTCGATCGCAAAGACGCCATCGTCCGCCACTGGCGCGAGGAAATCCTAAAGTCTTTTCGCGGAGCCCGAGACGATTTGACCTTGCTCCAGGGTCACGCAAGATTTGTGGCCGAGCGAGAGCTGCAGGTAAACGGCCAGCGGCACCGGGCAGAGACCGTGATCCTTAATGTCGGGGCTAGGCCGATGGTCCCCTCCTTACCGGGAATCGATCAGATCAATTGGTTGGACAATCGGCGAGTGATGGAGCTCCGCGAAATCCCCGAGCATCTGGTCATTCTCGGGGGAGGTTACGTCGGCTGCGAGTTCGGACAGATGTTTCGTCGATTCGGTTCGCAAGCGACGATCGTCGATCGCGTCGACCAATTGCTTGCGCGCGAGGACCCGGAAATTGCCGCGATTCTGGATTCGGTGTTTCGCAATGAGGGCATTGGACTCGAACTCGCCGTTCAAGTGCAGGGCGTAACCAGTGCTGGAGGGCGAGTCATGCTCCGCCTCTCGAGCGGCAAAGAGATCGCGGGATCACACCTGCTGGTCGCGACCGGCCGGCGTCCCAACACCGACGATCTTGGATGTGATCAGGGCGGGATCCGGTTGGACGAACGGGGTTTCATTTTGATTGATGACAATTACCGAACCAGCGCGCCGGGGACCTACGCGGTCGGAGATGCCACCGGCGAACCGCAATTCACTCATGTTGCCTGGGATGACCACCGAATTTTGTTCGACTTGTTGCTCGGTCGATCGAAGCGAGGCCGCTCGGGTCGCGCGATTCCGTACACCGTGTTCGCCGATCCTCAGGTGGCGGGCGTCGCCCTGACGGAGCGAGATGCCCGAGAACGCGGCATGGAATGTGAAGTTGCCACTTATCCCTACGCTCAGATCGCGCGCGCGGTGGAAGTCGACGAGCGAGCCGGACTGATCAAGGTGGTTTTCGATCCCAAGGCAGAAAGGATTCTCGGCGCGTCGATGGTGGGGGCAGAGGCGGGCGAGTTGATTCACATCTTCGTAACCCTGATCGAGGCCAATGCGTCACCCCGTGCAATCGTCGATGCTCGTTATGTGCACCCGACGTTGGCCGAAGGCGTTCAGTCCGCGGTGCTGAAGCTGAAGCGTTTCTCAATCGACTAAGTGGTAATACGATCGTCCATGAGACCTTCAGGCCCGAGATCGCGCGCAGAATCGCGCGCCCTGTTCCTGGCAGGTCATCCTGCGCTCGATTTCCTGAACACGCGGATGCGGGTGAATGGCGAGCTCGTGGACGTCCTGCAGCGCGACGAGGATGTGTTGCGTTGGCTCGAACGAGCCGGGTTCCCCGTCGCAAGAATCCGCCCGGACACGGCGCCGATGTCCCTGGTGGATGCTGCGCGAACGCTACGGGAGAGCATCCGGTCGCTGGTCGAGAAACGAAGGGCCGGGCGGCGAGGGGATCCGTCGGTCCTCAACCGTTTTCTGGCCCAGGCGCAGAGCCATCCCCGGCTCGTGTGGAACAAGCCGCGCTCGCCGACGATCGACCGGGTCAGCCGGCAGGACACGCCCGCGGGGATTCTGGGGCCGGTGGCGGAAGCTGCCGCTGACCTCTTGGCGACGGCCGACTTCACTCTCGTGAAACGCTGCGAAGACGAGACCTGCGTGCTCTGGTTCTCTGACCAGACCAAATCGCATCACCGCCGTTGGTGCAGTCCGGCGCTCTGCGGCAACCGGCACAAGGTTGCCGCCTACCGGAAGCGACGTCGCGCTGAAGGCGCGTGACGCGCGCCTACCAGACCGAGGCCGAAGTAGTGGGTTTCGCGGCACAGATCTCCTGGCTCAGTCCAATTTCGTGGTGTCGCTATAGCGACACGAGCGACGCGGAGACTTCCATTCGCCACCGTTTCGACATGCGCTCGCCAGGATCCTTGCGATTAAATGCGGTCGAAAGCGCCTAAAGCAGAATGTTCGATGTTGGCGCGCTGCGTGCAATCAGCTGGACCCAAGAGGCATTCGCGTCGTCTCACAGGAGAATGCATTAACGGCTTTGTAGAGGAGAAACCCCGATGAGTGAACTCTGGCGCCTGTCAGCAAGCGAAGTCGCTCGCCTCGTAAGGACACGCAAAGTGTCGGCCCGTGAGGTAGCGGACGCAGCGCTGCAACGGCTCGACTCCGTCAACCCGCGGATCAACGCGATCGTCGATTGCCGACCGGATCTGGTGCGAGAGCAGGCAGACCGCGTGGACAGTGTGTTGGCCCAGGGAAACGACCCGGGTCCCCTGGCCGGCGTGCCGGTCACTGTCAAGATAAACATCGACCAGGCAGGGTTCGCCACGAGCGATGGCAGCAGGCTGCAAGAAAACCTCGTCGCCAAATTCAATAGCCCTGTCGTAGACAATCTGGTGCGGACAGGTGCAGTGCTGCTTGGGCGCAGCAACGCGCCAACGTTTGCCCTGCGTTGGTTTACGAGCAACCTGCTCTATGGCGGCACACACACAAACAACCCACGTGATCCGAAGCTAACCCCTGGCGGATCGAGTGGCGGCGCAGCTGCTGGCATCGCAGCAGGTATCGGACACATTGGCGTAGGGACCGACATCGGTGGCTCAATACGCTATCCCGCGTATGCTTGCGGCGTTCATGGGTTACGTCCCAGCCTCGGGCGAGTCCCTCACTACAACGCGTCTTCGAATCTTTTCGACTCCGGTATCGGGGCTCAGCTGATGCACGTGAAGGGCCCCATAGCACGTACCGTCGAGGATCTTCGCGTCAGTCTGTCTGCCATGTCGGCTCCCGATCCACGAGATCCTTGGTCGGTCCCCGCGCCTCTGGAAGGGCCGCCCAGGCCACTTCTTGCCGCTTTATGCCTGCGACCGGCAGGGAGGCGGGTCGCGCGCGAGGTCGAGGCGTCTGTTCTGGATGCAGGGCGGCGCCTTGCCGATGCAGGATGGACCGTGGAGGAAGTTGTCGATACGCCGCCGTTGAATGAGTCGGCTGAAGTTAATGAATGGCTGTGGCTCGCGGATGGTTTCGCGCAGCTCGCGGACGCGGCAGAGCGCGACGGCGATCCAGGCGCTCTGGCGGTGGTGACAGCCGTGAGACGATGGGGCAAAACGTATCCCGCCGACGCCGTAGCCCGAGCGCTCGTTCAGCGCGCTACTGTGACGCGCCAGTGGCAGCTATTTCTGAATAGGTATGCGGTGCTGTTGATTCCGGTTTCAGCCGAGTTGCCTTTTCCAGACGGACTCGATTTGCAAGGCAACGCAGCGTTTCAACGAGTGTGGGATTCGCAGTTTCTGTTGCGAGCGACCCCTGCGCTGGGTTTGCCGATACTGACGGTCTCCACGGGGCTCGTGGGTCAGAGTCCGGTGGGCGTGCAAATCGTTGCAAGCCGCTATCGCGAGGATCTGTGTCTGCGCGCAGGTGAGGCAATCGAGGCTCGAGGAACGCCGCCCGCTCCCATAGATCCGCGCAACTGACACCAGGATCCAAAGAAATGCTTGACATCATGCCCATAAGACGGACCCGCCCGAGACCGCCCGCAAAATCGCGCGCTCTGTTATTGGCAGGTCATCCTGCGCTCGATTTTCTGAACACACGGATGCGAGTGAATGGCGAATTGGTGGACTTTTTACAGAGCGACGAGGACGTGTTGCGTTGGCTCAAACAAGCCGGATTGCCCGTGGCAAAGAGCCGTCCACACAGGGCGCCAATGTCCCTGGTGCATGCCGCGCGAATGCTGCGAGAGAACATCCGCTCGCTAGTAGAGAAACGAAAGGCCGGGCAGCGAGGAGATCCGTCGATCCTCAACGATTTTCTGGCCGAGGCGCAGAGCCATGCCCGGCTCGTGTGGAACAAGCCGCGCTCGCTGACGATTGAGCGAGTGAGGCAACAGGACACGCCCGCGCGGATGTTGGCGCCCATAACAGAAGCGGCTGCTAACCTGTTGGCGACGGGCGACTTTACTCTGGTGAAAGGCCGCGAAGACGAGACCTGCGTACTATGGTTCTCCGACGAAACCAAATCGCACCACCGGCGTTGGTGCAGTACAGTGCTTTGCGGAAACCGCCACAAGGTTGCCGCCTACCGAAAGCGACGTCGTGCTGAAGGTGCGTGACGCGCCAACGAGGACTTGTTGTCAACGCCGATCTCAATTGCGCACTCTCCCGTCGCGCGCGCCGTAGCCAGTGAAGGCGCCTGCCAAGAATTGACACGCGAAACAGCAGCGTAGAGGCTCTGATGAGATCGGGTGCCCCCGGGGTGCCCCTCCAGCGCGGAATTCGACGGAATGGGATGGAATAGAAAGGAAGGGAGCGGGACAACGAACTTAGGAAATTCAAAGCGATGGTGGGGAACGACTTGTCCTGATTAAGGTTTTTTTCGCTTTGAATCGGGTTCGAGTCCGGCCCTGGGCACTCAAAAGGCTCCAAAGAATGGATCTACTCACTTCGTGGTGGGTAGGGCGCTCGGTTCTGCGGTTGATCAGACCGACTTCACCTTGTTCCCTTGACGCGTCTCGTTCTACCAATGCGCCATCAGTGGGTGCGACTCCATCGGCCACAACCTATTTCGAGGCGTGCGTTTGCTCTTCGTCCGGGCCACCCGGATGGCATCTGCCGTGGTAGGGAAGGTTCAGCCGTGGATTCTTGACGCCATCCGGGTGATGCCACTGGCCATGATCGTTGCCGCCGATCATGCTCCAGCACTTAGTGCAAAATGTGCTCAGCTGCCTTCTTCCTCTTCGTGTCCTTGCGATATGGAAGCCGGTTCTGAAGGGCAGTAGCTGCGTACCTTTGCGCCGCCACCTCAGTTTCCGTCAAGTTGGCGTACTCCGACAGGAAGCTGTGCGCATTGGCGCGAACCACTTCAAAGAGCTTTTCGATGAACTCGGGGTGCTTCGGCCCCATTGGGGCTCCTCTGAGTAAGGTTGCGCGTCATCCTATTCATCGCGGGCTGCAAACATCCTGTTACACGCTGTCAGATGACGTGCCCGGCTACGAATGCCTCAACAATTGGATCCGTGAAGCCGACCTTGTCTGCATCGAACATCGCGAACATCTCCGCGAGGTCTCTGACAGCAGCATGAACGTGTTCCTTCAACTTCGGTACTTCCAACATCTCCAGCAAACCTACCGAGAACTTCGTGGTTACTTCGTTGACGTTCGATATCCGTTGGGTTGGGAAAAGGATTCGCGCAGGATTACCAAATCCAAGGATTTTGCCTTTGATATTCCCATGCTTAATTGAGAAATTAATGATCTCGTCATTGGGTACGCCAAGTATTGCATACATTTTGGCCACTCGCATGAACGACTCGGCAATGCGATTCGTTCTGGTATCCAAAAAGACGTGCGTGGGTTGGCGATTGTTCTCAAATAGTTCGCCGATGAAATAGAACTCACCGCTTCGCTTCAAAATCCAATGATCCCTGTGACCCTCGTCAGTTATGCGTGCTTCAATTCCATCCTTAACGGGTTTTGGCTCCCAATCTGGGGTGGCTATTACCGCCGCAATCGGCCAACCGAACGTGCGGATTTCGCTCTTTTCCATCGCCTCCCTTAGTCGGACCAGAGGTACACTCTGAAAAGTCGTAGCAGAGGGTCTGGCAGTAACTTCCATGAAGCTAAAATCTAGCTTTTGCGTCTCGGTTGGGAATGGCTCTGCCAGCTCGCCAAGGGTTTTGAAGTACCGCGAATGGGTCTTCTCAAGCGCGACTCTTGATTCGGCGCTCAGAAGAACTACCTCGATTTCTGGATGAGTCTGCTCTTCCAGTTCACGCGTGAACCTGTCTTTGAGAGCGCGCTCTCGCTGACTGTCCGCATATTCGCGCAACTCCATGATCTGGCCCAAATGCCTGTTGTAAACAATAAGAAAGTACTTCATTTCTGAACTCCGGGAACCTTCAGCTCTTCTAGAAGCTGCCTCACCTCTGAGCGAATAACGGCAAGACGAGTTTTCTGACTTTGATATTCGGTGCTGTGGGACGTTGTGCGATCCGCGGCAGTTTCGCTCTCGCTCACTTGTACTATGAGCTGCTCTAGGTTGGCGATCATTCCCGACATTTTCATTAGCATCTCTACGGTGGACCGGTGTGCATCATTCGCAGGAGGAACGCCATAGCGGATCTCTCGTCCGATAGCGTCAGCAACTTTTTCCATGGCCTGCGCCCACAAATCCTGAAGGGCCGTCCTTACCTGAATCTCCACAGGGCACTCACCCGAGGGCACTATGACGTGAACAGCACGATAGCCATGTGACGGCTGCTCTCGACGATCTACCAACTTCGCTCCGAGGAAGATTTCGGCAATAATTCGCGAAATCTCATCCTGCTCGGTGAGATTCATGTCCTTAACCAGACGAAGACCAGCTATGTCCTGTATCGTGCTGAGGCGCGTCCTTTCGCGCTTCAGCTTCTCAATGATCGTATTGACCGTTTTCAATCGGGACGTCGCCTGGAGACCGAGTTTCTCCGTAACTATCATTCGCACCTCGCCCATGGGTTCGTCATAAGCAGAACGAAGTCGCTGAAGTTCGCGCAAATCGGATTGCTCGAGAGGCCCCTCCTTCACCAGCCGCTCACCCAACTTGTCAATTTGTGATCGCGACTTAAAGCCCCGCATGGACAAGAGCGTACGACCTTGTTCCGCGGCGTGCCACGGAACGTAGGTCTTTTCGAGGCCTCTGCATAGCGCGACGCAGGAAAGAGAGGCCATAGCTGGTCACGGGCCGGCACCGTTCGAAGCTGCCCGCCTAGACGAACGCACTGCGCTAAGGCTATGGGTGTGCCTGATCCGATCGAAGACCTCGCTAAAGGCTTCGAGAGATTCGGCGCGGCCTTGGGCGTCATGGGTTACCTTCCGAGCGAAATTGACCCAGGATCCGGTTTCGGAGGGCGCCAAACGCTCGTTCGAGCGCGGGCAGCCGCTCGTTTCGGTGCTCAGCCACGTGCTGGCGAACGACGTAATGGAAGGTCGCCGCACCAACCTGGCTCGTAAGGCACAGTTCCAGAATCCGAAATACGTCTTCGCCGTTCGCCGCAAGAGACATGAGGATCTCAAAGCTACCGACGTCGAGGACGAGCGGCCCTTCGATGCCATCCTGTTGTAATAGATTCTCTCGCTGAAGCCGCGTACGGACCCACTTCGTCAAGTAGAGGCTTTCGCCGACCCGGTCATAGGTGAGGATGACCGGAAAGAGTCTCGCCCCGCGCATAATCCTCGGCTCGTGACGACCTGTGCGAATCGCGGCAATTTTCTTGTCCAAGAGTCGGAAGGCGCCACCGCGATGCTCCCCTTCAGCCTCCTCGAAAAAGAAGCTGTCGAACCAACCGATAAGACTCTGAGGCGAGGCAGCAGCCCGCACGTCTTTCGCCACCATGACACGTGCCTTGCAGCTGAAGAGGGCCGCAGAACGGCCACCCACAAGAACAACGTCTTCAATTTCGTCCTCGCCTCCCAGACGTGAAGCTACGAAGTGGTTATGAGCTGCGCGGAACTTCGGCTCATGGGCTACCTGGTCTGCTAGCCAGCGACAGTAGCACTCGAAGAGTTCCCCGAAGACGCTGAACCAAGTTTGATGGGAGTATTTCGCCTCTGAGCGCTTCATCTCCGCGAGGCACTTGCCCCAGAAACCAAACGCGAGTTGATGTTCGATCAACCACGGAGATGCGCCGATAAGAACGCCGGCATCGATCTCAACGAAAGGGGTCAAGTAGAGAGGAAGTGGAAATCGAACGACGCCATCCAAGGATGGAAGTTTCCGCAACTCGCTTCGGACCGCATCAGCGCTTATGCACAGGGTGTCGAGGAACGCTTCGCCTTCCGGAGCACCGCCCCTCGTCTCGGCAGCCCACCTCTTCTTGACAATGACCGGTGGCTCGCCCTCGGGTAGCATCCAGAGACCGGCCTGCAGCGCGAGCGGCCCGAGAAACCTCTCCACTTGCTCGGAATAGGTCCGTCCAAAAACCTTCTCCTGGAATGTGCGCCAACTTTCAGCGGTGTCCAGACCAGGATGGCGAGGAACGAAACTGCCCATGATTAAGTCGCTTCTCACAAGCTCGCGGACCAGATCCGTGTGCCGATTGAACCGCGCGAAGTGTGCAAAATCGGCAAGCATCATCTCGTCTCTCGTCAAGCCCTGCCCGACTTTGTTCCAATCGGCTGCGTAGTCGTTCACAGCGAGCGCCAGAATTGCGATCTCAGCGTCGCTTGGGGGGACCCCGCTATCTGCTCCTTCCGTGAGGGCGAGCGACTGCATTAGGTAGATACCCTTCTCGTGGAGAATCGTGCGACCTGGCCGCATCAGGGCTGCCAAACGCTGGCCTATTAGGCGGTGGCTCGGGTCGGGGGACTGTTGAAGCTGGTCGATCGCCCATTCGGTGAACCTGGATTCCTCGGCTGCCTGATCTTCGCGGTTGGCCAGTGCAGCGGCTATCTCAGCCATCCGCAGGAACAATCTGCCCCTGTGCATCTGGCCGATCCTGCGAGCAATGTCAGCGCCAGCGACGCGACTCCCGGTTGCCTCAGAGAGTTGGACGAATGCTTCGACCCCGGGGCGAGGGCAGCCGCTGTGATCATAGGCTTGGCTCTTGTAGCGATTGGCAACGGTTGCGCACACTTCTTCTTACTTCTGCGCTCGGCGTCTCGCCGCTTCTTTGAGTTGATGGACATCGGGCTGGTGACCGTAACGCCGGCGTCCGACCAAGAGCCAACTCGATGCGAAATCAACCGTCTTCCCAACGCTGGTCACGAGCAGTATTGACCTCAATCGCCGAATCGAAGCTGCTCAGCAATTTTCAGGTACCATCTCCGCCGCGATGGCCAACGGTGAGTCAGTCAAGCGCCTAATTGAGCAGGGACTCGCTTCGTTGTCATTAGGCTACTTGGGATCTCGACTGCTGCAGAGCGGCGAGATGCCTCAGGCGCTTTCCGACGCTTTGGCAAAATCGTCGGCGGCTCTATATTTCGAGCGCGCTGTGCCCCGAGGCTTCCATCGGCGGGACCTCAAACGCGACTTTGCCCTCGCCCAGGAGAATCCTCGTTTGGGATTGTTTCTGCTCCAGGGCGCGATCACCAACCTGCTTGTCCTAGTCGGTGATGAAGTTAAGCGTGCACAGGCCCATCCTCGCGAGCAATGGGCACAGCCCCTGTTCGAGCTTTTGCGGCACCTGCGCAATGCAGCTGCCCACGGCAACAGGTTCAAATTTCGTGCCGGAGAGCCTAGGCGACCAGCAGAGTTCCGTCATTTCCACCTCGATCCGACGATGAACGGGAGAGAGAACGTTCTGTTTGACTTCATCCCTCCAGGCGACGTGTTGGATCTGCTCGAAACTATCCACAGCCATCTGTAGCCGCGCCCCGTCATTTACTTGAGGGCCTGGTCGATCGTCCCTGTGGAATCCCAGCTCATGGGTGACAGATCGCGAGTCTACTCTGCGATGTCCTGCGGAGGGCTCTTGGATAAACAAGACTGAGCAGCAGAGGCAGGCAGCTTGGCGGACCAAACTGATTCGTCATGCTTCGGAGACAACTAAGAACGTTTCCAAGACATGCCGACACTTCGGAATCTCGCGGAAGACGTTCTACAAGTGGATTGCTTGGTATGAGTCCCGTGGGGAGGCTGGCTTGTGCGACCGACCAAGAAGGCCACATCGGTCGCCGAACGCCACCTCCAAAGCGGTCGTCAGCAAGGTCCTCTACCTGAGGCAGAACTACCACTTCGGCCCTGCAAGGATCGCCGCATGTCTCCAGCGCTACCACGCCATTCATGTGGCGCACTCGACAGGTCACCGAATCCTGCAGCGCCACTGCCTCAGCAAATTGCCGAGCAACCAAAAGTACCAGCGTCAGACGCATCGGTGGAAACGATATGAGAACCAACAGCCAGGGCATCGCTTACAGGTCGACGTGAAGTTCCTCGAACGGATCCCGGGCTCGCAGAAAAAACTCTACCAATTCACGGCAATCGATGACTGCACTCGCATTCGGGTCCCGAAGGTTTACGACGGATGCAACAAGAAGAACGCGATCCAGTTCATCGACGAAGTCATTCGTCGTCTACCGTTTCGGGTTCACGTCGTGCAGACAGACAACGGCTCGGAATTTCAATCAAGATTCCATTGGCATCTGCAAGATCTCGACGTGCAGCACGTCTACATCAAGCCCCGCACGTCAAGACTCAATGGCAAGGTCAAATGCTCGCATCGCATCGACGACGAGGAGTTCTACCAGCTACTGGGGCGGCAAATTTGCGAAAAGCTTGGTATCCGATTGGGTTTGCCTCACCACAAAAGTCGCAGCAAAAGACGCATCAAAAGTAGCAGAGTGCCAAGTGACTTTAGCTGCTAGTTTTGCTGCGAGTTTTCATGCAAGTTTTATCAGCGCTGAAGCCGTGCAGTTCCTTCTCGAACAACGCGGCGGGCCAGTCGTTGTCAGGCGGCACTTTGTCGGCGCGAGTATAGCTGTGCTGAGCCCGAGCCGTGCGCACGCTACATACTCGCCGGCCACCAAGCGATACAAAGCATAGGTGATACCTCCAAAAACGGCCTTGGGATCCTCCTCCTTCGCCAGCTCGACCAGGGCTGCAGGTCGAAAAGTACGAACTTAGGAAATTCAAAGCGATGGTGGGGAACGACTTGTCCTGATTAAGGTTTTTTTCGCTTTGAATCCGGTTCGAGTCCCGCCCTGGGCACTCAAAAGGCTTCAAAGAATGGATCTACTCACTTCGTGGTGGGTAGGGCGCTCGGTTCTGCGGTTGATCAGGCGGGTTGAGAAGTAGGCGAGGATTTCGTTTTTCCACTTGAGGAGAATCCTTCGAAGGGTCTGAATTTTCCGGAAGGGTGGAAAGCGTCATGCGTTCGGTGAGAGCGATGAAGGCGCGGGCCGCTCGGCCAGTCACGCGCACTGGGGAATGGACATGAAACGGATTGCAGAAGAGTCGCCCATTCCAGGCCGAAGTCATCATCTGCTGAAGTGGTGAGCTTTTCAGCGCGGCTTCAGTTTATCGGTTGCGATTCTTTCGATCCAGTTCGTCATGATGCGGAAATACTCGAGCGAATACCTGAGGAAGGTATATTCGTCGGCCATTGAGCCCGTGCGCTGCACTTTCATCGAATGCCCGACGCCCGGCAGAACATGAATTGTGGCGTGCCTATTGTGTGCGGCCGCCATCGCCTGCTTGAAACGGTTCACCTGTGACTTGGTAAATGAGAGGCCGTCGTTCTGCCCATAGATCGCTAGGACCGGCTTGGTAAAGTGATCCCAGTACACACCGGGCTCTTCGCCACACTTCCAGAAGTCCCACGCCGTCGCCTCCTTTGCGCTCGGTGGACCGACATACGGATCGGGAAACCACCGTTCTTTCTTCCACTTGGCAACGGCGGCTGCGTATTCGTCCCAAGTGTCCCGCTTGCAAGCGTAACGGAACTTCAGGCGCTGAAACGCTGCGGCGTTCTGCACATCCTCGCGGCTGAACCCGTCGAGCTCGAGTTGTCGCTGCGTGCGCTGAATCTCCGCCTCATTGCTGTTGATCACACTGCCCGACGTGTTGATAGCGAAGGCGACGAGCGGCGAACGACTGGCGATGATCGGCGCGAGCTGACCACCCTGGCTCATCCCCCAAACACCAATTCGCCGTGGGTCGACTTCCGGAAGCGCCGCCAGATATCGAAGCCCGGCTATCGCATCCGTCGTGAGTGAATCGTAGTTGTCGTCGATGTACTTGCCGGTGGAGCGGCCGGTGCCCCGCTTGTCGTAGACGAGCGTCACATAACCGCTTCGCGTGAGCCAGTCGGCGACGAAGGCTTCCGTGCCATCGAAGCCGTCGCGAGGCTCTGGCCCGGAGCCGCTCACCAGAAGAATCGCCGCGTGTCGGCCGCCCGCCCTCGGGGTGCGCAAGGTTCCGGCGATCGACAAAGCTTCGCTCGGATAGGAGACATCCTCACTCGCGTAGGTGTCGACCCGCGTGGCGGTCCGTGGCGAGCCGGCCGTTGCCATGACATGCAGGCGGACCGCTCGGCCCGCGCCGTCTCGATCGAATGTCCAACGCCGCTCGACTGGAACGTGAAGAATGCCACCGGGTCCATTGGTGAAGGTATCGGTTCCGTCGGGATTCAGCCGCGCGCTGCGCCCGTCCTTGGTCTGAAAGAAGAAAACGCGGCCGACCGCCGTCGCGATCACGACGTCCGAGTCGTCATCGGCGAAGTGATAGGTGCCCTCGTAGCCGGCCGCTTCGTTGTCGGTCAGATACCGCACACGACGGAACTCGACCAGTGGCGCGCCATCGCCCGGTCCAGCGCGGCTCCACAATCGATCCCCGGTCATTTGGAGCCAGCCGACTTGTCGCCGCAGCGGCAACCACACAGAGTCACCCTCAACGCGCGCGGCGACGTTGCCTTCGAGCACCTCCGAGCCGCCTCCGATCGGATTTCCGATGTCGACGTGCTTGGTTCCGTCCGTGGCGGTACTGATGTTGAGAGTCGTGTAAGCGGAGCGTGAGCCGTTGCGGAGCACGCCGGCCCATGTACCATCCAGCGACGCGGATGATTGTCCATCGGCAACGAGGGCGATCCCCGCGAGGGAGGCGACGCCGAGCGCGAGAGTGAGGGAAGGTCGAAGCATAAGTCTTGCGGAAGCTAAAAGGAGAACGGATTGTCGTCTTGTACAAAGTCAACCTCGCGATCACCCCTCCCTCGGAATCGGATTCCTTCAGGAACCAATTAGAGTCAAGTAAAGGCTCGCATGCGCGAATCGACACCGCGGACGGAAACACAAGGGGGGAGCTCATGAACGCTCGCACGCTGGAACACGGGCAGTTCCTTGGTATGACGGCAAGGCGCTTCGTCGGCGGCGGTGTTTCGCTTGCTGAGGTTTGCCATTCTTCCGCCACCAAACTGCCGCGTCACGTTCACCGAGATGCGTATTTCTCGCTCTTGCTCCAGGGCGACTATGCTGAAATCGGACCAGCGACTACTCGACAGATTCCGCCGTTCAGTCTCACTTTCGCTCCGCCGGAATACGAGCATGCCGATCGAATCGGCACGAGCGGGGCACGGTTCTTTACCGTCTCACTCGACAGCGACATCATGGGTGCGATCGATGAAGCAAAAGCCGTTTCCCGAACGCTAAACGCCTGGCATCAACATGAGATCGTGTTCGTTTTCTTGCGGCTCTACATAACGCTTGTCGCGAACGGTGAAGATCTCGATCCTCTCGCAGTGCAAGAGCATGTCGTTCGAGCGCTCGAGTTGGTTGACTCGCGGCCCTGTGCTGCCGAACGGGAACCGGTGTGGGTTCATCGCGCAAGAGAGCGCATTCACGATACGCTTGAGGTGCCGCTGAGCGTCATCCAACTGGCACAGGAAGCGGAAGTTCATCCGGTCCACTTTTCACGCACATTTCGCCGTACTTTCGGCTGCGGCCCAGCAGAGTACCGAGCCTGCGTTCGGACGCATCGCGCGTGCGAGTTGCTCACAACGACAGCGCTGGCGCTGGCCGACATCGCGGTGCGGTTGGGCTTCACTGACCAGAGTCACATGACGCGCGTGTTCAAGCGTCGGTTAGGCGTTGCGCCTGGCACTTATCGTGACCTAAACGCGAGGAGCGATCATAGGCGGTGTTCGAGCTCTCGGGAATCCGCTCGGGAATCGAATGCATTACAAAGATGGTGGCAAGGGGAGCGCGCTCGCTGCCGCCAGGGGGCATGCGTCATGCCGTTGAACTGAAAGCCGTAAACGCACTTCCCCGCTCCTCGCGCCACGGGCGGCGCCAGCTCCGTCGCAGGGAGTGTTCGCGTTGCAATTGAGGGCGCGTACCTCGAGGGCGCCTGGGGCATTACCTCCCAGGTAATTGCTGGCTTTCGGTGCGCTCCGTATTTGAAGAGCTGACCGCAGCAACCTCGCTCGGTCTTAACAAGGAGTTTCAGATGGGCAACGTCAACGAGTTGATAGTCACCTACCTAGCAGCGTGGAACGAGAGGGACGCCAAGCGACGGCGGGAGCTGGTCGCAAAGGCCTGGACAGAGAACGGGACATACAAGGACGCCCACCGGCATGGCGAGGGAGTGGACGCCATCGATGCGATGATCGGGGCCGCTCAAAAACAGTTCCCCGGTTACCGGCTGCGCCTGGTCAGCGGCATCGAAGCCCACAGTGGCCATGTTCGTTTCAGCTGGTCGGCCGGCGGTACGCCGGAGGCGCCGCTGTTCATCGGCGGCACCGACTTCGCAACCCTCGCAGCCAACGGCAAGCTCCAATCGGTCGCAGGTTTCGAGGACGCTGCTCCGGCGCCAGAATTTCCATGAAAAGCTATCATGCGAGCTCAGGCGCAGGTCTCGACGGATTGACACTGAGGACGCACGACGAGCCCAAACCGGGCTTGAGGGAAGTGCTCGTGCGTGTGCGCGCCAACTCGCTCAACTTCCGCGAAGTGTCCGTGCTCAGGGGCACGTACCCCTTGCCCGTCAAACCCGACGTCGTCATGGGCGCCGACGGGGCCGGCGAAGTGGTGGCGCTCGGCGAGGGGGTGACGCGCCTCAAGAAAGGCGATCGGGTAGCGGCGGCGATGTTCCCCCGGTGGATGGACGGTCCATTCTCCTTGGAGAACGCGCCGCAGCTCGGAGGCTCGCTCGACGGGATGATGACGGACTTCGTCGTCCTGAGCGAAGAGGGGTTCGTCTTGTTGCCGGAGCACCTCTCCTTCGAGGAGGGCGCGACGCTGCCCTGCGCGGCCGTCACGGCATGGAATGCGCTCACCGGAAGCAGGCGCCTGCAGGCCGGGGATACCCTCCTCACCCTGGGCTCCGGGAGCGTCTCCCTGTTCGCGCTGCAGTTCGGCAAGCTTCTCGGCGCGCGCGTCCTCGCCACAACCTCGAGCGACGATAAGGCGCAGCGCCTCAACGCCTTGGGCGCCGACGCTGTCATCAACTACCGGACGACCCCGGATTGGGACGTGGCGGTGCGAGAGCTCACCGGTGGACGCGGCGTCGACCAGGTCATCGATGTCGGCGGGACACTGGAGAAATCCGTCAAGTCAGTCGCCTGGGAAGGGGAGGTGGAATACGTCGGTCGGTTGGACAGTCAGAGCGCGCCGCTCGACCTGAACATTCTCTACCGCTCCATCTCGAAGGTGCGAGTCGTCGCGGCCGGCAACAAAGCGCAGTTCGTCGCGATGAACCGAGCCATTTCCGTCGCGGGGCTCAAACCGGTCATCGACCGCGTCTTCGCGTTCGACGAGGTACCAGCCGCATTCCGCTACTTCGAATCGACCCAGCCCCTGGGCAAGGTGGTCGTCAGCCACAAGAAGACGCTCGGTCAATGACCTCCGAGGTCATGGTCATCGGTGGGCGCCGCACCTAGACTGACGTCGTGAGCGCACCCATGAGGACGCCGACGTCCAGCGAGGAACAGGGCTTCGGCGTGCTGCTACGTGCCTGGAGGTCGGCGCGCGGGCAGAGTCAGCTCGCGCTCTCGGTGCGCACCGGCGTCTCGTCGCGTCACTTGAGCTATATGGAGACGGGGCGAGCGCGCCCGAGTCGCGACATGGTGCTGGCGCTCGCGCAGGCGCTCGAAGTTCCGCTACGGGATCGAAACGCCTTGCTTCATGCCGCCGGGTTCGCGCCGATCTACCGCGAGACTCCACTCGACGCACCGGCGATGGGTCCGGTGCGCGACGCGGTCCAGCTTATGCTCGGCGCCACGGAACCGAACCCCACATTTGTGGTGAACCGCCGCTATGACGTGCTTGACGCGAACGCTACGGGACACTGGCTCCTCGCCACGTTTACCAACGACCTTGCGCGATTCAAGCGGCCGTACAACATGGGTCGGTTGCTCGTTTCGCCGATGGGCATGCGCCCTTACGTCGAGAACTGGGAGGATGTTGCTCGGAAAGTGCTCGGTCGCTTGCGTCGCGAGCTGGGCGGTGTTCACGCCCGGAACGCGATCGACGACGCACTCATGATGGAGATTGGGCCAGCCCTCGAAGAGCTACGGGAGCCGCCCGCACCGACGGAGGCGCTCCCGATTTTTGTGGAGGTGCAGCTCCGACGCGCCGCCGTCGCACTTCGTCTCTTCACGACGATCGCGACCCTCGGGACACCATTGGACGTGACACTCCAGGAGCTGCGCGTCGAGACGCTGTTCCCGGCCGACGCCGCGAGCAAGCAGGTTCTCATCGCACGCACCTGAGGCAGAGTCATGGCTCGCTCAGTTCGGAAGTCCCGAGTGAAGGAGGTTCCCCTCTCAGAGGTGAAAGACGACCTCTCCCGCTACCTGCGAGAGGCGGAGGAGGAGCCTGTCGTGATCATCCGCCACGGGAAGCCGGCCGGCGTCCTGATCGGGTTCGAGTCGGAGTCGAGAAGGCCAGGGCGAGCCTGCGCGCCGGGCGCGGCGTCCGGCTCGAGGACCTCTAGCTACGAGCTCGACGTTCAAAGCCGCTTCGATTACTTGCTCCTGGACTCGACGGGGATCTCGGAGCCTCTGCCCGTCGCGGAGCCTCGCTTGGGCCGGCGGACGGTCCTCACCTTCCCGCTCCTTGCTCCTCCGCAGAAGAACTGATCGCCGCCATCTGACTCGAGCCCCGAAACTTCCACTCCGGGCGGCATCTCGAGCGTTTCCAGGACTTCTCCCGTTCGAGGATCGACTCGCCTCAAATCGCTCTCGTCACCTTCCCAGGTGGCGTGCCAGAGCTCTCCGTCGATCCAGGTGACCCCGGTGACGAAGCGGTTGGACTCGATGGTGCGAAGAATCGCCCCTGTTTGGGGATCTATTTGATGAATCTTCCGGTCCCGATACCGCCCCACCCAGAGGGTCCCTTCGGCCCAGGTGAGCCCCGAGTCACCGCCGCCGCCGGGTGCCGGGATCGTGGCGAGCACACGGCCGGTCTTCGGATCGATCTTCTGGATGCGATCCTCGGCGAGCTGAAACAGGTGCTTTCCGTCGAAAGCTGTTCCTGCATCCGCGGCGACATCGATCGAGCGCAGCATCTTCCCGCTCGCAGGATCGAAGGCGTTCAGCTTGTCTCCAGACGCAAACCAGACGTTCTGACCGTCATACGTGACTCCACACACACGGTCGGCACCCGAAAAGGGGCCATACTCACGGACGACCTCGGCGGTTGATCGACTCATGCTTCCATCTTAGCAACCGGCAGAGGGGCGGGTAGCAACAAGGTCGTCGTAAATCCCGGCACGGGCGGGGTGATCCAACGACGGGCTCGCCCGCGACCGAACGACTGCACCTTGCCTGCTGCCGCAAGCGAGTCGAGCGCCCGTTGCACGGTGCGCTGGCTCGTTCCAAGCGCAAGCGCGAGGGCCGAGCTCGACCACGATTCACCGTCGGCGAGGAAGGCCAGCACCGCCGCATGCTCCTCTTCGACGGGCCGCGCCAGCACGACTACCTCGCGTGCGCGGCGCGGCGCCAGCGCAAAACCTCGCTTCGTCGCGCTCACGTCGGCCAGCGTCCGAAGCACCGCGCGAAGCCGCCCTACTTCGACTCGCAACCGCGCGCGATGCGATTGATTGGCGAGCTTCGATCCGAATGCGCGCGCGACCAGCGTGTCCCTCGGTACGTCTCCCGGCCACGCTTCGCCCAGCGCGCGTGCGAGCGCGAACAACACCGGACGCCTTGCGAGCGAGACCACCTTACTTTCGTCACGCACGACATGACGGCAAGCGTCCACGACGAATGCGTTCGACGCCAGCAACGCTTCGACCTCTTCGAGCAGGAGGAGTCGCTCCTCGCCACTCGCAATCAGGCGCGCGGCGGGCGTGTTCAGGACGAGGAATGCGCTTTCGACCTCCGCCATCAGCGCAGGGATACGTGCGTGGCGCGCTGCACGCTCGGCCCGGGTGAGTGCAGCGCGCGCCGCCTGAGTCCGGAGGCGCCGCATCGCGATCCCCGCGACCACCAGCTCGTGGGCGGTCCTCGACGCGGGAGGGAAGGGCGCGGGGTCGAGCTCGGCGAGCGTACGCTCGGCCTCGTCGATGCGCCCGATCAGGAGGAGGCGCCGCACCTCGAGATACCGCGCATGCGCGGCGTTTACCTGGTCGCCATGCTCTTCGAGCGTCGCCCGCGCGGCGTCGAGCGCCTTCGCAGGCCAGCCCAAGTCGCGCGAGACGAGCGCGATCTCGGCCTCGGCGACGACGCACCTCGCGCGGGCCACGGCCTCTTTCGGACCGAAGGCACGCGCAGCCCTTCGCAGGAGAGCCTTCGCTCGAACGAGATCGCCGAGCTGCGCCATCGCGATGCCTCGAAGCGCGAGAGCAGGCGCGTCGTCGCGCAGGGCGACCCGCTTCAATGCGCCCAAGGGATCACCCGCTGCGAGTGCACGCGCCGCGGCAGTGATCAGCGAGTCCATCGGAATCCCGTCACACTTGTAACTCCCATCGTTCGACGCCCGCCGCTAACTCTCTCTCGTGACCAACAACACGACAAGAAAGGAAGAGACGATGAACGCACGGAGAATCGAAGGAGCGGTCGCCCTGGTGACGGGCGCCAACCGCGGCATCGGGCGAGCACTGACGGAAGCGCTCCTGACCCGGGACGTGAGGAAGGTCTACGCCACGGCGCGCAATCCGGAGGCGCTGCGCGCCCTGCGGGACGAGCGGCTCGTTCCGCTGCGGCTCGACGTGACCGACGCGGACCAGATCCGCGCGGCCGCAGAAGCGGCTTCGGACGTCGAGCTCGTCTTCAACAACGCCGGCGTGGCGCTTGCCAGGGGAATCGCGGAATCAACGGTCCCCGACCAGGCCCGGCGCGAGATGGAGGTGAACTACTTTGGGCCTCTGCAGCTGCTCCAGCGCCTGGCGCCGACGCTGGCCAGGAACGGCGGAGGGGCGGTCGTCAACATCGGCTCGGCAGCCGGCCTCACCAACGTCCCCTTTTTTCCGACCTACAGCGCCTCGAAGGCCGCGCTTCATTCCCTGACCCAGGCCGCGCGCATCCTCCTCGGGGCGCAGGGTACTTCGGTCTTCGGCGTCTACGCGGGGCCCGTTGATACCGATATGGCCCGTGAGCTCGCGCTGCCGAAGACCTCGCCGCGTGACGTGGCGTTCGCGATCCTCGACGGCATTGAGGCCGGGCACGAGGACATCTTCCCGGACCCGTTCGCGGTGGATTTTGGCCGACAGTTCGGGTCCTCGCCGAAGGCCTCGGAAAGGCAGATCGCCGCAATGGCCGCGGCGATGCAATCGGGCTCCGCGGCGTGAGCGAGCGCCTTTCGGACGGAAGAGAACGAACGATGAAGGACACCCGAAGGAAGGAAAGAGCGATGACGACACCCGAAGCTAAGGAGAGAAGAGCGATGACGACACCTGAAGGTAAGGAGAGAAAAGCGATGACGAAGCACACGACTGGGACGCGTGAAGAGTGGCTCACAGCGCGGCTCGAGCTGCTCAAGGCGGAGAAGGAGCTGACGCGGCGCAGCGACGAGCTGGCGCGGCGGCGGCAGGAGCTGCCGTGGGTCCGGATCGACAAGGAGTATCAATTCGAGACCGACGAGGGGAGGGCCTCGCTGGCAGACCTCTTCCGAGGCCGCTCGCAGCTTCTCGTCTACCACTTCATGTTCGGGCCCGATTACACGGCGGGGTGTCCGTCCTGCTCGGCGATCGCGGACGGGTTCAACGGCATCGCCGTCCACCTGGCCAACCACGACGTCACGCTTTCGGCGGTGTCGCGGGCGCCTCTCGCGAAGCTGCAGGCGTACAAGCGGCGGATGGGGTGGACGTTCCCCTGGGCGTCCTCGTTCGGCGGCGACTTCAACTTCGACTTCAACGTCGGGTTCACCGAGGAGCAACAGCGCGAGGGGGGCCTCGAATACAACTACCGTCGCGAGGCACAGTGGCCGGTGCGCGCGCTGGCCAGCGAAGCCGGCGGCGAGGGGCCTGTCGCCGAGATCGCGGCCATGACCGGAACCGACGTGCCCACGTACACGCGCGAGAGGCCGGGCGTGAGCGCGTTCGCGCTCGAGGACGGCGTCGTCTACCACGCCTATTCCGCCTATGCGCGCGGACTGGACGGCCTCTGGGGCATGTACCAGTGGCTCGATCGCGCACCCAAGGGGCGCAACGAGACGGGCATCTGGTGGCGCCGCCACGACGAGTACAAAGGAGCTCTTGGCTGAAGTCCGTCTCACTTTTGAAAGGAGAGAGAACCAATGTGTCCCGCCTGCCTGACAACCTTAGCGCTGTTCGCCATTGGTGCAACTTCGACGGGGGGAGTTGCGGCCTTAGTCGTGAAAAAACTTCGTTCCAATACGCGCGATAAGAATGCGGTCCGGACAACCCAAACAGAAACATCATTCAAGTGAAATCCAAAGTCATGAACACAAACAAGGAAGAACGTCGTAGGAAGGACGTCGACCCAATGCTGGATGGGCGGGAATGGAAGACGATGGTCCACTTGTCGAGTGCTGGATTGCAGTCGATAGCCGAACTCTCGTTCTTGTAATTGACAATCCGCGCAGTGCTGTCGGGCCAACATCTTCTAATGTGAAGTGAAATTCAGCGTGTCGGGCCTCGCTGCCTTCGGTCAGGGGGGCTTCGCTGTGCGGCGAAGGGGTTGACTTCCAGAGAATTCCGATCGTTAGCCTTTCAATCGCCGCGCCGTTGATCGACAGGCGGAACAGTGAGGGGAAAATCATGAAAGCCGTTTTTAGGGTCTTGGTTTTGTTGTTCGGCATCACAGGTGCGCGAACAAGTTCATTCGCAGAGTCGGGCTGGTTCTTGCAGAGCCCACTGCCGACGGGGAACAATCTGTTGGCCGTTGCTGCCCCAGACCCGAGTACCGCCGTCGGCGTGGGCGAGGGTGGAACGATTGTGCGCAGCACCGATGGCGGTGCTACCTGGACACTTCAGTCCAGCGGGACGACCAATTCTCTCCGTGGCGTCTCCTTTGTGGACACCAACACGGGCTGGGCTGTGGGCGAAGGAGGCACCATTCTGCGCACAACGGACTGCGGCGCCATGTGGACGCCGCAATCTAGCGGGACGCCCTTTGCCCTCTCTGGGGTCTCCTTCGTGGACGCCAACACCGGTTGGGCTGTGGGTGGCGGTGGAACCATTCTGAGCACCACCGACGGCGGTGCCACCTGGACGCCCCAATCCAGCGGGACGACCTCTGGTCTCGGGCGTGTCTCCTTCGTGGACGCCAACACGGGTTGGGCCGTGGGTGGCGGGGGAACCATTCTGCACACCACCGACGGCGGCGCCAGCTGGACGCCCCAATCCAGCGGGACGACCTTCCCTCTCCTCGGGGTTTCCTTCGTGGACGCCAACACGGGCACCGCGGTAGGCGGCTTCTTCGCCATCCCCCAGCCTCGAAGAATCATTGTGCGGACCACCGACGGCGGCGCCACGTGGACGACCCAATTGGGCTTGCTGGGCGCAATTCTTCGGACGGTCTCCTTCGTCGACGCCAACACCGGGTGGGCAGTGGGCGACCTCGGAACCATTCTGCGCACCACCGACGGAGGGGCCAGCTGGAGGCTCCTAGCCAGCGGGACGACCTCTGGTCTCGGGGGTGTCTCCTTCGTGGATGCCAACACCGGGACCGCCGTGGGCAATTTGGGAACCATCCTGCGCACCACCGACGGCGGTACCACCTGGACACTCCAGTCCAGAGGGACGACCAACTATCTCTTTGGGGTCTCCTTTGTGGACGCAAACACCGGTACCGTGGTGGGCAGTAACATCAATCCCGGGCCGGCAATCATTGCGCGCACCACCGATGGCGGCGCCACCTGGATGCCCCAATCCAGCGGGACCAGCTTTACTCTCCTCGGCGTCTCCTTCGTGGATGCCAACACCGGGATTGCGGTGGGTGATGGCGGAACCATTCTGCGCACCGCGGACGGCGGCGCCACCTGGACGCTCCAAGGCGGGGGGACCGACCTCTATGGCGTCTCCTTCGTGGACGCCAACACGGCGACTGCGGTGGGCACGGTAGGAAGAATCTCGCGCACCACCGACGGCGGCGCCAGCTGGACATCCCAATCCAGCGGGACGACCAATTCTCTGTTCGGCGTCTCGTTCGTGGACGCCAACAATGGGACCGCGGTCGGTCAGGCCGGAACCATTCTGCGCACCACCGACGGCGGTGCCACCTGGGCGGCGCAATGTAGCGGGACGACCTTTGTTCTCGTCGGTGTCTCCTTCGTGGAGGCCAACACCGGAACCGCGGTCGGTGAGGCTGGAACCATTCTGCGCACCACCGACGGCGGTGCCACCTGGGTGGCGCAATACAGCGGGACGACCAATTCTCTGTTCGCCGTCTCGTTCGTGGACGCCAAGGCCGGGACCGCGGTCGGCGAGCGGGGAACCATTCTGCGCACCACCGACGGCGGCGCCAGCTGGACACCCCAATCCAGCGGGACGACCAATTCTCTCCGCGGAGTCTCGTTCGTGGACGCCAACACCGGGACCGCGGTCGGTGAGCGCGGAACCATCCTGCGCACGATCACTGGCGGCGAATAAACATTCGATCGCAGTTGCTTGGGTGGTACTGGCGGCTGCCAATCGATAATCCTGGCTCCACTCCATCTAGATGAGTCGAGCTTTCCGCTTCTGCACCAAGTCGCTTGCTCGAGCGACGAAAAATCCCGGGTGAGCCGCGTGATTTAGCAGCTGCACCAGATCTTCATGCGGTGGAAAATGCGGTGGTGACGCTGTCCGCCCAGTCGAAGCACCCACCGCTTAAAGTGGGTTGGGTTCCCCGTTGCTTGCTCCGACAAGATTCTCGACTTTCAGATACGTGTGACAGTTATTCGGATTCGAAAACTTTGACGGCAGTATTCTTGAGTTGCGTTGATTAGCCGAAGGCGGGGACGCCAAACTTTGACAGTTTGTTGCCGGGAGTAGAGGGCAGAGCGGTAGTCTAACGTAGACTACCGAGCATTCAACGTTCTATTTATTTGTTTGTTATTGATGAAAACACGTCCGGAAGAATCCAACAACGACGCCCGTCTGCCCTATGCGCGACCTTGGCCTGTGGCTCGGGCGATCCGGCACTCCGAATCGCAGAGGTCGTCAAACCGAACGGGACCGTTCTCGGTACGGACCTCGCCGACCCGCTGGTCGAATTCGCGAGAGAGAAGGCGCAAGCCCGCGCGCTCGTGACGTGGAGTTTCGCTGCGTCGATGCCGAACCTCTGGACGTTCCCGCGGAGAGCTTCGATGCAGTCACTTGCCGCTGGGGAATCATGCTCATGCCGAGCCCCATCGACGCGCTGAAACGTGCGCACAACGCGCTTCGTCGGGGCGGGAGGATCGCAGTGGCGACGTGGGGACCACCCGACAAGAATCCCTTCATCAGCATTCCTCTCGGCATGCTTCGAAAGCATGTCGAAATCCCCACGACGCCGCCTGATGCCCCCGGCGTGTTCGCGTTCGCCAACCCGAAGCGACTGAAGACGACGTTGCAAGGGGCCGGTTTCCAAGATGTCGTCGCCGAAGCCTTCGCATTTGACATCTCGGTATGCGAGACCGGTGAAGAAGCATGGAGGTTCATCCGGGAGATCGCACCGCCGATCGCACAGCTGTACAACGGACAGCTTGCCGCCGTGCAGCAGAGCATCGATGTTGCAATCACGAGCGGGCTTTCGCGCTTTCATCGTGCGGACCTCTCTCCTCGGCTCGCGATTCCCGCCGAGACGTGGATCGCGGTGGGCACGAAGGCGTGATGCCAAAGGGCGACCAACGCAAGAGCGCCAGCGCGAGCTTCAAGCCGAAAGCGGAGCGCGCCCCGATTTGACGGGGCGCGCCGGTGTTCGTCGCAAAGCCGGGCGCGATTGCTCGGAGAGGCGGCCGGAAGGGGTAATTTTGAGCAAAATTCAAGCGACCAGAAACGATCTAACTGGTCGCCAATTAAGCGCTTTTCCGGACGGGAGCCCGATGCGTCACCGGTGACGTTTTGGGCTTTTCGGCCAGCTTTTGGAGCAGCTCCTCGAGCGCCCTGCGCAGCGATTGGCGCTGAATCGCGGTGAGCCCGCTGAGCCGACCGTAATAGACGATGAGCTGGCGATCCGTTTTTCTGAACGGCACACCGGGACGACCAGGGCCGCCGCCCTTCTCTTTAACGTGCGCCGCGAGCCCTGCGATGGCTTTGCTCACGTACAGCCTCACGTCACGCAAGCCCCAGTTGTCCTTCAGCGCGCGGGCGATCGCCGCGCCCGTTTGTGCGTCCGCCGGGGACTTCCCGTTCTTGCTCTTCGGTCCCTTCTTGGACAGGGCTTCGTGGAGCCGGGTGAACTCGAGCGCGGACATCAAGTCGAGCGTGCGCGGCTCCTCCGCGCCGTCATCGGCGGCATGCCCATTCTTCTTCTTCGGGTCGTCGCCCTCCAGCGCCTGGAGGCCTCCTTGAACTCCTTTCTGCACCACCTCCGGTGACGCGGCGAGCTGCAGAAGACGCTCCACCTTGCGGATTTGAAGGCCGGTGGCCTCGGCGATTTTCTGCGCAGAGTTGAATGCCGGTTTGAGCTTGCGCAACCTCACCAAGCCCATCGCCGCATCCATGGGCGAAATGTCCGCGCGCAACATATTTTCGGTGAGCCCGAGCAACAGCATTTGCTCGTCGCTCACCGAGGCGAGCTCGCGCGCCGGGATGGCCGCGTACTTGGCCTTCTCCGCGTCCGTCTTGCCCGCGAACTGCAAGCGGCGGTAGGCTGCCAGCCGGCGATGCCCGGAGATGACCTGGTACGTCTTCCCCGCGCGGCGGACCAGGATGGGATTGAGCAGCCCACGGTCCCGGATGCTGCGCACCAATTCCGCCAGCTCGTCCGAGTCCATCTGCTGGCGCAGCTGGAACGGGCTGTCCTCCAGCTGTTCCAGCGGGATGTTCACGATGCCCGAGCCGCTCCCGGCGCTTGGCTTGATGAGTCGAGCGGCTTTCTCGGCCTTCCAGTTGGCCATGGTCAACTTCGCCAGTCTCGTCTTCGGGCCGAGCTGGTGAATCAGCTGCTGCATCACGGCTTCTTCTTTGGCACTGTGCTTGACGGCCTTGGGTGACATGTTTGCTCTCCGTTGGTTGAGGTTTGGAACTGCTTGAGATGGGCAAATTGACCCCCCTCAATAGGAAGAGCGAGATCCGCGGGCAAAACGGCTCATCGAAGATCTCTTTTTTTCAAATCCGCGACACGCCGGGCTGACCTCTGCGCCGCCAAACTTAAGATGCAGCTCAGACCGGGCGCCGCCTCGATTTCGATCGGCGGGCCTTGACCTCTTGGGTGAAGCACCATTCGTGGCCCTCGGGATCGGATGCGCGATAGCGCCGATGGCCGTACTCCGTGTCGTTCGGCGCCTCCAGAATCTCGGCCCCTGCGTTCTTCGCTTGTGCAAAGTGCCTTTCGACGTCATCCACGGTGATGACGAGGCTCTGTGTCGTGTGCCCGATCCTCTTCGGGTTCCTGTACTGCAGCCCAAGGTCGGGTTGGCCCATCATGATGATGCCGCCGGTACACCTCATCGCGGCGTGCATCGGCTTTCCGTCGGGCCCCTTCATCGCACGGCCCAATCGTCGGAAGCCGAACGCCTTTCCCAGCCACTCTAGGGCGGCGCCGAGATCCTCGTAGTAAAGGTATGGAGTTAGGCTCATGCGCGTTGCCTTCTGTTTCGTCAAAGCCTGTCCCTTTCTCTTCCAAGAGAGACGAGCATCCACCGCGCTCGAGATGCGCGAGCAGAGCGGATCCTCCCGATCACCGAGAACGTTGACCTTTCGTGCTGGCTGGGGAGCAGCGTGCCGCTAGGAGCCTCCGAAAACAAGAGCGAGATGCTGGCGGCGGGGCGTCAACATCAGCGAGCACGAACAGACCCCGGAATGCCGCACGCGCGCGACTTCGCGCATCTTCAGTGCTTGATCGCACCTGTGATGGAAGGACATCGTGCTGAACACGGCATCACAAGAATCCGACAGCAGTAGCAGGGCGGACGACGGCTACCAGTACTTCGCGACCGGGCGGACCTCGATTGCACCACCTAGACGAGCCCCCGGGATCCGCGAGGCCATCGTGATCGCCGCATCGAGGTTGTCGGCCTCGAGAGTCTTCCGGTTCCGTGCGACTACGATGAGTGACCTGTCCCGTTTGGCAAACGAGACGCCGCTTTCGTGAATGTTCTCCTTTCGAACTTGCTGCGCTCTACTCATCGCCGCCGATGAGCACGGACGCACTCCTCACGACGCGCTGACTCGTCGCCCGAAAGAGCTTTTAGCTCGAGACCGAGTCAGCTCTCGATCGCGCCGCTTCTCCTGAAGCGCGTCCCGGGTCCGCTCACACCGGCAATCAATCCGAGCACTGGACCTTTTGACCCCCGGGCCCTACGGGCGGAGATGCTCACTGCCCATCTCCCTGTCTAGAGCAGCTGTCAACTCGACTACCCGGCGCTTCGGGCAACGAATCCGGCGTATCGGACATGGTGAATGTAATCACCGAGCGAGTAATCGTAGCCCATGCATCACTTCACGCCCATTCAGTCCTTGATCGGCGGCGGGCTCTTCGGTCTTGGCGCCGCTCTGTTGCTTTTGCTCGACGGCCGGGTAGCGGGAATCAGCGGCATCTTCTCGGGTCTCCTGCTGCCGACGCGGGGAGAATTCGGGTGGCGAGCGCTCTTCATCGGCGGCTTAATGTGCGGGAGCCTACTGGTGGGGCGCCTGCTTCCCGAGCTTTTCATCAATTCGCTTCCGCGCTCGACGCTCGCACTGGTCGCCGCCGGAATTCTAGTAGGCTTCGGGTCGCGGCTGGCTAATGGCTGCACCAGCGGTCATGGCTTGTGCGGAGTCAGCCGCCTGTCCACTCGAAGCATCGCCGCAACGATTACGTTCGTGGCGTCGGGAATCGCGACTGCCTTCGTCATTCGCCACGTGTTTGGAGGTGCTCTGTGAAATTCAAACTGGGTGCGTTCGTTGCGGGCCTGCTCTTTGGCGCAGGTCTCGCAATTTCTGGGCTCACCCAGCCAGGCAAAGTTTTCAGCTTCCTCGATGTGAGCGGCACCTTTGACCCCAGCTTGCTCCTGGCATTTGTCGCCGGCGTCGCAGTGCTTTCGGTAGCACAGCGGACTGCCCGACGCTCCAGCGGCCCGCTCTTTGCCGACCGATTTCCGATCTACCATCGCACTCAACTCGATGGCCGTACCGTTGGTGGGGCAGCGATATTCGGTGTCGGATGGGCGCTCGCTGGAATATGCCCCGGACCAGCGCTTGCATCGCTCGCATTCGGTGTCCGCGCTGCTCTCTTGTTCGTGCCCGCGATGGCAGCAGGAATGCTCGCATTTGCGATGTGGGAAGCGGCGACCCGCAAGCGGACGTTGGAGGAGAGCAGGCGATCTTCTCCAGAGCGTCGCCAAAACGCCGCTGATCATAGCCTCGCGCAAGTGAGCGACGGCGGGGTAGGCAGTTAGACCACGAACTTGCCCTGTTGCCATCGGCATCGCGCTTCAAGAGCGAGCGCGTGCGTCGGAATTGGGGCGTGCGGCTCGTGGCGATTTGTCCTGACCCCGCTCCGCTTTCTGGATTGATCCAGCGTGGGGATCATCACCACCCTTGGCTTCTCTTCGCCAGCTCGCCGGTGGCTCACCTGCGAAACGCTTGAAAGCGCGATTGAATGCAAATTCCGACGAGTAACCAACCTGGGCTGCAATATCGGCAAGGCCCCGATCGGTATCGCGAAGAAGCTGGGCCGCCCACTGCAGGCGCCATCGCGTCAGGTAGCGCATCAAGGGCTCGCCGAGTAAATGCCGGAAGCGTTCGGCAAGCGCGGAACGCGACAGGCCGACAGATCGGCCCAGGGCTTCAACGGTCCAAGGGTGCGCCAGATCTCCGTGTATCAACTCGAGAGCCTTGCCGACGGTCGGGTCCTTCACCGCTGCAAGCCATCCAACCTCGTCCTCGCCCAACTCTTCCATCTTGCGCCGCAGGACTTCGACGAATAACAGCTCAGCCAGCCGTCCGAGAACGCAAGCTCCACCGGGTCGATTGACGCTGGCCTCCTCCAGCATGTAGCGGCAATTGGTTTCGAGCCAGGAGGTCGACGGTTCGGCCCTCGCGCGGACCCACAGAATGCGGGGCAGCTTTGTAATCACCGGACTGAAGAGCGCATCATCACAATGCAGAAAGCCGCAAATTAATTGCGTGCGCTCCCCTCCGCCGCCGTGAACCACGATCGGGCATTCTGGCCAAGGGAGCGGCGTGAGTACGTTTGCAAGCGGGGTGTGCGTGGCGGCGAGCGGATTACCCATTGCATGAGGGTCGCCGTAAGGCAGCGCAATGACGTCCCCGGTTGAAAGTAGAAATGGCTCCTTCTGGTCAACGGCAACCGAGCACCGTCCCTCCGTAACGACGTGAAAGAAGATCAGGCTCTTGGCGCCCGGGACGAGAAATGGCGCGGCTAGGCGCGAGTCGGGCGCCGCGAGGGACCAAGGTGAGGAGAACTCGCCTCGAAAGAGAACTGCGCCGGAGAGGCGCACGGACCGCAACACTTGAGCGAGGATGTCCATCGCTTTCGCCATGACCACCATCTCATATTTTCGGCAACTCGCGCTCAACTAAGCGGTTTCAGCCGTTGGAATGGCGGACGATCTTCCACATCATGCGGCTCGAGCGCGGAGCTTCCATCTGGTAGGCGATTTCATGGGCGGTTGGAGCGACCTCCTTGACCGCCCTGATGGCGGCCTTCACGGTTGGACGCACAGTTGCTGCAATTAAAGACTCTCTGAGGCAGCAAAAGTCATCGGTGGAGGGAGCGTCTGGACTGGTCTAGGCAAAATCGCGAGGGCGGCCCTTGGCGCTCAGACCAGTGTGCAGTATCCGGCACTTGATGACCTTCGAGACTGACGGCGATCAGATCCGGGGTGCGTGTCAGCTGGATTGCCCCGATACGTGTAGTTGGATTGTGACCGTTAAAGGTGGCAAAGCGGTCGCCCTTCGCGGGGATCCGTCCCATCCGTACACTCGCGGATCGCTATGCAACAAGGTCGCCGACTATTTGAATTACGCGCGCTCGTCCGAGCGCATCTTGTATCCATTGCGCCGAGTCGGACGGAAGGGAAGCGGCGAGTTCATCCGGATTTCGTGGGGCGAGGCACTCGAGACAATCGCAGCGCGCTTCTCCGAGGCGATCGCGACGCACGGTGCAGAGGCGATCTGGCCCTTTGTTGGCTCGGGCAGTATGGGCTTGATTCAAGGCATCTACGGTGCGGGGCGCCGGTTGTGGAATGTGCTTGGCACATCGCGACACGCGATGACGGTCTGCACCATCGCGGGCGGCTTCGGCACCGGCTACACGCTCGGCGACAACCGCGTTGGAATGGACCCCGAGACGTTTCGATTCTCGAAGCTGGTCGTGCTCTGGGGCGCGAACGTATTGTCCACCCAACCGCATCTGTGGCGGCCGATTCTCGAGGCGCGGAAGAAAGGCGCGTTCGTCGTTGCGATCGATCCGATTCGTACGCGGACCGCTTCGGCGAGTGACTGGCACCTCGCGCTGATTCCCGGGACGGACGCCGCTCTCGCGCTTGGCTTGCTCCACGTGGTCCTCACCGAGGGCAAGGAAGACTCGCTATTCATCGGCGAGCACACCGTCGGCTGGGAGGCGTTTCGCCGGCGCATTCTCGAGTTTCCGCCACCGCGCGTGGCTGCGATCACCGGGCTTGCCACCGAGTCCATCATCGAGCTGGGCAAGAGGCTCGCCGACAGCCGGCCGACGGGCATTCGAATCGGCATCGGCCTTCAACGTCACGGTGGCGGTGGGATGGCGGTGCGGACGCTCACTTGTATCCCAGGCGTCACCGGTGATTGGCGTTATCCAGGCGGCGGCGTCTCCTACGACACGCGCGGCTTCTTTGGCCTGAACTGGAACGCGCTGTGGCGCGATGACCTCCGTCCGCGACAGACGCGTGCGCTGAGCATGAGCCGGCTCGGCGAAGGGCTTCTCGAGGTCGACAATCCACCGGTCAAAGTGCTTTTCGTCTACGCCAGCAATCCGGCGGCAAGCATTCCCCATCAGACGAAGGTGATGCGCGGCCTTGCGCGCGAAGACCTGTTTACGGTCGTTGTCGATCACTTTCTGACCGACACTACGCGTTACGCCGATATCGTGCTGCCGGCGACCATGCAGATCGAGCACCGCGATCTGCTGATTGCCTACGGCCATCTGTATGTGGCCTGGAATGAGCCTGCCGTGCCACCTCCCGGCGAATGCCTGCCGGCGACCGAGATCTTCCGGCGCCTCGCATGCGAGATGGGTCTCGACGAACCGGCGCTCTACGACAGCGACGAGTCAATCGCGCGGCAGGTCCTCGACAGCGGGCATCCGTCGTTGGCAGGCATCACGCTCGAGGCGCTGAAGTCCCGCGGATCGATCCGGTTGAACTATCCCGATCCGTTTGTCCCATTTGCATCTCGCTTTCCGAGCCCATCGGGCAAGCTCGAATTCGTCTGCGACAGAATGGCGCAGGTCGGATTGGATCCGGTCGCTGGCTATACGCCCTCGCACGAGATCCCGCAGGGAGAGACGACAGGTGCCCCGGAATATCCGCTTGCTCTCCTCACGCCCGCGAACCATTACTTCCTGAATTCGATCTTCGCCAACGTGCCATTGCAGCAACGGCGATCGGGCGCTGCGACGCTCCTGATCCATCCCGACGATGCGTCGCCGCGGGGCATCGCGTCGGGTGACGAGGTCCGGATCGCCAATGCGCGAGGCTCCTTCGTCGCTGTCGCCGAAGTGAGCAATCGCGTTCGCCCGGGCGTGGTCGCGAGCACGAAGGGACGGTGGCCGATTCACTCGAGAGAGGGCGCGACGGTCAACGCGACGGTCGATGAACGCGACTCGGACATGGGCGGCGGCGCCGTGTATCACGACAATCGCGTGCGCGTCGACAGATTCGCCTGACCTCCAAAGAGGCGCGCGGGATCGGCAGCTGAAGGCGCCCACCCCAGTGCCGCAGTTTATCGCGACGATAACGGATCGACCCCTCCGGTAGTTGTCCGGAGAATCGTCCCGGCGTAGCCCACCGCGGTGCCGGTGTTCGCGTCCAGGAGGGACACGCCGAAGAGAATCGTCCGCGTCCTGCTCGTCTGTGGTGTCCAGGTGGCTCCTCCATCGGTCGTCCAGAGAATCGTCCCGGCGAGGCCGACCGCCGCGCCGGTGTTCGCGTCCGCGAAGGACACACCGAAGAGAGCACCCCTCGTCCCGCTGGTCTGCGTTGTCCAGGTGGCTCCCCCATCGGTCGTCCGGAGAATTGTGCCGTCGCCGCCAACAGCCGCGCCGACGTTCCGGTCCACGAAGGACACACCGAAGAGAGAATGCGGTGTCCCGCTGGTCTGCGTTGTCCAGGTGGCGCCCCCGTCGGTCGTCCGGAGAATCGTCCCGGAGTAACCCACCGCCGTGCCGACCTTCGCGTCGACCAAGGACACGCCGGTGAGGAACCTCGTCGTGCCGCTCGCCTGCGGTGTCCACGTCGCACCGCCATCGACGGTCCCGAGAATGGTCCCGTAGTAACCCACCGTCGTGCCGACCTTCGCGTCAACGAAGGACACGCCAGTGAGAGGATTCGTCGTGCCGCTCGCCTGCGGTGTCCAGGTGGCACCCGCATCGGTCGTGCGGAGAATCGTCCCGTCCCAACCCACGGCGGTGCCGACGTTCGCGTCGACGAAGGACACACCGGTGAGAGTATTCGTCGCGCCGCTCGCCTGCGGTGTCCAGGTGACACCCCCATTCGTCGTGCGGAGAATGGTTCCGGCGTCGCCCACGGCCGTGCCGATTTTCGGGTCCACGAAGGACACGCCACGGAAAGAATTTGTCGGCCCACTTCTCTGTGGTGTCCAGATGGCACCCCCATCTGTCGTGCGGAGAAGGGTCCCGGCGTCGCCGACAGCGGTGCCGACTTTCGCGTCCTTGAAGGACACACCGAAGAGAGCATTCGTCGTCTCAGTCACCTGCGTCCAGGTGGTTCCTCCATCGCTTGTCCGGAGAATCAACAGGTCGCCCACCACGGTGCCGGTGTTCCCATCCACGAAGGACACCGCACGGAGAGCGTTCGTCGTGCCGCTCGGCTGCAGCGTCCAGGTGGCACCTCCGTCGGTCGTCCGGAGAATTGTTCCGCCGAAGCCCACCGCGCTGCCGATGTTCTCGCCCACAAAGGACACGCCATTGAGAAACCTCGTCGTGCCGCTCGGCTGCAGTGTCCATGTGGCACCTCCGTCGATCGTCCGGAGAATCGTTCCGAAATTGCCCACCGCCGTGCCGGTGTTCTCGTCCACGAAGGTCACAGCGAGGAGAGGATTCGTCGTCCCGCTTTTCTGGGGAGTCCAGGTGGCGCCTGCATCGGTTGTCCGGAGAATCGTCCCGGCGTAGCCCACCGTCGTGCCGATGTTGGCGTCCACGAAGGAGACGGCAGTGAGATGCTCCGCGGTCCCGCTTGCCTGCGGAGTCCAGGTCGCGCCCCCATCGCTCGTCCGGAGAATCGTCCCCTCGTAGCCCACCGCCGTGCCGGTGTTCTCATCCACGAAGGACACGCCAGTGAGAAACGTCGTCGTCCCGCTCGCCTGTGGAGCCCAGGTGGCACCTCCGTCGGTCGTCCGGAGAATCGTACCGAAATCGCCCACCGCGGCACCGGTGTTCTCGTCCACGAAGGAGACGGAACTGAGCATGTTGCCTTGCGGCAGGGGGTTTTGCCAGGACCAGCCAGGCTGGGCGAGCGACACGCCCGATAGAATCATTCCCAACCCGAGCAACGAGACGCAAAGCGAAAACCCAAGTTTCATTTGTCTGAATTTCATCTGACGTTTCCCCCTGACCCCCGGCCTCGCAGGCGGAGATGCTCACTGCCCCTCTCGCTGTCCAGAGCAGCTATCGACTAGCCAACCGTCGGAACGGCTCGAGTGGCTTGGCAAGGGGCATCGCCATTGCGCGCCCGCCGGCTCCGATGTTTCAGGGACGGTGACGTTACCGTGCTGTCGGACGGGTTCGCTGTCGGCAACTTGCATCCAAGAGTTGCGGTTCAGCGCTATCTTCCGGGCTGATGAAACTGCCCATCGCACCTCCCATCGAGCCCATGCTTGCCAAAGGGACCGACCAACTGCCGGAAGGCGATGGCTGGGTCTTCGAGCCCAAATGGGACGGCTTTCGTGCGATCGTCTTCCGCGACGGCGCCGAGACATACATCCAAAGCCGGGACTTGAAACCGCTCGACCGGTACTTTCCGGAGCTGGCCGAGCCGCTGAAGCGCACGCTGCCCCAGCGCTCAGTGCTCGATGGCGAGATCGTTATCGTGGGCAGCCGTGGCCTCGACTTTCCAGCGCTGCTTCAACGCATACACCCTGCGGCCTCGCGCGTGAGTCTACTGGCCAACGACACCCCTGCTTCCTTCGTGGCCTTCGACGCCCTCGCGCTCGACGATGAGAGTCTGCTCGCGGTGCCATTCCTCGCTCGACGTGAAAGGCTCGAGCGCGCTCTCGCAAACGCCGCGCCGCCGATTCACCTGACGCCGGCGACGCGCGACCGCGCCGTCGCGGAAGATTGGTTCCAGCGTTTCGAGGGCGCCGGTCTTGACGGCGTGGTCGCCAAGCGGATTGAGAGTCCCTATTTGCCGGGAGAGCGGTCAATGGTGAAGGTGAAACACCAGCGCACCGCTGACTGCGCCGTCGCTGGCTTTCGCTGGTACAAGAAAGGCCCCGGAACGCGGATCGGTTCGCTCTTGCTTGGCCTTTACGACGACTCGGGCCGCCTGCATCATGTCGGTATCGCCTCGGCTTTCAGCGACGCGCGCCGAGAACAGTTGGTAGAAGAGCTCGCCCCACTGCGCGAGAACGCCCTCGACGACCATCCCTGGAAGGAGTGGCGCGAGGAGCCGAGCGACGGACAGCGCCGGCCCGGGGCGACCAGCCGCTGGAACCGCGGCAAGGACCTTTCATGGGAGCCCCTGCGCGTCGAGCGCGTTTGCGAGGTCGCGTACGACCATCTCGAGGGTGACCGTTTCCGTCACGCCACGCATTTCTTGCGTTGGCGGCCGGACAAGAGGCCCGAAGACTGCCGCTACGATCAGCTCGAGGTGACCCCGGCGTACGAGATCTCGAAGATCTTCCGGCGGAGCTAGCGATCTCGTGAGAATTTCTCCATGGCACAGACCAAACGCCTTATCCTCCGTGAAGAAAGAAACTTCGTGGAAGTCGTCGATGGAACTTTCGGCCTCCCCTCGACATTCGTCGGGGCAAAGTGATCAGCCATGTTGACGCAGGCTGAAGCGGGACGCGTCGTCAATCGGGTCCCCGGCGTCCTCGGCGCGATCGGTAACACTCCGCTTCTGGAGCTCCGAAGAATTGTGCCCGCCGGTTCCGCCCGGATTGTGGCCAAGCTCGAATCCGCCAATCCGACGGGCAGCATGAAGGATCGAATGGCCCGCGCCTCGATCGAGGCAGCCGAAGCAAGTGGGCGGCTGCGCTCGGGCGACACGGTCGTTGAATACACGGGAGGGAGCACCGGCGTCTCTCTTGCGCTCGTCTGCACCGCAAAAGGGTATCCGCTGGAGATCGTCTTTTCCGACGCATTCAGCGAGGAGAAGGCACTGACGATGCGAGCCTACGGGGCCAAGCTGACCATCGTGCCCAGCGACGATAAGAAGATCACCGAAGCGCTGATCAAGAAGATGATCCACGCCGCGCGGCAAATCAGCAGCCGCCCAGGGGTGTTTTGGACGGATCAGCTCAATAATCACGACGCGATCCGTGGCTACCAAGATCTCGCCGAAGAGCTTTGGACCCAGACGGCTGGACACGTCGATGCGTTTGTCCACTCTGTCGGCACAGCCCACTCCATCCACGGCGTCGCGCGCGTCCTCCGAAGTCACCAGCCGTCTCTTCATGTTGTGGCCGTGGAGCCCGCCGAGTCTGCCGTGCTTTCCGGCGGACGGTCAGGGTCGCACAGAATTGAAGGAATCGGTCTCGGATTCATTCCCCCGTTGTGGCATCGGGACGAGGTCGATGAAATCCTGAGCGTCACAACTGAAGAGGCGAAGGCGATGGCTCGGCGTCTCGCTCGAGACGAGGGCATCTTTGCCGGCACGTCGACCGGTGCGAACGTCGTCGCCGCTCTGCGAGTGGCCGAGCGTCTCGGACCGGCGGCAATCGTCGCTACAATTGTCGTCGACTCTGGCGTCCGCTACCTGACCACGGATGTATTCCGGTCGGCGTAGCAAGCAGTCCGCGCTGCGCTTCGGATCAGTCAACGCTCTCCACACGCGCTCTCGGGGCGCGTCGTTCAATTCGAAGGTTGCGATTGGGCGCACTATGGACGCTTTGTTGCGCTCGACCGTCCACGGCGCATCGAGCACACGTGGGTTCGTGCTCGGTGCAATCGCTGACCGGTTTGCAAAGCGCTCGGCAAAGTCAAGTGACGAGCTGCGGCCCGTGACCGGCTGTTCGTGCATCGCAATTCCAGCTCGCTGATGGTTGCGCGACCTCTCGTCGGCATCGACCTGCCACTCCGGGTCTTCGTTTGGCGCGCATCGGACAATGGCGTTTGGGCCCACCTAGACAGCGCCTTCATCGCGAAGCGATATCGCCTCCCGGATGGCCTCGATTGCAACGAGTGACCATGGCCGCACAGGTCGGACCCCGATAGCGGACAACGGAATTGTCTTGAGCACGGAGCCAGTGGGTACCTGATCCGGAACGGACGTGCACGTAGCATTATCGCTTAAGAGTGGCATGGGCGGCGTCATGGAGCTGGCATGAAGGTGATCCTCTTCGGGGCGACGGGCATGGTGGGGCAGGGCGTCCTGCGCGAGTGCCTTCGCGACGACGGCGTCGAGAGCGTGCTCGCAGTCGGCCGCAGCGCCACCGGCCGGACGCACCCGAAGCTGCGCGAGCTGATCCGCAAGGACCTGTTCGACTTCGGCACCGCCGGCGCCGACCTGCAAGGGTACGACGCCTGCTTCTTCTGCCTCGGCGTTTCATCGGCGGGCATGAGCGAGGCCGACTACACGCGCCTGACCTTCGACCTGACCCTGGGCTGGGCGCGGGCACTGGCGCGGATCAATCCGGCGATGACCTTCCTCTATGTCTCGGGCGCGGGCACCGGCGGCAAGGCGATGTGGGCACAGGTGAAGGGGCGCACCGAGGACGCGCTTCTCGCGCTGTTTCCCTCCGCATACATGGTTCGATTGAGCCTGCTGCGCCCGAGGCACGGCGAGGTCTCGAAGACGCGCTGGACGCGGATCGCATACGCCGCCTTCCGCCCGCTCCTGCCGCTCGTGGGGGCGATCGCGCCGGGCGCAGTGATCACCACCGAGGAGCTGGGCCGCGCGATGATCCGCGCCGCGCGGCAGGGAGCGCCCAAGCGTGTGCTGGAAACCCGCGACCTGCGTGCGCTCGCGGCGCGATGATCGCCGGGGGCAGGGTCCCGACCGAGCGTTTAGCTGAAGATCTTCCTCGCCCAGCGTGCCGGTCGACGTTACAAGTCCATGCTTCGGAAAATGACATGACGACTTCCCCGACTTACGCAGTCGACGCCGCCGCGGGCGTGTTCCTGCATGGCCGATCCGACGAGGCATTTCCAACGCTCACCGATGCCCAGATCGCGCGGATCCGGCGCTTCGGAACCGCGCGGCGATTCGCCGACGGCGAGCTCCTCTTCGAGGCTGGGAAACCCAGGTTGGGGATGTTCATCGTCCTCTCGGGCCATGTCGCCATCACCGCGCGCGACGGTCTCGGCCGCGTCACGCCGGTCGTCGATCAAGGACCGGGACAGTTCATCGCCGAGATCGGCACGCTCGCCGACGATGCTACGTCGCTCACCGACGGTCGCGCGGAAGGGGACGTGGAGGCGCTGTTGATCCCGCCCGACAAGATTCGGGCGCTCATCGTCGAGGAGGCGCAGCTTGGCGAGCGCATCATGCGCGCGCTCATTCTCCGCCGAGTCGCGATCTTGGAGTTCGGGGCAGTGGGGCCCGTGTTGATTGGGTCTGCGGCGTCGCGCGACGTGGTCCGCCTCGAGGAATTCCTTCGTCGCAACGGACATCCGCACCGTTTGCTCGATCCGGACCTCGATTCGGCGGCGGCTGAGGTCGTCGCGCGCGTCTCGCCCGCGTCTTCCGAATTGCCGCTCGTGATCTGTCCGAGCGGTGACATCTTGCGCAACCCGAGCGAGTCCGCGCTCGCCCACGCGCTCGGGCTCCTGGGAGATCGGCTCGTTCGATCAGCGTACGACGTGGCGATCATTGGATGCGGACCGGCAGGGCTCTCGACTGCAGTCTATGGTGCGTCGGACGGCCTTTCGGTCGTTGTGCTCGACGCGCACGCGTTTGGCGGACAGGCCGGTGCGAGCGCGCGGATCGAGAATTACTTCGGCTTTCCGACCGGCATCTCGGGCTTGGCGCTGACGGCGCGCGCGTTTGCACAGGCCCGGAAATTTGGGGCCGAGATCGCAATCCCGATCAAGGTAAAGGGGCTCGATTGCACTCGCCCAGAGGGCTCGTTCCGCGTGCTCCTCGACGACGGCCGCGGCGTCCGAGCGCGCACGGTCGTGGTCGCGAGCGGCGCGCGCTATCGGCGTCTGGCGATCGAGAACCTCGCGGCGTTCGAAGGCCGGGGCGTCTGGTATTGGGCCTCGCCCTTCGAAGCGAAGTTCTGCGCCCAGCAGGAAGTCATCATCATCGGCGGTGGCAATTCCGCGGGGCAAGCGGCGGTTTTCCTCGCGGAGCACGCGGCGAAAGTCCGGATGATGGTCCGCGGACCCGGGCTCGCGGCGACCATGTCGAGCTACCTCGTCCAGCGCATCGCCGCGACAGACAACATCGAGGTGATGACAGAAACGGAAGTCGTCGCGCTCGAAGGCTCGCCAGAGCTCGGGCTCGAGCGCGTCCGGTGGCGCTCGCGTCGAGACGACGTGGAGACGACCGCGCCGATTACCAACGTCTTCCTCTTCCTCGGCGCCGATCCGGCGACGAGCTGGCTCGCCGACTGCGGCGTTGCGCTCGACCCGCACGGGTTCGTGATCACCGGCACGGGCGCCTCGCCCCTCGCCTCGAGTGTGCCCGGCGTCTTCGCGGTCGGCGACGTCCGGCGAGGATCAGTGAAGCGCGTCGGCAGCGCGATCGGCGAAGGCGCGCAGGTGGTTGCTGAGATTCACTCGTTTCTCGAGGCCGAAACGCCTGCCGCACCCCGGGTGCGGAGAGCGGGCGTTCGCATCTAGCGGTTTAGAGATGTCGCCCGCTCACTTCGAGCTTGCTTGTTTGAAGATGGCTTTGGGAAGCATCACGTGCACTCCCTTATTGCCGTCGACGAGCTGGGTGATATCGACGTCTCCGGCGACGCTGGTCAGCATATAGGCGTCATCCCGGCTGAGATGCTTTTCATTGATCAAGAATTCAATCATCTCGCGGACCGCCATTTTGGTGGCTTCGTTGAGATCCTCGTGAAAGCCCATGCTGATGTAGTGGCTCGGTGTTTCCGCGCGCGGGTATTTCAGCTTGACGTCTTTTCGAACAATGAATTTCAGCTTTCCAATCAGCGATGTCTCCAGGGCGGTAATGTCGACCTCTCCATTCCCCTGACCGGCATGACCGTCTCCAATGAGGAAGAGCGCACCGCGCGCATGAACCGGCAGGAACAAGGTCGTTCCGGCAACCAGCTCCTTGTTATCCATGTTGCCTCCGTGGACCCAGGGAGGCCCGCTGCTGATCCGGCCGGAAGTCTCTGGCGGAGCCACTCCCATGCTTCCAAAAAAGGGCCGCAAGGGAATCTCCGCCGTCGGCCCAAACGTGGCGACCATCCGCTTTGCATCGAGCGGAATGATCCGCATCCGCGCATAAGGGAAGTCTTCGGGTAGAAAGCCCCGTCCCGGAGAAAAGCCATTGTACGCATAAGGAATGGCCAAACGAATCTGTTGGATCCGAACCTCGAGCGCGTCGCCCGGCTCAGCTCCCTCGACGAACACCGGGCCGTTCAGAATGTGCCCTCCCGGTCCTTTGTTCGTGACATCCTTGTGAATGTCGCGCAACTGTTGCTGGACCTGATCCGCCGCGACACCGGCTCCTTCCAGGCGAGCCGGGCTGCTGGTGATCAAGGTCTCGAATTCCACTTCGTCACCCGACGCGATCCGAAGGACAGGGGGCGCCGCGGCATCGTAGTAACCCCAAACCACGGTCTTCGGAGTGGCCTTGACGGTGAAGGTCTGTGGCTGTGGCTGTGCCCGCGTCCGTGACTGCGTCTGCTGGGACCGCGTGTTCCCAGCGTACAGAAGACAAGCGAGAAGGAGCGGCCCCAGCGGAGTGCCTCGACGCACGTTCCCCCGGTACTACTTAAGCGTTGAGAGCGCAATCGTTTGTGTTTTTCCCGTCGAAACCGATTCGCGCGTTCAGGAGCTGCTCGATCGACCTCGTGATCGCTCGGACGGGCGAGGACGGCGAGCGAGGCCGTGCTTGCGGCGACCGATCAGCGCAGCCGTTTACTCAAGAGAAGCCGCGTGGGTCCCCGTAGCCGGCGCGACGGTAGAGCGACAGCGCCGCGGCGTTCTCGGGCCGCACGCCAAGCGAGACGGCCTTTGCCCCGCCGGCCCGTGCGCGCTTCTCCACCAGCTTGAGTGCAGCTGCCCCGAGCCCGCGCTGACGCCGCTCGGGAGCACATAGATCTCGGTCAGCAGCGCGTCTCTCCCGCCCCACTCGAGGTCGAACCCGCGAACGCCGGTCACCACTGCACGACAGAGCCGGGATCGATGAACAGGAACCGGTCCGGCACCGAGAGGCGATAGCCTCGCTCCTGGAATTCGATCGTCAGGCCGCTTCCTCCGAGCAACGAGCGCAGCCGGCGAGTGTTCACCCACAGCGAATTGTCGTGCATCAGCGGATTGTAGGGAGTGGACCAGAGTCGTTCCGCGATCGCGTCTTTGGAGACCACCGCCTCCGGACGCGCAGCCAGCGTGTAAAGGAGCCGGCGCAACAGGGGCCGCCGACGCAGCGATACCGATCGCCGGCGCAGCTTCAGCTGATGACTGCGGCCATCGATCACCACCGCAAAGTCGGTCAGGTCCGGCACGGTCTGAGCCAGCTGGGTCGCCGCGCGAGAAACAAGGCGCAGCTTTCCAAGCCGCTCGAGCAGAGCAGGGATGAGCTCCCGATCGACGCCTTCTTCCTCCGCGGCTCGTTTTGCCTCTTCCAGCGCTTGCGCCTCCGCGGAGCTTCGATTTTCCACGCGCGCCAGCGTAGCGAGTGCCAGGTGAGCCAACGCCCGATCGAGCGCGTAACCCGGTTTGCCGCCCGTGTCGGCATTGCCATCGAGGAGGGTTTGCATGGTGTTGGCGTCTCCGCCGGTGGCGGCCCGCAACGCGCCAATGGCGCGGGCCCTCACCCCTGTTCCCGCATTGCTCGCAATGGGCAACTCGTGCCGCTCGATCTGGTCTATCGCATCCACCTGGCGCGCTCTCTCCGCCGCCTGAATGGCGGTGACAAGCCCAAGTGAAACGGCGCGCCGTCGGACCTCGTCGAGGATGGACAGCGCCTCCCGGCGCCTGCCCAGCAGCATCTTCACTCGCCCGACCCATGCGCGCGCCCACAGTGCGCCGGCGAGATGACCGCCTCGTTCGAACACCTCGGCCACGGATAAAAACAGACCCAGCGCTTCGATCCGCTCGCCGCGCTCATACAGCAGCGTCGCTCTCATCCCACGCAAATAGATTCGGGAGACGAGGTCTTCCTCCCGTTGCGTCGCTTTCTCGACCGAGCTCAACACCGCTTCGGCCTCGTCGAAGCGCCCAAGCCGGGCGAGGATCCCGGCGAAAACCGTAGGTAGCCGGTTCATCGTGTGAGCCGAGGGCGGGGCGTCAGCGAGGAGCGCGCGTGCGCGACGCATCGGCTGCTCGGCCTCCGCATCCCGCTCTTCCACCCAGAACGTGAGAGCCCGCCAGGCCGAGAGCAATCCGGCTTCAACCGATCCGCCTGCTTCGGCTTCCGCGTTGGAGAGAAGGCGCCTTCCCTCGTCTCCGCTTCCTCGGTGAGTGAGGACGAGCGCCTGGGCGAGCAAGGCGTCCAGATGGCTCTTGCGGCTGGCAGTCGGGTCCTCGCGGACAGCGCAAGCGTGCCGCTCCGCGACTTCCAGCCGCCCATGTGCCAGCGCCAGCTGCGCCAGCGCCAGCTTCAGCTCGTGCGAGTCGGCCAACTCGGAGACGAGTCGGTCCAGTTCTTCGTATGCACGCGTGAGGTCCAAAAGCCGCGTGAAACACCGCGCGCGTACCAGGCGGACCTCCGGAGTGCGGTGAGCCGCGGGGATTGCATCGAGCCCTCGCAAAAGCTCCGCAGTGGCGCCGCTGCGCACCAGATGGGCGGCGTGCTGAACCAAATATCGTCCAGCAGCGACGAAATCCCCGCGGGCGCAGAGATGCCTGCGCACCTCGCGCGTAACCACGACTTCATCCAATTCAGCGTCGGGGAGCAGGCGCGCCAGGAGTGCGTGGATCTGATGCCGCTCCGTCTCACGCTCGGCCAGCTCCTTGAGGAGGGCATCGCGGAAGAGATCGTGGATGCCGACGGACTCGTGCCCATCGACGTCGGCGATCAGCAGGCTGGTGAGGCGACGCAACGCCGCCCGCGCCCTCTCGCCTGCGAGCAGCCCGGCCAGGATCGAGATCGGCAGCCGGATCTGGGATACGGCGAGCGCACTGGCAACGAGCCGCTCGTCGGGAGGAAGTGCCCGCACTGCGGCGCCGACCGGATCGTCGTCCAGCCCTCCGGCATGGGCCCGGCGCAGCTGAAAGGGATTGCCTTTGCACCGATCCCATGCCTGCTCGAAACCAGCGGCCGGCCCGTAGAGCGCGTCGAGCGAGCGCCAAAGGACTTGCGCGGCTGGCTTGTCCAGGCCCTCCAATAGCAGCTGGAACCAGTCGGAAGCGCTTCCCGCGAGGACGAGCTTCTCCCGCGAGGTGATCAACGCGCGAGCCCGGCGCAGCGAACGGGTGAGGATGCCCATCAGATCAGCGCGCGCGCTCGGCTCGAGCTCGTGAAGATCGTCCAGGACGCAGAGACATCGCTCGGACTCCAAGCGGTCGACAAGATCCAGGATGCGCTCCTCGTTGCTCAGCACCTCGCCCATCCCGCCGCGGGCGAGCTGGCGGCGCAGGTCGTCAACCAATGTTGCCAATGGCTCGGATGCCGCCTTGCGGTAGATCACCGTCCCCCTCCACCGGGCGGCGAGAGCGAGCGCCAGTGCGGACTTGCCCACGCCTGCCACCCCGCAAATGAGCGCGACCGGGATCTGCGCCAGCGCCTCGTTCAGGCGCGCCAGCTCCAATTCGCGAGCAACGAAGATCGGTGAGACCCGGGGGACAGCTTGCAACGCCATCGCAGTAGCGCCCTCTCCCCCCGCCGGGACACTACTGCGGATCGCGTCCTGGCCGAAATCCCCCCGGCCCAGCTGGGCTCGCGGCATGCGATGTTACCTGCCGCCGGCCTTGGCTACCTACGCGTGCAAAGCAACGGGCCTACCGCGCGGGGTGGGCTCCCGGACGATGAGCGCCCCCGCAGTCAATAGCCGCGAGAGCGGCGCCCACGGCGACACTTCGTTCGTTTGGCTCATGCGTCCAACTCCTGAAAAAATCCGTCGAGCACGCTGATCAGCATCAACCGTGCGCGATGGACGCGTTGACGGATTTCCCGAGGGGTAGTCTGCAGGAGGGTGGCTGTCTCTTTCACCGGCAGCTCTGCGAGATCGCAGAGGACGAAAGCCGCTCGAACGCCGTCATCGAGTCGCTCGAGCGCTTCGCGAAGCAGACCGGCGAGATCGCTGCGCTCGAGCGCAGGGTCGGTGGGGTCCCGCCATTTCCCGGCGGGCGCAATCAAGCGGCCAGCTCCGTCGCATGGCGCCGGAAGCGGTTCCGGCGGGCTCGTGGTGGTGCTTCCGCGCCGCCGCCGTCCTGCCAGCGCGATCTCGATGCCGATCCGATAGAGCCCGATTCGAAAGCTGGTATTGCGTCCCATCGACGCAATCTCCCGGTAGGCGGAGATGAAGGTCTGCTGAGTCAGCTCGTCTGCTTCGCTCGGCGTGGCGCAGATATTGCGCGCGATGTTGTAGACAGCGTCGCCGTGGCGCGAAATCAGAAGTGCAAAGGCCGCGTCGCATCCTTGTCTGGCATACTCAACGAGCGTCTCGTCAGGTGACGACAGCTCGTCCAGTTGATCCTTTGTGGTCCCAATGATCATTGCGGCAATACATGCGTCGGAGTTGGTCCGTCCGAAAGGTCCAATTTGTTGCTTTTCGATTGGTCCAAGTCCCCGCTAGCGCGGACGCACTTGCTCGATGGCCGAGCGCAGCGTGGACACCGCGCGTCGGCTGCGCGCAGCCGAAACTGCCCCGAAGCCGAGCACCAAGCCTCCACGCTGCAGCGGACGGAGGGCGTATCTGGAAAGGGGGATCATCTCCAGCTCCAGGCCGAGCGCGACCTTCGTCACCGCGCGGTCATTCATTCTCGGAGGCAGCCGCGCGACCACTTCCAGCCCTGCGCTCGAGCCGACGATCTCGAGCTGCTCCGCCAGCTCGGCTCGCAACGCTCCGAGCAACGCTTCCCGGCGCTCCGCGTAGATCACTCGCATCCGCCGGAGATGGCGGCCGAAGTGTCCCTCGCTGATGAAGTCGCACAGGGCGAGCTGGGGCAGCAGCTGCACGTGGCGCCACACCATTGAGAGCGCCGAGGCAAAGGGGTCCACCAGCGCATCCGGCAGGACCGCGCACGCGAGGCGGATGCCGGGGAACATCGTCTTGGTGAACGTCGCCGTATAGATCACCACCCCGTGGCGATCGAGGCCTTGCAGCGCGGGCAGTGGGCGCCCGTCGTAGCGGAACTCGCTGTCGTAGTCGTCCTCGAAGACCCACGCGTCGCTCCGTCGCGCCCACTCGAGCAGTCTCATCCGTCGCTGGAGCGACAGCGTTGCCCCCAGCGGCGATTGCCGCGCGGGGGTGACGTATGCCAACCGCGCATCGGGTGCTTCCGCGATGCCTGCATTGACGTTGATGCCGGCCCGATCGACGGGGACGGGCACCACGCGAGCGCCCGCGCTGCGCAGGACGTCGCGGGCACCGAAGTGGCCCGGGTCTTCCATCCAGACGGCGTCGCCCTCGTCAAGCAGGAGCCGCGACAACAGGTCGAGGATCTGCTGCGTGCCGCCGCCGATCACCACCTGGTCGGCGCTGCACACCACGCCGCGGTAGACGCGGAGGTGCTCGGCGACGGCCTCTCGAAGAGGTCCGTAACCCCTGGCGTCGGCTTCGCGGAGGCGATCCGGTCTGGCGTTGCGCGCATGCCGCGCGAGCAGGCGTCCCCAAAGCGCACCCGGGAAAGCGTCCACCGCCGGCGCGTGCGGACGAAATGGCCGGGGCGCTGGTAATCGCGCAATCGGAAAAGGTGAGCGCGAGAGGTGCTCGCCCCGTTTCGAGAGAACGATGCTCCGCGTGGCTTTGGTTGCCGGAGGTCGGGCTCGGCTCGGCATGAACCACCGCTCCGGCAGGCTTTCCACGACCGTTGTCCCGGCGCCGCGCGCGCCTCTCAAATATCCTTCCGCCGTCAATTGGTCGTAGGCCAGGACCACCGTTCCACGCGCGACCCGAAGCTGCAGGGCAAGGTCTCTCGAAGAGGGCAACCGCGCCCCGGGCCGAAGCCTTCCATCCTGCATGGCGGAGCGGAGCGCTTCGCAAATGGCCACCTGCAGCGATCGACCATCGCTCTTCAGCGCGAGAGGAAGCTCCCGGAGCGCGATCGGTTGGTTCATCTTGGACCAACCATAATTGCGAAACGAGGAGCTTCTCAATAGACCAGCCTGCTGAAGCGGTTGCCTTAGCGGATGTTGCGAACACGGGACCTGTTCGCGAGCGCGGCAATCCGATTTGAGTCTTGCGATCACTCGCAAGACTGGATAATCCAGAATACTCGTTCAATTACAATCTCTCTTCTACTTCTCGCCGGGAGCCCTGATGAAACGCGTTTTGAACGTGGTTGGCCTGGCTCTGTTTGCCCTAGTCTCGTTGACCGCTTTGTTTGGAGCGAGGGCGTACGCTGACAAGTTGGACAAAACCATCTCGTCGCGCACCTCGGAGGTCGAGGGCGTAAAACTGCGTTACCTGACCGCTGGCCACGGTCCGCCACTCATCTTGCTGCACGGTTACGCGGAGACCTCGTTGATGTGGCGACCGATCATGCCTCTGCTGGCTGAGCGGTTTACCGTCATCGCGCCGGACCTGCCCGGAATCGGAGACTCGGGGATTCCGGCGGATGGTCTGGACATGAAAACTGCAGCGATCCGCATTCATGCGCTGGCGCGTTCGCTCAAGATCGATAAGGCGAAGGTGGTTGGTCACGACATCGGCCTGATGGTTGCATATGCCTATGCGGCGCAGTTCCCCGCGGAGGTCGAGAAGCTCGTGGTCATGGACGCTTTCCTCCCGGGAGTGGGCGACTGGCAGGCTGTCTACAACAATCCGCACTTTTGGCATTTCCGCTTCAACGGGCCGACTCCCGAAACCCTGGTGCGAGGACGCGAGCGCACCTACTTCGAACACTTTTGGAACGACTTCGCTGCCGACAAGACGCGGTCGATTCCTGAACCCGCCCGCAAAACCTATGCGGCCGCCTATGCCCGACCGGGACGCATGCGCGCGGGCTGGGCCTACTTTGTTTCGTTTGGCCAGGCGGCGAAGGATTTCGAAAAACTGTCTCAGACCAAGCTGGCGATGCCGGTTCTGGTCATCGGCGGCGAGAAAGCATTGGGAGAAGTGCTCGGGCAACAGATGAAGCTGGTGGCTTCGGATGTGGCGATTGTCATACTGAAGAACACTGGACATTGGGTGCTCGAGGAAAGCCCCAAGGAGACGACCGACGCCCTGGTAAAGTTTCTGTGACATCCGGCCAAGCTGCCTTTCAGAGGAGCAAACGAGCATGAGCAAAGCGGGGCACGATCGGGCCGAGCAATTCCGCAAGCTGCATGAGCCAGGCGGACTGCTCATCTTGCCGAACGCGTGGGACGCGGGTAGCGCGCGCCTCTTCGAGAGCTGCGGAGCAAAGGCGACCGCGACGACCAGCGCCGGGCTCGCATGGTCGCGCGGCTATCCGGACGGAGACGTGCTCCCGCCGCGGATCCTGGCGCAGGCGGTGGCCGAGATCGCGCGCGTCATCTCCACGCCTTTGACGGTCGACATCGAGGGCGGCTACTCGAGCGTTCCGGAGAAGGTAGGTGAGGCCGTCGCCGCAGTCGTGGACGCAGGCGCGGTCGGCATCAACCTCGAGGACGGCTCGGGATCGCCGGATCTCTTGTGCGCCAAGATCGCGGCGGCCAAAGCGGCCGCTGCCCGAGCTGGCGTCGATCTATTCGTCAACGCGAGAACGGACGTTTGTTGGCGGCGCAGCCTCGTTCGACCCGAGCGGGCCACCGGGGAGGCCATCGAGCGCGCCCGGCGCTATCAGGGTGCCGGGTGCGACGGCATTTTCGTGCCGGGTCTGGCCGATCGAAGCGCGATCCGCGAGATCACGGCGGCAATCAATCTACCGCTCAACGTCCTCGTCCTGTCGGGTCTGCCTCGCGTTGCGGAGCTTCGGGAGCTCGGGGTGAGGCGCGTCAGTTCCGGATCCGCCCTCGCGAGGGCCGCGTATGCGATCGCGAAACGCTCGGCCACGCAGTTCGTGGCCGAGGGCCGGTACGACGCAATGTTCGAGACGACTGCCGAGTACGCCGAGTTGAACGCGCTCTACTCTCGAACGTGAGACGATAGCTTTCGAGGTGCGCAGAAAACGGCTCGGCGCTAATGATTTTCAGTCGGGCGACCTTCGAATCCAACACACCACCCAGGAGATCCTTATGGCTCAGTATGTTGATGGCTTCGTCGTTCCGGTTCCGAAGAAGAACCTCGCGGCGTACCGCCGCATGGCGCAGAAGGCCGGAAAGGTTTGGCGTGAGCACGGCGCACTGGAGTACATCGAGTGCATCGCCGACGACGTGAAGCCCGGCAAGCACACATCGTTTCCCCAGAGCGTCAAGCTCAAACCCGGTGAAACCGTGGTCTTCTCCTACGTCGTTTACAAGTCGCGTAAGCAGCGCGACCGGGTCAACGCCAAGGTGATGAAGGATCCGCGGCTGGCGAACATGATGGATCCCAAGGCGATGCCGTTCGACGGCAAGCGAATGTTTTGGGGCGGCTTCAAGACCATGGTTTCGCTCTGAGATCCTGATGATCTCCGGGAGGCGGTCTGAGGTTGGCTGTCATTGCTCGACGAGCCAGCCGCCTCATTTTCCGGTGTAGAAGCGATCGATTGCCTCTCTGAGACTCAGCCGCGCCAGGTGGAGGCTGCGCTTGATGGCGGGGATCGAGTCGGCAATTTGAGCTCCTCACCCGCCATGGCTGCGCTGCACTGCTGCAGTCTCGTCCGCGCAAGGTTTGCCGCGATCCGCTGCAGCCCTGCGCCAAGCTCCGCCTCGGTCCGAAACTCTTTCAGGCCCATGTACGCGGAGAGGAAGGTCTCCTGCGCGATCTCCGCTGCGTCGATTTCAGATCGAGTGATCTGCAGCCCAATCCATAGACGCTGTCCCGGTGCTGCTCCACGAGGGTGCGCCGGCCAAGGGAGACTGCAGTGAGGCTCACATCGAAAGACGAGCTGGACGACGTTGCCCTCGATGCGGCGAAAGGGAACCAAAGCGAGGCAGCGCGTCTCCTGGAGATGGGCCGCGCGACGTTGCAAGACAAAATGCGCAAGTATGCTTTGAGCCGAGGCGAGGACACGGAGTCGGATCATTCCACGACGGACCAGATCACCTAGCGACTTTCTTGATCGTGTCCCAGGTGCGGGTCGTGACTTCTTCGCCGAACGTCTTTTCGATGAGGCTCATGAAGACCGGTCCGTGCGGCGTGGGAACGTAGGCGCTGAAGATCTCCCTGCCTTCCATCCGCAGGATGCGCGCGCCATGGAGCTCGATCGGGAGGGAGAGCTTTGATTTGGCTTTCTCGCGCAGGAAAGTGACGACGCGCTTCGCGTCAGGGGCCAGGCGGAAGGCTCGATACGGATCCGAGGCGACGATCGCGCGAAGCGCCTCGAGCGGACGGATGATCGTAAAGAAGGAACGGCCCAGATGCTTTTTCATTGCAGCTTCGGCTGTGCGCTCGAGCGATGCCTCGGGTGCTGCGGGCGCGCTGAAGACGACGTTGCCGCTTGAGAGCACGGTCTTCACGTCCTTAAAGCCGGCCGCCTCGAAGCAGCTCTTCAGCTGCGGCATCTTCGCGTTCATTGGCATGACGCCCCTGAGGAACGCTGCGTATTGTGGCATCGCTGGATTTTTCCCTTCATTACGTCGGCTGGATTCTATTAGCGCAATTCCACCGACGCCGGCGCCGATATCGAAGCGCCTGGTGCGATTTTCACCGGTGGCTCGCCGATGTCCGATGCCGTCGTGTTCGCGCAGTGGAATGCGGCACGCCGCCTGCTTGAGCGCGGGGCGCGAACCACGATCTCGCAAGCCGCGGCGTTGGGGCTCACCGACCGCGTCCAGGCTTACTCAGACAGTCAACCGCCGCCCACGGGCGATGAGATAACCAACGCGTTTTGGAATGCGTGCCGCGTCGGACACCTGGGCACAGCAGAGTATCTGCTTCAGCGCGGGGCCGATCTGAACTGGATTGGATGGGAGCGGCAGACACCGCTGCAGGTCGCGCAGAAGAGCGGCAACGCCGATCTGATCGAGCTCCTGCGAGCTCTCGGCGCCAAAGCCGCGGACGAGCTCGGCTAGCCAACTGCTCATGATTGCCATTGCGCGGGAAAACAGTCCGACTTTGGACTGGCCCCGGAATGAGAGCTTGATGAGGCTCGCGGGCGGGTGAATAAATCCGCCCGCCAGAAGTCGGCCTAGGGACTCAGGAGCGCGCGGGATGGGACGCGCGCTCCGCCTCGGGCGGGAAGTCGCGCCGCTCGCTAAAGGAGGGCACCCATGCTGCCTCTCACGACGCCCCTGTTGGCCGCTTTGCTCGGCCAGGCTTGTCCAACGCCCTCGGCGTGGGACCCGCCGCCCTGCGCGGCGGCGAGAGTCCCCGGCTGCCTTCCCGGATACCGGCCCCAGTACGATCGCCTCGGCCGGCTTTTTTACGTCTGCGATATCAAATATGCCCAGCGCCCTGCCGAGACCGCTCCTCCGCCACCGCGCGCGTCGGTTCAATCGCAGGTCCCTCCTTCGCCGCAGCCCGCACCCCAGGCATCCGTTTCCCCGACCGCGCCGGCGATTACCGCTGCGCCTTCGCCGCCGCCCCCCGAGAGCCGCGGCCATGTCGGCCTCGTCCTCATGCCAGGAGTTGCGGCGTTCCCCAACTACCGGGGGTTTGACGGGACCAAACCGGAGGGCCAGGTCGCGCTCGAGTTTCGTGGCTCCGAGGGCGGCGCGCGCATTCGGCTTACGGGGGAGTACGCCTCCTTCGGCAAGATCGGCGAGCTCTCCTTCAAGTACGACTTCTTGGACGGATTTTTCTTCCGGCCCTGGCTTGCGATCGGCCTGGGTGTCGCCTCGATCAATCCCGATCCAGCCGTGCGCGCCCAGGCGAGCGCCTCCGGCGGCGTGGACCTGTACATCAGCCGCGACTTCTTCCTCACCGGTGAGCTGAAAGGCCGAATCTTCACGGAAGGGACGGAGGGGCCAGCTCACGGGCTCGCCATCTCCGACCGGCGGCAGATTTCATTGCTCGCTGGAATGGGTTTCTACTTCTTCTAAAGCTCCCCGCTCGCCCTGAGCGTAAGGCGAGCGCACGCGAGCCTGTAGTCGAAGGGCCGCCCTCGACTCCGCGGTTCCGTTCACGCCGAGCGTAGTGAAACGGAGTCGAGGCGTGCTGTGGACCTCGACTCTGCGCCTTCGGCGCTACGCTCGGTCTTTTAGGAATGGAGATGTCAAGAGCAGGCTCCGCCCTTTCACCGCGACCGTTTTGAGATCGGGCGGCTGGTTGGTGCCTTGGCAGAGCATCGGTGTCGCCGCCCCAGAGCTGCGCCTCGTGGGCGG